>Ga0307515_10000008_pt1 | contig 663660 bp, 574 predicted proteins | sample 17_EM_MG_FD_194513 | JGI IMG/M metagenome (GOLD analysis project Ga0307515, IMG submission 194513) | Populus trichocarpa ectomycorrhiza microbial communities from riparian zone in the Pacific Northwest, United States - 17_EM | ecosystem: Host-associated > Plants > Roots > Unclassified...
CCCCCCGTGGTCTGGTCTATTCGCGCGGAGCGCTGTTCGTGACGGACCGCCTTGGAAACCGGATTCGCCAGCTCACGCTGAACGAGGGAGCGAGTCCCGCGGCGGCTTCGAGTTGGACGGTAGCTACACTTGCGGGCAGTGGTGGCTCTGGCTTCGCCAACGGCGCCGGAAACGTTGCGCAGATTAACCAGCCTCAGATGATTGCCGCCGATCCCAGCGGGAATCTGTTCGTGCCGGACTTGGGCAACAAGATTCGCGAGATCGTGCCGTCAAGCGGCTCCTTCCCAATCGGAACTCCTGGCGGCGCGCCGCCCAGCGAACTGGTGCAGCTATCGAACCCGGACGGAATCATTCCGACCTCGGCCTCGACGAGCGGAGTTCCGTACATTGCCTACGCCGGTTCGGTCGCTTCAGGCGCTTCGTCCACCACGAAGAACTGGAACTTCGTCGTCCCCGCCGGAGTCACCGCCTTCGAATTCACTGCGACGGTGGAGGCAGATTCCACCGCCCTCACCCCGCCTGAAGGAGGCACCGGTGCCGCATCCGCCAACGTCTCAGTGCGGACCCTCACCGGCGGCGGAACCCATCTTGGCTATCTGAACGGGCCGCTCTCGGTGGCCCGATTCAACGGGCCTGAGTACTTAGCCACCGACGATGCGGGCAACATCTATACGGCGGACCAGTACAACGCCGTCATCCGACGGATCAGTGTCGATGGAGTGGTTTCTACGGTGGCGGGTACCGGCACTCCAGGCTTTGCCGATGGAAATGGCTCGACGGCCGCCTTTTCCTATCCTTCGGGGATCGCCGTCAGCCCGGATGGCTTCACCATCTACGTCGCTGACACCGTAAACAACCGCATTCGCCGGATCGCTCAGACCGGCGGTAATCCCGCGAGTCAGTTTAGCTGGACCGTTTCCACCATCGCGGGAACGGGTACGGCCGGCGGGACCTATTCGACTTCCGCGGGGAATACGGCCACCTTGAACAGCCCTGTTGGTTTGGCAATGGACGGCGGAGGAAATCTGTACGTGTCTGAGTCCGCCGGAAACAAGATTCGCCGCATAACGCTAAATGGAGGCGACCCTTCTTTGGGGGCAAGTTGGAAGGTTTCCATATTGGCGGGCGACAACAGTGCCGCGGTAGGGGGCACAGGTAATACGGACAGTGCAAACGGGACGTCCGCTAGGTTCCAAGGCCCTAATTGCCTTGCCTGCGACCGCGCTGGAAACGTCTTCGTTGCCGACGCCTCGAACCACCGTATTCGCATGATCACTGTCGACGGTGCGGTAACTACCCTGGCCGGCGGAGCTTCGGGCGATACTTCGACCTCAAGCTATGCCGACGGAACCGGTGCGGCCGCCCACTTCCAGACCCCGACCGGAATCGCAGTCGATTCAAGCGGCCTTGTGTTCGTTGCGGAGTCCAGCGGCAACCGTATCCGCAGCATCACCCCCGGCGGAAAGGTGACAACAGTTGCAGGCACCGGATCGGCAGGAACGATCGATGGCCTTGGAAACGTAGCCACGTTCAATAACCCCACCGCCCTTGCCGTCACCAAGTCCGGCCTTCTCTACGTCGGGTCAGTGAACGATAACGGAATCCGAATCGTTGAGCGAATCATCAACGCCGGGACGCGCTAGAACTCAGAACCCCTCTCCCCTTTGAGGGAGAGGGGCAGGGGTGAAAGGCGCGAACCTCCCGAGATCATTAGGCTAGCCGGGTAGCCGCGGGATGCACTTGTGCCCGCGCGAGAGCGTCACTCCTGCGCGAGAGACTGACGAAAATCGATGCACCCACGCGGGCACAAGTGCATCCCGCGGCTACGAACATGCCGGCAGAAGCTCCCTCGCGCCCCCTACCGCTTCAGCGGCCCTGTCTCCCAGTCCGAAGCCTTCTTAAACCCAATTCTCTCAAACCCACGCTTCACCGCGGGATGAGAAGCCGAGAGCTTCATCGGCAACCCCGTCCGATAATTCTCGATCGCGCACATCATCATCCCGAGATCGATGCCGATAACGTCCGGCCCGATCCAGTTGCGGGAAGGATTCACCCCGTTCGGAAACCCGTAACGCCCCCACGCCTTGGGATGATCGCGCCGCATCGATTCCGCAAACTCAATCGCCAATTTAGGGGACCACTGCACAGCGGCCACCGCTGAGGTCGGTGTAATGGTCCCGTCGTCGGTAATCCACCCCGGAGCTCCGTTCGCCGTATAGCCACCCGGAATATCGCTCGCCGAGAGCCCCCAGAAGTTCGGCCCATAAGCCTTGAACCCTTTGGGATTGTCGATGCAGTAAGCCCGGTTGCCCAACGCCGCGTTCCGGCTCTCCACCGCATAGCTGTAACCCTGCCGGTCGCGCACGCCGCGGAAGTTGTAGAAAGACTCCGACATCTGGTGCATGAACAGCGGCCCGCCGAGCAGGAGGTCGAACCCCTTATAGGTCACGGGCTTCCGGACGATCTTGTCCCACCCCGAGGTGTTCACATCCGAAAGGCCATAGGCTTGGACGTAGATCATCTTGCACTCATCGAAGTTGTCTCCCCAACGCGCCGAGATAAACCCATTCTCCGGGCTCCAACCCATCGGAATGTGATACGCGTTCGGCTCCTTCCCGCCGCTGGTCAGCGCCCACTGCCAGTCGATCCGCTTGGCAAAGGCCTGCGCGTCCCGTGTGACCTCCGGATCCTTCCAATACTGCTCCGCCGCTAGGACGCCAGCCAGGCAGATACTGGTGTCGATGGTGCTGGCCTCGCTATTCCACTCCCGCTTCGCCGTCTTCCAATTCACGAAATGGTAAAGCCATCCATGTTCCTGCGGCCAATCGGTGAGGAGATGCCTGAGCGTCGTCCGGGTCCGTTCTAGAGCGTCTTGCCGATCCAGCCATTTTCGCTCAACGCCGATCGGGTAGGCGACCAGCGCAAACCCAACGGAGGCGCTGCTCGCAATTTCGTTCGGCTCGCCGCGGGAGATGTCGTTCGGAGCGCGATCCTTGGTAAAGCCGTTGGCCTCGTTCGACCAATCCCAAAAGAAGTTCACCGCACGGTGCTGCAGATCGTTAAGAAGATCGACGCCGGTCTTTGGCGTCTGGGCGAGCGTGGCGGCGAGGATTGCGGTGGTAATCATCGTTGACTCCCTTACTATAATCTGCTGAACCAGTTCAGCACAAGAATGAGTCTAATTTACTCGCACCAAGCCTCGGCTTGAGGCAAGGAATTCGCTGGCAGCTTGACCAGGCCTCCCGCCTGATTTCGAAACCATCTCGGCGTATGAACGAGCTTCGTAAGACCGTCCTAACCCCGCACTTGTTTGAAAGGCTAGATAAAGTCCAAGCGAGTTGGACGAATCGAGCCGGACCACTTGCACCGCTTCATCATAGGCTTCCGAGTACTGGTGTGTGAAGAACAACTCGGATGCTCGCGCCAAACGAAGAGACACCTCCAACTGGGTCTTGTCGGTCGGAGTAGGAATTTGAAAGTCATCTGAGGATCCGAACAGCGCAGTCAAACGGCTTCGATTGTAAAAAGTCTCTGCCGTTTTAAGCTTGCCCAACTTCAGGAAGGCAATGCCGATGGCTAGGCGAGTCGGGTCATTGGAGCCACCGTACTTTTCTTCGTATTCTATGATCGCCGGATAATCATTAAGCTTGTAGAGACACTCGATGGTGAGTGCACTGTATAGACCAGGGTCCAAGCCGATGGGCTTCCAAACCGCCCGAGCCTCCTCGATCTTTGCCACCGCTTGGCGATACTTTCCCTCTTTGAATAGCTTTCTTGCCGAGCCTTCAAGCGGTTTGGCTATCTGTGAAAGTTTCTCCGCCTTTGAACGAAACGCTTCATTCACATTTTTTGATGTAGGGGCTTCCACTGCCGAAATCCCGTAGGTGGTCGCTTTTCGAGGCTCCGTGGGGATCGAGATTGAGGGCGATCCACAACCGCTCCCAAGGCATCCAAGTACAACCAGGCATGTCAGATCCCGCGCAAATCGCTTGATACTTAACGTCCGACAATGTCCCATTCCTTTTGAATAGTTCAATCACTCCTGAGCCGCAAGCTCGCGGAGCGTTTCGTTGACATCGGTGTGCCAGTGCATCACCTTCACGTCCTGCTCCGACTTCACGAGCGGAAGCGAAGGATCGTAGGTGGGGATGACCCAGCCGCCGGTAATCAGTGCCTCCAGGGCGACAGGGATCCGATCCAGCACCCAGACTTTGAATCCTTGGTTTCCAGCGTTCCCTTCAGCCAGGCCGCGAAGCTGACGCATGATGCCGGGGAGCGTGGGGTCGCGCTGAAGAATATCGACTAGGGCCTCGAATACCCCGATCAGAGGCAATAGTTTGCCGTCTCGCTCGTAAGCGTCGTAACGCTTGACTCCGCCCTCGTGGTAGGTAGCCCGATAACAAAACTTCGCATCGGCCAGGTTTAGCCGGAAGATATTGTTCTCATCGAGCGGGTTCCCCATTTCCATGGGGGTCATGTATTTGCCCAACCCTTTAATCGCGGAAAGAGAGAGAGTTGCCGTGCCGGCGGTGAGGTCGTCGTCGATAAAGCCGCCTTGACCCAGCCATTGCCAGGCCTTGTCCGGAGAGAGATCGAGCCCGTTCATCTCCGCGATCTTGCGGGTGTGCTCCTTTAGCTCCCCAAACTGCTCATTCGCGGAATACCAGTAGTCCGCGAACCGGATGTGGTTGCGGATTCGGTTGAACTGGAGCCGTTGATACTCGTCTTTTAGCCAGGTCGCGTCCAGCTTCCCGCGATCCAATTCCATGATCGTGAACGCCGCCTCCCGGGCTCCGGCGTGGGCGATGCTCATGCCGGCCGCGAGAATCGGATCGGCAAAACCGGCGCTCTCGCCGACGAGGAACCAGTTCTCTCCATAAAGACGCTCAGCCACGAAAGACCAGTCCTTCGTGGCGGCAAGCTTCTGCTCGCTCGTGGCGTTTTTGATGAGGTGAGCGATCCGTGGCTCTTCCGCCAACGCTTGCCGGTATAGATCCTCCGGTTTGCGGCCGCTCGATTTGTAGTACTCGGCAGGGCAAACCAAGCCAATGCTTGTTCGGGTGGGGCCGAGGGGAATAAACCAGATCCAACCGTAGGGCAGGCTCATCACCTGAACGCGGGTGCCGCCGATGCCAATATTCTCAGCCCACTCGGCGTTTTCCCAGTAATCCCAAACCGCGATGTTTTGAAGGTTGGTGGGAGACTCCGACGCGACGTTCATCGCCCGGCGGATCAGACCGGCATGACCGGTCGCGTCGATGTAGTACCGGGCCGTGACGATCTCTCCGCCGTCCAGTTCGATTCCGGTGACTCGATCACCTTCGCGGTGGATCTTCACCACCCGCGCCCCTTCCGTTACCGTTGCCCCTTTCTCTTTGGCATGGTCGAGAAGGATTTGATCGTAGATCGCTCGGTCTACTTGGAACGCTGTGAACTTACGCTGACCTTCGTATGTGGCGGGACGAGGCTCTTCAACGAGTTCGCCCCCGGCGAGAAAGTCAAAATCCCAGAGATCCTTTGTTTTGCCCCACTTATAGGTCGCCCCAATTTTGATCGGGAAGTTGGCCGCCTCAACTTTGTCCCAGACCCCCATCTCGTGGAGGTAGTGGGAGATGACGGGTAACTGGCTTTCCCCAACGTGGTCGCGAGGGAAGACTTCGCGCTCAAAAACACAAACCTCAAGGTTGGGCTTGTACATTTTTAAGTAGGTCGCGAGGGTACTCCCGGCCGGACCTCCACCGATGATGGCGACGTCGCAATGCATTCTTTTCTGTGTGAAGGGTTGGGGCCGCCTCAAAAGGCGGCCAAGTTGCTAGCCTCCGCTTGGCGGAAGTCCCTGACCGGCGGCTCCGGGGGTGTTTGGACTCATGTGGCTAAAGGCCAGTTTGGTGTTAGCCTCGCTGCCCGTAATCTTGTTTACAGCGTCTTTCGAAGCGGGCGAGAGCGCCTCGTAGTTGCCCTGCGCTTCGTCGTAATACTTGCGAAGATCGTTAGCGGAATCCACCCTTTTGGCCAGGGCGGCCGGATCTTCTTTAACCGGATCGTTGTTGGAGCCGCATCCCGTTAACGAGACAACGGACAGCGCGCTCGCCGCGACGGCGAGGGAGGCGAAAAAAGTTGGTCGAAATCGTTTTAGGTTCACGGTGGGCTCTTTGGGAAAACTTCTGGCCCCGGTAGGGCCAGAAGTGGCTTTGGCGAATTCCTTAGCGGAACTGCGTCGGCATCGAGTTACAGTACTGGTTCGGGCCATCCGTGTTGTTCGGAGCCTGAGCACGGGTGAAGTTCCAGAAGTTCGTACTTGTGGTGTCGGTCGGGGTGTTGAACACCTTGCAGCTATTCGAGAATGCCTGGCGCTTGGCGTGGCCGTCCATGAACGCTACATTCTCGGCCTTGTCCGCGTACTTGCCCGCGGTGTTGTTCCACTGCAAACCAGTCGAAGGTGCGGCGCCGCCGAGCCACGAAGTGTTGCTGTCGACGTTCTGAACCCAGGTGTCGAAGGGTCCGGCGTCCGTAAACAGGCCCTTGCCTTCCACGATATCGCCAACGTTCGCGGGCTGGTCGATCACGCTCATGCTGCCGCCGTTATCCCACTGGCCCATCCAAGCGTTGTTCCAGTAGTAGTCGCGCTGATACTGCTTGTAATCCACGTTGACGACGCCCGCGGTTGAACCGCAGATGACGGCACGAACGGCCGGGTCGGAGAAGCCGTCCAGAAACTTGTTCGCCGGGTTAAGTGGGTCGCGGAAGATGTCGATCGACTTGCGATACGACTCGCTCTGCTGCTTCCAACTCAGGCACTGGGTGCTGTTGACCATCTGACGGCCCATGCGGTAGTCGTCGTAGTCTGCGTAGTACATCTGGTTGCCGAGGCCAATTTGCTTAAGATTGGAGAGGCTGACCGTGTTCTTGGCGGCAGCCTTGGCTTGGGCAAAGACGGGGAAGAGGATCGCGGCGAGAATCGCAATGATCGCGATAACGACGAGGAGTTCAATGAGCGTAAAAGCCCTTTTCTGGATTCGTTTGCGGTTCATGGTTGCACTTCGGTGTGTGACGAAGAATAGGGATTGCGAGGCTAGAAATCGTTGGCCGGAGCTGTACTCCGGCGGATGTCGAGGTTGAGCGGTACTAAGATCTGCGTCTGATCCACCTGTTCCTTGGTAACGAGGGATCCAAGAAGCCGAGTCGCCTGGGCCGCCATCTCGAAGATGGGCTGGCGAACGCTCGTCAGCGCGGGGACGGACTGGTCGCAGGAGTTAAGGGAGTCGAAGCCGATGAGGGAAATGTCCTCGGGCACCCGGAGTCCCATGTCGCGGAGCACCGGAAGGCAAGCCAGCGCGACCTCGTCCGACCAACAAAAGACCGAGGTCGGACGATCTTTCGTCAGCATCAGGCGCCGAAATGGCTCGATATCGGACTGGGGTGAGGGAATTGAGACGACACGCTCCGGAGCAACCCCGACACCCGCGCTCTCCAACGCATCCCGGTAGCCCACGAACCGGTCGTTCGAACTGTTCGACCGCTGAGGTCCGCGGATCATCGCGATTTTGCGGTGGCCCAACTCAATGAGATGGCGCGTCGCCATTCGTCCGCCCGAATAGTTGTCGGCGTCCACAAACGGCGCGTCGGCTTGCCCGCGGCAGAAGAACTGGACGCACGGCAGGTCTCGAGCCTTGAGATTAGAGACCAAGGGGTCGCCTTCATCCCGCAGCAGGAGCGCGCCATCGATCCGGCCGTCCGCCAGCGCATCGGCTTCGGCGGCCGGGGGAAGGTCGCGGGTGTGGAGCAACAGGTCGTAACCCATCTCCACCACGGCAGTGTTCACCCCGCGCATTACCTCGGAAGAAAAGCCGGACCAACCGGCAAAGTGACTGCCGCGCTGGAAGACGACGGCCAAGATGTCCGTCCGCTTCGTAGAGAGCATCCGCGCCAACGCGTTTGGCCGATAGTTGAGTTCGGCGGCAGCAGCTTTGATACGGAGCTGGGTGCCTTCCGAGATGCGCGCAACGGCGGCATGCCCGTTGAGCACATAGCTCACCGTCACCTTACCGACCCCGGCCCTCGTGGCCACATCTTGAATGGTTGTCCGCTTCATCGCGTGCTGAACCCGTTCACTAATGTACAACAGGTTCGGGGCAATTAGCAAGAGGCGGCGATTTAAACGTCAAATTTGACAGGTAGGTCATTGGGCTTAGGGTCATTGGGCTTTGGGCTGATCCGCCTAACCCTCCCAAAGACCCGATGATCCAATGACCCGCTAAACTGTCCCCATGAGCAAAGAAGCCCTCCGCATCGCCATCATCGGCTGCGGCCAGATCGCCCAGCAGCATATGGAGAACTACCGCGGCCTGCCGGGGGTGAAGATGGTCGCTTTCTGTGACCTGAACCTGGAAGCGGCGCAGAAGGCCGCCGCCGAATATGGCCCCGCCGATGCCCTTTCCGACTTCCGTGAGGTTCTAAAGCGCGACGATGTGGACGCCGTTGACGTCTGCCTCCACAACAATCTCCACGCCCCCGTCACCATCGCCGCCCTCGAAGCGGGCAAGCACGTCTACTGCGAAAAACCCATGGCTGGTTCCTACGCGGACGCTCTCGCTATGAAAGAAGCCGCCCAACGGACCGGCAAGATGCTCCACATCCAACTCGGCTTCCTCTACGCCCCAGAGACCCGCGCCGCCCGCGAGCTCACCGCCGGAGGCCACCTCGGAGAGGTGTTCCACGGCCGCAGCGCCGGCTTCCGCCGCCGAGGCCGCCCCTACGTCGATGGCTACGGCACCCCCAATTTCGTCCAAAAGAAGCAGGCCAGCGGCGGCGCGCTCTATGACATGGGCGTCTATCACATCTCCCAGATGCTCTACCTCCTCGGAAATCCGGATGTAGCCCGCATTTCTGGAAAAACCTACCAAAAACTCCCCATCGACGCTGCTCGCCAAGCCTCGTCGAACTACGATGTCGAAGAGCTGGCCGTGGGACTGATCCGGTTCAGCGGCGGACACTCCATGGAACTGGTCGAAAGCTGGGCCGCGAACCTAGACGGCTTCGGCGGCTCCTACCTCCTCGGCTCCCTCGGCGGCATCCGCCTCGCCCCATTCGGCTTCTTCCACAACCTCGACGACCTCGAACTCTCCTCCACCGTCGACCTCGGCGCCGCTGGCTTCCGCTGGTCGAATGTAAGAGGCGACGGCCACTTCTACAACAGCAGCCAAGGCCACTGGCTCGCAGCCCTCCGAGGCGACGTCCCCCTCCTCCCCACCGCCCAAATCGCCCTCAACACCATGCTCATCAGCGAAGGCATCTACCTCTCGCAGAAGCTGGATCGCGAAATCACCGCCGAAGAAGTGCGAGAAGCCTCGGTCAGCACCGCGATCCAGATCTAGGAAGCTAAAGCGGCGATGGTCTCCGACCATCGAGCCTCCCGAACGAAGACAAAACTCAACGTGAGGCTTCTTTCCGTTCGGGAGCTACGATGGTCGGGAGACCATCGCCACCTGGGCTCTGCTCCGCCAATGTCTTCTGCAAAATTCGAAACGCCCGCGCAGCACCCACAAAACACGCAATCGCCAAAGCGAAGATCGGCACCGCCCAAAGCATGGGGTGCCCCTGGGAATAAAGAAGCACGCTCAACGCCGCGAGCAGTACTCCCCCCACGGACCGCTCTGCGATCCTCTCCCCCAGAATCCGAGGACTTCGCTCACACGGCGGATAGATCGGTTTGCCCGCCGGAACCGACCCGGCCCGCCAGATCGAATACTCTTCGTCCAGCTTTCGCTTCACCCCGCCTTGGCGGGCCGGTTCGTCTGCATGAAATCCGTCAGCAGCCGAATACGAGTCGCTCCTCCCTCCGCGTACCAAAAAGTGATCTGCCCCGTCTCCCGGGGTCCAAGGTGTACATCCGAGCTCCGAACCGAGAAACTGGTCCGCATCCCCTCGTACACCAGCCACCCCTCCGCAAAGGCCACCCACCCGTTCTCCTGCCCAATCTTCCGTCGATCCTTCCAGATCTCGATCGTGACCGGATAAGCATTCTCTCCCCCAAGGTCCGGCAGATTCGCATGCTCCCGCGCGCCCGGACGAGCGTAGACCGACAGCACGAGCCAAGCCAACAAAGGACCGGCAATCAACACGACGCCCCCGATGACCACCGTCAACAAGGCGATCGCAATCATGGAGCCCAGGATCAACTGGCCCAAGACGATCCGTTGGGCGCGGCTCATGTGCCGATCACCCCAAACGATCCATCCGCGAGGTTTGCGAGGATCCTCAGGCCGGCGACGCCAAACCGCATGACGCGGCTCCCACGGAGCCGGCGTCACATCGAAAGAAGGAGGTGAGAGACCATCGTCCCCCACGTCCATGTCAGAAGACGCCTTTCAGCTTGCCCGTCGAGTCGCCGAGCGTCTCCGCTGGAACGCCCATCGTATCCAGCATGGACAGAAACAGGTTCGTCAGCGGCGTGTTCGGCTCGAACGTCATATGCCGGCCACCCTTCAACCGCCCGCCTGCGCCACCCGCCATCAGCAGCGGAAGGTCGTCGTGGTTGTGACGGTTGCCGTCGCTGATGCCCGCCCCGTAGAGCAGCATCGTGTTGTCCAACATTGTCCCGTTCCCTTCCTTAATGGACTTCATCTTGTTGAGGATGTAAGCCAACTGGTCCACATGGAACTTGTCGATCTTCGCCTTCTTGGCCAACTTCGCCGGATCCCCACCGTGGTGGCTCATGTCGTGATGGCCCTCCGGAACGCCCGCCTGAACGTACGACCGGTTGCTGCCATCGTTTGCGAACATAAACGTGCAGACCCGGGTGAGATCCGCCTGGAAGGCAAGGATCATCATATCGCCCATGAGACGGATGTGGTTCGAATACTCGCTTGGAATCCCCGACGGCCGCGGCTGGCCGGTCGCGATCCGCGCGGCCTGCGCGCTCTCGAATCGCTCAAGCCGAGTCTCGATCTCGCGGACTGACGTGAAGTACTCATCCAGCTTCCGCACGTCGCGTCCACCGAGCGAAGCCTTCAGCCTTCCCGCATCCTCACTTACGAAATCGAGGATCGACTGCTTCAGAATCCGGCGTCGCGCCAAGCTCTCGCCCTGCTCCTCCGCGTCCCCGTTGCCGAATAACCGCTCGAAGACGAGCCGCGGATTGACTTCCTTCGCCACCGGCTGGGTCGCGCTCTTCCAAGAGACGTTGGAGCTATAGGCGCACGAATATCCGCTGTCGCAGTCGCCCGCCAAACCGCTCCGCTCGCAGCCAATCTCCAAGCTCGCAAACCGCGTCCGATCGCCAATCCGCATCGCCGCCACCTGGTCGACCGAGGGGCCGTTGTGAATGTCCGCGCCCGAAGTCTTGTGCGGATGGGTACCCGTAAGCCAGCAAGCCGTGGAACGCGCGTGGTCGCCCGGTCCGTCGCCCAAGGCGAAGGCATTGTGCTGAGCCAAACCGGTCAAGACGTTTAACGAAGAACGAACGCCCTCCAACGGCTGCAACGTGGATGGCAGAGCGCCCGTAAGCGCGCCGGTGGCGGTAGGAGTCCACTCCGCCATGTTGATGCCGTTGGGCACGAAGAGGAACGCCATGCGAACGGGGTTCGCGGGAGCCGAGGCCGCGAAAGCCATGCCGGGGGCCATCCGCTCCAGTGCGGGAAGGGCCATCATTGCGCCCATGCCGCGCAGGAATGTTCGTCGGTCGATTGCGTTCATTTAGCGTTACCTTTTCGTTTAAGGAAGGGGTCGCTGGTCACTACCGCCGTGACCAAGTCATCGAGCCGGTAGCCGCTTGCCGCCACCGCATCCAGAGAGCACCGATCTGTCGACTCGACGGCGCGGCCTAAAGCGTAGGTTAGCAGCTTCTCACTCAAAGCACGAGCGAAAAGCGGCTTTTGTTCAAGAAGGATCTTCTTGAGCTGCGTCGGCCCCCGGAAGCTCTTGCCGCTCGGCAACGTTCCCGAAGCGTCCACGTCGAACTTCCCTTCCTTATCGCGCCATCGGCCGATGGGGTCGAAGTTCTCCATCCCAAACCCAATCGGGTCCATCTTCTGATGGCACACCGCGCAGGCCGGATTCTTACGATGCTGCTCCATAAGCTGGCGCAACGTAAGCGCCTCGATCTTATGCGCCTCGTCCGGAATATCGCTCACGCCGGGGGGAGGGGGTGGGGGCGGGGTGTTGAAGATGTTCTCTAACACCCACTTGCCGCGCTTTGTCGGACTCGTTCGGGTCGGGTTGCTGGTGACGGTCAGCACGCTGGCCTGAGTCAACACGCCGCCGCGGTCCCCGCTCAGAGCCACTTTCCGGAACTCGTTCCCCGTAACGCCGGTGATCCCGTAAAGATCAGCGAGCCGTGCGTTCAGGTAGCTGTACTTCCCGTCGATAAAGTCCGTAATCGGCCGCCCGTTCTGCAAAATCCCGAGGAAGAACAGCTTCGTCTCCGTCCCCATATCCTGCCGCAGTTCCGGGGTCACGGGGAAGCGAGCCGGATCGGGCTCGACGATGGCAAGCTTCCGAAGTTGCAGCCACTGGCCAGCAAAGTTGTTCGCCAAAGCCTGCGCCCGGGGACTCGCAATCATCCGCTTGACCTGCAATCGCAGCACCGCGGGACGAATGAGCTGGCCCTTCGCCGCCAGGCCCATCAATTCATCGTCCGGCATCGATGACCACAGGAAGTAGCTCAGCCGCGACGCCACCTCGTAGCTGTCCAGCGACCGAACCGCGATCTTGTTCCCGGGCGGATCCTGCTCCAGACGGAAAAGGAAGCGGGGTGAGGAAAGGCAAGCCTGAACCGCGTTGCGCATCCCTTCGTCGAACGAACCGCCTTTAAACCCCGCCTGCCAAACCGGCATCAGCCGGTCGAGGTCCTGTGGAGTGGCCGGCCGGCGGAAAGCACGGCTGGCAAACGCGTAGATGAACTTCCGCGCCGTCGCCTCTTCCTGCCCCTTGTCCGGCTCGAAAGGAACGATCCGCTTGTGCGAGGCGGGGTAGGTCACCGCGCCCATCGGCCCGGTCAACTCCAGCGAATCGATCAAAAGGTTGCGGTCGGCCTTCGTCTGCGCGTTGTAATAGTCGTTGGTGAAATTCACCCCGACCTGGTGCTTGCCGTCGGGAATATTCGCCATCACCTCGAACGACCGCGCCTTGGTATCGGAAACCGTAAAGGTGTCCAGCACCTTGCCGTCCAACGAAACCTCGAGCTTCGGCGGCTGATCCCCCGCCAATTGACCGCGGGACTTCACCCGAACGCGGTAGTTGCCCGGCGCCGTCAACTTGACTTCTTTCGTCGCGACGCCGGTGCTGAAGAGCAGCAAGGAACTCCCTTCGATGGAACCGCCCACGAAATCGGAGCCCTCGAAATGGCGCGTAAAGATGTGCGGAACGAGGATCGCCTCTTTGGCCAACTTCTCCGCGCTGTCCATGAACTTCTCCATCAACAGCGGTGATATCGTCAACACGTCGCCCATGTTGTCGAACCCGTTGCCCACATCGTCCCCCGGGAAGTCGTCTGCCGGTCGAAGCTTCGTTCCCAGCAGATCCTGAACCGTGTTGTTGTACTCCTCCCGGTTGAGTCGCCGGAGAGTCACGCGGCCCGGGTCAGCCAGACGGCACTGGGCGGAAAGAGCCCCCTGAACCCAGTTCTGAAGAGCGGTCCGTTGAGCAACCGGAAGCTTGCGCCCGGGGGGCATCTCGCCCGCCATCACGCGACCCATCGCCTTCTCGATGGTCGAGAGATCGGACATCGCCTGCGCTTCTGTCTGGAACTTAGTCAGGTTAAGTCCCGCCGAAGGTGAAACCTTGCCGTGGCATGAATTGCACTCCGCCGCGAAAAGCGCTTTCACGTCACGTGAAAAAACGGGCAGCTTGGCCGGAGCCTTTGCTGTCACCTTCTTTCCACGCGTTTGGACAGGCGGAGCTGCGACAGACCGTAAGGCCGCCAACCCCATTGCCCCCACCGATAGCGATAACGCTACGGCGCGTACCGTTGTGATTCCCCTCGTCTGCATTGACTAACTACTTATTGTACGGTCGGCAGACGCCTAAACACTCCGATATCGTTCAGGATTGTCCGAGAAGACGTATAAGTCTTTGCATCTCTTGCAATTTGCCCCTCCCTATGGAAATCCTGACCCTCCCCGACTCACACCTGATCACCCTCAAAGAGGTGAAAGCCAACCCGAAAGTGCGCAAGCTGATCGACGGGGCGAACGAGGTGATGAAGGCGATGGGCTATACGGAACATGGCCACCGCCACGTCGGAGTGGTCACTTCCATCACCCGCTACATCATGGAGCGGATGGACACAACCCCCCGCGAGGTGGAACTGGCCCAGATCGCCGCCTATCTGCACGACATCGGCAACGTCGTCACCCGCCTAAATCACCCCATGCATGGCGGGGCCATCGCCTTTACGCTGCTCAACGAGATGGGTATGGACTGCGGCGAGATCGCTCCGATCCTCGGCGCGATCGGCAATCACGAAGAACTCACCGGCGGCCCCGTCTCCGCCATGTCCGCCGCGCTCATCATCGCGGACAAAAGCGACGTCCACTACAGCCGCGTCCAAAACCCAATCCCCGAGAGCTACGACATCCACGACCGCGTCAACAGCGCCGTCCGTCGTAGCCGCGTCGAGATGGACAAAGAAAAGCGCTGCATCGAGCTCGACCTGGAAATCGACATCACCCAGGCCACCGTCATGCAGTACTTCGAGATCTTCCTCTCCCGAATGGTCATGTGCCGCGCCTCCGCCCAGACCTTGGGCTACAAGTTCGCGTTGAACGTGAACGGCACCTATCTGGAGTAGGCCTCCCCCGGAAATGGGAAGTCTGTTATATATCAATTGACAATTGATATATGAATCTATGAACTTAAATTCGTCTACATTTCGGTTGTATGTTTGCACCTAGAACAGCTCAGCAGTACCCTGCCAAGCGTGGTCACTCGTCCCCTCCGATCCCCTCGCCATCTCGCCTTCGCCTTCGTAGCCGCTGCCTTCGTCGCCTCCCCGAAGGCGCACGCCGCCGACTATACGTTTTTGGGTACCACAGCCCCATTTGGCTGGAGCCAGTTCGTCAACTGGGCCGGTAACCAACAACCCGTAAACTCCATCGGAAGTACTGTCCACTTCGGTCCGGACTACTCTTCGACCGGCCCTCTTCGATCCGTTATGGACTATGCCTCGTTCAACGTCGGCATCCTAACCTTCAGGGCTGGGCCCACGACCTTGGTCGGGAATCCGATCAATCTCCATTTCGGAATCCTGGCGAACAGCTTCACCCACTCCATCGCCAACGATCTCAACCTGACGTATATGGCTGCCGAGTTTAGTACAAGCGGCGTTCTCACCTGCACAGGCAACATCGAGGGCGGGGGTCTGCTTAAGACGAGCGGCGGCACCCTGAACCTGAACGGCGCCACCAATCTCAGCTCAACACTCCAAATCGACGGCGGTATCGTGAGCATCGGCCAGTCGATGAACGTTTTGAACCTAGCCGGCACCGGAACGGTAAACCTTTCCAGCGGGGGGAATCTCTTCCTAAATGGAGACGATACCTACGGATTTGCCGGGGCCATCACCGGCAACGGTGTTCTCACAAAGAAAGGAGTCGGCACGATTACGTTCTCCGGACCGAGCACCTTCACCGGAAAGATGTATGTCAACAGCGGCGAGGTGCGCTTTGGCCGTGACAACGCTTTTGGCGTCAGCCAACTCAACGTAGCCGCAGGCGCCTCGGTCGATCTTCAGGGACATAACGCGAACCAAAGGGCCATCTTAGGCAGTGGCACCATCAAACTGTCCGGCGGTGGGTCGCTCAGCGTGGCGAGCGGAGGGGTCTTCGATGGCGTCCTCACCGGAACCGGTGGCTTCTCGCTCGTCGAAAACACGCAGCTATTCCTTTCCAGGGCGAACACCTACACGGGAGGTACGACCATCGACAAGGGCCAACTGGCCGTCGCCTATTTGAACGGAAATTACGCCCTCAAAAACAGCGGCCAGCTTCAATTTTTCGATCCTAATAATGCGGATGGACTCCTCAGCGGAGTCGTCTCCGGTCAAGGACTGCTGGTCAAGTACGGAACCAATACGCTCACCGTGACGGGGGCAAATACCTATACGGGTGGAACGAACGTCTTAGCGGGCACCCTCAACGCCAATGGCGCGGGATCGCTAGGCAACGGCCCCATCAACGTTAGTGGAGGCGCGATCCTCAACGTAAACGCCAACGTTGGCGCCACCGCCCTCCTGGGCGCCGGTTCGATCGTCCTTAACGGGGCCAATCAGCTCACGCTGACCACTGCCTCCGACAGCATCCCAGCGTCGGCGCTAGGGGGAACCGGTGGGTTGACCAAGAAAGGGGCTGGGACGCTCTTGTTTACCGGGCCAACGGCCTATACCGGCGCTACCACGATCCAAGCCGGCAAGGTGAAGGTCTCGGCCGATAACTTTAGAAGTCAGTCTGTCGTCGTTCAAGCCGGCACTGCCTTCCAGATCGATGGTGCCGCCTCCGGTTTCATGCGGACCAGCGTCACCGGCGCCGGAGATTTCCTCAAGACCGGCACCGGCCGGCTCCTCCTCGACGGCGCGATCGCTAATACCGGTTCGGCGACGATCTCCGGCGGCGCTATCTACGCCGTGTCCCCGGCTCAAATGACCGGCATGACCCTCGCCACCGGGACGCGGTTCACCAACGATAGCCAAGGCACGATCGAGTTTTTACGTCCGGTCGTCACTCAGGCCGAATTCGTTACCACCAGTGGCTCCAAAACCGTATTCGATGGCCTCGTCTCCGGCGCAGGCAACTTCAGCGGCTACGGAGAAACCTACTTCAAAGGCGGATATTCCCCCGGCAACAGCCCCGCCTCGGTCACCATCCAAGGAGACATGGTGCTCGGCTCCGCCAATGACCTCACTATTGAACTTGGCGGCGCCACCCTCGGCTCCGGCTACGACCATCTGAACGTTCTCGGCAACGCCGTACTCGCCGGCCACCTCAAAGTGGCCTACTACAATGGCTTCTCGGCATCGAACGGCCAATCCTTTGACCTGTTCGACTTCTCCCACCAGACCGGTCTGTTCTCCTCCATCACCCTCCCCACCCTGGCCCCGGGCCTGGTGTGGAACACCACAAACCTCTACGTCGACGGCACTCTCTCCGTCCAACCCCAAGCCGTCCCCGAACCGGCAACCCTGGCCATCCTCGCCACCGGCGCCCTCGCCATGCTCCGGAGACGACGAAAAGCCTGAACACTCAGTGCCCTCCCCTTCATTCCGATGATGAGGGAGGGACACGGTGATGCGGTACTGCAAGATCTTTCTTTCAGGAATGGTCGTGTGCCGAGCGTTCGCCCAGACGTTGGGCTATATATGATCGCTTTGAACGCTAACAGGACCTACTTGGAATAACGCCCAGGATCGTCTATGCTCGATCCGTGCGGATCGAACCCGTTGCAGGAATCGTTACTCTGGGGGGATTCACTTTTCGGGGAGGCATGCCGACTAAAAAACTGCCCCGCATACCTGGTCTTCGGCCAAATAGCGGGCTTGGCAATGAGGAGTGGTGGTGGGCTCCCGAACTGGAGGGCTATCACTGGACGCCATTCTTTGAGAAAAAGCGGCTCCGTACGATACAGTTCGATTTCTACAGTGATTTTGCTGGAGCCTCGAAGCCAAAAAACGATGCGCTTCTCATCGAGATGCTTGGCGAGCCGACGAGGAGAATTCCGATGGACACCCGAATGGGTGGATGGACGGTCGGCGGCGAATCTCTTTTGTGGGATTACGACTGGGGATATGTCTATTCCGGAGCCGAACCGCGCGACGTGACCCCGGTCTTCGGGATCTGCTGGAAACCAATAATCGATGGCCCCGCAGGACTGATTTCGGGGTGGCTCAAGATCCTCCGAGATTTCACCGAGAAAGCGGAGTCGAAAAGCCGCGGAAAAACGTCTCTTTCGAGCCCGCGTGACGTCCTCGCCTCAACCGGCGTCTATAATGCCAGCAAGCCTAATACCGCTTTCGGATTCGTAAGGATCTGACGGTACGGAGAGAATCTTTAGATGAAGCGATCGATTGGAAGTCTTCTGCTCACGACCTTGGCCGTTGGAGCGTTCGCGCAGGCGAACTTCACTATCGTGCGTCCGGTGGACAACTCCCGGGTCCGCGAAAAGGTGAAGATCCTTTTCCCCAAGGGAAGCATCCCCCCGGGTGGCTACGTCGGAATCTTCCTGGACGGCCAGTTGATCGACGCGGTGGTCCCCCCCGTGTCCGGTAAGTACCAGCAGTACATCCTCGACACCAAAGGCCGCGGCCTTGAGGACACCCCCGCCGGTAAGCCTTCCCGCCTGGAAGCCAAGCTGTTCGTTAACTATAACGACCAGCCCCGCATCGTCCGAACCTCTTCGATCGACCTGAACATCGCGAACACCGCGAGCATTAAGGTTCCGAACTCCGGTTTCAAGCTTCGCTACAGCTTCAAGCCCGGCACGGAGCTCGTCTACCAGATGATTCAGCGCGTCGCGATCGATACGATCAGCGAATCGCAGAACAAACTGGGCGGCAAGCCAGCCGAGCTTCCTCTGGACACCGAAATGGTTCGCATGAAGTACGCCGTCGATAGCGCGTACGGCAATGGCGACGGACTGGTGCGCATGCAGGCCATGCCGGAGAAGGGCAAGACCTACGCGATTCTAACGACCTCCGGAAGCGAGGAGCCAAAGAAATACACCAATGAAGAGATGTCCGCAATCTACATGCGGCTCACCCCCACGGGTAAGGAAGTCTTCGGTTCCATCCCTTCGTACTGGCCGCTTGAAGGCACCAGTTCGAGCGGCGTCACCACTAACTTGTTCGCCGCGTTCCCGCTTCCGAGCTTGCCTATCAAGGCGGTCCGCCCCGGCGACTCCTGGTCCACCAAGTTCCAGAACGGCAAGATCGATCTCGAAAAGCTTTACGGCCAGACGAGCGTCATCAACGCGATCGGACCGGCCCGCGGCGAATTCATCGGTGTCGAGTGGGAAATGGGTCACCCCTGCGCGAAGATCAAGAATTCGATCGCGGAAGGACAGATGTCCGACCAGGATAAGAAGATGATGAAGCAGGGCGCTCAGATCGCGGGCGACAAGCTCAAAGTCGATGAGACGGTCTGGTTCGCTCTCGATACTCGCCAGGTCGTGAAGATCGTTCGCGATACCACGCTCGAAACCAAGCAGGAAGCTGCCGCCGGCGGCGCGTTTGGCGGCGGCGGCAGCAGCGCTCCAGGGCGCGGTCCGGGTGGCGGCCCTCCGGGCAGCATGAGCGGCGGTATCGGCGGCCAAGGTAATTTCACTGTGCCGGCGAGCCCGAAGGGTCTGCTGCAACGTCCCGGTGGTCCCATGGGGGGGAAGGGTGGGCGTGGCGGTCCTCAGGGTGGCCCCGGCGGCCCTGGTGGTTTCCCCGGTGGTCCTGGCGGTGGCGGCCGAGCAGGTGCCCCGGGTGGCGGTGGCGGCGGTGAAGCAACCTTCATCCGAATCCGAATCCAGCGCATCTTCGTACTGGAGAACTAGGAGAACTTAGGCCAACGTTCAATCGTCGTGCCCCCGAAGACCGGGTCGCCTATTCAGGCGACCCGGACGAATTTAGGCTAACCCTCGTCGAGCATCTCGAGGAGCTTCGCGACCGCATTATCCGTGTGGTCGGTGTTCTCACTGTTGCCTGGGTCGCTGCCTGGTTTCTAGTCAAGCCGATTTACGGTTATCTGAACCAGGTTATCGTCACCGCCGTCAAGGAGAGGCTCGGTAAGGATTTTCGCTACGATGAGAGCTGGCGGAATACGGCCGAGCCTTTCCTCTTCAAGCTCAAATTTTCCTTTTTCTTAGCCCTGATAATTGTCCTGCCGTACATTGTTCTGCAGATTTGGGGGTTCATTGCCCCCGCTCTCAAATCCAACGAACAGCGGCCTTTCAAGAAGCTAGCTCCCGCCTCTACGCTCCTTTTCCTACTTGGTGCTGGCTTGGGCTGGTTGGTGACTCCAACTACCTTCTCATGGTTTGCTAGCTACGCGGAGGAGTTCCCCGGAACCTCGATCATTCAGGAGCCGGGCACCCAGGTCTTTTTCGTTCTGAAGATGCTTTTGGCGTTTGGAGTGGCCTTCCAACTCCCGCTCATCGTCTTCGGTCTTGGGATCGCCGGGCTCCTTTCGGCGGATACCCTCCTGAAATACTGGCGTCACGGCGCGAGCGCGATCTTTGTCATCTCGATGATCATCACGCCGAGTCAGGATCCGATCTCGATGCTGATGATGGCGATCCCGCTCACCATCCTCTTCATCGGCAGTGTCTACGCGGTGAAGTTCGTCCAACGGAAGAAGGTCCGAATCGAGTCGGAGGAGAACGTTCCGCTCGAAGTCATCCGCACCGGCGAACCCATTGCGGTACCGGAGTCCGACGAGACGTCCTCCTCCTCCGTGAACTTCGGTGAACCGATCGCCCGGGGCGACGACGAGACGCAAGACCATCAAAGCACGTCGTAAGAGATCGCGATGAGCGATCTCTTTGCCGACCCTGCCCTCCAGTCGCAGATCGCGCACGTCGAGGAGTTCCCCGCGGTCGACGCGGTCTACGGGGAGACCACCACCCCAATGCACCCGCTCCTCCGGGAGAGGCTGGAGGCGCACGGCTCTACGCGCCTCTACACCCATCAAGCAAAGGCCTACGAACTCAGCATGGCCGGCCACGATGTGGTCGTCACCACCGGAACGAATAGCGGCAAGACGCTCTGCTACAACCTCCCCGCGCTCCAAATCTGTCTCACCGAGCCCGCTGCGCGAGTGCTGTACCTGTTCCCCACGAAGGCCCTCGCCCAAGACCAACTCGGACGCTTACACTCCCTCATCCCGGAGACCGGCGTCAAAGCCGCCACCTACGATGGCGACACCCCCGTGGGTCAGCGGGCGGCGGTGCGCCGCCTCTCCCATCTCCTGCTCACGAACCCCGACATGCTCCACGTCGGCATCCTGCCCGGCCATGAGCATTGGGGCAAGTTCCTGCGCTCCCTCCGGATGATCGTGCTGGATGAGATGCACGTCTATCGGGGCGTCTTTGGCTCCAACGTGGGAAACGTGCTGCGCCGCCTCCTCCGTCTCTGCGAATGGCACCGTGCTCGTCCCCGTATCGTCGCTTGCAGCGCCACCATCGGCAACCCGCGCGAAGTCTTCAAACAACTCACCGGCCGTGAGGCGGTACTGATCGACGAGGACGGCTCGCCGCACGGCAAACGCACTTTCGTCTTTTGGAACCCACCAGAGATTGGAGAAGGGAAACGGCTCAGCGCCAACGTCGCCACCAGCGAGATTCTCGCCTCCCTCGCCGAAGCTGGCCAGCGCACCCTCGCTTTCTCCCGCGCCCGCGTCTCCGCTGAACTCGTCCTCCGCTACACCCGTCGCCGCGTCGCCGAGACTTCCGTCGCTCCCGAGGCCATCGAGAGTTACCGCTCCGGCTACACCCCCAAGGAGCGGAGGAGCATCGAACAGGCCCTCTTTAAAGGCAAACTCCTCGGCCTCAGCGCGACCAACGCTATGGAACTCGGCGTCGACGTGGGCGGGCTGGACGCCGTGGTTATCAATGGCTATCCCGGCACCGGCTCCTCCTTCTGGCAGCAGGCCGGCCGTGCCGGTCGCGGAACCCGCGACGGCCTCGCCGTCTTCGTAGCCCACGAAGATCCGCTCGACCAATTCCTCGTCCGCCAACCCCGCCTCCTCCTCGACGCCCGCAACGAGCGGGTCGGCCTCAACCCCCAAAACCCGCAGATCCTCACCGCCCATCTCCGCTGCGCCGCCCATGAGCGCCCCTTAGCTCCCAGCGAACTCCACATGTTCGGCGAAGGCGCGATCGAAGCGACCGAGGCGATGGACCGGAGCGGCGAACTGGAGTTCCGGGGTGGCCTCTTCTTCTACCCCTCCATCGATCCCCCCGCACCCAAAGTCTCGATTCGCGGTGGCGGCGGTGATTCGATCCGCCTCTTGGTCGGGATGGATGAGATCGGCAGCATGGAGAAGTGGCGCGCCATGACCTCCGCCCATGAAGGCGCCGTCTATCTCCATCGGGGCGCCAGCTTCCTCGTCCGCCAACTCGACCTTGAGGCGGGGGTAGCTCACATGGAGCCGCAGGAAGTCGGCTACTACACCCAGACCATCGTCCGTTCCGTCCTGGACACCGCCCCCGCTTTCCTCCGGGAAGGCGACTTCTCCCTAAGCGGCCTGAACGTGACCGACATGGTCGAGGGTTATCGAAAGCGGTCCCTCGACGGCGATTCCGTGTTGAGCGTGGAAGAACTGGACCTCCCGCCTCAAAGCTACGACACTGTCGGTATTCGGATTGATCTGCCCCCGCTCGACATGGAAATCGAGCCGATGGCCCAGATCGGGGCGGTTCATGGCCTGGAGCACGCCCTCCTCGCCGTCGCACCGCTCCTTGCGGGTTGCGATCGGGGCGATCTCGGCTCCGCGTGGTACGCCGTCTTCCCGGACACCCTCGCCCCCGCCGTATTCGTGTTCGACAAAACTCCGGGCGGGGTCGGTCTCAGCGAAAAGCTGTTCGAATCCCGCGAAGCGTGGATCTCCGCCGCCCTCGATCTGCTCAAAACGTGCGACTGCACGGAAGGCTGTCCCGCCTGCCTCCTTTCCGCCCGCTGCGAAGCGATGAATGAAACGTTGGCGAAGCCCGGCACGATCGAGGCGCTTCAAACTTTACGCGAGGCATTCTAGAATTGGGAATCGAAAACTCTCTCCTTCTCTCCCTCTTGGCGGCCAACGCTCCCGATGAGGCAATTGCGGCCGCGATGCCGTCCTGCGTATTCGGCCTCACCGGCGAGTTCGGCGGCTCCGGCTTCGGCGCGACCACGTTGGAAGGCCACATGGTGCTCTTCACTCACCCTGAGTTCTATGAGGTCGCCGGCCTACCGGAAGGTTTGGACACGGTTGAGGCCACGGCCCAGCAAGCGGCGGACTATGCCCTCGCGGTTCGGCTCCTTGGCTTTGTCATCAACCCCGGCACCCACCAACGGTTCATCCCCATCGGGATGTGGCGGGACGAAGCCCCCGTCCCTGAACTCCCCCCGGTGCCAGCTCTGGCTCCGCTCGCCAACATCCCGGACGGCCTCGCCGCCGCCGTGGTGGCCGCCGCGGAAGATTCCGAAGTCGAAGCCGTCTGGATCGCCGCCGGTCCTTCCGTCGTCACCCGTCCCCATCCCGACCCTGCTTTCGAAGCCGGCCTCTTGGCCCGCGACGTCCGGATCCCCTCCTACGGGGCCTCCCTCTGGTGGCCCGCTCTCTTCTCGCGAGAGGCGGCGGCCAAGGCGAAGGCAACGTTCCGATCTCTCACCAAACCACTCTCACCTGAGTTGCAGGCCGAGCTAGTGACCGAAGCCCAACGCCAAGGCCTAACCGAGCTCTGGGCCTTCGAAGCCGAGTTTGAGGGGCAGCCGCCGGTTATGGCGCTGGCCTACTCCCCGCATCCCCACGACGCCTTCGCCGCCGAATTCGACCGAATCCACGCACGGAACGCTTTGGGCGAAACGACGGTTCCTCTCCTTTCCGCCGAAACGCTAAGAGAAGTGCTCCCGAGGATCGGAGAATGCTTAATTTAGCAAAAACTCCTTGATTTGAAGGCTTGAGTGGGCTAAAATAGTAGACGTAAGACTACTATTATGAACAAGTCCACCGCCTCCGCCCGAAAGTCGCCGACGAAGAGACCGTCGTCGGCGATGGAGTTGTACGTCTGCCGCAGCGGTCCTCGTCGAGGAGAGGCTCAGCTTGAAGCCGCCTTCCGAACTCGGTCGGAGGCCGTCGCTTTCCTCGCCAACGTTCACGGTCTTGCCCACGACGAACAAAAGGCTCTCTCCCGCGAAGGCAAACTTTCTCTCGACCCTTTCTGGCACGGGAGTGAGACCTGTGCCATTCGCCCGGTGAAGATGCCACCGTCCGACGCCGAGAAGGCATTGAGCGGAGAGATGTTCTTGTAGGGGATTAGGCTCAGAACCCCCTCGCCCCTCTGGGGGAGAGGGGCAGGGGGTGAGGGGCGACAGCCTTACAAACTCTACTCAGGCTTGAAGTGACGCCAACGTTTCATATGGCAGGGGGAGAGGAGACAGCCCCCATTCAAGCCGCTCACCAACCGGTGGTTCCAAGCCCCTAAATCCACCATCAAATATCACAACTCCAGAAGAAAAAAATATCGAGATATCCTCGTGATCCCGTAACCACCAATAGTCAAATTAATCAAACGCCCGCCCCTATTAGATAAACCCGACAAAACCTAATCCCTAACCCCTAATCCCCAACCCCTCACAAGGTACACTGCTCTTCTGCCGAAAGGCTCTCTGCCCCGCCTAAAGGTGGGGTCGCTAGACCAGAGGGAGCAGAACAAGACCGCATGGCTAACAAGAAGTACGAAGCCCTTTACATCGTCAAACCCGATCTTTCCGATGCCGACGTGCAGAAGATCGCCGACCGCTATAAGGGCGTGGTCGAGACCAATGGTGGCACCGTCGAGTCCGCCGGTAAGTGGGAAAAGCGCAAGCTGGCCTACGAAATCAATGGTCTGAAGGAAGGCAACTACATCCTCATGTTCTTCGAGGCTCCTCCCAAGGTGCCCGCTGAGTTGAACCGCCTACTGGGCATCAGCGACGACATCGTCCGCCACCGCATCTACCTGCGCGAGCGAATCGAAGAGTCTGCCGCCCCCACTGAGACTCCTGCCGTCGTCGAGTAATTCTCATGAGCCTCAATCGTGTGACCCTTATTGGCCGCATGGTGCGCGATCCTGAATTGCGCACCACCAACACCGGCAAAAATGTCGTCGAGTTCTCCATCGCGGTGGACAAGCGCATCAAGTCGCAGGATCCGAATCAGCCAACCGCCGATTTCTTCCGCTGCAAAGCGTGGAATCAGACGGCCGATTTCGTGAGCCAGTACGGCGGTAAGGGTCGCCTCACCGCGGTCGACGGTCGCCTAGAGACGCGCAAGTACGTCGACAAGGACGGCAACAACCGCGAGATCGTCGAGATCGTGGCCGACAATGTCAACCTCCTCGACCGTCCCGACCGCGAAGGCGGCGGTGGCGGTTACTCCGGTGGAAACTCTGGCGGAGGCAACTCCGGTGGTGGCAACGAAGGTAACGGCGGAGGCTACTCCCGCCCCTCCGCCCCCGCCCCACGACCGGCCGCTCCCGCCGCCGACGAATACGACCCCTTCGCCGACGAGTAACCCCTGGGAGCGCGGGCTTCAGCCCGCGAAAAAGCTCCTCGACTTTACTAAAGTCGAGGAGCTTTTTTTCCTCAGTTCTTCCTAACCCAATCCAACGCCTCGGTCAGCCGCGCCTTGTCCTTGGCGTCCGCGTTCGCCAGGAGCTTCTGCACCGCCAAGACCTGCGCCGTCTTCAGCGCATCCCCGCTCGCCACCTTAATATCCGGCGTCACCCCGGTCCCTTCCCAGTTAGTCTTCGTAATCGGGTTTATCGCCCGGCCGACCGGCACGAAGACCCCGAAGTGGTCGTTCAACCGCACCGTATGCCCCGGGTTTGCCCCACCCCAGGTCGACTCGCCGACGATCGTCGCCCGCTTCTGAGTCTGCAAATCATACGTACACTCTTCTGCCCCAGAACCGGTACGTTTGGACGTCAAAACATAGACATCTCGACCCAAATACTTCGGCCCCGGCACCTTCTTGGAGGTCCAAAAGTCGGTCGTCTTGTTGGTCGGCCGGAAGTAGATACTGTTGATCAAGGTCGGCTTATCGAACAGGTAGGAGCAAACCATTTGAACCGTGCTAGGATCGCCCCCACCGTTATTGCGGAGGTCGATGATGAGAGCGTCCGTCCGTGCCACAAACGCCATCGCCGCCCGCAGAGGTTCCTTCGCCGCCTCGGGCGAGTAGAACCCGTCAAGTCGGATATAGCCAACATTGCCGGTCAATCGCTCAACCTTCTGAAACGCCCCATTATCCAACCGCTCAAACCGCTTGCCCTCCTCAATCTCCGCCGGACTCGGCTCCCCGGCATCCTTCCGCTCGGGAAGCGGCTCTGCGGAATACCGGACTCGAAGGTGAGCATCATGGCAAACATCCTTGAGGTCCTCAGTGAGCTGCTTGGCAAACGCGGGGCCGTCCGCAATACCGTCGTAAGCATGCGCCGCCAACTTCTGCCGAACGGCCGCTTCGGCCTTGGTTGCAATTTCGGGGAAGACGTACTCTTGGCGCATCGCCGCGAAGATGCCATCGATGGTTTGGGTCTTGACCTCAGAGGTCAAATCGGCGCGTCCAAGCGCGAGGGCGAGAAGGGGTAGGAGTGGCATGAGATTTTTAGGGGTGCATGAGGCCGCGAACGAGCAGGTCGATCATGGCGAGGAGTTGAACTTCGATCGAGTCGGGGTTACCGAGATCCGAGACACTGAGGCTATAGGGAAGGAAAGCGCTGGTTGCCAAAAGGAGCGTCCGGGCGGTGGCGGATGGATCCTCGATCGCGAAATCCCCATCCTCCTTCCCGGCGATCAGGCACTCGGTAATCAGCTCCGCCTCGATTTCGAAGGCCGCTCGTCGTCGCTGCATATAGGCCGAGCGAACCACGGCGAAGAGATCGTCGAGGCCGAGGTGGTAGTCCTGAACTGCCCGGACCCGCGTCATGACCCGGTCGTGAAGCATCGCCCGCAACCGGCCCTCCGCCGTCCCGGCCGACGCCAGCGACTCCTGCATCCCGGCCTGCGCTTCAGCCACAACGCGGCCGATGGACGAGAGGCCCACATCTTCTTTGCTCCCGAAGTGAAGGTAGATCGTGCGCTTGGCAACTCCCGCCTCACGAGCGAGGTCGTCCATGCTCATTTTTAGGAAGCCATACCGCGCCATGATCCGGTCGCAGGCGTCGAGGATGGCTTCCCGAGTGTCGGTTCGCCGGATAGCCGTCATGGAGCCATTGTATGCGCGAATGCACGAATTCTGTTCTTCGTGCATGACCAAAGACCCAAAGAACTCGTTGAACTGCTGGGTCTCGTTAAGGACAATCTTCAAAATGAGGTGGCAAAAGAGGTTTTGACGCACCCCAACCGGGCTGATTAACCGTACTAAACTTCGGACCTCAAGGATCGCAAAAACCAACGAAGCGCCAACTGACGAAAAAAATTGAACTTTTAATTTTTTCTGAAAGTTGAGAAAACCCTTTTCTTTGGCCGTTCAAGGGTGGTTGAATATAGGCGTCGTGGTTCCGACCCGTTTCGCGAAATACGTCTGGCTAGTGTTGCTGTATAACCTTGCAGCCATCGCTTGGGGCGTTTTTGTCCGCGCTGGGCGGTACGGAGACGGTTGTGGCAGCCGATGGCCGCTCTGCGACGGCAGCTCCGCTCCCCTTCAGGGCAGCATCAGCAAGATCATCGAGTCTTCTCACCGGATCTCGACCGCTCTCATCGGCCCGATGGCGCTGGTCATGGTTATCTGGGCCTACCAAGCCTTCCCTAAGGGGCACCTTGCCCGAAAGGGGGCGGTCGCTACTCTTATCGCCACTCTGGTCGAAGGGCTGGTCGGCGAAGAGTTGGTTAGGAACGGCTGGGTTACTACAAACGATTCGGCGCTGCGGGCCGGAGCGATGGCGATCCACGCGATCTCTACCTTCTTCCTGCTTGGCGCGATCACCGTCACTCTTCTCGCGGGCGCCGGACTGCCGCGTATCCGTCTGAAGGGGCAGGGCACCGTGGGTTGGATGCTCGCGATGGGGGCGGTCGGTATCGTGGCCCTCGGGGTTTCCGGAGCGATCTCCGCTCTCGGTCATCAACTTCACGAGACCCCCGACGTTCTCAAGGCCGCAATGAATCCCGCGACCCACTGGATGGTTCGCCTCCAACCGTGGCATCCGTTCATCGCCGGTTCGATCGGGCTCTACCTTCTTCTGGCCGCCGGCCTCCTTCAGCACCTTCGCCCTGCGCCGCTGGTTGTCAAGGCTTCCCGCTGGATGGTTGGAGCGTTCGCCGCGCAGCTTCTTCTGGGCCTTGCCAACATCTGGCTGAAAGCGCCGATCCCGATGCAGATGGGGCATCTGGTGCTGGCCGACATCAACTGGATCTCGCTGATCGTCCTCGGGGCCTTCTGCTTCTCGGACGGAGTCGAGCACGTCGAGCATCGCCCCGCCCCGGCCGAAGCCGAACATTCCGATCCGCTCAAGGGTCGCGACCTCATCAAAGCTTATGTCGCGCTGACGAAGCCGCGCGTGATCTCGCTTCTTCTCTTCACGACGCTCACTTCGATGATCGCCGCAAAAGGCGAATGGCCCGGTCTCTGGCTCTTCCTTGCGGTGGGATTCGGCGGCTATGCCGCGGCTGGCGCGGCGAATGCGATCAATATGGTGATCGACCGCGACATCGATTTTACGATGAAGCGGACGGCGACCCGTCCGACGGTCACGCAGTCAATCCCCAGCGAACACGTTCTCATCTTCGCTTTCGCCCTCGCCGCGGGATCGTTTGGTCTGCTGTGGGGCGCGGCCAACCTGTTGAGCGCCGTCCTTGCCTTCAGCGGCCTGGTCTTCTACGTCATCGTCTACACGATGCTTCTGAAGCGTCGCACCTGGCACAACATCGTGATCGGCGGCGCCGCCGGCGCGTTCCCGCCGCTTGTCGGCTGGGCGGCGGTGACGAACGATCTTCCGCCGCTGGCGCTGTACCTGTTTGCCATCATCTTCGTCTGGACCCCGGTTCACTTCTGGGCCTTGGCGATTCTGCTCAAGGACGACTACGCCGCCGCCGGCGTGCCGATGCTGCCGGTCGTTAAAAGCGAGCGGTTTACCGTCATCCAGATCGCGATTTACACGGTCGTGACGGTCATCGCGACCATGATTCCTTACTTTATGCCTCAGGTGGGCTACATCTATGCGATCGCCGCGGTCGTTTTGAATGCCCTTCTGATCCGCTATTGCGTCCGACTTTTCAAAACCGTGGATCGGCCCCGCGCAAGCGGTTTGTTCCACTATTCGATGCTATACCTAGCTCTTTTGTTCCTCATGCTGGCCGTCGACCGTTGGGTCGTGAGGGTTTACGCATGATTGGTTCAGCGAGCCTAAAAACCGGTTCGGTATCCTTGGGGGTGCCGGGCGACACCACGTTTTCGATGACGTTTTATCCCCCACGACTTTTTACGGAGCGACGATAGATGGCACAGATCTTTAAGCCGAGCGCAAACAACGTTGCGAAGGTGACCCTTATGGGGATCGCCATCGTGCCGCTTACCCTTGGGGTGGGCGTTGCGGCCCTCTCCCGTTCTCCCGCTAATACTAAGGTGAACGTTCCAAAGAACCAGCCGGTTCCGTTTTCTCATCAGCATCACACCTATGAGCTCGGAATCGACTGTCGATACTGCCACACCAGTGTCGAAAAGTCCTGGTACCCGGGTCTTCCGGCGACCGAGACCTGTATGAGCTGTCACTCGCAGATCTGGACGAACTCGCCGCTGCTTCAGCCGATTCGGGAGAGCTACGAGACCAACCAGCCGATCAAGTGGAACCAGTTGAACAAACTTCCTGAGTTCGTTCACTTCAACCATTCGATCCACATCAACCGCGGCGTCAACTGCAACACCTGCCATGGCCCGGTGAACAACATGCACATCACCTGGCGCGGCAACTCGTTCCAGATGCAGTGGTGTCTCCAGTGCCACCGCGCGCCGGAGCGATATCTTTATAAGGATCTTTCCAAGCCGAACCAAAGCCCGCGCGAGCAGGTGTTCGACCTCTATTGGAAGTATCAGGAGAAGGGGGCGAAGGGGCTCTCGCCGGTCGAACAGGAGCTGATCGAAGGTCAGTGGAATGGCGACATGGATCAGAAGTTCGTGACCGCGGGCCGCAAGCTTGTGAACGAATACGGCGTTAAGGTTCAGCAGCTTGCCGACTGCTCGGTGTGCCACTACTGATGAGCGAAGTACCCATGCAAGACGAAGGCCTCGACAACATGAAGGAGCATCTCGCCGGCAAGACCGGGCGCTCCTACTGGCGCACGATGGGCGAGATCTCGGACACTCCCGAGTTCCAGAAGTTCCTGGACGACGAGTTCCCTCACCGCGCGACGCTGCTTCAGATCGATCGCCGATCCCTCCTGAAGTTCATGGGCGCCTCCATGGCGCTCGCCGGACTTTCGGGCTGCCGCAGCGTCTTCATGCCGGAAGATAAGCTGGTCCCTTACGTTCGCCAGCCGGAAGAGCTGGTGCCGGGCAAGCCGCTTTACTACGCCAGCGCGGTGACCCTTGGCGGTTACGCGACGGGTGTCCTCGTCGAGCAGCATGAAGGCCGCCCGACGAAGCTTGAAGGCAACCCGCAGCACCCCGCCTCCCTCGGCGCGATCGATCCGATCAGTCAGGCGGCGCTTCTTTCCCTTTACGACCCGGATCGCGCCGACGCCCCCGTGCTCTACGGCGACCTCGGAAGCTGGGCCGGTTTCTACGACGCGATGTCCAAGGCGCTCCGCGCCTCGGGCGACGGCTCGAAGATTCGAATCGTCACCCCGGCCATCACTTCGCCGACGCTGAACGGTCTGTTGACCCGATTCCTGAAGCGGTACCCCGGCGCCAAGTGGATTGCCCACGAGCCGGCAGGTCAGGGCAACGTTCACGAAGGTGCGCGGTTGGCTTTCGGTCGGCCACTCAGCCCCGTTTACGATTTCTCCAGGGCGAAGGTCGTGGTGTCGCTCGATGCCGACTTCTTCACCTCCACGGAGTTCCCGGGAGCCTTACGGTACGCGCGGGACTTCATGAACGGCCGCCGGGTGCAGGGCAAGACGGGCGAGATGAATCGTCTGTACGCCTTCGAAAGCACGCCCGCGCTCGTTGGCTTCTCTGCCGACCACCGCTGGCCGGTCAAGGCTTCGCAGATTCGTTCGATCGCCGAGGCGATGCTCTCCGGTAGCGATGTCGCCGGTTTGCCGATTCAGAAGATTCTCGCCGACGTCGCGAAGTATCGCGGTCAGTCGGTCGTGGTTTGTGGTCCGCACCAGCCGCCCGCCGTCCACGCCCTGGTTCACCAGATCAACCAAGCGATCGGCGCCGTGGGCAACACGGTTCGCTACATTGCCCCGGTTGAAGCCACGGTCAATGATCGCGTCGGTTCGCTGGCGGATCTGACGAAGGATCTTGCCTCCGGCGCGGCGGATACAGTGTTTATTCTCGGAGCAAACCCCGTCTACAGCGCCCCGGCCGACTTGAAGTTTGGCGAGGCTCTGACGAAGGCCAAGCTTTCCGTCCACCACAGCCTGGTACAGGATGAGACGAGCGCGGTCTGTCAATGGCATGTGCCTGCGACGCACTCCCTTGAGGAGTGGGGCGATGCCCGCGCCTTCGACGGCACGGTCAGCATCGTTCAGCCCTTGGTGGCTCCGCTCTTCGACGGCCAGTCGGCGACTCAGTTCGTCTCTGCGCTTCTTGGCGAGCCGAAAACGACCTACGAATTGGTCCGTGCTCAATGGCAGTCGACCGGCCTCGGCGGCGACTTCGAGAAGAGCTGGCGGACCGCCGTCCATGACGGTCTGGTTGCGGGTAGCGCCTTCCCGGCCATCGTCCCGGTTCCGCTCACTCCCCAGCTTCCGCCTGCGCCGGTGGCTTCGGGAATCGAGGTTGTCTTCCGCGCTGATCCCCATATCTACGACGGCACCTACGCCAACAATGGTTGGCTGCAGGAGCTTCCGAAACCGGTTAGTAAGCTGACGTGGGATAACGCGATCATTGTCAGCGCGAAAACCGCTAAGGCTCTTAAGCCGGACATTGATGACGACGAGCGAATCAAGCTTGAAGTCAACGGTCGTTCGGTTGAAGGCGCGCTCTTCATTCAGCCGGGTCAGCCGGACGATTCGGTGCTTGTCTATCTCGGCTACGGTCGCACCTCCGGTGGCACGATCGCTTCGGTGACGGGCGATGATGGCGGCGGTTACAACGGCTACGCGCTGATGACCCAGTCCGGCATGATCGCCTCCGGCGCCAAGCTGACTTCGCTCGACGGACAGCTCACGTTGGCGACGACGCAGGGCCACCAGCCGATCCAATCGGATCGGATCGTGGACGAGCGCGACGTGGTCCGCGCCGGCACTCTCGCCGACTTCCTCAAGGATCCGAACAGCCTCAAGCCGAACTTCGCGGCCGACAGTAAGGAGATTGAGGAGCAGAACCTCTTCCCCGACGAGATCTACCCGCGAGAGGGCAATCAGTGGGGCATGACGATCGACATGAATACGTGCATCGGCTGCAACGCGTGCGTTGCAGCCTGTGTCGCGGAAAACAACATCCCGGTCGTCGGTAAGCGCCAAGTCGGACGCCACCGCGAAATGCACTGGATCCGCATCGACCGCTACTATAGCGGCGACAGCGAGAACCCGCAAGCCACGTGGCAGCCCATGATGTGCGTCCACTGCGAAAAGGCGCCTTGCGAACCGGTTTGCCCGGTCGGTGCGACCGTCCACTCGCATGAGGGTCTGAACCAGATGGTTTACAACCGCTGCGTCGGCACCCGCTACTGTTCGAACAACTGCCCTTATAAGGTGCGCCGCTTCAACTACCTGAACTACTCGGACAACCAGCCGCAGTTCAGCGAAGCTGCCCGCGCGGTGATCGTCGGCAAGGAGATTCCCGGCCCGATCAACTCGCCCAAGGCGAAGGGGATCGAGCTTCTCAAGATGGTCAATAACCCGGACGTCACCGTCCGCGGCCGCGGCATCATGGAGAAGTGCACCTACTGTGTGCAGCGCATCAACGATGCCCGCATCGAAGCCAAAAAGCTTGGGCGCGGAATTCGCGACGGCGACATCGTCACCGCCTGCCAGCAGGCATGTCCGACGCAGACCATCGTCTTCGGGGACATCGACGACAAGGAGTCGGCAGTCGGCCGTCTCCGAAAGGATCCACGAAGCTACCTCGTTCTTGAGGAGCTTCAGACCCGGCCGAGGACTTCGTACCTCGCCAAGCTGCGAAACCCGAATCCCGAGATCGAGGTGAACGCCTAAGCCATGGCCAAAAATCCACCGCTAAACGACGTCCTCATCACAGGGCAGAACACCTACGGGTCGATCGACGATTCCGTCGGTTCACTAATCCTGAACCAACGCCGTCATAAGAAGGCCTGGTTCGTACTGTTCGCCATCGGTCTGATGGGGGCCGGGCTCCTTGGAATCTCCATCACCTGGCTCCTTTACCAAGGCGTCGGTATTTGGGGCAACAACCAGCCGGTTGCTTGGGCGTTCGACATCGTCAACTTCGTGTGGTGGATCGGTATCGGCCACGCGGGAACGCTGATTTCGGCGATTCTTCTCCTGCTTCGGCAGAGCTGGCGTAACTCGATCAACCGCTTTGCGGAGGCGATGACCATCTTCGCCGTGATGTGCGCGGGACTCTTCCCGCTCCTGCACACCGGCCGCCCTTGGGTCGCGATCACCTGGCTGTTCCCGTATCCGAACATCATGGGCGTCTGGCCCCAGTTCCGTTCCCCGCTGGAATGGGACGTGTTCGCGGTTTCGACCTACTTCACCGTTTCGCTGGTCTTCTGGTACATCGGTCTGGTTCCGGACTTCGCCACCTTGCGCGACAAGGCGACGAACAAGTGGGCTCGGGTCGCGTTCGCCATTCCTTCGCTTGGTTGGCGCGGTTCCAACCAGCATTGGCACCGATACGAGCAGGCCTACTTGCTCCTGGCGGGTCTTTCCACTCCGCTCGTTCTTTCGGTCCACACGATCGTCTCCTACGACTTCGCTGCTTCGATCGTCCCGGGTTGGAACGTTACGGTCTTCCCGCCTTACTTCGTCGCAGGCGCCGTCTTCGCTGGCTTCGCGATGGTTATGACCTTCGCTATTCCGGTGCGCGCGGCCTACAAGCTCAAGCACCTCATCACCGACCGTCACATCGACTGGATGTGTAAGGTGACGCTGGCGACGGGGATGATCGTTTTCTACGGTTACATCCTGGAGATCTTCTTCGCGTACTACTCCGGCTCGCCGCAGGAGTACGACATGACGGTTTTCCGCCGGTTCAATGGACCGTACGCCTGGGCCTACTACTCGCTCATCTTCTGCAACGGCATCGCGCCCCAGATCTTCTGGTGGCCGTACGCTCGCCGCAATTTGGTGATCGTCTTCATCGTGTGCCAGATCGTGTCGATCGGTATGTGGCTGGAGCGGTTCGTCATCATCCCGATGTCGCTCACGGCGAACTACCTGCCGTCGAGCAACAAGATGTACTATCCGACCATCTGGGACTTCCTGATGTTCGCGGGCACCATCGGCTTCTTCATGACGCTCATGGCGCTGTTCCTCCGGTTCCTGCCGGTTATCAACATCTTCGAAGTGAAGGACCTCTGGTTTAAGATTCTGCAGCGACGGGAGAACGAACCCGATCCGAACGTTCCGGCGGCGGCCGCCGTGGAGGCGGGTCAATGAGCGGCTACGGAGGAGCCGAAGTTGGGGTCTACGGAATGACCGCCGAGTTCGAAACCCCCGAAGCGCTCATGGACGCCGCGGAAGCGGCCCGGCTCGCGGGTTACAAGAAGATGGATGCGTATTCGCCCTTTCCGATTCACGGATTGAGCGACGCAATCGGCTTCAAGAGTGTAGCGGTCCCGTACATCTGTTTCTTCGGCGGACTTTGCGGCACCTTCACCGGCTTCACGCTGGAGTGGTACACGCAGACCATCGACTACCCGCTCAACGTGGGCGGTAAGCCGTTCGACTCGCTGCCCGCGTTTATCCCGGTCGCCTATGAGATGACGATTCTGTTTGCTTCTCTAAGCGCGGTGATCGGCATGTTCGCGCTGAACCGGCTGCCTCAGCCGTACCACTCGATCTTCAACGCGCCGGGTTTTGCGCGGGCATCTCAGGATCGCTTCTTCCTCGCTATCGAGGCGGTCGATCCGATGTACGACGCCGAAACGACCCGTAGCTTCCTCATGGAACAGAACCCGATTAACGTTGCTGAGGTGGAGAAGTGAATCGCAAGGCGATTCTGCTTGGCTTCGCCGCGCTCGGCCTCGCTGGGTGCCACACCGATATGTGGCGCCAGCCGAAGATCGAGCCGTACTCGGCCTCTTCGGGTGAGCTGTTCACCGACGGCGGCACCGCCCGCCCGCTCCTCCCGGGCACTATCGCTCGCGACCACCTTCGGGAAGACGCGACGTTCTTCACCGGCGTCGAGGATGGCAAGTGGACGAGCAACCTTCCCGCAGGCGTTACCGCCGGAACCACCCTCAAAGCGGTTCTCCTCCGCGGTCAAGATCGCTTTAAGGCTTACTGCACCCCCTGCCACGGTCAGCTTGGCGACGGCGAGGGCATGATTGCTCGGCGCGGCTTTGAGTTGAAACGACCGGTGGGCAACTATCACACGGACCGGCTTCGCAAGATGCCGATCGGCCATTTTTACGACGTGATTACGAACGGCTACGGTGCGATGTACTCCTATGCATCGCGCATCGAGCCGCAAGACCGCTGGGCGATCGCCGCCTACATCCGGGTCCTGCAGCTGAGCCAGAACGCGGAGGCGGGCGACGTCGACCAAGCCGCGTTCGAAAAACAGAAGCAGGAAGCCGAAGCCCTGGCCAAGAAGAACGAACACAAGGCTGAGGGAGAACACGAATGAGCGCCCATCCCACCCTCGAAACGTCGCACGACCTCGATGTCGCCGTCGGCGATCGCGCCATGCCGTTGTCCAAGGCTGGCCCGCTTGCCATGCTGATCGGTCTCCTGGGCGTCGTCGGCGCCGGAGTCATGGTCGCCTCGCCCGGCACTCGGGAAGCGATGCTCGGCTCGTACCTGTTCGGCTGGTACTTCTGGATGACGATCGTGCTCGGCATGCTCGGCCTCGCCTGCCTACACCACACCGTTCGCGGTTCCTGGTGTCTGCCGTGGCTGAAGCTGATCGAAGCGGGCTCCAGCCCGACCGCCTTCGGCATCATGTTCATCCTGTTTCTGCCCATCCTCATCATGCCGGGAACGGTTTATGAGTGGGTCAACCCGGGAACGGACCACCTACTGCTTAAAAAGGTCTGGTATCTGAATCAGAACTTCTGGACCGGACGCACCGTTTTCTACTTTGTGCTCTGGGCCGCTATGTCCTGGTTCATGAAGAACTCGGTCAAGCGGCAGGAAGATGGAGCGCCAAACGGCATGAAGATCGAAATGGGCCGCTCCTCTTGGGGCGCCGTCTTTATCGTCTTCTACGTTCTGTCGATCACCTTCGCCTACACCGACTGGGGTATGTCGCTCCAGCCGCATTGGTACTCCACCATGTACGGCGTGCAGCAGATGATTGCCGGTGCGGCGGGAGCCAGCGGCCTCATCGTCGCCATCCTCTGCATTAACGCGAAGAAATCGCCTTACACCAGCGTCGTCACTCCGAACCTCACCAAGGACTGGGGCAACATCCTGTTCATGTTCACGATGCTCTGGGCCTATACAACGGTCTCGCAGCTTCTGATCATCTGGAACGGCAACCTGCCGGAAACCGCCTCCTACTTCGCCCGACGCGGTCGAATGGGTTGGAACGCGGTCGGCTTGTCGATGATCCTGGGCGTATGGCTCATCCCTTGGATGACGTTGCTTTCGCCCCGCATTAAGCGATATCCGCACCTGCTGCGCGGGATTGCTGGCTGGATCTTCGTGGTTCACGTCTTCGACGTCTACTACACGGTGGTGCCCGCGCTTCCTAGCGGCGGTTTCCACGAAGGGCACGGACGTCTTGCTCTTTCCGGCAACATCCTTTACGATCTGATCGGTCTGGCCGCTGTCGGTGGTATCTGGTTCGCCGTCTTCGCCAATGGGGTGAAGGCAACGAAGAACCTGCTTCCCACCTACGACAACCGTCTCCAGGAGGCGCTGCAGCATGCACACTAACGAACCACGAGAAGTCCAGGGAATCGAACTTGGATACGATCCGAGGGACATTGAGGCGAAGGGGCTTACTAAGGCCGTTATCTACTTCTTCCTGTTCACGCTGTTCTTCTTCGGTGTCGGCGCTATCTGGTGGATTCGCGCCGGCTGGAGCCACTCGGAGACCTTCGATAAGCGGAAGCCCGCCGTCGCGGGGCCGTTGGTCCAGGGCAACATGACGGCTAAGACCGACATCATGTCCGTCCGCCAGCATGAGCGAGAGGTGATGACCACCTATGCTCCTTTGGAGAGCGGTAAGTGGCGCATTCCGGTCGACAAGGCCATCGATGTCATTAACGGCCGCGGTCTTCCGACCGTGACCAGCGATGCCCCGGCGGCGAGTCCGGGAACGACGATCAAGCAGAACGCTACCGGGGTAACCCCGAATAGCCCGGGTGCGACCGCTCTGGAGCATGGCGAAGCGCCGACTCACCCGTAAGGAAAAGAACATGACCACGACTTTGCGACGACTCGGGACTTTGGGAGCGGCTCTTTTTGCCGCAGCCCTACCCGTCGTCGCGCCTGCTCAGCAATCCGAGCTGACGAAGACGATGGGCATCGACCAGAAGCTCGGTGCGACCGTGCCGATGACGGCTCAGTTCACGGACGAGACCGGCCATACCCGCGAGTTCGGGAGCCTTCTCAAGGGCCGCCCAGTGTTGGTCGTCCCGATGATGCTGAAGTGCACGGCGGGATGCTTGGTTCTTCGCGACAGCCTCCAAAAGACGCTCTTCAGCGCGGACCATCCAAACCAGCGAAAGCTGATTAAGAAGGAAGGGCGCAACGTGCTGCAGGTCGGTCAAGACTTGGACATCGTTTTCCTAAGCCTCGATCCGACGGAAGGCCCGAACGACAGTCTCGCAATCAAGGCGCAGTTCCAGGAGAAAGTGGGCTATCCCGCCGATCCGGTAACGATTTTGACCGGGTCGCTCGCGCAGATTCATAAGGTCACCGACGCAATCGGTTTCCGCTACTTCTACGACCCGCAGAAGAAGATTCTTAATAACGCGACCGGCAGCGTGCTCCTCACGCCCGATGGCCGCGTCTCCGCCTACACGATCGGGAACGATTTTCCGACGATCGTGATGGAGCGGAACATCGACACCGCCCGGTCCAACGCGATCGGAACGCGTGCCGATGACAGTAACAAATTTGGCTGCGTCCAGCTTCCGCCGGATGTGGTCGCACGCCGAGGAAAGATCGAGGCCGTCTACACCGGGGCCTGCATCGTTTTCCTGCTCGGCATGATCTCTTGGATCGTATCGATGCTCCGTAGCGAGCGCAAAGCTAACAGGGACCTTGGAGGTCAGCCCGGCGGCGCTTAGCCGTCCACCACTCGTACGCCATGCCGTTCAACTTCCCGCTTTCCCCACCCGCCGCGTCGTCCTTCGCCGGGCCGTACGATGCGCTGTTCTACACCCTGACGGCAATGTCGGTGTTTTTCACGCTCCTCGTTGTCGCGGGAATCGTGTTCTTCACCCTGCGTTATCGACAGGGCAGCAAGGCCGACCGGTCGCGGCCGGTTTACGAGGATCTGCGCCTGGAGCTCACCCTGCTCGGTATTCCGACGGTCCTGGGTCTCATCTTCTTCTACTTCGGCGCGATCCAGTACATGCACATGCGCACGCCGCCCAAGGACGCCACCGACATCTTCGTGATCGGCAAGCAGTGGATGTGGCACGCGCAGCACCCGAACGGTGTGCGCGAGAACAACGAACTGCACGTTCCCGTCGGCCGCAACGTCCGCCTGACGATGATCTCTCAGGACGTCATCCACGCCTTCTTCATCCCGGCTTTCCGAACTCAGATGATGGTGGTTCCTGGGCGCTACACCACGATGTGGTTTAAGCCGACGCTCGCAGGCGAGTATCACCTCTTCTGCAACATGTACTGCGGCACCCAGCACTCAGAGATGGGTGGAAAGGTGGTGGTTATGGAGCCGCGCGAATACGCCGCCTGGCTCGAGAACGGGGGCGAATCTCAGCCTCCGATGACGATGGCCCAACGCGGCGAGAAGCTATACAATGGCCGTCTCGCCTGCAACAACTGCCATGGCGTCGCGGATAATCCCCGCGGACCTTCGCTCGCCGAGCTGATTGGCAAACGGCGGACGTTCAGCAACGCGCCGTCGCAGATCGCTGACGAAGAGTACATCCGCGAATCGATCCTCCGACCCTACAACAAGTTGACTTCCGGCTATGGTCAGGAGATGCCGGCTTACGAGAGTCAGCTAATTGATGGCAAGCTCACCGAGGAGAACGTCCTCGAACTGATCGCGTACATTAAGAGCATGGGCGGCGCGGCGAAGGCGCCGACGGCCGACCGAGGTCTCGACCTTCGTCCGCTCTCCGCAACTTCCAACCAGGGCCTCGCCGCAAACGCGATGTCCGCCTCTCGTCCGAACCCGGCCACCACCCCAACTGGGCACGGCCACAACCTTGGCGTCGGAGCAATTCCGGCCGAGGAGCACAGTAGATAATGAGCGCGATCGGAATCCCGACCCCCGTGGAAGAACATCCGCGGCCCCAGACGACGAACTACCTGAACGTCGACTCCTCTCTGAAGGGCTGGCTTACCACCGGCGACCACAAGAGGATCGCGATCATGTACCTGATCGCCATCTCGTCGTTCTTCTTCCTCGGTGCTTCCTTCGCGGGAGCGATCCGGCTCGAACTCATGTCGCCCGCCGGCGTCCTGTTCGAAAGCGAAACCTACAACAAGATCTTCAGTGCCCACGGCATTGTGATGGTCTTCCTGTTCCTGGTCCCGGCGATTCCGGCAACCTTAGGTAACTTCGTTCTCCCCATCATGATCGGGGCTCGCGACCTTGCCTTCCCCAGGCTGAACCTGCTGAGCTGGTACCTGTACATGATCGGAGGCGGCTTCATCATGGCCGGCTTCATCGGAGGAGGCGTCGACACCGGGTGGACCTTCTACACGCCGCTTTCGACGATGTACTCGAACGGCCAAGTCGGACTGGTCATTATCGGCATCTTCATTGCCGGTTTCAGCTCGATCACCACCGGCATCAACTTCATCGTCACCGTTCACAAAATGCGCGCGCCGGGCATGACCTGGTTCCGCCTGCCGTTGTTCGTCTGGTCGATGTACGCGACCTCGGTCGTCATCGTCCTGGGAACCCCGGTCGTCGCGATCACCCTGCTCCTCGTGGTGCTGGAGCGCGCCTTCAAGCTGCCGTTCTTCAGTCCGGAACTGGGCGGCGACCCCGTGCTGTTCCAGCACATGTTCTGGTTCTATAGCCACCCGGCCGTGTATATCATGGTCCTGCCGGCGTTCGGCGTTGTCTCGGAGCTGATCGCGAACTTCGCCCGCAAGCGAATCTTCGGCTACCACTTCGTCGCCTTCTCCTCGCTCGCCATCGGCGGTCTCGGCTTCCTCGTGTGGGGCCACCACATGTTCGTCTCGAGCCAGTCGATGTACCAGGGAATGATCTTCTCCCTGTTGAGCTTCCTGGTTGCGGTGCCGTCGGCGATTAAGATCTTCAACTGGACGTTGACCCTGTACAAGGGCAATATTCGCCTTCAGTCGCCGATGCTCTTTGCCCTCGGCTTCCTTGGGCTCTTCACCATCGGCGGTCTGACCGGTCTGTTCCTCGCCTCGGCGGGAACCGACATCCACCTCACCGCGACCTACTTCGTCGTCGCCCACTTCCACTACGTCATGGTGGGCGGTTCGGTGATCGCCTTCCTCGGCGGCATCCACTACTGGTGGCCGAAGATGACGGGCCGGATGTTTAATGAAGCGATGGCCAAGACCTCGGCCGTCCTTGTCTTCATCGGCTTCAACGTCACCTTCTTCCCGCAGTTCATCGTGGGCTGGCTGGGCATGCCGCGCCGGTACCACTACTACTACTTCGCGCCGGAGTACCAGGTCTACAACGTGATGTCGACCATCGGCACGACCGTTCTGGCGCTCGGGCTCTTCTTGCCGGCGTTCTACCTGACGCACTCGCTCTTCAAGGGCGCCAAGGCCGCCGCCAATCCCTGGGGCGCCCATGGCCTCGAGTGGGAGACGCTCTCGCCGCCCCCCACGACCAACTTCTTCGAAACTCCGATCGTCACCGACGAGGTCTACGACTTCGATCCGGTTGCCGAATACGAGCAGCAGCGCGCCACGTCCGAGATCCTCGATCCCGGCCACCCCTACCTGCGCCAGACGAAGGACGGCGAAAAGCTCCCGCCCGACCCCGCACTGGAGCCTGGAACTAAGGAGGAGAAATAATGTCCGCTATCGCGCACCCCGCCGATCACGGTCACGACGAGCACCACGGCCCGCTGCACCACCAATACGAAGATATCGGTCAGCAGAACGAGTCGTATGTCGTGGGCATGTGGACGTTCCTCGTCACCGAGGTCATGTTCTTCGGCGCCTTCTTCCTGATGTACACCATCTACCGGGCGTACTATCAGCACGACTTCTACCTCTCGCACGAGCACCTTGATGTGAAGTTGGGCGGCATCAACACCATGATCCTGCTCATCAGCAGCTTCCTGATGGTCATGGCGGTCCAGAGCGCGCAGCTCAAGAAACGCTCACTGGTTCTGGCCTACCTTGGTGGCGTCCAGCTCTGTGCCTTCGCTTTCCTTGGCATTAAAACCGTCGAGTATCAGTCGAAGTTCGCCGACCACCTCTTCCCGGGGATCGGTTTCCAGAACGACCCCTCGGTTCTGCACGGCGCGAACCTCAACCACGCGCAACTCTTCTACGGCCTTTACTTCGGCATGACCGGACTGCACGCGGTCCACATCATCGTCGGCATCCTGGTCATCTTCGCTCTGATGAACTTCTGGCGCAAGAGAAATCGGCTTGTCACCGAAGATTTCATCCCGACCGAACTAGTTGGCCTTTACTGGCACTTCGTCGACCTAGTGTGGATCTTCCTGTTCCCGCTCATGTACCTGCTCCCCAAGCCCCACTAAATCGATGGCCAAGACTCCTCTCCAAGCTGCCAGCCACGGTCACGACGACCACGAGCACCACATCGTGCCGACCTTCACCTACATCAAGGTGTTGATCTCGCTTACGGCCCTGATGCTCCTGACGATCTACGCCGCCACGGTCGATATCCCTGCGGTCGGACCAATCAGTGGGACGATCATGAACCAGACTGCGGCGCTCATTATTGCCGTCGTCAAGGCGTTCCTTGTCGTCTGGGTTTTCATGGGCGTTCGTTGGGGCACCACCCTCACCAAGATCTGGGCCGCCACCGGCTTCGTGTGGTTCTTCCTCCTCGGCCTGGTTCTCATCGACTATCCGATGCGCGCTTATGAAGGCGTCGACGGTTGGGAAGGCACCCGAGGAGAGCACGCTCTCCCCATCGGCGGCTCCGCGCTCCCGAGAGTCGTTCCGCCTTCGAGCAAGCCGCAGGGCGTCGAAGAGAACGACGTCAACGTGCGACCGAGACAGTAAGGGAACTCAAAGAAGGGAAAAAGGGGAAGGGGAGATCTACTCCTCTTCCCCTCTCCTATTTGGACAACGCCGCCAATTCGCTCGAAATCCAAGCCGTAATCTCTTCCGCCGTCGCACCCTTGTCGAAAGTCCGAGGCTCTCCCCAAACGGCTTCCACTCGGTCCTTCGAGAAATGTGGCCGGAGCGTTCCGTACGGCACGACCTGCTCCGTGTTCTTGAGCCCTAAGCAGATGCACGGTACCCCCGCCATTCGAACGATCAAGGCCACCCCCGGCTTGATCGGCTGGAGCTCTCCTGTCTCGGAAAGCTGCCCTTCGGGAAACACGCACACTGCCTCCCCCAACTTCGCCAGCTCCGCCGCGTGTCGCAGCGCCGCCCGATCCGGCTCTCCCCGCCGCACGGGGAATGCCTCAGAGAGCCACATCGCCCAAGCCGTGAGCTTCATCTCGAACAACTCACTCTTTGCCATAAAGTGCATCGGGCGCACGGAAACGGCGTGCATTACCGGCGGGTCGCAGTCCGAACGGTGATTAGGGAAGACAAGAAGTCCGCCCGTCCGCGGTACTCGCTCGCCCCCAACGCTACGTAACCGCCCGAAAAACTTAAAGGTGAGCCAACAGACGCCTTTGATAAAAGGAAAGGCCAGTACGCGCCGCCAAAGGGCGAACCGTGCCGGGGGCGGAAGCACGGGGCCTTTTGGTTTCGCCGGAACAACCACCTCGGTTTCGCTCATGGCTCAACGACCTTCTGCCCAATCACCCACCTCACCGCCTCCGGATAGATCCGATGTTCAAGCCCCAACACTCGCGCGGCCAACGTCTCCGGCGTATCCCCGGGAAGAACCGCACACCGCCCCTGCATGACTACCGCGCCCTCGTCGTACTGTTCCGTCACGTAATGCACGCTACAGCCGCTCTCCGTGTCTCCTGACGCCAGTACAGCCTCATGCACTCGCCGCCCGTACATGCCATGCCCCCCATGCCTCGGCAACAGGCTTGGGTGGATATTAAGAACGCGCTGAGGAAACCTCTGCAACACCTCTTCGGGCAGCAGCCGAGTGAATCCCGCCAAGCAGACCACCGTCGCCCCCTCAAGGGCTTGGAGAAGCCGTACGCCGTATGCGTCTCCCGGCTCGACCACGACCACCGGAACGTTCCCGGCATTCGCGGCGGCTTCCGTCCCTTCTCGAGGGGCGATCACGCAAAGGGCCATCGCCGGAATGGTCCCCTTCTCACAGGCCCGAAGAAGCGCCCCCATATTTGACCCTCGCCCTTTTGCCCCCACCAACACCGCAAGCCGCTCCATCCGCCTATAACTATGGCGTCTCCAGAAAGGCAGCCGGGTCCGAATAACCCAAGACTCAAAGATCCGAAGCGGTTAGCCCAAACCCGTCGGCAAACCAGATCCCCAGAACCTCCGAGTCATTCGCCTCCCTGACAACCAACTCCACCTCTCCCAAAGCCCCCTGAAAAAGATCCAAGGCCCTCGGGGAACTTAACTCCAACCGAACGACCGCCCCATGGGGTGCCGTGAAGCGCGACGGATTTAACCGTTCGAGCAAAAACGGCGCGTAGGAGCAGAGAAAGAAGGGATAGGGTGGATCTAGCGGAATCTGATTCACGCAGATTTCCTGAGGCTCGTTGGTCATCGAAGGCGGAAAACCGCGAAGCGCGAGCAAAGAGGGATCGGGCTCAAGCTTGCGTCTTTCTTCAAACCGAAAGCCTTGAAGAAAGACCGAGCCTTCCTTGAGGTTGGAGGGCGCCAAGACCAACGTCTCGATTCGTGCCCGCTCGCTCCCTGTCGCCGGCTCGAAAAGCTCAAGGTTGACCCCGCCCAGCGCAACGCCGGAGGTGATCGCCTGTGGCCAGAATGGTCCGGGAGGCCAAGCCTCCTCAAAGCCCGCGTCCATGAGACGTCGATGAGTCGCCCGCAAATCGGGCACCACGGCGATGATGTGGTCTAGCCTCACCCCTAAATAAACGACGGTTGGCGGACCAAAGTCCGCCAACCGTCTACTGCTGATCGCTAACCGACTAGAACCGGTAGCCGACGTACAGGCCGATCAGGTTGCCGTTGAAGCCCGCGCGAGAGGACTTGTCGGTAAGAGTGAGTGAACCCTCGAGGAAAATCTTCTCGCCGAGTTCGGCGCCCAGACCGCCCCGAACCGCGATGGACGTGTCCCAGTTGTCGTCACCTTTAAGGAATGCGGCGCCAATGCCCGCGAAAGCATAGGTCCGGCGGCCGTCGCCAATTGACTTCGTGAAGAACCGCTGGTTCAACGCGACGGGCACGATGTAGCCGGTGTCACTCTTATCGCCCTTGAAAAGGTCGGCGGAGAAGAAGGTCTCGCCGCCCTTCAGCAGGGATCGATTGGTTCGATACTCCAGTCCGAAGGCCAGGAAGCTATTGCTTACGTCCCGAAGGTCGTTGTCCAACGGAAGTCCGATGCCAAGGCGGACGGAGATATTGACCGGAATAAGCGCATCCGGATCCTGCGACTGAGCCGATACGGTGGCGACGCCGAGCGCCGCAACAGCGATGGTAAGCACGTTCCTCATGTTTTCCCTCTGTGGTGCGGAAACGGCGTTTCCCCGTTCCACGTAGAAGCCTCGCTGTTTTACCCTGGTAAGCGGTACTTCGCGTTAGGGTAGGTTCTTGAGGACGCATATGTCCGCAATCAGGCTCGACTCAACTCGCGGGGTAGTGATCGCCGTCGATCTTCAACCCTCCTTCCTCAAGGGCATCTACGAGGCGGACCGTGTACTTGCACGGTCGACCTTTCTGGTGCGCGCTGCCGAGGCGCTGGGCGTGCCTGTACTCGCCACCGAGCAGAACCCGGATCGCATGGGCAGCGTTCACTTGGACATCGCTCCGCAGGTAGGAACCCCATTCCCCAAGATGACCTTCTCCTGCGTCGGTTGCGAGGATCTCGCCAGCGTGCTCGAGTTCACCGGGCGACGCCAAGTTGTCCTCGTCGGGATCGAAACCCACATCTGCGTCGGAGAAACCGCTCAGGATTTGCTCTCTCTTGGCTACGAAGTCGCCGTCTGCCCGGACGCCGTTGGCTCCGGTTCCCTGGAAGCCCACAAGCTTGGGATGGAGCGTATGCGCGACGCCGGCGTCGTACCCATTCACTCCGAAGCAGTCGCCTACGAATGGATGGGCTCCGCCGAACATTACGCCTTCCGGCAAGTGTTGGAACTCGTCAAGCAGTATCGGTGAAAGGGCTTTCGATCGCCCAGCGGTTGGGCGATCGTGAGCCACTAGAACCCAAGATTCTTCCGGTGGAACGCTAACTGTTCCTGAACATGCTCGTCCCAATACGCCCAGTTGTGCTCCCCCGGGAACTCTTCGTACTCGTGAACGAACCCAATCGCCTTCAGATGCGCAGTGAACGACCGGTTGCTGTCAATCAGAAAGTCGTCGACGCCGCAGTCGATCCTTAAAGCTGGGCGCGGAGCTACCGTCTCCGCCAACGCAAACAGATCGTTCGGGCCTCCCGTCGTCGGCTCGCCTAAAATACGAAGGAATTCCGGCTGATCGCGGAATCCGGGGAAATGTCCAAACCCTAACGCGCCGGAATGCGAATGGGCCGACCGAAATCGTCCCGGATGCCCCAGCGCAAATCGCACTGCCCCGTAACCCCCCATCGAGAGTCCTCCAACGGCCCACTCCTTTCTTAGCGGCAAGTACTTCTCCAACATCGCCGGAAGCTCTTCAGAAAGCGCGGTGTAGTAGGCAAACCCCTCGGCGGCGTCCACGTAAAATCCTCTCCCACCATCCGGCATCGCCACCACGACGGGCAGCCCTTCGACGTATCGTTCGAGACTCGTCCGACGTGCCCAAATCGTTTCGTCGTCACTCAAGCCGTGGAGCAGCAGCCAAGGAACGTAGGGCGCTGCCAAAGCGGCATCCGGAAGGATCAAGTTCACCGCGGTCTGCTTCTGAAGGGCCGTCGAAAAGTACTGAAGGCGCGCGAGAGGCATCGTTTGCCGAGTCTACACAGAACCGCCTTTTAGGCTCAATTCGCGGTAAATCTCACGCTTAATCGGAAAAATGCTCGAAATATTGCGCCAACGGGAGCAATTTGTGATACTATGAAGTCGTAGTTCCACAAGGGAAGCGAAGAAGAGCCGCCTCCCACCCGAAAGGGTTCTACAAAAAAGTTCTTCAAAAAGGGGTGCGAAAACGACACCCGGAAAAGGAAAAGGGGAGAACCATGAAAGAGTACAACACGCCAGATGCGCTTCTGATCGAGAGATTCCAGAACGGGGATACCGAGGCCATGGATACGCTGATCTCCCGACATCAGGCAAGGGCTTACCAATACGCCTACCGTCTGACTCGCGACCGAGATATCGCCGCTGACGTGGTCGCTGACGCCTTCGTCCGCGTTTACCGCGCGGCCCACACTTTCAAAGGCCAGAGCGCGTTCACCACGTGGCTTTATCGTATCCTGACCAACTGCTTCTTGGACATGCGTAAGAAGTCCAGCAGCCGCCCCACGGTCAGCCTCGACGCTTCGCTGCAAACCGAAGATGGAGCCTTGGAGCGCCAACTAGAGTCCGATTGCAAGACGCCTCACGAAGAGGCCGAGCGAGCCGAGCAGGGCCGCGCCGTCGCCATCGCCGTCGAGAATCTGCCTGAGTATCAGAAGCAGATGATCAACATGTTCCACGTCGAGATGCTCTCCTACGAGGAGATCGCCGAGCAAATGGATCTGCCGATCGGGACCGTTAAGAGCCGCCTGAACCGCGCTCGTGCCGGCCTCCGCAGTCAGCTCGAAGGTAACCGCGAACTATTCGGTACCGAGTTGATGGTGGCGGCCCTCTAGCAATAACGTTCGCCAAACCTAGTTAGGCTTTGGGCGGAAGCCCAGAGCCTAGTAGTTTTTGTGGCCCGGTTCGCAAGAAAGTTAGTGCATACTGGCTTTGTCCGATAAGGACGAACGTGAATTCACGGCCATGCGACATGTCTTGTTAGTGGAAGACGACCCAAACGACGCGCTCCTTACCAGACGCTATCTTGAGCGCTGGGGGCAGCCCTTGAAGGTCGAAGTAATCGACACCGTTGCCGCGATCGAGGCGTACATTGCCGACGTCACACCCGCCTCGCCGCAAATCTCGCTCGTACTCCTAGACCACATGCTCCCTGGAGGATCAGGTGTGGATGTACTCCGCATGTTTCGCGCTCATCCCATCCTTCGTACCGTGCCCGTCGTCCTGCTCTCAGGCAATTCCGACGGCGCGATCGTTCAAAGGGCCCGTGAGGCCGGTGCCAATTCCTGCGTACTGAAGCCCGTAGACCCGACTGACTTCGAGCGAACCGTTACCGCCCTCGCCGAATTCTGGCTAGGCACCAACCTGATCGTCCGCCCGGATGATCGCGCAACGGTTCTATAAAGGGTCTTAGGGCGTAGGGTCATTGGGTCTTAAGGACCATTCTCCCCAATGACCCTACGCCCTAAGGCCTAACCCAGCAGCTCGCGGGCCTTCTCGACCACCGAGTCCGCGTTGATTCCGAACTCGTTCATCACCTGGTCGCCCGGGGCCGACAGGCCGAAGCTGTCGATGCCCACCTGAGCGTCGCTGTACCGCGGCCAAGCGATCGTCGAACCGGCCTCGATCGAAACCTTCGGCGTACCCTTCGGTAGCACCGCGTTCTGATACTTCTCGCCCTGCCGCTCAAATGCGAACCAGGACGGCATCGAGACGACCCGCGTGGGCACGCCTTCCGACTCAAGGATCTCCTGCGCTCGCACGCAGTGCTGAAGCTCGCTGCCCGTGCCGATCAGGATCACTTCCGCCGTCGACGAAGCCTCCTGAAGGATGTAGGCACCCTTCTCCGAAGGGTGGTTCTTCACGTCCTGCGGGGTGAGCGGCGGCAGAGCTTGTCGCGACAGCGCGAGTAGGGTGGGAGTGCGGGTGGACTGCAGAGCAACCTTCCAAGCCGCCGCCGTTTCGTAGCCGTCGGCCGGGCGGATCACGTTGAGGTTCGGAATTGCGCGCAGGGAAGTGATCTGCTCGATCGGCTCGTGCGTCGGACCGTCCTCGCCTACGCCCACCGAGTCGTGAGTGAACACGAAGATCGAAGGCGTCTCCATCAGCGCGGCCAAGCGAATCGCCGGGCGGCAATAGTCGCTGAACACCAGGAACGTCGCGCCGTAGCCGCGGGTGGCGCCGTGCAGCGTGATGCCGTTCACCGCCGCCATCATCGCGAACTCGCGGATGCCGAAGTTGATGTTCTTGCCTGCGGGTGTTGCCTTCTGGAAGTCCTCGAAACCCTTCTGGTGAGTGAGGTTGCTCTCCGTAAGGTCGGCCGATCCGCCGATAAAGGTCGGCAGCTTCGAAGCGATCGCGTTGATGACCGTCTCGCTCGCCTTTCGGGTGGCCACCTTATCGCTCACCTGCGGAAGGGCTTCGAGCCAACCCTTGCCGAGGTCTCCGGAAATGGCGGCGCTCAATTGGCCTGCCTCTTCAGGGAAGGCCGTCGCATAGTCGGCCATCGCCTTGTTCCAATCGGCGTGTTGCGCCGTGGCGGCAAACGATTCGTAGTTTGCCTTCACGTCGTCCGCGATGAAGAACGTCGGCTCGAGTGGGATGCCGAGCGCTTCCTTGGTTGCCTTCAGCTCGTCTGCACCGAACGGGTTGGAGTGCGCCTTATTCGTGCCCTGCAATTTGGGCGAACCGTAACCAATGATCGTCTTGCAGATGATGAGGGTCGGCTTGCTTGTCTCGGCCTTTGCCTCGGTCAGGGCCTTATCGACCGCTTCGACGTCTTCGCCGTCGTCGACGCGAAGAACCTGCCACTCGTACGCCTTGAACCGGGCTTCGACGTTTTCGGTAAAGGAGATGTCGGTCTTACCGTCGATCGTGATCCCGTTGTCATCGTAGAGCCAGATCAACTTGCCCAGGCCCAGGTGGCCCGCCAGCGATGCCGCCTCGCCGCTCACACCCTCCATCAGGTCGCCGTCCGAGCAGATGGCGTAGGTGTGGTGGTCGATGACCGTGTGGCCCGGCTTGTTATAGGTCGCGGCCAGGAAGCCTTCCGCAATCGCAAAGCCGACGCTGTGCGCCACGCCCTGTCCTAGCGGACCGGTGGCCATTTCGACGCCGTGGGTGGCGATGTTCTCCGGGTGACCCGGGGTCTTGCTGTGAAGCTGCCGGAACTGCTTCAACTCGCTCAACTCCAGGTCATAGCCGGTGAGGTGAAGCAGCGAGTAAAGCAGCATCGAACCGTGGCCCGCACTGAGGATAAACCGGTCCCGATCCATCCACTTCGGATCCTTCGGATCGAACTTCAGGTGCTTGGACCAAAGAGCGTACGCCAGCGCGGCGCAGCCGAGGGGAAGGCCCGCGTGGCCGCTCTTTGCAGCCTCCACGCCATCCATCGACAGGCCTCGAATGGTGTTAATACTACGCGTACGCAAGTCGGACATCAAGCGCAGGTTACCTGCGTAGGGTGTTCTATAGCCCAACCGAAACGTGGCGTGGGCCTCCGTACCCGCGATCCGAAACCCTTTCAACGCTAAACACGAAGCGGGTAGCCAAACCTGACTACCCGCTTCGACAAGAAGAGGCGGATGCCCCTTACATAACCTTGAGGCCGGCGTTGTTCCAGTCTTTTAGGAACGCATCCAGGCCGCTCGTGGTGAGCGGATGCTTGAAAAGCATTTCGATCGTCTTGAAGCCCATGGTCGCCACGTGCGCGCCTGCCTTCAGCGACTCCAGCACGTGCAGCGGATGCCGGACCGAAGCCACGAGAACCTCACTGTCGTAACCGTAGGTCTCGACCATGTTCACGGTGTCGCGAACCGCTTCCATTCCGTCGCCGCCGATATCGTCCGCTCGGCCGACGAAGTTGGAAATGTACGTTGCGCCCGCTTTTGCCGCCATCATGGCTTGCGGAACCGAGAAAACCAGCGTCACGTTGGTCCGAATTTCGCGCTGTGTAAGCTCCTTCACGAGCTTGATGCCAGGGACGATGAGCGGGACCTTAACGACGATATTCGGGTGCCAGGAATGCACTTCCAGAGCCTCTTTGAGCATCGTCTCATAGTCCGTCGCCACGACCTCGGCGCTGATATCACCCTCGGGAAGGAGTTCGCAAATCTTAAGAACCGTCTCCTTAAAACCCTTGCCGCTCTTAGCGATCAGCGACGGATTCGTCGTAACCCCGTCAATGATCCCCCAGTCCGCAGCCTTTGCTACTTCCTCAACGTCGCCAGTATCCACGAACAGCTTCACGTCCCCGATTCTACTTCAAGCATTTACGACTGGGCGCTCCCGCCTTGGTCCGGGAACGCCGCCCCCGCTCGTGTAGTCCCAAAAAGAATTGGTATGGGCTCCCCCTATTTCATCTTTGCGACCGGGATCGAAAACTCCTATCCCACCATCCACGGCGGGAAGACCCGCGTAGACCAGATGGAAGCCTGCGGGCACTACGAACACTGGCGGAAAGACTTCGACCTTTGCGAAGAACTCGACGCCTGCTACCTCCGCTACGGCCCCCCGATCCACCGCACCTGGCTCGGGCCCGGGCAATACGATTGGACCTTCGCCGATGAAACCTTCGGTGACCTCTACAAACGGAACATCTGCCCCATCGTCGATCTCTGTCACTTCGGTGTCCCGGACTGGCTGGAGAATTTCCAGAATCCGAGATTCCCGGAATTTTTTGCTCAGTACGCTCAGGACTTTGCCGCTCGCTTCCCCTGGGTCCAGCTCTACACCCCGGTGAACGAGATGTTCATCACCGCCACCTTCTCCGCCGCTTATGGCTGGTGGAACGAGCAGCTCTCCGACGATCGCTCCTTTGTGACGGCCCTGAAACACGTCGTCAAAGCCAACGTCCGCGCGATGGAGCAGATCCTCACGGTCCGTCCGGACGCCCTTTTTATCCAAAGCGAGTCGACCGAGTACTTCCACGCGGAAAGCCCCGCCGCCATCGCTCCCGCCGAATTCATGAACTCGCGGCGCTTTCTCTCCCTCGACCTCGGATTTGGCAAACGGGTCGACTCGTCGATGTATCAATTCCTCCTGGACAACGGCATGACGCGCGAGGAGTACGAGTTCTTCATGTCCAAGAGCCTGCGCCACTACTGCGTGATGGGGAACGACTATTACGTCACTAACGAACATCGGGTCAAGCCCGACGGCTCCACCGGCCCCGCCGGCGAAGTCTTTGGCTATGACGAGATCACCCGCCAGTACTACAGCCGCTACCGTCTCCCCGTCATGCATACGGAGACGAACTACACCCAAGGACCGAACGGCGATGAAGCCGTCTACTGGCTCTGGAAGGAGTGGGCCAACGTTCTCCGCCTCCGCAATGACGGCATCCCCATCGTCGGCTTCACCTGGTATTCCCTGACCGACCAGGTCGACTGGGACACGGCTTTAAGAGAAAAGAACGGCCACGTCTGCGCCGTCGGCCTCTATGACCTCGACCGGAACATCCGCCCCGTCGGTGAGGAATACAAAAAGATCATCCAAGACTGGAATCAAGTCCTCCCCACCCAAAGCACCGCCCTCGTCATGCCGATCCAAATGCCTCACGACTACATGTTCCGAAAGATCGTCGTCCCCACTCCACAAGAGCAAACGGAACAAGATTTAGCGAACAAAGGCCAGGGATAGCTGCCAAGACCCTCCTTTTCGCTCCTAGCGGAAGCGTGGGTTGTGAACCAGCGACCTCGTCACCCCTCCAATGCCCCGGCAATCGCCACCAACTCTTCCCGATCCTCGTTGGCTTCGCGGTACGAAAGCGTCCACCGCTCCGCCGGAATTGCAAGCGGCCACAACTCCCTCAAGGCTCCCTCCTCCAACCCCCGTCGGCAAGCAAAGTCCGGCACGATGCTCACCCCCACCCCAAGCTCCACCGCCCGCACTACCGAACGCAGGTCCGGCACCACCAAAGAAACCCGGGCCTCAAATCGGCTCTTCAACACCTGCGAGAAGTATCGCCGTGTGATCGGCCGCTCCTCGCTGTAACTCACCCAAGGCAACGAGTTCAAATCCGTCTCCGAGGACACGGTGACTCCGGGCGCGGAGATCAGTACGTACCGCCGCTCGCCCAACATCCGGTGCTGCAAAGCCCGAGCACTTGGCTGCAAGGTGGTTAACGCCGCGTCAACCGCCCCTGTCTCCGCCGCCAAGAGTAGCTCCCTCGCGGTACCCAAGGTCACCGATAACGGAATCCCAAGCGGTGCAACGCGCGGCAGCACAAACTCATGAAAGGCTTCCGGCGAAGCGCCCAGCCGAAACGTAGCCAGCGGCTCCCCGGGGCGCCCGATCGATCGTCCGACCCTTTCCAACCGATCGACCGCATCGAACACCTGCCCGTACAATGCCTCCCCCCGCGGGGTCGGCTTCACCCCGCGCGTGCTCCGTTCAAACAGCGGAACCCCAACCGCCTTTTCCAGTGAGGCAAGCGTCTGACTCACCGCCGGCTGGGTCAAGCACCTCACATCCGCCGCTCTCGACACCGAGCCCTCGCGGTAAATCGCCACAAACGTCCGGTACCACTCGATTGGGATCATAAGCTCACCTTATATTGAGGTTAAGGATTTCCTATTTTGACTTATCTCCGAAACCGGCGACAATGAACCCATGGAAACCATCTCGAGCCAAGCCCAGTTTGATCGCCAGGCCTCGCTCTACGCCACCAGCGCCGTCCACCGCCACGGCGCCTCCCTCCCGGTCCTTGTCGAATACGCCGACGTCCAACCTGGAGAAAAGGCCCTCGATGTCGCCACGGGCACCGGCAACACCGCCATTGCTCTTTCCGTCGCCGGGGCAGAAGTCACCGGCCTGGACGTCTCCCCGAAAATGCTTCAGATGGCCCAAGGTCGCGCGGAAGAGGAGGGACAAACCATCCGGTTCGTCGAAGGCTCCGCCGAGGCGATCCCCTTCGAAGACGCCACCTTCGACCTCGTCACCGCCCGCCACGCCCCTCACCACTTCCGAGACGTAGCGAAGTTTCTCGCCGAAGTCGTCCGCGTCCTGAAACCGGGCGGGCGCTTCGTCATGTCCGATGGCATCTCCCCCACTGAAGAGTCCAAACCCTGGTTCGACCGCTGGCAAACCCTCCGCGACCGCTCCCACTGGACCAACCGCACCGTCGATGAGTGGCGGGTCCTTGCCCAAGAAGCCGGCCTCACTTGGACCCGGGACACCCTCGTCCCCTATCGCCTAGAGTTCCCTTGGTGGACCAACCAATCCGGTTCTACGCCCGAAGCCGTTGAAGCCCTGATCGCGCACGCAAACGAAGCAACCCTTTCCATCCGAGAAGCTGTCGGCCTGGAAATGAACGAGAGGACCCCGGTCGCCTTCCACGAGCCGATGCTAGTCGTTAGGATGGAGAAGTAGTTCGTGTAGCGGCGACGCCCTCGTCGCCGATCCGTCCAGGGCTCCCAACGGCGACGAGGGCGCCGCCGCTACACAACTCCAACTAGACACCGTCTCGCCGCCGGAGCCCTACGCTTTGCACACCCTCTAACCCGTTCAATTCATCCACCACCCCGCCCGGTGAAACGTTCGGTAGAAGGTGAACCTCATAAACCGACTCCAACGAAGCCCCCCGGTTGGCCGTGCCTACCGAAACCACCGTGGAGTGGGCGATCAGGCGTCCAAAGACGGGCGCCACCACCTCATCGGCGCGTCGGCCCAAACCCACCTGCACGGACAAACTGTAAGTAGTCTCCCGCGCCACGTTCACTCCTCGACGACCGGCCAAAAGCGCCGCCGCCCCGCCGGCCACCAATAGCGTCAAACCCGCCACCCAAAGGTCGCCCGATCCTAGCGCCATCCCGATCGTCACCGCCAAGATCACAAAGGCGATGTCCCGAGTGTCCTGCACCACCGTCCGGAAGCGAACGATCGACAGAGCACCCACCAAACTGAACGCTCGCGCCACGTTGTCCCCGATCACTTGGGTCACGGCCGCGATCAGCACGGTCAAGAGCACCAAGGCGGCGGCAAACGAAGGCAACGCCGACCCGCGGTGGGTTCGCCGATGAATCTCCGCCACCAGCCACCCGAGCAACGCCGCCAGCACCAAGCTCGCCGCCAACCGCAGGGGATGGGTAGCGTCGCTCGGCAACCCTTGAGCAAAGAGATGCTTCACGCCGCAACCCGGTCGAACGCTAGGCCCGTTGCCTCAATCGATAGCCGATACTTCGATGAAGCGTCCGGCTCCAAGCCGAACTCACCGATCAGTCGCTTGTAAAGCACCGGCAGCCCGTTCCGTCCAAACTTGAGCTCCAGAATGCTCCGCTCGATGGGCAACCCCTCAGGTAACGCCGGCAAAGCCAGGTCGCACGCCGAAGCGCAGCGCACCAGCCGGTCGATGGTCAGCCGAATCGGTTTGCCCTCGGCTTCGCCTATCCGCGCTATCCGCCGGTAGGCCACCTGACTCCGCGGCGACAGCCCCAGATTTCGCGCCGTCTCCCCAAACCAAGCCCCCGGCCACGTGGCGTCGAACGTCTCGATCCGATCCAGATCCGACGACGCGACCGGCGTCCGCCGCTTTCGAACCCAACCCTTGAGCTTCTCCTTCTCCTCCAGGTAAACGAGCCCTTCGGTCCCGTAGCGGCGAACCCGATACTTCCGCTCGTTAAACCCGTCGCTCCGGTGGAATACGTTCAGATCGTCGCTGTCGAAGTAGAGGCTGTTCACTTCATAGACGTCTCCCACGCCCGCGTAAGGGTCGGGCGACAGGTTTGCCCTCGCCCATTCGATCACCGAGTCGACGATCTCGTCCCGCAGCACGAACTTCAGCTCGAACGCGCCGTAAGTCTGCTCCGGCATCCTCACGGCCGCTTCGCCTTCTTCTTGACTGCGGGTTTGGTTACCGCTTTCGGGGCCGGAGGCAAAGCCGACTTCACCGCCGCGTCCGCCAGTAACATCTTTCGCCGCCCTTCGACGAAAGCCTTCAGACTCGGCGACCGCCCGCCCGGCCCGCGCTCTTCGGAAGCGACGGCTGTTGCCGTCGTCAGCCCGGTGCCCGCCAGATAGGCCGGGTAGTCGTCCAGCTTTTTCGTATCCGCCTTCACCTCGCCGTTGATCACGGCATCGTAACCTGCCACGATCGGCCGCACCCGGCTCCAATCCAGCCACTTGGTCGTCAACTCGGCTACGTTGCGCAAGTACATCGCCTTGTACTTCGGCACCGCAAGAAGCTTCGAAATCAAAGGCTTGTTCTGGTCCTTCTCGTCCACCAACGGCGTCGGTCCGAGGTTCGATCCACCTCCGCGCATTCCGCCCGGTCCTCCGGGACCAAAACCGCCACCGGGACCGCCCGGAAGGGGTCCAAACATATCCATGTCATCGAAGTCTGGAGGAGGTCCGCCAAAGCCTCCCGGTCCACCGGGACCACCGGGCCCTCCGGGGCCACCCATCCCGCCTTCCGGCAGGAACGTCTCGTTGAAGTCGTGCGGGAAGACGTGGAACTTGCCCTTCGAATCCCGATACAGGTTGTAGTCGCTCGTCCGCGTCCAGTAGCCGTCGCTATTGACCAAGGTGTTCTCCAGCGCCAAGAACCACAGCGCGCCCGGCACATCCAGAATCGGCTCCAGCTTCGCCGGAAGCTCCGCCACCGGGGTCTGGTTCAGCGTCTTTGTCAGCTCGATCAGCGAGGCCCACCCTTCGGCCGCCTCCTTCTCGTCCTTCGTTTTGATGTCGTAGATCCGCTTGTATGCCGCCGCGTCATCGCCCAGATAGGCAAGGCTGGCGCGGCCCTGTGGACTGCCCGGCGTCTTCCACCGAATGCCGCCCTCGTCGCCCGCGAAGTTCTCCTTCAGGAACGTCTTGTCCACCTGCTGGACGTTGGAGAACACGCCCCAACTCTCGCCGTTCACCACGACCTTCACAAAGTTGACCTTCGCGATCGGGATCGTCTCCCCCGCGATCCGGCTGTAAAGTGCCGCCCGCATCATCGTCGGATCCTCGTTCGAGTTCAGCAGATTCAGCGTCTTATAGCCTTCCAGCCGCTGCTTCTTGTCCGCCAAACCGAAGTCCACGTTGAACGACTTCTTAAAGCCGTCCGGAATCATGTTGTAAGACGAGTTCCCGCGGAATCGCAACCCCACGTTGGAATAGCTCTTGCCATCCACGGTCACCTTCGCGGCAACGTCCACGTCGGTGCGGTGGAAGTCCGCCAACTCCGACTCCCAATCCTTCTCTTCGAAGTCGATGAAGATGGTTCGCATGACCTTCGGGTCATATAGATTTGCGCCCGGATAGCTCTTCACATCCGAAGGTGAAAGGTGCACGCCCGCCGTCGCCGCGCCTCGGTTCCGCCGACCGCCCGGTCCACCTCCTGGCCCGCCGCCCGGAGGGCCACCGAATCCTCCGGGACCACCCGGGAACCCTCCGCCCGTTTGGCCTACCTGACCGGAGCCGCCACCGGGAGGGCCACCAAAACCGCCCGGACCGCGTCGACCACCGCCCATCCGGCCGCCCTGGCCCGGATTCGCTTTCACAAACGCCCGCGCTTTCGCCCGCTCGTCCGTGTTCAGCCAGCCGTCGCCGTTCGCATCGAACTGCTTGAGAATCGGCCGGTCTTCCTGAACGCCTCCGCCAGGACCGCCGCGCATCCCACCCGGCCCGCGTTGGAAGCCCCCCTGACCTTGCTGCGCGCAAGCAACCGCCGCCAAGGCAACCGAAGCCGCCGCAAATCCCCAAACAAAGTTCCTGTTCTTCATGGTCCTGTGGTGACCATGTTAAGGACTCGTTATGAGAACGGTATGAAGATCCTAAGGATCGACCTGAATCACCCGATTCATTGCCGGATAGGCGTCATGGGACACCGTCTCTCGTCGGTCTCCTATGATCCGCACGACGCTCACCTCGAACCCCGACTTCCCGGAATTCCGCATCCGCCGCCGTCCATCGAGGCCGCCGAGAACGTAAGTCTCCGGTGCCTGAACCTCCGCCACCCGAGACACCACCTGGGGCCGAACTTCAGGCGCCCGCGCCCCTACCAACGAAACCTGCAAACGGTCCCCCTGCACGTGCCCCACGATCCGCACCGGGAAGTCATACGGATTCTTAAACCGCAAATCCACCCCCGAAAACGCCACTGCCGCATCCCGCCCCGGTGGCACATAGGAGGGTGCAAACCGGTGATGGTTCCGCTCCACAATCTCCATCCCCGCCAGCAGCGCCGCGTTGTACAGTGTCGTCGAAGTCTGACAAACCCCGCCGCCCCAATCGTCGATCAGCTGCCCGTTGTAACTCACCGGCGCTTTCCGAAACCCCCGGTCACGAGAAAACGTCCCGACCCGGCGGTTAAAGGAGAATGTCGCCCCTGGCGGGACGATGGCCCCGGTCAGACGCCCCAAAGCCAGGTGCGCGTTATGACGCTGAGAATCCGTCCGCCCTTTGAGGCTCGTGGAGTATCCGCCGACTACGTCCTCCTTGGGCACCGAAAGCATTGCGGCGGCGCCTGCGGCAAGGGCGAGAAGCACGGCGACGGGCAGAAGAAGTTTTGGGTTTTGGGTTTTAGGTTTTAGGTTTGGGAACTCATCTGGAGAACCCAAAACCCAAAATCTAAAACCTAAAACGGATTTCACTTGACGATCTCCACTCGCGTCTCCGCCGTCGAAGCCCAGCGCCCCGGATCGTACATATTCGCCGCTCGCGCCGGCAGAGCCGTCGCCCGCCCCGCTGCCTCGGCGCGCATGTGATAGACGATCTTGCTCTCGCCCTTCGGCAGATTTCGGGCGAAGAAGGCCAGGTGATCGTCGAGGATCAGCGTCCGCGACCACCACCAGCCCTTCTCTTCGTACTCCCCAAGCTCCGTCCGCTCCGTCACGCGGCAAGAAGAAGGCGTCGGTTCTTCCACGAGAACGAACTCGCGCGGAACGTCGCTACGGATCGTCAACTCCACCCGTACGACGTCCCCGTTCTTGAAGTCGGTCACCGGCTTCTCGCTCGGCAACAGCCGCATCTCCCCGTTCGAAGCTCGGCGAGCCTCCATCAGATAAGTCTTCCGCTCAACAGACAATCCCCGATCCGTCGCCTTCGCCTCCAGCTTCGAAGTCACTTCGAACCCGGAAAGCGCGACCGTGCGATACACCTTGCCCGTCGTCCGAATCTCGATCTTGGCGGCATCGCCAAGCTCCTTGCGTGGAACCTCGATCGTCTGCGCCGGCTCTGCACTCCTCGGGTCGAGGGTGAAGGTCCCGCGCTCCCGCCCGTTCACCAAGATCGTCGCCGTGGATGTCCCCGCCAACTCCTTCGTGTGGTTCAGGTACGCCGTCAGGCCAACCAGCGCATAGGCCGTATCGCGGGTCGAAGCCCAGCCGTAACCCGTCCGGTTCGCCATGATTCCCCGCACGATTCGTGGCAGCATCTTGTCGTCCGGTCGCGCCGTCTGGAGCGCCACCAGCGCCACCGCCGAAGCCTCCTCGCCCCAAGCACCCTCTTCGGAAGCCCACCCCGCGGTCTCCTCACCGATCCGTGCCTTCTTCATCAGCCGGTCCAGGAGCCGCGACGCGTCTCGCCCTGCCGCATGGTAAGCCAGGGCCGCCGTGGCAAGTTCGGAGGAAGTCGGCTTCTGCACCCACTCTCCATAAACCTTCTCCTGCCGGTCGCGTAGGTTGATGCCGTCCAGATACTTCGCCGCGTCCGATTCGCCCCAACGCAGGAGCGCATAGACGAGATACAGCCGATCCCGGATGGCAACGTCCTTCGTCTTCTTGGGATCCTTCAGGAACTCCTTTGCCCACTCGATCGCCGGCTTCGGACCCGCCGCGTCAACGTTGTAGCCCGCCGATCTTGCCCGGTCAAGCCCGTCCAAGACCAACGCCGTCATAAACGGATCGCTGTCGTCGTAGTCCCACCAGCCCCAACCGCCGTTCCCGTGACGCATCTTCGCCAGGCGCGCCAATGAGTCGGAAACGATCGCGGGCAGCTCCTCCAGGTTCTTCGGCTTCGGTAAACCAAGATCCCGAACCGTCTTCTCCACCAACACCGCCGGCATAAACCGGCTCATCGTCTGCTCGACGCAACCGTATGGGAATTTGATCAGCCCATCCAGCGCATTCGAAAGATCACCCGCCAACGTCGGGCTCACCGTGACCTTCAACGACCCAAGATTGGGATCGAGGTTCGGCGGCATCTGCAGGCTAAAGTCCGCCGACCCTTCGCCCGCCCGCGTCTCCAGGATCGGACGGCCATGCGCCAGAACCGGGAACGACTGCCGCACTCCGTCGCTTTCCCCGCCCGCAATGATCGCCCGCGCCGTCACGCTGGCTTCACCCGCGCCCAGCGCATCCACGTTCAACTCCACCGTCTGAGGAGTCCCCGCCGGAACGCGAATCGTCTGCTTCTCTCCCTCTGCCAACTTCAAACCGCTGACCGCCAACTCCAAAGACACGTCGGCGTCTTTGCCCGTGTCGTTCGTTACGATCGCGGTCATCCGCTGATGGTCGCCTTCTACAAGGAACTGGGGCAGGCCGAGCCTCACCATCAGGGGCTTTCGTGCCTTAAAGGCGGCCGTCGCCATGCCGGTCTGCGAGGCGTCGCTCATCCCAATCGCGGTGACCCGCCATTCGGTGAGATTGTCCGGCAACGGCACGTCCACCGTCGCCTCGCCGTTGGCCCCGGTCCAAATCGCCGGCGTCCAAGCCGCCGTATCCCGAAACTCGGTTCGTAGCGGCACGTTCGAAGACCCCTTGTCGCCACCATCCAGATAGATCTCCGGGAACGAATAGGAGGTCTGAACCCCGTTTGACCGCTCCGGATAAAGGGAATCGTAAAGGTTCGTGTTATCGTTCGCGACGTCGTAGATTCCCTCGTCCACCGTCCCTACCGAAACCTCCGCCGCCACCGGCTTGCCGTCGCTATCGGTCGTCTTCACGGTTACGCGTGCGGTTTCGCCCGGTTTGTAAACGTCCTGCGCTGGCTTCACTTCCACCTTCAGCCGCCGATCCTCCCGTGAAACGCGCATCCGTCGGTCCGTCTGGAGGAACCGCTTCTCCCGCACGAACGCCACGCTCACGTACACGTTAGGCGCGTACTGCTTGATGACCGGGACCTCTACCAGCGTCGAGCTGGTCGTCAGCGGCACCATCTTGCGCCAAAGGATCCGATCCGTCTGGATGCAGACCAGGGCCGTCCCCCCCGGCATGTCCGTTTGGATCAGCGCCTTCGCCCGCTCGCCTTCGCGATAATCGCGCTTGTCGAGCGTAACCTTCAGGTCGCCCTTCTCCGCATCCGCCCGCGCCGGGGAGCCTTCCACGTACGCCCAAGCCTCCGCCACGATCGACCGGTGCGCGTCATCCTGCGCCTTCGCCCGGAAAGTCAGAGATTCCGCATCCTTGATCGGCACGCGCAAGGTGGCTTTGCCCTGGGCATCCGTGGTTACGGTGAACTTTTCGCGCGGTACGAAGACCGACGTCTCATCTGTATAGGCCTCCCGGCCGGATTCGATGGTCACCGTCCGATTCGCCACCGGCTTGTCGGTATCGACCGGGTCGGTGGTCGTGATCGCGAGTTCAGCGGTGTCGCCCGGAACCAGAATCGGGTTCTGGAGCTCCATGTCCATTCCGAAATCGCCCCGCGTCACGCGCACCTGGCCTTCGCCATCGAAGTACTTGTTACCGTCCTCCGTGACCGAGGCGCTGACGTTGTAGTCGTAATCGTTGGTCAGGACGGCGGGATCGTTCTCCCCGTGGGTGTCGAACTCGATCGTCGCCCGCCCTGCTTGGTCCGTGATGACCTCGACGTCTTGGCTGTATTCGCCGCCGCCGTAAGAGCCACCTTCTTCGGACTCGCCCTCATCGTTGGTATAGGTGAAAACCGGCGACCGGTAGATCGTCGCCTTAACCTTCGCCCCCACCACGGGTCCGCCGTAGTAGTACTTGCATTCCACCACCGCCGCCGCCCGGTCGCCCATCGCGTAGTGGTCCTTCTTCGGCTCGACGGTGATCGAGAACTCCGGTTTTCGGTAGGCCACCACATTCGCGGCCGCACCGTAGCTCTCGCTACCGAATGCGCGGCACTTGATGCTATAGCCGCCCGGCTTGCCCTCTTTGCTGGGCGTAAAGGAGCCGTTGAATGAGCCGTGAACGGAGAGCGGCAACGAAAGCTCGTGCAGCTTATTTCCGTCCGGGTCGCTTATCTCGACATCCACGTTGCCCGAACCCGGAAGGCGGTAGCCGTCCTGAGTCGTTTGCCGCACAAATCCCTTGAAGTAGACGGTGTCCCCGGGTCGGTAGGCCGGGCGCTCAGGATAGGCGTCGATCCAGACGTCCTTCTGCTGCGAGTTGTTAACGTAAGACTCGCAGATCGCCACTGAGTCGCCCTTGCGGGCCATCACCGTCTGACGGTTGTCGATCGCCGTCAAATCGGTTTTCAGCGTCCCATCCGCCCCGGTTTTTCCAATTGAGCGCAGCCCGCTATCCGTCCGGGCGAGAATCTCCACATCGGCCACGGGAGCACCGGTGCCAAGGTCGGCGGTGTAGAGCAGAGCGCCATCCGCGCCCGTTTTCGCGACCAAAGCGAGGCGGGAGACCAGCAGCACCGTGTTCGCCCGCTTTTCCCCGGCCTGGCAGTCCACAAAGTAGACGCCTTCCTTTAGCGCTCCCACATCAAGCTGTTGGGTAAATGCCCCTTCGGCATCCCTGTTCTTCACGGCCGCCTTCAGATCCAGAACGTTCTTCCCCAAGCTCGCCAGCGGTACGGCATCTTCCGACCGCGCCAGCGGTCCGATCGCCGACGCATAGCCGCCCTTCTTGGCGATGGCGTCCTCGTCCAGCTTCACGACCTGGAGGCGCACGTCTCCTTGCGGTACGAAGCCGTTCATTTCCACCCGCGGCCTCTCTTCCGGAAGGAACACTTTCTGGCTGGCGTAAAGGTTCAGATGCGGCTCGTTCGGCGCCGCCGCGAACTTGGCCTCTTTGGTCTTGCCCTCCTGAATCGTAATCCGGCCCGGCCCCGCCGAATGCTCTTTGGCCGAAACATCCAACGTATAGTCGCCTGCCGGCAGACCGGAAAAGACGTACTCGCCCTTCTCGTTGGTCTCAACCCCTTTAACCTGGGGACGGTCGTCGTCCGCCTGCCCCACCAGGCTCAAGGTCACGAGCGCGTTGGGTAACGGTCGCCCATTCTCCTTCATCGTAATCTTCCCCTTGAGCCGCCCCACCGGGATCTCCTGCCCGATGCAGTAGGTGAAGAGCGCGCCGCCAAAGGCAGCCGCGAAGATCGGTCCGAGAAGCTTTCTCATGAAGTCACCGCCTCTTTCTTGGTACGCCCGACAAATCCGAGAAGACTGGCCACGATAACGATTCCGACTGCCACATAGCCAAACAGACGGACCTTGTCATCGCGAGAAAGGGCGGATTCCTCGCCGAGCCAAGTCAGAGTCAGAACTGTCGCCCCGGCCATCCCGGCGCCGATGGCGAGGGGGGAGTGAGTCTTTTCTGTGGACGGTGCCTTGAGCGCCGCAACCAAGCCAGCCACTCCCAAGCCGATGATCAGCCCAATACCTCCGCGCATTCCGAGCGCGATGACCACCAACGGTGGCGTGGCGATCATCACCAGTCCCCAAGCAACCGAGCCGATGGCGTGGACCTTGGCACGCGTTTTGAGCCAGTCGACGGGCAGAAGCGGGAGCGTCAATCCAAAGACCAGGGCCAGCAACGTGTAGTGCTGGCTGATATCCAGCGCCCGCGTTGCCCCCGTCCCCGCCTCGCGGAGCACCCGGTAGATCACCAGACCAACTGCTGGCCCCAGAGCGAGCACCGCCCGGTGATTGCCCAGCGCCAACAAGATGCCCGAGGCCGTCAGTAGCGCAACCGCCATCCCTACGCCCTTCTCCAAACTAAAGGCAACCGTAGCCAGCCCGATCCCGATCACCGCCGCCAGGCCGACCCGTGAGGGCTCACTTTCGTCACTCGGCATCAGAACGTGGATCACGACCGCCGAGATCGAGCCCAGCGCCAGACAAAGTCCTAGACTCTGGAATTCGGTGCCGTGCGGAAGAAAAGCGTAGGCAAGCAGTGCCACTGCGGCCACTCCAGGCACCCTAAGAATCTTCGCCGATTCGTGCTTAAAGTGGGGAAATAAGCTTGCAACCGTGAGCGCAACGCCCACCTGCGAGCCGACAAATGCGCCCGCCGGAATCTGCGAATGGCGCATCCCCAAGTTGTCCGCCGCCACCACGAGCACCGCCGCGATCGCCGAGGATTCGCCCCCGACGGTCAATGCCCCCAAAGCCGTCCCTGCCGCCAACGCCATCCCGGCTACGGGCAGGGAAGTCGGGGGCAAGAGATGCAATGCCGCTGCTGCGGCCACGCCAAACCCCAGTCCCCCACTCCACCGTCCGCCGACGCAGGACAGCGCCCCTAAGGCCAGTCCGATCAACGCGGACGTCCGGTCGATCTCCGGCGCCGAGCGGAGGACCATCTCCCCGACGGCCAACAAGAGCACAAGGAGCGCCCCAATGCGCCAAAGATCGAGTTTCCCTCGCTCTGACTGCAAAACAAAAGGCGCGGCAACGGCCAGCGCAAAAGCTACGAGCGGCAGGAGAAATGTCATAGGGCCCCGAAGGACGTTATCAGGGAGACGCGGATATAGAGGGTTTAGTTTCTAAGATTTCTGGCCTATTTTTTAGGTTCAAAAACTGAAGCCTGTAACCTACCGAAAACCATGTGGAGTGCGCAAATTTATTTGCGCTGTTGTCAGGAGATTTATCTCCGTAGTTGCTACCTGGGTAGAAGCTTCGCCAATAAATTGGCTGACCAAAAGCGCAAATAAATTTGCGCACTCCACATCGGAATCACGGCCAACTCGGCGGCGAGTCTGTCATCGTCACCGCCTTCATCGCCCCGTCCTTCTCGAACTCCAACCGGTCGATCGCCAATTCCCGGCTCCCCTCATACGGCCCATCCCCCTTCCGATTCGGCCAGCAGTGATACGCGATGTACCACTCGTCGCGCCCCGGATACTGAAAAATCGAGTGGTGCCCTGGTCCTTTCCGGGTCGCGTTGCTTTTCAGGATTGCTCCGCCGTATTTCCAAGGACCGGTCGGTGTGGGCGCCGTCGAATAGTAAGCCGAATACGACGCGTCCTTCCAGCCGCCGTGGCTGTAGGACATGTAATACAGCCCCTTTCGGTAGTGCATAAACGCGCCCTCCGTAAACCCTTCGGGTGTCGCGACCGGAACCTCGTTCTTGAGGCTCACCATATCGCGGCTCAACTCCCAAACCCGAAGCTTCGCCCCCGCGCTTCCCCCCGCGTAAAGGAAATCTTTCTTCGACTTCGGATCGTGAAACACCATCGGATCGATCGCCTCGAACCCTTCGTTCGGGCCGGTGAAGAGCGGCTTGCCGGAGTCTTTAAACGGCCCCGCCGGCGAATCCCCTACCGCCACCCCGAGACGGGAAGGCGTCGGATGCTGCGGCCCGACCGCATAGTAAAAGTAAAACTTCTTTCCCCTCTGCGCCACCGCCGGCGCCCAAGCGCCATGCCAAGGCGCCTTGTCTTCTTTGATCCAGGGAATCTCGTCGAACTTTAAGATCGGCCCGTGCTCGGTCCAGGTCTTCAAGTCGGTCGAAGAATAAGCCCAAAACGCCGCCCCGATCCGATGCGTCCCGTCCGTCGGATAGACCCAAACCGTCTTCCCAACCACCTGAGCATGCGGATCCGCCCCCTTTATAAAAGGGTTTTGCGTCGCCGATTGCGGCGCGAGAATCAGAGAAAGAAGAAGGCTTGTCATCGTCGGTAGGCCTGACTACCGATTATGCCTATCCTCAGAATCCCCTCGCCCCTCAAAACTCTGAAGAACTTCCCCCATCATTCCGTTTACCCACTGAGAACGGTATGGACGAAGACGACGTGCTGATGGAACGAGCGAAAGGGGGCGATACCGTCGCCTTCGACGCCATCGTCCGCCGCCACCAAGACCGCCTGCAACGGTTCGCGATCCGGATGGCCGGAGGCGATCCCGCGAAGGGCGCGGATGTGGCGGTGGGCGCATTTCTGCGGCTTTGGGAGAGCCGCCAAACCTATCGGCCGCAAGGCCGCCTTGGGGCTTGGCTTCTCCAAACCGCCTATCGACAACTGATCGACGAGGCCCGCCGGGCTCGTCCTACCGATGATCTCGACAAGGCCGTCGACCCCATGGAAGGCCCGCAGGTCCGCATCGAACGGACCGCCCAGGCCCAAGCCGTACGAGACGCCGTGGCCGCTCTGCCCGAGATTCACCGGGCGGTGGTTGTGCTCTCCGTCTACGAAGACCTGACCCAATCCGAAATCGCGGAGATCCTTGAGATCCCCGCGGGAACCGTGGCGAGCCGCAAGGCCCACGCCCTCGATACGCTGCGGCGACGACTCGCCGCCTGGAGTGAACCGCTATGAACGAAGAGTTTCCCTTCGACGCCTGGAAGGTCCAAACGACCGACCTCACCGCCCGCGTGGCCGCCGCCATCGGCACGATCCCGCCGCCGGTCGAGCGAGAGCTTCTCAACGAACTCCGCGCGCTGCGCCAAGAGATCGCCGAACTTCGGGGAGCGACGGTGCTGCTGCAGGACGAAGTCGCCCGACTAAGGCTGGCGTCTCCGGCTCGCCGCATCGTGCCATTCGGCTCATCCGAGGGCCTCGTCCGCCTCTCCTAAAGCAGACCCCTATAAGTCCAATGAGACCTATAGGACCTATAAGTCCTATGCTAAACCTAACAAATCTCTTCGATGAGGCGATTCGCCAAAAAGCCTCCGACATCCACCTCGCCACCGGTGAAACGCCCCGCCTGCGCGTGGCCGGCGACCTGGTCCCCTTCGGCGAGCCGCTTGATCTTCGAACGGTTCTCGAACCCTTCCTCACCCCTGAGGCAGGTGCCCGCCTCGCCGCTGGCCTCCCCTTTGAGAAGACCCTCGTCCACGGCGATCTCGCCTTCGTCGGGATCGCCTTCCGCGTCGGAGACTCCGGACTCGCCGCCACCTTCCGCCTTCTGCCCGAGAAGGTTCCGGCGCTCGACCAGATCGCGGAGGGAGCCCAGGAGTTCTTCCGCGGCATCGTGGAAACCGTGAGAGGCCTCGTCCTGATCACGGGGCCAACCGGAAGCGGGAAGTGGACGACCGTCTGCTCGGTGGCCGACACGATCAACGCCGAAAGGGCGGACCGTATCTTTATCGTCGGCTCCCACCCCAGCTATCGGTTTGCCAGCAAGAAAGGCATGGTGACCGAACTCCATGTGGGCCACGACTGCGACAGCTATTCCCGCGCGCTCGACATCGCCCACCAGGCCGATCTTGACGTGGTGGCGTTGGACGACATCCCCACCCTGGAGACCCTCCGGGAGGCCCTCACCCTCGCCTCCACCGGACACTTGGTGATCGCAAACCTCCACGCCAAGACCGCTGTCGAAGCGATCGAACGCCTCATCGAGTCGGCCGGGCCGGAAGGCGACGCCCTTCGGCGTTCTCTCGCCGAGAATCTGATCGCGGTTACCGCCCAACGACTCTTGCCGGGTCGCGAAAAGGGGCGCGCTCCGGCGTACGAGTGGATCAAGAACAGCCCCGCGATCCGCACCGCGCTCCTCGGCAACGGCGATCTGACCGCCGCCCAGGCGGAGGATGGAGAGTCACGGACATTAACCGCCGCCCTAGACGCCCTAGTCGCGTCCGGCCGGATTACGGAGGAAACTGCGGATCTAAATCGTTAAAAATTAACCATAGCCTTTAAATACCTATTGTTTGCTTGACTCCGAGATTTCTCCGAGAAAAAACCGAAACACCAGGTTCAAAACACCCCAAAACGGCTCTGAAACATCAAAACCTTAAGCGGAAATTCGAACCTGAGAAACGCCGTAATACTTGGCGAGACCGGGACGGTCTCGCCGCGTTAACCGACCGTCACTTTCGCCGAGCCCTGCACATCCGCCGACGAAGCCCCGACCTCGATCACGTAATTCCCCGGCCGAACTTCGTAAGCCTTCTTCGCGGGATTCCAAACCCGCAATCGCTGCACCGGCAGGACTAACGAAACCTCCTTCGTCGTCCCCTTCGGAATCGCTACCCGCTGGAACCCGACCAACGACCGCCGCGCGTCGCCCGGAAGCGGCTTCGCCGCCCGAGCATAGAACTGCACAACCTCTTCTCCGTCCCGAGCGCCCGCGTTGGTCACTTTGACCTTCACGCGGTACGTGTTGCCAGCGACGATTCCGAGCGGCTCAATCGCCGGCTTCGCATAAGCGAAACGCGTGTACGAAAGCCCAAACCCAAACGGAAATAGCGCCTTGCCCGAGAAGTACCGGTAAGTCCGACCCGCCATCGCGTAGTTCTCGAACGGAGGCAAATCCTTGGTCGACCGATAGAACGTCAATGGCAACCGTCCGGCTGGGCTGAAGTCGCCAAACAGCGCCGCCGCCACCGCGTCGCCGCCGCGTCCGCCGGAGTACCACTGATCGAGGATCGCGTTCGGTGCCTTGGTGTCCAGCGAAAGCGCGCTGCCGCCGGTCAGCACGACCACGACCGGTTTGCCTAGCTTGGAGACGCGGGCCAGCAGATCGCGTTGCGGTTTCGGCAGTTCGATTGCCGTCCGGTCGCCGCCCTTGAACCCGACCGCGTTGACGTTCATCTCCTCTCCCTCCAAGCCCGGCGTGATGCCCAGGGTCAAGATCACCGCGTCGGCCTCTTGCGCCGCCTTTACCGCTTCGTCCATCTCCAAGTTGAGGCCATTAGGAGCGCTCCAACCCAGCTGCACTACGGCGTCACCCGCGGCTTGGAAGAACTCGACACGCACGCTGACCGGCTTGCCCTTCGTGAGACTAACCTTCGCCATATGCGGCCGCTCCGCCCCTTCGTTCCAGTCGTCCACGACCAGCTTGTCGTCCAGATAAAGCCGGACCCCGTCGTCCCCGGTGAGCCCAAAGGTGGCCGGACCGGATACGGGCGGTACGAAAACGCCCGACCAGCGGATCGAACTCTCGGTTGCCGGAATGCCTCGCGGAGCGTTCGGCGGCGTCCAGCGAAGGTTCACGCCGGACGAGTTGGAACTGAGGAGCGGCGCACCCGCGAAGGCGCGTCCCGCGAACACTTCCCGCTTCAATCCGGGCGTCTTCCGATCCGCGCCCGTGAACAGGGAGCCACGGGGGAAGGCGCCGCGTCCGTCGTCCAGGTTTTCCGCCAGCGAACAGCCCTTCGCATAGATCACCTGCGCCCGCTTCTTAAGACCGCTGAGGATCGTCACCGGGTGGCTGGGATCGCCGTTATAGTTGCCGACCAACGTCCCCAATTCGTCCGCCACCGGCCCGATCACCGCTAGCTTCTTAATCGACGGTCCGAAGGGAAGAACGCCGTCGTTCTTCAAGAGCACCAGGGACTTTTTGGCCGTCTCGAAGTTCAATGCATCGTGTGCCGGGCTATCGATCTCAGATGCCGGGATTTGCTGGTATGGGATCTTGTCGAACATCCCAAGCCGGTAACGAAGGGTGAAAAGCCGAGTGGCCGCGCGGTCAAGATCCGCCTCCGTGACCAGCCCTCGGCGAAGCGCCTCGGGCAGCGCGCGGTAGGTGTCGCCGCTGCAAAGGTCGTTTCCCGCCTTCAGGGCCATCGCGCTGGCCTCCGCCGCGTCCTTAGCCGTCTTGTGTCCTGCCCAAAGGTCGTGGACCGAGTCGACATCGGATACCACCGCGCCGTCGAAACCCCAAGTCCCGCGCAGAAGATCGGTGAGCAGCCAGTGATTAGACGTTGCAGGTACCCCGTTGAAGGCGCTGTAGGCAGACATCGTGGACTGCGCGTGGCCTTCGCGGATACAGACCTCGAACGCAGGAAGGTAGGTCTCCATGACGTCCCGATCCGGCGCCAGCGCATCGAACTCATGGCGAAGTGGCTCCGGCCCGCTGTGAACGGCGAAGTGCTTGGGTGTCGCGACGGCTCGCAGGTAAGGCCCATCGCCCTGGATGCCCGTCACAAAAGCCACGCCCATCCGACCGGTCAGAAACGGATCTTCGCCGTACGTCTCATGGCCGCGGCCCCAGCGCGGATCGCGGAAGATGTTGACGTTGGGTGACCAGAGCGTGATGCCGTGGTAAATGCCGTTCGGGTTCTGGTTGTTTTTGGCCCGCGCTTCGGTGGAGATTGCCGTCGCCACGTCGTGCATCAGATCCGTATCCCAAGTCGCGGAGAGAGCGATCGCCTGAGGGAAAACCGTGGCCACCCCGTTCCGTGCGACCCCGTGAAGGGCCTCGTTCCACCAGTGATAAGCGGGCACTCCGAGGCGCGGAATCGCCGGCGCGTCCATCATGAGCTGTCCGATCTTCTCGGTGGTCGTCATCTTGGCGACCAACTCGGCCGCACGACTTTCGGGGTTTTGGAGGACGAGGGCCGCGCACAGAAGGTTCAGCATCGAGTGATTTATTGTAGCGGCATGCCGCATGCGCTCGAGTCTTGGCCGCACAACGTGATGATCACCGCCGCCGTCCCTTCAAAGAGGCGCTACAAAGGTTGAAGCGGATGCGTAGAAGGGGATAGATGGCAGTCCCCCTTTCCGTGCTCGACCTTGTTCCGTTGCCGAAAGGCGTCTCGAGCGGCGAGGCGATGCGGCGGAGTATCGAACTGGCGCAGCATGTCGAGCGGCTTGTCTATGAGCGCGTCTGGTACGCCGAGCACCACAACATGCCGACGATCGCGAGCACAACGCCCGAGATCATGATTGCCTTGGCGGCCGGTGCCACATCAAAGATCCGCGTCGGCTCCGGGGGCGTCATGCTCCCGAACCACTCTCCGCTGAAGGTGGCCGAAACCTTCAAGATGCTTGAGGCCCTCTATCCAGGCCGGATCGACCTCGGAATCGGGCGTGCTCCCGGCACCGATCCGGCCAGCGCCATTTTCCTCCGCGGCTCCAGAGAGGCGCTGATGGCGGAGGACTTCCCGGCGCGTCTCGGAGAACTGATCGATCTCGGCGAAGGCCCCATCCCCGCCCGCATCAACAGCGGAACCATCACCGCCTATCCCATTGACGTCTCCCTCCCGCCCATCGTCCTCCTGGGTTCATCCGATTTCAGTGCCCACCTCTCGGCGAAGATGGGTCTCGGCTTCGGCTTCGCCGCCCACTTTAGCGATATGGACCCGGAGAGCCCGATGCTCGCCTACCGCCGCGAATTCCAACCTGGTCCGCTGGCCAAGCCGTATGCGATTCTGACGTTGCAGGTCGTCTGCGCGGAGACGGAGGAAGAGGCGATGTTCTACGCCACCAGCCTCCTCGTCTCGTTCGCCCGCCTGAGAACCGGCCAAAAGTCGCTCCTCCTCCCGCCCGAGGAGGCCGCCGAATACCCCTTCTCCCCTCAAGAGCACGCTGTCGCCTCCGCCATCGCGGAGCGGATCATCGCCGGAACCCCGGATCAGGTTCGCAAGAAAATCGAAGATCTGGCTGCGCGGACACAGGCCGACGAGGTGATGGTTACGACGATGATTCACGGTCACGAACAGCGGATGCGTTCTTACGAACTCTTAGTAGCCTAAGTGGCATGGGCTTCCAGCCCATGTGTCCCACGGCCTTCCAGGCCGTGATCGCAAACCGGGGCAAGATGCCCCGGGGACCCCATGGGCTGGAAGCCCATGCCACATCACAACTTGGTCGCCCGGTAGGACAAGCCGTACTCCTTGCTAATCCGCTCCCCATCCTCGATCCCCGCCTCGAAGATCGTCCCCCAGACGTTTTTCTCCTTCTCCCCGGAGAACTGGCTGCGGTGGATGTCGAGCAGGTTATGGTGTTCCGTATCGAACCCCGATAGGTCGAACGTGCCGTTCGGCGCATGGGTGGCGAAGCGGACGAGCCAGGTCGCGTGGGCGTTGCGGGCGGCCCTTTCTGCAATCAGGCCGGCGGTACGATGGTCGTTGTGGGCGACCTTCGGCGGATAGTCGCCGTCGAAAGTAATCACCCACTTCTTGCCCGCCAGAGCCTCGGCGGCGGCGAGAACCGTCTCGTCGTTCTCCCGCAGCCGTCCGTCGGGAAAGCCCAAGAAGCGAACGCTTTCCGCACCCCACCGACGGGCGGCCTCGGTCTGCTCGGCTCGCCGGACCTTCCGATTCGCAGCCGCATCGACCCACGGGTAGAAGCCCTTATCTCCGTCGGTCATCGCAACGAGAAGCACTTTCGCTCCGGTCTTGTGGAGCTTGGCCAAGAGGGCACCCGCGTAGTATTCGCTGTCGTCGGGGTGAGCGGTAAGAATTGCGACTTCGGCCCCTTTCGAAAACAGCCCCTTCTCATCCGGATCCACCGGGGGGTTTGGATAAGGCAGGGGCCGCGGGAAAAGGTCAATCCGGACGGGCTGGTAGAAGTAGAAGCCGAGGGTGGCGGCGAGGAAGCCGCCGTAGAAGTAGATCCTCCGCCGGACGGCGCGCTTCATGAATCCATTGTAGCGAGATGCCAAAGTTCACGTTTCGGTCACGGCGAAACTACCGAGGGCTAAAGGGAGTTGAATGAGCCATGACTCGCCAGAATGCTTTTGCCGCCCTCGTCTTCGTCGCCTTGGCCGCCCTGGGTTGTGCCGCCGTTGCTGTCCAGGGAACCTCCAGTATCAAACCCACCGCCCACGGTCCGAAGCGGAAGGATAAGGTGGTCATGACCGATGCCGAGTGGAAGAAAAAGCTCTCCCCCAAGGCCTTCGAAATCCTTCGCCGCGAAGGCACCGAGACCCCGTTCTCCTCGCCGCTTAACAATATCCATGTCCCCGGCGTCTTCTCGTGCGGTGGATGCGGCCTACCTCTTTACAAGACGGCCGACAAGTTCGATTCCGGCACCGGCTGGCCCTCGTTCGTCAAGCCGATCACTAAAGATGCGGTTTGGTATAAGGAGGATGGCTCGCTGGGCGAGATTCGTAACGAAGTTCTCTGCGCCCGCTGCGACGGCCACCTTGGCCACGTCTTCGACGACGGTCCCAAAGAGCGCGGCGGTCTTCGGTACTGCATGGACGGCGACGCCCTCACCTTTAAGCCGGACGTTAAGAAGCCCTAGGTTTTCGACATCTTACGGCCCGTAAGGACGTAGCTCTTCTGGCCGGTCCCGCAGATAAGACAGCAGGGTCCTCCGCTTCTCCATCCCTCGCGAACCGTCTCCCGCTAACGGAAGGCGGCCCGGGAAGATTTGAGCGAAGCGAGCGTAGATCCCGCTCCACCGCTTCTTCACCGAATCGGCGCTTTTGCCAAGCGCGGCCGCCACCTCCTGGTCGGTGAACCCTTGCCGGGCGAGGAGCAGGATGTCTCGTTGGGCGGTGGTGAAGCCGAGCACCGGCGGATCATAGGAGAAGAACCGCTGGCTCGAAATCTCCGTACCAGCGAACGCTTCGTCGCGGCTAAAGCTGAGAAGAGTCTTCCCGCGCTGTTGGCGGATGACAGAGTAGCCGTAGCCCAGGAAGCGCCGGTGCAATCGCTCATCTTCCGATTCAACGGAAATTCGCCGAACCCGATTGCCCGAAAAGACATCGTTATAAGCGGCCACCACTCTGCTTCTAAGACTGACCGTGGCCGCCGTCGGCGCTTCGTCGCCTTCGTAGCCGGTCCAAAGGAAAATCTTGTCTAGCCCCATTCCGGCGTTGGCTTTGCCGATCGATATTTCGTCCAAACGAGGGAACGCGCCGCTTTCCAACGCCTCGATATAGCCGCTTACTAGATCGGGCCCGTCGGGTTTCATGAGAACATCGGTGATCTCTGCAAGAACCGATGAGACGATCAGGATCGCCACCGAGGCGGCCGAGTCGCCGTGATCGAGGTCTTCCATGACGATGCCCTCCACCGCGGAGACCGCCCAAACCCGTTGCCAGAGATCGCGTTCTCTGTCCCGCGCTTCTTGGTCGAAACGTGATGACGGGAAGCAGAGACGCAACATGATCTCCACATCGTCGGAAGTTGCAGCCCGAGCGCAGAGGAACACTTTGGACGGATTATGCGCTTATGAAAGCCTCAGATACGCGTGTTAGGACGACTACTCTGGATTATTGACGGGAAAAGGGGGAATCCCGTACCAATAAGGCGAAAAGAGGGGGGTCGGAAGAGGGCGTGCATACGAGTAAACTGCGCACGGAGCCCCCTTTCGTAATGCCCTCTCGCCTTGCCTCCCTTTCGTCCTGGTCCGAGGTCGCCGCGCGATGAGTCGCAATGGGATTCTAAGTCGATTCCAACATCGATTCACCCGAGACATCGGCATCGATCTTGGAACCGCCAATACCCTCGTTCACGTTTCCGGCAAGGGGGTCGTCATCCGCGAACCTAGCGTTGTCGCGATTAATAAAGAAGACGGCAAGGTGCTCGCCGTGGGTGAGGAAGCCAAGCGCATGCTCGGCCGCACTCCTGCCAATATCGTCGCGATTCGCCCGCTGAAGGACGGCGTCATTGCCGACTTCGAGCAGACCGAGGCGATGCTCCGCCATTTCATCAGCCGAGTGGGCCGCCGCAACATCCTACGGATGACCGTCGTTGTGGGCATCCCGAGCGGTGTCACCGAAGTCGAAAAGCGCGCGGTTATCGACGCGACTCGCAGTGCGGGCGCCCACCAAGCCTACGTGATCGAAGAGCCGATGGCCGCCGCCTTTGGCGCAGGTCTCCCGGTGGATGAGCCCAGCGGGTCGATGATCGTCGACATCGGCGGCGGTACGACCGAGGTCGCGGTGATCTCGCTGGGCGGCATCGTTCACTCCCGCTCCATCCGCGTGGCGGGCGATGAGTTGGACGACGCCATTGTGGCCTACGTCCGCCGTGCCTACAACCTCACGATCGGCGACCGGACCGCGGAAGCGACCAAGATCGAAATCGGTAGCGCCTATCCGTTGGAGCAAGAGCGCGAGATGACCATCAAGGGCCGCGACCTCGTGACGGGCCTGCCCCGGAGCGCCGTTATTACGAGCGATGAGGTCCGCATGGCGATTCAGGAGCCCCTCAAAGCGATCGTCGAGGCGGTCAAGCTGACTCTCGAAGCGACCCCACCGGAACTGGCCGCCGATGCGATGGATCATGGTATCGCCCTCGCTGGCGGCGGTGCGCTGCTGCGAGGCATGGATCAACTGATCCGTGAAGAGACGTTGATGCCGGTATACGTCGCCAAAGACCCCCTGAGCTGCGTCGCGATCGGAACCGGAATGGTCGTCGAAATGCTCCACGAGAGCCCGCTCATTCGTAAGATGCTGGAGCGGTCGTCACGCGCGTAGGAGAGAAACGCTCTCCTGGATCCGGCGACGCGCTCCTGCTCGTCGCCCTCATCGTCGTCGCAGTTCTCCTGTCCCGTCTTCAAACGACCGCCGCAAAGGGCGGACGCCTCGATCCTTTCAGTTACACCGTCCGAGCCACGGTGAGCTTGATCTCCGGTCCCCTGAATGGCTTGTTCGATGGCGGAAGCGACGTCACGCGCCGTTTGCGCGAGGGCGACCGACTATCGGAGGAGAACGAAATGCTGAAGGCCCGCCTCAATGCGATGGCATTGTATGAGGAGCGGATCGACATGCTGGAGAACGAGGTGGAAAACCTTCGCGGCCTTGGGGCGCTGAAACCGCTTCCCGGGCATGAGCGGGTCAACGCCGACGTTGTCGATTTCGCCCCGTACGAGGGACGGATAACGCTTTCGGTGGGCTCGGAGAAGGGGATCGCGCCCAACATGCCGGTGATCTCCTCCGACGGCTTGGTAGCAATCGTTCAAACCGTCTGGAAAGGAGGTTGCCAAGCGTCCCTCATCACCAATGTCGGTGTCCAAGTGGGCGTCCTCGATCTCTCTCGCCAACCGCCGACCGAGGGCATTCTCAAAGGCCGCGATCCTTCGACGCTGGTATTGACCTTCTTCGATTCCAATGCGCCGGTCAAGTTGGGCGACGTGGTCGTGACTTCTGGCCACTCGGATCGAATTCCGCGGCTGCTTCGCGTCGGCAAGATTATCTCCGTCGAGGACGATGTCGATTACGGCATTCGCCGGGCGACGATCGTGCCGTTTATGAATCTGGGGCTTTTGAAGGAGGTTCAGATCCTCCGATGAACAACGGCCGCTATTGGTTAGTCGCGATCCCGACTCTGTGGATCATGGGAGGACTGCAGGAATCGCTGTCCTCCCGCATGACTATCTCGGGCAGCGCACCCGACTTTCCGTTGATCGCTTTAACCTGCCTCGCCCTGCTCGGCGAACGGAAAGCCGGGACGATCTCCGGTTTCATCGCAGGCGCCCTTCACGGAGTGCTCGCCGGGGTTAACATGGCGGTCTATACGATCAGCCGCACGATTCTGGGCTTCGTGTTGGGGTGGATCCGATTTGCCGGCCTCATCCCGAACGTGCCCGTGGTGGGTTTCTCCGCCTTTCTCGGCACCATCCTCGCGCAAGGGATGGTGATGATTCCCGCCCACCGGGGGCCGTTGCTGCCGTTCCTTGGAGGTACGCTTCTTTCCGCGGCGATCAATGGTGCTCTCGCGATGCCTCTCTACGCATTGTTGCGCCGACTGATCGACCCACCTAACGATCGATGAGCACCCATACCAACGTCCTAGAGATGGCGCGCGAGCAGCTCGCCGTGGCCGCCCGATACCTTGAACTGGACGCGGGGCTCCACACCGTCCTCGCCTCTCCTCAGCGGACGCTCATTGTCCGGTTCCCTGTTGTCATGGACAACGGCGAAGTAGAGGTGTTCGAGGGCTATCGGGTTCAGCACAACGCCAGCCGTGGCCCCACCAAGGGCGGCATCCGCTACCATCCGGACGTCGACGTCGATGAGACGAGCGCGCTCGCGATGTGGATGACCTGGAAGTGCGCGGTCGCGAACATCCCCTACGGCGGCGCCAAGGGCTCCGTCAAGGTCGACACCAAGAAACTTTCCCGTCGCGAACTCGAGAAGATGACGCGCCGCTACACGACGGAGATTGGCCAGATGTTTGGCCAGTACAGCGACATCCCCGCCCCCGACATCGGCACCAACGCCCAGGTGATGAGCTGGATCATGGACACCTACTCCATGCAGGCCGGTCACACCGTCCCTGGTGTGGTTACCGGCAAGCCGATCGAACTCGGCGGCTCGGAAGGCCGCGTCGAAGCCACCGGCCGCGGCGTGGTCGTCGCGACGGAAGAGGCGGCGAAGTCCCGCGGGATCAACCTCAACGGCGCGAAAGTCGTTGTTCAGGGCTTCGGTAACGTGGGCGCGACCGCGGCAAAGCTCATCCAGGAAAGCGGCGCAATCGTGGTCGGTATTTCGGATGCAGTCGGTGGCATCTACAACGAGAACGGTCTGCCCATTCGCGAGCTGTTCACCCGGTACCAGGGCCGCGAGGGCGGCATCCGAGAGTACAAAGAAGCCCAAGCCGTTTCCAACAGCGAACTGCTGGAGTTGCCATGCGACGTCCTCATCCCCGCCGCTATCTCGGCGGTGATCGACGGCGGAAACGCCGATAAGATCCAGGCCAAGCTGGTTGTGGAAGGTGCCAACGGCCCCCTCACCCCGGAAGCGGACCGCATCCTCCAGGACAAGGGCATCTTTGTAGTACCGGACATCCTGGCCAACTCGGGCGGCGTAGTGGTGAGCTACTTCGAGTGGGTGCAGGACCTGCAGAACTTCTTCTGGGAAGAAAACGAGGTGAACAACAAACTCACCCGCATCATGCGGAACTCTTACGCGGCCGTCGAGAACATGGCCAATGCGCACAAGACAGATCTGCGGACTGCGGCTCTGATCATTGGCGTCAAACGAGTGGCGGATGCCACGATCAAACGCGGTATCTTCCCTTGATGCGCGGCGGCGACTTCTTGTCGCCGCCACCACGGTGCGTTGTGGGAGTTGTTCTCCCGTCGTGAGCGGGGCTCCCTAGCCTCTCATGTAGAGGATGCGTGAGTCGTCGAACGAAACATTGCTGTAGCGGTATGCCCAGCGTGACCCGCTACGAATCTTCTCGGCCAGTTGCCCTTCGGACATCTGCGAATTTTCGCGGAAAATCCGGCGGCCGGCGGCGTTGTTTGAGAGATCCATAGTTTTATCGTCGCCATCGCGGGTCTCACTTTCATGAGCCGTGGCATACGCTTCTGCCCACCACGAAGAGCACCTTTTCGACAGAAGTACGTTCCAAAAGGTATGCCGGAACGCATCTCCGCGCGTCAAATACTGCACGCCGGGGAAGAAGTCCGTTGCCCCGCGGATGGCTGCATTAGTCGCATCACGAGTCTTCCAAGCGTACACGGGGTGAGCAACGAGGAGACGCCACTCTGCCCCGGTCACGTTGCCGATATCGTAACTGCGGCTAGCGCTCCCTTCTTTGATGTCTTTGAGAAGCGCTTGTCTGAACTCCTCGCTCTCGGTATTCACTTCAGGCTGAGCGGCCTTGACCCTTTCGAAGGCATCTCCGAAAGCATCCAGGCTTACTGCGCGAACATTCTCGGCAGTGAGTTTGTCTCCGGTGGCGCCGCGGGTGGTTTCTGGACTTCCGTGTCCACCACAGCCCCCGAGAGCGTGCGACGCAGCGACGAGCGAGGCGATGACGAGCTTCGACTGGATGTTGAGTTTCTGCACGATTGCGTGTTGAAACCCCGGACCTATCCGGGGAGTTGCCTTGCTTTCCTGCGGGTGTCTACGCCTCAGGAAAGATCCGAGTACGGCGATCGAGAGAGACGACTTACCGATAGAGAAAGCCGAGGATGTGGTACTTCGTCGTCCCTCCTTGCATCTTCACGTAGCCGTTCCCAGCATTGACGAAGGTGTCGTAATGAAGGCGTGAGCCCAACGGCCAATTACTGTGGTAGACGGTAAAGCTGGTCCAGTTCCAACCGTCTCCCTTGTAACTCGTCACGTAGGCGACGTGACCGGGAGAATCAAACACCGCGATTCTTCCGGCAGCCGGCGCGTTGCTATGCCCAGCGTTGGTCACCTTCCACCACCACTGGGCGGCGTCACGGCTACCACCGGAGAACTGAAGGTTCCAGCCGTTGAGATAGGCGGTCCAATCAGCTCCCCATGTGCACTGAGGAGCGACGAAGTTGTGCGGGCTGGTCGAAGCCTGCGCGTGGGCGGTGTTCACCATTCCGGTGATCACCATCAAGGCGATTGCGGCTTTCGCCGAAACAGGTTTAACCTGCATGTTGAGGATTCCGCTACCGCGGTGGTGTCGAACGGAGTGACGTTTTGAAGTAGGTATCAGCATGGTTCTGGGCGATGGCCGCGAGCAGCCAAAGACCTATTCACTTTCTGCCGAACCGATCTCTCAGGGCATCCCCCGAGCGGGGGATGTTAAAGGTCTCTGGCTGAAAGGGCGCACAGGATTTCGGAAAGGTGGCCTAGCAGGTCTTGCCGGTCTTTGAGTCCACTCTTGTCGTGCGCCCGCTTAAGATGAGTCTTCACCGTTTCCTGCCCAATGCCGATGGTGTCTGCGATGCGGGCATAGGAAAGGCCTTGGGCCTTAAGGGAAAGGGTCTGGAGTTCTCGAGTCGTTAAACTCTCCGTGTCCAGGTGTTGCCGACCAGAGTTCGCTTCGCTTTCTAGATCAAGAAGAATGGCCTGGCGCAAAGCCGGATGCGCGTCGAATGCGTCAAGCGTTGCAATAATTCGCGTCGCTCGTAAGCTCTCCTTTTGAAGTCGCGCCACTTCTTGGGTCGCTTCGAACTCAGTGTCCCGAATGAGGTGGACCGCACGCGCGCTGAGCCAGCGCAGGGCATTCACGTGTTCCCTTCCGTACGTGTCTCTGGAATAGCTTTGCGCCGAGATCACTCCCAGCGGAGATCCCGTTCCCCCTGCTCCTGTCACTCCATCCCAGAAAGGAAGATGGATCGCGCCCCTCGAACGGCGTCCGGGATCTCCAAATGTAAAGGTGGTGGCTTTCTCGTCGCGTAGATGGTTAAGAACGAGGACTTTGCCCAATTTGATCGCCCGACTCGTCGGGCCTTCGCCAAGGGGGAATACTTCCGGCGTGTCAAGCCCATCCTCGTCGCCGTTGTGTTCGAACCGTAAACGCCGGTTCTTAGGCTCGTAGAGGCATAGGTAAAAGGCGTCTAAAGGGATTAGATCGCGTGCCGTTCGATGAAGTCTTTCGTAGACTTCCGATCGTGCTTTGGCCGAACCAGCAAGCCGCCTTTCTACCCCGAGTAGGGTGTCGAAGTTAACGATCAAGTTGTCGGTATTAAGCATGCCAAAGGTATCGTTGATCTGTGTACGCTAAACCTTACAGGATCACCGGACGGTAGCGCGCTACCTTAAAAGGTAATTCCTTTCACCATTAAAATCATGGAATTTCGCCCACGAGAAGCCGACGCCGGCGATCTCGCCCACCTGATTCGTCTGACCTACCCCAGAGCAACGACCGGCGGTGTCTTGTTAGAGCAGGTCACCCAAGAGTGGGACTGGCTGTGGGATACCGGGCGATTTTTAGCCGTCGCGGTAGACGAGACCCTCTCGGCAAAAACCGTGGCGTTTATGGGGGCGCTCCTTATTCGCGAACCGTTCTACCAAAGGCTTTGCCGCGCGGTTCATCCGTTCATTTCTCGGCGTCTGGCGAGGGCTCCGGAACCGGGTGACGATCCACTGGCAGACGATGCCGAGACGGTCGACGGGTCCTGCACGCTGCTTATGAACTACTTTGCGTGGGATGTTCACGGGCGTACTGCCGAAGAGTCCGCGATCCTTCGGGGCTATTTGGCGAATACTTTTCTCGACGTCCACGGCGGTTACGCGATTAGGAGAATCGCGGTCGAAGTGGTTGGGAAGCAGATGGAACTGCTTGCGACGCGTACCGGTTCGACCGTTGTCAACGATTACCGCGAATGGTGTCAAGAAAATAAGGTTGGCGAATCCGAGCGGCCTTTCCTCGTAGCTATCGATCGAAAAGAGGCTCTTCAGAGTGAGAATCACTGGTTTACCCGGGCCTTTCGGTATCGGCAGCCGTTGCTTGGTCTCGGGCTGGGCCAGCGGCAGATGCTTCATTGGGCCTGCCAGGGTCTAACCGATAAGCAGATTGCGGAGAAACTCTCCATCGGCCAAGATGCGTTAAAAAAGCGGTGGGAAACGATTTACGATCGATACCAGGAGAGTCTTCCCGGAATTCTCCCGCTCAGCGATGGCGGCCGTCGAGGCAGTGAAAAGCGCCGGGTGGTGGTGTCTCATATCCGCACTCGGCAAGAAGAGATTCGGCCTTGAACTGAATTAGAACAAGATCGGTCTTTCCCGCCGTCGAACACCCAGTAATAGCCCGACACACGACAGGCAAAGCCACATTGCCGTCCCGCCGGAGCTCATAAACGGCAGCCATAGGCCAACGACCGGCACGATCTGGAGGACCATCGCCATATTTACGAAAGTGTGAAAGGCAATGACCGCGAAAACCCCGCCCGCCGCCATCTTTCCGAACGGGTCGCTGGTGTGTAGCATCACCAGAAAGATTCGGTAGAAGAAGAAGCTGTAGGCGCCGAGGAGGAGAAGGCAGCCGATGAGCCCGCCCTCTTCCCCAAGAATGGTCAGAACGAAGTCGTTATGCTGTTCGGGAATGTAGCCGGCTCGCTTCTGCCCACCCTGCCCGAACCCCGTTCCCGAAACTCCCCCGACGCCAAAAGCGATCTCCGCACGGTCGGTCTGCCAGTTCTTTCCTTTGATATCCTTCTTGCCCGACTGCACCCCGAGGATGCCCATAAGCCGCTCCTCTTGGTAAGGCTTAAGGACTTTCCCGCGTACCGCGGGAATAGACATCGCTCCCCCCAATGCCAGGACACACCCGGCGAGCGCGCCAAGGTACTTGAGCGGAACTCCCGCAACGACCGAAATAGCGAACCAAGAAATCGCAACCACGATGGTGGCCCCCAGGTGCGGCTGCATGAAGATCAGCGCCATTGGAACCGCGACATGGAGCAGGCCCAGGGCGAAGGTGGAAAACTTTTTGATCTGCTCCTCACGCTTGGCGTAGAAGGCGGCCAGCGTAAGCACGGTAAGCAGCTTCGCCAGTTCGCTCGGCTGAAACTGGACGCCGCCTGGCAAGAGAATCCATCGCTCCGCCCCTTTGGTGTGCTTGCCCATGAACAGCACGGCTAGCAGCAGCAAGAGGTCCAGTACGTAAAGGACGTTCACTCCACGCCGCCAGACCTTTGGGTTGACGAAGGCAAAGATAGACATCGGGATTACCCCGATCGCGATGTTGATCGCATGCTTAATGAAATACGGTTTGGTATTGTTCTCAAGGCCGTAGCTCACGCTGTACATCGACATCAAGCCGAACGTCAACAGCAGCAGCGTCGCGAAGATCAGCGGCCAATCTAGGCGGAGCACCTCTCGCCGCGTGTCGTCGGTGAGCGGGATGGGAGTGCCTAAGGAAGCCACGTATCACCCACCGGGAGGCGAGTCGAGACATCCCCGAAGGAGCGGCGCACTACGCCCTTGTCCTTTTCGAACCAGAAGCGCAAGCGGCGCAGAAGATCGGGCCGACCGGGATCCGCCTGTATCTTAAGATTGACCTCACAGGCGAGTCCTGGCTGCTCTTTCTTCAAATGAACCTTGGCCTGCGCCGGGCGCGAAATGCCAGCGTAGATCACCTTGCCGTTCCATTCCCAATCCTGCCCATCGTGAGCAGGGAAGCGAACAATATCGATGCCGGGAGCGAAGGTGTCTTCGGTCGCGGCCAAGATCCGGAAGGCGGTGGGCGTTGCTTCGTAAAGCTCGCGCTCAATAGATTCTCCTTGAGTGAGGAGTTCGATGGATACGCTTTCCCCTTTCTTCTCGTAGCGTAGGGTGACCGGGAACTCGGTCGGGGCGACCGTCCCTTTTCCGGTCTTACCATCGCCGAGGCGGAGGATGGCGTTCTTGCCGGGGCTTCCTCCCGGCCGGAGGTCTTGGACAGCGGCGAACACAACCGGCCCTTTCGGACTGCTTGAGCAGCCGGCCGAGCCGACGACGAGGAGCGCGGCCAGCGGAGAGGCCGCGCCAAGTCGCACGCTAGCCGCCCTCCCTCTTCTGCTCCATCCCGATCAAGGTGGTCTTCGTCTCTTCCGTCTTCTTTCCTGGGGTGGTCGTTTTGATTGTCGATTCGATCAGACCGATACCTTTTCCGTAAACCGAATTCTCGATCTGATGTTTCGCCAACTCACCGACCCCGAGTTCGATCTCGGCGTGGACGAGAATAGTCTCCACCTTCTTACCCAGGACTTCACGCAGGGGGCCTGGCTTAGCGGAGGCAACGATCGCCGTCTCGTCTCCTTTGATCGGGTCCTCTCCGGCCGGCCCTTGAATCGTCGTGACCTCGGTAAAGGTCCATTGGGTTGGACCGCCATCGAACTTAAAGACCGGCATGGCCGGAGTGAGTCGAAGCAGAACGCTCTTCTTTTCCGCCTGACGGCTCACATCGACGGTGGTCCCGACGGTCGGCGAGGATGCCCGTCGATCTTCTGCATAGCCAACGATCAACACGGTCGAACCCTCGACCCGGTAATAGGTCGTATCAAGAAGTTGATTGAACCGGCTCTTGCGAAGAATGGCGTAGGCCGGCTGATCGTCGAAATAGACCGGCTTTGCGCTCACTTCGTCGACGACCGTAATCTTCGACGCGCCTTTCTCCTCATAGATCCAGCGTTGGCCCGGCGTGAGGGGGAAGTAGTCAGCGGCCGAAATCGGCGCGACCAGCCCCAACACGAGGGAAGCGAGAATCATTTCTTCGCCTCTTCCGGCTTCTCAGGTGCGGCGAGTTGGATCGTGATCAGGCGCTTGGCTTCGCCCTTCATCGTGACCTCTTCGAGCTGCTTGACTGGCCCCATTCCGCGGACGTACCAGCTCTTGGTGGTCAGCGTGACGGGCTTTCCGTCGATCGTGCCGGTGCCCGTGCTGGTGATGTACAACGCATCATCGAAGGTGCCTCCGGGAGTCGTAATTCGCTCCTTTCGCTCGATCTTGATATCGTTGTCCAGAACGATCTTCTGACCTTCCGGGCTCATCTCGGTATGGTCTTTCCACCCGCTACCGACTTCAAGCTTCGCCGGCATCTCCAGCGTATGGGCCTTCAGCTCGGTCTTGCTGGAAGACATGACGTAGAGGCCGTCCTTTTCCAGCGAGAAGGTGATGTCACCCTGAGATTCGAGCGCGCCGGTCTGGTGCTCGACGAAAGTCGCCTTCCCGTCCTTGACTTCGCCCATCGAGAAGGCGCGTGTGCCGATCTGCGGAGCCGCTCCCTCCGCGCGAAGGATCTCAAGACGAACCGGCTTGTCGTTGCCCAGGCCGTAGTAGTCGAAAGCGTCGTTCTTGAGGTCCGCCGGGAGTCCGGGAGGAGCCGGGGTGGCCGATGCGGAGTCCTTGGCCGAGTCACAGCCGGCAAGCGGGAGAATGAGGAGCGCGAGGAGGGGAAGGGCCTTTTTCATTGTCGCTTCAGCGCGTAGTTGGTAAGAGTCAGGAGAACGACGTTTTGGCGGTCTCTCGTCATCGTATCCTGTCGGAGGCGAATCAGTCCAATTCCGGGGCGGAACCAAGTGGTATTTTCGCTGCGGCTTTTGCCAAAAGTCGTGACCGTCGAAACCGGGATCGCCGATAGAGTACCAACACCCGTATCGACGGCTTGGGGAGCGAGGACTTCAAGCTCGGCCACGCCCTTGTCTCGAGAGCCGTCGGCCATGAGACCCGTGCCGGACCAGTGCATCTTCTTTCCAGGCTCCAACGGAACCGGGGATGCCGGCTGCGGCGGGTTATAGGGCACCTGTTGCAGGCCGCTGGTCGCCTGGTAGATACCCTCTGGGGTCGTCATCCATTCTTGCCGGTCGATCTGCTTACCGTCCTGCTCAAGCAAGAGCACCGCGCGATTTCCGTTGACCGAGGCGACCCGGTACGTCACACTCTGCGTCGCGCTGCCCACACTCTTGCCTTTGATGAAGTTTTCGACTCGGAGTTCGAAGGTCCACTGGTTACCTTCTTGAAGGGGCATCACCTCGTTGCTTTGGACGACCTTGCTGGCAATCGGCTCGACCTTGGGCGGAGGTGTCGGGGTGTAAGTCGACGGTTTGAGACCGCAACCGGCGGCAAGGATAAGGACGGGAAGGAGACAGCGCTTCATAGGAAAGATTGCGGCGGCTACTTGGCGGCCGTCCTCGGGCGGGAGTTTTTGATCGATTGGACGGCATCACGCACGAGCGTTTCGTCCGGCATCTGGGTGATCGTCAACTCGCTGAGGGCAAGTTCATGTTCGATGCGGGGGGCGGCAATCGCGATATCATCGGCGATAAGCAGGATTTGGCTACCCACCCGATTGTGAGAGTACTTCCAGAGACGACGCCGTCCCTCGTCGTTTAGGTCGACGGTGAGATCGCAGAGTGTCTTGCCGTCGTTCGTCTTATAGCTTCGGTAGGAAGCATCCTCGACGAAGCTCTGGTTCAGCACTACCGTTGCGCTTTCGAGAAGGTGCCGAGGCGCCTGCAGGCGATCCTCCATCGTTTTCTTGGAGTAGAGCTGCCGAATCGACTTCGCCACATCTTCCCGACGCGTGGGGTTTTCGATCGCCGTCTTCGCCTCATCCCCGTAATAGCCGGCAATCATCGTATCGTCGACGTTCGCCTTGTCTTGGTAGTGGCCCTCGGTGGCACGAATCAGGCTCGGCTTGAAGGGTTGAAGCGTTTCGCCTTTGACCAGCCGCTTCTTGCCGTCGATCTCCACTTCCATTTCCACGGGAGCGACGATGAAGATGCCGTTCTCCAGCGAGTTGCGGTTCAATTGGGGAAGCGGCATGCCGTTGAGCTTGACGTTAAGGTCGTGCTCCAGCCTGTTCCGAAGCTTTACGTCGCCGGTGATGGCCTTCTCAAGGTCGTCTTTCTTCCAGTAAATACGGGTTGGAGGCCACTCGTCGCTCTCCTGCATCTCGTTCATGATCATCACGAGATTTCCCAAGGACTTACCATCTCCGCGTAACACCCCAAGCATTTCGCGCATCGGGACACGCTTCTTGATCGCGCCCTCGGTAGGTCCGGCGGAGCCGGAACCGGAGTCGCCCTTGAAATCGCCCTGCGTTTCGACAAGCTGGGCCACATCGTTGGCGATGATGATTCGGTAGCCCCGACCGGGGCTGATGCCCACCAGATTCACGGTACCGGGCGCCACCGGGCTGAAATGCTCGCGCCCAATCAAGTAAGAGGAGAGCTGACGCACTCCAAAATATCCCCCGACGGCCAGGGTGACGGCGGAGATTCCGATCCAGGTGGACACGCGCAGCTTTTTCATCGCATCTGCCGTTCCCTAACGCTCACGCGGGCGGAATGGTTCGCACGAGTGTACCGGACGATGAAAATGGTCTTTGAAAACTAGCAGTCGACGGGAGGGGAGCCATCCATCTCTACCCGCCCGCCGACTGCTAACGCCTCAAACCTGTGCCGCGCCGCCGTCAACCACGAGGTCGATGCCGGTGACAAAGCTGCTGTCGTCCGAGGCGAGGAACACGACCGCCTTAGCGATCTCGTCCGGCTCACCGATGCGACCGAGAGGGACGGTGCTGGCGAGGCCTGCCTTAAGAGCCTCTGCATTGCCCGGGGCAAGGCCATCGACGGCAGGAGTGTCGATCGGACCGGGACTGACTGCGTTGACACGGATGCCCTGGCCCTTGAGGTCCGAGGTCCAAGTGCGAGCGAACGAGCGGACGGCGGCCTTGGTGGCGCTGTAAACGCTGAAGTTTTCGAAGCCCTTGGTCGCCACGATGGAGGCATTGAGAATAATCGATCCTCCGGCCTTCATGAGTGGGAGCGCCTTCTGAACGGTAAAGAGGAGGCCCTTGACGTTGATGCCGAACTCCTTATCGAACTGGGCCTCGGTGATCTCGCCGAGGCGAGAGAATGCGCCACCACCCGCGTTGGCAAACAGAACATCAATGCGACCCTTCTCCTGCTCGATCGTGGCGTAAAGACGGTCCAAGTCATCGAGGTTTGAGACGTCGCCGCGGATGCCGGTGACGTTGCCGCCAATGGTCTTCACTGCGGCGTCCAGCTCTTCCTGCCGGCGGCCGGTGATGTAGACGTAGGCCCCTTCGGCCACAAGGCGCTGGGCGGTAGCCAGGCCAATGCCCGTGCTTCCTCCTGTAACGACGGCGATTTTTCCTTCTAGTTTTTTCATGATCCTGGGGTTAGGGGTTAGGGGTTAGGGGTTAGGGGTTAGGGGTTAGGGGTTAGGGGTTAGGAGTTCTCCTGGCCGAACCCTAGTTCTCTCACCGATTTCCGCCGGAAACGACGAGCTTTTCGCCGGTGATCCAGCGAGAGTCGTCGGAGGCAAGGAATACGGCGACGGCTCCGATGTCATCCGGCTGGCCGATTCGGCCGAGTGGGGTGGCGTCCTCAACCTGCTTCCGGAACTCACCCTCGGAAAAGCCAACTGCCTGAGTGCCTTCGGTCTCGACAAGGCCAGGATTGAGCGAGTTGACGCGGATGTTTCGGGCTCCAAGTTCAAGCGCCAGCGAGCGGGTGATCGCGTCCACCGCGGCCTTGGTCGCGCTGTAGACCGAGCCGTGGGGGACCGGAGTCACCGCGACGCGGGAGCTGATATTAATGATGTTGCCACCCTTGTCGCCGAACAGTTCGGCCGCCTTCTGGGTGGCGAGAAGCAGACCAAGGACGTTGATGTCGAACTGCTTGTGAACGTGGTGGGCGCTGATGCCTTCGAGGGGCGAGAACTCGTAGATGCCCGCGTTGTTTACGAGGACATCGAGCTTGCCGTACGCCTTTGTAGTTTCGGCGAAGAGGCGATCGACATCGGCCTGCTTCGAAACGTCTCCCTGCACTGCGATGGCGGTGCCACCCTTGGCGACGATTTCGGCTACCACCTTATCCGCGCCTTCCTGGCTGGATGCGTAGTTCACCACGACCGAAGCTCCTTCGGCCCCAAAGTGCTTGGCGATGGAAGCGCCGATTCCCTTGGAGGCTCCGGTAACGATGGCGATTTTTCCTTCTAATTTGCGTGACATGAGTTTCTTCTTGAAAGTGCGGTAGACAGATCTCGGAGCGGCTTAGACTTTTCCGCCCGAGACGAGCAGGGTTTGGCCGGTGATCCAGCCGGAGTCAGGGGAGGCAAGGAAGACCGCGACAGGGCCGATATCGCTCGGCTGGCCGATGCGGCCGAGGGGCGTAGTCGCTTCGATCTGGAGGTGGAAATCCGATCCGAGGACGCCGGCACTGTGGACACCTTCCGTCTCGACCATTCCGGGGTTGAGGGAGTTGACGCGGATCTTCTGGGGTCCGAGCTCAACGGAGAGAGAGCGGGTGATCGCATCGACGGCACCCTTCGTGGCGCTGTAGACGGAGCCGGCTGGTACGGCGATCACGGCGGCGACGGAACTGATGTTGATGATCGATCCGCCGTCCGCGCCGAACAGGCCGGCCGCCTTTTGCGAGGCCAGGATCAGGCCAAGGACGTTGATGTTGAACTGCCGATGGAAGTGTTCCTCGGTGACCCCTTCGAGAGGGGAGAATTCGTAGACTCCTGCGTTGTTGACGAGAATGTCCAGCCCGCCATAGGCCTTCTGTGTCTCGCCAAAAATCTGGTCGATATCCGCTTGCTTGGAAACATCTCCTTGCACCGCGATGGCGGTGCCACCTTCAGCGACAATCTCAGCGACAACCTTATCCGCGCCTTCTCGGCTGGACGCATAGTTCACGACAACCGAAGCTCCCTCGGCCGCCAAGTGCTTCGCAATAGAAGCGCCGATTCCTTTGGACGCTCCGGTAACGACGGCGATTTTTCCTTCAAGCTTTCGTGCCATTTGTTTCTTACCTTTCGGTAAATAAATCGTAGATCGGAACGTTTGCCCTTGTCAAGGGGTTTAATACCGATAAGTATGAAAAACGCCAAAAGTCCCGGGCGGCCCCGGGCATTCGACCCGGAGAAGGCGTTGGAGACGGCGATGTGCCTCTTCTGGCGTAAGGGCTACGAAGGCACGTCCCTGACCGATCTGACGGAAGCGATGGGCATTAACCGCCCGAGCCTCTACGCGACGTTCGGGAATAAGGAAGAGCTCTTCAAGAAGGCTTTCGCTCGCTACGTGGACAACACCGGATGCCTGGCGGCTCGGCAGTCATCGACGGCACGGGAGGCGGTGGAGACGCTCCTATTTACGGCGGCGGAGAATCTCGTGAATCCCGAGCACCCTGGCTGCCTTCTTGTCGTGGGCGCGTTAGCCTGCAGCGATGAGTCTCAGGGCGTTCGGGACGAACTCTGCGCTGCCCGCAATGCGGGTCAGGAAGCCTGGAAGGCACGGTTCGAGTTGGGAGTGGCCGAAGGCGAGCTACCGCCCAAGCCGACGCCGGAAGAGTTGGCCCGCTACGTGATGACCGTGCTGAACGGCATGACGGTACAGGCCCGTAGTGGAGCTACCGCAGCCGAACTCCGAGGGGTTGCCGAGATGGCCATGATGGCCTGGCCGAATCGACCAGAGAAGTGATGTGGAGAGCGCAAATTAATTTTGCGCTCTTGTCAGGAGATTTATCCCGCAGTTGCTACCTAAGTAGAAGCTACGCCAATAAATTGGCTGACCAGAGCGCTAACAAAGTTAGCGCACTCCACATCGGAATTAGTGGCGGAAGTGCCGAGCGCCTGCGAACACCATCGCGAGGCCCAACTCATCGGCCCGCGCGATCACGTCCGGGTCCTTCTTGCTGCCGCCCGGCTGAACGATGGCGGTGACGCCACCGGCGGCGGCCGTTTCGATCCCGTCCGGGAAAGGGAAGAAGGCGTCGCTGGCCAGCGCCGCGCCCTTCGCGCCGTCGCCCGCCTGCAACAACGCTAGCCGAACCGACTGAACGCGGTTCATTTGTCCCGCGCCTACGCCTAGAAGGCGATCTGCGGAACCGATCACGATGGCGTTCGACTTCACGTGTGGCACGATGCGCCACTGGAGCCGCATGGCGGCCATCTCCGCGTCCGTCGGCGCGCGTTGCGTGACGATCTTCCACTCGTGGCCCGGATCCTCGTCCGTGTCCTGAGCGAGCGCACCGCCGCGGATGCCGCGCAGGACCACGCCCGGCTGAGAGGTCGGGAGAGGCGCTTCCAGGAGCCGAACCTCTTGTCGCCAGCCCTTGCCCGCCTTGAACAGCTCAAGCGCTTCGGGCGAGATTGCGGTTGCGATCACGACGTCCAGCTTGTTGCCCTTTTCGCAAAGCGCCTCGGCCGTCTCGTAGGTCAGCGGACCGTTGAACGCTACGACGCCGCCAAAGGCGGAAATCGGATCGGCATCGCGCGCCTGTCGGAACGCCTCGGCAAAAGAGAGAGCTACGGACGCGCCGCAAGGATTTCCGTGCTTGGTAATGGCGCAGGCGGTTCCGGGAAGGTCGGCCACGAGCTCCCAGGCTCCGTCGGCATCGTTCCAGTTGTTGTAACCCATGTCCCAGCCCCAGATCTGCTTGGCGCGGGAGAGGCCCGGCTGGCCCATCGGGTCGTGGTACAGCGCGCCGCGCTGGTGCGGGTTCTCGCCGTACCGGAACGGGGTCGCGCGGCGGAGGCCCACCGTGAGGGTCTCGCTGTAAGGCGTCTCGCCGGCCCGCTCCGTGAGATAGCGGGAGATCATCGAATCGTAGTAGGCGGTGTGGCGGAACGCCTTGGCGGCAAGGGCCAGCCGAAGATCGCCGAGGCCGCCGTCGGCAAGCGCGGCAAGAACCTTCGGATAGTCTTCGGGATCGACTACGACGGCGACATTAGCGTGGTTCTTCGCCGCTGCTCTGATCATCGTAGGTCCCCCGATATCGATCGCCTCGATCGCCTGATCTAGGGTGTGTTTGCCCGAAACCGTCTTTTCGAAAGCGTAGAGGTTGACCGCCACCACCGAGATCGGCTGCATTCCGGCACCTTCCATCGCGGCCACGTGCTCCGGTAGCCGTACGTCGCCGAGCAGGCCTCCGTGTACCATCGGATGGAGCGTCTTAAGCCGCCCATCCATCATCTCAGGGAATCCCGTCACCTCGGCAACGTCCAGCACGGGCAGCCCCGCGTCCCGAAGCGCCTTGGCCGTGCCCCCAGTGGAGAGAAGTTCAAATCCCAGGTCTACGAGGCCTTGGGCAAAGGGGACGACGCCGGTTTTGTCGGTGAGCGAGAGGAGTGCGCGCGGTTTCATCGGGTGGGAGGAGGAATGGAGTTTGGAATCGGGTCGGCGGTGGTGACGCCGGTGGGCGGAGGATCGACGACGATGTCCCTCTTTTCAAAGTTCACGGTGATCTTGTTGACCGTCTTTCGCGCCTTCGAGTCGTACGCGGTGAGGATGAAGCTAGTCTTCGCGCCGATCACGATCTCGCGACTTTCGGTGTCATTGACCGAAACCGGCGCGGCATTGCCGATGGTCAGTTCCACGCGCTCCGCGTTGGTGACCTGCCAAGCGAGGGTCGTTTTGCCGCCTTCCTCTTCCTTTACGGAAGTCGGGTCGGCGGTAAAGGAGAGGATCGTCGCGTCGCTCTCATCGTAGACCTCGACCGAAACCGTCTTCTTCTCGGCCTTACCTTCGGAGTTGAAGGCAATAAAGGTGTAGGTCTGCACACCCGTTGCGGTGGGGGTGATCTGCTGCTGCTCGAGGTCGGGCGAAAGATCGTCGAGGATTGGCGCGATGGCCACCTTCGCCGCATGCGAAACCTTCCAACTCAGGACGAACGAACTGCCCAGCTTTACGCGTTTGGCGCTCACCTTCAGATCGTCGATGCTCGCTTCCGGTACGACCACCGGCTGGTCGATCTTGACCGTCTTGGTGTCGTGCGTTTCAGAGCGGTGATCTCGGGAAACTTCAGCAACGATGGAAACGGTATCGCCGCCATCTCCCTTAATTTCGGCGCTGAGTTCCGATACCGGTACGCCGTTATAGATCTCATCCGGGCCAACCGTGACCCGAAGGTTGTCCGCATGTTCCGCCGAAATCCGAATCTCAATCTTTTCGCCCGGCAAAGCGTGCGAAGGGTTGATCGAAAGGATGCTCACCGACGGCGGAACCGGCCGCATCATCCACCAACCAAAGAAGATGGCGACGAGCAGAACGAGCGTGGCCAAGGTAGTTGGGGAGAGCAACGACCGCTGTTCAAGCTGAGCCTGAGTGGTGGCGGAAACGTTTCGTTCCGTCACGCTACGGGCAACCACCGAGAATCCGATCAGCCGCCCGCTGGAGAAGAAAGGCGTCTGTTTCGGGTTGGCGATCATCTCGACCTCACGCTGCTGTCCGGGGCCGAGAACGATCTGGTTGTTCTCGAACTCGTAAGCGCAACGGTCGTCCGGATCTTGGGCGGAAAGCTGAAGGGTGTGTTCGGAGTTTCCGAGGTTCACCACGGTCAAGCGAAAGTCGTTTCGCTTTGTCGTCGGCGAGATGACGCCCTTTTTCGGGGCGATCTCCATCGTAAGATGGTGATAGGGAAGAAGCTTGAGCAGCGCTTGCGCCGTTTTCGTCTCGCCGCTCTCTAATGACCGGATTCGAACGACTAAGGGATACGCGCCGGCGCTCCCGTCGGGCCGACGGGGAGGCTGCAGGAATGCCTTTTCGGTGAGGGTTTCCCCAGGTTCAACATTAAAAGCGGGAACTGGAATCGCGACCCATTCGCCGTCGATGCCCTGAATCTCGACCTCGAACCGGTCCGTCGCCGTGCCTTGGTTGACGACGGTAAAGCTGAGTGGCGACTTAGCGCCTGCCTCCACCTCCACCACGTCTGCGGCCAATGACAGGGCGAAACTCACAGGGTACAAGGTACCCGGCAACCCCTGAGGGCTTTCGGTTTTGGGTTTTAGGTTTTGGATTTTAGGTTAGGATCGACAATATTCTGCAGACTGCGAGCCCTTTGCGATTGAGTTCGTTCCGTTCCTCTCAATCTAAAACCTAAAACCCAAAATCAAAAAGCCCCCAACCTCTTCCCGGTACCCTTTATCCATGCCTTCGACCGCGCAGCGCACGCTCGCCATGCCCAGTTCGCCCATCCGGCGGCTCGTCGATTTTGCGGTTGATGCCCAGGCGAGAGGGATCCATGTCCACTACTTGAACATCGGCCAGCCCGATGTGCACTCCCCCGAGGCGTTTTGGAAGGCGGCCGCCGAGCCTCACATGAAGGTTCTGGAGTACAGCCACAGCGCCGGTATCGCTGATTTGCGCGCGGCCACTGCCGAGGATTACCGAAAGAAAGGCATTCCTGTCGATCCGACTGATGTTATGGTCACCACCGGCGGGTCCGAAGCCGTTCTCCTGACTTTCCTCTCCTGCTTCGACCCGGGCGACGAGGTCGTTGTGGTCGAGCCGTTCTACGCGAACTACGCCGGCTTTGCCACCGCCGCCGGAATCACCCTCAAGGCGCTCACCACCCGAATCGAAGAAGACTTCGCCCTGCCCGCCCCTGAAGTCTTCGAAGCTGCTCTCGGACCGAAAACCCGCGGCATCCTCCTCTGCAACCCGAGCAACCCCACCGGCACCGTCTACTCCCCGGAATCGCTCCGCCAGATCGCCGCGATGGCGAAGGCGAGAGACCTCTTCCTGATCGTCGACGAGGTGTACCGCGACTTCTATTACGGTTCGGAGGACTTGCTCTCCGTGCTGAATATCGAAGGACTGGAGGAGAACGCGATCATGATCGACTCCGCGAGCAAGAAGTATTCGCTCTGCGGCGCTCGCGTTGGTTTCCTGGTCACCAAGAATCGCGAGGTGCTCGCCGGTGCCCTCAAATACGGCCAGGCCCGCCTCGCCGCCCCGACACTCGATCAGATGGGAGTCGCCGCCTGCCTTCGGGAAGTCGGCCCCGAATACTTCGCCGCCGTCCGCAAGGAATACATGGGCCGCCGCGACGCCCTCATTGAGGGCCTTCAAGCCATCCCGGGCGTGGTCGTACCCAAGATCGAAGGAGCTTTTTACGCCGTTGTCCGCCTTCCGGTGGACGACACGGACAAGTTCTGCGAATGGCTCGTGAAGGAGTTCTCCCACGAAGGAGAAACCGTTCTGTTGGCCCCGGCTTCCGGCTTCTATCTGACGCCCGGGCAGGGCAAGAACGAGGTTCGGATTGCCTACGTTTTGGAAGTCGACAAGCTAAAGAAGGCCACCAAGATCCTAGCGGCGGCTCTAGCAGCCTACAAGTGATATGGAGTGCGCAAATTATTTGCGCACTCCATATGGACTATTCCCGCGTCAGGGTCACCGTCTCGGCGACCGTCGGCACGGGGAAGAATGTGGTGTTGTTGTAGTTGAGCGTCAACGTGACGGTGCCGTCGGAGTTGATCACCCACGTTCCGTTCACCGTCACGCTCGCCGAGATGCCCACGGCCATCGTGCCGGTGAAGGTGCCGTCCGAGAGGAGCGTCGCCGGCAGCGTGTGCGCGTGGGTGACCCCGACGCCGGAAGCCGTTCGCCGCGAGCTATACGTAAGGGTGAAGCTGCCGTTGGAAGCCAACGTGCAGGCGCCGGTCCCAGAATAGGTGCCGCCCTTATTGTCCGTACCCCCCACAACCCCGTCGAACGTGCCAGCCGCAGGGCGAATGGCAGTCAGGGCGAAAGTGTTCGTTTCCGTCACACTTCCCGACACGGTGGAAACGCTCAGGGTGAAAGTGCCGTTTGAATTGCGGACCAGCGATCCTTCGGTAAACGGAAGGCTTGTGGTTCCTCCCACAACGATCGTGCCGGATGCGACTCCCGCCGTAGTTACGGCAGCGGAGAGCGTACGCGCCGTTGTACCGCTCCCGTCCGTCTCCGAGTAGGTCAGACTCACCGTTCCGTCGAGGGCGGAGGTACCGGTTCCAGTACCCGTCACCGCGCCTCCGGTGGTCTGAGTGCCCGTGAGTACGGCCGTATAGTCGCCCGCCGGAGCGCGCATCGGACCGGTCTCGGAACCGCTCGTGGTTCCGCTGGTCGTGCCGGAAGTCGTTCCGTTGTCGATCGTCGTGCCGGTACCGCCGCAGCCGATCAGGAAAGCGGCCACGAGAACACCCATGGCAGGGAAGAGGAGGCGCATCTCCTAAATTGTGCCTCCATTACCGGCCAATGTGTTGGGTTACGTATGGTACTCGGCGTTAATTCTCACGTAGCCGTAGCTCAAGTCGCAGGTATAGACCGTCGCCGTCGGCCCTTCCCCGAGGAAGAGATCTACCACGAGGTAGTCCGTCTTCATCGCCGTCGAAACCCGGTGCGGATCAATGGTCGTGGGCGTGCCCCGGTCGAACAGGACGTGGCCTTCTCCCCCGGTAATGAAGGTCAGAATCGCCTCCTGGGCGTCAAGCGGCACTCCTGCCCGGCCCGCCGCCATGAGGACGCGGCCCCAGTTCGGGTCGCAGCCGAACATCGCCGTTTTCACGAGCGGAGATTCCGCGATCGTGCGGGCGATCTTCGTCGGGTTGTCGGTCCCGGTCACGCGGACTTCGACAAGCTTCGTCGCCCCTTCCCCGTCCCGCGCGACCTGCTTGGCCAGCGAGATGCAGACGTCGTCCAGCATCGCCCGGAACTGGGCTTCCGTTGCCTTCACGCCGCTGGCCCCGTTGGCCATGAGGATCAACATGTCGTTCGTGCTGGTATCGCCGTCCACCGTCATGCAGTTGAACGAGATGTCTGCCGACTCCTTCAGAATTCGGTCCAGATCAAGTCCCTCCAGGTCCAGATCGGTCACGAGGAACCCGAGCATCGTCGCCATATTCGGCGCGATCATCCCGCTGCCCTTTGCCAAGCCAAGCAAGGTGCCCTTCGCCTTGCCGATGGTCGGCGCGGCCGGGGAGGCCACCTCGCCGTCCAGCGCCCGCCAAGCCCACTTCTCCACGAGGTCCGTCGTCAGGATCGCGTCCCAAAACGGCCGCACGTCGTCGCCCAGCTTGACGGAAGCGTCGCGAATGCCCCGCTCCACCTTCGTCATATCGATTGGCTGCCCAATCACCCCGGTGCTTGCCACTGCGACTTCCCGCGGATCGACTCCGAGCCCTTCGCCCGCTAACTCCGCCATCCGCAGCGTATCGCGCACGCCTTGCACGCCGGTGCAGCAGTTGGCATTCCCGCTGTTCACCACCACCGCACGCAGCATCCCTCCACGGAGCGCGTCACGCGTATGGTCGACGCAGGCGGCACGAACCTCGTTCGTGGTGAGCACGCCCGCCGCTCGGGCGGGGCGATCGGAGAGGATGAGGCCCAGGTCGTTGCGCTTATTCTTCAACCCACAGCGCACGCCGGCCATCTGAAAGCCAAGGGGAATCACGAGAGCCTATTGTGGCAGGGACGGCGGGGCGTGGTTTGCGGCCTGAAGTTTGTGACATGAAACCAATCCTATTGGTCAGGCCAGATCTTCCGTGAGGGCCGCAAAGGGATCGAGTAGTTCGCGAGCGACATCCCTTTATTCCCGATCCGTATCGAGGCCGCCGGGACGGAGTCGGTCATGGAATCCCATGCGGTATTCCGATACGGATCGGGCTCTTCTTGGATGATCTCTCGGTACTCCACATTCATGGCTTTGTCGTTCAGTTTTACGAACAACCGAACATCGGCCGGGAGTGGTGGTCCGCCGGGAAGGATGTAGGGTAGCTCCTCCAGGGAGGCAAAAACCGTGCCCTTTCGTTCGTCCAGGCAGGCGCCGGCGAGTTGTCGTAGATTGGGTTGAAGGGGACGAAGCTCCAGGCCGGCGTCGCTGGTGGCGGTTCGGCGAAGGACGGCAGGCAGGAGGGCCCAGAGGCGTAACGCATTCAGATTGCCCCCCAATGCGCTCGTCGGGGTCTCCATCACCAACCACTCTGGGCCGATGTAGGGTTCTTGGGCGTGGGTGACGGCGAATGCGAAGGTCGCGAAGTCATCGATCGTGGCTTTGCCCGGCACTTTACAGGCCGCCTCCAAGCGGCGCACGGGGCCTTCCGGTACCTCGCCCGCGATGCGCTGCCAGTACTGGGGGTGACGCATCATCAGCCAATCGCCCCCGGTCCGTATGAGCGGACGGTAGCCACGGTAACGGCCGTCGCTCCATGGATTCAGACTGGTGTTCCACTTGGCCAAAGTGGGGCCATCGGGGAGTCGGCGAGAGACGAGCGCTTGTCGGTATCCGTCGGCCACGATTGGCAAGCCGCTTCGCTGGTGCAGCTCGACCAACACATCGGAGAGCGTGCGGTACGGGGTCTGGTGGCGAGTCTCCGGCGTGTTCGGCCGGGGCGCAACCTTCGTTTCCATGACCTTCGGGTCCGTGGCCGCCCACTCTTTCAACCGCTTCCCCAGCGGGCTCTCCGCGAGAGTCCAGCGGTATTGGGCGCCTTCCAGGCCCTTCACAGACATGCTGGTACCGCTCGCCGAACCCTTCCCGGCGGCACCGAAACTGAAATTGATCTCCTGAGTCGCGGGAATGTAACGCGCCGAGTAAAGTCGCTCCTGATCCGCATTTTCCGCGGAGCTGTAATTCTCCCGGATCGCAGTTAGGATCTCCTTATCGAGGGGAAGATAACCCCTTCGTGAGATGGCAGATCCATAAACCGGCTGCCCATTCAGAAGGTCGGCTTTGGCGACCGGCGACATTTGGGCGGCGAACATTGCCATGCTGCGGGAGAAACCAGAATAATAGGCGTTGCTGACCAACCCAATCCGGTCGCTCAACTCCGCCCGCTTCTGGGCCGCCTCGGGCGAAGTGTCTTTGGCCAATTCTCCGTATTGGGCGTTCAGACCATCGAGTTCGGTCTTGAGCGAATCCTTCGACTTCTTTCCGATCGCGGCCAATTGGGCAAGTTTCCAAGCAAGACACCCTCGCGCCGCATTTGCCTCCATCCCCATCATCGCCGCCTCCTCCGCTTGGATCTTCGCCGGAATCCGCATGGTGTAGCCGTCCTTCGTCCGCTCCCACTCCACAAAGAGCGCCTCCGAGATCCGGTCCATGATCTCCTTCACCGGTCGGTCCTCCACCAGAATCGTCGCCTTCCGCTGACGGATCGCCGGTACGACATAAACCGGAATCTTTGTCTTCTGCTGCACCCAGGCACCGATCTCGGCGTAGGTCGTCCGTGGCACCTCGAAGCTTGCTCGCACGTTTAACCGCGGATCGGGAGCCGGAACCGGCGTTTGCGCTAGCACGAGCAGCATCGGGACGATCGTCACGAAAGCTATTGTAGGGCATGCTTCCGGAAACTGCCACGGATTGGGAAGCGCGTTCCTGGTTTGGAAGGCTCCCGGACCGAAGTCCGGGGCACACTTGCAGGCTAAAGCCTGCGCCCCTTTGGGATGCAGGCTTACGCCTTGTGGATCGCGTGGCCTTGGGCGTCTTCGAAGGCTTCGAGGACGGCTTCGGACATGGTCGGGTGAGCGTGGATCGAGTCGACCATGTAGTCCACCGTGGCTTCCAGCTTGATCGCGACCACGCCCTCGTGGATCATGTCCGTTACGTGGGCGCCGATCATGTGGACGCCGAGGACCTCGCCGTACTTCTGATCGACTACGACCTTCACGAAGCCGTCCTGCTCCGCCAGCGCCATCGGCTTGCCGAGGGGGCGGAAGGCGAACTTGCCGGTGCGGACGTCGTAACCCTTTTCCTTGGCTTCGGCTTCGGAAAGACCGACGCTCGCAACTTCCGGCACGGTGTAGACGCAGTTCGGAATGACCTTGTAGTCGGCCTTCTTCTCGGACCCAGTGATCGCGTTCGTCACCGCCACGATGCCCTCGTGTGAGGCCACGTGGGCGAGTTGAATGCGGCCCGTCACGTCGCCGATCGCGTAGATGTTTGGCACGTGGGTCTTCAGGGTGTCGTCCACCACGGTCACGCCGCGCTTGTGAAGCTGCACGCCGATCTTCTCGAGGTTCATGCCCTCGACGTTCGCCTTGCGGCCGACACCGAGGAGGACGACGTCGACTTCGATCACCTCGACCGTCTCGCCGGACTTAACGGAAACCTTCCAGACGTCGCCCGCGCGCTCCGCCTTCTCGATGGTGGAACTGGTCTTGACCTTGATGCCTTGGCGACCCAGGATGCGGCCGAGTTCGACGCCGAGGTCGGCATCCATCGAAGGGATGGGCAAAAGCCGGTCCTGCATCTCGACGAGGGTTACTTCCGAACCCATGCCGTTAAAAACATAGCCAAACTCGCTGCCCACCGCGCCGCCGCCCAGGATGGCGATGCGCTTCGGAACGAACGGTGCGGTCACCGCATCGTCGCTCGTCCAGACGCCCTGCTCTCGGCCGCCTTCGAGGCCAGGAACCGGGATGTGGATGACGCTGGAGCCCATGGCGAGAACGAAGGTCTTCGCCTTGAGGGTCTGCTTCTTGCCGTCCTTCTCGACGGTGATCGTGTGGGCGTCCTCGAACGAGGCGAAGCCTTCGACATGCTTGATGCCGTTCTTCTTAAAGAGGAAACCGACGCCGCCGCGCTGGGTCTGAACGATCTTGTCCTTGCGGGCCATGACGGCCTCGAAGTCTAAGGTCACGGTGCCCTCGACCTTGATGCCGAGCTTGTCCGCGTGCTTCACGTGGTTCAGTCGTTCGACGCTCGCGATAATCGCCTTGCTGGGGATACAGCCCCAGTTGAGACAGGTCCCGCCGAGATACTCTTTCTCGACCACGATGACCTTTGCGCCAAGTTGGGCGGCACGGATGGCGGCCACGTAGCCTCCGGGTCCCGCGCCAATCACGATAAGGTCCGCATCGAAGCTGTCGTTCGCCATTCTGTGCTCTTTTTCCTCGGGCGCGGGCATCGCCTTGATCTCGTCGATCAAAGCCTGAACCGGGGCCTCAGCGACCGCCGCCGGTCCCATGGTGGGTTTGGTGGGGTGTTCTGTAGGCTCCATATTGCTTTGCCCCCGCGCGGGGTTATATCAATAAGGTACCCGGCGAGGTCAAGGGGGCCGGATGGTCGGCGGCCCGCAAGATACGAAATAGCGGGTGTGGTTAGATCCGTTCCCGCAACTTGTAACTTCGTAGTGCGAGGGGCATGTAGGTCCAGCAAACTAGCAGGCCCACGATGAGAGAAAGGGGTAACCCGGCGAGCGCCCAGTAAGCCCAGCTTGGCGCGAACAGCACGCAGAAGGCGAAACTCATCCAGATAAGCGCCCAAGCAATGCGGATTACGGTCCAAAACCAGTGAAAATAAATCCCAAAAAAGCGCTCCGCAGAAGGATTCTCAGATAGGCGTAAATCCAGGGCCCACGTCTCGATCGCTCGCTTGAAGCAGTAGAAGGCGGAGGCCAAGGCTGCTATGCAAAGGAATGACCGGAAGAGTATTTCCATGTCGGATGAATGGAAATACCCTTTGGTTAGGGACGAGGTTGCGCCGTTGCCCGTGAGTCCTACTTAGCTATGCACCGTCAGCGTCACCGTGTTGCTCGTCGTGCTGATCACGCCGTCGTTGGTCACGACCACCTTGTAGGAGGTCCCGCTGTCCGTTAGCACGGTGGCGTCCGTGGTGTAGCTTGCGCTCGTCGCGCCCGAGATCAGCGCGCCGTTCTTGTACCACTGGTAGGTGAGCGTCCCGGAGGCCGTCGCAGAGACGGTGAAGGTTGCCGTTTGGCCGACGGTGACCGTGATCGATGTCGGCTGGGTCACGATGACCGGGGCCTGGTCGACGGTGAGGGTTACCGTGCTGCTCTGGGTGGTCCCCGCCGAGTTCGAGACCCGGACATAGTAGGTCGCGCCGCTGTCGCCGCTCACCGTTGCGGAAGTCGTATAGCTCGTGCTGGTTGCCCCCGAGATCGCGGCGCCGTTCTTGTACCACTGATAGGTCAGTGTTCCGGTGCCGGTTGCGGTGACCGTGAAGGTTGCCGTGCTGCCGACGCCGACTGTGAGGTTGGAGGGCTGGCTGGTAATCGTCGGTGGTCCGACGACGGTCAGCGTAGCCGCCGCGCTGGTTACCGACCCGGCGCTGTTGGTCACCTTAACTTTGTAGGAGCCTTCGTTCGCCGCCGTCCCGAGGATGGTGTAGGAAGATCCGGTGGCTCCAGAAATTGCCGTCGTGCCCTTGTACCACTGGTAAGACAGCGAAGCGCCGGTGGCCACGACCGTGAAGGTGGCCGGGGAGTTTAAGTTCACCGACTGCGAGGCAGGTTGGGTGGTAATCACCGGAGCCGAGACCACGGTGATGGTGGCGGTGTCGCTCGTGGTGGAGCCCGAGCCGTTCGTCACGACCACGTAGTAGCCGCCCGCATTCCCAGAGGTCGCGGAACTGATCGTAAGGGTCGAACTCGTCTGCCCGGAGAGCGTGGTGTTGTCCTTATGCCATTGATAGGTGAGAGGAGCGGTGCCGGTGGCGGTGACGGAAAGCGTTGTGGGGCTTCCGGCGTTCACGGTTCGAGACGTGGGTTGAGACGTAATACGAGGCGCGGTGGCGGCGGCTACGGTCAAGGTGGCGAAGTTGCTGTCCACCGAACCGGCCGTGTTCGTGATGCGGACAAAGTAGGTCCCGGCGGCGCTGGAACCGACCGAAGCGATGTTGTACGAGGCGCTAGTCGCCCCGGAAATCTCCGCGGAATCCTTGAACCACTGGTAGGTTAAGCTGCTTCCACTGGCGACCACGCTAAACGTTGCCGAACTGCCGCTTGGGGCGGAAATCGAGTGTGGCTGCGTGGTGATAACCGGAATGGAACTGCCGGGCAGGGAAAGCGTTACCGCGTCGCTGGTCGCGGTGCCCAGGGAATTGGTCACGGTCACGACATAGGTTCCGAGGTCGCCGGAAGAGACGGCGGCGATGGTGTACGAGGCACTGGTCGCTCCATCGATCGCGACGCCATTCTTGAACCATTGGTAAGTTAAGTCGCCCGAGCCGGAAGCGGCGACGGTGAAGGTTACGGAAGCGCCAATGGCGGCCGACTTCGAGGTGGGTTGCGTTTTAATCGTCGCGGTCTTCGTGCCTGAAGAACCGGAAGAGCTACCGCCACAACCCGCTAGCAGGGTCGCGGCAAGAGCGAGCAGGATGAAGGTTCGCGGGGACGAAGACTTCGAAAGCGGGTGGTATTTCATTTCGGGCCCTTGGATCCTGCGCGGGGGCGACTGACGGATCGATATCCAGAGAATCCATCCTTGATGTGAAGGTCAGATGAAGCCACGGGACTTTTGGACTGCTTTTCAGGCGACCTTGTTCGTTTTGAGTACGGGAAAGATTCTGAAGATTCGATTTTTATCGCAGTTTGTTTTAAATAAAAGCTGAGCGGGAGCGATTCCGCCACGAGATTTCACGAGGAAACCTCGTTATTTTTTTTCTGGAAAAGAGGTGATATTATTAAATATCAAAAGCTCTTTATTTTGATTATATCGAGATTTAAGCAGATATTTGTCCACTATTTTACCCCTTGAAGTCGAAGCCGTTCCGTAGTCCCGAGGCTTCCCAAACGCACCACAACGGAGAGCCCCCGGGTGAAGATCCAATAGCTTGAGAGGTTGTCCTCTTCGGCCAACACTGACACCTTCAGATCAGGGATCACGGGGCTTGGTAAACCTCTTCGGCGGGATGGCGTATCCTAAAACATGCCCGTCCTGCTCCTCGCCGCCCTGCTGCTCCAAGGCGACCCACGCCTAGCCTCGGCCAAACGAATGGATAAGGACGGCTGGATCGCCCTCACCCTGGCCGGTTCGCCCAAGGAGATGGGCTTCCAGCACGGTGCTCTCGTTGCCCCAGAGATCGACGATACGATTCGCGCCCTGAAGTTTTCGATGAAGCGCAGCACCGGGAAGGAGTGGGACTGGTTCCGCGATAAGTCCCGCGAGCTTTACTGGGAAAAGATCGGGACGGAACTCCAGGAAGAGATTAAAGGCATCGCCGAGGGTCTGCAAAGCAAAGGTCTGCGTTACGACCAATGGGACATCCTCGCGGAGAACGCCCACATCGAACTGGAGGGCTACTATCTGCCCTGGACGCGAGGTGAGGCTAGCAACAAGGAGGCCTGCAGCGCGATGGTTGCCACTGGCTCGCAAACCACCGACGGGCGCCCGGTGATTGCCCACAACATGTGGTGGGACTACTGCATTGGGGAGCGGTTCAAGGTGATGCTCGATCTCCACCCCGAGAAAGGCCAGCGGGTTGTGATGGACGCTCTTCCAGGGTTCATTCACTCCGGGACCGACTTCGCCATCAACGGGGCCGGGCTCATGGTTACGGAAACCACCATCTCCGGCTTCGCTGGCTACGACCCCAAAGGCATCCCTGAATTCGCGCGGATGCGTCTCGCCACGCAGAACGCCACCTCCCTTGATGAGTGGGCGGCGATTATGAAGAAGGGCAACAATGGCGGCTACGCGAACACGTGGTTGATGGCCGACAACAAGACCAATGAGATTGGCCGCCTTGAATTGGGGCTAAAGGTCGTGCGCTTCGATAAAAAGAAGGATGGTGCTTTCGTAGGGAGCAACTTCCCCCAGGATCCCGAGCTGATCGCGAAAGAGGTCCCCGGCGGCTGGGACACCAGCCCGGTGACCAACGGTTGCGAGCAGCGACGTAAACGCTGGGGCACTTTGCTGGCCCAGAACCAGGGCAAAGTCGACGCCGAAAAGGCCAAATCATTCCTTGGCGATACCTACGATGAGAATCTTGGACGCCAGCAGGCTTCGGGCGGCACTCTCTGCGGGATCTCGGGTGGTGGTGGCGCGGTGAACAGCAAAGTTTGCACGGCCGCGATGGCGGCGAAGATGTCGCTTTGGGGCCGTATGGGCGTGAGCAACGGGACCGCGCTGAAGCTGAAGACCTCAGAAGATCCGTTCCTGATGGACATTCCCACCAACTCCTGGATCACGCTGGAATTCGGCAAGTAGCGCCGCCTCCAGGCGGTATCTACCTTCGTCAACGGTGCAGCCCGGAACCTTGGCATGGGCGGTCTCGGAGACGGGCGGTCTCATTGATCAGCGTATCGACGCCGAATCGGCTAGACCGAGCCGAGCGCGGACGTCTCGCATCTGGTGCCAGATCCAAAATCTGTGGAAGTGGCGAAGAGGTGCCGAGAATCACTACCTGCGTACTGTCCCGGCAGGAATCCGCTATGAGTGTTCTCAAATCAATATCGTTTGTTCCGAAAATGAAGATTCGAGGCAAAATGGTTTCCATTTTGGTCTTCCCGATCGCGGGACTCCTCTACTTCGGGAGCGTCTCGATGATTCAGAAAGCTCATGTCGTGAAAGAGGGCAACACCCTCAAGACATCGCTCGATCTTGCGGTGAAGATCAGTTCTGCCGTGCACGAGATGCAGAAAGAACGAGGTATGTCGGCGGGCTTCCTGGCGAGCAAGGGCAAGAAATTCGGCGACAAGCTACCCGCGCAGAGGCAGGCCACGGATGAGAAGGTGGCCGTGCTTCTCTCGTTCGTGTCGTCTCACCGTTCGGGCGAGTTGGCGGCGACCCCTGCTCAGGCGGTGAATGAGGCGTTCGAAGCCCTCCAAGACCTGTCGGGAAAACGGACCGAAATCTCTGGTCAGGGAATCCCACCAAAGGCGGCGATCGGTTTCTATTCGGGGGTAAACGCGAAGTTTCTTAACGCGATTTCGAAGATGACAGGCGCCAGCGAAGACGCGAAAGTCTCTACCGAGATCACGGCATACGTTGCATTTTTGCAGTCTAAAGAAAGGGCGGGAATCGAACGCGCGGTACTGAACGGTACATTCAGCGCCGGAAAATTCGCCGAGGGGGCATACCAGAAGTATTCCAGCCTCGTGGCCGAGCAAGACGCCTATCTGGCGACGTTTTTCACGATTGCGAAGCCGGCTCAGGTGACTTTCTACCAGCAACATTTGAATGCGGAGGCGGTGGGAGCGACCCAACGAATGAGGCTCATCGCGGATTCGAACGATCCGTCCAAAATCGCCACCATTCGGGCGGAGGACTGGTTCAAACAGCAGACGGCAAAGATTGATCTGTTGAAGGAAGTCGAGGACAAGCTTTCAACCGATCTGGCTGCCGACGGCGACAAGCTCCAAGGCGAGGCGATTACCTCGCTGCGCATCAGCGTCGCGCTCACTTCGCTCGCGCTGCTCGCGTCGCTCTGGCTTGGTTTGATCGTCGCATCGAGCATCGTCAACCAAGTCCTGACGATGCGCGACTGGGCGAAAAGTGCGGCGGAAGGAAATGGCGACCTTACGTATCACCTCCGCACCGACTCGCGAGACGAACTCGGCGAATTGGCATCTTGGTTTAACGCATTTATCGAACAGCTCCATGATTCCATTTCTAAGGTGCAGCAGGCTTCGGTCGAAGTCTTGCGGACGGCTCATTCCACCCGGGAAGGGCTCTCGGATCTTGCTCTCGCATCCAGAGAGGTCGCCCACACGGTTCAGGAAAGTGCAAAAGGGGTCGAGCAGGTGACGCATCAGCTTGAAGAGTCCAACGTGGCATTGCATGCGGTTTCCGCAGCGGTCGATAACGTGGCCCGCGGTTCGGAACAGACGGCCTCCGGGACTGCGATGGGGAGTCGGCGGGTCGAAGAAGTCGTCGCATCCGTCCAATCCGTCTCGAGACGTAGCCAGGCCGCGCTAGAAAAGGCCTCGGAAGTCGCCAAGCTCGGGTCGCTGGGCCAGGAGTCACTTGGGAAGACGCGGCAAGCGATGGCTGTGATCGATGCGCAGTCGTCGGACCTCGCCGACCAACTACGCGACCTCGTCTCGCTCTCGGGGAGCATCGGTAACATTCTCAAATCGATCGAGGAGATCGCCGACCAAACCAATATGCTCGCCCTCAACGCGGCGATCGAGGCCGCGCGGGCCGGCGAGCAAGGCCGAGGCTTCGCGGTAGTCGCCGACGAAGTGAGGCGGCTCGCGGAGCGGACCAGCACAGAGGTAACGGCGATCAACGACCTCGTCGATGGGATCGCAACGAAAGCCGACGCTACGACGAAAGCCATGGCCACGAACCGCCTCGCCGTCGATGAGGGAACGAAGCTTTCGGAACAAACGGCCGATGGACTTGCCTTGATTCTGCGATCGGTCGAAGAGATCGCGAATACGATCGGTGAGTCCGTTCATTCGATTTCCGTCGCCAACTCGGCGGCCAGCAATACCCTTCAGGAGATCGAGACGATCGCAGTACTTGCTGAAGAGAACAGCGCTTCAAGCCTCAAGATGAGGGGAAGCGTTAAGTCGGTGCAGAACGGCCTGATGCAAATCGCCGCGATCAGCGAAGAGGTTTCCGCAGGAACCGAGGAGATGAGCGCGACCGTGGAGCAGCAGACGGCGATCATCGAGTCGCTCAGCGATCAGGGCAGTGCGCTCGCGCACGTTGCAGAGGAGCTGAAGGAGTTGGTTGGGCAATTCAAGGTTCGTCCGACCGAGCCGATCCCTGCCTTCAAGCAATCCCTACGGCTGGCTGCCTAACTGGAAGTCCGGGCTACTTAAGCAGATGCCGCCTGGAAGGCGGCACCACGTTAGGCAGCGTCGACCATCTGGCCGTATTCGCGCATGACGGTGTCGAAGCCGCCGGTGAGGACCCACCGCTCTAGCTCCTGCACGCGGTGTACCGGCATGGGGTGGGTGAACGTCTTGCCCCAGAGCATGAAGAGGACGACCTTGCCCAGCTGATCCAGAGTGTCCGCATCCTGATAGGCGCGGGCCTGATCCATGAATGCCTCTCGGCTCATCTCGCCATCGAACCGCGTGTTGCCGGCGGTAAGTTTGATCTCCGCGTCGACCGACATATCCAGCGACTGCGTGACCAGCAGCCCCGCGCGGTCGGCGGAGAACTCGGCCTGACGCGACCACTCGTAGAAAGCGAGGATGAGGGCAGTGGAGGCCACATCGGAAACGCCCAAAGTGCGACGCCCAAGGATCTCCAGGAGGGTGGCAAGGACGGCGCCCACGTTGAAGTAGAGGACATGCTCCGCTTTGATGTGGCCGAGTTCGTGGCCGATCACATGGTAGAGCTCCTCGTCCGTCATGTTGTTGACGATCCCGGAGCGGAGGGTGATGTAGGGCCGCTCGACGCCGCCGGCAAAGGCGTTCGGAACCGGATGATTGGAGATGTAAAGCTCCGGTTCCGGCATGTCCAGCACCTTGCATGACTCCTGAAGCATCCGGTAGAGCGTCGGATACTGGTTGGGTCCGCACCGCACCGACATGCTCATGTTCAGGCAGTAGAACCACCGGTCGAAGCCCATCTCGTGGAACTTCCGCATGACGAGGGGAAGGAGGGGGACCTTCTTCAGTTTGTCGAGGGCCCACCGGTCAGCATTCGATACGAACGCATCGGCCGTGATGCCGGTAAGAATCTTCCGCTCAGCCATGTCTAACGTAAGCATACGCCCACGGCGGCATCGGGTTGCGATGGGTGGGGAGAATGGCCCCACGATTACTATTCCGAATCCGGGTCATGGTTAGCGGCTCTAAGCAATCGCGAGCCAATTTTCCGCCTATCCCCATATAATCCCCGCCCATCCCTAAACCTCTTTCAACCACGCCGGGTAACGTCCGCCGCATATGCTCACAGCGGAGCAGGTTCAACAGTTTCAACGCGACGGATTCCTTCTCGGCCCTCAGGTGCTCTCCGAGTCTACGGTTGCCGAGCTTCAGGAGGAGACTCTGCGCGTCATCGCGGATCAGGGGGATGGTTCCAAGCCCCAACCGGTGCTCTGTCACAACATGACGGGCAACCCGGACAAGGCGGTTTGGCAGATCGTAGATATCTGGCAAGCTAGTCCCGCGTTCCGCCGCCTGATCGAAATGCCCCAAATCGCTGAGGAGATTGCGCAGCTTTCCGGCGGCGAAGAGATCCGCCTTTGGCACGACCAGATCCAGTACAAGCCCGCCGCGGTCGGTGGACCCAACCACTGGCACCAGGATGCCCCCTATTGGCCACCCCTCACTCCGAAGGGCGAGCAGGTCACCGCCTGGGTCGCCCTCGACGATGTCGATGACGAGAACGGTTGCATGCGCATGGTCCCGGGCTCGCACCTGTGGGGAACTCATATCCGCTGGTTGGAAGCCCTGGACAACTTCGACGCCATGCCCTCCAAATTCGGCGGGGCCCCCATTGAAGTTAAGCACTGCCCCGTCCGCCGCGGGCAAGTCCATTACCACCACGGCCTCACCTGGCACGGCTCCGGTCCCAACAAGAGCGGCCGTCCCCGCCGCGCCATCGCGCTCCACTACATGACCGAGAAGACCCGTTATGCGTCGGGTGAACCGGGCCATGTCAAGACCCCGTTGATCCAGGTCGAACCCGGCGCGCCGATGAGTGGGGTGTCTTTTCCGAAGGTCTGGCCGCGATAGATACGATCAAAAGAAGATGCGTATCACAGTCGAGACGCTGATCCCCGCCCCACCGGAACAGGTCTACGCTGCCCTCTTAAACCCCCAAATCCACGCCGAAACCTCGTCGGGCAAGGAGCGCGTCATCGCCGCCCCGTCCACCCTTGGCCTCGGCGACGAGGTCACTTTCGAAGCCACCCATTTCGGCATCCGGCAGCGCCTCACCGCCCGTATCACCCTTACCGATCCGCCCTTTGCCTTCGAAGACACGATGACCAAGGGCGCTTTCCGCCGTCTCCACCACCGCCACGAGTTCCACGCGGCAGAAGAGGCTTGTCGAATGATCGATATCATGGAGTTCACCTCTCCCCTCGGCTCCTGGCTCGACCGCACGATCCTCGGACCGTACATGAAACGGTTTCTCGTTCGGAGAGGTTTCTCCCTGACCAAACACTTTGCTGGAAAGTGACCTCTCAAGGGTACGATCAGCCGGGGATTTGACCAATCAGCAAGGCACGAACGGCAGCGTAGATCTCGGCCTGGACGTCCGTTTGCGGGCGGCCCTAGAGTCGACGTCTGACAATGTCGTCCTCCTTGATCCAGATTTCCGCGTGGTTTTCGTCAACCGCCGAGCTACCGAACTGAACGGAGTCGAACCGCACGCCTACGATGGCCTTTTGATGTGGGATGCCTGGCCTTCGACGGCGGGCGACCCCATCGAAACCGCGTTGCGCGCCGCCGTCAAAACTGGGCAGCCAGTCAAACTCGTTCATAACCACGCCGAGAAAGGGGGCCTCGATCTCTGGCTCGAAATCGACGCCTACCCCAGCGAAGTCGGCCTCTCGATCTATTTCCGCGACGTCACCCAGCGCCGTCTCGACGTGGATCTGCTGCGCGCCACCGCCGACGCCGCCCAGGGCTACATCGCATATCTGGACAAAGATCTCGTTTACCGTTTCTGCAACCGGCGTTACGAGGACTGGTTCGGCGTCTCTGTGGACGGCATCGTCGGACGCTATGTGCGGGACGTCGTCGGTGAGGAGGCTTATCACCGAGTTCTCTCCCACTTCGAGCGGGCCCTCGGCGGAGAGGAGGTCCAATTCGAAGGCTGGATCGACTACGAAGATCGCGGACCGCGCTATATGCGCGTCTCCTACATTCCCCGCTTCGGACCGGCCGGCAAAGTGGAAGGCATCCACGCTCAAGTATTCGACGATTCCGAAAGCCGCCGCGCCGAGGAAAGCCTTCTCGTCAACGAGGAGAGACTCCGCCGGATTCAGCAATCTTTGTCGCTGGCGATGAAGGGAAGCCGCATGGGGTGGTGGTCGCGCGACTTCGTCTCCGACGAGATCACCTGGTCACCTGAACTGGAGGCGATCCTTGGGCTCGAGCCGGGCGGTCTCGAAAGTTCGGTCGATCGCTTCCTCGCCCTCGTCCATCCAGATGACCGGGATCGCCTAGTGGACAACATCCAAGCCGCGATTGACGCGGGCATCGAATACAACGTTGAGTTTCGTTTCCGAAGACCGGACGGTTCCGAGGGGTGGATGGAAGGCCGCGGCCGCGCCACCTACGGCCCGGAAGGACCGCTGGCCCTCTTCGGAATCGGCATCGACGTCACCGAGCGCCGCACGATGGATGAACGGCTTCGCGAGAGCGAGGGACGGCTTAGTCTCGCCTTGAAAGCGGCTTCGTTGGGCACCTGGGATACGGATGTGGAGAGCGGCGTCACCCATTACTCCGCGGAGGCGGCTGGATTGTTTGGCAAACCGTACGGCGAATTCACCCTCCCGTTGAAAGAGTGGTCGAGGTTTGTCCACCCCGACGACATGCCGCGTCTCGTCCAAGAATTCGATCGGTTAGTCGAAGAGGACGTGCCCTATCAAGTGGTTTTCCGTCAGTTCGATAGTCAGGGCGAGCTTCACTGGATCGAGATTAACGGTCTTGCCGAACGCGATTCCGACGGAAAGGCCATCCGCGCCATCGGGGTCTTTTCGGACGTGACGGATCAACGCGAGGCGGAAGCCGCGTTGGAACGGCGGGTCCAAGAGCGAACCGCCCAGCTTGAAGCTTCCCGCAGGAGCCAGGAATCCTGGAACTACAGCGTCAGCCACGACCTCCGGGCGCCCCTTCGCGCGGTGATGTCAACGGCGCGAATCCTTCAAATGGACCACGCAGAGGAGCTATCATCGGTAGCGCTGGATCTGCTGGAGCGTCAGGCCAAGGCGGCGAAAAAACTTGGGGACTTGATCGACGAGCTGCTCCAATCATCCCGTTTGGCGAGCCAAGACCTACTGCTGGAAGAACTGGACCTCACCGCCATTGCCCGAGAGGCGGCTGAGGAACAGGCGATCCACACCGGCAAGCTGTTCGATGTTCGGATCGAGCCGGGCATGCAGGGCACGGGCGATCCGCGCTTGGTGAAGCTTGTCTTCTCGAACTTCCTGGAGAACGCCATGAAGTACTCCCCGCCAGGCACCCCGATCGAGGTGGGCCTTCGCGAAGGCGCCTTTTACGTGAAGGACCATGGAATCGGTTTCGATATGCAGTACGAACCCAAGGTCTGGCGCCCGTTTGAGCGATTGGTCTTGGACTCCGACTACCCCGGCACGGGGATCGGCCTCTATAACGTCGCCTCAATGGTGGAACGAATGGGCGGCCAAGCCTGGGCCGAGTCGGAGCCGGGGAAGGGATCGACGTTTTTCTTCACGCTGGGCTAGCGTTTTTTCTCGGTGAAATCTCGGTGACTCCTCAGCGGTACCCTTAGCCGTGCCCCCGGCGAGCGAGAGTTGGAGCGAAGAGGCTCGCCTTCTGGCGGGAGACCGGCTTCGGCGCACGAGGGTGCAGCAGCGGCTTTCGATTCGGCAGATCGCGGACTTGGCGCAAATCAGCAAGACCTCCGTCGTTCAGGTCGAATCGGGCCGCAGTTCTCGGCGGAGCACCTACCTGAAAGTGGCCGAGGCGATGGGGCTTCATCTGGACCGTTTGGTGGTTCCCGGCTCCTCATCTGAGCTGCCCTACGCAGTGCATCGGAAGCAGAACGACGCTTGGTTCGACATGGTCGATTTCGGTGATGGTCCCTTGCCCGCCGAAGCCCAGACCAACCCTACAGCGCGAAGAACGCTTTCCGAACGCTCGGGCATCGCGCCTCTAAACATCCTGACCAGTCGGCTGGAGAGAGGTCGAATCAAACCGACGGTCCTCGAACTCTACGAACCCAGCCCAGTCCGATCCCACGCTGGAGAGGAGCATGTTTTCGTCCTCGCAGGAGAGGCGATCGTTTCGGTGGGTGGAGCCGAGATCCCCCTGGGAACCGGCGAATCCGTGACCTTCTGGAGCTCGGAACCCCACTCCTACGCCCCCCAGGCAGGGTCCGAACTGCCGGTGCGACTTTTGTCCGTCCGCGTGGATAGTTGAGGGCTATTTGGTACTGTATCAGTTATCGTGATCCCCCTTCTTCTCCTCGTTAGTCAGGCAACTCCAAGGTGGGTACCTCCTTTCCAGATCGTGGAAAAGCCGACCGGCTACGAGAAGATGCTCCTCGGCCCGGACGGCTTGGCGGTCGTTCTCCAAAAAGGTCGCCTGACGTTTCTATCGAAAGGCGCCGAGAACTCGATCGCCCTTCCCGACTGGCTCCGTCTCAAGTTCACGCGCGACGACGCAAACGACCTGTGGGTCGCCCAGGCGACGATGAAGGATTGGGACCGTGCCTTCTTCACCTACACCCGCAAATCAGCCGGAAAGTGGGTCCGCGATACGTTCAGTGGCCCACATGCCCCGAAGCTTCCCGAGCCTGCAAAGACGCTCATCGGAACCTTGCAGACGATCTCGTTCCCAAGTAAGGAGATAGGCGAGAGCCGGGACATCACCGTCTACCTCCCGCCCAATCCGGGCCCCAACTTGAAAGCGGTCTACATGGCCGACGGCCAGTCCTGCGCCGCCTTCGCCCGTGTCCTCGAGCCCCTCATCTTGGCGAAAAAAGTTGCCCCGACGGCGATCGTCGGACTCTTCCACGGTGAGTATAAGGGCGAGATGACCCAGTACGACATGTCCAAGGACTTCCGTGCTCGGGAGTACCTCAAGGTCGCCGATCCCGAGCGCTTTGAGAGCCATCTCCGCTTTGTGACCGAAGAGGTGTTGCCTTGGGCGGAAAGTAAATTTGGCCTGGCTACTGGCCCGGCGAACCGAGCACTCTTCGGCTTTTCAAACGGCGCCGCGTTTGCGGTGGTGGCATCGGCGGAGCGGCCGGATGTCTTTTCCTCTGTTCTGCCCTTCTCGGTCGCGGCTTTTGACCCGGATGAGCTTCGGAAAACGGTTGTGGGGAAGCGTTTGCCCCGCTACTGGCTGGCGGCGGGGACTTTGGAGACGTTTATCGGCAATACGAAGTCCGTGGAGGAGATTCTAAGAAATGTTCATGCGCCGGTCCGCCGGAGTGAGTTTGTTGCCGGACATGACGAGGCGATGTGGCGGCTGGGATTCGCGCAGGCCTTGCCGAAAGTGTTCCCATATCGGCGGTGATCTTCGTCTCCCGGCTGGAAGCCGGGGTCACATTGGGAGATGCCGCCTGGAAGGCGGCACTACGGGACGATTGACCCGTCCCAATCGATTCGGGTATCTTTTCAGATTCGCGACACTACGTGTGGCGACCACAACCTGACCACGAGTTGAGCGCTGCCTCCCTTCGCCGGGAACGCCGCGGACCGACTCGACAACGGTGAAGAGATAACGTATGGCGAAACAAGCTCTAATCGAGAAGCACAAGCGCAAGACGGCCGAATGGGCCAAGGTCATGGAGGAGCAGAAGGCGATCGACGCACTGCCCGCCGACAAGCGCGCGGAGGCCCAGGCGGCTTTCGATGCGAAGCGCATCAAGAATCGACAGTTCAAAGCGCGGCAGTACAACCGCTGCGCGATCACGGGCCGTGCTCGTGGTTTCTACGGCTACTTCGGACTCTGCCGCCAGCAGTTCCGCGAGATGGCGCACCGGGGCGAGCTTCCGGGCGTGAAGAAGTCCAGCTGGTAAGCGCACAGGAGAACACGAAGACATGCACAGCGATCCAATCGCCGACCTGTTGACGCGCATCCGTAATGGCGCTCAGGCTCGGCTCACCACCGTCGATATTCCCCACTCTAAGATCAAGGTCGAAATCGTGAAGATTCTCGAGGCCGAGGGTTTCCTCTCCGGTCACGAGGTCGTCAACGAGACCAAGTTCCCCGTCATCCGGGTCACGGTTCGATACGATTCGAAGCGCGTCCCTCTTCTCAACCACATCGCACGCGTTAGCAAACCCGGTCTTCGTGTATACAAGCCGGTCAGCGATCTGAAACCTCTTCGCAGTGGTCTTACCACTCGAATCGTTTCGACGAGTGCCGGACTGATGACCGACCGCGAAGCGCGCAAGCGCAAGATGGGCGGTGAAGTCATCTGCGAGGTCTATTAATGTCACGAATCGGACTCCGACCCATCCCCGTTCCCGCTGGTGTCACCATCAGCGTGGATGAGGCCACCAATGTCGTCACCGTCAAGGGACCCAAGGGCACTCTCACCCAGGACATCTCTCGACTCCTCACCATCTCGCAAGCCGATGGCAACCTGACCCTCGAGCGGCCCAACAACCTTCGCGAAGCGCGCAGTCAGCATGGTCTGGCCCGCACGCTCATCGCGAACATGGTTCAGGGTGTCAGCACGGGCCACGTCAAGACCCTCCAGGTCATTGGTGTTGGCTACCGCGTCACGGTCCAGGGCCGCGATCTGTTGCTCAACATGGGCTACTCCCACCCGGTCACGATCGCTGCGCCTGAAGGCGTGACGTTCGAGGTTAAGGCGGACGAGAAGACCCGTGCGCAGACGATCGTCGTCTCCGGCGCGGACAAGCAGTCCGTCGGCCAGATCGCCGCGGACGTGCGCAAGGTGCGAAAGCCGGAGCCTTATAAGGGCAAAGGTATCCGCTACGTTGGCGAGGTTGTGAAGCTGAAGGCAGGTAAGAGGGCCTCCGCGAAGAAGTAAGGGAAGATGCCAGTTAAAACTAGAACCGAATTGCGCATTTCGCGCCACGTCCGACTTCGAAAGAAGGTTTCGGGCACGGCCGAAAAGCCCCGGCTGGCGGTTTTCCGCAGCCTCAAGCACGTTTACGCTCAGATCATCGACGACACGAAGGGTCACACCCTCGTTGCCGCTTCGTCTCAGGATGAAGGTCACACCACCGGCGGCAACGTCGAGGGTGCGAAGGCCGTCGGCGCTCGCCTTGCTGAGAAAGCGAAGGCGGCCGGGATCGAAGCCGTCGTTTTCGACCGCGGAGGCTTTGCCTACCACGGCCGCGTCGCCGCTCTCGCTGAAGGCGCTCGCGATGGAGGACTGAACTTCTAATGCGAATGATGAACCGCCTCAGCGGCAAGCGCGAAAGCCGCAACACCGAAGGCCCGCAGCTCGACGTCCGCGTCGTGCGCACCAACAAGGTGTTCAAGACCCACAAGGGTGGTAAGACCGCTTCCTGGTCCATCCTCGTGGTCGTCGGCGACAACAAGGGCAGCGTCGGGGTTGGCCTCGGCAAGGCTCGCGGTATCCCGGACGCTATCCGGAAGGCCGAAGAGACCGCCCGCAAGAACATGTTCAAAGTGCAGATGATCGGCTCGACGATCCCGCACGAGATCATCGCCGTGTCCGGCACGTCGCAGGTTATGCTGCGACCGGCCGCTCCCGGTACCGGCGTCAAGGCTGGCGGCGCGGTCCGCGCCGTGCTTGAAGCCTGCGGCATTCACGATGTGCTCGCCAAGTCTCTTGGCTCGCGCAACGCGATCAACATGTCGTACGCCACCATCGAGGCTTTCAAGGCCCTTCAGTCGCCCGAGCAGATTGCCGAGCGACGTGGTCTGAAGCCCGAAGAACTCACGCCGTGGATCGCCAAGGCACGTAAGGAGGAAGCCGATGCTGCGCATTAAGCTGATTAAGAGCCCCATCGGGCAGAACCCCAAGAACCGCGCGACCACCCAGGCGCTGACCCTTCGCAAGATCGGTCAGACCGTCGAGAGAGAAGACACCCCTTCGATCCGCGGAATGGTCCACGCGATTCACCACATGCTGCAGGTCTGGGACGGCGATACGCTGATCTACGACGGCACAACGGTGCGCAAGAAGGCGACTCGGAAGGGTCGCAAGCCCTCTGAGAAGAGAGGAGCCGATAAATGAGCCTCAACAACTTCAATCCTCCCGCCGGGTCCACCAAGCCGAAGCGCCGCGTTGGTCGCGGTATCGGTTCGGGCATGGGCAAGACGGCGACGCGCGGTGGCAAGGGCCAGTCCGCTCGTCGACAGATTCACCCGAACTTCGAAGGCGGCCAGTCGCCCATTCAGCGCCGGTTGCCGGTTAAGAAGGGCTTCACCAACATCAATCACAAGACGTTCGCGATCGTCAACCTTGACGACCTGCAGGCGATCTTCGACGATGGCGCCGACGTGACCCCGGAGACCCTGTATGCCAGCGGCATCATCTCCAAGGCGAAGGACGGCGTGAAGGTTTTGGCCTTCGGTACGCTCGAGAAGAAACTCAACGTAACGGCGCACAAATTCAGCAAGACCGCCCAAAAGGCGATCGAAGCGAAGGGTGGCTCCGTGACGGTTCTTCCGAGCAAGAAGGAACTCGCGGCCGCCGCCGCTGAGGAATCGGAGGCTAAGTGAGCCTTCCGGCGGGGTTTGGAGGGGGCGGCGACTACGGCCCCTCCCGCGGGCGAGGGGGCGACAAGGGTCTTTCCCTGCCCCTCGCCGAGACCTTCCGCCTCGCTTGGGCCGATCCGGAGCTCAAGTCGAGGATCATCTTCGTTCTCGCGATGTTCGCGGTCTTCACCCTTGGGACTCACATCCCGGTGCCGATCCGCGGAATTGGGAGCGAAGAGCTTTATAAGAAGCTGGAGAACCTTCCGTTCTTCCAGTATCTAGACGCCTTTGGCGGCGGCGCGCTCCGGCGCGTGTCGATTTTGGCCCTCGGCCTTCAGCCGTACATCACGGCTTCCATCATTATCCAAGTCCTAACCACCGCGTTCCCGCAGTGGAAAAAGGATCTTCAGGAAGGCGGCGAATACGCCCGCAAAACGCAGAACAAACGGACTCGCCTTTTGGCGCTGTTCCTCTGCTTTGCGCAGGGTTGGGGCGTTCTTGCCCAAATGAGCCAAGCCTTGCCGGAAACGGTCACGCTGTTCGATAAGGGCATCGTTCTTCTGTTCTGGACGACGGGCGCCATGTTCATGCTTTGGCTCGGTGAGCAGATCTCCGAGAAGGGTATCGGCAACGGCACCTCGCTCATGATCTTCGCCGGTATCGTGCTCTCGCTGCCCAACCAGTTTGGAAACCTTTGGAAGGGTTACCAAGAGGGCATCGTGCACTGGTACAGCCTGGCGCTGATTGGCGTCATCTTCCTGATCGCCACCTGGTTCATTGTCTACTTCACCACCGCCCAGCGCCGGATTCCGATCCAGCACATGAGACGGCAGGTGGGTACGAAGGTGATGGGCGGCGCAACGAGCTACCTTCCGCTCTCGGTGAACATGGCCGGCGTTATGCCGATCATCTTTGCCAGCACGTTCCTGTTCCTGCCGGGCCAGTTCGCTACCTTCTTGGGCGGCGATAAGACTCCGCTTGGACGCGGGCTGAAAGAGATCGGCGAGTTCATGTCGCCGACCAACACCGACCAGTTCATCTCCTGGTTGCCGATCGGTAAGGGCGTCTTCGGATCGCTCATCTACCTGATCCTGATCTTCCTCTTCACGTACTTCTGGACGGCCATTCAGTACAACGTCGAGGACATTAGCAACAACCTGAAGCGAGGCGGTTCGTTCATCCCTGGCGTCCGCCCGGGTAAGCAGACCAAGGACTTCTTGGACGGCGTCATCTCCCGCATCACGATCGTAGGCGCGACTTTCGTCGCCTGCGTCGCGCTGCTGCAGTACGTCGCCCCGGTTCTGGCCTTCCTGCCGAAGAACTTCATGATCGGCGCCCTCGGTGGCACCTCACTCCTGATCATGGTCAGCGTCGCTCTTGAGACGATGCGCCAGATCGAAGCCAATCTGCTGATGAAGCAGTACGGCCAGTAAAAAGCGATTGACGATTGACAGATTGACGATTGACGAATTAGGTCAATCGTCAATTGTCAATCCCGTCAATCGTCAATCCCAAAAATGAGACTGATCTTAATTGGCCCGCCCGGCGTCGGTAAGGGCACGCAGAGCGCCCTTCTCGTTGCGAGACTGGGGCTAATTCCCCTGTCCAGTGGCGACATCTTCCGAAAGGAGATCGAGGCCAAAACAGATCTCGGCAGGCTCGCTAAGCGATACATCGACCACGGTGAACTCGTGCCCAACGGGGTGACCATCGAAATGATGGCCAAGCGTCTACGTGACGACGAAGTCCGAAAGGCCGGCTTCGTGCTCGATGGCTTCCCCCGGACCTCCAAGCAGGCCGAAGCCCTCGACGAAATGCTTTTTGAAATGGAGATGGACCTCAACAAGGTCGTTTCCATCGAGGTCGACGAAGAGACCATCGTTTCCCGGCTTTCGGGCCGTCTCGGCTGCACCCGGTGCGGCGAACTCTATCACAGCGTCAACAAGCCGCCGAAGCGCGAAGGGCTGTGCGACAAGTGCGACAGTCCGCTCTTCGTGCGTACCGACGACCAACCCGAGACCATTCGCGAGCGGTTGCGGGTCTTCCGCGAGAAGACCTCCCCGGTGATCGAGTATTACCGCCGAAGCGGCGACCTGCAGACCGTCGACGGAGCGCAAGATCCGGAAGCGATCTACCAATCGATCATCGCCGATGCGCCGCCCGAGCACTATCCGACGGAAAAGGAGGACTGAAGATGCCTTTACAGAAGACCCGAGAACAGATCGAAAAGATGCGCGTGAGCGGGCAGATCATCGCCCGGACTCTCCGTGCCTGCCAAGAGTCGATCGTGCCGGGCAAGACGACCCCCAAGGAGCTGAACGATCTGGCCGAGCGCCTGATCCGTGAGGCCGGGGCCAATCCAAGTTTTCTTGGCTACCGAGGATACCCGGCCACCGCCTGCATCTCGGTCAATGACGTCGTCATCCACGGCATCCCCAACTCGATTCCGCTGGAAGAAGGCGATATTGTCGATTTGGACTTCGGCGTGGACAAGGACGGCTGGTTTGCCGACGGAGCCTGGACCTACCCGGTAGGAAAGGTTTCTAAGGAAGCCGAACGTCTTCTCTCCGTGACCAAAGAGGCGCTGATGCAAGGCATCGCCAAGGCCCGCGTCGGTAACCGGGTTGGCGACATCGCCGCGACCATTCAGAAGTACTGCGAGCGAAACGGTTACGGCGTCGTCCGAGAGCTAGTCGGCCACGGAATTGGCCAAGGCGTTCACGAAGAGCCCAACGTGCCTAACTTTGGCAAACCGGGAACCGGGGAGCGGTTGAGAGAGGGCATGACCATCTGCATCGAGCCCATGATCAACCAGGGCACCGCCAAGGTCTACACCCTTGAGGACAAGTGGACGGTGAAGACCCTTGATGGCAAACTCAGCGCCCACTTCGAACACACCGTCGCCATCACCAAAGATGGCCCGGACATTCTCACGCAGCTGCGATAACGGGAATCCCTCTCGCCCAGTCGGCGAGAGGGACGGGGCGCTTTTTAGCTGGCGAGCCGGAGCCGTGGTCGCTCCAGAACTTCTACCGTAAAGTGACTGGCCGATTCTGTGAGGTCGTGGGCCAGGATGGCCAGACCATCGGCCGAGGCGCTGATCGTCTCTGCTGAGACGGTCATTTCGCGGACACTGGCGGCCGCTTCCTCGCTCACCGCGGCAACGCTGTTCACGGTGTCTAGAACCGTCTGGGTGCCATTCGCCAGTTGCGTCGCAAGTTGGCGGCTCTGCTCGGCGTGGTCGGCAAGCGCTTCAATCTGTGTCTTGGCTTCGGTAGAAGCCGCGGCCGCTCCCTGAATCTCTTGGGCGACGCTGCGAACGGAGGTCAGGATGCCGCGCAGGGCAACGCCGGTCTCTGCCGTCTGCGCCGCGCCTAATTGCACCTCGGTGTTCATTGTCTCGATGGCGCCGACCGTCTCGCCCACCGTCTGTCGGAGCGTCGTGATCAAGTCTCGGATTTGCTTGGTCGCGAGCTTCGACTGCTCTGCCAAAGCCCGGACCTGGTCGGCAACTACGGCGAAACTAGCCCCGTGCTCGCCGGCTCGGGCGGCTTCAATGGCGGCGTTTAAGGCCAGCAAGTTCGTCTGTTCGGCGATCGCCTCAATGGTGACCACAATGCTGCCGATCGTCTCACCCTGCTTATCCAGCTCTTCCACCTTCTTTGACGAGGTGCGCGACTGGTTTTCGATCTTCTTGATCGACTCCTCCGTCTGGCTGACGTTGCGCCCGCCCTGGTCGGCCGCCTCGGAAACCCGATTCGCTGCGTTCACGGCGACATCAAGCGCCGACTGAGCTTCTTGAAGGGTCGCGATCGCTTGGCGGACCGACAGGAGTTGGCGGTCGGCGCTTGCGGAAACCGCTTCGGCAGACTGAGAAAGGCGAGCGGTGACGTTGGCGCCTTCGGTGGCGGATTGAGCAAGCTGCTCGGAACCGGCCGCGATATAGTCGACGCTTTGCCGGCTTGCGGCGGTGGAGTCGCTCAGCGACTTACTGGAGTTGCCCAACGCGTCGATCGTTTTCGAAACGCTGCCGATAAGGTTGGCTAGTCCACGTCGTGCCTCTTCATAAGCCTCCATGGTGGTGACGATATCGGCGGACATCGTATCAAATGTGCCGGCGAGTTCCGCAATCTCGTCTCCGTTCGTATCGCCAATCTTGTCGACGGACACTTCAAAACGCGCGGTCAGATCGCCTTCGGCGAGGCGGCTCATGGCGTCTTGAAGTTTGGCCAGACCTTCGCTCCGAACTTGATTAGCGTTCTCGTTGAGAGCTTTAAGGCGCTTTGCAATTCTGCGGCCTGTGATGATCGAGAGCGGCAGCGAAATGGCGATAACCAGGAAACCGACCAGAAGCGTGCTCTGTTTGGCCTGATCCGACGCGGCAAAGGAGGCCGCGGTCGCCTTGTCGTTTTCGGCGACAATGAGATCGCTAACCTTCGATTGAGCGTCTTCCAGTTCCGAAAAGGCCGCTTCGAAATCCGGTCGCATCTTCTTGGCCAGGTCCGGATCGGAATACGAGGCATCGACAAGCTTGGTGGCCGATTCCTTGTACTTGTCGAGCAGGGGCCGGATTGTGCCCAGCGCATCTACGATTGCGGGAGACAGCGGTAGTTTCGAATTCAAGGCCAGGGCGTTTGTAAACTTCTCGCCGTGCTCCTTCACCGTCGTCAGTGACTCTTCTTTTTTCCCGCCTTTACTTTCCGCATCGATAGTTGCGGCAAGGACATCCGCACGAAGAGCGTCATGCATCATGTCGCCCTCCATATGATTTCGAAGGCCTTGCGAGTTCACATTCATGCGCTCATTCGCTTTGGCCAGGTTAGTCTCACCCCTAAAAGCGATCCATGTTGAGCCGGCTGTGAGGGCGACCACCGTCAAGGAGAGGGCGGTAAGTTTCTGCGATATCGTAAGCTTCATAACGAGGGGTTCCGGTTTCTAACGGAATCTCTCGGTGTTTCTGGGAGGTTTCTTGAGTCGCACTCCGCAATAACGATATCGTTTTTCGCCTATCTTGATAGTTCTGTTCCCTTCAATCGGCTCCCATGGGACTAGGACCCTGGGCACGTGGCGAAGCAGGAAGTCCTATACTGTTCTCGCATGGTCGGAACGTACGTTTTTTCCCACGCTTTGCGTGACTTCGCGAGGGGGCGAAGGATTTTGGTATGGTCGCTGGTCGCGCTCGCGGTTTACGGCATCGGGGCCATGTACGTTCAGGTGAGCACCGGGAGCTCGCGACAGGACACCTACATCCTGCTCTCCTCAACGCTTTCCTACCGGATCCTGGCCCTCGCCGCCGCGATCTTCTCCAGCGCGGTCGTAGCGCAAGAGGTTGAGGGCAAGACCATCGTCTATCTCCTGACCCGCCCCGTTCCGCGGCAAGCGCTCCTCCTGGGACGCGCACTGGCGGCCTCGCTCATGGTATTCCTGATCTCCGGCGTGGTTGCCGCGGCGGTCTCGATCGCGACCATGGGAGGTCTGAGCGGACTCTTCTTCAAAGACCTCGTCGCCCTCGCCGTCGGCTCGCTGGCCTACACGGGCCTATTCGTCCTGGTCTCGCTGCTGCTCAACCGCGCGATGATCGCCTGCCTCCTCTTCGCCTTCGGCTGGGAGACCCTCGCGGCCGGCGTCCCGGGCGATCTGAAACTCCTGACGCTGAACTCTCACGTCATGGCCATCGCCGAGCGGCCCACTCCCGAGGGCGGCTCCGGCTTCCTCGACGCTGTTGGCTCTATGCTCGGTGCTACCGGCATCTCGGCCGGTGCCGCATGGCTAGTACTGGCCGTGGTCATCGCGGTCACCCTGGGTATCTCGATGGCCTGGTTCTCCCACTTCGAATACACCGCCCGCGAAGACGCGGAGTAGGGGAGAGGGAAAAGGGAAGAAGACAAAAGAAAAAGGGGGATCCTGTTCTGCAGGATCTCCCCTTTGCCTATTCCCTTTTTCTTCTTCCCTTACTCCGCCGCCCCGCGCTGTCGGCGCAGGAACGTCGGAATATCCAGATCAATCTCGTCGAGCTGAAGTGGCGGAGCGACCTTCACTTCACCCGCGCCAGACTCCGACTTAAGGGGCCAATCGATCTTGATCGGCTCAAGCTTCGGAGCCGAAACCGGAACCGGTGCGGGGACCGGGGCTGGAGCGGAGTAAACCGGCCGGTCGAACACTTCCGAATTCTCGCGGGCGGTGCGTACCGTCGGCGCGTTAGCGTCCATTCCGGCGGCCAAGAGGGTGATCTGCACTTCACCATCCACGTTGTCTCGCATCACGTGGCCCATGATGATGTCCGCGTCCTCGGCGTCCGTGAACTGGAGGATGTACTCCATCGCCTCGTGCGCCTCTCCCAGCGAGAAGTCGGGGCCGGCGGTGACGTTCACCAGGAGCCGCTTGGCGCCCTGGATGCTCGTCTCCAGCAGCGGAGAGGTAGCCGCGTTCTGAGCGGCCATCTTGGCCCGCTGATCGCCGATTCCGCGGCCAAGACCCATCAGCGCGACGCCAGCGTTGCTCATGACCGATCGGACGTCGGCAAAGTCGACGTTGATGATGCCCGGGAGCATGATAATGTCGGAGATGCCCTGCACGCCCTGGCGCAGTACATCGTCAGCCGCGGCGAAGGCCTGCTGCATCGTCGTGCGCCGGTCGACCACGGTGAGAAGCCGGTCGTTCGGGACGGTGATGAGCGTGTCGACGTGATTGCGAAGGCGTAGAGCGCCTTCCTCGGCCATCCGTCGTCGCTTGGGACCCTCGAAGGCGAACGGCTTGGTCACGACGCCCACGGTGAGGATGCCCATGCGGCGCGCCATGTCCGCGACGATCGGCGCGGCGCCGGTGCCGGTGCCGCCGCCCATGCCGGCGGTGATGAAGACCATGTCCGACCCTTCGAGCTCGGCCTGGATCTGCTTTTCGCTCTCCTTCGCCGCGTTCTCGCCCACTTCAGGGTTGCCGCCCGCGCCAAGGCCGCGGGTGAGGACTTCGCCGATCTGAATCTTGACGTCGGCCTGGCTGACCGCGAGGGCCTGCGAGTCGGTGTTCATCGCCAAGAAGTGAACGCCTTGAACGCCCTCACTGATCATTCGGTTGACGGCGTTCTGGCCAGCGCCACCAATGCCGATGACCTTGATCGTGGCGGGATTCTCAAATAGATTTTCGGGTCGCATACTGCTCCAGGGCCGACGGGCTTCCTTGCCGACGGTCCGCGTGATAACGCCTGAAAGGACGGATTAAAGTGTCCAAACGCCGCGGAAAATAGAGTGTATCCGCAACCTTTCTCGGCAGGGTATCGAAATAACGGGAAAGCTATAGGTTTTTACGCCTAAAGTTCGCGAGCGACCTTGATTTTGAACGTTAAAAAACCCGATAACCGACCATCCTAAGCCGATCATCGGGCAAGTATTAGCCGCGAATCTTAGACAAAAGCTCTTCGGTTTTCGCTTCCATCAAAGTACGGTCACCCCGCGACTCCACGTTCAGCCGAAGAAGTGGTTCGGTGTTCGAACCACGGAGATTGAACCGCCACTCTGGATATTCGACACTGAGCCCGTCGATATGATCAACTTTGCCCGAGGAAGCATATTCGTCCTGAATCTTCTTGATCGTGGCGGGAACATCGACGACTTTCGAGTTGATTTCGCCCGAGCAGGGGTACGCCGCGATCATTTCGTCCACCAGATCCGCGAGGTTTTTGCCCGTTGCAGAGACCAAGCGGGCGACCAAGAGGAAGGGGATCATGCCGGAGTCGCAGTACCAGTGCGACTTGAAGTAATGGTGGGCGCTCATCTCGCCGCCGTACACCGCATCCACCGCGCGCATCTTCTCTTTAATGAAGGCATGACCCGACTTGCAGATCACCGGCTCGCCACCGAGTTTCTCGACGATGTCGATCGTGTTCCAAGTCAGTCTCGGGTCATAAACGATCCGGCTCGGTCCTTGGGCTTGCAGGATCGCCTGCGCTAGAAGGCCCACGATGTAGTAGCCCTCGATAAAGTTGCCGCGACCGTCCAGGAAGAAGCAGCGGTCGTAGTCGCCGTCCCAAGCCACGCCAAAATCGTAGTCGCCCGCCGCCTTGATGTCGGCCTCGGTCCCCGCCCGCTGCTCTTCCAGAATCGGGTTCGGCACGCCGTTCGGGAAGGTGCCGTCCGGCTCAAAAAGACGCTTGGTCGCGTTTAGGGGGAGATGGGGGAGCAGTTTCTCTAGCGCCACGCCCGCGGCACCGTTGCCCGCGTCGACCAGAACCTTCAAAGGCTTCAGGTCCGTTGCCGGAACGATGTTGAGGAGGTGGTTGACGAAGTCGTCGTAGCAGTCGACATCGCGCCGGGTGCCCTGACCCGTCCGCTTCCACTCGCCCAGGAAGGCCGCCTCTTCGATATCGAAAAGCCCGGTGTCGCCGCTGATTGGGCGGCTCTCTTCCCGAACCATCTTCATGCCGTTGTACTCGGCCGGGTTGTGGCTAGCGGTGATCATACAGCCTCCGTCGAAGCCGTAGTAGGCGGTCGCGAAGTAGACCATCTCCGTTCCGACCATGCCGAGGTGAATGACATCGACGCCAGCGTCGTTCAGACCTCGCGCAAAAGCGTCGTAGATGTCCGGTCCGCTCAGGCGGATGTCATAACCGACGCAAACCGTCTTCGGGTTGAGAACGTCCGCGTACGCTCGCCCTACTTTGTAGGCCAGCTCCGGGCTCAATTCGGTCGGAACGACGCCACGGATGTCGTAGGCCTTGAAAGCAGGAAAGCGTTTGCCCATGGGTGAGGTTTTACCCGTGGAGGATTAAGGCTCGTCTTGAACCAGCACGCCACCGAAGGATATTACCGATATTATCGGTGATATCACCGATAATATCGGTACAATATACATATGCTCCTTGGCGGAAACATTGGGCTTTTCGGAACCCGAACCCGAACGGATATCCTGCTACTTATCTCGCTGATGGGAGAAACCCATGCGTCCGAGGTAGCGCAATTACTGGGCATTCGACTGTCGACCGCCCAAAATGCGATCGATTCCTTAGAGCAGGCGGGCGTCGTTTCCGGGGCGATTGAAGGACGGACTCGTCGACTCCGTCTCAATCCGCGCTATTTTGCTCGGGATGAGCTACAAGCCCTTCTCAAAAAGTTGGCGGAGAACGACTCAGAGCTGCGCGAGCGGATCGCAACCATCCGAAGGCGGCCTCGAAGGGCCGGTAAGCCGCTATGAGCATACGGCCCGGGATGTCAATCGTCGAGGTTGCGTTTGAGGTTGGGACAGCCCTTGCTGAGGACGGTGTCACCGCCGTTCTTTCCGGCGGAGGCGCGGCGGCGACTTACGCGCCCGAGGCGCACCAAACTCAGGATTTGGACTTCATCCTTCAGTCCGCAAGGGCAAAAGTTGACCCCGTCATCGGCCTTGGTTTCCGGAGTCGGGGTCGAAGTGGCATGTATGAACATCCCGATATCCCCTTCACCCTTGAATTTCCCGCCGGTCCGCTCGCCGTGGGCGACGAGGTGATCCGTGAATGGATAACGCTTCAAGACGCTGGTCGACAACTCAACATCCTTAGCCCGACTGATTGTGTTCGAGGCCGCCTTGCCGCCGCGATTCACTGGCGAGACGAGAAGTCGATCGACCAGGCCTTAGCGGTCGCGAAACTCCATCCGGTCGATCTCGCCAAGATCGAATTGTGGTGCGAGGGTGAAGGCGGAAGGGACGTGTTCGCGTCTTTAGCGGCTCGCTTAAAGGAGTTTCCCTAACCCGGAGGCCACGACAACTTCCGCCCGCCCAACAAATGCGCGTGCAGATGCGGCACCGACTGCCCCCCATCCTCCCCCTGGTTAATCACCAACCGGTACCCCCCGGTCAGCCTCTGCTGCTCGGCGATAATCTTCGCCGCATTGAGAATCCGCAAGTGGTCTCCATCATCCGGCAAAGTCGCTAACCCGGTGATCTCCGTGCGTGGGACGATGACGATATGGGTCGGAGCCTGCGGCTCGATATCTCGAAACGCCACGATACGATCGTCTTCGTAGACGATGTCCGCGGGGATTTCCCGATTGATGATCTTGGTGAAAAGGGTCATTGGGTCTCAGGGCGGAGGGTCGTTGGGACGCTTATGGAAGATTATCCTAACCGAAAGCCCAATGGCCCTGCGACCCAATAACCCCTCCCGCCCGGTACCCTTATATCCGTGCCCGCCCAAGTTTGGCGTCGATATCGACCGTTCCCTCCGATTGACCTCCCTGACCGGACTTGGCCATCGCGAACGATCGATCATGCCCCGATCTGGTGCTCGGTTGACCTTCGGGACGGGAATCAGGCACTCGTTGAGCCGATGGGCGTCGAAGAGAAGCTGGAGATGTTCCGGCTCCTCGTCAAGCTGGGCCTGAAGCAGATCGAAGTCGCCTTCCCCAGCGCAAGTGAGATCGAATTCTCGTTCGTCCGCACCCTGATCGAGCGAAACCTGATCCCGGACGACGTCACGATCCAAGTTCTCACCCAGGCCCGCGAAAATCTGATCCGCCGGACGTTCGAAGCGATTCGCGGTGCAAAAAGCGCAATCGTCCATCTCTACAACTCCACCTCCACCCTCCAGCGTCGCGTCGTCTTTGGGATGGATGAAGAAGGCATTACCGACCTCGCGATCAAAGGCACCAAACTGATCCGCGAATTGGCCGACGGCATGCCCGAGACGGACGTCCGGATGGAGTACAGCCCGGAGAGCTTCACCGGCACCGAACTGCCCTTCTCCCTGCGAATTTGCTCGGAGGTCGCCGCAATCTGGGGGGCGACGAAGGAAAAGCCGCTCATCATCAACCTGCCGTCGACCGTCGAGATGGGCACTCCCAATGTCTACGCCGACCAGATCGAGTGGATGAACCGCAACTTGCCGAACCGGGAGGCGATCACCCTCAGTGTTCACACCCACAACGACCGCGGCACCGCCGTCGCCTCTTCGGAGCTGGCCCTCATGGCCGGTGCCGACCGGGTGGAAGGCACGCTCTTCGGCTACGGCGAACGGACCGGCAACGTCGATCTCGTGACGCTGGCGCTGAACATGCTCAGCCAGGGCATCGACCCCGAACTGGATCTCAGCAATCTTCCCGAGGTCATCGAGACCGTCTATCGGCTCACCGATAACCCTATCCACCCCCGCCACCCCTACGCGGGAGAGCTAGTCTTCACCGCCTTTAGTGGCTCTCACCAAGATGCGATCAACAAGGGCATGCAGGCGTTGTCGGGCGATTTTTGGGAGGTCCCGTACCTCACCATCGACCCCCGCGACGTAGGCCGGACCTTCGAAGCCATCATCCGGGTCAACAGCCAAAGCGGCAAAGGCGGCGTCGCCTGGATTCTTCGGCTGGAGCATGGCCTCGAACTGCCCAAAGCAATGCAGCCCGAGTTCGCCCAGGTGGTCCAAAAGATCGCCGAACAAACTCAAACCGAGGTCAAGTCCGACGCGATCTGGGGTGCCTTCAAGACCGAATATCTTGAGCAAAATGGCCGCTTTAAACTGATCGATGCCGACTACACCCAGTCGGAACCCGGCGCGATCGATCTTCGCGTCCGCCTACTCGTCGACGGTAGCGAGCGAACGCTCAGTGCGGAAGGCAACGGCCCGATTGAAGCGCTCGCCAAGATCCTCCACCAAGCCGGAGCGCCCCCTTTCGAACTGGTCTCCTTCCGCGAGCATTCCCTCGGCACCGGCGCCGACGCCCGCGCCGCCGCCTATGTCGCCCTGCGAAGCGGGGAGACCGAGCGCTTTGGCTGTGGCCTGGATGCGAACACCACCTTGGCCTCGCTCAGAGCCGTCGTCAGCGCAGCCAACCGGCTGGCGCGGTAAGAAGGCCGAGTCCTCACTCGAGGCTCAGAGCCAGAACATAGTCGAAACACGTCTTCTGCCCGACGACGAACTCGCGCGTCCCAATCTGCTCGAACCCCATCCGCGCATAAAAGGCCATCGCGGCCTCGTTCACCCCGTAAACTCCCAGCAGCAACCGCCGAGCCCCACGCCTTCGTGCCTCGTCGGCGGCGAGTTGAACGAACGTTCGTCCTAGCCCGTAGCCCTGGAACGGAGCGAGAACATAGATTCGGCGGAGCTCCAAATCGCCGGCTTCCGCGCCGGGAAGGTCGGGGGACGTCAGGACGGAGAAGCCGACGGCGGTCTGTCCTTCTCCCGCTTCCGCGAGCCAAACGGCGCAGGTTGGGTCCGCGATCCAGCGGGCATAGACTTCGGGCGCGTGATGTTTCGCGCAGTGGGTCACGATATCGGGACCGTTCAGGGTGAGGGCGTACGTCTCCAAGAACGTCGCGGCGCCTAAAAGACCGAGCGCTCCCGCATCTTCCGCCCCGGCTCGCCGGGCTGTGGGGCGCATGAGGGTCATATACCGATAAGCGTACCGGCTACTTCTTTTCTGGCCGCGACCAGCGGCGACCCTGGATCATGATGTCCGGCGCTTCGCCGGACTTACTCCAACGCGGCAGCGCGTACGCGAGCTGAACCCCTCGCTGTCCGTTCTCCATGGTCGTTAACAGCAAACCATCGAGCCGCCACTGGCCTCGTCCTTCCTGGGGTTTGCCCACGGTGCTCACGTCACCAATCGAACTTGTCGTCGAAGCAAATCCCCGTCCGGCTTTGGCATAGGTGCCGTTCGCGGAAAACGCCAAGTCGCCGGTACTCCCGCCGAAGGTCACCGGGCCGGGGCCGCCCACCATACCGACACTCATAAGCGTCTCGCTATGCCAGGGGCCGGATAACGTGGCGGACTTCAGGGGAAGAACCGGGAAGTAGATTCCGAAGGAGCCGGATCTCTTCTCCGGGTTGGCCCAACCCCCCGAGGGGTCTTTTACGTAGACCGCATTTCCCCCCCCAATCGTGATCGTCAGGCGGTTTGCGGATTGACTCCAACGCCCCGCCGCTTCGGGATTGGCGGCTCGGAGCGTCGCAGAATCGAACCGGACCACCGGGCCGCTGGGAATATCGTCGATCGCGGTGCCATCCGGAAAGAGAACCAGTTCGCGGATTGGCGAGCTGCCATTAATCGAGACCACGTACATCGCGAAAACCTGGGCGCCGCCCAGGCTCGACGGGGTTAGCTTGCCGGCGGGAAGGCTCCTCATCGCCTTCCCTCCAGACGCCGTGCCGCCTCCCTTTTCCGAGGAGCCGCCGCCAAGACCGGAGATACGCCCTGTTCCGTCGATCCTGATTGAATCGGGAGACGCCCCGATCAGCTTCTGAAACATCGCGGCCGAAGCTTGGCGCATCCCTTTGGCATCCTCCGTCTTGCCCACTTTCTCAAACTGAGTGGCAAACTCGTTTAAAAGCGTTGGGGCAATGAGCAAGGTCTCGTACATCGATTCCTGCCGGGCGGCGGAAAGGCTCTTGAACTTCCCACCCCAGCGTTCCCCCACCACTTTCGCCACGGTTCGGCCCGCGGCTAAGCTGGCCTCCTGCGGAATCGTCTTGCCCGTGGCTGTTTCGTAACTGGTGATGAAGAAATAGCCGGCAGCGACCCCAAGATCCCGTTTCGCCATCCCCAACCCTTGGAGCCCCGTCTCGATCTTCTCAAGCGCTTTTGGCATCTCGTCCTCCAGTGCCTGGAGAGCGGCGTTTTTCTGTCCGGTCTTTTCTTCGATCGTCGTCCGAAGCTGGCGTCCGATCCCTTTGGCCGCCGCGCCTGGGTTCACCGAAGGCACTTTCAGGCCGCTGGAGAACGTCCCGGACGGCTTCGGGGCGATCGCTCCGCTGATTGAGGCGGAGATTCCGGAAAGGTCCGGAAGACCTTCGGAACCAAGCTGCGCGCCGGACAATGCCGGCAGAAAGAGGGCGAAGCCTAGCGCCCAACGATGAGTCCTGCGAACGGTGCTCATCCTCCTTTCTACCGACCCTTAACGTAGAAGGTAAGCCGAATTTGGTATCTAAGTACCGTTTTTATCGCAGCCGGAACTCCCGGGACGGTCGCCCCGGGAGCATTCGCTACTTGGGAAGGCTGACCACGAGGATGCCCGCCAGAATCACCGCGACCCCTGCCCACTGGGCCGGCCGCAACCGCTCCCGGAGGAATACCCCGGCCAAGATCACCGTCACCACGCTGAACAGCGAAGCCACGGCCGTCACGATCGCTACGTACTCCGTCCGCATTCCATAGAGGAAGCAGAGCCAAGCTCCGGTATCCATCGCGGCCACCCCAAACACCAAACCGCCTACCGGTAAGTTGAGCTCCTTAAGATCGAACACCACCTTTCGGTGGGGCAGACAAAAAGTGATCGAGGCAAGCGTCTTCAAGATCACGAGCGGCACGAGATAACCCACTTGACCGACGATGCCTTCGAAGAGATAGAACATTCCCCCAAACGCCAGGGCGCTCCCGATCGCTTCCGGAACTCCCGCGAGCGAACGTGGCCCGGACCTCTCTCCCGTCGTGGCCATGCCGATGCCAAATACCAACAGCGCGGCTCCTGCGAGGGCAAAGGCGGCTGGCGCATGGCCAAAGATAAGGGCCAGGACCGCCGTCACCACCGCAAAGCCCGAGGCCAAGGGAGAAACGAGCGAAAGCGTGCCGATCTCGAAGGCCCGGTAGGTCAACTTCAACCCCACCACATGTAGTACGGCCGCCGCGATTACGGGAAGGATCGACTCTGCCGTAAATCGCGGAGCGCCCAGGATCACTAAGAAGACAACCCACAGCACGAGACTGGCGATCTGGGTCCAACTCAGCGAACGCTCTCCACCCACGCGCCGCGTGAGCAGCGTGATAAAGAAGTCGCCCAGCCCCCAGCAAACGGCGGCCAAGACTCCGAAAAGAATGCCCATTTAAACTACCGACGCCGCGGAGGACATATTGATCACGGCCTTGATGGGAGAACTGGAAAGGCTGCCAAGCTCCGCGATGTAGCCGATCAGTTCGAGATAGTCGGTCGGAAGGTGGAACAGCAGCTTTCGGGTCGGAATGCCCCGCTCTTGCCCGATCAGCCGACGGACGCAGGCGGTGATCTCCTTTGCCTCCGCCCCAAGGCTCTCCATCAAGGATTTCGCCCCAGGATCGAACGCCTCGTAGTCGTTGCCCGCATCGTGCCGTAAGCGCGCGATGCCGTTCACAAAGTGGGCCGCTTTAAAGAGCAGTTCCGGCTGCTCGCCGGAGACCAACTCCCTTGACGGGAAGCGAACTTCCACGCCGCCGCTCGTCTGGAAGTGCTTCGCAAAAGCCGCGCCGGCGGAGACGATCTCTCGCTGCTCCGGCGTCAGCGTCTCTGGCTTCAGCAGCCACGACGGAACCAACTGCTTCACCGCATCCGCAAAGGAGACGCCCGGGGCGATCTCGTGGCGGGATGCCTCAAGGCGAACTCGCTCCGGCGTGATGTCCAACTCGGTTCGCCATCGGTCGACCATCAAGGATCGAAGCGACTGAGCGGGCAAAGCGGTCATCAGCTTTCCGCCAATCTCCTTGGGCATGGTCACCAGGCCATAGCGAATGGGCATGGCTGGCGCAGCGCCGAAGAATTCTCGTCCTAGGGCCCGTGCCACCACGTAGCTCCCCTCCCGCGGCTCAAGATAGGCCAGGTTGAATGGCTCTGCATCCACGTTGTACATCGCCCACTTGGCCGCGCAGTCGAGCTTCCAGCTCAGCTTGCCCGCGATTCGATCGCTCGACTCCTCGAAGTTCTTTTCGCAACGCGAACAGGCAAAGATCGTCTCCGGCCCGGCCAAAAGGATTTGGGTGGAATCGATGTAGCCGCAGTCCGGGCAGATCGGATGGAAAAGCTGACTCGGATTGTAGTTCGGGAACTCCGTCTTCAGGAACCGAATCATCTCCCCGTAGTTGAGCAAAGTCGTTTCGACATAGGGCCGGTATGCGCCCTGCTCGTAGAGACGCGCTGTGCTGATGAGCGTAGGGTGGCAGCCCAGTCGGCTGAGACGGGCCATAAACTCAGCCTCGAAGTGGGCGGCGTACGACTCATGGCGTCCCCACGGGTCGGCGATCTTCGAGATCGGTTTGCCGCACTCCGACTCCAATCGCGCGATCATCTCCGGATCCTTGTTCACGCCCACCCGCAGTTGGCGGAAGTTTAGAGCGTCGAGGCTGTCGTCAAAAAGTAGGAAGTGAACGAGGTGGCCCGCATCGCGAAGAAGACGCGCCGCTTCGTCGGCGACCAGGAATTCTCGGAGGTTACGTTCGTCCCCTAAATAGGCGCACGTCGTTCCCGTCGCCAAAGTAATGGTACGGCGATCCGAGAACTGGCGAAGGATGTCCGAAAACGACAAGAGTGCGCGGACGGGCGGTACTTCTTTCGGGAGATGGGCATCCCCCCAATCGGCGGTTTGGAGGAGTTGACCCGTCGGGGACCCTGGGAAATTCTGGACCATGTTTATCGTCTCGGAGAGGCTTTTCGAGCCGACGGTGAAGTTCTAGAGACTGCCTAAATAGTGGCCGTCACTCGATTCACCGACCCCCATTCGATACCACCGGTCCCTTAAACGAGAACGAAAATTTAGATGAACGTGGCGGGTTATGCGCTAAATCACCCAAGAATCGATATGTCCGTAAATGGGTGTACTCCGACATTGCGGCCCCGGCCGCAATGTCGCCACATAGTAGGGTTACTTAGGTAACCAGCATATTTTCGAGGCTAAAACCGTGCGATTCTCGGGAAATCGCACGGTTATCTTTAGGCCGCTCGCAGAAGTTCGGCCGGAAGTTTGAGGGTCGTTTTCGGCCGTCGGCGCTTGCTCACCGCAGTCAAGAAAGCCGTCGCCAGTTTCGGGTCGAACTGGGTCCCCATGTTGGATCGGATCTGCTCCAGGGCGATGGTCCAATCCATCCCCTTTCGGTAAGGACGGTCGGTGGTCATGGCGCTGAAAGCATCGGCGACGGCGATGATGCGGCCCAGCAAGGGAATCTCGTCTCCCTGGAGCTGGTCGGGATAGCCGCCGCCGTCCCAACGCTCGTGGTGAGAGCGAACGCCGTCTACGATGCCTTCCATCCCCGGGATCGCGCTGACGATCAACTCGCCTAGGCGAGGGTGGCGCTTCATCATCTCGTACTCTTCCGCCGACAAGCGGCCCGGCTTCCGCAGGACTTCGTCCGGTACGCCGATCTTGCCTACATCATGGAGGAGACCGGCCATCCGAATGGTGCGCATCGTCTCTTCGGAAAGCCCCAACTCCTCGGCGATCCAGAGCGAGTACTCGGTGACATCCTCCGAGTGCTTTCGGGTGTACCGGTCCTTGTTATCGATTGAATCGACCAGGATGTCCAGCGTCTCGAACGAGGCCTGCGCTCGCAGCTCGCGGTTGATCCGCTGGCCGTCCGTGGTGCGGGCAATGCCGGTGTCTGAGCCTTTGGCCCGATACAGGTTCTTGTCCGCCGTGGTGATGAGCTCATGCCGATTCTGCCCGTCGTTCGGATAGGCGGCGATGCCAAAGCTGAGGCCGATCGGCACGCGGCGGTCATCCCCGGCGCGGATGTAATCGAAATCGCGAAGCGAGTCCTTGATCATATGCGCGATCCGCTCCGCCTCTTCCGGAATCGTTCGTGGCAAGACTACGACGAACTCGTCGCCGCCGTATCGGGCCGGCAACCCGGCATCGCCGCAGACTCGGCTAAGCTGCTCGGAAACCGTCTTGAGGACTTGGTCTCCCACCACGTGGCCGTAGGTGTCGTTGAACAGCTTAAAGTTGTTCATGTCCATCATGATCACCGAAAGGCTTGTGGATTCCGCTTCGGCGAGGGTCAGCTCACGGCTCAGCCGCTGATGGATCGCGCGGTGATTCAACAGACCGGTGACCGAGTCGACATCGGCCGCCGCCAGCGCCTCTTCGTGGCGCCAGCTATTCTTGAGGGCGGTGCCGATTTCTACACCCACGCTCTCAAGGAGGTCGTCGACTTCTGACCAATACTGCCCATCCTCGCGGATGGCGACGATCTGGCCGATCGTCTGATTCTGCCACCGTAGCGGCGCGAGCAAGCAGGTTCGAACGGAGGTGCCGTTGTCGCCGCCCAGCACCTGGAATTGTTCGATCTCATCCGTGGGGGTACGACCATCGAGGGAGCGGCTAATCTTCGGATATCTGTCCGCGTCGAGGCCCAGAATGGCTTTGGCGGAAATCGGCTCCTGAGCACCAGTTCGGTCTAGCCACAACGCAACGGCGGTGGCTCCCAGCAAGTCGCAGGTCTGATCCATCGCGCCTTCCGCAACCTCTTGCCCGTCCAGCGTCGAGTTCACCCTCTTCGTCAAGGACTGAAGACCGGCCAACGTTCGAGTGCGGACCGCTACCATCTCCTCAAGGGTGTCGTTCATCTGGGCCACTCGGCGGGCCAACGCCAGGTTTTCCAGAAGCATGAACACCTGCCGGACCAAGATGAGGCAGAGGAGGAACAGCGCTGCTCCATAGGTCTGCGCCTGGATGCGGCCGTCGCCGCGGTAGTCGTGGATGAAGGTGATGGACAGCGCGCCGATCGCCACAAAGTAAGGGCCAAAGGCGCGAACTCCGTTGCCGGCCAGCCGGACGATTTTGACGTACTTAACCGGCTGCTCTTTCTCGACCGTAGGAATCCACTGCTGGAGGAGCGGGGCAAAGGCGATCAGGATCCAGCCGAAAGACCAGCCCCAATCGTTCCAACTGCCCGTCTCGTAGCTGCTGTTCAGGCTCTTGTAAGTGAAAACCGTATCGGCGAACGTGAGCATCAAGATGCCGCAGGCCATCACGGCGAAGGTGCGGCGATAGCCTCGGTTCGAACCTGCCCCGGCGAAGGCGACAATGGCAATGAAAACGCAGGCAATGTCTCCCAGCGGATAGGCGACGCTGATGAGCTTGCCGAGCTGTGACACATCCGATTTGGCCCAAAGGTGGCCGACCAGGAAGTACCAGCTCAAAACGCCGGCGCCGCAGGCGGCAATCGCGCCATCCATGAGCAGCCGAGCCCGGCCCGCTACCGCGTGGACGTTCGTAAACAGGAGCAGGACACCGGAAATGAGGAAAGGATACGCACCCACGTAGCCGGCATCGGACCAGCTAGGGAACGGCACCTCGATGCCCTTGATCGTCTCGTAGTACGTCCACAGGCCTTGTCCGACGGCGAACGACAGGCAGCCCAGACCGATCAGCGCCCAGCCAAACCGCACGGTCTCCCGGCGGTGCTCCGAGCGAAACGCGTAGGCGAGCGCGACGATGCCACCGAACAACGGCGGGATGCCCTGATAGACGTTGAAGAATGCGTGATAGCTTTCCTTCGTCCCAGGTCGGGCCAAGAGCATGTAAATGAAAACCGCGGCGTAAGCCACCGTTCCAAGTACGAGGCATGCCCGGCCCCGTGTCCATTGAATTCCCTTTAACAAGCCAATCTCTCCGTGAATAGAGCCGCCGACAAGATCTCGGTCTGGCTCAGCCAATAAGCTCTTTCCACTTCAGTCGCTTGGAGTTGTTAAGATATAGGAAAGATTGCGTCGCTTGTAGGGGGGACAAAAGTCGAAGTGAGGAACCTGGGGGCTTCTCCCTTTAAAGGCCCACCGAACGGTGTACGCTTAGAGGATGCCGGATTTTAAGGTCGTCGGGAGCTTGGTTTTCGGGGAATACCGAACGGAGGGAGAGCCGTTCAGTACCTTGTCGCCCGTTGACGGATCACCCTTGGCGGCCGGCAATCTCATGGGGAAATTCGACGACTTGTGGGATTCCGTCCTGCCAGAGGCGCTCGATTTCGAAAGGATTGGCCGAGAACTCGCCGAAGGAATTTCCCGGCGACGGATCGAGTTTGCCGATTCGCTCTACCGGGAGACCGGCTTCGCCCACCCTGACTGCGATGAGCTGGTGCAGGGCGCTCTCACCTATGCCCTCGGCTACTCAGATCATCCTTCCACCCAACTATCAGGCCCTTCCGCCCCCGAATTTGTCGGCGGCTGGCGGCAGATGAGCTTGGTTGGTGTGCCGTTTGGCACCGTCGCCGCTATCCTTCCACACAACGCCTTCCTCCCCCTTGCCCTCGCCTGTATGCTCAACGCCCTCCGGGCGGGCAACAGGGTGATTCTTCGAAGCCCCACTCAATCGGCTCGCTCGGCGGTCCTCCTCAGCGAGGTCGTCTCGCAGATCCCCGAGATCGCCCCTTTCGTCTCCATCCTGCTCTGCTCTGCTCGCCCCTTCGTCGATGCTTTCATGGCCTCCCCAGGCTCGGGGCTTCTTCAATTCTTCGGCAGTTCTCGCCGGGCCGGGGAGTTGGTGGCTCGCGGATTCGACTCCGGCAAGACCGTCTTGGTCGACGGCGAGGGGAACACTTGGGTCTATGTCGATGAGAGCTTTCCGCCTGAAGCTGCCGCCGAGATCCTGGTGGTGGGCGCCTTCCGATACCGTGGCCAGACTTGCACTTCGATCAACGGCGCGATCCTCCACCCCGATCTCTTCGAATCCGTTTCCCGGCGTGTCGCATCGTTGGCCCGGGAGTATGGGCCGGGGCCCTTGTTTGACGAGGCTCAGGCCGAATGGTGCCTGGACCGGGTGGCGGGGAGCCGGGGCGCGTTGGCCGTAGGAGGTTCCCGGCAAGGCTCGATTCTCGCTCCTACGGTCGTTTTGAACCCCGCCTGGGAGAGCGACCTCGTACGCGAAGGCCTCTTCGGCCCCGCCCTCTGGCTAGCGCCCGGCGATGCCGAGACCTTTGCCACCCGATGGCTCACCAACCGCTACCCCCTCTGCGCCGCCATCCTCCAATCCCCGCCCAACCCTTCGTTCTGGGCCAGCCTTCCCGGCCTCGCCCGCCTGGTCCTCAACGGCGACCCGAGCATCGAAGATCCCTTCGAATACTGGGGCGGCTACGCTCCGTCTGCCCAAAATCCGGTGTCGGCCTGGCCCGCCAAGTATCAACGGGTTGTTCAGGTGGATCAAAAATGACGATTGACCATTCAGTCGTCAACTCCTTTCCGGACATCGCCAACGCCCCGGAGTACCCTCCCCTCATGAGCGTCCTGGTCGTTGGTAGCGCGAATATGGACTTGGTCTTTCGTACCGCCCGGATGCCATCGCCGGGGGAAACGCTCCTGGGCGGTCAGTTTGCGACCCATCCGGGGGGGAAGGGGGCGAACCAGGCCGTGGCGATCGGTCGCCTTGGAGGCGCCGTCTCGTTCGTGGGAAAGGTCGGTTCGGATGCTTTTGGCGTCGCGCTGAGACAAAGCTTGACGGAGGCTACCGTCAACGTGGATTTCCTCCAGATATCCGAGACCCCCACCGGCACGGCGGGCATCTTTGTGGACGATACCGGTCAGAACATGATCGTCGTTGCCCCTGGGGCGAACGCCGAGGTGTCGGCGGAGGAAGTTCGAATCGCCCTCCAAACCCTCCGCCCTTCCGTAACCCTCACTCAGTTGGAGATCCCCCTGGAGGCGGTCCTCGCGGCCGCCCAAGCTGACCGCTTCATCCTCAACCCCGCCCCGGCGCGGCAGCTTCCGGACGATCTGTTGGGCCGCTGTTTTGCCCTTACTCCCAACGAATTCGAACTTCAAGCGCTCACCGGGATCGACTCCACCGAAAAGGCGGCCAAACGTCTCCTCGATCGCGGTGTCCAAAACGTCATCGTCACCCTCGGAGAGCAGGGGAGCTACTGGATGTCGGCCTCGGGTGGCCTTCACTTCCCGGCTCCTCTGGTGAGTCCGATCGACACTACCGGGGCGGGAGACGCTTTTAATGGCGCGCTCGCGATGTTCCTCGCCGAAGGACGAGACCTCGCCAACGCCATCCCGCTCGCCAACTGCGTCGGCGCCCTCGCCACCACGCGCCCGGGTGCGCAGGAGGCGATGCCGACTCGTGAGGAGCTTAGGGCATTGGCCGGATCGCTGTACTAACGTTTTCTCCATTCTTGGCACCAAGAAAAAGTAATAACGGTCTCCCCGGCCATACTTGCTTTACACGAATGGAGACCAAAGCGTGACTCGACGGGTGACCATCAAGGATGTAGCCGCGCGTGCGGGAACGGCGGATATGACGGTCTCGCGGGTCGTCAACCGCTCGGGGCCGGTCTCCGAGCCAGTCCGAAAACGGGTCGAAGCGGCCATCGCCGAGCTGGGCTACATCCCCAATCGCCTCGCCCGTAGCCTTCGTTCCAACCGGACCCACACTATCGCCCTGATCGTGACCGACGTCACGAATCCCTTCTTCACCACGATTGCCCGCGGCGTCGAAGACGCGGCCAGCGACCGGGACAACCTCGTTCTCCTCTGTAACACCGATGAATCGGAGAACGAGGAGCTTCGCTACCTGGAGATGATCTCCGGCCAGAGCGTCGACGGCGTCCTCCTCGTTCCCGCGCATAACGGGCAAGCCGCACAAGCACTGGCGGCGAATCGTAATCTTCCTCTCGTGATATTGGATCGCCGGGTCACCTCGACCGACGTGACGGTGGTCCGCTGCGACTCCAAAGCAGGGGCGGCGGAAATGGCCCGCTACATGTGCCGTCTGGGCCACCGAGACTTCGCCATTCTCGCCGGCCCAATTGGCGTCCCAACCTCCGACGACCGAGTCTCGGGGTTTCTGGAAGTCCTTGGTCAGGAAGGCGCTTACGGCAAAGTCTTTCACGGCCGGTTTTCCAATGAAAGTGGTCGCGAGGGCGTTACACAAGCGATGGCGCTCCATGTGCGCCCGACCGCCATTTTCGCACTCAATAACTTCCTCACCATTGGCGCGTTGCAAGCGCTCAATGAGATGGGGGTGCGGGTTCCGGAAGATGTCGCCCTCGTTGGATTCGACGACCTCCCAGCGACCATGGTCGGACAGCCGTTTCTCACCGTCGTGGCCCAACCCGCCTACGAAATGGGCCGCCGCGCCGTGGAAACGCTCCTCGCCCAGATCGAGGACCCAACGACCACGGCCGAGGAGATCCTCCTCCCTACCGAGTTGATCGTCCGAAGATCCAGCGGCGACCGGATCTGATGTACAGTATTTTTATTTAAAAGAGCAATGTAATGGCGGCTTTTGGCTTGCCAGATTTCACGAGGAAATCTCGTTATTTTTTTTTGTGAGGAGCCGAGTAGATGTATGTTAAATGCATAGGGGATTTATTTTGAATAATTTGAGATAATAGTGGATTTATGTCTACTATTTTACCTGATTTGGTACCTCTCACTCTCCGGTCGACGGATACCGGCTGGAAGCCGGTGCTACTCCTCGTCCCACAGGTCCCGCCAGTCCTTGGCTCCTTCCCAGAGGAAGACCTGCCCTTTGATCAGCCGGCAGCCTCGGTCGATTCCGGCGAGGGTTGCCATCTCGGCCGGGGTCAGGGGATCCGAACAGGCGGCGGCCAGACTCGCTTCGAACTGGGGTCGCTTCACCGAAAAAGGGATTGGCACTTGGCCCCTCGCGACGGCCCATTTGATGCAGACTTGGGCGGGGGTGATGCCTCGTTGTTCCGCGATGGCGAGGATTGCAGGATCTTCGGTATCGGAGGTGTCTTCCGGGGTCCGGTCCCGCTCCGGGCGGCTCGGCGAGCCCAGCGGGGAATATCCGATCGGAAGGATTCCCTTCGACACCACGTAGTCGAAAAGCTCTGGCTGCTGGAAGTGCGGGTGTAACTCCATCTCGTTCGCCGTCGGCGCAACCTCCGCATCGGCCAGGAGCAGTTCCAACTTAGGAATCGTCATGTTGGACGTTCCGATGTGCCGGACGAGCCCCCTTTCCACCAACCGCTCCAAACCCCGCCAGGTCCGCATATAAGCGTCGTGCAGATACGGTCGGGCGTGGGGATCGCGAGAATCCACGCCTACCCCGGGCGCATGGAAATTCGGAAACGGCCAGTGGATGAGATAGAGATCGAGATACTCAAGCCCGAGATCCCGAAGCGAGTCCTCACAGGCCGCCTCCGGTTCGTCGTGCCGGTTGTTCCAAAGTTTCCCGGTGATCCAGAGATCCTCACGGTGCAGTCCGGTGGCAGCGAGCGCCCCGCCGACTTCTTTCTCGTTCCCGTAAACCGCTGCACAGTCGAAATGGCGATAGCCAACTTCCGCCGCCTCGATGACCGCCGCGGCGACCTGATCGGGCGAATATTTGTCGGAGCCAAACGTGCCGAGCCCGATGATCGGGATCTCGGCCCCCGAGGAAAGGCGACGTGTAGGAGCGATCATATGTTGACGTTATCACATTCCCGTGCAGAATTGAAGCGGAGCGGCTATGATAGGTCCATGCTCTTCGTGGTGTTATCGTCAACAGCGTTTGTTCGCGATCAAGGACTCCCCCCGATGGACCCGCCCGTCTCTTCCCAATTGGCCCCGATTGCCCACGGGCCATTTGCCGGATCGCTCGACTCCCTGAAGGGAAACCAGTATCCGAAATGGTTTACCGACGGCAAGCTGGGCATCTGGGCTCACTGGGGCCCGCAGTCGGTTCCGATGGAGGGTGACTGGTATGCCCGCCAGATGTACGAAGAAGGCTCCAAAGACTACAAAGACCATGTCGCCCGCTATGGGCATCCGACTCAGAAGGGTTACAAGGATCTCATCCCTCTCTGGAAAGCCGAAAAGTGGGACCCGGAGCGGCTGATGAAGCTCTACAAAAATGCCGGCGCCAAATACTTCGTCAGCATGGGTGCCCATCACGATAATTTCGACCTCTGGAATAGCACCTATCACCGCTGGAACGCCGTCAAAATGGGCCCGCACCGTGACGTGGTGGGCGATTGGCAGAAGGCCGCCAAGAAAAACGGCCTCCGGTTCGGCGTCTCCGAACACCTCGGCGCAAGCTGGACCTGGTTCCAAAAGAGCCGCGGTGCGGACAAGGACGGTCCGTACAAGGGCATTCCGTACGACGGCACCGACCCTGCCTATTCGGATCTCTATCACGCCGCCGCCCTTCCCGGCGACACGGGGTGGTACACCACCGACTCCCGCTGGCACAACGAGTGGTACCGCCGGGTCAAAGACCTCATCGACCTGTACCACCCGGACCTCCTCTACTCGGACGGCGGAATCCCCTTTGGCCCGGTGGGCGAGTCGCTGGTGGCTCACCTCTACAACGCCACCATGCGGGGCGGCCAGCAGCAGGCGGTCTACACCTGCAAGCAGCCCAGCGAAGGGCGCTGGGCCCAAGACGTGGAACGCGGCGTCATGGCCGGCATCCAGCCCTATCCGTGGCAGACGGACACGTCCATTGGAGACTGGTTCTATAACAAGAACTGGAAGTTCCGTGGCGCCGACTGGGTCATCCACACGCTGGTCGACGTGGTCAGCAAGAACGGAAACCTGCTGATCAACGTCGTCCAGCGCCCGGACGGGAGTCTGGACGAAGCCGCCGAAAAGGTGTTGGATGACATGACCACCTGGATGGGCACGAACGGCGAGTCCATTTACGGCACCAAGCCTTGGCTCGTCTATGGCGAGGGCCAAACTCAAGCCAAAGGCGGAGCGTTCAAAGAGGATTTCGATTTCTCGGCCAAAGACATCCGCTATGTCCAAAAGGGAAGTGGCGCTCTCTATGCCACCCTGATGGGCAAGCCCGCGTCTTCTGAAGTGAAGCTGGTCTCTTTGTCCAAAGGACCGAACGACAGCGCCGTCATCAAGGGCGTCTCCCTCCTCGGCTCAAAAGCTAAAGTGACCTGGCACTGGGAAGCGGACGGCCTCTATGTCACCCTTCCCGAGGGACCGAAATCGGACATCGCGTCCGTCCTGAAAATCACCGGCTCGAACCTCCGCGAATTCCATTCGATCCCCGTCCCACCGAAAGCCCAGGTGCCTACTGTAGTGGCCGACGCTAACGGCTCCTACGCGCTCAAAGCCGAACTTGCTCAGCTTCCTGAAGGCGGCCTCGCCACCGAAACGAAGGGCGGTGAGGTTAACCTCGGTTTCTGGTTTAACCCCCTCGATTCGGTTACCTGGAGCGTCGATTTCGCCGCGGGGACCTATGAAGTCACGGCCTCCGTCGCCACCGAAAACCCCAGCACGTTCCTCGACGTCGAAGTCGCCGGCGTGAAAAAGACCGTCGTGATCCCCTCCACGGGAAACTGGGAGAGGTTTCAAACGGTCGCCGTCGGCACCTTCGAAATCTCCCAAAATGGGTTGGCCAAGGTTCTCGCCCGTCCAAGCGATCCTGCCACTTGGCGCGCCATTAATCTTCGCGGTTTGGTGTTTAGGAAGGTGAAGTAGGTCGGTCCGCGAAGTGGTTGCCGCCGGCAGGATCACCGGCGGCAACCACTTCGTGCCATGGACTTTGGAGGTTCCAGGCAACCACAGGAATCTGAGGCTTCGCAAACAAGAATCTGTGCTGCCCCGGTTTCGGGCGTAGAATCAGATTGATAGGATAACGATGACCATCCCGAAAGAGTTACAGGAGATCTTGGAGGCCACGCCGGACACCTTGAGTGGCGCGGTGCGGTTTCGAGGTACCCGGGTGCCGGTTCAAGCACTGCTCGACACCCTGGAAGATGGAGACGGTATCGAGTCCTTTCTTGAAGGGTGGCCGGGGGTTAGTCGTGAGTCGGCTGCGGCCGTGATTCACTGGCAGCTAAACCAAGCCCGCCAAGTCTTTGGTTTAGAACTAGCAGCCTGATGAGGCTGCTGCTTGATAATAACGTGGATCAGCGTTTTGGCGCTTTGCTCCTGGATCATGAGGTCGTCCATGTGAGGAAAATCGGCTTCGATCGCTTGCAGAATGGCAAGCTCATTGCTGCCGCGGAGGAGGCGGGCTTTGAGGCGCTGATCACCGCTGACAAGAACATGGGCTATCAGCAGAACATCACGGGGCGGAAGATCAGCGTCGTCGTGCTTGCAAGCAAGTTAATCACCCTTCGCCATATCGCTCCTCTTGCTCCCAAGGTCCTCGAAGTTCTGTTGACCCTTCCGAGTGGCGCGTTCGTGTCGGTCACCCCAGCGGAACATTAGAGCCAAATACACGAAATTCTCCTTGGCGTTGGAATGCACGATCGCTTATAATCGTGCAGTCCCTCGCCGGGGAATTTGAACTCATGTCACTCCTTGCCGCGCTTCTCGTCTCTGCCAGTCTTCAAGCCCAAACCCCTACTCCTCCGAAGCCGCCCGAACCGCCGAAAGACGGCAACGTTCTTCCGATTAAGCCGACGAAGAAGATCTCCTTCGAGACCACCGAAGGGACTTGGATCTCGCTCGATCTCTCCCCGGATGGCAAGACCGTGGTCTTCGAGCTTTTGGGCGACCTTTACTCCATGGCTGCCGAAGGTGGCGAGGCGACCCGCATCACCAGCGGCACGCCCTACGACGGCATGCCCCGGTTTAGCCCGGACGGGAAGAAGATCGCTTTTATCAGCGACCGGAGCGGTGCGGAGAACGTTTGGACGATGGATCCCGACGGCAAGAACCTGAAGGCGCTGACCAAGGATCGGAACACCCAATACCTTTCCCCGACTTGGTCTCCGGACGGCAATTACGTTGTGGCCAGCAAAGGCGTGGGCTACTTGCCGACGTTCAGCCTGATCATGGTGGACGTCCGCGGGGGAAGCGGGGTCAACATCGTCCCGGCCGTACCCAACAGCAATCGCATGGGCGCAATCTTTAGCCCGGATGGCCGCTACCTTTACTACGGCCAGAGATCCGGCCGTTGGAGCTACGAAGCTAAGTTTCCGCAGTGGCAGATCTATCGCTTCGACCGAAAGACGGGCGAGAACAACGTGGTCACCAACTCGCAAGGCAGCGCCATGCGGCCGATGCTCACGCCGGACGGCAAGACGCTCCTCTTTGCGACTCGATTCAAGCTGGAGACCGCCCTTCGGGCGCGAGACCTGAAGACCGGGGACGAGCGTTGGGTTGCCTTCCCGATGGATAGGGACGACCAAGAGTCCCGCGCCACCCGCGATACGATGCCCGCTGCCGCCTTTACAAAAGATGGCAAGACCCTCTTCACGGCCCTCGGCGGCAAGATCCAAAAGCTGGACATCGCCACCGGTAAGGCCACGCCCGTCCCCTTCCACGCGAAGGTGGAGTTGGACGTGAACCCGAGCGTCCACTTCGATCACCGCATCGACGACAACGCTCCGGTTCGCTCCAAGATCCTTCGCAACGCCCGGCTGTCTCCGGATGGCAAGACGCTTGCTTTCAACATGGTCGACCGGCTCTATAGGTTGGACACCACGGACAAGGAGGCAAAGCCGCGCCGCATCACCGATAAGGAGGAGGGCGAGTTCATGCCGAGTTGGTCGCCGGATGGCAAGAACTTGGTTTACGTGACCTGGAGCGTCGATGGCGGGCAGATCATGAGCGTTCCGGCTACGGGCGGCGAACCTAAGGCCCTCACCAGCGCGCCCGCCTACTACGTCAACCCGATCTTTACTCCGGACGGCAAGAACGTCGTTTTCCTTCTCGGCAACCGGGCGGACGGGCTCAGTCTGAACGAGCGGCCTTCCGACCTTTGCCTTGAGGAGTTTCTCGCACCGGCGGAGCAGTCGACCCCGGGACCGAACGTGCCTTACGACATTCGGATCATGCCGAAGGAGGGGGGCGAAAGCCGCCTGATCGCCAACTCGCAGGGTGCGGGCAACCTTCACTTTGCCAACGATCCGGACATTCTTTATGTCGCCGGTGGGGGCGGGCTTCAGTCGATGCGGCTGGACGGCCTGGATCGAAAGCAGTTGATTACCTTTACGGGTGGCGCCATCATCTTTAATCAGCCGTCCCGGGCCGGCGATATTCGCGTCTCTCCGGACGGGAGCTCCGCCCTTCTTGAGGTGGATGGCCAACTCTACGTGGCAACCCTTCCTCAGACCGGTGAGGCGATTACCATTCCGGTGAACGGCGGTCCCACCAGCGTTCCCATCAAGAAGTTTTCCCCCCTTGGCGGAGACTATCTGGCTTGGAGCAACGATGGTAAGTCCGCTACCTGGGCTCAGGGCTCCAAGTTTTATCGCCAGGCCCTCGATTCCGAAAAGCCGGCCGTCACCGACATCAAACTCGAACGGCCCCGCGCTAAGACGGAAGGCACCATACTTCTCAAGAATGCCCGTCTGATCACGATGCGCGGCGACGAGGTGATCGAGCACGGCGACATCCTCATCCAGGGTCCCCGTATTGCCGCGATCGGCCGCACGGGTTCGCTGCCGATTCCGCCAAACACCCAGATCTTCGATCTGAAGGGGAAGACGGTCTCGCCGGGCTATGTGGATGTCCACAGCCACTGGTTCGCCCCGAATGAGCTACACCTTCCGCAAAGCTGGGGCTACCTTGCGAACCTGGCTTACGGGGTGACGACCAACCGCGATCCGCAGAGCGCGGTGACGGACATCTACGATTATCAGGAGGCGATCGAGGCGGGCGACGCGATCGGGCCGCGTATCTTCACGACGGGTCCGGGCTTCTTCGCGGGGGCGACGTTGGACAACCAGGAGGCGGTGAAGAACTATCTGACGCGCTACCGGGACGCGTACGAGACGAAGTACATCAAGGAGTACGTGGCGGGCGACCGCCTCACCCGCCAGTGGACGGCTCTCGCCTGTAAGGAGTTGGGCCTCACACCCACGACGGAAGGGGCGCTGGACGTGAAGATGCCGATTACCGAGATGATCGACGGCTATAGCGGCCACGAGCACGCGCTTCCGCTGATGCCGATTTACGGCGATCTGGTGGGGCTGATCAAGGGTACGGAGACTTACTACACGCCTACGCTGATCGTCTCCTACGGCGGTCCGTTTGGGGAGACCTACTGGTTTGAGAACACGGACGTGGCGCACGATCCGAAACTGGCCCACTTCGTCCCGCCTTCCTTGCTGGATTCGATGCTGCGGCGCCGCGCTACGTGGACCATTCCTGAAGAGTATGTGTTCGAGCGTCTGGCCAAGGAGTGTGCGAAGATTGTGCGAGCCGGTGGGAAGGTCTGCATGGGGTCGCACGGGGAGATCCAGGGCATCGGTGCGCACTACGAGATTTGGATGCTTGCCTCGGGCGGCATGACGCCTTTAGAGGCTTTGCGATGTGCGACGTTGAATGGGGCGGAGGCGATTGGGTACGCCCAGGACCTCGGATCGCTTGTCCCCGGGAAGCTGGCGGATCTGGTGGTTTACGACAAGAATCCGCTGGAGAACATTCGCAATACGAACACGATCAAGTTCGTGATGAAGGGCGGGGAGCTGTTCAGCGGGGATACGCTGGATCGGATTTTACCGACGGCGAAGCCGCTTGGGAAGCAGTATTGGCAGGGGCAGGAGCCGCCGGTGACGACGAAGAACTGACGGAGGTTATAGAGTGCGCGTGGCCCGGATAGTGTCGCTTTAGCCCTCCTCTTTCTTGGTAACAATGCCCTGGGGGCCGAAGAGGCCGCTTGTTTAGGTTCTTGAGCCCACGCCCCGGGGCTTTCCGACGACGTTATGTCTGGGAGGGCATGGCTGCACAAAGAGCGGCCCCCAGGGCATTGCCACCAAGAATAGGAGGTGCCAATGCAACGCTCTCATGTGACCCCGCTCTCAAAAAAGAGGACACTGAACGGGGCTTCTCGTTTATCGTGACGGTACCTATTAGGTCCTTCTTCCCGAACCTTCGAAAATTTTAATCGCTAAGGAAACACCGGAAACCTTATGCACTCGCCCGACTTAGCCTCTATTTACACGTATATGCTTCGGCGGAATATATTATCCGCCGTTCTATGGCGCTTGCGGTTTTAGGTTCCGTTGTGTACTATGGTCCCACGCCCAGAGGAGGGGCGAAGAGGACTAATGCCGATTACGCCGACGTATCCCGGAGTCTATGTAGAGGAAATTTCAAGTGGCGTCCGTTCCATAACGGGTGTCAGTACTTCAGTCACTGCTTTTATTGGTCTTGCCCGTCGTGGCCCGATCAACAAGCCTGTGACGATCCAGAGCTATGCCGAGTTCGAACGGCGCTTTGGTGGACTTCAAAAAGACTTCGCCCTGGGCTACGCCGTAGCCGCGTTCTTTCGTAACGGCGGCAGCCAGGCGATCGTCGTCCGGGTGGCGCTTAATTCAGCGGCGGCTTCGAAGAACTTGGTTCGGGCAAGTGACGGCAAGGACGTTCTAGCCGTAACCGCCCTCGAAGAAGGCGCGGCGGGCAACGACATTAAGCTTCAGGTCGATCCTTCGGCCAAAAGCCCGGCGAGTTACTTCGATCTCACCGTTGCCTATAGCCCGGCGGGAGAGACACCCGTCGTTGAGAAGTTCACGAACCTTTCGATGAACTCGTTCGACCTCCGGTACGCGCCGGATATCGTGAACCGCGGATCGGAGTTGGTTGCGGCCAGCCGGATTCTGGCCGGCGGCGTTACGCTGCCAGCGGCGGGAACCAAGGGAACGAGCGAGAGCGCGGCGCTTGTCGATGGCGGCGGAGTCGACATCGTTCTCTCAACCCTGCTCGACGCCACGCACAACGCGTTCCTGGTCTCCTGCAACAGCGAGGAGGCGGTCTTGGTAACGTTGGCCGCTCCCGATATGGCGGACCTGACGACGCTCGCCGGGGTCATCCAGAGCAAGGTTCAAACGGCGAAGCCGACGGTTCCGGCGTATAAGCTGTTCACCTGTGCGGTCGGGACCAAGAGCTTGGTGCTGACCAGCGGTGAAGGGGGCGAGAACTCGACGGTTCGCGTGCTTCCCGCGCCGAGAAACGATATTAGCGTCAAGCTCAAGCTTGGGGTTGGCGGAGGTGGCAAAGAGACTGATGCCTCTTCAATCCTGTTACCCAAACCGGCCCCGGTTTCCGGAACGCTAAAGAGCGATACGCTGGTTTCGGCCACGATCAAGACGCTTCCGAAAGTCGGGGAGGACAAGATGACGCTCAGCCTGGACGGTCGGGCACCGGACACGTTCTCGCTCGGGACATCCCCCATCGGGGGTACGGCGCTTGCCGATCAGATCCCGCTCTTGGCAGATCTGATTGCAACCAAGGTTCGGTCGCTTCATCCCACTGACGCCGCCTACAAGTATTTCACGGCGTATCCGGACGGGAATTCGATCGTCCTCGCGTCGGGGACCCGCGGGACCGGTTCGTCGGTCGTCGTCACTTCGGTGGGGGGAGATACCGTCGTCAACGACTTCAAGCTGATTGCCGGCGCGGTATCCTCCGCCGGTGCGGACATCATGCTTCAGGGAGGCGCGGGCGATCCGTTCGACGAGTCGCAGTCTTACAACGTGATCTTCGGCGGGACCAACGCGGCGGATCGAAAGGGGATCTACGCGCTCGACTCCGTCGATATCTTCAACCTGCTCATTCTTCCCGGTCTGACCGATCCGAACGTGCAGAACGAAGCGGTGGCCTACGCGGCTGCCCGGCGGGCGTTCGTGATTCTCGACCCGCCTCGGCTTCAGGATAAGCCCGAAGAAATCGCCGCTTACGTCAACGGCCCTTCGCTTACGAAAGCCAGCAACGCGGCGATCTTCTATCCGGCGATTCTGAACGCGGATCCGTTGGATGGCAACCGGTTGAAACCGACGCCGCCGAGCGGTTCGGTGGCGGGTTTGTTTGCCCGGACGGACAGCAATCGGGGCATTTGGAAAGCTCCGGCGGGGATCGAGGCGAATCTTGTGAACACGCAGGGTACGGAGTACGTTTTGACGGATGGTCAGAACGGCAATCTCAATCCTTTGGGCGTGAACGTCATTCGGGTTTTCCCCGGGGTCGGGACCGTGGTTTGGGGTTCTCGAACGCTACGCGGCGATGACGACCTGGCGGACGAGTACAAGTACATTCCGGTTCGGCGCCTCGCCTACTACATCGAGGAGAGTCTGTTCCGTGGGCTTCAATGGGCGGTTTTCGAGCCCAACGATGAACCGTTGTGGGCGCAGATCCGGTTGAACGCCGGCTCGTTCATGCAAACCCTATTCCGGCAAGGCGCGTTTGCCGGTCGTTCGCCGCGCGAAGCTTATTTCGTGAAGTGCGACAAGGAGACGACGACTGCCGCCGACATCGGCCGGGGCGTGGTCAATGTTCTCATCGGCTTCGCCCCGCTCCGGCCAGCCGAGTTCGTCATGGTCAGCATTCAGCAGATCGCGGGGCAGGGAGGTTAAGGCTCAATGGCGACATTCACCGTAAATAGCACGCGTTTCGATCCGTATAAGAACTTCAAGTTCCGAGTGAAGTGGGACAACAAGGTCGTGGCCGGGGTCAGCAAGGTCGGGGCGCTCAAGCGCACCACCGAGGTGGTCAAGCACCGATCTGGGGGCGACCCGAGTTCTAGCCGGAAATCTCCGGGGCGGACCGAGTTCGAGCCGATTACCTTGGAACGAGGCGTCACTCATGACGTCGAGTTCGAGCGGTGGGCCAACAAGGTTTGGAACTATGGCAGCGGCCTCGGGGCCGAGGTCGCGCTGAAGGACTTCCGTAAGGACGTCACCCTCGAGGTTTTCAACGAAGCCGGCCAGCTTGTGATCGCTTACCGCATCTACCGGTGCTGGGTCAGCGAGTTTCAGGCGGCGGCGGAGTTGGATGCGAACGCAAATGCGGTGCTCATCCAGACGCTGAAGTTGGAGAACGAGGGTTGGGAGCGGGATTACGACGTGACCGAGCCGAGCGAGCCGAGCTTCGACGAGCCTCAGTAAAGGGAAGCAGTAAGGACCGATGCTTGCCGCCACTGACCTTCTGAAGGTGTGGGAGGAGGGAGCGGGGCGTTCGCCAGTCGAACGTTCCCTGCTCGCTTTCGCCCTCGCCCGGCCCACGGCTACCGCCGAAGACCTGCTTGACGCCGGAATCGGGGAGCGTGACCGCTCGCTGATCACGCTTCGTTGCGCCCTCTTTGGGGCGGCAGCGGAGGCGGTCGCCGACTGCCCGGCGTGTGGGCAGCGACTCGATTTGAATGTTGACCTGCGGGATCTGCTGCTTCCGGCGGAGGGCAAGCCTCTGTTGACGCTTCGCGATTTGGTGGAGGCTCCGCCGATTCCTTCAGCCTTTCGGGAGCATCTGCTTTCGCGGGCGGGGGTTGAGGATGTGGCGGCGATTGAGGCGGCGGATCCGCAGGCTCATTTGGTTTTCGACCTCCAGTGCGCGGAGTGCGGGCACGCCTGGAAGGAGACGTTCGACATTGGGAGCTTTTTGTGGGCCGAGCTTGAGGATCTGGCGGTTCGAACGCTGCACGATGTTCACGCCTTGGCCACCGCATATGGCTGGACAGAGGAGCAGATTCTCGCGCTTTCCCCGGCTCGCCGAGCGCTTTATCTTTCGATGACGGGAGGGGCATGATGAGCGATTTTCTGGACAGCTTGGCCACTCGTTCGTTGGGGGGCGGGTCTAACCTTCGTCCTCGGCTGCAGCCTATTTTCGACACGAACCCGTTCGTGCCTAACGAGCCAGCGATCACCACCCCGTTGGCCCGGCGTCAATCGGCGGAAGAGGTGGTGCACCAGTTGCGTTCGGTTACCGAGGAGACGGTGGAGCGAAGAGTGGTGTCGGAGACTCACACCACCCAACTCACCGACGTTACCGAGATTTCCACCGAGAAATCCTCGGTGACAAAAGCAATTCCTGGGCCGGAAGCGCCGAAAGAGAGCCATCGAGCCGAGGAGCCCGTTCTCGCGAAGCCCGTCGTCGCATCGAAGCCGGAGCCTCAGCCGCTCCAAGCCCGCGCGAGCTCCGAACCTTCGGTCCTCGTTTCGCCTCCTACGCTAACTCAGGTTCTCCAAATCCTCCCGGAGCGGCCGGCGACGCCACCCTCCGCTATCGTCCCTCCGCCCTTTAAATCGACCTCTGCCGTCGAGGCTCGCCGACAAGAATCGGAGCCGAAGGCCCCCGATATCGAGATCCACATCGGCCGGGTCGAGGTTCGAGCCCAGTTCGCTGCGGCTGCTCCGGCCAAGCGGGAAGCGCCGAAACCTAAAGGGCCGGCCGTGACGCTGGATCAGTACCTGGAGGGTCGGCGATGAGTACCGCCCTTGGAATCGCCGCCGTCACCGCCACGTTGCGGGACCTGCTGAACAACGGTCTGCTCGACCGCAAAACAAATACGGGAGACGTAACGGTAAGCGTGCTGCCGCCCGACCGCGTCTGGCCCGCCACAGGCAATAAGACGAACAGCCTCAATCTGTTCCTCTATCACGTCAGCACGAATCCGGGTTACCGGAACCATCTGATGCCCCAGCGAGATTCCGATGGGAACCGGGTCACCAATCCGCCCCTCGCCCTGGATCTGTACTACATGCTCACCGCCTATGGGGTCGAAGACTTCAATGCGGAGATCCTCTTAGGTCACGGGATGCAGATCCTGCATGAGACTTCCGTGCTGACCAAGAAACACATCGAAGCCGCTCTGGGCGGCCCCGGGGTGGCGGTTTCGGGGGATGATCTGCCCGCCGATGTCACCCTTCTGGGCACGGCCGATCTCGCCAATCAGCTCGAATCGATTAAGCTCTCGCCGTACAACTGCAGCGTCGACGAGGCTTATAAGCTGTGGAGCGCTTTCCAATCGCCCTATCGGCCAAGCGCCTACTACATGGCGACGGTGCTGCTCATCGAGTCGCATCGCCCGACCCGTGCGAGTCTGCCGGTTAAGGAGCGTGTCGTTGTAACCGTTCCTCTGCTCCATCCCTCGATCACCGCGGTTGAGCCGTTAATCGTGCCATTCTCCGGTACGCCGACGCTCACGCTGAAGGGCTCGGGACTTAAAGAGGTGGGCGCCGCTGCTCTCGTCGGCGATATCGCTGCGCCGATCTCGGCGGGGGCTTCGGATAGTTCAATGGTCGTCACCCTGCCGAGCGGGGTTTTGGCGGGTCCGAACCAGGTGCGCATCGTTCACCGCGCGCTCATGCCGGACGGCACTTTCCGTACCTCGGAGAGTTCGAACTCCGCTCCCTTCCTTTATGCCCCCCAGATTCGGCCGAAGGGGCCTGGTTTGGATGTTACGCCTGTGCTAACTGGGGCTCCTCTCAAAGGGAAAATCACCGTCAAGATCGATCCGCCGGCAGGGAAGGACCAGAAGGTCACTCTTCTCCTGAACCCCGCCGCCGCTTCCGCCGGGACCCTCACGTTTGCGGCGCCCACCCGATTGACGGACGCCGACACGATCGTTTTCACCGTAGCGGGGCTGGCGGTTGGCGACTATCTCATTCGGGTCGAAGTCGATGGGGCGCAGTCGCCTCTGACCCAGGATGTCGGTGGCAACTACGTCGGGCCGAAGGTGAATTTGACGTGACGCTGTCCGACGCCCTGATGGCCGAGATCCATGCCGTGGCCGCCCTTCTTCAGGGCGAGCCCGTCACCGTCCCATCAGGTCCCGTCGCCGATTTCGTCACCGCCGCCTTTTCCCTTTCGGGCTTCGAACGGCAGATTCTGCTGCTGGCCGCCGGGGTCGAGCTGTCCGGTGAGATTCGCCGCCAAGTCCCCGAACTCACTTTCTCCCTCGCCCTCGAGAAGTTGCCGGACGCTCATTGGAGCGCCATCACTCCCGTGGGTCCTCTTCGTAAATGGCACCTGATCGAAGTGGATCAGTCGGCCTCCTTGTGCGGCGGTCGCATTAGAATCGCCGAGCCGGTCCTCCACTTTCTTGCCGGTTCTCCGGTTCTCGATCCTCGTTTGGCAGAAGTACTCTCCCCCGTCGCTCCCGAGCCTTCGACGGCCTCCCAGCAGGGAGCCGTCGAGCGGATTCTGACCGCCTGGCGCGAACCCGACCCTCTCCCCGTCCGGATCACCGGAACGGACGAGGCGGGGCGTCGTGCCGTTTTTACCGAAGCCGCCGAGACCGCCGGCCTTCGGCCTTTTGTTTTGCCCGCTGAGAGCATCCCTGCTTCCGCCGCCGACCGTGAGACCCTCGCGCGGCTGTTGGAACGCGACGCCTCGCTCCTGGGTTTGGCCATCTTCCTTGAGGCCCGAGATACCGCCGCGCTTCCCGGGATCGAACGGCTTTGCGATCGTATTTCGGTTCCCCTTGTGCTGGCGGGGGAAGCGATCCATGCCCGGCTTTCACGAAGAACGCTTGGGGCGGAAGTCCGCAAGCCGGAGATGGACGAGCAGCGGCTGGTCTGGCGCGATGCGCTGGGCGAGTATGCCGAGAGCCTCAACGGTCAGGTTGACCGGCTTGCTTCCCAATTCGATCTCGGCGTCTCTGAGATTCGCCGCGCGGCTGCGGAGGCCCACGATATCGACGGCCTTTGGAAGGCCTGTCTGTCTCAGGCTCGACCCGGTTTGGAGACCCTCGCGGATCGCGTCGTCTCCTCCTCCGGTTGGGATGATCTTGTTCTCCCGGACCGCTCGATGAACCTGCTTAAGCAGATCGCGGGCCAGGTTCGTCACCGCCACGTCGTCATGGAGCGATGGGGGATGAAGGGGCGCTCTGGGCGTGGGAGCGGCGTGGCCGCGCTCTTCGCCGGACCGAGCGGAACGGGCAAGACGCTTGCCGCCGAGGTGATTGCCAACGAGTTGGGTCTCGATCTGTTCCGGATCGATCTGAGTCAGGTCGTGAACAAGTACATCGGCGAGACAGAAAAGAACCTTGGGCGGGTGTTCGACGCGGCGGAGGCGGGGGGCGCGGTGCTGCTGTTCGACGAGGCCGATGCGCTGTTCGGCAAGCGGTCCGAGGTGAAGGACAGCCACGACCGGTACGCCAATCTGGAGGTTGGCTATCTGCTCCAACGGATCGAGGCTTATCAGGGCCTGGCGATTCTTACAACCAACCTGAAGGACAGCCTCGACCACGCCTTTCTTCGTCGTCTGCGCTTCGTGGTCAACTTCCCGTTCCCGGACCATGCCCAGCGAACCAATATCTGGGACCGCGCCTTTCCTTCCGAGACCCCGGTCGAGGGCCTCCGTCCGGAAAAGCTGGCCCAACTCAGCATCACGGGTGGCGCGATTCGCAGCATCGCCCTCAACGCCGCCTTTATCGCCGCCGACCGCAGCGAACCCGTCCGCCACACCCACATTCACCGCGCCGCTCTCGATGAATACGCGAAGCACGACCGCCCTTTGAGCAGCGGGGAGACGGAGGGATGGACATGAGGCTGGCGATCGACGAGCTGGTTCTTCGAGGTTTTCCGGCTTCGGGGCGGTATCGGGTTTCGGACGCGCTGGCATCCGAGATGCGAGTGCTGGACTGGGAAGGGGTTCGGGAGACGAGTTGGATTCCTCCGCTGACGCTTCGGTTGACCGAGGGCGATAGCCCGGAGCGGGTCGGGCAGGAGTTGGCGCGGGCGCTGCATCGGGCGCTGGTCGGGGGTGGGTCGTGACTTCCTTCCGGCTCCCCTCTCCTCCCTGGGGGAGAGGGGCAGGGGGTGAGGGGTCCGGAAGTCTCCCAATTTATTCGTGCTTACATAACGCGTTCGGCTTGATCGATACGCTCCGCCCCTCACCCCCAACCCCTCTCCCCCAGAGGGGCGAGGGGAGCCGGAGGAGGAGGTGCCTGTGAAAGTCGCCGAAAAGCGGAAGCGCACGGACATTGAGCAGTCCCTTCAGGCTTTCTCGAACTCGCCCGGACGCCCCATCGAATCGGCCGTCCGCGAGGAGATGGAGCAGGAGCTTGGGCATGACTTTTCCCAGGTCCGGGTCTTCGATGATGCTTCTGCCGCGGAAGTCGCGGAAGCGTTTGGCGCGGAGGCTTTTGCCGTCGGGCGGAGCCTTTTCTTTGGGTTCGGGCGGTATCGTCCGCATACGCCGGAAGGCCATGAGCTTCTTCGGCATGAGCTGAGCCACACCGTCCAGCAGCGAAGCGCCCGTCCGGCGGAGAAGTTGGAGGAGGCGGCACCGGAGGCCGAAAGTCGGGCGGATGCGAAGGAAGGCGAGCAGCCGGCGATGCCGATGACGGTGGCGCGGCGGTCGACCGGGATTAGCCTGGACCCGGCCCGAATCGCGGAAAGCCTGGCCCGGATCGTGAAGCGGAACCTTCGCCGCGATCCGAACGATACGCGAGGGGACGTTCGGCGGCAGCTTGAGCGGTTGGCGCCAGAGCTTCGCGAGAAGATGCTCGATCGGCTGAAGCTGGATCTGACGGACGCGGAGATGGAGAAGGTCCGGGAGTTGGTGCATCAGGATGCGCCGGCCACAGACGAGAGCCCGAAGAGCGAGGAGCATCCGCAGGAGGAGGCCAAGGCGGCTCCGGCGAAGGATGATGCCGAACATAAGATCGAGGTCCCAGAGACGGACGCTAAGGTAGATGCGCCCGAAACGGAAGAAGCGAAAGAAGAAGGGACCAACAAGGAAACCGAGAAAGGAGACGTCCAAGGCGAGAAGAAGGACGACAAAGTCGCCGCGCCGAAGCCCGAAGCGAAGAAGGGGGCCGAGAAGGAGGCCCCCGCCAAGGACGGCGAAGAAAAGAAGGAAGAGAACCCTGAAGCCGTTGGGGAGACAGAGAAGGCGGAGGTTGAAGGTGGCAAAGCTCCGGTCGAAGAGGGTGGAGGTGCGACGGCGGCGGCTCCGACCGAAGGGGCGGCCGGCGGGGCTACGCCCACGGTGGACGCGGGGGGCGGCGGCGATGCGAATCCGGATGCCTCGGCGGTCGACAAGATCGAGAACGCGGTCCCTCCGGTAAAGGATGAGCCTGCCGCTCCCGCCGGACCGGAGAACCGTCAACCGGCCTCTGCGGAGCCAGCGCATACCGAATCGGCGCCTGCGGAGAGTGCGAACGAGGAGCCGACAAAAGAAGGTTCTGGGCCAGACAAAGCGACCGATGAGGCAGGCGCGGAGACCGAAGCCGAACCGGCTTCCCCCCGCGCGGAAGCCACCGGAAGCCTTCCCGATACACCGGCCTACGGGGATCTCCAATCGGCGCAGGCGGACGAAAAATCTCAGGGTCAACACGTCGAAGAGGTTCAGGCCACCCCGGCGGGGAACGAGGCTTCTGCCAGTGTGGCGGTCACCGCGCCTGAGCCCCTCCCGGCTCCAGAGCCCGGTCCTGTGCAAGGCGGTGCGTCGCCGGAAGTCGCCGGAACGGCCGAGATGGCTCCCCAGGAGCCAGCGGAGGCGGAGGCATCGGCTCCCGCTCCGACGGCCTCGGCACCTGCTCCAGCTCCGACGACCCTCGGTGTCCCGGCGACGGCCGCGGGCGAACCCACCGGCGGCGGTCCGGCTCCGGAAGCGGCCGCGGGCGGCCCCACAGCTTCCGGTCCGTCCGCTGGGGGGCCGGCTGCCTCCGGTCCGTCGGCTGAGGAGCCATCCAACGAAGCTCCCGTCGGCGCGGAGCCGGAAGCTGCGGAACCAGCCGCCGGTGCCCAAGCGGTCGGCCCAGAAGCTCCCGCGTCCGAAGCCCCGGCTGAAGGGGGCGCGGCGGTGGGGATGGCTCCCGAGGCGGAGGCTGGCGCGGGAGGCGGCGGTGGAGAAGGCGGGGGTGGCGGTGGAGGCTGCGGCGGGGGCGGTGCCCCGGGCGGTGGCGCAACCGCGGAAGAGCCAGCGGCGGCCGCTCCCCAGGGCGGTAGCGATCCCGAAGCCGTCCTTGCCGGTGCGGCAGGTGGGACGCCCGTCGCGATTGGCGGCAGTCTCACCGCCGCCCAAGCCGCGGCCCAAGAAGGGGTCGGCTCTCAAAAAGGCGAGCTCGAATCCAATCCGGCAACCATGGAACGCCCAAGCGGCGCTCCCGCCGGAGCCGTCGCTGCATCTCGCGACCCGGGCGCGCCTCCCGCCCCGCCCACCGTCACCAAAGTCGAAGTCGGCGAGGCCGGAGCGGTTCAGGCCACCGAGACTCAAGCTCCCAGCGGTGACGGCCCCGCCATCGCGGCTCCTCGTGTATCGGGGAACCCGGAAGGCAAGCTGACCGATTCGGACGTCGGCAACATGGCCGCCGCGGTGGACGAGCTTCCCACCACCGATCCCGGCCTGGAGGTCACCGCGGAGGCCCCCGCCACCATGCAGTTGGACGGCGCCGCCGACCCCGAGCAGGCGGAAACCCAGCGCGCGCACGCCCAAGAGGCGGGCGCGAAAGCTCACGAAGGCGCGAAAGCCGATGCGATGAAGCCGCGCGGCGAGCAGGGCATCTACCCGACGATCAAGCCGGAGACCCTGTCCGGCAAGCCTTGCCCGGGCGCCGAGCGGAATCCGAAGGCCGCCGCTCCGACCGGGGTCTGTCGTAACGTCGCGGCCTTGGCAGAATCCGAGAAAGGGGCGGAGACGCGTGCCTCCATCGGCGAGGCCCAGAGCCAGATGGGCGAGGCGCGCACCCAGCAGCAGGAGAACCAGGAGAAGGAGAAGGCCGACTCGGACGAGAAGGTCCAGCAGTCGATCGACGAGAACACCTCGGAGCAGACGGCGGCCCGGAACGAAGCTCAGAAAGAGGTTGCCGATAAGCGTGAGGAGTGGACCGAGGCGCAGGACAAGGCGGTCGAGACGGCCGAGACCGACGGAACGACCACCGTCACCAAGGTCCGCAAGGAGATCGGGGACAAGAAGACGGAGACCGATAAGGGCGTCGAGACCGACGTTACGGAAGGTAACCGCCAAATCGGCGAAGCCAAGACCAAGGCCGAAGGCGATGCGCGGGATAAGAAGAAGGAGGCCAATGGCAAGTCTTCGGGCTTCTTCGGTTGGCTGGCGGACAAGGTCAAGTCGTTTTTCAATGCCATTAAGGACGCGATCAAGGCGGCCTTCAAGTGGGCGCGCGACCAGATCAAGAAGGCGCTGACTTGGCTGCGCGACAAGGTGCTTGCCGCGATCGAAGCCGCGCGGAAGTGGGTGGTCGACAAGATTCGGGCCATCGCGGACGCGATCCTAGCGATTGCCGACGTTCTGTTGGCTGCTTTCCCGGGGCTTCGGGATAAGTTCCACGCACTGATCGAGAAGGCGGTCGAGTTTGCGACGAACCTGGTCAACAAGCTCGCGGATGCTTTGAAGTCGGCGGTCAGCGCCTTCTTCGATGCGCTGATGTGTGCCTTGGACGCGCTTTTGGGCCTGCTCCTCGATGCGCTTTTGGCCGCGGTCGACTACGTTGCCAGCGCGGTGGCAAAGGCGATCGAGTTCGCCAAGGCGATTGCGGATGGGCTTGGCCAGTTCATCGAGTTAGTGGCGGACGTCGCCAAAAACCCGGGTGGTTGGATTTCGAACCTCGCTTCCTCGGCAGCGGCGGGCATCAAGAACTGCCTATGGGCGGCGTTTAAGGCGGCGATCAAGCAGTGGTTCAACTCGAAGGTTGAGGCGGTGGTCGGGATGGGCAAAGCCATCTGGAACCTGCTGATGAAGGGTGGGATCTCCTTCGCGAAGATCGGGAAGATGGCCTGGGAGGGCATCAAGGCCGCGATCCCGATGGCACTCGTTTCAATCGTTATCGAGAAGGTCGTCTCGATGATCATTCCGGCCGCGGGTGCGGTGCTCTTGGTGATCCAGGGCCTGATTGCGGCGTGGGGAGCGATCAAGCGCGTCCTCGCCGCTCTCGGTCTCGTTTGGCAGTATCTCAAATCCGTCGCCGGTGGCGGTTCGCCCGGCCTTTTCGCCCAAGCCGTGGCTGCGAGCGCGATCGTCGTGATCGACTTTGTCGCCAATTGGCTGATCGCTCGGCTCGCAAAGGGTGCCGGAGAGAAGCTCGCGAAGGCATTCCAGAGTCTCGCCAAGAAGCTGATGGCGACGATGAAGAAGATCGCGGGCGCGGTGAAGAAGGGGGCCAAGGCGGCGGCGGGCGCGGTGAAGAAGGCGGTCACCGCAGTGGTGAAGGCGGTTAAGAAGGGCGTCGCGAAAGTGGTCAAGGCGGTTAAGGGCCTGGTCAAGAAAGTCGCCAACTCGAAGGCTTGGAAATATCTGAAGAACACCAAGCTTGGGAAGCTGATCGCGAAAGGGATCCAAGGGATCAAGAACCTTTACGCGAAGGCGAAGGCGAAGTACCAGGAGCTTAAGGACCGCTACAAGAAGTGGCGCGAGAAGCGGAAGAAGGACAAGGGTAAGAATGCGGAAGAGCGGCTGCAAAAGGCAGTTACGGCGATCAAACCGCCGCTCACCAGCCTTCTCGACCGCGGTGTTTCCCGCGTCCGCCTTTTGGCGCAACTGTTGTACTGGCGGATCCGGCACCGGCTGAGCAGCCTCAGCGTGCAGGGTGGAGGTTCTTCAGCTACGGTCCTCGCGAAGATCAACCCGGAGTCGCCGGTGTTGAAGCTGATCAAGGCGCCTACCGGTCAAGCGCTCCTCACAATCCTCCACAGGGTCGGAGCCGAGATCATGGATACCATGGGCGATGAAGCCCTGACGGCGATCGAGGACCAACGCGCCAAGGGCGCGGGAGCTAGTGAAGAGAAGCCGCTCATCATTCAGCCGGGCAAAGGGAACATCGGCGCGATGCGCGATGTACGCGAGAATTCCTCCGGCAAGGAGAAGGGCGAGTTCCAGCACATGATTCTGAAAGACGGAACGGCGGTCACCGAGCGGATGAGCGTTCGGCACGACAATCCGACTCCGGGCACGATCCACGTTCATGGTCTGGGGGGAAGGGGCAGTTATCCGGCGATCGCCTCCAACCTTGAGCGAATGCGGAAGGACACCGGAGCGTCGGAGGCGGAGATTCTTCAGGCATTGGCGGGTCTGCAGAAGGGACATCCCATCCCCAAGAAGTTCTTAAACTCGGATGAGGGCGAACGCAACCAGCGCACTTTCGGCGCACTGGTTCGATTGATTCAGGTCGAAGGCGGGCGCGGCGACGCGGCCGTACTCCAGGGGCCAATGCTGCACGAGATGATCAAGGCCAAGAAAATCACCCTCAACGAGGCGTTCACGGGGAAGCCGATTACGGAAAGCGGTGGCGGTGGCGGTGGCGCTTTTCCGGCGAGCCAACGGGGCGCGGTCCTTGGCGAGCATCTTGTGGCATCCGAGATCGGCCATGAAGAGCAAACCCGCACGACAAACACCGAAGCGCGGGAAGACCAGAAGAAGCGGCAAATCGCCTATGCTGCGCGCTTCGTGCATCTCCGGATGGAAGTGTTGGACATGGACTTCGAGAGCCCGGACGACGTGGATCGTTACGTTCGAAAAGAGATGGAGAAGGAACTCCATGCGCTCGCTCACCAAGGCTTTGGGTTGTCGAGGTTGGTCTTATGAGGCTGATCTTCGACCCGATGGTCACCAAGGCAGATGTCGATCACTTCTCGGAACGGGAAGGATGGATTCTCCGCGATTTCACCCCGTTCATCGAGGGCGAGCTCTTTGAAAAGATCTGGACTACCGAGGGGCAGGACGCGGTGATCTACTATATCGACGACCCTGTCGTGCAGACCCGGTATCTGGTGGTCGAAGGGCCGGAGGAGGCTTCGGTTGCGGACGAGGTTCGGCGGTCGCTGGTGGTGGCAACCGAGGGGGAGATCTTGGCTGGGTTGGCCCCGGACGCGGCTCCCGCCGTCAGGCAGCGACATCTCTTTGCCGCCGGTCTACTGGCCAATGATCCCGGTTCGGACGCTCTCTTTAGGCCGATCTTGGACGCGTTGGGCGATGAAAACGATTACGTCCGCTACGCGGCGGTAATCGCAGCCGGATATGCCAACCGGCCCGAGGCATTGGCGAGGGTTCGTCCTCTCGCCGAATCCGACCCGCATGAGGCGGTACGAAGCATGGCTCGATCGGTCGTCACCGGATTGGAACGAGTCGAACGCGAGGGCGTCCTGTGATTTCTTTTTCGAGGCTTAAGGAGCCGCAAACGATATGAGCGCCACTTTCTCTCCTCAACTGCTGCGCGGCGGCATCGTGATCCTGGACTCGGACAGTGGTCGCGTTTTGCGGGTTGTCGAACTGCAGTACAACCCCGATACGCTCAGCCGGACCCTTCAGCCGCAGTCTGTGCCGGAGGGCGCGGATCGGTCGGAATCGATGCGCCTCAAAGGGCCGCCGATTGAGACGATCAAGTTGGAAGCGGAGCTCGATATCTCGGACGCCTTGGAGCGCCCCAGCGAGAACTCGCAGTCGGTGCAGATGGGGCTGTATCCGCAGCTTGCGGCGCTGGAGTCGTTGGTCTATCCGGATAGTGGGCGGTTGCAGACTAATAACGACATCCAGTCTCTCGGGACGCTGGAGATTCTGGGGGCGCCGGGGCCGCTGACGCTTTTTGTTTGGAGCAAGCAGCGGGTGATTCCGGTTCGGTTGACGGAGATCACGGTGACGGAAGAGGCGTTTGACCCGAATCTGAACCCGATTCGGGCGCGGATCAGTTTGGGGATGCGGGTGCTGAACATTAACGATGTGCCTTACGGTAGCAAGGGCGGCAGTTTGTCGATGGCGAATCATCAAGCCAAGGAGCGGCTTGCCGCTTCTACCGGCGGCGACCTTGCCCGACTGGGCATCCGGGGGCTGCTCTAATGGCCAGTCCGTTCAGCCCGACCAGCCGGTATGCAAACGTCGAGCAGGCGACGATGACGCTTCCCGACGGGCGGACGGTTACGTTTGCGCGGCGGCGGTTCATCTCGCCGCCGGAGCGGTTCTCCACGGTGAACGAGCATATCGTGGCCCAGCAGGACCGGCTGGATTCGATCGCCGCGACTTACCTGGGCGATCCGGAAGCGTTTTGGCTGGTGGCCGACGCGAACGCCGCCTTTGATCCGGAAGAGCTGACCGACGAACTGGGGCGTCACGTTCGGATCACCTTGCCTGAAGGGGTGCCGGGGGGGATGCCGGATGCTTAAGACCTGCTACCTGACCTTGCTCATGGGGCCGATGATTCCGATGCCCGCGCCGTCCATCGTCGCCGATGCTTTGCAAAGCGCGCAAGTGACGATCACCAGTGGTCAGCGGAGCGGGTTTCAGCTTGTTTTCCAATCGGCGGGGCTTCAGACCTTGTTGGCGGCGGGCTATTTCGACCCGTCGATCCGGGTGGTGATTATGGTCACGGTTGGGGTTTTGCCGACCGTACTGATGGACGGGATCATCGTTCGGCAAGAGGTGACGCCGGGGAATCAGCCGGGGACTTCTACGCTGACGGTCACGGGCGAGGATCTTACGATCCTGATGGATCTTACGGAGATCAAGGGGCTTCCGCAGCCGGCGATGATGGACCTGGTTCGGGTGAATCTGACGCTGGTGAAGTACCTGATGTACGGGATCGTGCCTCTGGTCATCCCCGCGATTTTCGATGAGGTTCCGTTGCCTACCCAACGGATCCCGATGCAGGACGGGACGGATCTGAAGCACATCGAGGAGCTGGCCAAGGCCAATGGCTATGTCTTCTACCTCGATCCGGGGCCTGCGCCGGGAATGTCCGTCGCCTACTGGGGGCCGGAGATTCGGGTCGGGATTCCGCAGCCGGCGCTGAACATCAATATGGACGCCTATACGAATGTCGAGTCGCTTTCCTTCTCGATCGACGGGTCGTCGCGGACGAACGTCGGCATTCTCATCGTGGAGCCGAACTCGAAGGTGGGCATTCCGATCCCGCTGCCGGAGTTGAGTCTGCTCGCTCCGCCGTTGGCCCTCAAGCAGGCCCCGGCGCTTCGCTTCAAGGCGCTGGAAGGTGCGGCGGCGGAAAATCCGATCAAGGCGATGGCTCGGGGTTTGGGCAAGGCGAGCGAGTCAAACGACGCCGTCACCGGCTCGGGCTCTTTGGATGTGGCTCGGTACGGACAACCGCTCAAGGCGCGTGCGCTTGTCGGCGTCCGCGGGGCGGGTATCGCCTTCGACGGCCTCTATTACGTGAAAAGTGTGACCCACAACATCAAGCGGGGCGAGTACAAGCAAAGCTTTACCCTTGCCCGAAACGGAACCATCTCGCTCACTCCGGCGGTGCCGATATGAGCCAGTACTTTGGCAAGTATCGCGGCGTTGTTCGGAACAACGTCGACGTCATGCAGCAGGGGCGGTTGCTGGTGAATGTGCCGTCGATTCACGGCTCGATCGGAATGGATTGGGCGATGCCTTGCGTGCCCTTTGCGGGGATCCAGTCTGGGTGCTACATGGTGCCGTCGATCAACGCGGGCGTTTGGGTGGAGTTCGAGGAGGGCGATCCTTCGAAGCCGATCTGGTCTGGGTGCTGGTGGGGCTCGGCGGCGGAGGTTCCGGCGCTGGCGTTGGCGGGGAATCCGGCTTCGCCGAATGTCTGCATTCAGACGACGGGGCAGAACACGATTCTGATTAGCGACCTGCCGGGGGGGCCGGGCATTACGCTCAAGACGACTACGGGCGCGATGTTCGTGATCAACGACACGGGCATTCTTATCTCTAACGGCAAAGGGGCCACGATTGCGATGACGGGACCGACGGTCACGATTAACGCCGGGGCTTTGGTGGTGACCTAATGCCGGGGCCGCTTTATCACACCGGCGCGACCGCGATGTGTCCGCACGGCGGGCAGGTCACGACGCCGGGGAATCCCCGGGTCACGGTCAGCGGGATGCCGGTTTGCACCTTGACGGATAAGGGGATCGTCGCGGGTTGTGCCTTCACGGTTCCTCCCGGCAAGCCTCAGCCTTGCGTCACCGTGCAGTGGCTGGTTGGGGCGACCCGCGTCATGGTGGGTGGGGTGCCTGCCCTCGTCCAGTCCAGCACCGGAATTTGCCAGAGCGCGGAGCAGATTCCGGGTGGCCCTCCGATTATCGCTTCCACGCAACCAAGGGTGATTGCGCAATGAACGTCCAACTTGCCTATCCATACCGCTTCGGCTCCGACGGCCGAACCGCCACCTCCGACGAGGATCGGCATCTTCGCGACCTCATTGAGGCGGTGCTCTTCACCTCGCCGGGTGAGCGGGTGAATCGGCCGAACTTCGGGAGCGGCCTTTTCCGCTTGCCGTTCGGGCCGAACAGTGAGGCTTTGGCGGCGACGGCTCAGTTCCTGGTTCAGGGCTCGCTTCAACAGTGGTTGGGCGATCGGGTGGTGGTCGAGGATGTGTCGGTGATCTCGGAGGATTCGACCTTGACGGTCACCGTTGTCTACGCTCGCCGGAAAGACGGCGAACGGCGGACCGAGACGTTTGCGCGGAGGTCCATCTGATGCTGAATGCGCGTTTTGAGAAGCTGAAAGCGGCTTCGACGCTTAACGGGATCGACTATGTGGAGGCGGACGATAAGAAGGTCACCGTCCGGTTCGTCCGCGATCTTCGGCTGGGCGATGTTAAGGCGGCGGACTTTACGATCACGGGGGGTGAACGGATCAAGGATGTTGGTCCTTGGACGGTTTCGCATCCGGCCGGGACCAACGATGTCGTGATCACCGTGGCCCGTCGGGGTGATTTTAGCAACTACACGCTGCGGTTGAACCCGGCCGAGCCTGGGCTTAACGCGGCTTTCGATCCGGTGTTTCGAGAGTCTAAGTTCTCGTTCCGCGCGGCTTGCGACAGCGACTTCGATTGTCAGGACGATACGGACTGCGCTTGCCCCGAACCCGCAGAGCCGCCGCTGGACTACTTGGCCCGCGACTACCAGACGTTCCGCCGGCTGATGCTGGACCGGATGACGAACCTGGTTCCAGATTGGAAGGAGCGGAGCCCCGCCGACCCGGGCGTTGCGCTTGTCGAGGCGATGGCTTACGTCGCCGACCGGCTTTCTTATCGGCAGGACGTGATTGCGACCGAGTCGTACCTCGGGACTGCGCGGAGCCGCATCTCGGTTCGCCGCCATGCCCGATTGGTGGACTACACGATGCACGATGGGCGGAACGCGCGGGCCTTCGTTCGCTTCAACGTCAGCGCCGATATCACCCTTAACCTGCCGGCCGTCGGCTCCGCTCTCTTTATTCGGACGGACGGGCTTGCTAAGCAGGTCGACCACAACAAGGTCTCGCCGGACGTCCCTACGTTCGAGACGATGGAGCAGCCGACGGGACTCTTCATCGCCCACAACCGAATCGTCGTCCACGATTGGGGCCTCGAAGAGACCACGCTTCCGAAGGGCACGACCAAGGCAACCCTCAAAGGGCCTCTGCCAAACCTACAAGTCGGCGACTGGCTGATGCTCGTGGAGGCTCGCGGGCCGAGCAGCGGCGATGTCGAAGACGCCGATCCGGCGAAGCGGCATGTCGTGCGGCTCACGAAGGTCACGTCCGCGGTTGACCCGCTTGCCACGCCGACCACCGTCGTCGAAGTGGAGTGGAATCAGGAAGACGCTCTGCCTTTCACGCTCTGCCTGGCCCACCGGGTGACCAACGACACCGGCAGCCGCCTGATCGAAGGGATCGGTGAGGCGTGGGGCAACCTTGTGTTGGCCGACCATGGCCGCACTTTTGCTCCCTTTGCCTACGAGGCGGGCCAAACCCTGCGCTCCGATCTGCTCACCTCCGTCACCCAGGCCCCGCCTTCTCCCGTGGCGGGCGCTAGTGCTTACTCGTGCCTGCAGAACGCCGATAAGGCGGTGCCTCGCCTCGATCTCAAGGACGGTGACGGGCGGTCTTGGCACCTTCAATCCGACCTCATCGGCAGCGGCCCCGACCAGCCCGACGTTGTGCTCGAAGTGGACGACCGGGCCATCGGTCATCTGCGTTTTGGGGATGGCGTGAATGGCCTGATTCCTACGAGTCCGTTCACCATCAACGGTCGAAACGGTAACGGCGCGGCCGGAAACGTGGCGGCGAACGCGATCTATCACCTGGGTTGGTTGGACAACCGCATTACCGGCGTCAGCAACCCGATGCCCGCCGTCGGCGGTGAAGAGCCGGAGACGGCGGAGCACGTCCGCCAGACCGCGCCTTTCGCTTTTCGCACCAATAAACGCGCGGTTACGGAAGACGACTACGCCCACTACGCCGGCTTATACAAGGGCGTCCAAAGGGCGGCGGCTCGGTTCCGGTGGACCGGAAGTTGGCGCACCGTCTTCATCCTGGTCGACCGGTTGGATGGTAAGGAGATCGATGAGCCGTTTTCCGAAAGCCTTCTCGATTTCTTGGAGCCTTACCGAATGGCGGGCCACGACATCGAGATTCGGGGGCCGCGATACGTTTCCATCGAAGTCGTCGTCGAGGTCTGCACCAGCCCCGACCGGTTCAACGAGGATGTCGAGCAGGAAGTCCGCCGCGCGCTGCTCCCGATCTTCAGCGCGGACAACCTGACCTTCGGGCAGGCGGTCCGGCTTAGCCCTATCGTTGCCGCGGCGCAGAACGTGCCGGGGGTGAAGCATGTGCGGGTTTCGAAGTTCCAACGCCAGAATCAGCCCAGCGGACAGCCGCTCCAGGACGGTTTTCTGCCGCTCGACCCCTTAGAAGTCGCCCGCTTGGACGACGACCTGGACTTTCCGGAGCGCGGAAAGCTGACCGTAAACGTTGAGGGAGGCCGCTAAATGAGTACATGCTCGGAAAAAATCGCCTGCGAAGGACTCGCGCCGCAAACGCCCGTCACCATCGCGAATAAGGTTGGACTTCCCACCCTCGTCCGCCGCGTGGGCACCCATCGCCGGTTCAAGGGCTCGATGCTGGCCCGCATCGCCCTTTCGTCGGGAATCCTGGAGAGCTTCGACGCCCGAACCGACGACGACTGGACGATCGCGTATCTCGATGCGACCAGCGCCGCGTTGGACGTGCTCACGTTTTATAACGAGCGCATCACCAACGAGGCGTATCGCCGCACCTACACGGAGCGAAGGTCCGGGGTCGAGCTTTCCCGTCTCGTCGGCTATCTCCCCCGACCAGGCGTTGCCGCTTCCACCGTTCTCTCGTTCCTGCTGGAAGAGACCCCGGGGGCGCCGGAGGCTTCGGCAATTCCCGCGGGGTTCCGCGTCCAAAGTACACCGGGGCAAGGGGAGAAGCCGCAGACCTTCGAGACTTCCGTCGGCCTCGTTGCTCGCCGGGGCTATGGTGCTATCCACCCCCGCGGCTCCGTTCCGCAGGTTTTGGAAGATACTACGACGAAGCTTTATCTGGAGGGCGCGTCCAACCCGCCTAAAACCGGGGACGGGCTGCTTTTTCGCGGCACGAACCAATTTGTTTTCGGCGTGGTCTCCTCGGTCTCCGCGGCCGCCGACGGCTCCATGACGACGGTTGTCATCGGCGCGGTTCAGACCTTCCCGGTGGTGGCGGATCTTCTCGTCCCGCCCACTTCCCCCTTGGATGGCACGAGCGCCCAAAGCTATCAGGGCGGCCCTGCGATCACGCAAGCCACTCTGGGGGCCATAGCGTCCGACCTCAAACTCGATCTCAACGAGCTGTTCCAGTTTCTGAACAGCCCGCTCCCCGGCCAGCCGCCGAATCCGGCGCCGAACGTTCGGCTGAAGACGTTTGCCGACGCGCCGTCGGCTTCGGTCTACGTTTTCCGCGCCCGTTCCGGACTCTTTGGGTCGGGGGCTTTAGACTACAACGAATTGCCGAACGTCCAGCGGATTGGAGAGGCGTTCATCGACAAGGCTTCGACGACCGCCCTCACCTTCTATGCGGGGCCTTACGCCGGCGCCACGAAATGGGCCGATACGGCCTACGCGGCCGATATTCTTAGCGGAAATGGTCTTCCTCTGGACTCGGTTCAACCGGGATTTGCCGCCGGAACGCCGGTGATTTTGGTCGGCGGGACCTATATTGGGCTGTACCGAATCTCCGCGAATTCGGAGGTTTCGAAACGCCAGTTCGGGATCACGGCCCGCGTCTCTCGGATCACCCTCAATTCGATCAATGGTCTGACTGGCTACCCCATCCGCACGACCGCCGCTTACGGCGCCCCGGAACTGCTTCCGCTGGCAAGGGTTTCCCCGGCGGTCGAGATGCCGTCGAACGATCTTTATCTGGAAGGGTTCTTCCGCTACCTCCAGCCCGGGGGCTGGATCTCGGTGGAGGGGCCGACAGTCGACGAGCCGACGATCGTTCGGGCCGACGCGGTATCGATTACGGAGGTGAGCTACGTCTTCCCCGGCGCGATGCAGCAAGGGGGGACGAAGGTGAAGCTGTCTCGGTCGCTGGCTTACCGGTTCCTGACCGCCGAGACTCGAATCAACGCGAACGTCGCTCCAGCGACGCACGGGGAGACGGTGGAAGAGATTCTGGGCGCGGGCGACGGCCGCCTCGCTTTCCAGCGGTTCGGCCTTCGCCAACCTCCGGTCACTTACGTGGGAGACAGTGGCGAGTCGGGGGCGGCTTCCACCTTGAACACGTACGTCGCGGGAGTTCGGTGGAAAGAGGTGCGGTCGCTGAGCAACCAGGACGCGAATGCCAAGGTCTACGTGACCCAACTCGACGACTCCGGCGCGCGTACCGTGATGTTCGGCGACGGCAAGAACGGCGCACGGTTGCCCAGCGGACAGGAGAACATCCGCGCTCGCTACCGCCGCGGTCTCGGCTCCGCCGGGAATCTCCTGAAAGGTCAGGTTAATGTGGCGCTCAGCCGCCCGCCCGGCCTCAAAGAGGTTCGTAACCCGCTGCCCGCTACGGGTGGGGACGATCCGGATTCGGCAGAGGCGATCCGGCGGAATCTGCCGCTTGGTCTAACGACCCTGGGCCGCGTCGTCTCCCTGAGTGACTATGGTGACTATTCGCTTGCCTTTAGCGGTGTCGCCAAGGCACGCGCCGACTGGGCGTGGACGGGGACGAAGCGCGAGATTCTAATCTCCGTCTGTGGCCCCGAGGCTCGAGCGATCCCGCCCAATAGCGACCTTGCCCAACGTCTCCTTAAGGCGTTGAGAAGCGCCGGCGATCCTGCGACGCCGATTCGGATTGGTGCGGTAACGCTGCTGACCTTCGGCATTTCTGGGACGGTCAAGGTCGATCCTGACTACCGGATCGAAGACGTTCGGGCCAACGTCGAGCTTGTCTTGCGGACCAAATTGAGTTTTGACTTCCGCGATTTGGGGCAGCCGGTGTTTCCGAGTGAGGTCGTGGCCTGGATCCAAGCGCTTCCGGGGGTTTTGTATGTGGACCTTGACGCGTTGACACCGAAGACGGGTTCGACGACGGCGGACGGGGCGATCCTGCCAGCTGTGCCGGGCACTTTGATTCTTCTTGACCCGGCGCCGTTGGCGTTGGAGGTGACGCAATGATCGAAATAATGAACCCCCTCGCCCCTCTGGGGGAGAGGGGGCAGGGGGTGAGGGGCGAGAGCCTTATAGCTGACCCCTTGGCAATGACTTGTTACGCTGCCGCCCCTCACCCACGGCCCCTCTCCCCCAGAGGGGCGAGGGGAGTTCATGAATTGGAGGTTAATCCATGAGATACGACGCTGACACCCTAATGAACCTGTTGCCCGCCTTCTATCGGGTGCAGGACACCGATGGCTCTCTTCGCGCGCTCATGGGGGTCATCTCGGAGCAGATCGGGGTGGTCGAGACCGACCTCGATCAGCTCTACGCGGATGCCTTTATTGAGACCTGCGCGGAGTGGGCGATTCCCTATATCGGCGATCTGATCGGATATAAGCCGCTTCCGGGAACGACTTCCCGTGCGGAAGTGGCCAACACCATCGGCTACCGGCGACGCAAGGGCACGGCAGGGGTGCTGGAGGATTTGGCCCGTGACGTCACCCAGATTGGGGCGGCGGTGGTGGTTGAGTACTTCAACGTTCTCGCCACGACCGCCCATCTCACGCACCCGCGTCCCAAGCATGCCGGGACGGCTTCCCTCAGAGACATTCGGGCGCTGGGGAGGATTGGAACGCCGTTCGACCGATTGCCTCGGTCCGGCGAAGTCCGCCGCATCGGGCGGCGCGGGGGACGGTACAACATCCCCAACGTCGGGATCGACCTCTACCGAAACCGAAGGCTGCATGTCGCGCATGCTCAGCCGTTTTTGGTGGCGACGAACGTCTACACGTTCCATCCACTGGGCCTTGATCAGACGCTGCACCAGCCGCCCCCTGAGCATCCAGACGGGCTTGATCGGCGGACGACCGAGGCAGATGTGCCGATCAATATCCGGCGGCGAACCCTGGAGCAGGATCTGGAGCAGCATCGGCAACGGCTGACCGACCTCGTTCCGTCTGTCGTGGTTCTGCCGTTCGAGATTCTTCTCAACGGCACGGCGCTCAAGCCGGAGCAGTTGGTGGCTTCGGAGATCGCCAATGCCGCGGCGCCGCTTTTGGTTTCGGCAAAGAAGGTCTACACGCGGACCAACGTCAGCCCTTCGATCTCGACGCAGTATCCCATCGTCGCCGCGATCGACCCGGTGCGGGGACGGTTCGTTCTTCGGGAAGACATCGTCGTCACGAGCATCGAAGTGAAGTACGACTACGCTTTCCCCGCCCCTATCGGCGGGGGAAGTTACCGGCCAAACCAGACGGACCCGGTGACCCATGTGGTGAAGGGAGGCGGCGCGCCGCTGACCTTCGCAACCATCGCCGACGCGTTAACCGATTTGGCGGGGAAGGCGGGGGTGATTCAGATTGAGGATAGCCGGACTTATACGGATGCCCTTACTCTCACGGTTGCCGCCCCGCCCGCCTCCGGTGCACGAAATCGCATCGTGATCCGCGCGAAAGGTGGCGAACGGCCCACCCTTCAGCTCACCAATCCGTTGGCCATCAATGGTGTTGACGGCGAGGTAATTCTTGAAGGGCTGCTTATCGACGATGCTGGGGTGGCCGTTACCGGCAATGTGGGAAGTGTCACGCTTCGGGACACGACGGTTACCGGGCCGGTGACCAGCGTCAACGAGATCGACCTCGACGCCGCGATCGTCGGGGCCGTCACCGCCCAGGCCCTCAAGGCCAAGGACAGCGTCCTCATGGGCGACGTGAAGGCCGAGTTGCTCTCGTTTGAAGCTGTGACCGCTCTGAGCGATGTCGCCACCGACGAGATCGACGAGGTTTCGAACTCGATTGTGGTTGGGGCGATTGTTTCCAAACGGCTCGGCACCGGCTGCGTCCGCTTCAGTTATCTGGGCGCGGGCAGCAAGGTCCCCAAACCGCACCGGTGCGTCGAGCCGCCCACCCTTCCCGTCTTCACGTCGTTGAGCCTGACCCATTCGGGTTTCGCTCGCCTGCATTCGTTCTGCCCGGCGGCTATTGCCGAGGGTGCAGACGACCGCGGCGACATGGGGGCGTTCCATTTTCTTCAAGAGCCGAGAAAGGAAGCGAACCTTCGCATCCGGATCGACGAATACTTGCGCCTCGGGCTGGAATCCGGCATCGAGCGCGCCGATGAACGAGAGATTCAAAGATGAAAGCTGATTTAACCCGTGTCACGTTCGACCCTAAGAAGCGCTATCGATCCGTTCTCCATCAGCAAGGGCGGGTCCAACTCGACGCCGATCTGAACGAAGCGCAGAGCATTCAAAACGATCGGCTGGACGAGAGTCTGACCGACGTGATCGGTAAATCCGGCGTTCCCCGGGATCGCGCCGGTTTTGAGATCAAAATCGCGGCATCTCTGAAGGATCTGGAAATCGGACCCGGCAGAATCTATGCCGAAGGGATCGCGGCCGTTTCAGAGGGGGCGACCCTCCTCTCGCAGCCCTTTACCTTCAAGCCCGACACCCTTTTTGCCCTTGACCTTGGGCGCAATCTGATTTATCTCGAGGTGTGGGAACGCACGATCAGCGCGATCGAGGACTCCTCGATTCGGGAGCAGGCGCTGGGAGGCCCCGACACGGCCGCCCGAACCCAAGTCGTCTGGCAGGTTCGGGCGAAGCACGTCGCCAATGGGACAACCTGCTCGACGCTTGGCGCCTGGCAGCCACCGATTCCGACCGGGAAGCTCGAAGCCATCGTCGCGCCTCCGACCGACGACACGAGCCTCTGTTCGCTTCCTCCGCTGGGGGGCTATACGCGTACCGAGAATCAGCTGTACCGAATCGAGGTGCACCAGAGCGGGACCCAGACGACGGCCAAATTTAAATGGTCGCGAGACAATGGCGCCGTGGCCTCGCCCATCCTTTCGGCATCGAATGTCAAAGACGTTGCTCTGGATCGGCTCGATCCGGACAGTTCCTTCGGCTTTGGCGACGCTCGCTTCGTGGAAGCCTGCGACGAAAGAACCGAACTCGACTTCACGAACCATCCGATTCTCGATGCCTCCAATACCGACGTTACGACGAACACCGTGACGGTCTCCCCGAACGCCGAGTTCGATGCGGCGAAGAAGCCCAAGCTACGGCGGTGGGACGGGAAGTTCGATGGCAGTGCGTCCACCATCAATTTGGAAGGAGGACTCTCGGTCAAGCTTTCGGCCGGGAACTACCAGGTCGGCGACTATTGGCTGGTGCCGGCAAGGGCCCTCTTGGAAGGGCTTCCGGGAACGATCGAGTGGCCGGCGGGTCCTCAGCCACCCCGAGGCAACCGCCGCCGTTACGTTCCGCTGGCCTTGGTCGATCTCGCCGAGATTTACGGTGGGATTCGTGTGTTCCAGAACCTAGCGGACTGCCGCGACAAATTCCCACCGCTCACCGATATCTGGGCGAGCGACATCAACATCGTCGATAACTGCTCGTTTGGTACGGCGAAGACGGTGCAGGACGCGATCGATATCCTTTGCAAGCGGGAGGAGACCTGTACGATCGTCATTCGTCCGGGGGATGACTTGCAGAAGCGGTTTGACGAGATTCCTGACGGTGCCAGTGCGCAGGTCTGCTTTCCGGTCGGCGGATGGATGGTGCCTGAGCCGATACTCGTGAAAGGGAAGGCATTTCTCAAGATCTCCGGCGCCGGCTTTGGGACGCAGATCGCCACGGCAAATGGCGAAGCCGTTTTCCATTTCTCCAATTGCGCCACGGTCTCGATGCGGGACATGATCGTTAGCACGATAAAGTCCGGCAGTGATTCGGGAAACCTGGGCGCGATCACTTTCTCGGACTGCGCCGAAGTCCTGGCCGAAGCGCTTTACCTTTCTACGCCCCACGCCATTAGCCGGAGCAGCGCAGGAATTACTGCCTATCGATGTCAAACCGTCCGGGTGCGGGACTGCGATTTCATCTGCGGCGCGCGTACGATCGGAGTTCTGATTGTGGATGCGTTCCACGTCTGGGTTAACGGCTGCTCGTTCGAGACCCAAACGTCTACCCGCCCGAGCTATAGCGATCGCATCCAGGACACCAAGTACCGCGCGGCGGTGCGGAACAAGCTGGTGCACTCGGTTTTCGTCTCCACCACCGACGACACAAAGAAAGGAACGCCCCGCAATACGAAGGTGAAAATCGGGGACTACAACGTCTACTTTGCCAGCCCGACCCCTTTGAAAGGAGGCTGGCAAGAGAGGGTCGACGCGGCGAAACCAAAGCGAATCGACTCCACCCAGCGTGCGGCGGAGTTCCTGTATAAGGTCGTGGATAACCTCCTTACCAAAGAAGGTCTTGCGACCGGTTGGAGCCCGCTTAATAAATGGTTGAAAGACTTGGAAGCGATCACGCGAAACATCGCGGCCCAAGGCATCGTGGTGGCGGGCAAAGAGCTTGGAGAGGTGTGGATCGAAGATAATCGCATCATCAACATGCAGCAGGGGATTCACGTTGGCGTGAGCACAGCAGACAAGTCTCCGCTGGCCACCCGCGTGAAGATCGCCGGGAATGTCATAGATATCGGTCTCACTCCGGACTGCATCGGGGAGCGTCACGGGATCTTCGTGGGTAACTGCAAGAGCCTCGTCATCGAAAATAACCGGGTCGCCCTCACCCGTTATTCCGGAGCCGAGCAGGAGACTGACGGCATCCGCGTCTACGGCTATTACGGTCCGTTTATCATGATCCGGGCAAATCACCTGGAAGGCTTCAACGTGGGTATCCGCGCCCGCGTCTGGACGTCCGATCCAGCTCAGTCTCTGGCCGCCGAACGGGATGCTACGGCAAGGAGAACGAAGCTCTGGAGGGTGGAGGAGAACCTCCTATTCAACGGCGGCGCCCCGGTCATCTTGGGTACGGGAGTGGAGGATATCCAAAACTACCCACTTTAGTAAAAAAGTCCTTGCATAGGAGGGCTTTTCGATGTACTATATGGACCTGACATAGTTTCCACGGTGGAATTAAGAAACGAGTAGGAATTACGAAAAAACGTTCACATTTATGAGAATGAAAAAGTGAGACTAAGCAAGTAGATTAAGGGTTCGAGTCCCGTGTTGGTAAATGGCGAGCGAAAGCTCGCCATTAAAATTTTATGAGGGTCTAATCGAGAGGTGGCGTCAACCTCTTCGGGAAGTTTCATTTAACTTAACGGATTTGGACATTAGCTTTCAGGCGGCAGGTAAGGTTCAAAAGCTTCAACGCTGAGGTGATTTATGAGACTTTACGTACGATCGGTTTTTCCGCTCTTTGCCCTGCTTACTTCGGCCGCCGCCCAAGCAAACCTTGATTCAATCTCCGTGCCCGTAGGCAGTATGGACGCCGTCTGCAGAGCGCAGGACGCCTGGAGCGTTTCCGGCGACCCGATCCCCACCACGACCGGTATCGGCTACCTTGTCAATCCGGCGGCGCCTACCCTCTTCGACTACACGATTCACGACCACGTCTACACGTCGCCCAATGTGCCCGATCCAACTCGCGCGGTGATCACCTATCACTTCACCGAAGCAAATTTGGTTACGGACGTCGACTGGGTACAGCATCAGAACGGCATCACCCGAATCGAAGGTTTCGCCGGCAACTCGCTAGGCTCTCTGACTTCTGTCGGTAATGTGTTCTGCAACCAGGGAGACCTTCTCGGGCTTGCGCAATTCACCGAAGGCGAGCACTCCCTCTTCACCTTCACCAGCCCTACTCCGGGAACCTATTTCCAGATCGTGATTACGAAAACCAGCCTGGTAAATGGCTACGCCGGTTATCGGACTTATTTGAACGCCACGCCCGTCCCCGAGCCCGGTTCACTGGCTGCTTTGGGTCTTGGAATGACCGCCCTCCTGCGGCGCCGTTTGAAACGGTAACAAACAAGTGGCGGTCGTTGGAGAAGGGGCGGGATGTCCTACCCCAACGACCGCCACTCAAGCGGATTTTCCGCTAACGGAGACTTTCCAAGCAGCGCCAGCCGCATCAGCGCCGGCGGCATTTCGTTCTCGCGCAGCATCGCGTCGTGAACCTCGCGGAAACTCCAGCCCGCCTCCCTCAACTCGCGCGAGATCGCGCGGAATTGGAGTCCGCCGATCATGTAGGCCGCTTGATAAAGGGGCGGGTAGAGGCCGTTGAACGACCGTCGGACTTCGCCCTCTGCGTTCGCCCGCTCGTGGCCGACGCGGTCGACCAGGATGTCCACGCATTCGGCGGTGGTCAGTTCTCCGAGGTGGAAGCGAAGGGAGAAGGAGATGCGTACGCAGCGGTGCATGCGCCAGAACAGCATGCCGATTCGCTCTTCGGGCGTTCGGGGGAAGCCCAATTCCCATAAGAGCAGTTCCCAGTAGAGCGTCCATCCCTCGATCCAGAAAGGGGTGGAGAAGAGTTGGCGGTACTTGCGGTACCGCTCCGTCATGTACATCTGGAGGTGATGTCCGGGGATCAACTCGTGCTGCACCGTCGCGCGGGAGAAGTTCGGGTTGTTACCCCGCATGCTCATCCGCTTTTCGGAGTGCGTCATCGTGTCCGTCGGATAGGAGACGATGATATTCTCGCCCCCCAGGAAGAATGGATTCACTTTCTGCCGTTCTGCCGCCATCATCTCCATCCCCCAGACCTCCTTCGCCAGTTCAGGCACGGTGACCATGTCCTTTACGTACTCGGTGGCTTCGAGCGCGAGTCCTTTCACCATCGCTGGCTGCTGTCCGGGTGGGAGGTAGGTCTCCTTGACACTTTCGATGGCGGCCCGCCAATCGTCGCCAAAGCCGAGTTCGGCGGAGGCCTTCAGCATCTCTTCCATGCACCAGGCGTATTCGCGGTCGCCGACGGCGATGAGTTCTTCGGAGGAGTAGGGGAGCAGTTCGAAGGCGATATCCTCAGCCAGGGCCTCCCGACCAATGGCGCGACCGGGGATTGAGGTGGAGTTCTTCGCTGCCTCTTCCGTTGCATCGACGAGCCCTTTTAGAGCGGTGAGGACTTTGGCCAAGGGCTCTCGAATCCACCAGTCGAGTTCCGGATCGTAGCCGACGTAAAACGCCTGCCACCGCTCCATCGCTTCCTGTAACTCCTTGAGCCACGCTGCGGCGGGGGCATCGTCGACGATGGGGGCCGTCTGGGCGATAGACTTTGCCAACTCTTGGAGGGTCGCGCCCGTGGCCGACGGGTCGATCGGTTCGATGGCGGTCTGTGCCTCCGCCAGGGCAATAATTTGTGCTCCAAACGGTAGGACTGCCTCCAACCTGGGAGCCTCATCGACGCTTCGTTCGACCAAACGCAGGGAGTAGGCGAGGTGATTCTTCAGCAGCGCCCAATCGATCTGCCCAGCATGAGCAAGGCTCTCAGTGGAGAGGGTTGCCACTCGCGCCTGCCAACCTTCAAGCAGTTGGGTCATGCGCCTATGCCGCGCCGCCGAACGGCTGAGCCGATACCGTCGCTCAACCGCGCCCCGGTCGGCCACAAACTCATCGATCAGGCTCCCAAGCCCGGGATCGGTCACAGGATTCTCTCGCGTCGGCATCCCCCGAATACTACTGAATTGAGGGGGACGCGGACTTCAGTCTGCAAGTCCGGAGGAAGGGGTGGGGCGGGGCAAACCAAGATTCGCCCCCGCCCCAGAAGACTATTTCTTGCCGTTCCACTCCGGAATGCCGGCCATGTAGTCCAGCGTCTGCTTCTTGCCTGGATAGTTGTCCTGGGTGTAGCCCGGGGACTTGAAGTAGTCGAACTCGTCGCGGGCGATGGCCTGCGTGCCTTTGACCGCCTTTGCGTGGCCATCGAAATAGCCGTTGTTCAGGAGGCCGTTGCCGACGCCGCGGAGCCAGGTGGTACCGCTGCTCCAGCCCGCCTCACCGCACCAGCCGGCGTCGCAGCCGTAGACGATGTAGGAGCCTTGCATGTGCGCGTAGGGAAGGCGCGTGCCGACGATCATGATCGTGCCCGCCGGATTTTCGAGTCCAGTCAGGTTGCCGCTGCCGCCGACGTTGCCCTGGTTCTTATCTTCCAGCCAAGGGAAGATACCGTCGCGTGCGCCGCCGTCATGGGCCGAGTTACCGATGCCTTCGTTCTTGCCCGCGTCCACGTTAAGGGCGTAGGAGCGAGGGAAACGGCCGGTGCCGTCTCCGCCGATGCCGTTGGGCGTGTCGTTGGTGTTCCAAAGACCGTCGTAGGTTGGCGAGGCGAAGATGCCGCCATTGTTCCCGCGTTCCGCCTTCGTGTTCGGCGAGCCGTCGTTCTTCGGATAGGTGCCTCCGTTCTTGATGTACGGAAGCACGAGATCCTTCCACTCCAGCATTTTGTAGCGGTTTCCGCCTGCGTCGTTCCAGTCGCCAAGGAAAACGCAGGGGGCGGTGTCATCGGAGTCACCGGAGTAGATGAACATGCCGAGGGCGATGTTCTTTACGTTGGAGAGGTCGGAAGTTCGCTTCGCGGCCGCTTTGGCTTGCGCGAAGACGGGGAAGAGGATGGCGGCGAGAATCGCGATGATCGCGATCACCACTAGTAGTTCGATGAGAGTAAATGCTTTTCGGTTCATGATTTCTCTTCTTTGAGGAGATGGCAATGGAGTCGAGGCTACGGTCGGCTCGACTCGCGGATGACGAGTTCGGGGGTTAAAATTCGTTGGCGGAGGGGTGCGGCCGCGTCGTCAATCTGAACGCGGAGGAACTCCAGCGCGGTGACGCACATCTCTTCGATGGGTTGGCGAACGGTCGTGATGGGTGTGGACGCGTGTTCACCCTCTTCGATGCCGTCGAAGCCGACGAGGGCTACGTCCGCTCCGACCGTTCTTCCGAGAGCTGGCAGAACGTAGGTGGCGACGATCGCGAGATCGTCGTTCATGCAGAGGATTGCGTCTGGCATTTCCGGTAGCGCCTCCAGGGCCTCCTTCATCGACTGAAACGTGACGCGTTCGACGAGGATCGAAATTGGCTCTTGGCCGGCCGTCTCCATCTTCTCGCGGAACGCCTCGAAGCGAGGTCCCGAGGCGTGGAGACCGGAGTTGAACGGAGCCATATAGGCGATTTTTCGGCGCCCGGAATCGAGGAGGTGATCCATCGCCAACTCCGCGCCGGCCTTCAAATTGATCCCGACGAAGCTTTGTGCCTCGGACCAATAAGCACCCATGCTGACAAACGGCTTTTGGGGTGCCAGACGGTCGTGCTCGCGTCCGAAGGTCTCGACGGAGATCGAGTTGTCGAAAGCGATGATGCCATCGACGGGGATTCCGAGGGCGCGATCGAAGGAGTGGCCAACGCGGTACTCGTTGTCCACGTCCATCACGGCCAATGCGAGGTCGGTCGGTTCCACCAACCCGCGCATCTCATCCAACACCCGCCCGCGGTATCGGGAATATCGGAGATCCATCCAGAAGCCGATGAGTCCGGTCCGCCCCGTCACCAGGGCGCGAGCCGCCAAGTTGGGGTGGTAGCCGAGTTCTGCCGCCGCCTCTAGAACCCGCGCCCGGGTCTCGGGTGCGATCTGGACATCGAGCCTTCCGCTCAGCACACGCGACACGGTCGCCCCGGAGATATTCGCATGCTTCGCGACATCGTTCCGGGTCGGCCGTCCTCCGCTGCGAGGATTTCCGCGTGCTTTGTACACGCGTCCATTCTATCACGAAAAACAAGGAAATCGATTGCCCTGTCCGTGTATATTGGTCTTAATGCCGGGAACGGCTGGTCGGTTTGGACCTTCATTTAGGTTCAAACAGGCTCAAAAGGCTTTAAGAACTATGCGAACTCTGCTCCTCCTCGCCCTCGGGTGCCTCGCCTTCGGATGCTCGTCCGGTGACAGCGCGACTGAGGCCGGCCTCAAGCCACCCCCCGCCCCTAACACCTCTACGGGGCCTGGAATCGCCGATCCCAATCGTGGCGTTTCCGGCGTCAATCCGGGCGGCACTTCGACGGCGGCGTCGGGTACTCCGGGCGCGCAGATGCCAACCCCGGGAGCGATGGGCGGGTAGCTCCCCTTGCACACGATATAGAAGATGAACCAGGTCGTCGATGTCGCGATCATTGGGGGAGGGCCGGCGGGCACTACTTGCGCCACCCTTCTCCGCAAATACAATCCTCGTCTCAACGTGACCATCGTCGAGCGCGAGGCTTTTCCGCGTGACCACGTGGGCGAGAGCCAACTTCCTGCGATCGGCAAGGTGCTGAACGAGATGGGGGTCTGGGACAAGGTCGAGGCCGCAGGGTTCCCGGTCAAGATCGGCGCGACATACCGCTGGGGGCAGTCGGACGATCTTTGGGACTTTGAATTTCTTCCCAACGGGGATTTCCACGATGCGATTCGCCCGGCACGCTACGCGGGACAAAGAACCGAGACGGCCTTCCAAGTCGACCGGGCGATCTTTGATACGATCCTCCTCGACCACGCGAAGAACCTCGGTGCGCAGGTCAAGCAACCGGCCACCGTCCGCCAAGTTCTCCGCGAAGGGGACCGGGTTGAGGCGTTGGTGCTGGATGACGGTTCCGAACTGCGCGCCCGCCACTATGTCGATGCCTCCGGGCACACTGGCGTCCTTCGCCGCGCCATGGGCGTGGAGACCAACAGTCCCACTTCCCTCCAAAACATCGCCATCTGGGACTACTGGCAAAATGCCGATTGGGCGGTGAAGATTGGCATTGGCGGTACGCGCATCCAAATTCTGTCCCTTGGCTACGGTTGGATCTGGTTTATTCCGCTTGGTCCCACCCGAACGAGTATCGGTCTGGTCGTGCCTGCGGCTTACTACAAATCCAGCGGGAAGCGACCGGAACAGCTTTACCGCGAGGCGATCGAAAGCGATCTGGTGGTAGCGCGATTGTTGAAGAACGCTTCTTCAGAAGGCAAACTCACCACTACGAAAGACTGGTCATTCCTCTCCGAGCGCCTTTCCGGTGAAAACTGGTGGCTGGCCGGCGAGAGCGCGGGGTTTGCCGACCCGATCCTTTCCGCCGGCATGACGCTTGCTCATCTGGGTGCTCGCGATGTTGCATATGCGATCCTTGCCGGTGACCGTTACGACTACGATGCGAAATGGCTTCGCGAATGGTACGACGAGAGCAACCGCACGAAAATCGGCCGGCATATTCGATTCGCCGACTTTTGGTATTCCGCTAACGGATATTTCCGTGACTTGCAAGTTGAAACTCAAGCCATCGCTCGCGACGCGGGTCTCGATCTCACCCCCGAGGCGGCTTGGCAATGGCTTGGCACCGGAGGATTTATCGATGCCGACCGCGTTGGAACTGAGGTTGGCAGTTTTACCCTCGGAGCAGTCAAACTCATGGCCAGCCGATTCCTCTCCACGAAACCGCGCTATGAGATTGAAGGGAATAATTCCTTCCAACTAAATCTCGAAAAATCGGAAAAACGTTGGGGGGCGCGTCTGGATAGTGGTCGGATTTATCGCCATCGAACTCATCACCGAGACGGGAAATTCCTTCCTGAATTTGGGGTCTATGGCGCGTTAATTAAAGCGACCGAAGAAGGGACGACTTCAGCCAAACTCCTGAACTCAATCGGAGAAAACACCGCCCGTGCCGGTCTTTCTCCCGAGCAGACGAGTTCTATTATTCAGGAGACCTTCGTGGCCTTGGAGGCGATGGTTTGTGACGGTTGGATTAAAACAACCTACGACCCGGCTATCCCTCCAATCGGAGGGACTCCGGGCGGTGACTCGATGATCCATGCGAATCGGGACTAGTGCGGCACTCTAAACGGTTCGCGGCGGTCCGGTCGACTCACGGCAAATAATATGCGGCGGCGGATCCGAGAGCACTTCACTCAGGATTTCCTGTCCTTTTAAGCGGCCAATTAATAGTTCCGCCGCACGGCTACCGATCAGGCCCAACTGAGTTTTTACGGTGGTAATTCCCGGAACACATAGTTCCGCGATCGGCGTCTCGTCTTGGCCAATCACCGAAATATCCTCGGGAATTCTTTTCCCCATCGAGCGGAGCGCTTTGACCGCCGTCATCGTAATTAGGAAATTCGCCCCCGCCACAGCGGTTAAATCCGGCCGTTCTGCGAGAAGAGCCCGGACCCCTTCGGCTACTCCCTCGCCGGAATAATCGCACTCCACCACGGGCATGTCCTGTCGGTAATCCAGCCCCGCCGCTTCAAATGCTTGTCGCGCCCCTTGCAGACGAGTTACCGCCGTATCGAATTGGAGCGGTCCCGATAGGTAGCCGATTTTTCGGTGTCCTAGATTAATCAAGTGATTAATTTCTAGCTGAGCGGCCGCTAAATCGTCGGCGACCACATAAGGCGCATTACCCATCGTCCGCCGGTTGACCAAGATATACGGCAGTTTCTGCTTGTCGAGCTGCGCCACGAAGGCGTCGTGAAGCTGTGCGTTCGCAATGATTAGTCCATCCACCCGCCCCTCCTCGATCATCGACAGATACACCGCCAGGTCGGGGTGCGAGTGGGCGTTTAGGAGGAAGACGTTAAATCCGTGCTTTCGCGCGGTCTGCTCAGCGCCTTCGATGATCTGCCCATAGGTCGGATTGGCCACATCAGGAATCACCAGGCCTAACGCGCCGCTCATCCGTGTCCGCAGGCTGCGTGCGGCCGCGTTGGCCTTGTATTGCAGGGACTCCGCCGCCTGCATAATCCGCGCCCGCGTCTCCAGACTAACGTTGGCGTTCCCCCCATGCAACACCCGCGAAACCGTCGAGGGGTTTACGTTGGCTAGCTTGGCCACATCTTTGAGCGTTGCCATCCGTGGCTAACGATTTACCCGTTATGGCGAGCGCGGTGTGAGATGGCTAGCCGCTGAGCTGCTCCCGCACGTGGCGGGGGCTGTTGGTGATGATGAAGTTGACCTTCATCGCCTTCAATCGCTCGACCTCGGGGCCAGGTGGAACTGTCCAGACGAAGACGGGAAGTTTGCGGCGATGCGCCTCCGCCACGAATTCTGGGGTGACGCTGTGATAGTCGAAGCCGACGCCATCGGCGTGGATCTTTTCCAGGTTGGAAAACACCGCTTCTTTCCCTCTGGCCACTTCCGCTCCCGACAGCAGCCAAACGCTGGCGAGCTCGGGGGCCAAAGCTTCGACTTTGGCGAGCCGGTCATCGTGAAAAGAGAAAATGATCGACTGGTCAACTAGTTTCTCGCTACGTAGGTGATCAACCACCATCGGTTCGATGCCTTCGCCGTCCTTGATCTCCACCACCAGCACGGCCCGGTCCTTGGTGACCTTGGTGAGCTCCGCCAGGGAAGGAATGCCCGCCGCCTTCATCGTCGCCCATGGCGTCGCATCGATCCGGCCTTTTAGGCTGGTTGTGCGGTCCAAGGTGGCGTCATGCATCACGACCATCTCTCGATCCGAACTGAGGTGAACGTCGCACTCGACCGCGGAAGCCTTCGCGGAAATTCCGGCTTCAAAGGCCGGGAGCGTGTTCTCCTTCTCGTAATCCGCGGCGCCTCGGTGGCCGACAACGAGCGTCTTCTGCCACGACTCGGCGAGGATCGCTTTGGTAGAGGGTTTTGCCATCACATTCATTGCCGTAAGCGCGGCGAGGGTTGCGATCACTTTACATCCCCTCCTGCCAAGGAGGTAAGACACCATCTCATATGGCCGATTGTGTCCGCGAGTGGTTAAGAAATCCTCAGCAAACCATTAACGGCCGGTTAAGCTTGCCGATGGACGAAGGCAAGACGACGCCTTCAAGGCGCTTTGTCCACGAACTTCGCCTAATAAATCTTCTCCCGATCCGGTGGCGGCTGCGAAATTTCCAACGTGATATCGTCCGGATCGAGGAAATAGACGGTCCATCCGCCCTTATTAACCCCTGCTACGATCTCTACCGGGTCGGATCGGAATCGTACGCCCGCCGCGGTCAGCCGCGCATATTCCGCATGAATGTCTTCCACCACCATAGCGAGATGCGGTGCCCCGACATTGTTTGTCCGCACGTCGGCCTTCACCCCGCGTGGATGAACGTATTCCACCAGCTCGAGGTGATGTCGTGAAGGTCCTGCCGGAAATCCCGGAATTCTCAACATTGCTACCCTTAAACTGGCCCCGGGCATCCCCACCAATTTCTCCGTATACGCGTTTGCCTGGTCCTGCCGCGTGACCACTTCCATCCCCAAAAGGTCACCGTAAAATGCCACCGACCGATCGATATCCGAGACGGTGAAGCTGAAATGCCAAAGTGCCTGAACGCCCATCTCGCTTATCTCATCAAAAGACCGCCGCAGACCTCCAACGTCTGCCCGGTTACGTAGCTGGAATCGTCCGACGCAAGAAAAACCGCCACCTTCGCGACCTCGTCGGGCGTGCCCAGCCTCTTCAACGCGGTGAGCGGAGCGAACATCTCCAGCATCTCTTCTTTCGTCGATCCCCGAATCTCCGCCCGCGCCTGCGCGATCCCTTCCGTCATCGGGGTGGGAATCACCCCCGGCGCAATTGCATTCGCCCGTATCCCCTTCGGTCCCAACGCGGCGGCTACCGAGCGGGTGAGGCTGACGATGGCCGCTTTGCTCGCCGCGTAATCGACCTGCTCGGGCTTGGGAAGGAAGGCGGAGTTGGAGGCCAAATTCACGATCGCTCCCCCTGACTTCATCGACTTTGCGACTTCTTGGATGAGGAAGAAGGTCGACTGGACGTTGACATCGAACGTCCTTTGCCAAGTCGTCGGATCGATTGCGTCCATGGGTTGGGTCACACAGACGCCGTGGCAGTTGACAAGAATGTCGATCGACCCCAGGGTCTCTTGGGTCTGGGTGACTACCGTCGCGGCGATCCCGGAAGCGGTCAGGTCCGCGGTCAGCGCCAAGCTTCCTTCGGGCGAGGCCGTTATGTCGACCACGGCGACTTTCGCTCCTTCCGCCAAGAATCGCCGGACGATGGCCAAGCCCAGGCCCTGGGCACCCCCCGTGACGATCGCGACTTTGCCGTCCAGTCTCACTCCCATAAGGTTACTTGGACCGCCACTTGCCAAAGTGGCCTTTCCCGGAGCCACTTTGGCAAGTGGCGGTCCGAAAGAAGGATCGTCCAAGATCGAAGACATGTCGTCCTCGATCCGCCCTGGCCTGGTGTCGATCACCTATCGAGCACTTTCGCCGAGTGAGATCGTCTGGTTGGCTAGGGAGGCGAATTTGGAAGGAATCGAATGGGGCGGCGATGTCCACGTTCCGACCGTTACGACAGCACGGGAAGTGAGAACGCTGACCGAAGACGCCGGCCTAGCCGTTGCTGCCTACGGCTCCTATTGGCGAGCCCGAGGCGACTTCGAAGAGGTGGCGGAAATCGCCGCCACTCTCGGTGCGCCCACCATCCGCGTCTGGGGCGGAGACAAAGGCACCAAGGACTCCGATCAAACCCACCGCGCCCAAGTGGTTAACGCCCTTCACCAAGCCTGCGAAATCGCATCCCAAAACGGCCAAACCGTCTCTCTCGAGTTTCACGCCGGAACCCTGACCGATACCCTCGACTCCACCCTTCGCCTTGTTCAAGAAGTCGGCCACCCCGCCCTTCGTCTCTACTGGCAACCCGCCCCGAATCGCCCGCATGCCGAGCGACAAGAAGAACTTAAAGCCGTCCTCCCTCAGCTGACTAACCTTCACGTTTTCCAATGGACCAAGCCGGAAGCGTCCGTCTTGCGGCATGCTCTGGAAGAGGGCGCGGCCGAATGGCCGGACTATCTCAAAGCGGCCAACGGTGACCGCTTCGCTCTCCTCGAATTCGTACCCAACGACGATCCCGACCTCCTCAATCGCGAAGCAGCGACGCTTCGACGCTGGCTCACCTAGACTCATGATCATCGCAGACCTCTCCCAGATCGAAGGCCGCCGCTACCCGGCTCGCCGCCGCACCCAAAATCTCGTCGGCGGGCTTTCCCCTATCCAGGCGGCCCACTTCAGCATGGGCTTCGTCACCCTCGACCCCAACGGTGGCCAGGTTCCCTGGCACAATCAAGAACAGGAGGAGATCTATTTCGTCCTGGAAGGCATGGGTGAGATGTGCCTTGGCGACGAGCGCCAAATTCTCACTGCCGGGCAAGTCGTGACGATCCCCGGCGGCGTTTTTCACCAGATGACCAACGTCGGCTCCGAGCCGCTAAAAATGATCTATGTCTACGGTCCTGCGGGCGATGTGGCGCACTGGCGGCAAGAGTTGGAAGGCACCCTTCCCAAAGCCGGTATAGACGTCCCGCCCCTTCCCGAGGGCGCCAAGCCTCAGTGCACGGAGGTGTTCGCATGAGAACGATCGGCGTGATCATGAACGGTGTGACTGGGCGCATGGGTACCAACCAGCACCTTCTCCGCTCCATCAAAGCCATTCGTGACCAGGGTGGCGTTGATGGAATCATGCCGGTTCCGGTGTTGGTCGGTCGCAACGCGGAGAAGCTCGGTGCCCTTGCCGAGCGGGCGGGTGGGGTTCGTTTCTCCACCGACCTCGATGCAGAACTGGCCAACCCGGCCAACGAGATCTACTTCGACGCCCAACTCACCGACCTTCGGTTCGAAGGGGTGAAGAAAGCCATCGCTGCCGGCAAGCACGTCTATTGCGAAAAGCCCACCGCCACCACCGTCGCACCCGCTTTCGAGCTCTACCGCCTCGCCGTCGCAGCCGGGGTCAAACACGGGGTCGTCCAAGACAAACTCTGGCTCCCCGGCCTCCTCAAGCTCAAGCGGCTCATTGATTCCGGCTTCTTCGGCGAGATTCTTTCCGTTCGAGGTGAGTTCGGCTATTGGGTTTTCACGGGAGAACACGGCGAGACCCTCCAGCGGCCGAGTTGGAACTACCGCAAAGAAGACGGCGGCGGAATCATCGTCGACATGCTCTGCCACTGGCGCTACGTCCTGGACAACCTCTTCGGCGAAGTCCAAAGCGTCTCCTGCCTCGGCGCGACCCATCTGGCGAAGCGCTGGGACGAGTCCGGTCAGCCGTATGACTGCACCGCCGACGATGCCGCCTACGCCACCTTCCGACTCGCGAGCGGCGTCATCGCCCAGTTCAACTCAAGCTGGACTGTCCGGGTGCGGCGAGACGATTTGCTGACCATCCAGGTCGACGGCACCAAAGGCTCGGCCGTGGCGGGCCTCCGCGACTGTCGCGTCCAAAGCTCCGCCACCACCCCGCGCGCCGTCTGGAACCCGGACGTCGCAAACCCGATCGACCTTTGGGCCGGCTGGCAAGAGGTTCCCACCAACGAACCCATCGACAATGCCTTCAAGGCGCAGTGGGAGCTTTTCCTAAAGCACGTCGTTCACGACACGCCATTCCCTTGGGATCTTCGAGAAGGCGCGAAGGGCGTCCAACTCGCCGAACTCGGCATCGATTCCTGGCAAAAACGCGCTTGGGTTGACGTGCCCGATCTGGAGGTCCTGAGATGACCCTGCACGATCTACACGGGAGACGCCAATTCGGTCGCCAGCCCACTGGCATGGCCGCCATGCTCCTGCCGTTTGAGGCGGATGGTTCCATCGCCAAAACCGCCTACCAGGCCTGTCTCCGCGAAACCCTCGACGCCTGTCTCACCCCTGCCGTCAACATGGATACCGGTTACGCTAACCTCCTCACCGCGGAGGAAAAGCTCTACGTCCTCGACATCGCCCAAGAGGCCGCCGGAGGCCAGCCCTTCATCGGCGGTGCCTTCATCGAAGGCGAGGACGGCGATCCGGTCGATCTCTACCGGCGGGAAATGGATGCCATTGTCGAGCATGGCGGAACTCCCATCCTGTTCCAAACCACCAAGATGCACGGTCTCTCGGCGGCGGAGAAAGTGGATGTCTACGCCCGCGCGGCCAAGGGCTACGACGCCGTCTACGCCTTCGAACTCGGCAAGATGTTCGCTCCCAACGGTGAAATCTGGGATCTCGAGACGGTGGAGGGCATCATGGGAATCCCTGAAATCAAAGGCGCGAAACACTCATCTCTCGACCGAATTCTGGAAGTCCAACGCCTCGACCTCAAAGACCGCGTCCGCCCCGATTTCCTCGTCCTCACCGGCAACGATCTCGGCATCGACATGATCGAATACGGCAGCGACTACCTCCTCGGCCTCGCGACCTTCTCCCCCGCTAAGTTCGCCGAGCGGGATCGCCTCTGGGCCGTCGGCGACCCGGCCTACCTCGCCGTTGCCGACGCCCTCCAACTCCTTGGCAACGTCGCTTTCCGCAATCCGGTCCCCGCCTACAAGCACTCCTGCGCTCACTTCCTGCACCTGCTAGGCAAAATTCCGACCAGCAAGACCCACCCTCGCTCCCCCGAGCGACCGCCCTGGGAAGCGGAGATCATGCGCGACTGCGCCCAGCGACTAGGGCTTCTGTAATGGAGCCCCGTGCCATCCTCCGCCAACTCTTCGACGCCGCCGTTGAAGCCGCCCTTCCTAAGCCTGAGTGGTTCGCCGGTCTGTCGAAGCCGAAGGGGCGGACCATCGTCATCGGAGCAGGGAAGGCGGCGGCGAGCATGGCCCAAGCCTTCGAAGCCTACTGGCCCCATCCGCTCCAGGGCCTCGTCGTCACCCGATACGGCCACGCCCTTCCGACCCGGCGGATCGAAGTCGTCGAAGCCGCCCACCCCGTCCCCGATGAGGCGGGTCTGGCCGCGGCTCGGCGAATCCTCGCCATGGTCCAGGGACTTACCGAGGACGACCTCGTCGTCGCCCTCATCTCTGGCGGCGGTTCCGCTCTCCTCACCCTTCCTGCTGAGGGCATCACTCTCGAACAAAAGCAGGCCATCAACCGCGCCCTGCTCCGCTCCGGCGCCACCATCGCCGAGATCAACGCCGTCCGAAAATCCCTCTCCGCCATCAAAGGCGGCCGTCTCCTCGCCGCCGCCCAACCCGCGCGAGTCGTCACTTACATCCTATCCGATGTCCCGGGCGATGACCCCTCCATCGTAGCTAGTGGCCCGACTGTCCCCGACCAAACTCCCGAAGGAGAGGCCGAGCGAATTCTGGAGAAATATGGGATCGATCCGGTTCCCCTCCCTGTTTTTCCGCGGGTCCCAAATGACCAAACCACAGAAACCAACCACCGCGATGAAAATGGGGAGGGGCTAGGGGTGGGGAATCCGGGTGCCCAGCAAACACCGCCCAACTACGAAATCCACCTCGTCGCCTCCTCCCAAATCTCCCTCCTCGTCGCCGCCGAGAAAGCTCAAACCATTGGCCTCAACCCCATCATCCTCGGCGACGCCATCGAGGGCGAGTCAAGAGAAGTCGCCAAAACCCAAGCCGCCCTCGCCTTCAAATATCCCAAGAACACCGTCCTCCTCAGCGGCGGCGAAACTACCGTGACTGTCCGCGGCCAAGGTCGCGGCGGACGAAACGTCGAGTTCCTCGCCGCCCTGGCTCAAGCCCTTGACGGAGCGTCCAGCATCTACGCCCTCGCCGCGGATACCGACGGTATCGATGGCGTCGAACCCACCGCCGGAGCCTTCATCGATCCGACCACCAAGACCCGCGCCGGCCACCGTCTCGACGATGCGTTAGCCCACAACGACGCGCACACCCTCTTCGAACTGCTTAACGACCAACTCGTTACTGGCCCCACCCATACCAACGTCAACGATTTCCGCGCGATCCTGATCAGATAGCGGTGGAATGAGGATGCAATTTTGGCACGCCGTACATACGAATGACGAAATTCCACTGACGAGAAAATGGCGCTTTCGAACACGTTGCCAAAAGCGTCAGTCTCATCCTAGGGAAGTGCCTACGCACTCCAAGGCAACATGCACGAAAAACTCAGCGCTGCCCATCAGCGCACCTATGAATCGATCTTTGCCCACCCGTTGTCGCACAGCATCGAATTGCGCGAGATCCATTCGTTGCTGGATATCCTCGGTGAAGTCACCGAGGAGCACAATGGAAACTGCCGGATCGTTCGAAATGAAGGGACGCTCGTCCTACATCCTATCGCCAACGGCTCGACACTGGACAAGACGACCCTAATCAAGATTCGCCACTTCCTTCAGTCGACGCAGAGCCCGGAATCTCCTGCGATCTCCGCCGGGGGCGAGCATCTTCTCGTCGTCATCGACCATCAGGAAGCGCGCATCTTTCGTTCGGAACTCAGCGGAACCGTCCCCGAGAAGATTGTCCCCCACGATCCCCACGGCTTCGGGCAACACGTTCACAACGTGCACGACCCAGCGGAGGGCCAGCACCATCCGGTGCCCAAGAGCTACTTTGAAGCCGTCGCCAAGAGCCTATCCGGCGCGGGCAAAATCCTTCTCTTCGGTGCCGGAACCGGCGGCGGAAGCGCGATGAACGAACTCGTCGACGAACTCCACAAAGAACACCGAGATATCTTCAATCGCATCATTGGAGTGGAAGCCGTGGACGAAACCCACCTTACCGAAGGCGAACTTTTGGCCAAGGCACGAGAGTTCTACGCCGCTCCCCACGTGGCTTCTCTAGCCTAAGCAGCCGATGCCAACCCCGACCTTTGAACGATACTGGGCTGACCCCGTCACCAACCAGTGGAATATTGATGCTTCCACCTGGCTCGCCCTCGACCATTTCAAAGATGGGGAGTGCGAGAGTGGCCGAAATTGCCTCATGGTCCTGCAGCCGTCGGGTGAGATCTGGGAATCCTGCCACGACCCCAAAATGTCCCTTAACCAAAAGGCACCGTTTGTCATCAGCAAGTACCGCCCCCTCATTGCGTAAACACAGGGGCGTTTGCGCTTAAACCGCCCCGTCGACCCGAGAAGAAGTCAAGTCATCCTCATAAATGACTCAAAATCAATGACGCACGCTTTTCTCCCAATCGGCGTACAAGAAAGGTCCAGCGACGGCCGGCAACGAGACTATTTATAATGCCCATGAACCCCTTCCAATCTCGGATCTCCCGAGTTCGTCGCGTCGAAGACGCCAAAGCGCTTCTCGTAAGCGCCCTCGCGGAAGGGAATTATGAGGAATTAGTACGAGGCGATTATCCGTTCGACCTCGATCTCGCCGGATTGCTTTTCCCATTGAAGAACCGCGGAATGCGGCCCGACGAAGACGAATCAGGAGCCCTCTCCGTCGAAGAACTCGGCCCTATCTTCGCGGATGCCGCCTGGGAACTCTGCCTCGAAGGTCTCCTCCGCCCGGGCTCTCGCTCGCCCATGGACAAGACCATCCATGAGTCGAGTGGCTACTCCCTCACCCGTAGAGGAAGAGAGCAACTCGGAGAGCGAGTCAGAGCGCTCACCACTGTCGCGGCGTACGTCGACTAATACAGAACCCCTCCCGTTCGCTTCGGCGAGAAGGAGGGTAGTTCTGATATTGTCGGCTTCCGAACTAACGCTCGACTTTCAGATTCGAAAAATGGATCTCGACCGTCTTGGTCGTGCCATTCTCCGCCGTCGTCACCGACCGGTGCTGCGGAATCCAAACCCCGTTCACCTTCACGTACTCATCCGTGTAGTACATCGCCTTGGTCAGCGCCTTCGTCTGCGGATCGAAGTAACTCACCGTGAACACCTTCGGCAAACTCTTACCTTCCGGAGTGCGCGTCGTTTCCAGCATCGTGATGATGAACCGGTTACCGTGCATCTCCCGATCGACCTCTACGATCTCGTCGCCGCGCACGCGGAAGAAGGAATTCGATTCGTCGTTCAGCGCAATCCTCCGAGTCGCCCCAGCGCCCTGGTCCGCAAACTGAATCGGATACTTCCCGTTCCCTTTGGCGAAGTCGCCCGAGGTTCGGTGGCCGAAAATCGTCGAAATCTCCGCCCGGAGGTCGGTCAGCGCGCCCTCGGTCAGACCGGCCGCTACCACTTCCATCTTCCGCTCTTTCGAATAAGTGAAGCTAGCCGAGACATTCTTGCCTTCTGAAACCACGGAGACCGATCCCGTGATCGACTTCACATCGTCCGGCATCGTCTGTCGAGCTTTTGAAGCCTTCTCCAACACCGCGTACGCCGCCGGATCCGCCTTCTTGACGGAAGCCAACTGCTGGGCCCGGCCCGAAATATCCGAAACGTTTAGCGACGCGTATCGACGAATGAAGTCGTAAGAGGCGCCCAGCGCGGTGCCCTTCGTGTTCTCCACAAGCATCGCGCGAACCGAAAGCGGCCCCTTCGTCAGACCTGGAAGAACCACGTGCCCCTCGGCGTCGGACTTGCCCTTGAAGGCCTCCTTCACGTCGGGAAGCGTCGCTACCAGTTCGGCACCCGCCGCCGGCTTCGAGTTCTGTAATACCGTCACCGTCGCGGTTCCGTCCGCTCCCACCGAAAGCGTCAGTTCCAGCGGCTGATTCCAAACCGTCTGCGAGGCTTCCGGAGTTTCCGCCGCCTTGGCGAAATACCAAAGCCAGAAGAGGCCCCGATTCTGCTCGCGCTTGTCGAGGACGCCGTAATTCAGCTCCACCACCGCGCTCTTCGGCCCGGGAGCCGACACCAGCAGATTGCCTTCCGCTTTCAGGGCGAGCGCTTGATTCGGCTTGCCGAACGCCTTCAGCCGGCCCTGCTTTTCGCTGTCGAGCGCAAGCGAACCCGGTCCCGGCGTTTCGTTGAACTCAACCGTGACCGCTTTAGTCTTGGGGTCGATCGTAGCCCACAAGAAGTGGGCTTGCGCCATTGCGGGAACCGCGATGGCGGCTCCGGCAATCATCAGAGAAATAACACGCTGTTTCATAAACTGCTCTATGGGTCGGTCGAAGGATAGGCTCCGGCCTTCACGGTCTCGGAGACGTTTCCGGTGGGGGCCGATCCAAACGAACGGACCCCGATGAAGACGGCAATGATGATCAAGAGGACGACGGCAACCAGATATCGCCACATCGGTGCAGGTTGCTTAGCCATGCGCTCGAGGATCGTCGCCGCCGTACTGAGGATTGGCCGGACTCTTGTTCACCCGCCACAGGTCTTGGTTCTTGACCTGCCCAACCTTCATTCCCTTGGTATGAGTGTCGGCAAACACAACGTTGCCCGTCTCCGCCGAGTGGCGGAAAATCACGCGACCGAACGAATCTGAACCCAAAACCGCATTGCCGGTCCACCGGTGCGGCGGCTTTACGTAGTAGTACGCTCCGACAAACCCGGAGCCCGCCACGTAGATCGTGCTCTCGGTGAAGGTGATGGTGTTCGATGTCTCCTGGATCTGGGTCAAGTTGACCGGCAGACCGGTGCTGGCGGCAAGCGAACTGGTGACGCAGTCTGTCCCCGCCGTATCCTTCACCCCAACTCCGGTATCGGGGCCGTCGCCGCAACCCGGAGACGGGTTCATGTACATGGCGTTGTAACCGTACGTTGTATCTCGGTAGTAGTTCAGGCCAGTAAAGACTGAAGAGGTCGCTACGGGCGAGTCCTTGAAGGAGGGGCAAATCAAGAACCGCTTTGATTTGATGTAACCCTGGTTGAATTGCACCGGCCAGGGACCGCTCACGGCATCGGTTCCGCCGCCGCCATTAGCGAACCACGCCGGAGAAGCTGTATCGTCAAAATCGCCCGCGTAGATCGTCCAGGCCACCCCGAGCTGCTTCATGTTGCTCACACAGGTGATCTTCTTCGAAGCCTCCTTCGCCTGAGCGAAGACCGGGAAAAGGATCGACGCCAGGATCGCGATAATCGCGATAACGACCAACAACTCGATGAGGGTAAACGCCATGTGCCGACCGGGCGCAGCCGTCCCCGTGGATGATATGCTCTTCATACGGTTCTCTCACAGTTCCGAGGCGGTCGATTTCTTGTCAGGGATGAGACCGCCGAAACTACACACAAAAGTATAGTTTGACGAAATGCGTCACGCTTTGCATTTCTGACGGTAATAACCATCTCCTGACGGACTTCCAAACCCCTCTCTCCTCGGGAGAGAGGGGGCGTAGCGATTTACGAACCTGTCGGATGCGTCGCCGGTCGCCGACGCTCCGGCGTCCGCGGGTTCTGGTCTACCAACTGGTTGGGCTTCCCCTCCCGCTTCCGCAACTCAAAAGCGTCGTACCGCTCGCCGGTGGCGGTTCGCGCCTCGTAAACGATCCGGTTCCGCTCCACCCGGATGATCTGATAAAGCTGCGTGTCCTCCCCCCGCCGGGCCATCCAGTCCTGCGGCACGAGGTCGTACATCTTCGATCCGCTCACCGAAACGACATACATCGTCCCGCTCTTTTGCTTCGGATTAATGCTTGATGCCACGGGGTCGAACCCCGCCCGAGCGTATGTGTGGTCATGCCCCTGAAGCACGAGGTCCACCTTGTATTTGTCGAAGATCGGCTTCCACATCTCTCGCAACTCCTTGTTGTCCCGCCCCTTCGCCGAGGAGAGGATCGGATGGTGGAAAGTCACGATCGTCCAACGATTCGGGTTGTTCTTCAACCGCTCTTCCAGCCACGGAATCTGTTCCGCTTGCCGCACGTGTGAGTTCAGCACGATGATCCGCGTGCCCTGCAAATCGGTGGAATAGACCGTCTCTTCCAACCCCTTCGGCCCGTTCTCCGGCAGCGTGAATTCGGGCCGCCAGTGAAAGGAGAGCCGCTGATTCTCGTCCGCATCCTTCACATACTCATGGTTGCCAATCGCCGGGATCGTGGGAATGCTTCCATTAATCCAACCCGGCCCGCCCTTCATTTCTCCCCAATCCGCGTCCTGATTCGACCGATTGATCAGATCGCCCGCATACAAAAAGAACTTCGCATCCGGCGCGTCGTGGTAAGCCCGGCGCACGACCCGGGACCACAGCGAACGAATCCCGTTCTGCACGTCTCCCATGTACACAAACGAAAACGGTTCCGCCTTGTCGCTCGCCGTCCGGAAGTGAAACCACTCGCTCCAGTTCGCTCCGTCGCCGATGCGATAGACGTACTGGGTGTTCGGCTTGAGCCGCGTGAATTCCACGCTATGGTAGTTCGCCGTAAACCCAAGGTCCGTCTCCAATGGCTCACTCGTCGCCTCGACGGTGGTCGACAACTCCTCCAAATAAGGACTCGGATCCGCCGGCGCGATCTGCGCGACCGCGCGCTTCGAAGAAGTGTCCGTTCGCCAAGTCACCGCCTGGCTTGTGGCGGGGTCCGATCGCCAATTCAACATGATCCGGTCGGGCATCGGAGTCGGCCGATACATCTGCGCCGCCGGATAAGCAGGCGGCGTCTGTTGAATACGAGAGTGAAATGCGAGCGATAAAGCGAGCGTGGTGAGCATTGGAAATATGTTCTGAACCCCTCGCCCCCCTGGGGAGAGAGGGGCGAGGGGGAGGGGCGAGAGTCTTTCGAATTCCACCGCGCCTACGGCCCGAGCAGCGGGCTGCCCACGCAGTAAGCCTCCGTCGACCCCTGATAGAACAGCAAATCCCCCTTATGCGGCGAGTCTGGATAAATCCCCAACTCGTTCAACACGAACCCCGCCTTCAAGAACTTGGCGTGCGAATCGTTAAACACCATGCTCGACCCACCGTCGTTCAGCTTCAGCCCGGTTCCCGAACCGTGCCGCGTCTTGTTCAATCCACAGGGCACGTCCTGCGGACTCGTGCTGAGCGAGTTCGCAAACGCCACCCGCGAGCGGCGGCGCGGCGCGGCATAAAAGTCACCGATCGATCCGTCCCCAATCAACGCCGTCTCCGCCGGAGAGACCAACAAGTTCTCCGTCGCCGGCGGCACCAAGTCGCGGACGTCCGGATGAAGGTGGCCGTTCAAGCTGTACCCAAATCCGGTGAGCGTCTTTGCGCCCTTGCCGTTATAACCCGCGGCCGGAACGTATTCGGAACACTTTGACAGCGGCGATTTCTTGCCGTTTCCGGTCTTCACGTACGGTTCGATCATGTTGACCCACTGATCGACGTCGTCCCGATCGGTGCCGTTTAGGCGCATCGGATACGCGCCGTCATGGTCGCCTAGGTACATCGTCATCGCCGTTCCCAACTGCTTGACGTTGCTCAGACACTCGGTCTTCTTCGCCGCGGCCTTAGCCTGCGCGAAAACGGGGAAAAGGATTGCCGCCAAGATGGCGATGATAGCGATCACAACAAGCAGTTCGATAAGCGTAAAGGCGCGGCGGTTCATAGGTTCCTCTGAAGTGCTTAATATCTTGTGACGCAAGATATTAAGCGACGGAGAAGCTTCTGTTAAGCGAGCATTAATTCTTCAATCAACCTAAACGCGAAGCGTTTGTATGGCGTGGCTAGATAGCTGAGAAGCTGCCTTTCACCACAGAGAACACAGGGACACAGAGGGGATTTCCCTCTTCTCCACATCCCCTCTGTGCTCCCTGTGTCCTCTGTGGTGAACCTAAACGTCACGGATTCCACAACCGCACGAGGCTTTGCAAACGGCTGGATCCAAACGACCTAAGGCCCAACCACCACGCCGCCCAGGCAGAAATCCTCGCGAGTCTCCTCAAAGAAAAGCCGGTCCCCCGGGCGCGGCGCCTGTGGATGAATCCCCAAGCCGGTCATGGTAAATTCCGCGGTCAGGAAGCGGACATGCCCGTCGGCAAAGCTCATCGTCGAGCCCCCATTCCCCGGCCGATTCGGATTTCCCGCCCCGTGGCGCGTCCGTACTTCGGAACAGGGAATCGCGTAGGGACTCAGTACCTTCGCATTCGCGTAAGCCGTCCGGACCCGCCGCCGAGGACGAGCATAAAAGTCGCCCAGGGTGCTGTCCCCGATCAACGCGATCAGCGAGGGCTCGGAAAGCGAATTCTCCCGCACCGGACGCTCCGCGTTATGCAAGTGCCCGTTCATCCCGTAGCCCCAGCCCGTAATTTTCTTCCGCCCCGACCCATCGTCTAGCCCTGGCGCGGGCACAAACTCCGAGCATTTCGAAAGCGGTGAGGTCTTCCCATCCCGCCCCGCCCGCACGTACGGAAAGATCATGTCGATCCACTGATCGACATCCTCGTTGTCCGTCCCGTCCACCCGCATCGGATAGTCGCCGTCGTGCTCATCGACGTACATCAGCATCGCCGCGGAAAGCTGACGAACGTTCGAAACGCACTCCGTCCGCTTCGCCGCCCCTTTCGCCTGCGAGAAAACCGGAAACAGAATCGCCATCAGCATGGCGAGGATTCCCACCACGACCAACAGCTCAACCAACGTAAAGGCGCGGCGCATGCTCCTCACCTCGGAACCCGCGCCACCCTGCTCGACCGCGAAAGCATCGAAACGACGTGCGCCGTAAGCGCCCCCGCCGGCAGCCAAAGAAAGAGCTGAACCAGCGCAAATAGCACCCCTTCGGTCACGGGCAGCAGGCAAGCCCCCACCGCAAACGAGCAAAGGATCAACGGCACCAGCGCATGGTAAGTCGCCAGCCCGGCTCGCACCGGCACCCGCTGCCCCGTCCACCAGCCCGCGATCAGCGGCGCCAAGAACGGATAGCCGATTAGAAAGGCGAACCAGGGCGAAGCCTCCGGATAGGGAAGCGGTGACGGCCAAATCTGCCGAATCTGCCCTGGACTGAACGGCAACCGGTAATACGCGCCGTTCGGCTCAAAAACCCGAACCTGCAAAATCAAAAGGTAGATCGCCTGCGCCACCACAAACGCCCCAAACGCCGTGCAGTTCGCCCTCCCAAAGCGCCGCTCGATCGGCCCTTTCGCGCCTTTCTGGAACCATGTCGCCAGAAAATCCTCCGCTAGCGGCCCCGGCTCCCCATGCTCCCGAATCGCTCGCCGGACCGCATCGCCGTCCGTCACTCCCTCCGTCCGGTAATCCTCGGTCAGCGCGTCCAAATGGCCCGCCACCTCTCCGGCAAACCGCTGTCGCCGCTCGAGGGGAACGGTCCCCACCAGTGGGGCGCAAAGCCGGTCGAGATAATCGTCAACCAGACCGTCGCCCGACGAGTCGTGCCGCGTTCCGGGGGAAGGGAACGGGGCCGCCACGCTCATCCCCGTTCCTCAACCGGCGTCCCGTCCGGCCGCAAACCGGCCGTCCGAAGGATCGCATTCGAGAACGCAATAAACCCATCCAACCGCCGATGCAACTCACCCGTCCCCGTCTCGGTGATGTTGTAAACCCGCCTTGGCCGCTGCCCCTTCACCGCCTCGCTCCAGTCGGAAGTCACCCATCCTTCCTCCTCCAGCGCATAAAGCAGCGGATAGATACTCCCCTGCTTCAAAGCCAACGCCCCCTGCGCTCGCCGCTCGATCTCCTTCGCGATCGAATACCCATAAGCCGGCCCATCCCGCAGGACCGCCAGCACCAACAACTCGGTATTCCCTCGAACCAGGTTCGCATTCTGGTCGCTTCCTTCGCGCACCGCTTATTTTGCGACGCAAGAGTTAAGGAAAGGTCAAGAACGAATCTCCTCGCTCCTTGCGGGCAGGGGCTAAAACCCCTTTCCAGATCTCAACGCTTTTTGTTCCCTAACCAGGGTCCTGAATTCCAATGACACCAAACTCCCGGCTTGCCCGGCCCATCTTCCTTAGGAGAAGCTAAGGATGTGAGTCTCATGCCGGAAACACCCCCCACGATGCGAACCCTGATCGGAGTAGACGCCGATGGCCTCTACCGATCCGCCATCGACCTCCTAGGACGGCTGGGGTTCGCGGGGAACCAGGCGACTTTGGCCCATTTCGACTCCACCATAACCCCCGTGGGCGTCCCCATTGTTTATGATTTCGCCGATTCAGCGGAAGTCCAAGAGAGGATCAAGGACCTTGGAGAAAACCTTCTCGAAGCCTCAGCGAATTCCGCCCGAGCCGCTGGCCTCGGCGAGTTTCCCACTACCATCTACGCCCTCGGAAACTCCTCATCCTCCCTTCTCGACCTCGCCGATACCGATCGCGCCGACCTCGTCGCCATCGGTTCGAGAAAGCACGGCGCGTTAGAGAGCTTCTTCCTGGGTAGCGTCGGTCGTGCCCTCGCCATCGGCGCCCACCAATCCTTCCTCATCGCCCGCGGCGTCCGAACAACCGAAGGTCCCGTCCGCGCCATCTTCGCAACCGACCATTCCGACTACGCCAATCGCTGCTTCAACCGCCTCCTGGACATGAATCCCAAAGGTCTGGAGCACGTGACCATCGTCACCGCCACCGAGTCCAGCATCGACTCAAGCTTTGGCAGCGAAATGGGCTACGACGACCGAACCCCCTACTCCATCTCCGAAGCCGAAGACCGAATGCGCGCCCACGGCGACGAAATCGTCGCCCGACTTGCCGCCAAAGACATCTCCGCCGAATTCCACCTTGTTGAAGGCTATCCGGCCGAAGTCCTCCGTCAAGAGATGGAGGCCCGCTCCGCCGACCTCCTCATTCTCGCCGCCCGGGGCCACGGCCTCATCGAAAGAATCCTCATCGGCAGCCTAGCCCTCCACATCGTCGTCGCCGAACCCTATTCGGTGCTGGTGCTGCGGCTCCCGGAGTAACGGGAATCTCGATGGACACTCCGCGAACTGAACTCCCGAAACGCAATGGTTGGCGGTGACCGTTGGATGTGCGGCAGGCCGTGAACAAGCATCGCGGAACCCAATTCGTTCGTGGTCGCGGCTACCGTAGTGAACGATAACTCTGAGGAAGATCTCTAATCTGGAGATGGCGAAAAACTACTGAAAAGAGCGATTAAGGCACCTGGCGGAGTTTCTCAACAAAGTCGGCCAGTGTTACCTTTGTGAGGAAACCCACGACCTGATCTCCGATCTCGTTTGAGAGATCGGAGACCAGGGCGCTCATACGGCAGCCCACTGGGCAGCCGGGATCGCCCTTCGTTTCCCTCTTCGCGACGATCGGAGGGGGCTCGGTCGCGAAATAGATTTCTGCCAAGCTGATCGCCTTCGGAGACTTCGAAAGCCGTACCCCTCCCGAGGGGCCGCGAACCGTTTCAACCAAATGGACTTCCGCCAAGAGACCGACAAATCTGCGGACGGTCACGGGATTGGCGTATAGGCTCTTAGAAAGCTCCTTCGAAGAGACAAGTCGGCCTTCAATGTAAGCCAGGACCGACATGATGTGAAGCGCGGTCGCAAACTGCTGATTCACCATCACTATTTATTGTAGCAAAGAAAATTACATATAGACGTGGGGTTTCCGCTCTTAATGTAACTATAATTATTCCATACGTGGGCAAGACACAAGGCCTCCTCGCTGCGCGCGCACAAGGGGCAGGTTCTCAAAACCAGTTTGGTCTCGCGATAGCCCCGTCTCAAACAAGAAAACTAAAGGATTTTAACGACCAATGAGTACTAACCTATCCGCCCCGGAGCTTCTTCGACGCAGTCTGGACACCTTCCTCGCCAAGGATATGAAAGGCTGGGCAGATCTGTGCGATGAGGACGTCGTTGCGGAGTTTCCCTTCGCTCCTGAAGGTTCGCCGAAAAGGCTGGAAGGCCGCACTGCGCTCTACGAGTACCTTCGCAATTACCCAAGCGTCATCGACGTGCGTTCGATTCCAACGCCACGGATCTATATGACGGAGGACCCAAACGTTGCGATTGCCGAATGGAGCGCTTCGGGCGTCGTCCTGTCCAACGGCAATCCTTACGAGATGAGCTACGCGACCTTCGTGACGTTCCGCGACGGTCTCATTGTCAGTTATCGCGAGTACTGGAACCCGATGGCTTTCATGGCGGCCATGAATGGCGCACAGTTCTAGAACAGCGATCCTCCTGGATTGACGTCAAAACCACCGGCCCTCTGCCGGACGAAGAACCGCTGGCGGCCGGCAGAGAGCTTAATTAAGATACTTTACAACCTTAAGTTCTCTTGAGGCAGCTTCGAATGCTGCCGCAGGGGGGCGAATAAGGATCTAGCGTAACGCCCCCTCGTTAGCCCCACTTCATTTCGCCCAACGCAACCTTTGCTCCGATATCGATCGCCACGTCCATTGCGAGGCCGGGATAGCGCACTTTCATCGCCGCGATCAGCTCGGTCGAATTCTCCGCTCGGGCCAACTCCTCCTCGAAAGCGGCGAGATAACCCTTCGTGTGCTCGACGCCCGAAAGGTCGGTGGCCGTATCCAACGCCATATGGCCTGGCACGACGGCCGCCGGTTTACGGGCGATGATCTGGTCAAGGTTGGCAATCCAAGCGGCGCGCAACTCCGGAGTGGCCGTATCGGCCGTCCAGACATGGACGCCGTTAAAAATGAGAACGCCCCCGAAAATGGCTTGAAGCGAGGGCACCCAGAGATAGCGGCGATTGGCCAGCCCTTCCGCGTCGGTGATCTCGATCGTTTCGCCGTCGACCGTAAACGTCTTGTCGTCAAAGACCTCTGGGATGACGACTTCGGACAGCGTTTGCGGGCCGTTCTCCTTTAGTTGCGGTCCCCAGACCGCGATCTTCTTCTCGACGCTCGCTCGGATAGCGGCCACGGTTTCCGTAGCCGCTACGATCCGCGCATCCGGGAACGCCTCTTTGATCGGACCGAGACCGAAGTAGTAGTCGGGGTCGCTCTGGCTAATGTAAACGTAAGTCAGCCGTTTGCCGCCCTCCCGGATCGCCTCGGCCAGCGCGCGACCGTCGGAAAGGGTGAATCCTCCATCGATCAACACGACCTCGGTCGGGCCGGAGACGAGCACCGGAGCACGGAAGAACCCGTTTGGCCCGGCGGGGTGGTGCTTCCAAGTCAAAGCCGATGTATTCGGAGTGGTTTCCATAAATCCCTTCGCAACCGCTCACGATCGCGTTTGAAAAGAGCCTATCCGAAGACGCTTACTTTTTGGAAGTACATACCTTTTGGTAAGCTACTTGTGTGGGTCCGAGGTCTAAGTTAGTTGAGAGTCTTCAGAAGAAGGTCAAGGGGAACCTTCGCGCCGCAGACTGCCCCTCCCGAACCGTTCTGGGGCATGTCACTTCCCGCTGGGGCGCGCTGGTACTTCTCCTCCTCTTGGATGGAACCCTCCGGTTCAGCGAGCTGGCTCGCGCAATTGGCGGGGTCAGCGAAAAGATGCTGGCCCAGACTTTGCAGGCACTTGAAGCGGATGGCCTCGTGGCAAGGCACGTCCATCCGACGGTCCCGCCAAAGGTCGAATACAGCCTAACCCCCCTGGGCGGAGAGGCGGCACTCCACGTCAAATCATTGACGGACTGGGTTGAAGATCATACGTCGGAGATCATCCAGATTCGAGCCCAGAACGCAAACGTCCGAACTTCTCATAACTGACTTCCTCTATTCGCGGGTTCCCCTTTCGCATCTATCGCCCCTCGAAAACCTGTCAAAGTCCATCCAATGCTCCGCACCTGCGCCTTCCTCGCGGCCGCCCTCGCCACCGGAACCGCCAACACCCAAACGGTGACCGAGACCCCGCAACGCGGCAGCTTCCCCCTCGTCTCCAACGGCCAACCGGCCACCCTCCGCATCGACGGTAGCCCCGCCAAAGTCGTCCGCATCGCCGCCCAACTCTTCCAAGACGACATCCAAACGGTCACCGGTGCGACCAAAGCACCCTCCCCCGACAACGTCCTCCTCGTCGGCACTCTCGGCGCCTCCCCCCTCCTCGACAGCCTCGCCAAACGCGGCAAGATCGATGTCAAAAACGTCAAAGGCCGCTGGGAGGCCTACACCATCGCCCGCGTGACCGATGCCCAAACCGGCCTCAAAGACGCTCTCGTCATCGTCGGTGCCGACCGCCGCGGCACCGCCTATGGCCTGCTCAGCCTCTCCGAAGCCATCGGCGTCTCCCCCTGGTACTGGTGGGCCGACGTCCCCGCCGCCCGCAAAAAGGCCCTCTACCTCTCGCTCCCCAAGCCCCTCGTCGATGCCCCCGCCGTCAAATACCGCGGCATCTTCATCAACGACGAAGACTGGGGCATGCAGCCCTGGTCCGCCAAAACCCTGGAGCCCGAAACCAAAGACATCGGCCCCAAAACCTACGCCAAGGTGTTCGAACTCCTCCTCCGCCTCAAGGCCAACTACATCTGGCCCGCGATGCACCCCTCCACCAAGGCGTTCAACCTCTATCCCCAGAACAAATTCGTCGCCGACGACTACGCCATCGTCATGGGCTCCTCCCACGCGGAGCCGATGCTACGAAACAACGTCACCGAGTGGGACGAAAAGAAGCGGGGCCTCTTCGACTATTCCAAAAACCGCGCCGGCGTTGCCAAGTATTGGGAAGAGCGTGTCGCCGAGAATGGCAAATTCGAAAACGTCTACACCATGGGGATGCGAGGCATCCATGACTCGGGCATGCAGGGCGGCGGCACCACCCAGGATAAAGTCGCCCGCCTAGAAACCATCTTCGACGACCAGCGCGCCATGCTCGCCCGCTACGTCGCCCCCGACCCCGCCAAGGTCTCCCAGATCTTCGTGCCCTACAAAGAAGTTCTCCCTCTCTACGAGGCCGGACTCCACGTCCCCGACGACATCACCCTCGTCTGGCCCGACGACAACTACGGTTACGTCCGCCACTATCCCAGCGAGGTTGAAAAGGCCCGTTCCGGCGGTTCCGGTGTCTACTACCACGCTTCCTATTGGGGAGAGCCGAACGACTACCTCTGGCTCTGCAGCACCCCGCCCGCCCTCATCTGGGAGGAGATGCGCAAGGCCTACGACAACGGCGTCAAGAGCGTCTGGGTCCTCAATGTCGGCGACCTCAAACCCGCCGAAATCGATATCGACTTCTTCCTCCGCCTCGCCTGGAATCCGCAGGCTTACGGCCGCGACGCCCAACCCCGCTTCCTCAAAGACTGGGCCACCCGCACCTTCGGCCCCTCAAGTGCCGACGAAATCGCCGCCATCCTCGCCGAGTACTATCACCTCGGCTTTGACGCCAAACCCGAATTCGCCTACAAAACCATGTTCATGCCCCGCTGGCCCGGTGAGGCCGACGGACGCCTAAAACGGTACGCCGCCCTCGTCACGCGCACGAACCGCCTCTACGACGCGCTCCCCGCCGCCTCGCGAGACGCCGCCTACGAACTGCTCGTCTACCCCGTCCGCTGCGCCGCCGCGATGAATGTCAAAGTCGCCAACGGCCGAATCTGCCGCCTCTACCGAGCCGCCGGCAAAACCGCCGAAGCCGACCAGGCCGCCGAAAGGGCAAAGCAGGCCTACCAAACCATCCTCGACGAGACCCGCTACTACAACGAGACCCTCGCCGGCGGCAAATGGCGCTGGATGATGTCCGACAAACCCCGCGGCCACTCCGAATACGGCCCTCCGGATCTCACCTCACCCCTCCCGAAAATCGAACTCCCGCCCAAAGGCGCCCGCATCTCGATCCCCGCATCCAAGCCCACCCGAAACATCCCCCAAAGCGGCGCCTCCTGGCTCCCCGTCGCCGACCTCGGTCACCGTGGAGACGCAATGGCCGTCTTCCCCACGACCGCCCACGGCATCGACCCCAAAGACCTAAAGACCCAATCCCCCGCGTTGGAGTACGCCTTCACCCTCGACTACACCGGCCCCGTCCAGGTCCTCGCCGAGTGCCTCCCCACCTTCCCCACCGACCCCAAACGCGGCCTCCGCTACGCCGTCGCCATCGACGACGAAGCCCCCCAACTCTTCGACCTCGCCACCAAGGAATACGCCCCCAACTGGGCCGACCGAGTCCTAAGAGCCCAAGCCACCGGCCGCACTGACCATCGCCTTCTCACGAAGGGCGCTCACACCCTCAGGGTCTGGATGGTCGACCCGGGCGTCGTCTTCGACCGGTTTACGATCGGGGATGGGAAGCCCGAGCCCACCGGCATCTACGATTAACGAAACTCCCCTCTCCTCTCTGTTTGTTGGTCACGGAGGAAATCGGTCTTGGGTTATCTCCCGACCGAATTCCTCTCTACAACCACCCGTCCCGACTGCTCAGTCCGCACCAACTCCGAATGCGTCGCCCGGTTCCCCAAAACCCGTAACCCGTCCACCGCCCTCGCCGACACCAGCGGCTTTCCACTCCCAACAAACTCGTTCCCCTCAACCCGCACGTTACGATGCACCGGTCCCGCAAACGCCGCGATCTGCGGATCGATCTCCACCACCGGCCCGCCGCACTCAAAGAACCGATTCCCCTTGATCAGCAGATCCCGCACAGGCCCCGATTCATACCAACTCTTTGCATCGTCCGCCACCAGAACCGACGGCATCGGAATCCGAAAGAACCGATTACCCACAATCTTCACCGGACGTCGCGTCGAAATCAGAATCCCCCGCGTCGGCAGCTTAGAGATCTCGCATCCCGTCACCTCCACCGAAGGCGTCCAAGTGACGTTCTCCACCACATCCGAATCCAGCTTCAGACCCGTCGGCAGGTCCCGGTCCAACGTCAAGACCTGAATCCGAGGATCGTCGGTCATCGAGAACGCCGTCACCTTCGCCTTCGCGTAGGGCAGCAAGCTCTCCTTGTTCACAAACTCGATTTCGTCCCCCGGCGCAAACGCGGCAAACCCCCAAGTCTGGTCGTGCATAAACCGGACCCGAATCTTGCGCCCTTCACTCCCGATCACCCGCAGGTGAGTCCCATGCACGTTGATCGCGTCGTCGTGCGCCGCCGTCAGCACACAGTCGGCCACCCGAATCTTCCCGCGGCAACCGGAGAAATGCAGAATATCCGCCGCCGAGGCGCAGGTTCTCCCGGCAGCCGGCGAGACATCCACCCGCCGAAGGTCAATGTTCTCCGTGAACTGAAACAGCGCCCCAAACCCCGCCATCGACCGGATCTTCACGTCCCTCATCGCCACGTTCCGGCACCGGCTGAACCACATCCCAGCCTGGTCCCGCGTCATATCCCGGAACTGATACGTCCGCCCCACCACCACGCGTCGGTCCGTCTCGAACCGGAGTAACCGAGCCCCCACCTCCCGCACCGAGTTACAAACCGTCGGGTCCTCCCCCCGCCAAGTCGTCTCCGTGACGGGGTCATACGGCTGCGTGAGATTGTGAAAAGCGTGCCAATCCTCACCCCACCATTCGATCCGATTGCCCACCAGCCGGTAGGTCGAGTCTGGATGAACCCACCCAATCCAATACCCATCGCCCTTCTCGACCGCCGTGATCTCCGAAACCGCCGGCCGCGCAAAGTCGAATTCCAGCCCGTACAGCGAAACATTGCGGCTCTCCTCCGCCGCGACCATCGTCATCTTCCCCCGCATCACCAGCTTCGCTCCCGCCCCGGAGACGGTCAGCCCCTTCTGCCCCGAAAGGTCCAACGCGATCGTCCGCATCCCCGTCGATCCTGCTTCCGTCGCATTGCTGAAATAGCCCCGCCGCCGCACGGCGTTCGTCGAGAAAAAGTCATATCGGCCGGCTGGAACCACCAAGGTCACCGGCTCTTTGACTGCCCGAGCGGCCGCCAACGCCTGCCGAAACGGCCCCGTCGCGTCCTCGCCGGAATCCGGCTGCGCGCCGAAATGAGTCACATCGAGGGTCCGGGGCATAGCCGTGGAAAGAAGCATCGGAAGCAACGCGCCGATCATGGCTGCGAGGGACGCTACCAGTGCGGAGCCTTCCGGCACAAGCCTATTCCCAAACGGATCTGTTGAAAACAGTGCCGGAAGCGACTTCGATTCCGGAAACACTTACGAAAAGCTGATCGGGATCCGCGTTACCGATGGCCCTGAGAAGCGTCTGGGTTGCTCGGATCGAATCCGCCATGCCTCATCTTCTCGGCCTGCCGCTCCTGGAACTCGGGAGAGAGTTCGCTGGGCGGCGGGTTCGATTTTACGATGTCCGCCGATCCCTCCTTTGGCTGTTCGTCTGCCCCGCACCCAGCAAGGGCGGTTGCGAGAACGAGCAGACACCACGTCGATCGAAGGCCCGATTTCTTCATGGTCACCACGCCGCGATCGGCGTCCCGTTGATCGTCGAACCGTCCCAGTCCGGAGTGAAAATGATGGTGTGGCAGTAATACTGGTCGAACCAAGCCATGTTCCCGACCTTGCCATCTGCCTTCGGATAGTAGGCCCAAGGATCTTTCCGATAGTCAGTCCTCGTGCCCGTTCCGTAGTTCATGCCAAGTTTTCGAATGCCGGCATGACCGTCCGTATAGGTCCAGGTCTGGACATTACCGTAGACCCATTGCGAGTTCCAGTTGTAGTAGACCTCGGTATAGGAACCCGGCTTCGAGTAACCGCAACCCGCCTCTGCCGGAACATAGACGCAAGGACCGGTTGTCTCGCACGAGAGCGTGGGAACCGCGCCGGGAGAGATCCCCACATAGTTGTCCTTTCCGGTGACCTGAGTCGCAAGCGGAGTGGTTGCCGGACTCGTCACCGCCGTCGCGCTGTAGGAATGTAGGAGCCCGTTGTACGAATAGCCTGACTTCCAAGGCTCTTTCTTCTTATAGGCCGCAGTACTCGCCGTGGGGAAGATATTGTAGTCGACGCCGTTCGGCGCCTCAAGGATCTGGCTGTTCTTTAGGTACGGAAAGATCTCGTTCTCCCAAGCGCCGGCCGAAAACACCTGCAAGCCGGAATAGGTCGTCCAGTCCGCCGGAATCTCGTGCCACCAGCCCCACGCCCACTTCCCGTCGGATTTCTTTCCGCACTGAAGGGGGAACTGATCGTCGGCATCTCCCAGATAGATCTGGGTCGCCGTGTTGAGCTGCTTAAGGTTACTGATCGACGCGGCCTTCTTGGCTGCGACCTTAGCCTGCGCAAAAACGGGAAAGAGGATTGCCGCGAGAATCGCGATGATTGCGATAACCACAAGAAGTTCGATAAGGGTGAATCCGCGCTTTGTCATAAATTCCCCGCGATAGGTGGGAATCGCATTCTAAGGCGAGAAAATGGGATTCCAAGCCGAGCGCTTAAAAAAGGAACTGAAACTTATAGGTCATTTGAATTCAACCCATAAATTTCACGTTAAAAATGGTAGTTTTTCTTCATGCCAAAGCAGTTCGACCGGGCGGATCTCGACTGGTCGCTGGTCGGAGAGAATATTCGCTGGTGGCGACATGCCACCAGTGTCACGCAGTCAGAACTCACCTCGCGAGCCGGGTTGACGGCTATGACGATCTACAACGCGGAAAAGGGCCGCCCCGTAAGCACGCGGACCCTCAAAAAGATCGCGTCGGCTCTGGAAATACCGGTTTCCGAACTTTGTCTCGACCAGCGCGTGGCCCAAAATCGGGATCAAGGATATTTTCTGCACCGGGCAGAAACCACTGTCTGGTGGCCCCTCGGCGTCAAGCGCCAACCCGGGCGCCCGGAACCGATCTATTCCGAGATCGACGCCCCAGAACGACGCCGCGTCGCTCTCCTCGGTTTCGTTGCCGGATTTGTCCATACAACCCAGTTCGTCATGCCCGAAGGTCCCGGCATGAACTCCATCGAACTCTTCGGAAGGTTCGAAGGGCAGATCAACCAAACGCTCTATAAAGACGCCCTCCTGCTCTGCCTCGAAGGTGAGGTGACCGCCACGATCAAAGGGGCCGGGGTCTTGTTAAAGACCGGCGACACCATCGGATTCAGCACCAAGCACCTCACCTCTCTGGAGCCGAGTTCGCATCTAACGCCGAACGCACTCCCCGTCCGTCTCCTCTGGATCGGCGGCAACCGCCTCGGAAAAGTGCCCGGCGGCTCCCCCAGAAAGAGGGTCACGGACCGTTCGGGGAAACGTGCTCCAAAGCAAAAAGCTTCGACCGCGTAAGACCTGGTTTGAATTCAGGTCGCGCAACCCACTAGACCGACGGGTCCAACCAAGCCCTTTTAACGGGGAGCCTTGGCGTTGCCCATCGAACCCGATCTTGCCTCGAATGCGGGCGGAGCAGGTGGCTTTCATCGACCCACCACAACGACTCGCGCCCCATACTAAATTCAACGACTTCGGCGCGACCCTTGTGAACCCACTATGATGCTCTTCCTGCCCGTCCCGGCCAATCTCGACATTCTTCAATTTGGCGTTGCCGCCTCGGAAAAAGCGCATCGTCTGACCGCCGAAAGCAGCGAAGTCGTTCAGGGTGGACTAGCCACTCCCGCGCGCCGCCTCCTGCCCCATACGCCACAGACTTGGGAAGGCGGCCGGTTGGGTTTCGACATGAAGGTCGATCCTCAAAAGCCGAACTACGTCACGGTTCGGCTATGGGGCTCGGACACTCAGGCAAACCGCCTCGTGCTGTTCGTCGACGGCAAACAGATCGGCTACCACCATATCGGCGACTACGATCTCATCGATTTCGGATCGGAGAGCGGGCAGCCATCGTTCAACGGCCGTTTCTTCATCTCCACCACGCCGATTCCGGCGTCGCTGACCAAGGGAAAGCGTTCGCTTCATCTCGAGATCCGAAGCATGGGCGCTCTTTGGAGCTACGGCCAGACCTTTGACAAATTTCAAAAGCTGCTGAGCGAACCGACGCGCGGGATTTACGCCGCCTACACGCATACCGACGGCTTCTTCCGCCCACCGCCCGGTGAGCGTCAGGGCCAGGCCGTCGATCCACCCATCCGTGAAAACCCGAAGGCGGAGCTTCTCGAAACGCTGAAGACTCGGCTTAACAAAACCATCGACAACCTCATCGCAAAAGGGAGCCCGCTCAACCAGATGGAGGCGCACACCCTGGCCCGGGCCTACCGGATGAACTGGACCCACGCTTACCGCAATCCAGAGGCACTGAAGCGCGTGGTCGAAGCCGGCGATAACCTTTTCCGGCGGTTCAACGCCGACCCGCGACTGGTCTCGAACGAACGCGACACCTGGAATCCTGACTGGTTCGGCTTCGGTCCGTTCGGTCAAGTCGTCGGTTGGCTGAGCGGAGAGATGAAGTTGGATGAGAACATGTCCGACGGCAACGGCGACCATATTCCGCGCCGCTCCGCCTATATCGCCCTGTTCAAGGCCAGCGTCAACTATCTCCGTACCCACCGGCGCTGGTACACGAATCAGTCGATGATCGTTGACCTCTACGCCTACCTGTCCAATCAGGGTCTCCGTGCAGTGGCGCCCGAGCAGGCGTTTCCGGAGGAAAAGATGCTGGACTTCCTGCATCAATCGCTCGGCATCAAGCCATGGCTCGGCAGCGATACGCCCGACGGCACACCGGACTACATGCTCGGGAAATCCTATTTCCAGATTACGAAAAAGGGGCTGACCCGGGAGCTAGGCTACGTGGGCTACTACGGCGAGGTCCTGGACTGGGCGGCCTCGATCTACCAGGCCACCAAGGGCAACGGCGCCGAGGGGGACCCGTTGATCAAGGCCCAACTGGTCAAGCTGGCAAACGCTCGCTCGTACTTCCGGTACCCATCCGTCGATGCCGACGGCAATCGCACGATGCGCATCGAAGCCGTCGTCGGTTGGCGCGACGCCCACTACCCCGGAGACGTGGTCTACGGCGAACGGTTCGCCTGGGACGGTTCTCCGCTCTACGTGGCGGCGGCGACGAAGGATCCTCGACAGGTCTCGTTTGCCCAGCAAATGTTTGCCGATAACCAGTTTTACTCCTCGGTTGAGGAGCACATGAAAATGGGCGGACTTCGAGTCGACGCTGGGATGCTGGATATTCCTGACGAAGTCGCCTTCATCGAAAAATCATCTCCTGGCGCGGATAGACTTCCGATGTCCCAAAAGGGCGACTGGGTCTGGAGCGACGAAGAAGACGGCGTGGTGGCGATTCACCACGGCAACGACATCCTTTACGCCTCCCTCTATTGGCGCGCCCGCGCCGGCGTGAACTTCCTTGCCAAGGTTCACCTTATTCGCCCCACCATGGATCGCCTCGCTACCGTGAACGAGGAGATCCGTTTCGAGCCAAGCGGACTTTTCTACACTCGCCCGGACAATATCAACTCCCTAGCTCAGGGCACCCGGAACTTCCAAGAGTACGCAGATATTCATTCGGCTCACGCCGGAGAGCGCCTCCCAATCGCAAAAGTCCCGGCTGGGACGAACTATAAGCCAGGCGACGAAAGCGTCTATGCGGGCCGGGGCAGGTTCTACGTTCTGCGCTACGGCCCCTATCTGATCGCGATGAACATGGGGGCCAAATCGGATTCGGTGATCGTCCCGGCAAGTTCTGCCCCGATCCCTGAATTAGTCTCACGAAAATCGATACCCGCCAAGGGCGGCCTCCAAACCGTCGCCCCGGGCACAACCGCGGTGTTCTACTTTGCGAAGGATGACCGGTAACGAGTTGCAGTGAGAACGGCCTTCTGTCGTTCGACAATCTGAGTGACCCCTTCGGCCTTTTTCAAGCCGTCTTTGATCACTTGAGCATCCTCTTTGTCGCCGCTGATCATGATTTTGCGAGGCTGAAGGTTATTTACGGGTAAATATAGATCTGTATCGATGGCCAGTGCCCATGTGCTGGCAGCGTTGAACCTGCGGAAGCAGGCCGATTCCCCAGGAACCTGCGTCAATGAAGTCAATCTCCAGGGTTTTAGTAATGTTTGCGTCCACGATCTCGGCTCTTGCCTCTGCGCAAAGTGACAAGATGACCCCCATTCCGATCCCCAATCAGCCCGGCGCTATCGTACTTGGGACCGGCAAACTTGAAGCGGCTACCGCCGAAGAAGCTTGGCACTCCCAGTACGGAAGCATGTTTGCCCGGAACGTGAGCATCGCTACGCTCACTCCCTTCCTCCCCGAGAAGGGCAAGGCTACGGGAGCGGCGGTGATCGTGGCTCCGGGCGGCGGGTTTCGCACCCTGTCGATGGAGAACGAGGGTTGGAACGTTGCGAAAGCACTAAACAAAAGAGGGGTCGCGGCGTTCGTCCTGAAGTACCGCCTGAATCCCACGCCTGCGGACATGCCGGGGTTCGAAGCATCGATGCGGCAGGTGTTCTCGGCCACGGCCACGCGTCCACCGGGTCCCCAGGATCCTTCGGTAGCGCTGGCGCCTCAGATCGCCGATGCCGTTGCCGCTTTTCAACTTGTTCGCTCCCGCGCCAAGGAGTGGAACGTCGACCCCGAGAAGGTGGGCATGATCGGCTTTTCGGCAGGTGCGATGCTCACGATGTCCACCACGCTCTACGGCAAGGAGGCCAAGCCGGCCTTCATCGGCAACATTTATGGCCCTCTCGCCGCCCTGACGGTGCCGGAAAATGCCCCTCCCTTGTTCGTCGCCCTGGCCTCGGACGACCCATTCTTTGCGAACGCGGGCTTCGGGCTCATTAACAGTTGGAAAAAGGCTAAGCGTCCGGTTGAATTCCACCTCTACGAGCAAGGCGGCCACGGCTTTGGGATGTATCCGAAGGAGACGACGAGTACCGGGTGGTTCGAGTCCTTCGCGTCTTGGCTACGCATGCGCGGATATATCGAGAGGTAGGAGATCGATAGGGCACCACCGTAAATAAGTCCACTTATTCTGCCGGTTTATGTTGTATAGTTGACGTCAACATTGGCAGCATTCGAAAAATGAATGTTGCCTATGTACCGGCCGCCCCAGAGGTGACCTTTTTAACATCGAGTCTTTAATTGATTGAGCCGAAATTCCTCACCGCGGAGGATCCATATGCACAAGCAAAAAGCCTTCACTCTCATTGAGCTTCTCGTCGTGATCGCCATCATCGCGATCCTCGCCGCCATTCTCTTTCCGGTCTTCGCGCAGGCGAAGGCAGCCGCCAAGAAGACGACCTGTCTTAGTAACCTCAAGCAACTCGGCACCGCGCACATGCTGTATGCGGGCGATGCCGACGACTTCTACGTCCAACCCTTCAATCGAACGAAGTACGGCCCGGACTTCATCAACGACGTTACGACCTGGGATCGTTTGATCTTTCCTTACACGAAGAGCGGGCAGCTCACCACCTGCCCGAATGACCAGTATTCGTCTCAGGTGAACACTAAGGACATGGGGCGGGTTAAGCGCTCCTATTCAATGCCGGGAGCGATGGGTTGGGTCTGGTTTGAGAACAACAACTACTTCGCGGTCTCCCAAACTCAGCTCTTTTCGCCCGTGATCACGATCCTGCTGTTTGAGCGGGACAACTACAACGGCAACTCCTACGAGAACTATTCAGTAGCAGATGGCCTCAACGAAGGGGCCTATCGGCATAACAATGGTCTCCAGGTCGCGTGGGCGGATGGCCATGCGTCCTTAATCAAACGACCAGGGAAGGGCTGGCCCATTTTGAAGGGCTATCGCTGCTGGCCTCATCAGAACCCCGGCACCTTCAATCCGGACAGCAACTCCAGGTTTAGCGGCAACTGGCACGACCCTAATCCGTATCACGACGGCATCGACAAGACCTGCGGCGGCAGTGAGGGAACGGTTCCGTAAATGGACAGGCAGAAGCTAAAGTTGGCCGCGGTCGTCGGGGTGATCGCCCTCGCCCTAGCTGGCCTCGCATTCAGCATGAAGTCTGCCGGAAAGGCGGATGAGTACGCGCCGTCACCCGGAGGTCAAGGCGAGGTTGCTCATATGGCCGATGGACGCGGACAGCAGAGCAGCGCTCCGGGCATGCCGGGTGGCCCTCCTTCCGGAAAGGTTCCTGGCAGCGCCCACTGAATCTGTAGCACGGAGCCGAGTGACGTGAGTTGCTCGGCTCCGTGCCCCTTTAGGCCCCGCCGCTGGAGCGCCGCACCAAGAGCTCGGTGGGCAACACGATCTCTTGAGGAGGATTTCCCGGGTGGCTCAGCTGCTCAAGGAGTAGCTCGACCGCGCGATGCCCCATTTCGTAAGCGGGCTGAGACACGACGGTAAGAAATGGCTGGCCGACCATGGCCGGAGGAAGGTCGTCAAAGCCGACAAGGGCGATGTCCTCCGGAACTCGAATCCCCAGGCTGTTGAGGCCTTGGAGTGCGCCGATGGTCACGAAGTTGTTCAGTCCGAATATTGCGGTCGGTCTCGGCTCGATGGCCATCGCTTCAATAGCTCGGTGCCGACCGCTTTCTGGAGAGAGAGGACCGTGGGAAACGGAGACTCGATCCCGAAGCTCTCCCAGCGCGTCCAGAAATCCATCGACGCGATCGTCGGATGTCGTGACACCCACCGGGCCAGCAAGGACGGCAAAGTTCCGATGCCCCAAACTCACCAGGTAGCGCGCCATCTCCTCGGCGCCGGTACGGGCGTCGCAACGTACCACGCTGTACTCGTGCGTTGGAACGCGGCGATCCAGGATTACCACCGGAAGCCCGCGCTTCGCGGCGAATTCTAGTGACCGCGTACCGCTTCGGGCGGGCACCAAGAGGACTCCGTCGACGCTCTGCTGGGCGAGCATTTCCAGATACCGCAGCTCCTCGTCCTCGGACTCGTCGGTATTGCAAAGGAGCACCAGATGATCCCGGTCGCTTGCCGCATCCTCGACCCCTCGCGCGACGGTGGTGAAGAACGGGTTGGTGACGTCGGTCACCATGAGCGCGATTGTGTGCGTTCGGTTGGAACGGAGGCCGCGCGCGAGCCGGCTCGGCACATATCCAAGCTCCTCGATCGCCTCCTTCACCCGTTGTCGGACACCCTCGGACACCGCGCCCGAGCCGTTGACCACCCGGGAAACCGTCATGTCGGTGACGCCGACGCGCGCCGCCACGTCTTTGATCGTCACCCGGTTCCTTCGTGGATCGGCGCTCATCTCGAAGGACAGTATGCGTCGGACCGTCAGGGCCGTGTCTGGAAAGTGTTCTCCTGTCTCACATTCGTATCTCCACCGCCCTTCCGGTGTAAGAAACGGTGTGATCCCCTTCGACTTCCTTGGCTCCCACCCCGTGGTCTTTTCCAACCAGAACGACCCGCAGCTTCCGAGTTGCGGCCATTCCGGGAAAGGTCCCCTTCCGCTCGCCGAGGGTGAGTGTCCGCTTTGAATCGTTCCAGCTCAAACCGATTTCGCTCTTGGCTCCCCTTTCATAACCGTAGCCATCCCCGGCGTCGTCGTAAAGCATAAACCTCCCGTCCGCTCCGGGATACACACGGATCTCCAGAGGCGATCCCGCCGCTTGTCCGACGTTCTGCACCACCGGGCCCAGTGGGAGAATCGATCCCGCCTTGACGAACAAGGGGATTCGATCGAGCGGCGTCTTGACCGCAGCTTCCCGACCGCCGGAGAACTTTTCTCCGGTCCAGAAGTCGATCCAACCGCCCCGCGTGGGCGGGAGGTAAACCTTCCATTCCGTCACCCCCGGCGTCGTTACCGGAGAAACAAGCAAGGACGGGCCGAAGAGATAAGAACCGGCAACATCCCAACTCTTGGCATCCCCGGGAAAAGCCGTACCGAGAGGCCTCATAAAGCTCGTGTCGTCGCGCCAGACCTCCGCCGCAACGGAGTAGTTGTAGGGCAGCATCCGGTAACGCAACCGATCGAATCCCAGGAGAAGGCTCTGCGTCTCGGGCAGGTAGTTCCACATCTCCGTGCGGCTCTGGTAGCCGTGAATCCGCAGGATGGGACAGAACGTGCTCCAAGCAAACCATCGGGACAGGAGTTCGTTGTAATCAGGCGAGGTGTACTGGTCCCGCGGATGGAAGAAGCCAGCCGCGTCGGTTGTCCAGTACGGAATCCCCGTGAGGCTGAAGTTAAGCCCTGCGGGAATCTGCCGCCGAAAGCCGTCCCACGTGCCGTTGATGTCTCCCGACCACGACGCGGCGGCGTACCGCTGGCTGCCCGCAAAAGCGGATCGTGTCAGGTTGCAGACGCGCTTTTCTTCCGAGGTCGCCCGCTGTCCTTCGTAAAGGCCACGGCTCGCCAATAGGGGATAGGCACTCGTAATCGCATCGCCTGGGCCGGCGCTGGTCGTCGCTCCCAGCCAGTCGGTTCCCGGATCTCCCGGCTCGGTGGCGTCCCCCCACCAAGCGTCGGTCCCCTTGGAGAAGAAGGCGTCGTTGATTCCCTTCCAGCGAATCGACCGCCCCTTTTCGGAAAACACATCGACCCAACCATTCGCCCACGCGCCGGCAGCCTTCAATTCCGTCTGCGTCACGCTCGACGGGTTGCACCAGACGGAGATCATGAACCGGACGTCCATCGCGTGGAGCCCATTGATCATCGCCTTCGGATCGGGATAAGCTGACTCGTCCCAAGCATAGCTACCCCAGCCGTGACGACCCCAGTACTGCCAATCCTGAACGATAAGATCCATCGGGATCTCCCGGCGTCGAAACTCCGCCGCCGTTCGCAGAATCTCGTCCTGGCTTGAATACCGCTCGCGACACTGCCAAAGCCCAAAAGCCCACTTGGGGAAGAGAGGCGCTTTGCCGGTGACTTGGCGGTACGCCGCGATTGCATCGTCCGGCTGCGGTCCGTGAAAAACCGTATAGTCGATGCCGCGACCATAGTCCGAAAGAAAAGTCGTGGTGTCGTCGATCCGGCGGGCGAGAAGCTTCACGGCTTTCCCACCACCCCGCACCGCCAACTTGATCGGCTTGCCCGCCTTAAGCTCAAGTCGTCCCTCCAGGCCGCGGGGTGTCCAAAGGTTGACGAGCGAATTGAGCGGCTTCCCATCAACGCTCAGCGTCAATTCGTCCCGCCGGTCGCCGTCGCGCACGGCAAAGGCGTACGTTCCCGTTACCGTCGGAGTAAAGATCCCTTCGACGATACTCAGGCTTGCGGGGCGTCTCGCACCCAAGCCTTCCGTTGCCGTCGGCCCCTCGCCCCCTCCTCGAACCCCGGCAAGCGGAATCGCGATGTCTGCCGGATTGAAGTCCGTCCGCGAGGCATTCTCCCATAGCAGACCGTAGTTTCGGCTGGAAAACAACACCGGAACCGCGATCTGGGTGTTCAACTGGCGCAGCTCCAGCGGAATGCCGCGCCAGTTCCAAAGCCCATTTTGAAACTGCCCCAAACCGAACAGCTTCTCGTCCTTTGGACACGCGAATGTCTGACCCACGCGATACAGGTTTTGACCGCCCACCGGATTGACCTCGATCGTCCGCGTTCCCGGCTTCTCGGCAAGAAACGTCTTCCCCGCGGGAGTCCGAAACTCCAGCGCTCCCGTGCGGCGATTCAGCACCACCCGCATCTGCTTTGTCGCCACCTGGACTTCGCTGGGGGTTTCCCGGACGGTGAAAGCGGGCCGTTTCGACGGCTCCACCCGCACATAGCTTCCCCAAGCCTGCTCGCCGGCCCTGGAGACCTGAATATGAATCGCTCCCGCGGCCAAAGGCTCGATCACGATCTGTTTCCCGTCCACGGGAACGACGACCCGCTCGGGCTCACGCACGATCGGAGGGTTATGGAGACTGAAGATGATCATGGCTTAGCTGCGGACGAGTAGATGCTAACGCTGTGCTTGGGGAGCGTCAGGCGCCCCGGTAGAGCGTCCATCGGCGAAGAATCCACCCGAACCTCCGGTGGCCGGCCAACAGGCGGCGAGTTCGTCAAGGCCAGAAGGAGGAGTGTCGGGGTCAACGTGCCCCGCCCTGGAAGAGAAGGGGAGCGAATTCGCGCAGGCTTCGCCGCCAAGTGAGCCACTCGTGCGAGGTACCGGGCGATTCGTAATAGGTCGTTTTGATTCCAGCTTTCGTCAAGCCGTCGTGGTAGGCCCGGACGCCGTCCATCATCCGTTGCGGCTCAACGGTACCGATACTTAGGAACAGCACGGGAACGCGCCGGTTGAACTCGGCGGCATTCGCGAAAACACCCCCGTTCGTCGTCTGAGGATCGAACGGTGCGCCGCCGAAGCCCCCGCCCGCGCCGCTGAAACCGCCGATCGCGGAAAAGAGATCGAGATGCTTCAGCCCAATCGTGTAGGACTGCATCCCGCCCATTGAGAGCCCGGCCAGTGCGCGATGTTCTCGATCCGCTTTCGTGCGGAACTGGGTGTCGATATACGAAATCAGGTCCTTCGTCACCACGTCCTCGAACGCGGAAAACATCCGGCTCGGATCCGGCCGAGTACCCGGGGCCGGTGGGGTTTCGCCCACCCGAGAGGCGTAGCCCCGCTCCATCACCACGATCATGGGGACCGCTTTTTTCTCGGCGATCAGGTTGTCGAGGATAAAAGCCATGTGGCCCTGATTCGACCAACCGCGCTCATCCTCCCCCGCCCCGTGCTGAAGGTAGAGCACCGGGTAACGAACGTTCGGACTCGTATCGTAGCCTGGCGGCGCATAAACGTACGCCCTTCGCCAAGTCCCTGTCGTGGCCGACTTGTACCATCGCTCCCGCACGTCCCCATGCGGGACGTCCTTGGGTTGGTCAAAGTCGACGCCTGGCTCTGGAATATCCACTCCGCTGGTCTGCTTGCCGGTGCCGTAGAAGGTTTCGCTGGATGGGTCGTTCACCTGCACGCCGTCGATCACCAGCCAGTAGTAGTGAAACCCGGGCGCCTGAGGATCGGTTGTCGCCGTCCAGAATCCCTCCGCATCTTTTTCCGCCGGATACAGCTTCCCAAGGTTGAACTCGACCTTCTGTGCTGTCGGGGCCTTGACCCGAAACGTCACCCTTCGCTCCGCATCGACCCGCGGGTATTGGCCGCCTGAGATGTTCGTGGGTAGCGCGCTTGTACCGCTCGGAAGCGGAGTCTGGGCGTGGGCGACGGCAAGGGTCGCGAGGGAGAAAAGGGTTAGGAGAGAACGTACGGTGTTCATAATTGCGAAGCCTCGTCGCCCGTCAGGATCGGCCCTGGGGGAACTCCGAATCGCCGGATGTTGTCGTCAACATCCGTCATTTGGACTCACTATATCACGACAAACGGGCCTGATTTACGGATAAATATATTTCTCGCGAACTTTACTTCTTCACCCAGGCGACGAAGCCCCCGCGGGACGAAAGGGAGACCTTAAACGAGGAGTGCGACGTCACCCGCTCCTCCCCGCGATCCCAGGCGGCTGGTTGCCCAGGCAGATCGCCAAAGCGCACCGCCTTCCAATCGCCGCGCCCCAGAAACCCGAGGGGGATCTGAATCTCCGAGGCTTCCGCCCCGTTCATGACGGCGATGAACCATTGCGAACCTCGCCGGCGAGCCATCCCCACGATCTTGCCTGGTTCGCTGCCGGGCAGGACGATGGTCTCGTCCCAGGTGGCAGGGAGGGCGGCGAGTAGGTCTCGCGAGGGATTGGAGAGATAGTCTCTCGGGTGTCCGCCCGTGCAAAGGAACGGGGAAGTGAAGACCACCGCCTGAGCAAGCTCGTGGGCCCATGTGTTGCCTTGCAGCTCCTTCGTTTCGAAGACGGTCGGGGTGTAGTCGCCGTGGCCGGCCACGTACCGAGTGAAAGGCAGGATCGTATCGTGCTGCGGTTCCAAGAGGCGGCGGTAACGCGTGATATGCCATTCATGTCCCCGAACCCCTTCGCGGGTCAGTTCGTTAGGCCAAGTTCTTTCCATGCCGGTGGGCACGTTCGCGCCGTGGAAGTCGATCAGAAGACGGTGTGAGGCGGCATCCCGGGCCGTATCGTGGTACCAAGTTGCCCACCACCGATTTGCCGCGAGCGGGAAGTCGACCTTCACGCCCACCACCCCGGCCTCGGCGGCTTTTCGAAGGTAGGCGGCGCGCGCTTCGGGGTCGCGGACCTCCCGGCTATGAACCCAGAGCCAGATCTTCACCCCTTGGGTTTTCGCGTAGTCGCAGACCGATTTCAGAGCAGGCCATGGGTCCTTCCAACCGGACCAGCCTTCGTCGACGAGGTAGTACTCGAATCCGAGCATCCGCGTCCAGTCGACCCAGGCTCGCTGGTCGTCGAACCGAGGCGCTCCGATCGCCATCCACTGCCACGTCGATCGGCCCGGTCGAATCCAGTCGGCTTTCGCCAAAGCGGGATCGGGCGGAGGGTTCAGGTTCTGCACGAGGGTCGTGTTCACCAGGCCAGTGAGGTCCTTGGAAACGACAGTCACTCGCCAAGGTTGGATGACTTCTCCATCGGTACTCCAACCTTCCGGATCGTTGGGAAGAAACCCGTTCAAGGTTCCGTCCTCGCCGGTCTTGACCGCCAAATCGCCGTAGTCGGTGAGCGCCGCCTGACTCAGCGTTACGTACGCACCGCCTACCTTAGCCGTAAGGGGTAAGCCACATGCTTTCCCACTCATCTCCTTCAGCGTCGTCGTCCGGTACGTCTGTTCGTAACTCGCGTCGTAGGGACCGGCCGACCACACCGTGGGATCGCCCGGCAGCCGCCATGTCGAAAGATCCGCTTCGACCTTCCGCCCCGCTTTCGCGGGCAGCCTTAGCCGAACTCCGACACCATCATCGGCCACGTGCACGTCGAGGAAGTAAGCCTCGCCCTGCGTGGTCAGCGGGAAGGTGGCAACGCGAGACCGGTTCACCGCCTTGGCTTTCGCACCGAAGAAAGGATAACTTTCGTCGATCCGGCGGAAACTGGGCGCGCCTAAACGGACGTCCCGACCGAAGGCGATTCCGTTGCTACGGATGCCAAGTTCCGAGGAACCGAGGACAGGTTGGCCGTCCAGCGAAACGGCGTAGCGTAGCGCGCCGCCGTCGGCCGTCACCTGGACCGAAACGTGACGATCCGGGCTCTGAATGACGAACGGAGTTTGGAAGAAAAGGAGCGGGAGCAGGGTCATGGGGAATTTCCTTCCTAGCGGGCAGTGATCTGAAAGGGGAGTCTCTGCCGAATATCGTCGGAGGCGTTTCCAATCAGGAACTCATACTTTCCAAGATCGACAACGTATCGTTTGGCCTTCGAATCCCAGTGCCGAAGTCGCACCGCGGGCACCTCGACCGTGACGCGGACCGGCTGTCCGGCTTTGAGCCTGACCCTCCGGAAGCCGCATAACGATTGCCGAGGACCGTCCTCCTTCTCCGCTAGCCGACGGTAGTAAACCTGCGCAACCGTATCTCCGTCGCGCTTCCCGTTGTTTTCTACAGTGAAGGAGACCTCCGCGACGCCCGTCGGAGTGAGCTTTGCGGAAGCCAGCCGACCGCCCTTATAGCGGAACGTGGTGTAGCTCAGCCCGTGGCCAAAAGCGTAAAGGGGCTTTCCTTCGAAATACCGGTAGGTCCGATTCTTCATCGAGTATTCGGTGAAACTCGGCAGGTCGGCCGTCGACCGGTAGAACGTCACGGGAAGGTGCCCGGAAGGATTGATCTCTCCGAAAAGCGCCTCCGCCACGGCCCGGCCTCCCTCCTCGCCCGGATACCACGCCTGCATGATCGCGGGCAGGTTCTCCGTTTCCCAAGGCAAAGCCATGGCCGAGCCGCTGCAGTTCACGAAGATCATGGGCCTGCCGGTAGCGTGCAGAGCCTTCACGAGGCTCCCTTGAACGTCGGGGAGTTCGATCGATTCCCGATCGAAGCTCTCGCCCTCCTGCCCCGCCGTGATGCCACCCACGTATACAATCACGTCCGCGTCCTTCGCCGCCGCAACCGCCTCGGCGGCAAGCTCCGGCAAGGGGCGGGTCGTGGTGTTGTCCTGACCGCTGTAGGGAGCGTTGCCCGGCTTTGTCGTGATCGGCGAACCCTGCGCAAACACCACCTCCACCCCCGGCCCTGCGAGTTGGCGGATGCCACTCAAGATAGAAATCGAACTGGAGGCAGAGCCGTGATAGTTACCTTCCAGCATGGACCGGGAGTTGGCATTCGGCCCAATCACGGCGATCCGCTTGAGCTTGCTGCGGTCGAGCGGCAAGATGCCATCGTTCTTCAGCAGCACCAGCGACTGGCGCGCCACATCCAGGGCAATCTTTTTATGCTCGGGAGTGTCGTTGTCGGCCAGGGTGTACTTCGAGTAAGCGACCTTCTCGGCAGGATCGAAAAGCCCCAGCCGGAAGCGCGTCCACAGGGTCCGGTAAAGCGCTCCGTCGATCTCCTTCTCGGTAATCAGACCTTGCTGAACCGCGCGAACCAGAGCGTTATAGTCCCCGCCGCAGCAGAGGTCGCAGCCCGCTTTAACCGCGGCTGCCGCCGCCTCCTCGGGTGTCTTCACATACCGGTGCTGCCGCTCTCCCCAGATGTCGCGGATCGCGTCGCAGTCCGAAACGACATATCCTTCAAAGCCCCACTGCCGGCGCAGGAGGTCGGTCAACAGGAGCGAGCTTGCGCTGGCGGGCACCCCGTTCACCGCATTGTAAGCACTCATCACCCCGCCGACTTTGCCTTCCCGAACCACGCGTTCGAACTGCGGCAGATAGGTGTCATAGAGGTCCCTCTCCGAGACCGTTGCGTCGAAGCGGTGGCGGTCTCTTTCCGGGCCGCTGTGCACGGCGTAATGCTTGGCGCAGGCCATCGCGAGCATGTGCTTCGGATCGTCGCCCTGCATCCCCTTGACGAACTGCACGCCCATTTCGCCGGTGAGATAAGGATCCTCTCCGTAGGTCTCCTGCCCGCGGCCCCAGCGGGGGTCGCGGAAGATGTTGATGTTCGGTGCCCAGAACGTCAGGCCGGTCCACCACTTCGAGTCGCCGCTGTGCTTGTTGGCGTAGTCGTTGAATTTCGCGCGCCCCTCGATACCGACAACGCGGCCTTCCTGCCGAAGCAACTCGGGATTCCAGGTTGCCGCTCCGCCGATCGGCTCTGGGAAGACGGTCGCAATGCCATTGTTCGCGACCCCGTGTAGGGCTTCGTTCCAGTAGTTGTATGCCGTCAAGCCCAAACGCGGGATCGCTGGCGCGTCGTTTTTGAGCTGCGAGACCTTTTCGGCGAGCGACATACGGCGGATCAGATCGTCCGCCCTGGTCTTCAGCGGAAGCGACGGATCCTTCCAAATCATCGGCTCGGTGACTTGAGGCATGCGTGCCTCATCGTTCGAAAAGGCATCTGCGATCTCCGAGGCGGCAACCGAGAACACCGTGGCCCCCGTCGAATCCTTCACCTCGATCGTGTTGAACTTCGCGTTGCCTTTACTCGCGGAAAACGTTAGGGTCAGCGGCCCTCGTAGCGAATCGTCCTCGTGGGCAACTTTGCCCGTGATCCAGGCAACCCGGAAAGCACCCCCGGCGGAGGCAAAGATATCGAACTCTTTGACCAGTGTCTTATCTCCGGACGCCACGTCGAAAACGCGTTCGCCGGCTCCCTTGGCCACCGTCTCGACGACCCCGATCCGGACCGTATACTCCCCCGCCGGCAGGTGCGGAATCGCAAGCGTGAAGCGGGGCCCGTTGACATCTTCCCGGTACTTCTTCGCATCCTCCACCCCTTGAATAGCGACCGACGCGAGGTCCTTGTAGTGGGTCACTCGCCCGGTAATCGTGGCTTGCAAGGAGCAGCTTGGGCAATATGATTCCTCGGCGGCCGCCTTCGAGAGAGGAGAGAAAGCGCCCGCAGTAGTGAGTGCGACCCCGGCAAGCAGAAGCGCGACGAGGGGGAAGCTTAGCTTCATCGGTGAAGTTCGGTTATTCATCTGGGGTGTGGAGGAGTAGCGGGCTTGAACTCAGCTTTTCGGAAGGACGAGACGAACGAGGACGACGCCGTGAGGAGCGACTTTGGCGGAGAACCGGCCATTGAACTCGCCGAGATCCTTTTGCCGCCACAGATCGCGCACGACGTATTTACCGCCGTAAGCGTTGGCGAGCGAACCCCAAGGTCCCCAGCTGAGCGAGACCGTCGCCTCGGACGCCCCGCAGTTGAACAGACCGACCGCGGTCGATCCATCCTCGAGGGTCTTGGCGTAGACGATCCGGCCGTCGCCGTTGCTGATCTGCGTCGCCTGTTTTCCGAGTGGGTCCTGGTTTACGGCGAGTACTTCGTCGTTGGTGAGCAGACTGACGGTGAAGTCGTCCATTTGGGCGATGTCGCAGCCCAGCAGGAGCGGAGACGACAGTAGACACCAGAGCGAGATGTGGGAGTACTGCTCGTCTGCGGTCAGCCGCGAAGGATGCAGTTGCGGTCCCCATCCGACCTTGCCCACAACCAGCATGTCGGGATCGTTCCAGTGGCCGGGGCCGTTAAAGCTTGCCCACCGATCCTGGGAGAAGCCGTGGCTCTCCACACTTCCCCAGGAGTCGTTGATATCGCCGGTGGTACGCCAGACGTTGGCGAGCCGCGCGTAAAGGTCCGCCGAATCGTAAAGTCCGGTGTTCGAGAGGCTGTAGACGACGTCGCGCCCGGACTTGCGAAGCGCCCGGGACATCGATTCGGTGTGCGGTCCGTCGTTCGGAAACCAGTCGTACTTAAGGTAATCGACGCCCCATTTCGCCCACTGGACGACGTCCCGTTCCTCAAACGAAAATTTACCGAAGGTCCAGTTGGACCACTTCTTCGAGTCGGCGTTTCTCTGATCCTTACCGATCTGATAGACATCCGTATGGTCCCCGGCTTCGATCCAGTCGTACGTCCCGTCTTTGCGATCGCCCGACCCGCCGACGAACCCCGCATAGCTGCCGCGCCACGGGGTCGAATAGATACCGAACTTCAGGCCGAGGCCGTGGATGTCGTCGGCCAATGCTTTCATGTCCGGAAACTTCGAGTTCGGTTGAATGGCCAGCAGTGGACCGCCACGCTTGCTCTGCCAGCCGTCGTCGATGTTGATGTAGGTCCAGCCGTGGTCGCGTAGTCCCTTCTCGACCATCGCCCGCGCCGACGACAGAACCTTCTCCTGGCTTACGGCCGCGCCCCAGCAGTTCCAACTGCTCCACCCCATCGGCGGCGTCAGAGCGATGCCATCGCCCACAACGATGCGGAACCGCTTCTCGGAAACCCCGAGCGAATTCTTTGCCCGAAGCGTCACTACGTGTTCGCCTTTCCGCTTGAGCCGGCCCGACAGAACACCCGTAGCCGGATCCAACCGCAAGCCCGACGGCAGGCGGTCCACCGTGAATTCGATCGGCCGCTGCCCCGTGGCGGGGATCGTGTACAGCAAAGGCGAGTTGGGGCGGACACCGAAGACCGAAGGCCCGTTGATGCGAGGCGTCGCCGGGGCGGGCGGCGTAAGGATCTCCCAGTTTCCCGGCGCGGGTGCCTGGGCGGCGAGAACGAAGGCGGTGAGTTGAAGCATTGGGAAAATCATCGGCCCTGGTTCAGAACGGCCTCAATCGCCCGGTACGCCGGCTTAGGCTGGTACTCCTTGTCGAAGAGAAGGGCCGCGCCGTTCCGGCCGCGGCTGAAGCCGGGAATCCATGAATACTTGTCGGTGAAGCCCCAGGTCTGAACGCCCCGGCAGTTCTTCGAAGCCAACGCCATGCGAAACACCGCGGCGTACACCTCGGCCTGCCGCTCCAGGTCCGCCGGATCTTGAGGCACCAGCCCCCGATCCGGGTCGTTTGGCGGGGTGGCTTTTACCGGCACGGCGACATCCAGTTCGGTGATCTGGTAGGCAAGGCCAAGCTTGCGGATCTCCTCGATGTAGCCATAAAACCCATCACCCGGCGCGATCTTCGTTTTGCAGTCGATGTGATACTGGAGCCCAAAGCCGGTGATCGGCGCACCCTGCTCCTTCAGCCATTTGCCGAGCGCGAGCATCGATTTCCCTTTCTCGCTCCCGTTCTCGACGGAGTACTCGTTGTAATACAGCTCCGCTTTCGGGTCGGCTTCGTGCGCCCATTTAAAGGCGAGAACAAGGAATTCCGGTCCAAGCTTACGGAACCAGTAAGTGTCCCGCAGATTGAAGGGGTTCCCGTTCTTCGGGCGGTCGTCGATCGCCTCGTTCACCACGTCCCACATCGCGATCTTCCCCTTGTATCGGCCCACGATGGCGCGGATGTAGTCGTGCAACATCTCCGCCGCCTGCTCCTTTGAAACGTCGCCTTGCGGACCCTTAAGCCATTGCGGAAGGGTGTATCCCTCGTCCTTTGCATAGATCAAGACATGGCCCCGGACCTTTAACTTGTAGCCCTGCGCCCACCCCTTCTTGCCGGGTTCGCCGACCACGAAATCGCCCGCAGAAAAGTCGTACTCGCGAGGTCCTTTCCAAACTGCCGGAGGCTTCAGCTCGTTCTCCAACTCGATCATGTTGAAGTTCGCCGCTACGGTCGCCGCGAAACGCCCATCGTCGGCGTTGTTCTGAAGGTTCCGCAAGGGTACTTCCGTGCCCAAAACCAGCTGGCGACGGTTTGCTAAGTCCCGCAGTCCAGGAGCGCTTGGCTTTAGAAAAGCGGGCGAGAGAATCGTCAGCGAGGTGAGGAAGAGCGTTGAGAGAATCATCGTTGAGTCCGTTACTGATTTGATTGTGGCTAGCGAAATGAGAATAGGCGGTTTCGTACGACTAGAGAGGCTCGGAAAATTGACCGCTCGTCGCGTCGACGCCAGCATCCGGAATATTTACCCATAAATGACCCTGACCATAAAGAGAGGCTTTTCAACGCGAAATCGAAGGTGCGGTGTAAGCCGGAAGACCTATCATCCCCTAATTTATTCCAATTTTGACGTCAACAACGCCCATAACGCGAATTTCGTTGCATAATGCCCACGAAGGTTTATTTAACCGTAAATAGCGCCATGCGAAGGACGACGCCAGAAGTAGCGGAAAGGGCCACGCCTAGTGGAGATGGACAGAAAGTCGCCAACTCCACCGAGTGCGGTCTGGCTTATCCGGATTTGGTAGCTCGACCAGGAATCGTGGCTTCCTTCTTTCGCTCATCCGAGCGACCAAGAGCAGCCAGGCTTCCTCGGGTCGTCTCCTCACCCCTCAACGACGGCGTTCTCGATGCCCGAGAATCCAAAGTCCCGTCCGCACTCATTGAAGAGTCACGTTATGAACGCAAAGAAAGCATTCACATTAATTGAACTCCTAGTCGTGATCGCCATCATCGCGATCCTCGCTGCCATCCTCTTCCCGGTGTTCGCCCAGGCTAAAGAGGCCGCGAAGAAGACCCAGTGCCTTTCGAACGAAAAGCAGCTCGCCCTCGCGATCATCATGTACCAGGGTGACTCCGATGGCACGTACCCGATGGGCACCGCCGCTTGGGACTTCTTTAGCGGGAACGCCGGGGGAAGCCACTGGGGCAACTACAACTGGGCGCCAGCGGTCCTCCCCTACATCAAGAGCGTGGGTGTTCTCGGTGACCCGTCCGACTCCAAGGGCGGCAAAGTCGACCCGGCGACCGCCTGGGCGGGGGTGATGATGTCGTACGCGGTAAACGGCCTGATCGTGCCGTGGCAACCCAACCCCTCCGACCAGTTCTGCAAAGGTCTCATGTGCATGGACGGCGCCGGTCCGAACGGCAAAGTGGTTAATGAGGGCTCCGTCAAGCAGCCGGCGTCGGTAATCATGCTCACCGAGTCTCGGTCGTCCGACATGTCGGCGGCGGGCGAGCAGATTCACTACTCGGCCGGCTTTGGCGGCATCATGACGGGCTACCAATACTATCTCCGTGCCCAGCTCCCCAATCAGTGCGGCACGGTGAACGCCACAACGACCTGCGGCAAATTCCCCTTCGACAAGAATGGCGCTGTCTCAACGCACAACGGCAAAGCGAACTTCGCATTCGCCGACGGCCATGTGAAATCGATGGACCCGGTGCAAACCGTTCCCAACCCTGCCGGACCGATGACTGGCGCTCCGTGGTGGGAATGGGGCCAGTTCGACCTAGGTACGACCTCCGGCAAACCCAGCCTCTGGGCCGCCGAGCACGACTGAGTCTTCTCTTAATGCATCCCCGTCCTCGGGAGAGGACGGGGATCTGCGACCTCTTTAACATGAAAAACCCCAAGATTCTCGCTCTCTTCGGCGCTTACCTCTTTATAACTCTGTCGGTCGTGGGCTGCAGCGAAGACAAAAACACGCCTGCCACCCTTGAGCAGCAAAAGGCAATGGCGGCGGGCCGCGCGCCCACGCCAGAGGAACTGCAGCAAGCGATGTCGAAGTTGCCCAAAGCACCAGCGGGCGCGCCGCAGGTTCCTCCGTCCGGAACGACCCCTCCGTAAATCCTAGACCCGGCTGAGCTGCAGTTCCTAATCAAGTGTCGACTCTCGATCCTATTCCCCTATACCGTCCGGCCCTCAGCTCCTTTCGTCTGCGTGGCCTTTCGAGCGAGGACGTCATCAACCTCGCCGATAGCCGATCTCTGGTGGGGATCGAGTGGTCCGAACTTCACGTTCCTTTGCGGGACCGGAAACGAGCGAGGAGTGTTCGAGACGCCACCCTCGACCGGGGGCTAAGTGCCGTCGCCTACACTTCTTTCTGGAATCCAAGTCGCGGATCGATCGCCGAAGTGATCGACATCGCCACCCTCCTCGGCGTCCAAACAATCCGGCTTGACGCAACCGGGCTGCTCGCAAGACGGGAAGGCGAAGAATTGCGAAAAGCGCTCGATCAGGCTCGCAGTGCCGGCCTCTCCCTCTCGCTCTCCTATCTCCCTTCCGGATTTCCGATGGCCCTCCGACTGGCTCGAGATATCGAGCATCCCGCCATGCGGCTTTACTGGCGAGCGCCTGCTCGGCATGCCGAGCACAACCGCCCGGAAGCCCTGGCCGGATACCGGTTCTACGTCCCAGCCGTATCCGTCGACGAACTCACTATCCGAGCCCGTCGACAGATCCACGCCACTTCGAATCCGGAGTGGAACGTCGATCTTGGATCTTCTCCGGGCCGTTTTGCGATCTTCGACCTCAATTCTCCGCGAATAAACCTGGCCTCCAAATCCCGTTCGCCAAAGGAGCGAACGTACACGGCGGCAGCTTAGACTCCGCCCATCGATCTGACCCATGACGCATCCTTTCTACAACGCGCACCACTCTCCCCTCGGCGCTTTTGCCACCCTGACCCTTGGCTACAAAGGCGCGAAGGGTGGGTTGGGCTTAGAGATGTCCGGGCCGGCTAACGAGGACATCTATGTAGGAATCGAGGATATGGAGGCCGGTCGGTATCATGCCCTGCCGTTCTTCGAAGCTGAACAGTCCTCGGGATCGGAAGACTACGACGTGGAGCATCTCTCGGGTTTTATGAGGCCGACCGCGGTCTCCGTATTCGCCGATGAAGAAATCGAACGTTCAATGAGCGCCTGCATCGATGAGTGGCGGGCAGGAGACCTCACCTTTCGATTGATTTCTCCGGTGCGCTCGATTCCAGATCCTGAGTCGGCCTCGGCCGAGGAGTTACGAGAAGCCGTAGTGCCCGCCATCGTGGCTGAGCTGACGCTGGACAATCGAAAAGGTGATCGTCTCCGAAAGGCTTTCTTCGGCTACCGAGGGTCGGATCGTTCCTCCGGCATGCGCCTTCTCGATGAAGAAGGGCTTGTGGGTGTCGCCCAAGGGACGACGAGCGGCATCGCTTCACTCGATGCCGACGTTTACGCGGGAGTAGCTTTCCAACCCGAGAAAATCCTTAACCCCGATTCGAATGAGAACCTTCACTTTCTCGTCGGTGACCTTGGCCTACTGGTGGGGTCGGTGCCGACCGGTGAGGTCAAAACGTTCCGTTTTGCGATCGGCTTCTTCCGCGAAGGCGTCGCAACGACCGGCATCCGCACTCGCTATCTCTACCGCCGATTCTTCCAAAACCTGGAGGGCGTTTTAGATCACGCCGCCCGAGGATTCAAGGGATCGTTGAACGAGGCCGAACGGTTCGACGCTCTCCTCCGTGATCGGCTAAGCCCGGAGCGTGGATGGATGCTGGCCCACGCCATTCGCTCCTACTTGGGTTCCACGCAACTCCTCGAACGGGAAGACGGACGGCCACTTTGGGTGGTCAACGAAGGCGAATATCGGATGATGAACACGTTCGATCTGACGGTCGATCAAGCGTTCTTCGAGCTTTCGCTTAACCCGTGGACGATCCGAAACGTACTGGACCTCTACGTCGAACGTTACGCCTACGAAGATGGAGCCCGCTTGCCCGGATCCTCCCAAATCTTCGACGGAGGTCTTGCCTTCACTCACGACATGGGCGTGGCGAACAACTTTTCCCGCCCGGGTTTTTCGGGGTACGAGCAGACTCGCCTAACCGGATGCTTCTCCTACATGAGCGCAGAGGAGTTGATGAACTGGGTTCTCACCGCCGGGCTCTATGAAGGTCACACGCGGGACATGGCCTGGGCCGTGTCGCAGCGACGCACCTTCTTGGCAGCCTTGCGATCGCTGGTCAATCGAGACCATCCCGATGCCGAGCTTCGGAAAGGCACCGTGGGCCTGGACGGCGCGCGATGCGAAGGCGGCTCCGAGATTACGACGTACGATAGTCTCGACGCTTCGCTGGGGCAGGCCCGAAATAACCTTTATCTAGGGGTGAAGGGTTGGGCATGCTACCTCCTTTTGGAGAGCGTGCTGCGCCGGCTCGACGAACCTGAAGCGGCCGATGATGCGCGTGATCAGGCAACACGCGCCGTTCGAACCGTCGTCGCCGCCGCCGATACAGATGGACTGCTGCCCGCCGTGATCGGTGAGGGGGTGGAGGCGCGCATCATCCCCGCGATCGAAGCGCTGGTCTATCCGTTCGTGCTGGGCTTATCCATTGATCCTGAACTGAAATCTGTGCTGGCTCGGCATTTCCACGCGGTACTCCGAAAGGGTGTTTGCAAGTTCGAGGACGGCGGTTGGAAACTGTCCTCCACCAGCCAAAATTCGTGGCTAAGCAAGATCTACCTCTGTCAGTTCGTCGCCGAAAAAGTCCTGAACTGCGCGCCCGACGCGGAAGCAGACCGCGCGCACATGGACTGGCTCCTCGAAGATGCGAACGCCTACTACGCCTGGAGTGACCAAATGCTCGCCGGCAAGGCCGTCGGCTCCCGCTATTACCCCCGCGGAGTGACAAGCATCCTTTGGGCCTCCGGAGGTAAGCGTCCACTCGAAATCCTAAAGAAGATGTTTGGCGAACCCGTGCTCGAAACCGCATAGCCCTTGTAACCCTCCCGAACATGAACCTTCCAATCCAGCTTGTCATTCTAGCGACGGCCGCGCTTATTCACCAACCTAACCCCCAGGCTCAACGGGTCAGGTCCCTCCCCCTCAAAGAACCTCCCCTTTGCCCGGACCGACACCGCTACCCATCCTTCCAGCCCTCCCTCGTCAAGACGACATCTCGTTCTATGCCGAGACGGAAGTGCCACACGGACGAGTGGTGCAAGTCACGTACACGAACCACGCGGGCAAGGAAAAGCGCATGCACGTGTACCTTCCGCCGGACTATGACAAGAACGCCGACGTACGCTATCCGGTGCTCTATCTCAATCACGGCGGCGGCGAAGATGACTCGCTATGGACGGCCCTCCCGCCCAAGGGAGGCGGACGTACGCAGAACATCCTCGACAACCTCATCGCCGCTAAAAAAGCGAAACCCATGATCGTGGCGATGCCGAACACCCGAGAGTTGGCTTCTCCAATCCCACCCAAACCGGGTGAGTTGGACAACTGCTCCCGCGAATTCCTCCAGGACATCATCCCGTACATCGACGGCCATTACCGGACGAAGCCGAACCGAGAGAGCCGGGCGCTTGCCGGTCTCTCGATGGGCGGCTTCGTCGTGATGAACACCGGCCTCGCCCACCTTGATACCTTCAGCGAACTCTACGTTTACAGCTCCGGCTACTTCCCTGAGCAGTTGGCCGCCGTCGAGGAGAACTTCAAGTCGGTCCTTACGGATCCCAAGACCAACGAGTCCCTACTTCGCGTTCCCTTGTATATGGGCGAAGGCGAGACCGACATCGCTCTGAAGAATGGCCAAGCCACCCTAGCGATCTTCAACCGGTACGGCATCCGAAACTTCTGGGTCCTAAGCTCCGGTGGCCACGAGTGGATGAACTGGCGCCGCTACCTATGGCAAACCGCCCAGATTATGTTTCCCTAGGGGCGGTGGTCACCGATCTCTCGGTTGGCCCATCCCGGCGAGATTCGTAGGCCAAAGGCAAAATCGGGCTTAAGCGAAATTTGGCGCCCCCAGCGAGACTCGAACTCACGACCTGCCGCTTAGAAGGCGGACGCTCTATCCACTGAGCTATGGGGGCCTAACCGGCTAAGAGTTTACCGGCAACCTTCCGAACCCCTCTCCTCCCCGGGGGAGATGGGTAGGGGTTGAGGGGCGACAACCCTCCAGAAACCGACTTGCTTTCGAATCCCAATCCATGGTGCCACTTCCCGAAACCCTCTCAAATCCCATCACCGAGACAATCTAAACCTTAGGTTAAAGAAACGTTTATTTAACCCGTCAAAACGGCGTAGACTATTCCCATGTCGAGCGCACTGCTGCTGCTTACTCTTCTCGCGGCTCCAAAGTGGGAGCTAACCTTCGATCAGTCTTTTGCCGGCCCCAAAGGCCAGGCCCCGGACGCCAAAGTCTGGGGCCGCGATCTGGGCGGCGGAGGGTTCGGAAACAATGAGTGGCAGAGCTACACCGACGGTGCGGCCAATGCATTCCTGGACGGCGAGGGCCACCTCGTCATTGAAGCCCGCAAAGAGCCGACCAAAGGTTCCGACAACATCGCCCGCGACTACAGCTCTGCCCGCCTCAAGACCAAAGGCCTGTTCGAGCAGCGCTATGGCAAGATCGAAGCCCGCATGAAGCTCCCGAAAGGGAAGGGCATCTGGCCCGCCTTCTGGATGCTCGGTGCGGACATCGATAAGACCGGCTGGCCAAAGTGCGGCGAGATCGACATTCTCGAATTCATCGGCCGAGAACCCACCTCCGTCTTCGGCACCCTCCACGGACCCGGCTACTCCGGCGGTGGCGGGATCCAAGGCAAGACCGAAAGCCCGGACGTCAGCGAGAAGTTCCACACCTACACCGTCGAATGGTCCCCCGAAAAAATCGTCTGGACCTTCGACGGCAAGCCGTATAACACGATCGAATCCAAGGACGTCGGCAACAAAGAGTGGCCCTTTGAGAAGCCCCAGTTCATCATCCTCAACCTCGCCGTCGGCGGCGGCTGGCCCGGCTATCCGGATGAGACCACCGTCTTCCCCCAGCGTCTAGTGATCGACTCGGTCAAAGCCTACAAAGACGTCAACCTCGTCGTCGACGAAGCGGCCCTCGCCAAAAGCCACGCCGAACGACGGGCCAAATCGATGGCCTATAAAGATAAAGGCCCCACCAAGATCCCCGGCACCGTCCTCCTCGCCGACTATCTGGGCACCGAAGGCGTCGGCTTCCACGATTCCGACACGATTAACGAAGGCGGCGCTTACCGCACCGATGGCGTTGACGTCGGCGCCTCCGGCATCGGCAGCACCCCCAACTCGATCGGCTGGACCAAAGCCGGCGAATGGCTCACCTACGACATCGAAGTCACCGAAACCGGCAACTACAAACTAGAACTCACCGCCGCCAGCGAACCCGTCGGTGGCACCGTGGACATCTCCTTCGACGGCGGTTTCCCGAATTCCGTCGCCATCCCCAGCACCGGCGGCTGGACCAACTGGCGCCCCCTCTCCGCCGGCACCGCCGGCCTCAAGGCCGGCAAACACCGCCTAAGAGTGACCATGAAATCCGCCAGCCCCAGCGGCTCCGTCGGCAACCTGCTGAGCTTGAAGTTCACGAAGGTGTGACCAGCCTCCCCCTCTCCAAGTGGCTCGTCTTGGAGAGGGGGCCGGGGGGAGAGGTTCCGGGCAGGAGCCTTCCGCAATCGGCCCCAACCGCAAACCGCAAGCAACCCGCCACGTACCAAACACTAACTGCGTAGAATCCTCCTGTATGCTCCCCGCCCTCCTCCCGCTCTTCCTGTTGCCCAGCCAAGGCGCAGCCCAGAACATCGGGGTAGCCGTCTACGATAAGCCCCTCCCCTGGTCCAGCAACGTGGGCCCCGGCGTCCCCGAGTTCTGGGTCCGCCCCGGCTACAAAGTCACTCTCGTCGCCGAGAAACTGGCCAACGCCCGCTTCATGGTCCTCGACGAAAAAGGCAACCTCTTCCTCAGCCGACCCGACCGCGGCGATATCATCCGCCTTGCCAAGAAAGGCGACCGCTACGAAAACGCCGGCACCTTCGTCAGGGGCTACCGAACCGTTCACGGCATGGACATCCACGACGGCTGGCTATGGTTCACCCAGTCCGGCGCTATCTTCAAAACCAAGATCCAACCCGACGGCTCCGCCGGTCCGATCGAAACCGTGCTCGACGGACTCCCCAACGGCGGCCACTGGTGGCGTCCAATCCTCGTTGTGAAGGACGGCTTCTTCACCGGCATCGGTGACCCGGGCAACACCACCGACCAGCGCAAAACCGACCGCGAGAAGATCTGGAAATACAGCCTCGACGGCAAGACCCGCACCCTCTGGTCTTCCGGCATCCGTAACACCGAGAAATACGCCTTCCGCCCTGGCACCGAAGAATTGTTCGGCGCCGACCACGGCAGCGACTGGTACGGCGGCAAACTCGGCGAAGGCGAAAACAAACCCCAACCCGTGACCGACGCCTATCCGCCCTGCGAATTCAATCGCTACGTTCAAGGCGGCTTCTACGGCCACCCCTTCTTCGTGGGTCAAAACGTCCCCCGCCTCGAGTTCGCCGATCAGCCGGATATGGACGAGATCGCCAAAACCGCCATCCCCCCCGTCTGGCCCCTCGGCCCCCACTGGGCCCCCAACGGCTGGACCTTCGCCACCAAAGGCACCACCGTCAACGCTGGCGACGCCGTCATCGCCTGCCACGGCTCCTGGAACCGCTCCGTCAAAAGCGGCTACCGCGTCGAGCAAGTCCTCTTCGACCCCGCCACCGGCCAACCCTACGGCAGTCTCATGCTTGTCGGCGAGTTAAACAAGAACGGAGACGTCGTCGGCCGCCCCGTAGACGTCATCGAAGAACCCAACGGTGACCTCCTCTATTCGGACGACGGTACGAACTGCATCTACCGTATTTCCAAAGTGAAGTAACTCATTCAGAAACCTCAGAACCCCTCTCCTCTCTGGGGGAGAGGGGCAGGGGTGAGGGGCGACAGTCTATCAATCTCTTCCCACGCTCAAAACCGCCATGGTCAGCAACCGTTACCTCGCCGTCGCCCTCCTCCCCCTACTTTTCGCGGTCCTCCAAACCCCCGAAAAGCCCGAGGAAAAGAAACCCCCGGCCCCCCTCAAACTGGCGCCGAGGGCCTACTTCGTGGCGCACTGCCAACGCTGCCACGGCGTCGACGGCATCAACTACACCCCCCAGTTCGCCAAAGACAAACCCCTCGACAAGCTCAAGTTCGACATCGAACGCATGGCCCGCGGCCCCGGCGGCCTCCCCCTAAAACCGGAAGACGTCGAAGTCCAAATCGCCTACCACCGACTCATTTCCGCCGCCAAACCCTTCCTCTCCTGGACCGCCCAAGAAGGCCTCACCCTCTCCGGCGAGTTCACCGAAGGCGCCAAACTCACCACCAATCTGGGCGAATTAAAAATCGACGAAGACGAATCCACCTGGACCCTGAAACTTCCGATGGAGTCGGATTTCAAGAAGCTAAAGCTCACCGCCACTTTGGAAAAAGAAAAGACCGATCTCGTCCCATCGGAATCCTCATTCGCGAAATTGCCAAAGAAGGAATCAGAACCCCTCGCCCCTCCAGGGAGAGGGGCAGGGGTCACAGCAGCGAATTTTAAGTCGCCAGATCGGCCTTCTCTCTGTGACTCTCAACGCTCCCTCACTGAACTCTGTGTCTATCCGGACGAGAGCCCTACGAGTTTAAAGGTGCGGTTATGGGCAGAGGCCGAGGGTGAGCGCGTAACGATCACTAAACCTAAAACGCCTTCACTCCACCACAAACAAAGCCACCGCCTGCCGGGGCAACTCAACCGCGAACGAAGCCTTCCCGCCCTCAACCCTCAACGCCGGTCGCGAACCCATCTTCGCCAAACCACCCGCTTTCTCCAACTCCCGAATCTGCGCCGCCGATGGCTGCGCCGGCGACCCCATCCCCTGCCACACCGCGTAAGAATTGCTGTGCGACGAATCGATCCGATACTCCGTCACCCGAACGCTCGAACCCGCCAACCCCTTCAACCGTAGAGTCACCGCCGCCAAAGGCCCGGCTACGTCGTCGTCGTGGTAATGCCAAACCATCACCGCCAACCTTTTCCCCTTCACACTGGCCAACGCCGAAACGTCCGGCGCTCCCCGAACCCCCGACTTCACGATCTCCGCTAACGGCACCGCCCCAGAACTGACCGCCGAAACCCGCTCCCCGCCCATCTTCGAATACATCCGAAACACGTTCAGCACCGGCAGGTCGATTCCCTGGCTCATCAGCTGCCGGAATCCCGCGAAGTACGGCTGGTCCTCGAACGTAAACGCCCACGTCAGCGCGCCTTCCAAATTCACCCCGTGCTTCGTCGCGAGGTCCATCTTTCGTGCGAAGCTCGCCGCCGTATAGCTCGAATACATCGTCCCGTTCCGGTACCCAAGCTGCGGCCCCTGACAAGCCGCGCACCCCTCGGGATCCGATTCCCCGATCACGATCGGCAAGTTCTTAGCCGAAGGGAACGAAGCCACCAGCCCAAAATTCTCGTCGATTGTCCGCAACTGAGCCGAGATCCCCATCCGCACATGCCCATCCACGTAGGTCGGCGACCCTTTCGCATGAAAGGACAGAAAATCCATCGGCGTCCCGCTTGCGATGCAGTGCTCGATAAACGCGCGGAAATAAGAACCGCCCCCCGCGATATCCGCCCCTCCAACCTTCGCCTTCGGAATCGCCCGCCGCACCCCCGCCACCGCGGTGTCGTGCAACTTCATAAACTCCTCCCGCGTCCCGTGCCAGTAGCCGATGTTCGGCTCGTTCCAAGTCTCCCAGAACCAGGTCTCGACCTCTTTGCGCCCGTAGCGGTCCACGCAATGCTTCGCCCACTGGTAGCAAAGCTCCGACCACTTCCCGTAATCCTTCGGCGGGTACGTCCACCCCGTGTAAATCTCGTCGTACTTCGCCGCCGGTGTCCAATGGTGCCGGTAAGGCACCGGCTTTGTCGAAAGCGCCTCCGGCATAAACCCGATCTGCGCATACGGCCGTACTCCCTGCTTCAGATAGGTGTCGAAGATCTCATCCAGAATCCGCCAATCGTAAACCGGCGTCCCATCCGGCTTCTCCGTATAGACGTTGGTGCTGCCCCACTTCAAAGCCGGCTTCCCGTCCCCGCTGGTCAGCAGGTTATGCGTCCGGAAAAACACCTTCTTCGGCCGAAGCGCCCCCAACTCGCCCAGCAGTTTGCGCCCATTGGTCATCGTCGCGTAATTCGGCTCGTCCGCCCCGAAATACCGCCAAATCTCCCGAAACTCGCCTTGCCGCTGTCCGGCATCGACGACGATCTCCACCGGAAAACTTTCTGCCCTCCCAACGGGAAAAGCCGCCACGGTAGCCAACGCCGCCAAAGCAAGCAACCCGGCCACGACACTGAAGCCGATATGATTCATCTCTTTAAACCCCTTATAGACTGCGGTGGCCCGCCACCGCTTTTCGTCAGCGAGCTTGCTCGCGCAAACCCATATAGCTTTTCAAGAATACACGATAATTATTTAATTTAATAAAATAACTGATGTATAGCGATCTCCGAGATTTCTCCGAGAAAAAACCGGTGAAACCCGGCCTTCTATATCGCTAAAGGAGAATAGCCGCCGCGCCGCGTAAGACCTCCGGCGAGAGCGTCACCCCGCTCGCCGCCACATTAGCCTCAATCTGCGCTACCGAAGAAGCCCCCGTAATCACCGAAGAGACCCCAGGCTGCCGAAGGCACCAGGCCAAAGCAAAGGTATTCAGCGTGTATCCGTGGTCCCCAACAAAGGCTTTCAACTTCTGAACCTTCCCCAAAGCCTCGTCATTCAGCCAGCCCTTCATAAATTGGTTGCTCTTCTCATCCCCGCCCCGACTCCCCGCCGGCGCGGGCTGCCCGGGCAAATACTTGCCCGTCAAAATCCCCTGCGCCAGTGGCGAAAACACGATGTTTCCCATCCCGTTCTCCACGCAAGCGGGCAAGACTTCCTTCTCGATTCCCGGTTGTAGAAGGCTGTACCGCGGCTGGTTGCTCACCGGCGGATTCGCGTTCAGTGCCTTTGCTACGCCGACCACGTCGCGAATCTGCCCCGCCTCCCACTCACTGACTCCCCAATAAAGCACCTTGCCCGCCCGCACCAAATCGTCGATCGCCCGCACCGTCTCATCGAGCGGCGTCTCCGCGTCGAACCGGTGGAACTGCATCAGGTCGATGTAGTCTGTCTTCAGTCGCTTTAGGCTATCGTGAACCGACTCCGTAATATGCTTCCTCGAAAGTCCCCGGTCGTTCGGCATATCCGACATCGGGAAAAAACACTTGGTTGCCAGAACCAAGTCAGCCCGGCGATAACCCGTAATCGCCTTCGCCAAAGCCATCTCCGCCTCGCCGCCGTTATAAACGTCCGCCGTATCGAAAAGATTGACCCCAAGGTCGAAAGCCCGCCGTACGATCGCCTCGGTCGTCGAATCGTCGATCGTCCGCCCCTGCGTCAGCCAACCACCCAGCGACACCTCACTGACCTTGATCCCGTAACGCCCGAGCTTCCGATACTTCATGCCGGGAGGCTACCTTCGCAGACGAATGTGTGGGTGCCCCATGGAGAGCCTTACGTTTCCCGGGCTCAGGTGCCGAGCACGAAATCATCCCCGAGGTCGGCGATCGTAAGTCATCGTGCGCAATTGTCGGCAACGGTCAGCCCCCGGGGTACCCTTATAGGCTCAGGAAATGAGGATTTACACTTCGGAGAGCGTCAGTGTTGGCCACCCGGACAAGTTGGCTGACCAGATCTCGGACGCTCTTCTCGACGCGTTCTTTGAGAACGAAAAAGCGGAATACCGCGGCCAGACCCGCGTAGCCGTTGAGACCTTGTTGACCCGCGGCGTCGCCGTGGTTGCGGGCGAGGTCCGCACCGAGGGCTATGTCGATGTCGCGCGGATCGTCCGCGAGACGATCGCCTCGGCCGGCTACACCAACACCGCCTATGGCTTCGACGGCAACACCTGCGGTGTACTCGTTGCGATTCAAGAGCAGAGCGCGGACATCGCCCAAGGCGTCGACATCGGCACCAAAGGCAAAGTCGGCGCGGGCGACCAGGGCATGATGTTCGGCTACGCGACGAACGAAACCGCCGAGCTGATGCCGCTCCCTCTTTCGATCGCGCATGCGCTGACCAAGAAGTCGGCCGAAGTCCGCGAAGCTCAGGGCCTCAAGCCGCTCCTCCTCCCCGACGCCAAGAGCCAGGTCTCCGTCGAGTACGCCGCCGACGGTAAGCCGACACGGATCAACACCGTCGTCCTTTCCCAGCAGCACGTCGAAGGCCTCGAACTTCCGGAAGTCCAGGAGATCGTCAAGAACCGGATCATCAAGCCGGTGCTGGAGCAGTACGGCCAGTACGTCCAGGGCGAGCCGATCCTCCACATCAACCCGACCGGTAAGTTCGTGATCGGTGGCCCCCAGGGCGACACCGGCGTCACCGGACGTAAAATCATCGTCGACACCTACGGCGGCCTCGCCCCTCACGGCGGCGGGGCCTTCTCCGGTAAAGACCCGACGAAGGTCGACCGCTCCGCGGCCTACGCCGCTCGCCACGTGGCCAAGAACATCGTCGCCGCCGGCCTCGCCGAGCGATGCGTGGTCCAACTCGCCTACGCCATCGGCGTCGCCGAACCGGTCGCCGTCAACATCGAAACCTTCGGCACCCACACCGTGGATCCCGAGGAGATCGCCAAGCGCGTCCGCGAAGCCTACGACCTCACCCCCCAAGGCATCATCGACCACCTCGGCCTCCTCAACGGTTTCAAATATCTGCAAACCGCCAAAAACGGCCACTTCGGCCACGAAGCCTTCCCGTGGGAGAAAGTCCACGGCGGCGACCACTTGAAGTGACGGAGATTAGGAAGTTAGGGAAGTAGGGAGTTAGGAAATTAGGTTTTTCGAGCCAGGCCAGTATTCCTCTGGAAAAACTCCCTAACTCCCTAACTCCCTAACTCCCTAACTCCCTAACTCCCTAACTCCCTAACTCCCTAACTCCCTAACTCCCTAACTCCCTAACTCCCTAACTCCCTACTTCACTGCTTCACCATCACCGTCTTGTTCTTCATCGAACCGGTGAGGGTGAGCGTGAGCGTGTTTCCTTTAAGGTCGATGATGTAAGGGGTGACGGCCCCGTTCTTGTCGCGGAACAGCATGAGCTTGTCGTTGACCTTCCATTCCCCTTCGAGATGGGAGTTGAACGGCGCTTGGCCCTTGGTGGTCACTTTGGTATCCACCTTATAGGTGCCGTCCTCCCCGATCTGATAGACGGAACGATCGTCCTGGGTTTTCCAGGTCGCGGCGTATTGAGGCTCCGGTTTCCCTTCGAAAGCAACGAGTGGCTTCTCCGGCTCGATGCCATCTTCGTCGGAGTTGCAACCGGCAAGGCCGGCCACAGAGAGGGACGCCGCGAGAAAAACGGGTAGGTGTTTCAAGTCTGATAAACCAGAAAGGGGACCGACGTTCGCCGGTCCCCAGGGGGCGGACGGGAGCCTAGCCCCCGCGTTGCTTACGCATCTCTTCCATTGCACGTGCCCGGGCCGGGTCCGACATCTGCTGTTGGACGGCGGCAGCCTGACCCATCGCGGCGGCGGCAGAGGCTTTCGCCTCTTTCGGCATATTCTCCGGCAACTGCTCTACCGATTTGGGGCCTGCCGCGATCGCCTTAGTGGCTCCCGCGACATCACCCGGATCCTCGGAGGAGGAGCAGCCCGCCGTGGCCACCAAGGCCACGGCTAAGACAAGGAGATTTCTGATCATCATCGGGCGAAAGCGGCACAAGGCTGGCCAGGATCGAAGAGCCAGTCCCAACCATCGTTGAAGTTGGTGGTGTGACCCTTGACGTAGATGTGCTTGCACCAGTTGAAGGCGCCCTTCTTAACGAACTTGGCGTGCCCATCGGCGTAACCGGAGTTCAGGCCCTTGGTGTAGCGATAACGAGGCATCGCCCAGGTTGGCCAGTCCTTGCCGTCCACGTCGTATTTCTCGGCCGAGGTTGGGCCGGTGAAGACGGGCGGCCATTGGTTGCCGCCGTGCCACCACCACGACGAGTCCGCCACGTCGCCCGAAGCGCCCCAATCCGGGTTAAGGCCAACGGTCCAGGTCGCGGAGATCTGGGCCGGAGCGTCCAACTCGGTCTGAGACACCGACGGGAACGGAGTCTTTCCGGTCGGCGTACCGTCGCCGTTTTGGTCGCAACGATTGTTGGCGGCAGCGTTGTCCCACTGGCAGTTGGCGGGCATCAGGTTGTTATTAGGCTGATAGACGCCGCGGCCGGTCGGCTTGGCAGGGGTGCTCCACAGGCCACCCTCGGCGAAGTCTCGATATTTTGCCCCGTCCTGATAGCGGACGGTGCCACCCTTCATGTAAGGCTGAACGCCTTCACGCCAGGTGAATGGAGTTTGCCAACCCCAAAGGTTCACGTCGGTAGTGTAGACCGAGCGCGGATACATGTCGTCGGCATCCGACATGTACATGTACACGCCGAGGGCCTGCTGTTTGGTGTTGGAGAGATCCTGAGTTTTCTTCGCAGCTTCCTTAGCTTGGGCGAAGACAGGGAAGAGAATTGCGGCAAGAATCGCGATGATCGCGATCACGACGAGGAGCTCGATGAGCGTGAATGCACGAGAACGAACAGTGTTCATGATGGTGCCTCTACGGTGAGGGTCATGTGCATAATAACTCAGGTTTTAGGTTGATTTATCGATCTATTTAAATTTTCCAAGAAAACGACGGGGTTCCGAATAAGTGCTTATCCGGGACCGTCCGCAAAAGTGACAGCAGATCAATTAGGAGAAAAGCGAAGGGAGAACATCGTCTGATGCTCTCCCTTCGTTCCTTAGAATAGTGCCCGGTACGCCGTATTTTCGGGGGCTACCCGCCGGGAGCGGTGACCGTTCCGGCAGCACCGCCCAGGTTCCCGAACATCCCGATCGGGCTACCGCCCTGGACGTCCGTTTTAATGTTAAACCACTTATTGTGTTCGTACTTCTTACAGATCTCCGTAAGCTTTACGTCAGCGCGCCCAAAGTACCGGTCGATATCCGCGTAGCTTCCGCCCTTCAACTTTTGGGCCTGTTGAAGTGCGGAATTGGGATCGGTGGTCACCGCGTTCAAAATATCGCCCACGTCGCCCATCATCCCGGGGATCTCTCCCAAGGCCCGATTGAAGTCCGCCGCGAGCGGTTTGCACTCTTCCGGCGGCACTTTCGAATTAAAGAAGGCAATGAGCTGCTCCCAACGCGGCCGGAAATCCATCACCTTGCCCTTTGCGTAGGTCTGCGGGTCCTTGTCGTCGTCGCCCCCTTGGGACTGGTCGTAAGGGTCCATCAGCCCCATGCCTGCGCCCAGCGCCTGCATCTTGGTCATCAGAACCATCGCTTCCGCCATCTGGTCGCCCGAGATCACGACTTTCTCCCGTTCGCACTTTTCGAGGTGCTTCAGCCACTCCTCCACGTCCGCCGGCATCTGCTTCCGTTCGGCGGCAACTTGCAGCGGCGCGGGGTTGGATTGGGCAGGAAGTTGAAGAGCGGGTGAGGGCACCTCCGCCTTCACCTGGACTCCCGATCGAGGAGTCTGGGCTCCCAATCGCAAAAGCCCCGCGGCCTTCAAGCCAAAGATGGACGCGATCAGGACGGCAACCGCAATCCCCGCGGTGATCCACCGATTCTTCGTCTGTTGGGCCGCCATGTCGGCGGCGAAGCCCCCGGAGACCGCAGCGGTAGCCGGAATGGGCCGCGGACCCGGTCCGGGAACCGCGGCGGGGCGGGCTCCCGTCACATTGGGACGAGCTGCCGTCGGTTGCGCCGAGGGCGGCCGGGGAACTGCCGCCGCCGTGGGAGAACCGCAGGCGGGACAGAAAGCAGCGCCAGGGGGAACTGGCTTGGCGCAACGAGGGCAGAGCATCCTAACCTTTTTGACGTGTTGAAACCCTTTCAGGGTGCGGGCGCGAATCATTTCTTTGTTGGTAACGTCGCTCTTACTGTGCGGATCGCTCTGCTTGCCGTCATATTTGCCTTCGCGACCCCCCTTATGGGCCAAACGAAGGCGACCGTCACCGCGCCCCCGGGGGATGTGGTGGTGTTTGCCACGAAAGGTTTGGCGACCAGTGCGCCCAGCGACCCGACCGTTCCCACGAGCGGCGTTGCGGATCTGACCATCCATTCGGAGGACACCCTCTACGTCTGGGACAAGACGGGGAACCGAATCGCCCACACCAAAGTGGCCTCGACCTGGGGGCCGAAATTGGAAGAGCTCACCGACGTTGCCCAAGTCACCGTCGACCTCCAGCACGACGGGAAACCGGTGGCCGCCGCCAACGTCACCCTCGACGATGGCCGTCAGAAGAAAAATGTCTTGGTCGATCCCAGTTCAAAAGGCGCGGCAACGTTCTTCGACATTAAAGCCGGATCGCTCAAGGTAACGGTGAACTATCGAGCGGCCGGAAAGGACGCGGCTCCGGTGACCCAAATTTTCGAAGCCCAGGCCAATGGCGACCCCGTTCCCCATTTTCTCATCTCGCTTCCCGAGGCCGTCGAAATCATCGGCCCGCCCCCGGCCGCGCCGAGCGCTAAGGGTGATCCCTCGGCCATCCCGGGAGGCGCTGCGGGAGCCGCGACCGCTAAAGACGATTCGGGCGGGGGTTTTAACTTCGTCGGCACACTCTTCGCTCTGTTGATCGGCGGCGCGGCGGCGGCGGGCATCTGGTTCTATATCAAGAAGAACCCGGACATGGTTGGCGGCACCCTTGAGAAGCTCGGCGCGCAGATCCCCAAGCCGGGCGACGCCCCGCTCGCCGATCCTCCCGTAGCTGCCGCTCCCGCGGCGGTTGCCCCGGCTCCGCCGCAGAAGATCGTCCTCGATCCGAGCCCGGATCCCATCGCGCTCTCCTCGGCTCCGATCTCGCTAAGCGCGCCGTCGGGCGGTTACGGTGAGCCTTCGCTGGTGAGCGAGTCCGGAATCGCGATTCCGGTGGCGGAAGGAGAGACCGTCGTAGGCCGGGAAGTTGGGCTGGGGCTTTCGCTAGCCGGAGAAACCACGGTTTCTCGGCGGCATGCGACCGTGGTCCGCACAGGGAGCACGGTTGTGGTGCAAGATCAGGGAAGCACGAACGGAACGTTCGTTAACGGCACCCCCGTCACGGGGTCGGTTTCGTTAAATCCCGGAGATTCCGTTCAATTTGGATCGGTTCGGTTCCGATACGAAGGATAAGAGCATGGGGTCCGTATTTTTGAAGTTTCTCGCGGGCGCGGCGGCCGGTCTTTTGACCGGCCTCCTCACCGAGCCCTCCGCGCCCAAGGTGATCAACGATCCCAACTGGGCGCTCTGGCAAGGCAAGGTGTTCCTCATCCTGGGCGCACTGTTGGGCGGCGTCGTCGGTGCCCTCGACGGCATGTCGAAGGGCGGCGCGGTGTGGACCTGGCGCAGCCTCGGTCTGGGCGCGCTCCTCGGGGCGGTCGGGATTAACCTCGGCGCTGGCATCGGCGGCGGGCTCGCGAACGGCATCTTCGGAAGCGAATGGCTCATGACCGGCGCGCTGCCCGTGCGCATGATGGCCCGAACGCTCTTCTTCCTCGGTATCGGTACGTTCATCGGCGCAGGCATCGGCGCTTCGTCCCTCAACGTCCGAAAGCTCATCCAAGGGGCGATCGGAGGCCTAGTGGGTGGCGCGATCGGCGGCGTTTTGTTCGATCCCATCGGTGAGATCCTCGGACGGACCATCTTGGCGGCTCGTGGCCAGCTTCAAGGCGAGGTCGGCGGCCCGTCCCGCATGGTGAGCTGGATCGTTCTGGGCGCGATGATCGCGCTGATGATCGGCATCGTTGAACTCGTCACCCGCAAAGCATGGCTCCGCCATGAGGTTGGCCGAAACGAAGGCAAGGACTGGCCCTTGGACGCAGCGCAGAACTTCATCGGCCGAGGCGAGACCTGCCACGTCATCCTACGCAACGACCCCCAGATCGCCCCCGTCCATGCGAGCATCACCAAGCAGGGCAAACACTTCGTCATCTCGGATGCGGGCACTCCGGTGGGAACGTACGTGAACGGCCACCGCATCGGCCAGGCCTCGCTCCAACCGGGCGACGTGATCCAGATCGGTTCGTTTGCGCTACGCTTCAACGTCAAGGGTCAGCAAACGTCGTACGTGCCACACATGATGCAGGCCTTTGGCGGGCAACCGATGCCCGGCCAACCGATGCCGCAACAGACGATGCCCGGTCAACCCATGCCCGGCTACGGAATGCCCACGCAGGCCATGCCCTCGCAGCCTCCCCCCGGGTACGGCATGCCGACCCAGGCGATGCCTTCGCAACCCATGATGCCCACCGGGCAGCCGACGGTGGCTTTTGGGGCCTCACCGGCGGGTTCAATCGGCGCCCCCACCTTGGTGGCGATGGATGGACCCCACGCTGGCCGTCGGTTCCCAGTGACGGCCGTGATCGAAATCGGCCGCGAGGCCTCCGGCATCGCCCTTACCGGCGACCCCAACGCCTCCCGCCGTCACGCTTCGGTTTCGCCCGGAGTGGGCGGAGTCCAAGTGAACGATTTGGGCAGCACGAACGGCACTTACGTTGATGGCGCGAGAGTTTCCACCGCCGTCGCCCGTCCCGGTTCGATGATTCGAGTCGGAAGCACCACTTTTCGCGTCGAGTAATAGAAGTCCATGGATCCCAACAAAACTCAGATCGGCACCCCCCCTGGCGGCGACCCCAATCGCACCCGGGCCATCCCCGGTGGCGCCTTCCCGTCCGGCGATCCGAATCGGACGCAGGCGATGGGTGGGGGCTACGATCCGCTAAAGACCACGGCGTTTTCCGCCGTCCCGGCCGGTAAGGCGTTGGCGGTTACCGTCGTACCCGGCCGCGACGCGGCCATGGCCAACGGCCCGGCCCGTGAGCAGTTCCTCCTTGAACTGACCGCCGCGGCGGTGGAAGGCGGCGTAGGCATGGGTAGCGCGGGCCGCACCGCGATCAATCTCTGCCTCGTGATCGACCGCTCCGGATCGATGGAAGGGACGCCCCTGGAGTTCGTCAAGCAAGCCTGCAACTACGTCGTCGACATGCTTACGCCGAACGACGTGCTCAGCATCGTCACGTTCGAAGAGACCGTTGACGTCCTCATGGCTCCGCAACGGGTGACGACGAAGCAGCCAATCAAGGACGGTATCTCGCGTCTGATGGCCGGCAACACTACGAACCTCTACGACGGTCTCTCGGTCTCACTCCAACAGGTTTTGGCCGGCACTGAAGGGAGCCGGGCGACCCGAATGGTCGTCCTCACGGACGGCGATCCGACGGCGGGCATCAAGGACTTCCCGTCGCTGGTGAATCTAGCGGGCGAGATCAAGACGAAAGGCATCAGCTGCACCTTCCTCGGCTTCGGCCCGGACTACAACGAAGAGCTTCTGGCCGGTATGGCCAAGCGAGCGGGCGGCACCTATCGGTACATCGACCGGCCGGAAACGATTCCGGACGTGTTTCGCGGCGAACTCGACAAGCTGATGACGACGGTGGCGCGCAACGTGTCGCTGACACTAAAGCCAGCACGGTGGGTCAACCTCCGCTCCCCCGCAGCCAGCACCGGCAATGAGGTCTCACTGTCCCTGGCTGACCTCGAGCGCGGCGCAACGATCACTCAAGTCCTCGACCTCGAATTCCCGAACCACCCTCAGGGCTGGTACCGGGTTGCCGCCGGCAAGGTCACTTATGATGACTTGCTCCAGGGCAACACCCAGACGGTGGACGTGGACATCGTGATGGAGTTCACGGGAGATTCCGCCCGCTACTCGGGTGCGCAGGATCCACGGGTGAACGGCGCTGCGCAGGTGGCACTGGCAAGTAAGGCCGTCGAACGAACCGTCATGGGTCTAAAGACAGGTCAACTCACGGCAATGGGCGCGGTGCAGGAGCTTCAGAAGACGCAAATGCTCCTCGTCTCGGAAGGTCGTACGGCGGAAGCTCAAGAAGTCACCATGGCTCTCCGAGCCATCCAATCCGGCGATGCCGGCGCAGCGGAGAAGACCCTGATGGGCACAATGCTAAACCTGGATCAGGGGAAGCACTAATCCGGAGAGGACCGCGGACTTTAGTCTGCCAGAGTGCCCAGGCTTTAGCCTGGTAAAGTGAGAATATGGAGGAAGGCCGCCGCTCAAGAGGCTACCTTCCTCATATCGAGGGCGCGAATCTCACTCAATTCGTAACCTTCCACCTCGCCGACGCCCTGCCGAAAGATGCGTTGGAAGAGATGCGAATAGCCCTTGCGGAGCTCCCGGAGGGAGAGCGGAAGAAAGATCTGGCTCGCCGCGTCGAGGCGTACTGTGATGCGGGGTACGGCGAATGTCATCTGCGCGACCCTCGGGTCGCGCGATTGCTCGAAAAGAAGTTCTTCGCTCACCACGGCGACATCTACCATCTCCACGCTTGGTGCGTCATGCCCAATCATGCGCACGTCTTGCTGACACCCAGCCCGGGTGTCAGTTTGAGCCTAGCCATGCAGCGGATCAAGGGCGGCTCGGCAATCGAAACAAACCGTTTGTTGGGTCGAGAGGGGCGGTTGTGGCAACCGGAGTATTACGATGTGTTCATGCGTAGCGAGACTCACTTTTGGGGAGTGATGAAGTACATCGAATGGAATCCGGTGAAGGTTGGGATCGTGCGGGATCCGAAACTGTTTGATTGGAGTTCGGCCAACGATGAGGCTTGGGCGCGGTTTGAAAGGCATCGTCCAGGCTAAAGCCTGGGGCACACTTGCAGACTGAAGTCTGCGCTCCCCTCCGGACTAGTCTGTCGGCGGCGTTAAATTAACGTTCAGCCAGAAATCCAGCGTCGTCCTCAGGTCCTGGGTGTACTCGCTGAACTCGACCGGTTTGCGGACGAAGGCGTTACAGCCGAGGGCGTAGCAGGCGGCGAGATCGGTCTTTTCGTCGCTGCTCGTGAGAACCACAACGGGAATGTGGCCCAGGCGGGCGTCTTCTCGGATGGCGGTAAGGACATCCACGCCGCTTAGGCGGGGAAGTTTGAGATCCAGGAGGACCAGTGTGGGGGGGATTTTGGCTTTGAGGATCTCCAGCGCCTCTTCGCCATCTCGGGCCACGCGCCAATCTTCTGCCCGGCCCGCCTGCTTAAAAGTGCGTGTCGCCAAGCGTTCGTCATCCGGGTTATCCTCGACCACCAGCATCCATCTTCCGGACGGCTCATCCATTGTTCCTGAGGCGACGATCCGCACAGGGGTAAAGTTCCCGGGATGCTGCTGCCGTTTGTCACGGAGACGGTCGTTTGGTACGGTCCGGCGATGGTGACTTTCCCTGTGCAGTACGGCGGAGATCCCTTCGATCCGGAGCGCAATGACGTTCGGGTCCGGTTCATCGGGGACAAAAATCAGCGAGAGGAGCGCCTCGCCTACTTCGATTCGCGGCTTGGAGTCTGGCGGGCCATCCTGTACGCGACGGCTCCGGGAAGTTATCGTGCCGTGCTTGTACGGAACGGCTCCGAGTCGGAGGTTGAGCCGGAAGAGGGAATCGTGGAACTGAAGCGGAGCGATGCCGGGGTGCTTCCGGCGAAACAGCTACGGGAGAATCGCTGGTCTTTGGACACCGGGGACGACTGGGTGGGGATCGGGAGCATCCTCCCTTCTTCGAGCACCGCCCGCGATGTGAACGCGTTGGCCGACGCGGGGGCGAATTGGCTGCGGATTGCACCTCCCGGCCCCGAGCCTACGGCCGACTGGGACGATCTTATGGAGGCGGTGGAGAAACGTGATCTGTACTACACGATTCAGATGCGCGACGACGCGACCCCGGCATGGCGGAGATATTGCCTTGCCCGGTATGCAACCTCGCCGCGGCTCGTCCAGTGGGATACCAACGCGAAGATCGACGATCCATGGGGAAGGGGCGTCTCCTCCGCCCTCCCATGGGGCAAACTTTTCGAGAATCAGAGAGGACCTTTCTTTACTCCCGCGACCGATTACACACTGATCAAGGCTCTGAAGACCACCCTTGAGGTGAGTGACTGGGCGAGGTGGCGCTCACCGCGTGCATGGAAGACTTCAGGAGCGGAAGGAGTGGCGGAGAGCGATCGGATGATCCTGGAAGTCTCCCCGGGAACGAAAATCGACGGCACTCCGCTTGCCGACGGAGCCTACGAGATGACGACCATCGATCGGTCAACCGGTCGTTCGGCGAAAACCACGATTCAGGTCCGTCGCGGCGCGTTCGACTTTAGAGGCGCGAACGACGCGTTTTTGGTGCTGCGCCGGCGGAACTAAGCGGGTACGGTCGGAGGATGTTCCCAGCCCATTCTCCGGCAAAGTGGCTGGCGCGCATCCAGTCCAACGAGTCAACGGAGTCGATCCTGGCAAGATTCAAATTTGAAAGACCGGTAAAAGATGGGTTGGAATATGTCGCTCGGGGCACTTGGGGGCCAAAGTCGGGCTGTATATCCTGTTAAAGAACTTGGTTTGAAGCTAATCTGGCGTCTTGATCCCTAAGAGCCGGGGCGTCGGTAGCCGACAACTCTAATCGATGCCCTCGGAATATCTCATGGCTCGCCAACCGATCCTCGATCGGTGTGGAAAGATCCACGCTTACGAGCTTCTATACCGGAGTGCAGCAGGTCCGGCCGCAGGGCCGATGGACTCGGCCGCGGAGCACCAGGCGATCGCGAACGCCATGTTGGAGATCGGCCTCCGGCGGCTGGTGGGCGACAAGCCGGCCTTCGTGAACCTTTCGCCCGAGATGCTTCACAGCATTTGCGTCCAGCTTCTTCCCGCAGATCGGGTGGTGCTCGAACTCTTGGAAGACACGGAGTACGACCCAAAGACCGCCAAACGAATGGCAGAGCTGCGCAAGATGGGCTATCAGCTTGCGTACGACGACTTTACGTTTCAGCCGCACCAACTTCCGTTTGTGCCACATGTCGACATCGTTAAAATCGATGTTCTGGACACGCCTTGGTCTACGGTGAAACGGGAGGCTCACAAGATTAAGCTGGGCCACGCCAAGGTTACGCTGCTAGCGGAAAAGGTAGAGGATCGGGCGATGTTCGATCAGTGCTTGACGGCAGGCTTCGATCTATTCCAGGGCTACTATTTCGCTAAGCCACAAACTTTCGGTTCCAAGGGCCTCGACAGCCGGAAGCTCGCGATTCTTAAGCTGCTTAGTAAGCTGAACAAGCCGGACGTTTCGGCACATGAGTTGGAGGCGGTGATCGCGCTCGATCCGGGGCTGGCGGCGCGTCTGCTGAAACTAGTGAACTGCGCGAGCTTCGGGGTGTCGCGGAAAGTTGACTCGATCTTCCTTGCGATTCGAATGCTGGGCCTTGAGAAACTGCAAGCTTTCGCTACGGTCTTAGCTGCCGCCAGCGCGACCAATTGCGATACACGCGCATTGGGTGACTTGGGCCTTATTCGTGCCCGGATGTGCGAGCGGGTGGCTAAGGAACTTGGTCACCAAGACCTTCACAAGCATTTCACGGTGGGTCTGCTTTCCGTGTTGGATGCGCTGATGGATTTGCCGATGAGCCAGATCGTGCCGGAGTTGTCGCTGAGCGACGACGTGACGGCGGCGCTGATGGCGGAAGGCGAAGGCGAGTTGATCGAGGCGTTGCGGCTGGTGACGGCGTACGAGAGCGGGGAATGGAGCGACCTTCCCGGTGACTTGCCGCTAGATAACTTGTCCGAGGTTTACTCGGCGGCCGTTGAGAGCACGTCGGCGCTGGCGGCTATTTAGGTCGCCAGCTTGATCAGGACGATCGTCACCGCAACTCCGGCGGCGATGGTCCAAAGGGCCCTCATCCGAACCTTCTTGAGGAAGAAGATCATGCCGAAGCCGGTGATCGAGAGGAGGCAAAGGAAAGCCCCCGAGAGATCGATCGTCCACGCCCAGGATTGGCCGGAGTCCTTGCCTCGGTGTAGGTCGTTCATCACCGCGATCAGTCCCTGGCTCTCCGTTTGTAGCTTGTAGGCCCCGGTCGCCCGATCAATCGTTACGTCCGCAGTGTAGGCAGGGGCGGAGAAGCGGAAAGAGGCCTCTCGCTCGTCGGCTTGGTCCTCGCCCGCGATGCCGTGGACGGCGCCTTTGGCGCGCAGATAACCTTCGATCTTAAGCCAGTCCGGCTTTTCGCCGGTCAGCCAGGCGAGATCCAGGACGCCGCTGCTCTTGGTGGTGGTTGGCTCGATGCCAAAGGTCCATTCCGGGTGGTTCAGCAGGATCCCGGTGGCCCCAAAGAACAGCACCACGGCGAAGGTGAACATCGAGAGGTACGTATGGAGCCAGCGAATCCAGGAGTGGAACCGGAGGTGAAGCGGCCGCTTTCTCCTTGGAGCGGTTTTATTTGGCGCGCTTTCGGAACTCAACGGTCGCGCCCTCGATCTCAACGTTGCCTTCGACCTTGGTGGTGAAGGTCTTTTTCCCGATCTCAATGGGCTGCTTGATGAGGCCGTAGGTGCCATGCTCGCGGGCCGCCTCGATACAGACGGTGTACTTGCCCTGGTTCACCAACTTTTCATCGTCGCCCTTCCCGTCCCAGACCAGGGTGTATTTCCCGGCGTTGCGGGTGGCGCTGGAGACGGTGGGAACCAGCTTGTCGTGATCGGCGCCCGCCCACCAGCGGCGCAGGTCGGGAATCCAACGCGGTCCTCGGCGTTCGGTCTGAACCCAAAGCGAAAGGGTGCGTACCGGCTTGCCTGCCTCGTCCTCGATGTACACCGCAACGTATGGCCGGTGGACGCGGGTGCCTTCTATGGTCGCGATGGTAACGTCAACCGCGACTTCCATCTTCGAGTCCCACTTTTTCGGACCTGCGGGCAAGAGCCCGTAGGCGCGAAGCGACGAAGTCGCGGCGAGGGAGGCGATTCCGGTAAGGAATCCGCGGCGGGAGAGGTGGGGCGTTTTCATTTAAAGGTCAGACGTCGCCAGGCCCGATTGCAATGGCGTTTTTGGTTTTGAAGAATGAGGAGGACGGCCACGTCGCACTCATCGGCGAGTTGGAGGCTTTCTCGGGGCGACAGGACGAAGAAGGCGGTGGCGAGGGCGTCCGCGTCGGCGGTGGTCTTGGCGACAACCGTCGCGCTGGCAACATGGACGGCCGCTTCGCCGGTTCGAGGGTCGATCAGGTGCGGCCCTCGCCGATAACTACCGCTGGTCGCCATCCCTTGGTTCCTAATTCTTACCTGACTGACAGGTTTCGCGTTTTCTTGAGGGCTGAATGGGTCGGTTACGGCGACGCCAACGGGCTGGTCGCCGAAATGGCGAAGGTCCCCCCCGATGTTGAGGAGTACGGCTTCGATTCCCGGCTGGCTACGGGCGGCTTCGGCGGCGCGATCGACGATGTAGCCCTTGGCCAGAGCGTTTAGGCTTGCAGGTTTTTGGGTGAGGCGGAAGGCATTGAGGCCATCGACTCGCCAGAGCGGTCGGTTCTCGCCGGCGAGGGTGGGGTCAAAGGCGCCGTTCGAAGCGATGCGATAACGCTCGGCGAGGGTAAGAACTTCAGCCAACTCTTTCGATACGGGAGCGGCAACCTCAAAGGTCTCTTCCCATTTGGCCAACTCACTATCCGGGCGGTACCGGCTGAAGATGGATTCTAGGCGGTCGATCTCACCGAGCGCATTTGCTTCGGCTTGGCGGGCGCTTTCGGCGGGGCCGAAGATCTGAAGCTCCATCGAAGTGCCCAGCACGTTCTCATAGAAGGCGGCGTGATGGGGCATCGACCCCGTAGTTTATCGGGCGGGGAACCTTCGGGCGAGGATGGCGGCGCCGAACAGGATGGGCAAGGTGATGATCTCTAGGCCATCGATGAGGGCGAGAACGGGGGTAGCGAGGCCCAGGGTCATGCCATCCAAGAGCAACTCGACGGGGAATTCGATGGCTTCGAGGAGCAGAGTTAGAGCAAGGCCAAGCGCTAGCGAACTCGCTTTAAGACCTACGGGGACGTCCCGGCTACGAAGAAGCGCGAATCCGCCACGGATATCGATCCAGCCCTTTCGCCGGGCATAGCCCACGACGGCTTGAGCGGGGAGTTTCTTCACGAGAGTTATGACGCCGGCTGTTGGGCCAGGGTTAATAGGTCCTATAAGACTTATAGGACCTAACTTCGGACGGGAGGCTTAAAGGTGACGCTTGAGCGCGGTCACGATCTGGGCTTTGGGCATGAGGCCGACCATACGATCGACGACTTGGCCGCCCTTGATCACGTTCATCTGGGGGATGCCCTGCACGCCGTACTTGGCGGCGATGTCCGGCGACGCATCGACGTCGATCTTGATCACCTTGACCTGACCGGCCAACTCTTCGGCGACCGCGTTCAACTCCGGCTCGAGGCGGCGGCACGGACCGCACCAGGAGGCGCTGAAATCGACGAGGACGACACCCTCGGCTTGGAGCGCTTCGCGCTCGAAATCCTGACTTGCAACCGTTTGCATGAGATCATTATGCGTGAGTGATGCTTCAATTGTCAAGTGCTTATTTGACTATTTGATTTCGTGTTATAATAGGCCATGTCCTCAACGCCTGAGAGCCGTGCGCGGGTTTTTGCCGCGCTCAGTGATCCCACGCGATTGAGGATTCTAGAGCTTCTGGCGGGCGAGGACGAGCTTTGCGGCTCGGAGATCGCCAAGAAGGCGGGCATCTCGTTGGCCCTGCTCTCGCATCACTGGAAGGTGCTGTGCGATGCGGGCGTCGTAACGCGAACGCGGCGAGGTCAGCGGCAGTATTGTTCGCTGGATCGGGACGCTCTGGAGGCGGCTTTTGAACACCTCTGGCCGCGCCGGGCGCTACGGTCGATACTAACGGCCTAAGTGTCCGTATAGCTCCGAGAAGCCTTACAAGACCTATATAAAACAGTCGCCTTTGCCGATCGGAAATTGGCCATTCCGACCCCTCGGAAGGGGTAAACTGCACCACTCCCCTCACTATGCTGACGATTAGTAATTTGCACGCCCGCGTTGAGGAAAAGACGATCCTCCGCGGCATCAATTTGACGGTGAACGCTGGCGAAGTCCACGCGATTATGGGGCCGAACGGCTCTGGTAAGAGCACCCTTGCCTCGATCCTTGCAGGAAAGGACGAGTACGAGGTCACGGACGGTTCGGTTTTGTTCAACGAGGAGGATCTTTTGGAGATGGACCCGGAGGTTAGAGCAGCAGAGGGGCTGTTCCTGGCTTTCCAGTATCCGGTGGAGATCCCGGGCGTCACCAACAGCTACTTCCTCCGCGCCGCGCTGAACAACATCCGCAAGCACCGCGGTCTGCCCGAGCTTGGGATGCTCGACTTCATGAAGTTCATCAAGAGCAAAGTGGAGCAGATGGAGCTTTCGCAGTCGCTCCTCTCCCGCGCGGTGAACGAAGGCTTCTCCGGCGGCGAGAAGAAGCGGAACGAGATTTTCCAGATGGCGGTTCTCGAACCGAAACTTTGCGTGCTTGACGAGACCGACTCGGGTCTCGACATCGACGCGCTGAAGGTCGTGGCGAACGGTGTGAACACGCTTCGCGGACCGGAGCGGGCGATCCTCGTGATCACCCACTACCAGCGGCTCCTAAACTACATCACACCCGACTTCGTACACGTCCTCATGGAAGGGCGCATTGTGAAGAGCGGCGGCCGCGAACTCGCGCTGGAGCTTGAGGAGAAGGGTTACGGCTTCATCGAGCAGGAGCTTGCCGCTAAGGCGTAAAGCAATGCCCGCCTCGCTCACTGAAAACCATGCCTTAGTGGCCAAGCTGCTCGGCGCGCATACGCCGGAGGCGCTCTCGCTGGTGCGTGAGCGGGCCTACCAGGCGTTCTCCGCCGTCGGGCTGCCGACATCTAAGGATGAGGAGTTTCGCTATGTCTCGCTGCGCGTTCTGGAGGAAGGCAACTTCAAGCCGGCCTACGGCGCAAATGTCGAACGAGCCGAATCCGAAGCCGCTCCCCTCGGCGCGGTCGATGCCATCACCGTGGCGTTCGTGAACGGCCAGTACGCGCCGGAGATTTCGAACGAGAGCATTCTGCCGGACGGAGTGGTAATTGGTTCGCTGGCCGACGGCTTCGAAGCTGACGAGGAGCGAGTTCTTCAGCACCTCGGGAAGGTCGCAACGCTCCAAGGCAAGCTTGGTTCGACCAACGACGAGCGGTTCGTTCACTTGAACACTGCCTTCCTCGGAGAAGGCGCTTACGTCTTCGTCCCGAAAGGTGTGTCGGTCGAGCGGCCGATCCATCTTCGCTTCCTGACCAAGGCAGACCATGGCCCCGTTGCGGTGTTCCCGCGTGTACTGATCGTGATGGAGGACGGCTCCGACGCCAAGATCGTCGAGAGTTACGTCGGTCTGGACGGCGTGGCGTTCTCGGCTCCCGTGACGGAAATCGTGCTGGGCAAAGATGCGATCCTTGAGATCACGCGAGCGCAACTCGACGGTCGGGATTCGGTCCACGTGAGCAACACGGCGGTTCGCCAAGCGGGCGGCTCGACGTTGACCCACAACAATCTCAACCTAGGTGGCAAGATCGTGCGGCACGACGTCAACGTCTGGCTGGACGGCGAGCACACCGAGACCTGGCTGAACGGTGCCGCTGTGGGTCAGGGCAACGAAGTGATCGACAATCACACGCGAATCGATCACGCGAAGCCGAACTGCCACTCGTTCGAAACCTACAAGTCGATCCTCGACGACGAGTCCACCGGCGTTTTCAACGGCAAGATCTTCGTTTACGAAGATGCCCAGAAGACGGACGCAAAGCAGACAAACCAAGGGCTTCTGCTTTCCAAGAAGGCGACGTTCAATACGAAACCTCAGCTTGAGATCTTCGCGGACGACGTGAAGTGTACTCACGGCGCGACGGTTGGCCAACTCCGAAACGACGCGCTTTTCTATCTGCGCGCCCGCGGCGTGCCAAAGAAGCAGGCCGAGTCGATGCTGGTCTACGCGTTCGCCGCGGAGGTCTTCGAGAAGGTCACCGTCGTTGACGCGAAGGACGCCTTGGAAGCGCTGCTCTTCGCGAAGCTGAAGACGGAAGAAAGCTGAAGCGACACATTGACGCGGACCGAGTGCCCGCGTCACGATAGGAATATATGGCAAGCGCGCGGGCCGTCGATCGAGTGAAGCTGGTGGTTTCGGCCCTGGTGGCGCTCGGTGTTGCCGGTGCGATTGCCTACGTCGTCTCGCTCATGGTGGCCTCTTGACCTTTCCGGAACCTCTGGAGCACCTGACGCGAGCGATTCTGCCCGAGAACGCGATGCTTCGCCTCGTGGTACCGATGCGGGGAAACGCGTCCGCCGAAGTGCTGGAGCTGATCCAGGGCCTTTCGCTCGAACCCGCGCTCAAGACCTTGGCTTGGCTGTACGTGGACGAACTGGAGCGCGCCCACGAGATCTGCCAGTCGATGGGCGATGCGACGGGGGCAGCGTTGCACGCCATGGTCCACCGTCGGGAAGGCGACTTTGGGAACGCCCTTTACTGGTGGCACCGAGCGGGGAATCACCCGGCTTTGCTCGGGCAGAATCCGGTCGAATTAACGAAGGCGGTGGAGGCGGGCGACGTTTCGGATGCGACGATTGAGCGTCAACGCGAAGAATGGTCGGCGCTTGCGGTTTGGTGCGCGGCGTAAACTCAAAAGAGAGGACCGCAGACTTTAGTCTGCAAGTGTGTCCCAGGCTTTAGCCTGGCGAAAAGCATGACGACTGCCAATCCCCGATTCGACATTGACGCCCTCCGCGCGGAGTTCCCTATCCTCGAGCGAGAGATCAACGGCCATCCGTTGGTGTATCTGGACAACGGCGCCACCTCCCAAAAGCCGCTGCCAGTTTTGGAGGCCATCGATCGGTACTGGACGACCCAGAACGCCAACGTCCATCGAGGCGTCCACACCCTTTCCCAAGTAGCGACTCAGGCATACGACGGCACGCGCGAGACGGTACGAGCCTTCCTAGGCGCTGGTGAGTCGGACGAGATCATCTTCACCAAGGGCTGCACCGAAGGAATCAACCTTGTCGCCCATGGACTAAAGCTCTCGTCCGGCGACCGCATCCTGGTCTCGACCATGGAGCACCACTCCAACATCGTTCCGTGGCAACTCGCGGCGGAAAAGGTAGGCGCGACGGTGGAGCCGATTCCGATCTCCGATGCGGGGGAGATCGACTTGGAAGCCTACGAGGTACTTCTGAAAGCGGGCCGGGTGAAGATGGTCGGCCTGGTTCACGTCTCCAACTCGCTGGGTACGGTCAATCCGGTCAAGGCGATGGCGGCGATGGCCCATGCCCACGGAGCGCAGATCCTCATCGACGGCGCCCAGGCGGGGCCGCATCGGCGGATCGACGTTCGGGACCTAGATGCCGACTTCTACACCCTGAGTTGCCACAAGATGTACGCCCCGACCGGAGTGGGCGTGCTCTATGGGAAACGAGCGTTGCTGGAGGCGATGCCGCCCTATCAAGGCGGGGGCGATATGATTCGCCGCGTATCGTTTGAGAAGACGACCTATGCGCCGATTCCCGCCAAGTTCGAAGCGGGGACGCCGAACATAGCGGGAGTGGTCGGCCTGGACGCGGCCATCAAATTCATTTCCGATTTTGGGTTTTCAATCTCGGATTTAGATATCGAAGAGCGGCCGGGTGAAGAGATTGAGCAGGGGTTGGATCTAGCTTTCGCGGCGCTTGAGACTCGGGAGGCTGAGCTGACGGCTTACGCGACGGAGCGGTTGCTGGCGGTGGACGGTCTCCGGCTTACCGGGACGGCGAAGGATAAGGCGGGAGTTTTGTCGTTCGTGCTCGACTTCGCCCACCCGCACGATATCGGGACCATATTGGATGGCGAAGGCGTGGCAGTCCGGACGGGGCACCACTGCTGCCAGCCGCTGATGAAGCGTCTCGGCGTACCGGCGACGACGCGGGCTTCGCTGGCGATGTACAACACCGAAGGGGAGATCGATGCCTTGGTGCGCGGGTTGCATCGGGTGCGGGAGGTCTTGGCGTGAACCTCATCAAGTATCTCGTAACGACTGACGATTCTCTCGAGACGCCAAAACCCGAAGCAAGTCTCCCAAAGCGGATCGCCGCCCAATCTGGAGGCGTGGCGGTGGGCGTTACGTTGGCTTTTGTGGCTCGGACTCTCTCGGGACATCGACCAGATTGGGCCGGTTCTCTCTTGATGGGTGGTGGGATAGCCGTTGGCTTGGCCGCGGGCCTTATCCTCATAGCCCGTTCGAAACCACCGGGTTAGGCATTGATTCTCGGCCTAGTGCCACGCTTTCTCGGTCCGCTACAATAGAGATAGGATTTCCGACGTAGAAGTAGGAGAATCCGACGGCACCTTATGCTCCGCGAGCTTTATCAAGAGACCATCCTGAACCACAACCGGCACCCGCGGAACCGCGGCCGGGTGGAGGCGGGGCAACACGCGGACGGCTATAACCCGCTCTGCGGCGATCAGGTTGAGATTTCGCTCAACGTCGACGGAGGTCGGATCAACGAGATCGCCTTCGAAGGTCAGGGCTGCGCCATCTCTACGGCCAGCGCCAGCCTCATGACGGAGGCGCTGAAAGGTAAGACAACCGAGGAAGCCGAAGCCCTCTTCCGCCGCTTCCAGGCCCTTGTGACCGACACCAGCGGCGCGGAGCCGGATTGGGACGGGTTGGGCGATTTGGCCGTCTTTGCGGGCGTGAGGGAACTGCCGGTACGAATCAAGTGCGCGACGCTTCCTTGGCATACCTTCCACGCGGCGCTGAACCAGCAGCCGGAGGCGACGACCGAATAATGCCGGAGCCGCTGGATCTTTCAAAGCCGGGCCTGAACCCCATCGAGAAGTCGCTTCTCGAAGCGGAAATCGTTGAAGCCATCCGAACGGTCTACGACCCCGAGATCCCGGTCAACGTTTACGATCTTGGCCTGATCTACGGGATCGATGTGAAGGACGACCGAAGTACGCACGTTTTGATGACCCTCACCTCGCCTGCCTGCCCCGTTGCGGGCATACTGCCGGGTGAAGTCGAGACGATGGTGCGCTCGGTGCCGGGGATCGGGGAAGTTCAGGTCGAGTTGACCTGGGATCCGCCTTTTACGATTGAGCGGATGAGCGACGATGTTCGCCTGATGCTCGGATTATAAACTTGCGACTATGAAATTTTCCGCCCAAGAGGAATATGGCCTCCGCTGCCTGCTCCAGATCGCGCGTCTGGGGCCGGATGGATCGTTGACCATTCCGGAGATCGCGAAGCACGAAGGCATGAGTCCGACCCACGTCGCGAAGCTCTTGATGATCCTTCGAAGGGACGGTTTCCTAATCTCGACCCGAGGCCAACAGGGCGGTTATGCGCTGGCGAGGCCCGCTAACAAGACTTACGTGGGTGATGTCCTCGCCTCCCTCGGCGGGCGCCTCTACGACGACGGCTTTTGCGGTCGCCACGGAAGCGGTGACGACGAAGAGTGCCGCCACCACGTGGACTGCAGCGTGCGTGCCCTGTGGCAATCGATTCAGAGCGCGGTCGACAACATCGTCGCCACCCTAACTCTCCAAGACCTTCTCGACGAAAAGGCTTCTGCCCCCAACGTGACGCTCTACGCCGAACCCCGCCAACCGACGATCCTGAAATGACCGAAACCAGTTTCCCCATCATCGTCACCGACCGCGCGGTAGCTGCGGTCAAGAAGCTCCTTGCGAAGGACGGTCGCGAGGGTGTGTTCCTTCGCCTCGGAGTGAAAGGGGGCGGTTGTAGCGGGTTCGAGTATCTGACCCGCCTAGATGTCGAGCGGAAGCCGATCGACATCTCGACGATGCTCGATGGGGTCGAGGTGGTGTGCGATGCGAAATCGGCCAAGTTCCTTCAGGGCGCGACGTTCGATCATACGAACAACCTGATGGGCGGCGGATTCAAGTTCGAGAATCCGAACGCGGCCCGCTCGTGCGGTTGCGGGACGAGCTTTACGCCGAAGTGATCATCGGCCTCCCTCCGAAAGGAGAGAGGCCGAATCGGACTTACTTACCGGCGGTGCCTTTCGAAGCGGCGGCCTTGATCGTGTCCAGCGTCGCCTGGGCGTCGGCCAGCATCTTCTCGGCAGAAGCCTTGGCGCGTTGCCCCATGGCTGAATCCGGGAAGGTCGCCTTGCTCAAGGTGTCCTGCAGCGATGCAACGACCGATTCCTGAGTCTTGAGCGCCAGTTCGTTGTCGCCACTCTTGAGCGCGGCCTGAGCCAGAGCCTGGTTCGACGAGGAGTTTCCGGTCATGCACTCGTCGGCCTTGAGGAGCAGGTTTTTGGCGAGCTTGTAATCTCGATCGCCCTTCACGCCGCTCTTCTCGTTGACAATGCTTGTGGCAACGGCGCGGAGAACCATGGGCGCATTCGACTGATCTTTCAGGAGCGACTCGCCGTAGCTCTTAGCGGCCTTGGGGTTTTTCGCCGAAAGCAGTTCGTACTTGGTGGAGGCGTAGTTCGGCACGATGTAGGGCAGGTTGGTGACCACGGCTTCGTTCAGGGCGAGCGCTTCGTCGACCTTCCCGTCCTTCTGAGCCTGGGTGAGCTCCTTCATCTTGGCCATGCCCAGCTCCATCTTCGCCTTCCAATCGGTGTCGATCTTCGCCGCGGCCGTAGCATCGAGCTTGCCGTCGATCGCGGCCTCTACGGCCTCTTCCAGGCCGAGCAGCGGGTGGCCGATCCAGCCGATCTTGCCCTGCTTGTCGATCACGAACGCGCACGGGATGCCGTACTGACCGCCAGCTTCCATCCAAGTCTTGGTCATCGCTCCGCGCGGGGTGGCGTAGGCGACGTTATAGTCCATCATCTTGCCCGCCTGCTCTACGAACTTTTCGGGGAGGGCGATGTCGTCCTTCGACTCCGAAGCGTCCATGCCGATGAAGGCGGCTTTCTTGCCGAACTTTCTAGAGAGTTCGGACAGGTGGGGCATGCCGACCTTACACGGGCCGCACCAGGTGGCCCAGAACTCGACGACGTGGACTTTGCCGTCCTTAAAATCGGTCTGCGGCTTGCCTTTCAACCATTTAACAACCACGAGCTCGGGAGCATCATCGCCGATATGGAGGGTGACCGGGGGGCGAGCCGGAGCGGCTGGGTTCTGCGCAGTGGCGGCGGCCGCGAGGAGCGCGAGCGGAAGAAGGGAAAGAGTGCGTACGTTCATGGCCGGATACTTCCAAGTCCATGATAGTCCGGTTTGAGCTTAACTCACCCTCAATCTTTCGAATCTGAAGGGTTGGACGAACGAATCTTCGGAAACCTACAGTGGTCACCTAAGAACCTTAGGCAACCATGCGAGGTGACTTAACGTCAGATGCGGGGGTAGTCACGCGGATTTGAAGGTTGAACGGTTCCGGTTCAACGGTGCAGCCCAGCTTCTCAAAAGCGCGGGCCAGAGCCTCGCCTTCTAGGTCGCCGGTGATGCCGACGGTGAACGTTCCTTCCGGAGCGTGGCTCTGGATCGACTTTCGCGCAATGTTATCGGAAGGGGCAATCATCATTGAAGCACTCTGTATTTGAGGCAGACGCAAAAGTCCGCCATCGGGTTCAGTGTACTTCGAGTTTCGGCACTTAAAGGGAAAAGTGCAGGGCAATGGGACCTATAGGACGGATCGGTCCTATAGGTCCTGTTACGGTTGCCTGGTTAATTTCTCTCGACAATCGTCACGAACCCAGCGTCGATGAACTGATCGCCGCCATCCTCGTGGCAATGGATGGCGATGGTGTTCTTGCCCGGGCGGAGCACCTGGCGGACGGCCTTCGGCAGTTCGTAGTTCTCGTAACCGGCCGCGTTCGGCATGCGGAAGGCAAGAACGCCGTTGATGTAGACCTCGGCGCCGTCATCGTGCGGCATGTAGAGTTGGACGTTTGGAATCTGGGTGGCCGTGAGTTCGAAGTCTCGGCGGAGCCAGATGTCGTTGCTCGTCCATTCGGTGCGGATCTTGCCGCCACGAGCGTCGCCGCTGCCGAAACCGCCTTCACCCTTCATCCATCCCGAAGCATCGAACGAATCCATGAACCAATTCGTCGACGGGCGGTCGATCGTATAGGTCCACTCAGAGGCGGCGGTGATTGAGGTCGGGACGATCTCCGTCACGATTGGCGGCTTAGGAATCGGCGCCCAACCGCCGACCACGGCCCTGTCGCGGGCGACGTACTTCTTCCAGATCGCCGGCACGTCTAGCATCTTGATGAAGACGCCGCCGACGACGGAGCGGGCCTGGAAGCCGCGCTGATTGGGCTTGGAGGTCCAATACCAGTCTGTCATTGGGACGCGGTCTGGGGTCTCGTTCAGGAACTTCACGATGGGCGAGACCAGGTCCGCGAAGTCAGCGCGCTTGCCCGTGGCGGTTGCGGTCCAGGTGATCCAGTCGAGCTTGGTGTAGTCCTCGCGGTTGTCCAGCGGGAGGCCGTAAGCATTCTGCTTGGTCCGGTAGTAGGCCATCTCTTCCGTCATTACCGAGGTTGGGAAGAGGTTGAGATCGATGATGCGGTCCCAAACGAGGTTGTACTTCTGGCTCCAGGTGTTCGGGCGGTCGAAGGCGAGCCGGTAATGGTCGTCCTCTTTTCCTTCCTTTACCCAGCGCTGAGCAAAGCTCTTAGCCAGCTTCTTGTACTTGGTCGCCTCGGCCGTCTTGCCGAGCTTGTCCGCCAGGTATGCGTACGCGCCGAGGGCTTCGATCGCCTTGGCCGAGAGGTTCACGTTGTGCGCGAGGTGGCCGGCGAAGTCGTCCGTGGAGAGTTGGCTTTCCGGATCGAACCCTTTGTCCGCAAGGTAGGCGGCCCACTTACTGAGCTGCGGCCAGTATTTGGCGGAGAACTTGGCGTTGCCCTCTTCCTTCGCCAGCGCGGCGAGGAGGAGCAGCATGTTGCCCGACTCTTCGACCGGCATCTGGTTGTCTTCCGTCCGCTCACCACCGCCGTAGACCTGGCCGTTAGCCATCGGATACTGGCCGAGGTCGTGCGGGGCGAAGGGCCACTTCCAACGGGCCGAGGCGGCGTACTCAAGCACGGGGACGAGCGAAGCCTTGGTCAGCGTCGGGCTAAATAGCAGGAGCTGAGGAGCGGCCGGGTAGAGAACGTCGACGGTGGCGATGCAGCCGTTGGAGAAGTTCTCCTTGCTAAACATCAACGGCTGACCCTTCGGATCGGCTACAAGCTTCTGCGCGGCCAGGGCCTGACGGTAGGCAAGCGAGCCGAGCAACGCGTAGTCAGGACCGCCGGCCTTAGTCAGATCGAGGGCGAGTTCGTTATCGAAAGCGGCGCAACGGGCAAAGAGGGAAGCGTAGTCCTTCTCGGCCACCGCCAGGAGGCCCTTGGCGTCCATCCCGTTCCGTCGCCAATACGGGCGAAGGTTCTTCTTGAAATACTGGATCGAGTAGAGGTCGTCATAGGCGACGATCAGGTGCTTCGAAACCGTCGCCTTGCCAACATTGCCAAAGGGTAGGGAGAACGAGGCGGTAAGGCCCTCAGAAGCCCTCTGCGCGCCCGCAGCGCTGTCGGCCGTCGGCAGTGTACCGCCGGTCGTGAATGCGTTCTCGGCTGTCTCGCCCTTGCCGAGGTAGCCACGGCCGGGAGCGGCGACGTAGAGATGGCCCCAGTCGATGCGGAGATCGTCCCCCCGCTTCGCCAGGATCGGCTGCTCTTCGCTGCCGATCCGGAGGGCGGTCAACTTGCCAACTGTCTCGCGGCCGGCCACCACTTCCTGCGATGGGACATTGACCGTAAGGATGCCGCTGGCCCCGAAGTAGACGGCGGTGTTGTGTGACCTGCCATCCGTCGAACGGACGTCATAGGTGAGGTAGGTGGTCGGCCGGGCGAAAACGTCGAGCTTGTCCGGGAGGCTAGGGGTGGTGAAGGTGAGGCGAACGCTCGTGCCCGCTCCGGCAAAAGTGTAGATCGTCCGCGTCGCGCCAACCTTGACGCCCGTCTGCGGCAACAACGGCTGGCTGCCCTTCCCCATCAGACGATGGGTGCGGCCATCGATGCGGATGAGGCTGGAGAGCGGCTGCTCCTTACCGGTCCAGTGGCGGGTGACGCCGTCGCCCAGTTTGTCCGAGGTGGACCAGACGCTGAAATAGGGATCGTGCGCGATCAGCGGGACGGCGGGGGGCCGGAACTGGGCCAGGGCCGGGGCGGTCAGAAGGGCGGCGAGGGCCAAGGTTGAAACGGTTCGCGCTCCGTTGGGCATAGGCTCGATTATGGAACGTCTGAGAGATTTAGAAAACATTTGAGAGAATTTTCGATCTCTTTAAGAACAACACAGGTTCAAAGGAGCGAATTTGGTGCGGTACTTGAATTTTATGTCGTTACGCGGGCTCGACAATCCCGAAAGTTTGCTGGTCTAATCTCCAGGTAGCTCGGCTTTTCCGGTTGGAAGGCCGATTCCCCGCGTCGATCGCATCGCCGCCTAAACCGCAGGACTATGAAAAAAATCACTTATCTCGCCGCTACTCTTCTGCTCGCGTTTGCCGCCGCCGGTTGCGGAGACAGCGAAGCTGGAGCAGGCGCTCCGATCAGCCCCGCTCCCGCCACTCCGGGCGCAACCGAGTCGAACGGCGTTCGCCCCGGCACTCCTGGAGCACCCGCCGTGGCACCCGGAACCCACCCCGATACCGGCAATGCAGAGAGCGGAAGCCGCCCCGGCACCGGGCCGTAGTTAGAAGGGAAAACGGCCCGGTCTCTTTCGAGACCGGGCCGTTTTGCTTTTAGGGGTTGCCCCCTTAGTCGCTGGCCGAGGTGAACATCTTCAGCGCGCCAAAGGTGTCCGAACCAGCAACCGTGTTCTTCGTGAGAGCCGCGCCGCCGGTGACCGACTTCGCGTGACCGTCACAGAAGATGGAGTTGATCCGGCCACCCGGATGACGAAACACGAGCGCTCCCTCCTGTCGGTTGGTGCCCTTGTTGTCGTCCCAACTCAAGGTGCCCATACCGCCGTCGCCCGCAACGAGCTTCGAAGGCTGTCGGGAAACGATGTTCCAGGCGAACTGGAAGCTGCCGTTGCCGTCCGCGGCGAGAATGGTGCCCGCGACGTCATCCACGGAGGTGGTGGTCATCGCCGCGCCTGAGCCGTTGTCGGAGGACGGACTGGAGACCTTATCGCCGGCGTCCCAGTAGGAGCAGTTGAGGCCGTAGGAACCCCAGCGCTCGGTGGAGTCGTTACCGGTGATTGCTTTCACCTTGTCGCGCGGAACATAGATCCCGCGCTTGTCGGGGATGTTCTGCATCGGACAAGTGAAGATGTCCGTGTTCTTGATATACGGCTGAACGACGTCCAGCCAAGTGTATCGGCCGTTCGGGAACAGGGTCAGATCCTGGGTACCCCAGAGACCGACGAACCAACCGCCGGTATACGTGTCATCGTTGTCGATGGTGTATTGGTAAATTGCGAGGCCGATCTGCTTGGTGTTCGAAAGGCAAGCCGAGGTCTTGGCCGCGGCCTTAGCCTGAGCGAAGACCGGGAAGAGGATGGCCGCAAGAATCGCGATGATGGCGATAACGACGAGGAGCTCGATAAGGGTGAATGCTCTGCGTAGGATTCTCATGATTGATGACCTTCTTTGGTCTCGAGACGGAAGGCGGACGGGGATGCAGACACTTTGTTTAGGTCCGAATCGGCGGGGATGATGTCGGCATCGACGCGGACGGTCTCAACAGGCCGTCGAGGCGAGGCGATGCGGTCGAGGAGCAGGCCGGCTGCGGCATGTCCTAAGTCGTATTTGCGCTGCACGATTCGCCGGACGTTCCACGGCGTGCGCAGGGTCATGGGGTGCCAATCGATAAAGGTCGACAGTTCCAAATCGTCGGGTAGGCGGATGCCAAGCCGTTCGCAGGCGGGCACCGCCGCGCAGCCGACTCCGTCTTCCACGCAAAACAGCGCGGTGATCGGATCGGGGCCATGGCGAAGGGCAAGAATCGCATCTTGCACGAGCTGCCGAGACATCTCGCTGGCGCCACCGGAATCGTCCGGGAGCCAACGAACGAGGTCCGTGTAAGGAAGGCCGGAGCGGACCATCTCCTCCCGATAGCCCTCGAACCGTTCCAGGACGGAGCTGTACGAAGGGCGATGGAACCCGAGAAAGCCGATGCGAGTATGGCCGCGCTCCACAAGGGAGTGAATGACCTTGCGGACGACCGAGCAGTTGTCGGTAAAGACACCGTCCAACTCCACGCCCTGGGGCATACGGTCGATGGCGACCACGGGAAACCCTTCTTCGAGAAGGGTTTGTAGCGCGGGGGTGGGCCGGTCAAGCGAGGTGGCGTAGAAGAGGATGCCGTCGGTTTCACGGGCGAGCCTCCGGAGTTGCCGGTTCTCTTGCGCCGTATCGTGTTTGCTGTCGGCAATCACGAGACTCGACTCTTCTCCAATCCGATCCTGGATCCCTCGCAGAAGGTCGCCGGACGGGAAGTTGTGGGCGGCACTGTAGCCGTCGACGAGGAGGGCAATCCGGCAACCCTTCTTTTCGGCGCGTTCTGCAACCACCGTTCCGCTACCTTGGCGGCGAACCACTAGGCCTTGGCGCTGGAGTTCTTCAACGGCGCGATGGGTGGCGTTTCGGTTAACCCCGAGTTCGCGAGCGAGCTGGTCGCCCGACGGCAGCCGCGAGCCCGGCGCAAACTCGCCCGACTCGATCTTTGCGGCGATCTCTGCCGCGATACCTTTCCAGTTGCCTTCTGCCATGAAGGATTCACCAATGAATCTCTCAGAATTGTATCCGATGTTTGAGATAATTGGAGCGTTTAAGGAAAGAGACGGGTGAAAATCGTAAAAACCCGTGTCTCGACCGGGCACAATCGAAAGGTATGAGCAGCGAAGCCCACTACGACGTCGTCATTGTTGGTGGGGGCCCCTCCGGATCAACCGTAGGCACTCTGCTCAAGCAATACGCACCGGGTCTTGAGGTTGCGATCCTCGAACGCGAGACTTTCCCTCGAGATCATATCGGCGAGAGCCTCCTGCCACCGTTGGGGCCGATATTCCAGGAAATGGGCGTCTGGGACCAGATCGAAGCCGCCGGATTTCCGATCAAGCTGGGCGCGACGTTCCGATGGGGAAAGAATCCCGAACTGTGGGACTTCAACTTCATGCCGCCCGAGGAGTTCAAGGACGAGGCACGACCGGCGAAGTACGAAGGCCAACGCACCCGAACCGCGTTCCAAGTGGATCGCGCTCGCTACGACCAAATCCTGCTCGATCGAGCCGCGGAAGTGGGATGCGTCGTTCGCCAAGCCACGCGAGTAACCAAGGTCCACCGCCACGAGGACCAGATCGAAAGCCTAGAACTCGAGTCGGGTGAGATGGTGACGGCGCGCCACTACGTGGATGCCTCCGGCAACATTGGCCTCCTACGGCGAGCCCTGAACATCGCGACCGACTCCCCCTCTAACCTACGAAACATCGCGATTTGGGACTACTGGCAGAACGCGGACTGGGCGGTCGAGATCGGGGTGGGAGGTACGCGCATTCAAATCATGAGCCTCGGATGGGGCTGGCTCTGGTTCATTCCCATGGGGCCGACGCGCACAAGCATCGGCCTCGTCGTTCCCGCGGATTACTACAAAAAAACGGGGCTTCGTCCGGCCGAGCTTTACGCCAAGGCAGTGGCGGAGGAACCTCGCATTGCCGAGCTTCTGAAGAATGCGACGAGCGAAGGAAAATTGGAGAGCACCAAGGACTGGTCGTTTCTCGCGAAGCGTCACTTCGGCAGCAACTGGTTCCTCGTCGGAGAGTGCGCCGGCTTCGCCGACCCCATCCTCTCTGCGGGCGTTACGATGGCCCAGGTGAGCGCCCGGCAACTTGCGTACACGATTGCGGAGCTTGAGCGGGGCGAGCACAAAGCGAAGTGGCTCAAAGAGCAGTTTGAGCAAGGGCAGAAGGAGCGCATCCTAACCCACATCCGATTCGGCGACTACTGGTACACCGCGAACGCTCAGTTCACCGACCTTCAGGAGTTCACGACGGAACTGGCCCGGGACGCCGGCCTGGATCTGTCCCCCCAAAAAGCCTGGGCCTGGATCGCTCAGGGTGGCTTCATCACGACCGATCTTCGTATCGGTACGGGCGGATTCTCGCTTGGCAGCACGCTTAAGCTCGGTGAGTTCTTAAACGACCTCGGTGACGTGGAGTTGGCGCTGGAGCGAAACAACATCCTTAAGCTGAATCTGAAAGGGGCCACCTGGAAGGAGATTGGGGTCTACCACCAGGGCCGCGTCCACAAGGAAGCCTGCTACGTACGCGGCGAGCGGACCCTCCCTCTATACAGCCAAGTTCTGATGCTGGTCGACCTGCTCCAAAAGGAGTCTCGTTATCCGGCGTTAATGCAGCGGCTTGGAGAGTTGGCGAAGACCAACGGCTTTGTCGCCCAAGCACTCCCGGAAGTGACCGAGACCCTCGAAGCGATGATCAGCGACGGCTGGATCGACGCGTCGTATGACCCTTCGCTACCTTTGATGACGCGGAACCGCGAGAGCCGAGCGATTACGCCTAATCACGACCCGCTGCCGACCTCCTGAAATGGAGTGTGCCGATGGCACACTCCATTTCACTCCCCTCGCAACTTCGCCGCCGCCTGCTCCGGCGTGATGTCTCGCTGAGACTCGGCGAGCATCTCGAAACCGACCATAAACTTCCGGACGGTCGCCGAACGGAGGAGTGGCGGGTAGTAGTGGGCGTGCAGTGTCCAGTGCGGATGCTCTTTGCCGTCCGTCGGCGCCCCGTGCCAGCCCATCGAGTAAGGGAAGCTGACATCGAACAGAGCGTCGTACCGCCCGAGGCCGTCCCGAATGATCGCGGCCAAGGAGACTCGCTCTTCCGAAGTCAACTCCGGCAACCGCGTGACCGGCCGTTTGGGAAGCAAGAGGTACTCAAAGGGCCAAACCGCCCAGAAGGGCACCAGGAGGGCCCAATGTTCGTTCTGGGTGACAATGCGCTCGCCCTCTCTGAGTTCTTGTTCCAGGACGTCCTGCAGGAGCGGATTACCAGTTTTTTGAAAATAATTTCGCTGGTTCAGATCCTCTCGGGCGACGAGGGTCGGAATGAAGTCAGACGCCCAGAGCTGACCGTGCGGATGCGGGTTGGAGGCCCCCATCGTTTGGCCCTTATTCTCAAACAGTTGGACCGAAGGGTACCGGCCGCCGAGGTCGGTGATCTGGTCGGCCCAGGTGTCCACGACACGGGCGATGTCTGGCACTTCCATCTCCGCCAAGGTCAGGTCATGGCGCGGAGAGAAACAGATGACTCGGCACTCTCCGCGGACGCCTTGAGCCTGAAGGAGCCCAGAACCGGCTTCGCCCAGGGGCGAATTGGGCAGCATCGACATGAAGTCGTTGGGGAAAACGTAGGTGTGTTCGTAGGCCGGATTGCGGTGTCCGCCCATCCGTTCGTTACCGGGGCAGAGGTAACACTTGGGATCATAAGAAGGCTTCTCCTCCCTGGCGGTTTTCTCCTGCGCTCCTTGCCAGGGCCGCTTGGTGCGGTGAGGCGAGCAGAGGACCCATTCGTCCGTCAGGGGGTTGTGGCGGCGATGTGGGTCATTCGTAAAGTCGATCATAGGCGCGCCCTCGGCTCGTAATAGTGTTCCCCAAATCGCAATCTGATGAATTGTTAAGAAGCCTTAACATAGGGAACGGGTTTACTTTCCCGGGCGGGGAAATCCGTTCGATCAAAAAGGTGCTCATTGCTTAAACTTGGTCACGACGTCGAATTCTATAGCCTCCTAGAGGCTCAGGCGGGGGTCGCGCAACGGGCAGCGGCCTCCTTCCTTGTGTTCAGCCAGAAATTCACCGACCTGGAAGCTCAAGCCGAAGTCATCAAAGCCTTCGAGCACGAGGGAGACGATCTCACTCGGAAACTCCAGTCGAAAATTCTATCGACTTTCATCACCCCGCTGGACAAAGAAGATCTGCGGGCGCTCTCCAACGCGCTCGACGACGTAACCGACGGCATTGAAGCCGCCGCCTCCCGAGCCGCTCTCTACCGGTTGGAATCTTTCCCTCGTGCCGAACTCGCCCCCATGGCCGAGATTCTGGTGAAGATGGCTGACCTGAACGCCCACGCGATCGGTGAGTTGCGAAACAACATTCACAAATCCGGCACGTTCCAGGAGACGATCGACAAGATTCACCGTCTTGAGAACGAGGGTGACGCCATCCACCGCAAGGCGCTGGTCGAGCTTTTCAACTCGTCTGGAGTCGAAACACTTACCGTCATCAAGTGGAAGGAAGTCTACGACCTCGTAGAAGACGCCTTTGACGTTGCCGAGAATGTTGCCAAAGTCTTGGGCGACATCCTAACCAAGTACGCCTGAGATGATTCTTCTCACCCTCGTGGTCGTGGCGGCCCTCGCCTTCGACTTTATCAACGGCTTTCACGACACCGCGAACTCGATCGCGACGGTCGTGTCGACTCGCGTATTGCCTCCGCGGGTGGCCATTATCATGGCCTCGATCCTGAACCTAATTGGCGCGCTCGTGGCTACCAGCGTGGCCAAGACCATTGCGGGCGACATCGTCGACGGCTCGATGGCCACCACGACGCTGACCCTCGCGGCCGTGATCGGCGGCATCTTCTGGAACCTGCTCACCTGGTTCTTCGGGATTCCAAGCTCCTCCTCCCATGCCCTCATCGGCGGCCTGGTCGGCGCGGCGATCGCTCACCACGGAATGGAAGGGGTCAAGTGGGCCGGCCTAGTCAGTAAGGTCGTCGTCCCCTTGCTCGTCTCGCCACTCGTCGGCTTCACACTGGGCTGGATCATCATGACGGGGATCAACCTGATGTTCGCCAACGCCCGGCCTCACAAAGTGGGGAACATCTTCCGCCGGCTGCAGATCGCTTCCGCCGCCGCCATGTCGTACGCGCACGGCAGCAACGATGCGCAAAAAAGCATGGGAATTATCACCCTGGCCCTAGTCTCCGCGGGCTCGATCACCAAGGCGGATGGCGTTCCCCTCTGGGTCAAGCTGTCCTGCGCGGTTGTGATGGCGCTCGGAACCTCCGTCGGTGGTTGGCGCATCATCAAAACGATGGGCCACAAGATCATTCGCCTGGAGCCGGTAAACGGCTTTGCGGCGGAGACCGCGGGCGCGGCAACCATTCTCGTCGCGGGCCACTTTGGTGCGCCCGTCTCGACCACTCACGTCATCGCGAGCAGCATCTTTGGCGTCGGCGCCTCGAAGCGGCTCTCCGCTGTGCGATGGGAGGTGGCCCTCAACATGGTCATCGCCTGGGTCCTCACGATTCCCGCTTCGGCGGCCGTGGGCGCCCTTTTCTACGGCATTCTGCACCTTTGCGGTCTCTAGGTTGGACGCTCGCTTGAACCGAGCGTCCCCCTAAATGCAACCCTACTCGCAGAATTAGAGTAGAGTATGCCGTTACGGATACGAAGATGCCCCTTCCCCGACGGATTCACGCCTAGCCTGAGTTTCGCACCGAAGTCTGCACCGAAGAAGCCCGTACGAAACTCGGCAGGTCCCCTTTAGAGGCCCTGCCACAAGGACAAGTAAATGGCAACCAAATCGCTCTACGTGGGCAATATTTCCTACTCGGCTACCGAGGATTCCCTGAAGGCCGCCTTCGGCGCCTACAACCCCACCAACATCCGAATCATCGAGGGCCGCGGCTTCGCGTTCGTCGACATCGATGCGGATCAACTCGAAGCCGCAGTGGGCGACATGAACGGCAAGTCCGTCGATGGTCGCACGCTCACCGTAAACGAAGCTCGCCCGAAGGGTGAGGGCGGCGGCGGTGGCGGCGGTGGTCGCTCCGGCGGCGGCGGCGGTTACGGCGGCGGCGGCGGTGGCGGCAGCTACGGCGGCGGCGGTGGCGGTGGTCGCTCCGGCGGCGGTGGCGGCTACGGCGGCGGCGGTGGTGGTCGAGGCGGCAGCAGCGGCGGCCGTGGCGGCTCCGGCGGCGGCCGCTGGTAATCTAACCAGCCTAAACCTTTGAAAGGACCTTCGATCGAAAGATCGAAGGTCCTTTCTTTTTCTTCAATCCCCGGGGCGAAGATGACCTGGCTTGTCACCGCTGCTCGGCCTATGCCCTACGCCGGTTCGTCCGAGGGCAAGCGAATCTGGGACTCGCCTGGCCTGATTGAGGGATCGGGATCTCTTAGTGGACGCACCCTGGCTCTCCCTCCTATCGGAATGAAAGGGAGGCCAAGGTGGTTAGAGCTTCAGAACTTGGGCGGCGGTACCCATGTCCTTGTCGCCGCGGCCGCTCATGTTCACCAGCACCCGAGTCCCCGGTGCGAAGCGGCCGAGTTCCATGAGGGGGGCAAAGGCGTGGGAGCTTTCGAAGGCGGGGATGAGGCCTTCGCGCCGGGCGACCCAGACGAGGGCGTCGAGGGCCTGCTGGTCGGTGATGGCGGTGTAGTCGGCGCGGCCGATGTCCTTGAGATAGGAGTGTTCCGCCCCGACACCCGGATAGTCCAGACCGGCGGAGATCGAGTGGGTCGGCATCACTTGGCCGTGCTCGTCCTGCATGAGATAGCTGTAGGAGCCGTGCAGCACGCCCGGTGTGCCAAGGGTGAGGGGCGCGGCGTGATCGTTGCCATCAAGGCCCCTGCCACCGGCTTCGACGCCGAGGAGCTTGACCTCTGGGTCGTCGATGAAGCCGCTGAAGAAGCCGATGGCGTTGGAACCGCCGCCAACGCAAGCGATACCCACGTCCGGCAGACGACCATAACGTTCTAGGTACTGGGCGCGCGACTCATCGCCGATGACCCGCTGGAACTCGCGGACCATGTAGGGATAGGGGTGGGGACCGGCGGCGGTGCCGATGATGTAGTGGGTGTCACCCACGTTAGTGACCCAGTCGCGCATTGCCTCGTTGAGAGCGTCTTTCAGCGTGCGAGTGCCGCTGTGGACGGGCACGACCTCGGCTCCCAGAAGTTTCATGCGGAAAACATTCAGCTCTTGGCGAACGGTGTCCTCCACGCCCATGTAGACCACGCATTCGAGGCCGAAGAGGGCGCAGACGGTGGCGGTGGCGACGCCGTGCTGACCGGCGCCGGTCTCGGCGATGATCCGCTTCTTGCCCATGCGAAGGGCGAGGAGGCACTGGCCGAGAGCGTTGTTGATCTTGTGGGCCCCGGTGTGATTCAGGTCTTCGCGCTTGATGACCACGTGAAGACCGGTGTCTTCGGAAAGGCGACGAGCCTCGGTGATCGGGGTGGGACGGCCGACGTATTCCGTCAGATAGCGCTCGAACTCTTCGCGAAACGCGGGGTCCGACCAGGCGCGGTTGAACTCCAGATCGAGTTCGTCAAGGGCGGGCATGAGCGTCTCCGGCACATACCGTCCCCCGTAATCTCCAAATCGTCCGCGCGCGTCTGGCTTAGTAGGCATTATCTTGAGGAGGCCCGAGCTTCCGCCCGGTCTTCCTCTAGTCTACGCTCCGACTCGGATTCGTGGTGCGCGTCGGGCCGCAGACTCGCGGGCTCCAGTGTTTCGGCCGCCGCCTCCGCAATCCGTGTCTGCTGACTGATTTTCATGAGCCGGAAGAGGCGACGACAGCCAAAAAGAAAGATAGCGAACAGAACCGCCTGGAAAACAAACTTCAGGACACCGTGCTGCTGGTGATCGGCCCAAGCTCCGTACATGCAGAGCCTCACCGTGTCCCAAATGAGCTTCATCGCCATGGCGCATGGCAGGTAGGCGGCCCATCTTGCGTATTGCTGAAGATGAATCCGAGCCGGAGGGAAGGTCGAAACGCCTGGAACCGATAGACGGGCCGCATACCATCGCTCCAGAGCTACGCGCGGTTCAGCTTCCAGCCCCGTGATCTTGATGTCACTGCCGTCGATCAACCGAAGGTGTCCCATGCGATCGGATCCCGTGCTTAGTTCAAGAATATCTTCCGCTCGGAGAGCGAAATGGGAATGCAATCCTTCTCCATAAAGCCAACCTTCGACAAAGGTCATGGCCATCTCATCTCGCCCCGTCGTCATCCTGTCTCGTCGGTAATAGACGACCGTCCGGAATTGGCCCGGTGGGGCGGGATCGGGCAGGATGGCGGAAAGTCGGTTGGGTTTCTGCTTTCGCACGAGAGCTTCGGCGATCAGCCAAGTCGCGACCATCGGAAAGAGTGCGCCTTGGACCCCGGCCGCAAACATGCCGACCATTGCCACCACGCCCAGAACCCGGAGACCCATGAGGCGATCTTCTTCGACGATTCCCCGCCACCACCAACCGAACAGTCCCCGGGGATCGTCTCCACGAAGGCGCCATTCTGCGCGGCGCAGGGGGCCCCTCGAAGAAGGTTCGGTGGGCAGACCCATGGGAACATTATTCTCGACGCCGACGAATCGTCAGATCGCGAGATTGGATTGACCACCCTCCAACGCAAAATGGCCGACGCTTCGTCGCTTCTTCCTGCAGAAGACCTACGTAACCGTCGCAATCAGCCCGATATGCTGTCTAATAGTCAGTAGAGAGCCATGGATCAAATCGACCGATCAATCGTCCAATTGCTTCAACGGGAAGGCCGGATGTCTCATGAGGGCATCGCAAAGGAGATCAACCTTTCTCGCCCGGCGGTGCATGACCGAATTCGGCGATTGGAGACGGCGGGAGTCATCCGGGGATACGAGGCGAAGGTGGATTGGGAGGCGCTTGGGCTGCCTGTAACCGCTTTTATTCTCGCTCGTGTCTCGGGCAACTGCTATCCGGCGGCACAGAAGATCCTCCGGATGGTGACGAACGACGCGATGGTGGAGGAGTGCCACCGGGTGGCGGGCGATTGGTGCCTGCTGATTCAGACCCGCTCCGCTTCTCCTCTCGCCCTTCAGACTCTGCTCGACGAAATCCGCTCCGTTCCCGGAGTGCAGAACACGATGACGACGGTCGCGCTCTCGGAGGTTATCCGGGAGTCGGTTGCCGTCTAAAGAAGTAACCATGACCATCACCTATCCCAACCATCAACGAAACGTCGGCCAAGCCCTCGAGCGGGGCGCGATCTTGGATGTGTGGCCCGGTCAGTCCGGAGTTGCCATCGGAGTAAAGCACGGCAAGCTTTGGGTGACCCAAACGGGTGATCCCGTGGATCATATTCTTTCGGCGGGCGAGTCATTTACCGCCGAGGGGCGGGGGATGCTCGTCGTCGAGGCGTTGGAACAGTCGGAATTTACGTTGCCTTAAAACGTAGCGGCGGCGCCCTCGCCGCCGGGTTCCGGATCGCGATGGGCGTCGCCGCGACCTATGGGGTCGCAGGAAGATCAACCAGCGGGGCGTTCTTCCCTTCGCTCGTTAACCAGATCGATTTGCCATCCCTTGAATAAGCGACGGCTTCGAGTTGCTGGAGGGCTGGCTGGGGGCGAACAGAAGGTGTCGCGGTCCAGAACTCGTCGCCTTTCAGCTCGATCAGGTGGGTGTAGGTGACCAGGGCGACGCCGCTGCCGTCCGGGCGGTAGGACCCGCCGGTGACGAGAGTGGAGCCGCCGGCCGGGATGTGGAACTGGCCGAGTTTTTCCAGGAGGTTTGCCTTCCGTGGGCTTGGGTCGGCGGGGAGGCGGTAGATGCCGCTGACGCCGCTTGGCTCTTTGGTGACGATGATGAGGCGGCCGTTTCGCGGGTCGCAGAGGAGGGTCTCGGCGTTGTGGGGACCGTCCGGATACTTCAGGAGGAAGCGGATAGCTTCCGTCGAGAGGAGAGGTTTCGTGCGGTTGGACTTTCCGACTTTTGGTTCGGGGATGGCGTAGATGCAGGGCTCGGTTCGGTTGACGCTGTTGTCGCCGATGTCGGCGGCGTAGAGCCAAGTGCCTGATTTCCCGGGCATCGGGCCAACGGCTAGGTCTTCCCAGTCGAAGTTGAAGGCGTTTCGGACGAGGACGGTGGCCTTGGGCTTGCCACTCTTATCGAAGGCGTAAAGGTAGGCCGCGTCGCCGCTGTCGTTGTGCGTCCAGAAGATCCCTTCCTGGGTCGGGGAGACGACCAGGCCCGACGCCTCGGTCACTTCGTCGCCGCCAAAGTGGATGGCGGCTTGGAGGAGAAGGATGGGGACGATCATCCTCCGGAGTTTATCTGGGTGTGGTTAAGACAACTTGAGCCTATGTGGAGCGCGTAAATTTATTTGCGCTCTTGTCTGGAGATTTATCGCCGCAGTTGCTACCTAGGTAGCAACTGCGCCAATAAATTGGCTGACCAAAAGCGCTAGCAAGTTAGCGCAGTCCACATGGTTACGAGGCAAGCGGCAAGACCACCGTGAACGTCGTCCCTTTGCCCACCGTACTAGCCACCTCAATCGAGCCGCCGTGGGCGGCGGCGATTTCTCGGCAGATCGCCAATCCCAGACCGGTGCCGCCAGTTTCGGAGGTGCGGGAGGTATCGGGACGGTAGAAACGGTCGAAAAGGCGGGGAAGGTGCTCCGGGGCGATGCCGACGCCGCGGTCGACGACGGCGATCTCGGCCATGTTGCCGCGCTTGGCGAAGGCGATCTCGACCGGTTCGGAGGTGCCGGCGTACTTCTTGGCGTTGTCCAGGAGGTTGATAAATAGGCGGGTGAGGGCTTCGCCGTTGCCTTGAACGACGAGGGGGCGCGGGGAAGGGCGGACCTCGACGCCGCTGATCGAGACGGCGCAGACGGCCGAATTGACGGCCTCCGCCAAATCGACCGGGGCCGACTTGGAGACGAGGGAGCCGCCGTCGGCCCGGGCCAACACGAGGAGATCGTTCACGAGGCCGGTCATCCGGTTCGTGGCATCGCCGATGGCGCCGACGCTTTCTCTGTCGTCTTCTTCGTGAAGATGACTGAGGAGCCCGGTATGAGCTTTGATTGTCGCCAAGGGGGTTTTGAGCTCGTGGGAGGCGTCGGCGGTGAAGCGACGCTGTTGGTCGACCGTTTCGCGGAGGCGGCGGGTGGTGGCTTGCTCTAGGCGGAACGCCTCCTCCAGGCGGGCCAACATGCCGTTCAGGGTGGTGGTCAAACCGGCGAATTCGTCGTCCCCGACGACGGGGAGGCGGCCTTCCAGGTTGCCGCCGCCGATTTTCTGAGCGTTTTCGTTGATGGAGCGGAGCGGACTCAGCATTCGGTCCACCAAAAAAAGACTGGACAAACCGGCGAGGAGAGCGCCAAGGGGGACCATGACGGTGAGCAGAAGACGGCGAAGGCCGGCGAGGGAATCCTCGACATCGCCCAGCGCATAACCCACCTGGACAACGCCCGCAACTCGCCGTCCCTCCATGATCGATTCGCTATAGATTCGGAACGGCTCGCCCGACCTCATCACCGTCGTTCGCAGGATGCCCTTGTGGTTCTGAAGGGCCTTGACGGCATCGGCATCGAGCGCTACGTCTTGAGGGCCAATTTGGGGCTCGCCCGGCTTGGGAATGGGACGAATGAAGCGAGGGCGGGAGTCGTCGCGATCATTGGGGCGGCGACCGAAGGGGCCGCCCGGGCCACCGTCTGGACCGCCGAAAAATCCGAAAACCGTCATTGGACCGTCGGGGCCACGGCCTCCGGGAGATCCCGGGCCTTGGAAGGCTGGCCCGGCGGTGCCCTCGGGAAGTTGCAGGCCCGTCCCTTGTCCCACCTGCCCACCCCGCATTCCGGAACCTCCGGGACCGCCTGGGCGATCCGCATGGCCCCTGGCGAAATCGGCGCCGCGCCGGGCCAGTTCGGTATCGATGGAGCCCATGAGGGTCCGCGCCGTCCCGAAATCGACTAGGAGGCCCAGCGCGAAAAGGACGAGCGCCATTACGGCGGTCGTCATGAGTGTGAGTTTTGCCCGGATCGAACGGGGGCGGGGGACGGTCACGTGACCGTCCCCGGTTTTAGACCTTCAGACCACAAGCCACAAACCACACCTCTCATCACTCCCCTCCTCGCATCACATAGCCAAAACCGACTTCGGTATGGATGAGCTTCTTACCGAAGGGGGCGTCGACTTTCTTGCGAAGGGTCCCGATGAAGACATCCACGGTATTTGAGAAGGCCTCGTCGTCGCTCCAGACGCGCTCCTGAATCGTTTCCCGGCTGAGGACACGGCCCTCGTTGGCGGCGAGCGCTTCAAGGAGATCGTATTCGCGGCGGGTGAGATTGACAGATTGGCCGGCGCGGGTGACCTTTCGGGCGTCGCGGTCGATGACCAGGTCGGCGATCCGGATCAGGTGGCCCTTGTTGGCCTTGTCGCGCCGGAGCAAAGCGGCGACTCGAGCGACGAGTTCCGCGGACTCGAACGGCTTGGCGAGGTAGTCGTCGGCACCGAGGTTGAGCCCTTTGACCTTGTCGCCCACCTCGTCCATCGCGGTGAGCATGAGGATCGGGGTGTTGATCTTGGCAAGTCGGAGTCCTTCGAGCACGGCCCAGCCGTTTCTTCCGGGAAGGAGCACGTCGAGCACGATGGCGTCGAATTCGTCGTGCCGGGCGGATTCGTAACCTTTGTCGCCGTCCGGCGCCCAGGTCACCGCGTAGCCCGCGCCTTTTAAGATTCTCACGATGGCCAGCGCTAGCGGCCGCTCGTCCTCCACGAGAAGAATGTTCATGGTTGTAGCTTACGGAGAGGGGATGAAGACGAGATGAAAGAGATGAAGATTCTTCATCTACCTTATAAAGACGTGGGGTTGTGGCAGCGAGAAGTGTCGAGTTTAAATCTCACCGTGGTGTCAATGCCTTGGGGGCCGCGCTCGGTGAAGTTTGGGCAGTGGGAGCCTTAGCCCCCCGGGCTTGGATTGAAGAATCTAAACAAATGACCTCATTGGCCCCAGGGCATTGCTATCAAGAAAAGGAGAGTGGCGTGGGGCCCGTCCGCGGAGTGATTGGTCTCTTCGTGAATGGGTGGGAAGTTGAGACCTTTTCAATCGCGGGCGGGCTGCCCACGCCACAGGGGGTTAGGCGGTCGCCGTTGCGCTGGTGGTCGTCGAGCTACTCGCGGCGGATGCGAGCTTCTGGAGGAAGTTCACGATCGTCTCGTTTTGGGACGAAGAGAGGGAGTTCAGGTAGGACGCCAGGTCGAACGTGGAGGACGACTCTGTGGAACCGGTCGAGTCATCGCTGTCGGACTCGCGTGGGGGCGGAGGGCCGCTCGGACGTCCCGGGCCGCCGGACGGGGGCGGGCCCATGGCTTCGCGGACGGCGCTTTTGTCCGTCGAGCTTAAGCCGTCCATCGCTTTGTGGACCGATTCGCGGACTTCCTTCTCGGAAGCGCCGCCCTTCTTCAGGGCGGCCGCATCGTCGGAGATCTTCTGAAGCTTGGCGGCGAGCTCCGGGTTCTTATCCTGGAGCGAACTGATCGCCTGAGACAGCGGATCTTCGTTCGAGTTCTTCTTTTTCGATGTCGAGTTGTCGTAGCCGTAACCGCTCCCGTAGGAGCTGCTGATCGCGGAGATGCTCATGGTTCTTCTGGCCCCTCCAGAAGTTGTCTGGTCCAGGGCTCAACCTGGTTATCGGACTAGGTTTTTGTGGTTTTTAGCTAAAAAACTATAAGGTCCAAATCTTCATTTCGTCTTCACCCGGTCTTCATGTTTGTCGCCAAAAAAGAAGACTGAGGAACGCGGCCAGGGCCTCCGTGCCCGCGGATCGAGGCGTTTGAAGCTTTGATCCGCGGGTCGGGGTTTTGACGGAGGTTGGATTTCGCAGGGCACGAACGCCCGCCCACCTGTCACCTGAGCGTTAGTTGTCGAGGCTTCCGGCCCACATCCGGGATACGACGGCGTTTCCACCGGAGGTGCCTTTCTCGTAGATCCGGCCCTTGAGGTCCATCGAGCGGGCGGAGCCGTCGACGGCGACGAAGGTGCTGGAGCCGCGTTGGCCGGTTTCGTAGGTGCAGGTCTTGCCGCCGTTGTAGCCGCCGGAGACCGTCTTGCGGGCCCAGGGGCCGGCGTAGATCGATCCAGTCCACTGGCCGGTGCCGTTGGCGGTGTACGGGGTGAAGCACAGCGCGCCATTCGCCACGGCGGGAGCGCCGCTGATCAAACCCATATCGTAGGCGCCGGCGTCCGCCACCATGATCGTGTCCGACACTCGGTCGACGCTCGACTGGCTCATCGAACTGACTGCCGAATAGGCATCGGCCGAGCCGAAGGGACCGTCGATGTAAGCACCGTTCGCCAGCGAACCTCCCATCGAGTAGGCGCCACTGGCGCTCAACGAGGCGGCTCTGGGGACGACCCCGAAGAACTGAGCCTGGTTCCAGGCCTTCTGCGCACCCGAGCCGCCCACCGAGGGTTCGTTAGGCGAGGTGTAGATGTCCCGATTCTTCGTATACGCGTAAATCGCCTCGGTCCAGGGAATCACGTTTGCCGGAGTGGTGGTGATCGCCGAACCAAAAGCCGCCGCCTGACCGGCGGAATCCTCGAACCGGACGGCGAGGGGAAAGATATCGTCGTTGTCCGACGAATAACCGATTTGCGCTAAGCCGATCTGCTTCAGGTTGCTGAGATTGGCCGCCGACTTGGCCGCATTCTTTGCCTGGGCAAAGACGGGGAACAGTATCGCGGCCAAGATCGCGATGATCGCGATGACAACCAGCAGTTCGATGAGCGTAAAGGCTCGGTTTGCGAGAGTTTTCATTTAGTTTTCCTTACGCCGGGGCCGCGCCCGGACCTTCGAATTCCATTCAACGTTTGTGGGATGAAGATAGAGTGAAGGCCACTAACTCCGTCACTTTCGCCAGGGGACCGGCGTTCTGGGCAGCCGGTAACCTAGCGACCGTCATGCTCACCGGCTTGGATCGGATCGTCGCGCAGGAGTTTTCCTCCTTGCGGGGACAGCGGTTGGGGCTGCTCGTAAATCAGGCGAGCGTGGATTGCTCGTACCGCCACGCGATCGACCTGTTTCTAGGTGCGGGGCTGGATTTGCGGACGTTGTTTGGCCCCCAGCACGGACTCTGGGGCCACACCCAGGACAACATGGTGGAGTGGGAGGGCGGCCGGTATCGAGGCATGACCCTGCACAGCCTCTACGGCGAACACCGGGAGCCGACGCCGACGATGCTGGAAGGCCTCGACCGGGTGGTGATCGACATTTTCGATGTTGGGAGTCGTTACTACACCTTCGTCTGGTCGATGGCCCTGACGATTCGGGCCTGCGCAGGGGCGGGGATTCCGGTGACGGTGCTGGATCGGCCGAACCCGATCAACGGGGTCGATACAGAAGGTCCGGTTCTCGAGGAGGGTTTCGAGAGCTTCGTGGGGCGATTCGCGGGGCTGCCGATTCGACACGGCATGACGGTGGGCGAGATTGCGCGGTGGCTTGGCTTTTCCAACGTGGATGTGGTGGAGGTCGAAGGGTGGGATCGCTCGCTCTACGGCGACGAGACGGGCGCACCGTGGGCGATGCCCAGCCCGAATATGCCGACCGTCGATACGGCAGTCGTCTATCCCGGTGGGTGTCTGCTGGAGGCAACCAACCTAAGTGAAGGGCGAGGGACGACGCGGCCGTTTGAAACCTTTGGCGCGCCGTTTCTAGATGGGTGGCAGATGGCAGAAGCGCTACGGGATCTTCCGGGCTGCATCCTTCGGCCCCTGGAGTTCCAACCGACGTTTAACAAGTATCGGGGGCAGGTCTGCTCCGGATGCTTCGTGCACGTTACCGACCGGCGCGCCTTCCGTCCGGTGGCGACCTACCTGCGGATTATCGAAGAAGCGATCCGGCAGACGGGATTGCACGACGCCTCGTCTCTTCCAATCACCGAAACTTTCGTTCACGAGGCGGCGGAAACTCGGCTTCCCGGCTTTGCTTGGCGGCAACCACCTTACGAATACGAGTTCGATCGGATGCCGTTCGACATCCTGATTGGCAATGGAGAGGTGAGGAAGGGATTGACGGATTGACTATTTTTCACTGACAATTTGAACTTCACGCTTGACCACTCCGTGGTCAAAAGCATGGGTACTGCCATTGACTTCGGAGATTCGCAGTAAACGCGAACCCTGTCAATCGTCAATCCGCCAATTGTCAATCCTCATGTATCCTCTCTCCGTGCGCTTGCGGCTCATCCCACTCCTCCTGGCCGCGGCCCCTTTTGCGTCGGCCGACCGTCTGATCAATCTCGAAACCGCGCGCAAGCTGATGGCCGGGACGTACCGGTTTGAATACCAGGGCGAATTCAGCGAAGGGCGAACCCAGATGGGTTATGTGGGGCTCGGCCTCGATAAGAGTTGGGAGTTGGATCTCCGGTCCGAGCGGATCGGGCGGGCGTCGATCAAGTCCAGTGCGGATCTGGTGTACAACCTCGTTTCTCCGCTCGCCGGCCTCTCGCCCGGGGTGGCATTTGGCGTTCAGGATCTCGCGGGGAGCATGCAAGACGGTCGCCAGTTCTTTGGCTGCCTGACCTTCCGCGAAGAGGACGAGAGCCCGCGCGGCTCGATCTATCAGGACACCACGATCGGCGTTTTGGTGGGCCGGAAGACGACGCCCTACCTCGCGGAGAGCTTCCCCTTCAGCCCGGAGTTCCGGCTGCTGTTCGAGGTGAGCGGGATTCGGGCCCAGGCGGGATTCGAGATTCGCCCCGTTCACAACCTGAGTCTCCGCATGATCGCCCGGGAGAAGGATCTAATGGGATCGGTCGGTTACTCGGTTCGATTCTAATCGCTGGTATTCGGCGCTTCGAGCGCCCTGCCGCCCTCGGCGGTGAGCGCCAATACACGGCTCTGCAACTCCGCTAAAAACCGTTCCCGTCCATCCCTTCCTCGGCCAGCAACGGAATCGAAGGTAAACGGTTCACCGACCACCACCGTCACTTTCTCCTTCTGACCACCGCCGCCCTGCGGCATCACGATCTGGGTGCCGCAGATCCCGACGGGGAGCACGGGAACGCCGGACTTCTTGGCGAGGAGGGCTACTCCCGGCTCTAAGGGAAGCATCTGTTTTCCGTCACCTCGCGTGCCTTCGGCAAACACGATCACCGCCTCGCCGCTCTTCAAAAGCTCCAAACATTTCCGAACGCCTTCCGCATCCGCCTCTCCTCGTTTAACGGGGAAAGCGCCGATCTCCTTGATGAGCCAGCCGAAGAAGCGGTTCTTCCAAAGCTCCTCTTTGGCCATCGCCCGCAGACGGCGCGTCTTAAACGTGGCGGCCATGGAGGGCGCGTCGAGGTGGCTCATGTGGTTCGAGACGACGATCAGGCCGCCTTCGGAGGGGATGCGCTCCCCGTGGACAACTTGCACGCCGCCGTGGGTCGGGAAGTAGAGGCGCCGAAAAAAGCCCGTGGCAAGTCGGTAAATCGGAGGAAAGCGGTCGGGCATAGGGCAGAGATAGCTTACAATGGCGGGCAGTGGCAAACATGGCGAGCGATAGTGGATCGTGCTCTTTGGGGCATTGTAAGCAATCGTTGACCATTGTTCGCTATCGTTAGCTACCCCCCACCCGAGTTCTGGATAGTTAGACGTCGTTTGATCGAATGTTTCGGGTCGTATAAACGTCATACTGGGCAGAAAGGGAAACCTGTGCACCGATGAGCGTCCTTCTCCTTGCCTCCGCCTACCTTGCCCTGGCCCACCGTGCGCCCCTTGCGTTGACCATCAACACAAAGGACGGACAATCGATTCACGGAGAGCATGGCTTCCGGGTTTCGGTCTCTTCGGACACCGCCATCGGCGGCGTTGAGTTTTACGTCAACGGAGAACTCCGCGGAAAAGACGAAAGCACGCCGTATGAGTTCGTGCTCGATACCGTCACCGAAAGCGACGGCCCGGTCAAAGTGCGATTCAAGGCGTACACCGTTGAGAACAAGACCGGCGAAAAGTCGATTTCCGTCAACGTAGACAACGAGGTTTCGAAGGGCGCGGCCTACCACGTAGGTAAGGCGAACGACTTCCTTTCCGACGGAAAGTACGCTCTGGCCCGCGACGAAGGACGGATCGCGATGAAGGCGGAAAAGGGGAACGTGGACGCCCGTGTTGTTCTCGCCCGTGCCTACACCGGTCTCGGCGAATACGACCAGGCGCAACTTCAGGCGGAAGAGGCCAACTCGGCCAAGCCGAACGACCCGACCATTCTCACCCTCCTTTCGGGAATCAACGTTCAGCGCGCTTTCCGCATCTACGCGAAGCCGGACAGCGACCGCACCGAAGTTTTGAAGCAGATCAAGGACGCGCTTGCGGGCGCCGTCGACAATCGCCGTAAGGCGCTAGACGCGGGTCTGGACGCGACGAAGCCGGATCCGGCCAACCCCGTTCCTTACCTCGATGCCGCCCTTCGCGCTCGCCGCTTCTCGGCGGCCATCTCGGCCGGTCAGGCAGCCTTTACCGCAAACCAGAAAGATGGAGCCGTGGCGGACCGACTAGCTTACGCCTACATTCGTTCCAACCGGACTCAGGACGCCCTGAACGTCCTGAATGCCTTTGCCCGTACGGGCACGCTCTCGGCCTACGGCTACGCGGTGAAGGCCGTGGCGCTTGCCGAAGGCGGAGACGATACGGGAAGCGACGCCGCGATGCGCGAAGCGGTTCTCTCCGACTCCGAGAATCTCGGCGTCCGAACCGCGCAAGCGTTCATTGCCCTGAAGCGCGGTCGAAGCGACGTTCTTAGCCGCCTTTCCTCCGACCTCCAGAAAGAGCAGGGGCAACGTGCCGACGTGCGCTACTTCCAGATGGCGCTTGCCGCGAAGGAGCAGCGCTATGGCGATGCCGCGAAGGCGTTCCAGATCGGCGTCCTTTCGGAGCCGGCGATGGCCGACCTTTACGTCGAATACGCGAACGACGCGATTGCGATCACCCAGCGAAGCCGAGGAACGACGACGACCGCCACGAACGCGGATGGCTCTCAGGGAGCGACCACGACATCGGGCGGAATGGACGCAAAGGATAAAGCGCAGCACTACGCCGAGGCCCGCGCCTACTTCGAGACCGCTTTGGTCGCCCGTCCCGAGGCTGCGGAAGCGCTTGCCGGGCTGGCGATGGTTGCCGCGTTCGAGGGCAAGGCCGGCGAGGCCGTGAAGTACGCCACCGCCGCCGTGAGCGCCGCTCCGCAGGACGCGGGCTCCTACTACGCCCTCTCCGCCGCCCAGGCACTCGCACGCAACGTTGGAGCTGCCCAGGCCGCCATGCGCAAGGCGGATCAGCTCGACAACAAGTACCTCGGTGGCCGCCAAATTCCGGATGCCTCCGCGGTCTGGCGCTATCTCGGCGCTGCCGGCCGCCCGGTCGTCATCGCAGCGCCGTAAGCGAACGTGGTCTGTGGTCTGAAGGCCTACTTCACGCCACAGGCCACAAACTACAGATCACAATTAATTGATGCGTCTCCCCACCAGCGTCTTCGGCGAAACCCTTGCCGAAATGGACGAAACTCGCCTTCGCATGGTTATCCATGAGCTCTGCTTTACGGAGCGCGAGCGGCTTGACCGGTCGATGGACGTGATCATTACTGAGGCGGAATTCCTTTTGCGGGAGGAGCCGCTGGATAAGGCAAAGTTCCTCGCGTTGACCAAAACCGCCGACCAGGCCAGCCCGGAATGGCATGCGGCGATGCAGGAATTTGCGGTTCGGCAGTCTCCCGCGTAACTTTTTCGCGGCAAATGAAGGATCTTCATTTGCTTCATTTGTTCTTCATCCCCGGCATCGATACTGTTCTTCGTCAAGGCCTCTCAGGCCTCTAAACGGAGAACACAATGAAGACTTCCCGATTCCATTCCATGCGACTGGCGACCATCGCATTCCTCGCGATTTCGGCCACGAGCGTCTTTGCCCAGGGTTTTGGCGGCGGACAGGGTGGCCCACCTCAGGGTGGCCCCGGCGGATTTGGCGGCGGCCAGGGCGGCCCTGGTGGCCGTGGCGGAATGCGCATGGGCATGCCGGCCCTGGACAAACTGCCCCCGCTCATCTCGCTGGCCGACCGACCAGAGGTGGCGGCGGAACTGAACCTCACGGAGGATCAGCGCGAGAAGATCGACGACATCATCCAGACGTTCCGCGAATCGAACCGACCGCAAGGCGGTCCCGGTGGCCCGGGCGGCGACGGTCCTCCTCCTCAGCAAGGTGGACAGCGCGGCCAAGGGTTTGGCGGCGGACAGCAGGATCGAGCGGCGCGGGACAAGGCGGAGGCGGCTGTGGATGCCAAGATCAAGGCCGTCCTCAAGGGATCGCAGGTCAAGCGGATCACCGAGATTCAGATCCAGAGCATGGGGCTCACGGCGGCCATGGTGCCTTCGGTCCAGGCGAAGCTTGGGTTGAGCGATGACCAGAAAGAGAAGCTGAAGGCGCTCGTTCCGGCCCGCCCACAAGGTGGACCTGGTGGTCAGGGTGGATTCGGCGGACCTCCTCCCCAAGGCGGACAAGGCTTTGGCGGTGGTCAGGGTGGATTCGGCGGTCCTCCTCCCCAGGGTGGACAAGGATTCGGCGGTGGGCAGGGCGGTCGCGGTCAGGGTGGTCCTGGCGGCCAGCGAGGACCGGGCGGAATGCAGAACGATGCACGACGCAAGGAACTCGAAGCCAAGATCGCGGCGATCCTGACGGACGACCAGGAGGCGGCCCTTAAGGCGCTTGGCGGCAAGGTCATCAAGCTCCAGATGGGTGGACGGCCGGGCGGCCCCGGTGGCCCTGGCGGCGGACCGGGAGGTCCCGGTGGTGGGTTCGGCGGCGGCCAAGGCGGCTTCGGCGGCCCTCCGGACGATCCTCGCCACTAAGCTCGCATGGAGAGTGGGGCGTTCCTGGGGGCGGTCCTCCTCGGTGGACGTCCCGCTCTCCCTTTATGCGCCCTGGACGGCGGCCACGGTTTTGACGCAGAAGTCCAGGATCGCATCCGACGGCTTTCGCGGGCGACGGGCCGCCTCTGCAATGAGGCCATTGAAATCTCTTCGAAGCGCTTTCAAGGATTCCTGACCTTGTTTTTTCGTTTCCGCCGGCAACTCCGAACTCTGGAGTTCGCGGCGGATTTTTTCGTACGCCTTATTCACGTCGGAGACCACATGTTTGGGCGTCTTCCCTTTGCCGCTTAGAACCGCGTAGAGGGTCTCCTCCCCGTCCGTCATCAGACTGGCTCCGACGATAGTCCACATCGTGCCCCCGCCGGTGATGGCGCGCCCGACCTCGCTGGCGTCACGCGCGGTGTCTTGGAGCAGCTTGCGGAGCCGACCGATCTTTGCCTTGCCGTACCGGTCGTTTCGGCTGCCTAAGGCATCGGCGTAGAGCATCTCCGAATCGGAGATCGTGATGGTCACGGCTCCGCCCTCCTTCTCGGTATAGAAGTCGCCCCAGTTCTTCCGTCCCATCGCCAGAATCTGCGCGTTGGTCTTCCCGTGGGTCTCTTTGAGATCCTGGGGGACGAAGAGCAGGGCGACGGCGGAGAGGAGAACCATGACGAAAGTTTAGCGTCACTGCCCCGTAGAGTGCGGTGGCCTGGCGAACCTTATTCTTGATAGCAATGCCCTGGGGGCCGCAGAGGTCCTTTTGTTTGGGTTCTTGAGCCCAAGCCCCCGGGGCTCTGGGTAAACGTAACGCCTGGGAGAACCCCGGGGGCTAAGGTTCCGCAGGCTAGATTCACCCCAGCACGGCCCCCAGGGCATTGTCACCAAGGAGAAATATCCCGATGCGACACTCTCCCCGCCCCCGCACTCCACATGAGTTAGTTGAGGTCGAAATACTCGTCGGTGTTGAAGTCGCCGTCTTTGTCCAGATCGCCCAGGACGATCGGGGTGAAGTCTTTGGCGTTATAGCCATAGCCAAACGATCCGGTTCGGAGGACCGGCTTCTTGGCGTTAGCATGGCCGTCGGTCCACGCGATAACGCCGACGCCGTTGTGGCGGCCCTGGAAGGTCGGATTTTGCGCGGAAGGTGGGTCGAGGTAGGTGCTCCCCTCGAGGGTCGGCGTCGCATACGACCAGTTGTTGATGCGGGCACAGGTGGCGAAGGCGACGGTTTCCGAAACGGAGCCGATCTGGCTGTAGTTCACAGGGACCGGGGTCTCGGCATAGTCCGGCGGGGCGTAGGTGGAGGGGCTTAGGTAGCCATAGTTGTAGCCATAACCGGTTAGCCCGAGGGTGGAACGAAGCTTATTGTCGAACGAAGGATCGACGGTAATGCCTTTGCCTTTGGTATAGGGATAGAGGAGGCCTTCCTCTTCCTTCAGCTTTGTGCCGTCCCACTTGCCCCACCAGTAAGTGGTGAAGCCGACCCCGGCGGTGGAGACGCGCATCAAGGTGTCGTCCGCATCGCCCACGTACATGATCCAGGCGGTCGTGATCTGCTTGACGTTGGAGAGGGAGACGGTCTTTTTGGCCGCGCCCTTTGCCTGGGCGAATACGGGGAAAAGGATGGCAGCGAGGATCGCGATAATGGCGATCACCACGAGAAGTTCGATCAGAGTAAAGGCTCGTTTCATTCCTGGCTCCGAGACGAACTGCCGCCTAGGAGCAAGAAGGGACGAAGGGGCTGCGCGGCCCGCTTCAACCACCCATGCACGTAGGCGAAAGTCGACTCAAGGCAGAGCGGGCATTCGGGCTGAGGTCGTTTAAGACCCTCACCGTTGCGGCACAGCGCCGGTTTCTCACCGGACTTTCCCCACTTGTTTCAATCCGCCACGACAGCGGATCTCTGCTTGCCAAGATGGTAGCACACCGCGTTGCCCGGAACTTCGCTATTCGCCGATAGCGTAGCGAGCGACAAAACTTTCGAAGTGCGGAACTCCCCAGGACTGAAGATCTCCTCTTTCCCGGAGGACTTTTGTGGCGATTTCCTTCCCGAATGAGCTGGCCTACGGCCGAGAAGGGATCAACCTAAGACGGAGACCAATTGCTCCACCATCCAACCCAACTCATCTCGCGTAATCACCAACGGCGGCGCGAGGCGGATCGTGTGGTCGTGGGTCTCTTTGCAGAGGACTCCCAACTCCATCAGCCGCTCGCAGAACGGGCGGGCTTTGCCCTGCATCTCGATGCCAACCAGGAGGCCGCGGCCGCGGATCTCGACGATCTCCGAGTGATGGAGTGATGCTTTGAGCGTCTCCAGCAGCCAAGCCCCGAGTTCGGCGGACCGATCCACCAAACCTTCCTCTTTAATCACCGCCAATGCTTCGCGGGCCACGGCGCAACCGAGCGGGTTACCGCCGTACGTACTTCCGTGCGAACCAGGAGTAAAGACGTCCAAAATTTCTCGGCTGGAGAGGACGGCGGAGACGGGGTAGCAGCCGCCAGAGAGCGCCTTGCCTAGGATCAGGACATCCGGGCGGACGCCTTCATGATCGCAGGCCAGCATGCGGCCAGTTCGTCCAAGACCAGTTTGGATCTCATCCGCCATGAACAGAACTCCGTTCGTTCGGCAGAGTTCCGCCGCCGCTTTGAGGAAACCATCGGGCGGGATGAGGATGCCGGCTTCGCACTGGATCGGCTCCAGCAGAAAAGCGCAGGTGTTCGGAGTGATCGCCTCTTCGAGCGCCTTGATGTCGCCGAACGGGATGATCTTAAAGCCGGGGGTGAAGGGGCCGAAGCCTTCGCGGTATCCGGGGTCGCTGGAGAAGCTGACGACCGAGATTGTCCGGCCATGGAAGTTGTTCTCGCAGACGATGATCTCCGCTTGATCCTGCGGGATCCCGCGTTGGTAACCCCAGCGCCGGGCCAGCTTGAGGGCGGTCTCGACCGCCTCGGTCCCGGTGTTCATCGGGAGTACGCCGCCCATGCCGAATGCCTCCGCCAGTTCTTGGCAGAACAGCGGGAGTTGGTCGTTGTGGAAGGCTCGGGAGGTCAGGGTCACCCGGCTCGCCTGGGCGACGAGCGCCGCGACCAGGCGCGGATGGCAGTGGCCCTGATTGACCGCCGAATAGGCGCTGAGGCAGTCGAGGTACCGCTTGCCGGCCACATCGGTGACCCACGGACCTTCCGCTTCCGCCACGACTACGGGCAGCGGCTTGTAGTTGTTCGCCCCGTACTTGCCTTCGATTTCGAGCAGGTTCATGATTTTCCTAGCGTCCCAACGATCCGGGTCGACTCTTCGATAGCGCGGGCCAAGACCGACCGTATCTTCCCGTCTTCAAGCATCAGCAGTCCGGCGATCGTACATCCCGCCGGCGTGGTCACATCGTCTCGCAAGGCCGCAGGGTGCCGCCCGGTCTCCTGCACCATCTTCGTGGCGCCCAACATGGTCTGAGAGACGAGTTCCAAAGCGAGGTCGCGAGGGAGGCCGACATTCACCGCGGCGTCGGCCAGGGCTTCGAGAATGAGATAGACATAGGCGGGGCCGCTACCGCTGATGGCGGTGATGGCGTTGAAATAGGATTCGTCGGTTGAGACGCAACGACCGACGGCGGAAAACATTCGCTGGGCCAAGGCGACATGCTCCGGGCTGGCCGTTCGGCCGCCGCAGACCGCGGTCATCCCTTGGCCGACCACGCAGGGCGTGTTGGTCATCGCACGCACGACGGGGTTCTCGTCCTTCAGCAGAGCTTGGATCCGTTCCGTGGTCACGCCGGCGAGGATCGAGACGACCATGGCATCTGGGCGAAGGCTCTCTAGCCTTTCCACCACTCCGACGACCTGTTTGGGTTTGACACAGAGGACGATGATCCCGGCATCAGGGACGAAGGATTCGTAGTCGGTCGCGGTTTCGATTTCGAGGGTGCGGGAGACCTCTTCGCAAGTTGCCGCCGTCTTCGCTCCCGCCCACACTTGGCGTCGGGTGACCATTCCGGCGTCGAGGAGACCACGAAGGATAGTGGTCCCCATAACGCCGGCCCCAACGATGCCGAGGGTTCGTCCGGGGGCGAGTAACGGCGTTTCCATGAGTCTTAGTATGGAGCCCTCAAGCTCCCCTCGCCCCTCTGGGGGAGAGGGGCCGGGGTGAGGGGTCCGGAAAAGCCTCGCGAGATTCGTGGGTAATGGGAATTCGAAAGGCTCTCGCCCCTCACCCATGCCCCTTCTTCCCCAGAGGGGCGAGGGGTTCGGAGAAGCTAGAACCTCGTCTTCAGATCATGCGTCACACCCGTCTCCGCAGCCCGGTACGCGGCTTCGATGATATCGATAACATGTGCCGCATGCTCCGCCGTAGCCACCGCCGGCGTGCCTTCGCGGACCCAGTCGACCAACTGCATGAGGTCTTCGAAGACGTGCCCTTCGCCAATCTCGGCGTGGGCGCCGGTAACGTGGGTACCGAAGAAGGGGCCTTCGACCGGGATCGGTTCGCCGTTAAGGTTCTTGCCGACGATGCTGCCCTCGGTGCCGAAGAAGCTCGGCTCGCCGAACTCGCTCACCCGGCCCGCGACGGTGCCGTAGGCGAAGGAGAAGATACCGTTGCCGAAATCGATGAGGATGCCGGTGTTGTCGTCGGCATCCACGGGATAACTTTCTCCGCGCCACTCGCGCTGGGGAACGCGGATTCCGGACATCGCGGCCACCCGCTTGGCCGGGCCGAGAACTCCGGTGAGAGTGTGGAGGGCATAGACCGACATGTCGTAGAGCGGCCCGCCGCCCGGTTTACGCCAGTACCAGCTTGGGTTCACGTTACTCAGCACGTCGTCGCCCGTGCGAACCCCTTCGTTCTCGTGGTAGGTCCCAAAGGCGGCCCCGGCGACCGCCCATGCCAAGTCTCCGATGCCCCCGTTTCGGACCAGATCGCGGATGGTCTGGTTGATCGGCCGCACCATCTGCCCGGGGCTGGCCACCAACTTGACGCCTTTTGCCTGAGCCTTGGCGATGAGATCCAGCGATTCGTCCGCCGTCACCGTCATCGTCTTATTGAAATGAACGTGCTTCCCGGCCTCAATAGCAAGGAGGCCCTGCTCGTAATGCAGGCCGATGGGGGAACAGATGGAGATGGCATCCACTGCCGGATCGGCAAGGAGCTCTTCGAGGGAGAGGTACGCGCCAGGCACGCCAAAACGCTCGGCGGCGGCCTGGGCGCGTCCCGGAACCGGGTCGCAAACCGCGGCGGCTCGCACTCTATCGTGAACGTCCGGCATCTCCAGATGCGCCAGCGTCCCCCTGATGCCAATGCTTCCTGCTCCAACCACACCGATCCCCAGCGATCCCATACCGCTTAGTTTAGACCCGAACCATCTCTATCCTTCCCGGCCGGGGTTGGGCCATGGGTAACTTAGATTCGCGTATGTTGCAGGTGGTCAATCTCTCCAAGCGGTTCGGCAACGTCTCCGCCGTCGAAGATCTCTCTTTCTCCGTCAACGGAGGCGAGATCGTCGGGCTGCTCGGGCCGAACGGAGCCGGAAAGACCACGACGATCCGGTGCGTCACCTCGCTTCTCCAACCCAGCGGAGGCCACATTCTTCTCAATGGCTTCGACGTTGCCGACGACCCGGTCTCTGCCAAACGTGCGCTCGCGTTCGTGCCGGAAATTCCGAACCCGTACGAGATGCTGACCGTCATGGAGCACCTCCGCTTCGTCGCCGCCGCCTACCGCACCGAAGAGGAGATGGTCCATGCCGAGGAGATCCTCAAGCGGCTGGACCTCTGGGAGAAGCGTAACGACTTGGGGGCGTCGCTTTCCAAAGGTATGCGGCAAAAGCTCGCATGCGCCTGCGCGTTTATCCACCGAGCTCAAATATTCTGCTTCGACGAGCCGCTCATCGGGCTCGACCCGCGCGGCATGCGCGAACTCAAGAGCATGCTCATCGAGCGACGGGCGCAGGGCAACGCCATATTGATCTCGACCCACATGCTGGACACCGCGGAAAGGCTTTGCGACCGCGTCATCATCATGAACCGAGGGCGCCTGGTCGCCGAGGGAACGGTCCCCGAGCTCCACACGCTGCTCAGTTCCGGGGTGGAAGCTTCGCTCGAAGATATGTTCCTCCAACTAACGGAAGGAACCGCGGAGTAGGATGCGCGCCCTTGCCTTGATCTCGGCCTGGAAATTCAGGAATTCGTTAAGGACCCTCTTCAGCGATCCGCGAAAGCTCATCGGCCTCCTGCTCCTCGTCGCGTGGATCGGAGGGTCCCTCCTCATCGCCACCCTCTCGGCGAAAAACGGGGGCGAAAAGCAGTCCCCCTTTGGCGTGATCAATCCTGCGATGATCCGCGCCGGCCTTGGCCTATTATTGATCGTCATCGTTTTCGGAACGATCGACATTGCCCTCGGCGATTACTCCGTGGCCTTCGCCCTGCCCGATATCGACTACATCTTTCCGTCACCGATCCCGCGCCAAAGCGTGCTGGCCTTGTGGATCCAGAAGCATCTTTTCCGCACGTTGATGTCGAGCGGGCTTCTCCTGGCCATGCTCTGGTACCTCACCAAGCTCGCGGAGCCTACAGCCGTGGCCGCCTCCGGTCTTAAGCTGGCAGGATTCAACGTCTTCACCGTCGCCTTTACGATCTCGATCTACAAGAACTTCGGTTTCGCGATTGCCCTTCGCGTGGCCCAACGCAAAAATATTCGACTGGGCTTTGGTATCGTCCTCGGCCTCATCATGGCGATCGCCGGAATGACCGCTTACCGCAGCGGCCTAGCCGGTCTGGGACAGTTCCTCGATTCGCCCTGGCTTCGAATCGCCTTCCTTCCCTCGTTCTGGGCGAAGGAGATGCTCCTCGGTTCGGCGTCCTCGCAGCCCATCATTTGGCTCGCCGTCTTTTGGCTGATCAGCTTTGTTCCCGTCTTCGCCGGGAACGTCAATTTCTACGAACAGTCGATCGTGAGCACGGAACGCCTCGCTTCTCTTAGAATCGCCGCGAAAGGAGGAATGGCCTCGATGCTGGCGGCAAAGGCCTCGCAGGACAAGCGAAAACAGAGCCGAAGCCGGAGCTATACGGTAAGACCGTTCGGTCAGGGGGCCGGAGCCCTCTTCTGGGCCCACCTTTGTGCCAGCTCGAAACGGCCGATCCTCAGTTTTGCCGGCCCGATCGTCGTTGGACTGATCCTTGGAGCGCTCAGTGCGGTTGCCAACGCAGCCACCAGCGGCATCGGATTCATTCCCCTCACGCTCGGGGCAATCTACAGCTCCTTTATCTTTCTCGCTACCGGGAAAGTCGCCGCGGAATCATCCGTGCGCCGACGCGAGCTTCTAAGCCCTCTCCCCGTCCCATCGTGGCAAGCCGTCCTCGCGAATCTCGGGGTGCCGTTCTTGTCGATGGCGCTTTTCTGCCTCACCACCGCCATCAGCTACGCCGCCATCGGAGGGAAGGATGCCGGTCCGGTCTTACTCGGCGCCGGCCTGGTCTTTCCTTTGAGGCTTGCCGGTCGCATGGTGCTGCAATACATCGTCGTTTTCGGCTATCCGGATGCCGCGGACAAGATTCAGCAGTTGATGGCCCAAGTGATCTACTACCTTGCCGCCATACCCTTCGTCATCGCCGAGGTCATCGTCTGCCTTCCCGGCATCCTTCTCAAATCACCGCTGACGATCTTGCTGAGCAACTTCGTTTACCAAGCCGTTATTTTGGTCCTCCTGGTGTTGCTCGCAGGCCGAGCCGCCGACCGCGCCGTCGCCTCGGGCGAGCCCGTGCGGATCTGGGGCTTAGCGAAACGGTGACACGGAAGCGTCAACCTCCCATCTGCGTAACTCGCCCACCGGTCACCGGGATGTAGGCGCCGGTGATGTAGGTGGCGAGGTCGCTCATGAGGAAAGCGCAGGCGTTGCCGATCTCTTCGCCGCTGCCGTGGCGGCGAAGGGGGAGGCTCTGGCCGAACGCGATGGAGCCGGGGCTGGTGGTGTCGACCTTCTCGGTGGCCATCCACCCGGGGGCGACCATGTTGACGGTCACGCCTTCCGGGCCGAGCTCGTTGGCGAGCGAACGGGAGAGGCCGACCATGGCACCCTTGCCTGCCACGTAAACGCTCCAGCCGCCGGGAGACATGTTCCACAGCTCGGTCACGATATTCACCACGCAGCCCCCTGACACGGCTTTGAACGCGGGTAGGGCGGCGCGAACCGAGTTTGCCACCGCGCGACAGCCGAAGGCGAAGGCGGTTTCGAAGTCCTCGTCGCTCGCCTCCGCGAAAGCACCATCCTGCTTGCCCGCGATGGCGTTGTTGATGACGGCGTCGAGCCGGCCGTAGGTGTCGACCGCATGCTTGACCATCGCCTCATACTCGGCCAACACCCGCACGTCGGCGCCGAAGGCAGTGGCGACGCCGCCTTCGGCCTCAATCTCGGCGACGACCGCGTCGGCCCGGTCGCGGCTTTGGGCGTAGTTGACCACGACCTTCGCGCCGAGTCGCGCCAGCACCCGGCAGGTGTCCCGCCCAATGCCCCTCGCGCCGCCCGTCACAATCGCCACCTTCCCGTCCAGTAACCCGCTCATGCGGGGACCATACCCTCCCTCGGCGATGCTCGCTTTCACGAAAGGCCCTCATACTGCTGTAGTCGCAAATGGCGGAGTGGTTTTCCGATGAATTTTGAAGATTTTCGAACACTCGCCCTCACCTTCTCTGGAGTCGAAGAAGGCATCGCCTACGGCACGCCGATTTGGCGGGTGAAGAAGCGGATGCTGACCCGCGTGTGGGAAGATCTTGAAACGGCGGTTTTGAAAATGGACCTGTCGTTCCGCGACACGCTCATCGAGGCCCAGCCCAACGTTTTCTTTGTCACCGACCACTATCGTGGCCATCCCTATATCCTCGCCCGCCTTTCCGCAGCCGATCCGGACCAGATCCATGGCATCCTCCAGACCGGTTGGAAAGAGATCGCCCCAAAACGCAAAGCCCAATGACCCTCCGCCCCCTTGCCCCTTCCGACTTCGATCTCGTCTGCCATCACCGGGAGTCCATGTTTCGCGACATGGGCCGTGATGAAGGAACGCTTGAGGAGATGCGGGAGCCCTTCCGTGAATGGCTTCGGCCCCAGATCGACGACGGCAACTACTTCGGCTTCGTTGCGGAGGTCGACGGTCAGGCGGTAGCAGGACTAGGACTCCTCATCCTCGATTGGCCCCCCACTCCGAATCATCCCCCGATGGATCGCCGGGGATACGTGCTGAACGTCTACGTCGAGCCCACCCACCGCCGCAAGGGCATCGCGAGGCGGCTGATGGAGCGGGCGGAGCAAGAGCTTCGGGATCGCGGCATGACGTACCTGGTCTTGCACGCCGCCGAGGCAGCGCGACCTCTGTACGAGAGCCTTGGCTGGGCGGCGACCAGCGAGATGTCGAAGAGATTGAAGTGACGATCTCTTCAAACCCATGTGGAGTGCGCAAATTTTTTTGCGCTATGGTCAGCCAATTCATTGGCGTAGCTTCTACCTAGGTACCAATCACGGAGATAAATCTCCTGACAACAGCGCAATAAAGAGGCTGTTGCATAGCCTCTCCACTTCTTGGTGGCAATGCCCTGGGGGCCGGAGATGCCTTCATTTTCGCCTTTAATAGGCTTAGCCCCCGGGGCGCACTACAGCGTTTCGCCCTGGAAGGCCCCGGGGGCATATTTCTCCATGACAATCGTTTTGACTAAGCGGCCCCCAGGGCATTTGCGCACTCCACATGGGGTTGGCCTGGTTAGTGAGGCCGTTGGTCCAGGCCCCAGACTTGACCGGTGATCATCGAGCCTTCGGGGGAGAGAAGGAGGCAGGTGGCCGCCGCCACGTCCTCGGGACTCAGAAGACGGCCGAAAGGCATCTTCTCCGCCATCCGGGCGGGCCAGTCGTCCTCCCAGCCATTTGCTTCGGCCACAAGAACCTGTTCGTTCGGCGTAAGCGTCCAGCCGAGATTGAGCTGATTGATCCGGATTCCATCCGCCGATAGAGGCTCCGCCAAGGTCTTGGTCATATTCGCCAGCGCGGCCTTGCTCATCGCGTAGGGCAGGAGACTCGCCGAACCGCGGTTGGCGTGGACGCTGCCGATGTTCACGATCCCTCCCCGGCTCTCTTTGAGGTGCGAGAAGGCGGCCTGGACGAGGAGGAAGGGGGCGCGGGCGTTGATCGCCATGATGCGGTCGTAGAGATCGACCGGGGTGTCCAAACCGCCACGCAGCGAGACCGCCGCGTTATTGACCAAGCCGTCCAACCGGCCGAATCTCGAGACGGCGGCCGCGACCAGTTTGGCCGGCACGGTTGGGTCGAACAGGTCGCCCTCGACAAAGATTCCTCCGGCCTCTTGCGCCACTCTTTGGCCAAGTTCGACTTCCAGTCCGTGAACCACCACCGAAGCGCCCTCGGAGGCGGCTCGCCGAACGATCCCCTCACCCACGCCGGTGGCCGAGCCCGTGACGAGCAACACCTTGCCTTCGAATCGCATTAAGCCACCGCGCCGTACTGGGCGTCGTGAAGGCGGCGATAGGCGCCGTCCGCCGCCACCAGTTCAGCGTGCCGCCCTTGCTCGGCCACTCCGGTCTCGTCGACCACCACGATCCGGTCGGCGTTTTGGATGGTCGCCAAACGGTGGGCAATGACAAGCGTCGTCCGACCCACCGCCAACTCCGCCAGCGAGGCCTGGATCGCCCGCTCGGTTTCCGTGTCGAGGGCGGAGGTGGCTTCGTCGAGGATCAGGATCGGCGGGTTCTTCAGGAACATCCGCGCGATCGCCATTCGCTGCTTCTGCCCGCCGGACAGCTTGACGCCACGCTCTCCGACGACGGTATCCAGCCCGTTCGGCAGCCCCGCGATCATTTCTTGCAACCGTGCCCGGCGGGCGGCCTCCAAGATGTCTTCCTCAGAGGCGTCGAGCCGCCCGTAAGCGATGTTCTCCCGGATCGTGCCCGCGAACAGGAAGACGTCCTGTTGCACGATGCCGATATTCCGTCGGAGGGAGGCCAGGGTCATGTCGCGGATGTCGATCCCGTCGATGGTGATTCGTCCCCCTTGCGCGTCATAGAACCGCGGAAGCAGCGAGCAGATCGTGGTCTTTCCCGCGCCGCTCGGGCCGACGAAGGCGATGGTCTCGCCCTTGTGGATCGAGAGGTCGATGCCGTTCAAAACGGGTCGGTTCTCTTCGTAGCCGAACCGAATGCCCTCATACCGGATGTCGCCCAGGAGGTGGCCCGCATCACGTGCGGTCGGACTGTCCTCGATATCTGGAGCGGTGTCCAGGAGTTCGGTGTAGCGCTTGAAGCCCGCGATCCCCTTTGGGTAGGTCTCCAGCACCGCGTTGATCTTCTCCACCGGGCGGAAGAAGACGGTGACGAGCATCAGGAAGCCGACGAACGATCCCTGGGTCAACTCGCCGTGGAGGACGAAGTAAGAGCCGGCAACGAGCACAAAGAGCTGGACCGAGCGCATGGTCATGTAGCTGAGCGTGAAGCTCTTGGACATGAGCATATAGGCGTTCAGCTTGGTACCCCGGTAGTTGTTGTTGTCCCGGGCGAAAAGCTTCTTCTCGTGCGCCTCGTTGGCGAAGGCTTGGACCACCCGGATGCCGCCGACGTTCTCCTCGATGCGGGCATTGAATTCGGCGACCCGGCCAAACATCTCGCGCATGTTCCGCGTCATCGCGCTGCCGTAGCGGGTGGAGATCCAGGTCATCGGCGGGACGACGAGGCCGGTCACCAGCCCCAGCTTCCAGTTCAGCGAGATCATGAGCCCCAATGAGCCAAGGAAGGTCATGACCGCGATCAGAACGTCTTCCGGCCCGTGGTGGGCAATCTCGCCGACCTCTTCCAGATCCTTAGTTACCCGGGCGACGAGATGGCCGGTTTTGGTGTTGTCGTAAAACCGGAAGGAGAGCTTCTGAAGGTGGTCGAAGGTCTTTCGCCGCATCTCCGTCTCGATCCCGATTCCCAACACGTGGCCCCAGTAGTTCACGACGAACATCAGACTGGTATTGAGGACGTACACCAGAAGCAACCCCAGTGTCGCCAGCATGATCAGCCCCCAATCACGCGAGGGGAGGAGATGGTCGACAAAGCTCTTAGTCGCAATCGGGAAGGCCAGTTCTAGAACGCCCGCGACGACCGCACAGGAGAAATCCAGCACGAAAAGCCGCTTGTGAGGGGCGTAATAGGAAAAGAATCGACGGAGCATCGGGGGATGTCCTATTGTGACAGGCCCTAGTGGCGAGGGCGTCTCGCTCTCGTGCCTATCGACTACCGACGATCATTCGATTGATGGACAGAAGCTGAGAGGTACGAGAGCGGGGCGGTTTGCTGTTCGGTCAGAATCCGAACCGGGATGGAGTTCGAGCTCGAGCCACCTTGGGTTTTGGATGCTGATCGGCGCGTACGCGCCGATCAGATGACACTTTGGCGCCAGACTAGCCCCAAAACCCGAAACATGGGACCATCTGGCGAAGGCCTTCCCAATCCGGTGGTCGAGGGAGATCTAGCGATCGCAACTCTGTTTTCACCTGGCGGCGTCCGGGCCGTCGAGATAGAAACGGGAGCTTTACGATGGCATGTGGATCTGCCGAACATCGCCTTCGCCGCACCGTTGGTGGTAGAGAACATCGTCTTCGTACAAACCTCACGGACGCTGTTCGCTCTTTCACTTTCTGACGGCTCGGAGCTTTGGGAAGTGACGCCAAGGCAACAGGGCGAACTCTCGGGATCGTTGGTCTGCCACCAGGGACTTGTCTTTCTTGCCGACAGCGGAGGGCGCCTCGAAGCCTACGGCCAAACCACGGGCGTGAGGCGATGGAGACGTGACCTTTCGAACCGTCCTCATGGGCGGATCAATGGGGTGCCGGTTGTCGTCGATGGTAGGCTGATCGTTGGTAACAACAGCGGGAACGTGTACGCCCTCGACCCTGAATCGGGCGAGATCTTGTGGCGGCGGAAGGTCAGTTCGGCCTCTGTCTGGTCGACTGGATACCAACTCAACGGCCTTACGGTGATTGGCTCGCCGGGAGAGGTTTTCGGCATCTCGGCGGAAGGAGACGTCGAACCGCTTTGGAGATTTGACGGCCGGGACATTGAAGCCATAACGGCCACCGACGACTCCCTCATTTTGAATCTGCAGGAGCGAGAATCGGTCCTGGTCGATGGAGAGTACGAGATGAGGTTCCGCCCGACCACACTTACCTCGGTACAAGAGGGCCGCATTGTGTGGGAGATCAAGTATCCGCCTTACGACAGCGCTCGGCTGACGTGGTCCCCGGCCACCGGTCTGCTCTACGAAGCCACCCAGCATGGCCTTGGCATCACCGATCCGAGGAAAGGAGTCCGCCGTTACGTGATCTCAAACTTTGGTCATAAAGACGGTCTTCCCATCGATACCACGTGTATCCCATGGGTTACCGAAGAGAAGATCTACGTTGTAACCGCTGACGGTTCGATGGTCGCCTTTTACCACCCATAGAACGGAGTCCAAACCGGCTCGCTTTCGCCACCTGGGAACTTCCTTTACAAGTCGGGATTCCAAGACGCAATGCTTGAAACCATCGTCGTAGTTCTGATCGTTCTTTGGGCGGTTGGATTCTTCGTGGCCAGTCTTGGTGCGATCGTCCACTTCCTGCTCGTCGCGGCGATTGTCGTGTTCGCCGTTCGGTTATTCAGGGGACGGCCCACGACAACCGTCTGACGCCTTGACGCGGGGAAACCTAAGCGCCCGACTTCTTTCCCGCATTCAGATCGTTCCCCCGTAGCGTCTCCGCGGTGTTGATAAACGTGTCCTTATCGTTCATCACCGCCTGGGCCGGGAGCATATCGGACACCGTCTTCACCCCGTCGACCTTCTTCACCGCCGTCCCAATCGCCAAGAACTCGATCACCCCGCCGCCCAGCGAATAGACGTAAGTCTTGATCCCCACCACCTGATCCGCCCCGCAAGCCGCCGCATCTTCCGCGATGTGATGAAGCGCATTCTCGCGGGCCTCGTAAACCAGCTTCGTCATCTCCGAAATCTCGCCCCGCGCGAGTGACTTGAACGCCGCCGTGATCCCGCCGACCAGCCCCAGGGAATAGATCGAACAGCCCAACACCAACCGAATCGGCAAGTAGCCGAGGTGGACCATGTTCCAAGTCTCCTCACAGGTGAGGTCGCTCGTCGCGGGCAGTTCGTCGTACGAGAGGTCGTACCCGTCGTGCCGGGAAGAGGTCCCAACCATCACCATCTCCTGCATCCCCTGGAAAGGAATGATCGAGGTGCGAATCCCGACTACGCAGTTCGCCCCGTGAGACCTCGCCTCGGCCTGAATGCGCTGAAGCGCAAGGTGACGGGTGTGGTTGAACACCTCGCTGAACTCCTTGATCTCTCCCCGCGCCAACCCCCGAAACGCCCCCACGATCCCGCCCCCGAGGCCGATGGAATAGGCCACGTTTCCGAACGCGAAATGCTTCGGCGTAAAGCCGCTATCGAGTTGGCAATACAACTCCTGTCCGTCGGATGAGGAGGTGAACTCAAGCTGTTTTGCATTGAAGCCCTCGCGATGAACCGCCGAACCGACGCTGAGAAACTCCATGCTCCCCCCGTGCTGAACGAGTTCGGTCGAAACCCCGGAGATCCCGATGGCACCGTGAAGGTCGCTCCAGGCCTGCATTCGTTCCAGCGCCGCCTTCCGCCCGTCGTGAACGATCTCCGTCACCTGCTCCACCTCGCCGCCGGTCAGCGTGCGAAGCCCCGACCCAATGGTGCCGACAAAGCCCATCGACCAGACGCTGTTGCCAATCACCAACTCCCCCGGCGTCATGCCCTTCTTGGCCAAGCAAAAGATCTCATTTCCGGAAAAGCCGGTGTTGACTGCCACATGGTTAAGAACGAATAGAAGGTGTGTAAAGATGCGCCGTGGCATGGGCTTCCAGCCCATGTGTCCCAGGGCCTTCCAGGCCCTGGTCGGAACTGCGCGTATGCTGACCCCCATGCCCGTCGAAATCCGCCCCTACGACCCCCCCGACCGAGAGTCCGTCGTCGCCGTCTGGCGCGCCGCCGGCCTCGTCCGTCCCGTCAACGATCCTTACCGGGACATCGACCGAAAGCTCGCCGTCGATCCTGCCGGCTTCCTCGTGGCGCTAGACGGCGGAAAGATCGTCGGAACCGTCATGGCCGGCTACGACGGCCACCGAGGCTGGATCAACTACATGGGCGTCGACCCAAGCCACCACCGCCAAGGCGTCGGTCGAGCCCTCATCGAAGCCGCCCTCACCCTCCTTCGCACCCGCGGCTGCCCCAAAGTCAACCTCCAAGTCTTCCGCGCCAACCAAGGAGCCGTCGAATTCTACGGAAGCCTCGGCTTCGTCGAAGACAACGTGATGTCGATGGGTTTCCGCCTGGTAAACGATGAGGAATAACCTGCCTGGGACCGAGGGATTCATCCCGCCGGTCGGCCAAAGCCCGACCATGAGTGTCACGCCAGGAGCCAAGTGAAGGCCGCTGAGCCAAATATCCCGCTGGACTAAACTCTAAGTAGTGGTTCCCCCCGCAACGCTCTTCCTCGCCTGGCTCCGATCCGGCGGATTTGCGTTTGGCGGCGGAGCAGTGGCCCTGGAATCGATCCGTCGAGAACTGGTCGACCGCCGCCAGTGGATGACCGAGTACGAATTCTCCCGCAACTGGGCCCTCTGCCAAGTCGCGCCCGGAATCAATCTCTTCGGCTTCGCCCTCCTCGTCGGCCGCTCCCTCGGCGGCCTAAAAGGCGCCATCGCTGCGCTCATGGGCATGGCGCTCCCCAGCGCCGTCGTCACTCTCGCCCTTGCCGCCACCTTCGGCGCGCTCAGCCGCCACCCTTCGGTGGAAGCCGCCATGCGCGGCGTCGTCCCCGCCACCGCCGGCCTGGGACTCGCCTCCACCTTCCGAACCGGGCGCCCGCTCGTGCAAATCGGTTGGGACGAGAAAAGCTGGATCCGGGCCGCCACCGTCCTCCTCCCCGTCGGCGGCATGATCGGCATGCTGGCCGGGCTCCCACCCGTCGGACTCATCGTCGCCGGTGCCGCCCTCGGAGCCCTCGTCTGGTGGAGGGCCGCGCGATGAACCTAGCCCTCTTCTTCCTCTCGATGCTCAAGGCATCCCTGCTCTCGACGGGCGGCATGGGCAACGCGCCCATCGTCCACAACGATTTCGTTGTCGCAAAGCTGGCCACCGAACGTCAGTTCTCCTCCGCCCTCGCCATCGGCCAAGTCTCCCCCGGCCCAACCGGCCTCTGGGTCGTCGCCTTCGGTTACGCCATGGGCGGCTGGCTCGCCGGACTCGCCACCCTTCTCGCGATCCTCATCCCCCCGTTCTCCATCCTCGGCGTCGCCGAACTCTACAAACGCGCCAACGAACATCCCGCCGTCGAAGGCATGGTCTGGGGCCTCGGTGTCACCGTCGCCGGCGTCTCCGCCGCCGTCATGATCCGCCTGCCCTTCAGCGAAGGAACCCACTTCGAAACCATCGGCATCGCCCTCGCCGCCCTCGCCGTCGGCCTCCACGGCAAGATCCCCGTCTTCTGGATGATCCTCGCCGGCGCGGTGGCAGGATTTATCTTGAAGTGAAAAAACCGTATATCTACTTAAGATATAAATTGTCCGAAAAGCGCGAACAATTCAAAACCTCCGAGATTTCTCCGAGAAAAAATACATTCGGAAGAGGAACAGCAGATATATGACTTTAAACTATCGGCGTGAGCCGCTGCACTATCGGATCGCGTAAGCTCGTCCCATGACCTTCGCCTTCCCGCTCTCCGACCCCGTCACCCTGCCGATCCTCGGCACAGACGCCCGTTTCCCCGTGCGGAGAGTCTATTGCGTCGGCCAAAACTACGCCGATCACGTCAAAGAGATGGGCGGCGACGGACGCCAGCCCCCGTTCTTCTTCGCCAAACCAACCGACGCCATCAACCTCACCGGCGAATTCACCTACCCGCCGGTGTCCAACAACGTCCACCACGAAGTCGAACTCCTTGTCGCCATCGGCCCCGACGGCATCTTCGGCTACGCCGTTGCCCTCGATATGACGCGCCGCGACATGCAGACGGCCGCCAAAAACTCCGGCAAACCCTGGGAAGCCGCCAAAGCCTTCGACGCCTCCGCCCCCTGCGGCCCCCTCACGCGCGACTTCGATCCCTCCGCTGGCGCCATCTGGCTGGACGTCAACGGAAACCGCCGCCAATCCGCCGACCTAAACCAACTCATCTGGTCCGTCCCCGAAATCGTCGCCGAACTCTCGAAGCTCTTCAAACTGGAACCCGGCGATGTCATCCTCACCGGAACTCCGGCGGGCGTCGGTCCTGTGGTGGCGGGTGATCTGATTAGGGCGGGGATCGATGGATTGGAAACCATTCAAGTAACGGTGATCTGATGTGGAGTGCGCCTTTCTTGGTAACAATGCCCTGGGGGCCGACCTTCACTAACGAAACGATTTCTTCGATCCAAGCCCCCGGGGCTCTCCGGGGACGTTACGCGGAGGAAGCCCCGGGGGTTTGGATGGACTTGGCCAAAACATAGGCCCGAAGTGGCCCCCAGGGCATTGTCACCAAGAAAGAGGAAGTCCATGCAGCGGCTTTCAAGCTAGCGCATTCCACATGAGACCTCCCACTCCTCCCGCAGAATCGCGTACTGCCACATATCGCAGCGATTGCCCTCCACCCCCAACGCGCAAGAACGGAATGTCGCCTCCCGCGTCATCCCTCCTTTCTCCGCCACCCGAGCGCTCCCGATATTCCGCGTGTCGCACTTCCAAATCAGCCGCTCCCAGCCCCATTCGGTGAACCCCCACTCCAGCATCGCCTGCAACACCCGAGTCCCCATCCCCTGATTCGCCCGCGAACCGCGAATCCACATGCCAATCTCCGCCACCGACCAAGCCAACGGCCCGCAACGAAGATGAAAGCCCGTTCCCCCAACCAACTCGTCGCCGATCCAAGCGCCGATGACGAACTCTTCGTTCCGAAGATATTCCGCCGAAAACCGTCGCACCCGCTGCTCCGTGATCTCGACCGTCTCCTCGGTCGTCGCCCAAGGCATCCAAGGGCGAAGGTGCTCGTACGAGGATTTCGTCGCCGCAAGCAACTCAGCACCATCCCCTGGCCGGTAGGTCCGAAGCTCGAGCTCGCCTTTGCGAAAACTCTCGGGGGCAAAAAATGGATCGCGCATGGGGCAGGAAGTTTACAGGCTCCCGTTTTTAAATTTCAGAAGGGACCAGGACCGAATTTCGGCCACTCTTGGCAAATGTGGTGCATGGTTAAGGACGCGCCATGAAGAACCGACTGAACTTAGCCCTCCTCACCGTACTATTCCTCGCCGCCATCACTCCTGCGACGCCCGAAGTCAAGCTCCCGGCTCCGATCAAGGCCCGCTACGACACGCTGCTCGCTGCGATCAATAAAGGCGATTTCGAGACTTTCCAGTCTCTCTTCGGACCGAACTTTGTAAGCGTGGATCCCGCCGGGAAGGTCGCCAACCGCGCCCAATTCCTCGAAGGCGCGGGAGCGATGATCAAAAGCACCAAGAAGGGCAACCTCAAAGAAAAGGTCCTCGGCGTCAAAGCCCACGGACGAGCCGTCTCTGTCGACTTCGATCTCGCGGGGACGATTTTGACCGCCAACGGCTTTCTCAAGCTCCACGAGGTTGGAACCGACTTCTGGGCGGAGTCAAAAGGGGAATGGATGCTCGTCAAGACGGTCGACAAGGTCTTTACCGTCACCCCGGTCAAGAAGTAGGCGCGAAGCCTACTTCTTCCGGGGCAACGCCCGGGTGGCCCCGCCCGAGATCCCCCCGTCCACCAGCAACGTCTGCCCCGTCACATACGCGCTCGCATCCGAAGCCAGAAACACCACCGATCCCTCAAGATCGTCCATCTTCCCGGGCCGCTTCATCGGAATGCGGTCGAGCAGATAATCGACCCACTCCTGATCCTCATACATCACGGCGTTCTGCGCCGTCTTAAACCACCCGGGTGCCAGACAGTTCACCGTGATCCCAAAGCCGCCCCAGTCGTCGGCCAAGCTCATCGTCAACTGCTTCACCCCGCCCCGGCTCGCGCCATAAGGGCCTAGCCCCGCGTAACCCGCAACCGCCGTCACCGACCCGACATTGATAATCCGCCCATATCCCGCGGCAATCATATGACGGGCCACCGCCTGCGCCACAAAGAACGTCCCGCGCAAGTTGGTATCCAGAATCAGATTCCAATCGTCCCAGGTGACATCGATCGCCGGCTTTCGCACGTTACAGCCCGCGTTGTTCACGAGAATATCGATCTTCCCGTAATGCGCATGCCCCGCCGCCACCGCCTCCTGAATGCTCTCATAATCCCGCACGTCGCAAGCCAACGGCAGACATCGCCGCCCCATCGCCACGATCTCGTCGACGAACGGCTCCAACGCCTCCGCGCTTCGGCTCGTAACGATCAGGTCCGCTCCCGCCGCCGCCAAGGCCCGCGCAAAAGTCTGCCCCAACCCCCGGCTGCAGCCGGTCACCAGAGCGATCTTGCCCGAGAGGTCGAACTTCTCTAAGGACAAACCATCACCTTCATCAGCCCCTTCTCGCCTTTGTAAAGCCGGTCAAACCAGGCCGCCGTATCCTCCAGCGGCGTTCGCGCCGAGATCAGCGGGTCCACCTGAATCCGCCCATCCGCGATCATCGCAAGGCTATCCGGATACTCTCCCTGCGAAGCCGCCGAACCCAAAACGTCCAACTCGCGAGACACGATCGCCTGCAAGGGCATCTCCACCTTTGGCGAAAGATTCCCCACCAGCACCACCGTCCCGCCCTTCTTCGTGTTTTGAATCGCCGCGTTAATCGTCGCCGTAATCCCAACCGCCTCGATCGTCACATCCACCGGCCCCGAAAACTCCGTCGCCGTCGCGCCCAAGGTCATCGCCAGCGCCAGCTTGTCCTGGTCCAAGTCGACCGCCACAATCTCGCTCGCCCCCTTCTCCCGCAGCATCTGCACGATCAGCAACCCGATCATCCCGACCCCAATCACCGCCGCCGTCTGCCCCGGCTTCAATCCCGAGCGCCTTACCGCGTGATAAGCGATCGAAACCGGCTCTACCATCGCCGCATGCTCAAACGAGAGCGTATCCGGCAACCGATGCAGAATCCGCGCCGGCACCGCGACGAACTCGGCATAGGCTCCGTCCTCTCGAAACTCCGCGCACGAAACGCCCAGCACCTTCCGGTTGTCGCAAAGGTTGATCTCCCCTTTCCGGCAGTAATCGCACTGTCCGCAAAACACCGTCGAATCGAACGTCACCCGGTCCCCCAAGGCATAGTCCCCCACCTGCGAACCAACTTCAACGATCACCCCGGCCGCCTCATGCCCCATCACAATCGGCGGCAACCGCCGCCCCGTGCTCCCATCCATCCCGTGAACGTCGCTCCCACAGATGCCGCAAGCTTTGACTTCGATGAGCACCTCATCATCCTTGGGAATGGGACGCGGCAGGTCGACGAGTTCGAACCGCCCGTATTCCACGAGTTGGAGAGCCTTCATGAGCGCTAGCGTACCGATTTCCAAAGAGCCCTTCTAGAATCACCGAAAACCCATGTGAGTGCGCGAACCTGGAGGCTGTTGCATGGCTCCCTTTTCTTAGTGGCAATGCCCTGGGGGCCGGAGATGCCTTCATTCTCGCCTTATACAGCCTTAGCCCCCGGGGCTCACTACGGCGTTACGCCCTGGAAGGCCCCGGGGGCTAGGATTTCTCCATGACAATCGTTTCGACTAAGCGGCCCCCAGGGCATCGCCACCAAGAAAAAGGGAGCCCACGCAACTGCCTCTTGATTTCCGCTTTGGGTCAGCCAGTTTATTGGCGCGATTGCTACCTGGGTAGCGACTGCGGAGATGAATCTCCTGAGAAGAGCATGGGTTTTTCGGAGTTACAAATCCCCGCGCAGCCCTGACGGATACCCGTCCTGCAAACTATGCGTCGCCAACCGCCCAACGTCCGGCAACCCCGGATTCTCCCGCGAGAAGTCGTCCTCCGGTGCATAACCCAGCAACTCCCGCGCGTTCGAAATATCCAACCGGTTGAACCGATTCCCGCTCAACCCGTTGAAGATCGCAAACCGCAACGTCTCGTCGTCGATGCACCGCACGAAAAGCTGCATCAGATCTCGCGGCGAGACCCACGCGTCCATATTCTCAATTCGTTCCGGATCTCGAACCCACTCCGGCAACAGAAAGGCCCCGATCCGTATCGCAATCGCCGACAGCCCCTCCTGTTCCGCCATATAACGGGCGAGCGCTTCCCCAAAACACTTCGTCACCCCATACAAATCGCCCGGTGCCACCGGCGCTTCCGGACCGACCTGCACATCCGGAGGGTGCCCCGAAACCGCGTGGATCGAAGAAGCGAAGATCACCCGACGACACCCCGCCGACTTGGCTGCCGCGAACAGATTGTAAGTCCCAACGACGTTGGCTTCCAGCAGCGGCTGCCATTCGGTATAGGGAGAAGACTGTCCGGCCAGATGCAGGACCGTATCGATCCCTTCGCACGCCGCTTTGAGCGCCGGTAGATCGCCCAGGTCGCCTTCCACCACCTCTCCTGCCTCCACGGTCTCTCCGGGACGAACCATCAGCCGAAGCGAGAACCGCTCCGGCGCATGCGCCGCAAAATGGCGGCCGATGAAGCCCGCCGCCCCGGTCACCAGCACACGGCGGGGAAGGGGAGCGGGCGAAGAAGGGAGGCGTGAGTGAGCGTATGGCACGGCTAAGGGAGGGCTCTAGCCTACCGTGAGCGCGTTAACGGACCTTAACCGCGGTCCGCCTGGGTTCTTTCTTATGTGGCCGCTCTTCCGAAACCGGGCGGCGTTCCTGCGGCCGACCCTCGGCCAGCGCCGCGCCAGCGTGGGCGCGCACCTCTTCGTGCGTCGCAATGAGTCGTTGGGTGGCCTCCCGCATGCGGGCTCCCCGAAGCGTATCGCCGTCGCGAAACGAGCGTTGGCTGAGGGCCGCGAGGCTCGCCGCCGCAGAGCGGATGCGTCGGGCAAGGCGAAGGATGAGGCGTGCTTTCCGAATGGGAGGTTGGGGGGATGCCTCGATGCCCGCCACCTGTGCGCGAATTTTGAACTCGTCGATCAATCGTTTCTCCGGCCCCACACTGGGCCCCGTCTTTCGAAACCTCAGAACCGTCATTGGTTCCGTAAATCCTCGCGGATTAATTTCATATTACGCTCCTGATGCGGAACGGTATTCGCATTGTCGGAGGGTCAGGCCGAAATCCTCACGATCTTTCGCAGACCCCGTATTTCTTGGGTTAACCTAGGCGCACCGATGCTTTTCTCACTGCTCGTCGCGCCGCCAAACTCCGGCTATTTCATGCAGCCCGCGTTGCGCGGGGACCACATCGTCTTCGTCTCTCAAGGCGATCTGTGGGAAGTCGACGCCAAAGGCGGATCCGCCCACGCCCTCACCGGCCACACCGCCCCCGCCTCCAATCCCGCGATCTCGCCCGACGGGCGAACCGTCGCCTTCACCGGTACCTTCGAAGGCCCTGGCGATACCTACACGATGAGCTTGGACGGCGATCTGCCCAAGCGGCTTACCTACGGAATCGGCGGTAGCGTCGTCGGTTGGACACCCCAAGGCAAGGTGATGACGGCCACCTCCGCCAAATCGACCCTGCCCAACCTGCAGATTGCCCTCATCGATCCCCAAACCCGCGGCTTCGACCTGGCGCCCCTCGCCCAGGCAAGCGACGGCGATTACGACGCCACCGGCAAGACCCTCTACTTCACCCGCCTCAGCTTCCAAGGCAGCCAAACCAAACGTTACGTCGGCGGCTACATCCAAGGCATCTGGAAATACGCCACCGGCGCGCCGGAAGCCGTAAACCTCACCAAGAGCTTCCTCGGCACCAGCAAGTCGCCCATGTGGTGGAAGGGCCGCGTCTACTTCCTCTCCGACCGTGACGGCACCATGAACCTCTGGTCGATGGACGAGAACGGTGGCGGCCTCAAGCAGGTCACCAAGCTCAAGGGTTGGGATATCCAAAGCGCCTCCCTCGACGCTGGCCGCGTCGCCTACCAGGCCGGGGCCGACCTCCATCTCCTAGACCTCTCGACCAACGACGACAAGACTCTTTCGATCTCCCTCTCCGGAGACTTCGACGCGACCCGCGAAAAGTGGATCCGCAACCCGATGGCCTTCCTGACCGCCGTTGATCCCTCGTCGAACGGCGATCGCATCGTCCTGACCTCGCGCGGCCAAGTCTTCGTCGCCCCGACCGAACCCGGCCGCATCGCCGAGATCACCCGCAAATCTGGCGTTCGCTACCGAAACGCCATCTTCCTCCCCGACGGCAAATCGATCCTCGCCCTCTCCGACGAATCCGGCGAGACCGAATGGTGGAAGTTCCCCGCCAACGGCGTCGGCGCAGGTGAGCAGATCACCACCGGTGCTCAAGTCCTGGCGATGGGAGGCAAAATCGCCCCGGACGGAAAACACCTCGCCTACCAAGACAAAAACTACGACCTCTGGACCATCGATCTCGCTACCAAGGTGCGGACCAAAGTTGCCAGTAGCGGCTTCGGCACGATTGACGATTACAGTTGGTCGCCCGACTCCAAGCTGCTCGCCTACGTGATGCCGACCGTCTCGTTCGGCACCCTGAACGTCTACTCGCTTGAGACCACAAAGACGGCCGTCGTCACTTCAAACCGCAGCGACGCCGCCTCTCCCGCCTGGTCTCCCGATGGAAAGTGGCTTTACTTCCTCTCGGACCGAACCTTCAACTCTTCGATCGGCGCCCCTTGGGGTCCACGCCAGCCGGAGCCCTACTTCGATCACCAAACCAAGATCTACGCCGTCGCCCTCCGAAAGGGGATCCGTTCTCCCTTCCTTCGCGCCGACGAAACCACCGTCCCCGATAAGCCCGGCAAAGGCATTGACCTCGACGGCATTCAGAACCGCCTGATCGAAGTCCCCGTCCCCGCCGCCAACTATAGGAACCTGAGCGTCAACGGCGATCGCCTCTTCGTCCAAGACGCCCCCGTCGGCGGCACGCCGAACCTCCTCGCCATCGACATCAAAGATCGCGAGATCGGTCCCAAACAACTCCTCCCCGCGGCGGGCGGTTACACCCTCACCGCCGACGGCAAGAAGATCCTCGCCCAAGTCGGCCAAAGTTTCATCACCTTTGCCGCCGGAGGCGGCGCCCCAACGCCGGTCGATCTCTCCGGCTGGGCCTTCTCGGTCGACCCTCGCGAAGAGTGGCGGCAAATGTTCGTCGAAGCCTGGCGGCTAGAGCGGGACTACTTCTATGACACGAATATGCACGGGGTGGATTGGAAGGCCGTCCGCGCCAAATACGAGCCGCTTGTCGACCGCGTCCGTTCCCGCGACGAACTGAGCAACCTGCTCGAACAGATGATCGGCGAACTCTCCGCCCTTCATATGTTCGTCTACGGCGGCGACGCCCGTGCAGCGAGCGATGCCGTTAGCGTCGGCCAATTAGGCGGCGAACTCGTTCGCGATCCCGGCCTCGGCGGCTATCGCATCACCCGTATCTACCAGGGCGACCCCGACTACCCCGAGACCCTTTCGCCCCTCGTTCGTCCCGGCGTCGACCTCAAGGTCGGCGACGCGATTCTGGCGATCAATGGCCAAGACGTGATGGGCCTCCCCGACCTCGGAGCCGCGTTGAGAAACCAGGCCGGTAAGCCCGTGTTGTTGCACGTCCGCGAAGCCGACGGTTCCGTTCGCGACACCGTCGCTCGTCCGATGGGCTCCACCCGCGACCTCCGCTACACCGATTGGGAAACCTCCCGCCGGAATCAGGTCGACAAAGACAGCAACGGCACCGTCGGTTACGTCCACCTCCGCGCCATGGGCGGCGGCGACATCGCCCAGTGGGAGCGGGACTTCTACCCCGCCTTCGACCGTCAGGGCATCATCATCGACGTCCGCCACAACAATGGCGGCAACATCGATTCCTGGATTATCGAAAAGCTCCTCCGTAAGGCGTCCTTCTACTTTGCCGGCCGTGTCGGCGAGCCGAACTGGAACATGCAGTGGGCCTTCCGGGGCCATATCGTGGTCCTCTGCGACCAGGAGACCGCCTCCGACGGTGAGACCTTCACCGAAAGCGTCAAGCGTCTCAATCTGGGCAAAACCATCGGCATGCGAACCTGGGGCGGCGGTATCTGGCTCTCCTCCCAAAACTTCCTCCGCGACGGAGGCATCGCTACGGCCGCCGAATACGGCGTCTACGGCAACGACCAGAAGTGGGTTATCGAAGGCCACGGCGTCGACCCCGACATCGAAGTCGACAACCTCCCCCACGCCACCTACCTCGGTAAAGACGCCCAGTTAGAGGCGGCGTTGGCATACTTGGCGCAGCAAATCAAGGATCACCCGGTGCCGGTCCCCGCGATTCCGAAGCGCCCGATCAAGGCGTTCCCCGGCGGAAAGTAATCTCAGAACCCCCTCTCGTCGCCACGGCCCAGGCGGCATGGTGTACGCAAAGTGTCATCGAGGCGATGGGAGGGGGCAGGGGGAGGGTAAGAGAGCGTCTCAAGCAAGCCGCTACTTCGTCAGCAACGCCAGCGCCGCCCTAAGCTGTCCTTGAACGTCGTCCGCCTGCTCGCGCGCCCGCTCCGCCGCCGATTCCGCCTCGTTTCGCCGATACCCGAGCGCCAGCAAAGCCTCCACGAGTTCGTCGGCCACCGGCGCCGGTTTCGTCGACCGCGTCGCCGCGCCGACCTTCCGGTGAAACATATCCTCTTGGATCTTATCCTTCAACTCCAACAAGATCCGCTCGGCCAGCTTCGCGCCAATCCCCGTGGCCCGTCGGAGAACCCGCGCATCTTGCGCGAGGATCGCCGTAGCGACCGCTTCTTCACCCAACTGCCCGATCAAGGCCATTGAGGCCTTCGGACCGCAGCCCGTGACCGTCACGAGAAGATCGAAGAGACGACGCTGAAATGGCTCCAGAAAACCGTAGAGTACGACGGCGTCCTCGCGAAAGGTCTGCCGGGTGAGGAGAATCACCGTCTCGCCGGGGGAAGGCAACATCGCGGCTACCGACTCCGGAATCTGGACTTCGTAGCCGACACCCGCGCACTCGATGAGCGCACGCCCTGCGTCGACCTCGATCAATTCCCCACGAAGCCGTCCGATCACGGCACGATGTTACCGTTTGTCTACGCGTTTCGGATAAGCGTCGCGAATCGCCGCCCGGTAGGTGCGCACCGCCGCCACCTCTTCGTCCGCCGGACCGTCGTGCGGATGACCCGCCATAAGCGGCCCCATCAAGCGGTCGTCCCGGTCGATATCGGCGAGACCCAAGAGGTGCCCCGCCTCGTGCGCCACGATTGCCACGACCTCATCCGCCCGCACTGACCGCCCGTACAGGTTGTCGCGTACAAAGATCGTCGCGTGAAGCCGGTATGAATGGCTCCGGTCGCTCCAAGACATCTCTCTTTTCGCCTCGATAAAGCCCTGCGCATCCCCGCCGCCTTGGTCCACAGAGCGGACGAATTTCACAGTCACGTCTTCCTCACCGATCGGTGCAAATCGGAAGATCTTTTCGCCCAGCGATTCGTTCCAGCGGTCTAGCCCTTGCGCTACGGATTCATCAAAGCCGCTCGGTTTTTCAATAGCGACCGATACTCCGTTGGTAAACAGGAGGCTGTCCAGCGTCGCCAAAGCGCGACCGCGATCACCCGCTCGAAGTTGGCGCTGGGCGCTCAAAAGAGAGGTGCTAGCCGCGTATTCCAAGGGTGCCGATGTCGACAACCCGACCGTCGCGAGGGCGATGAGGGTAAGGGGCATTGAGAGTACGTACGTCCTATTCCATATCTCTCTTCGGGACTAACGCGGGTGACTGGAGGATGATGCGGCGGATTGCGCATGATCCCGAAAGCCTGGCAGTCGGCTCACGGGTGTCTTGACTTGCCAAAACGGTGAACTCTGCCACGCGTCAAGCCGTTATGCAAGCGAAAACCTTGCTGCTCGGCGCCCTCGCCGAGATCTCTCTATCCGTCCTCAGCCTAACCCTAGTTCCTGCTCTTGCTTGCGCGAAAGCGCCGGTGGTCCAACCGCCGATGATTCAGCAAAGAGGCTACGCGCCGAGCTTGATCATGGACAATGGCTTCGTTTATATCGTTCAGAACGGAGTGGCGTACAAAATCAATAAGCTTTAGATGTTGGTGATGGGCCGGACCGTTCTTCGGAAGTAGACCGTGCCGCCGGGTGGTTTCGGACCGTTTGAACACCATGCGTCCGAAACCGATTCTTCTCGCTTTCTTGATCCTCGCGCTCGCTACGACGGGCCTTTCTCCCGCGCAAGACGCGGCCAAACCCTCGGCGCTTGGGGGGATTGAACTGAGAACCGAGAGAATGGATGTCCGAGAAGCTCTTCGCTCGATCTTTAAGCAGGCGAACGTCTCCTACACGCTCGCACCTGAGGTCCAAGGCTTCGTCTCGGCCGACTTCCAGGGGCTTGTTATTGAAGACGCCGTCTGTGTATTGGCGCGGCAGGTGGATGCCGTAGTTAGGATTGAAAGCGGGGTCTACCAAGTTATTCGATACGAGGGATCTCCCCATATCGTCATTTTCGATGAGCCTGTTCCTGGGTCAAAACAGGCTCTGCGTTCGGACCCCCCTGTTACGTTTGCCAGCGCGGACGATAAGTCTCTCTATTTCCTTCGTGACGGATCGCTGATGAAGGTCGATAAGGCCACGATGAAAATCGTCAGCACACTTCAATTGGGCGAGCGGCGCATCCGCTTCTCCAACTAAACCGGTACCCTTTTCCCCGTGTTCGTCACGTTCGAAGGCCCCGAAGGCGGGGGGAAGAGTACGGCCCTCCGCGTCGTGGCCGCCCGGCTCCGCGACGCGGGCCACCGTGTCTTGGAGACGCGTGAGCCCGGCTCTGGAGACGTGGGCAAAGCGGTACGCGAGCTACTTCTCCACGGCGGAGACCTCGAGCCCCGCGCCGAACTCCTTCTCTTCCTGGCCGACCGCGCCCAGCACGTCTCCACCGTCGTGAAGCCCGCATTAGCGGAGGGCACGATCGTCCTCTGCGACCGTCACGCCGACTCCACCCTCGTCTACCAAGGCGTGGCGCGAGGCCTCGACGCCGATTTCGTCCGCGCCGGAAACGCCTTCGCCACCGCCGGTCTCATCCCCGACCTAACCCTCCTCTTCGACCTCCCCGCCGAAGTCGGCCTCGCCCGCCTCACCAACCCCGACCGAATCGACGCCTTCCCCCTCCGCTTTCACCAAAAAGTCCGCCAGGGCTTCCTGGACCTAGCCGCTGCTGAACCGGATCGGATCCGGATCGTCGACGCCACCCAGGACCCGGCCACCGTCGCGGATGCTGCCTTCGAACTTGTCCAGGGACGGAGGGGTGAGGGGCGAGAGCCTGTCAAACATCAAGGACCCTAAGTGGATCCCCTCCTCCTCACCGCCCTCGACCTCGCCGCCGGCCTCCCCGCCACTCCGGCTAATCTGACGCGGGTGGCAAAGGCGACGAGCCAAGACGCCGCCCGATGGGCCTTCGGCCAATGGGACCTGCGCGCCCGCGCCAAGGGACGCTTCCCGGAGCCGGAGAAGATGCTCTTCATCCGCGAAGCCCTGGAGCAGACCACCCACTTCGCCCTCGCCGAGTATCACGCCAGTCTCTTCCCCGAAGGCGAAACGGTCATCGACATCACCTGCGGTATCGGCGGCGACCTCCTCGCCCTCGCCGCCCGCGGCCCCGCCATCGGCTTCGAACTCGACCCCGAGCGAGCTGCCTACGCCCGCTGGAACCTCCAAGCCGCCGACCGAACCGGCGAGGTCCGAGAAGAAGACGGCCTGGCCCACATCCAAACCCACCCCACGCCCTACGTCCTCGCCGACCCCGCTCGCCGCGTCGACGGCCGCCGAACGGTGGACCCCACTGTCTTTACTCCCGACCCCTTCGCCATCGCCGAAGCCGCCCGCGAATCCCGGCGCTGGGCCATGAAGCTGACGCCAATGATGTCCGACGACGACCTCGCCCGCCTCGCCCCCCGCGTAGAATTCGTCTCCTACGCCGGCGAATGCCGCGAAGCCTTGCTCATCGGCGGCACCGACCCCCTCGAACCCGGCGTCTGGGCCGTCCGCCCCGGGCAAGAGCCTTTGCGAGGGAACTCCCCTCATCTCCCTGTCGCGGAGAGAGCCGAAGGCTGGCTCCACGACGCCGACCCCGCCGCCGTCCGCGCGCACGCCCTTGGAGACTTCGGCCTCGCCGCCCTCGGCGACTCTCCCGGCTACCTCGTCGGTCCCTCTCGGGTCGAATCGCTCTGGCTCCGGCAGTACGAAGTCATCGATGACGTCACCCCCAAGAAGCTCAAAGCCACCCTCAAATCCCTCGGCGCCGACGCCCCGGTTCTCAAACAGCGCGGCGCCGGTCAAAACCTCGACACCTGGCGCAAAGACCTCGGCCGCCACGGCAATCTGCCCGTCGCGGTGGCGTTCTACGTTCAGGGCTCCGCCGTAAGGGCCGCCGTCCTCCACGCGCCGAGATAGAATCCGGATGTGGAGTGCGCAAATTTATTTGCGCTGATCAAACCCCTAAAGATTCCGACTCCCCCCGCCGAACATCCTAGTGGGCCTTCCTAACCCGAAGCCCAAAACCTCAGAAAGGTTGTTAAGGATGCCGGTCACCGACTTCGAATGCCAGATCGCCCGCGGCCAGATTGGACGCTACTTAGGTGGGGGAGTTCTCTCCCCGGAGGCCATGCTTGGTCTCGAAGATCACCTCTCCGACTGCCCGGAATGTAAGACGATTCTTTCCGACCGCCGGGCGGCTCTTCTGGGCATGCTCGGAGGCGACATTCCCAGCCGCGCGGTCGTTTCGATGCCGGTAGCCGAAGAGAATCCTTTGATCGCCGCGCTTCGAGCGAAACAGGAAGAAGAAGCCGCGGCCGCTCCGAAGCCCAAGGTGTCTCCTCGATACGCCAAGGCGGAGACTACTCCGGAAAGTAAGACCAAGCCCGTTTTGACCAAACCACTGATGCTCGGCGGACTTCTCGCCGCCGTCCTGATCGGGATGAACTTTATGTCCCGAGCGAACGAGGGTAAGGGAGCCTTTGGCGGCCGCGCCGCCGACAGCTTTGCCGCCGACACCCTGACCTCTTCAACTGCCCCCGCGACGGAAGCCACCAAGCCGGTGGTTCCTGCCGTAACTGCCCCGGTGACCCCCGACCCGGCCGTCGAAACACCGAAGGCGACCGAGTCGGCCAACCTCGGCGGAACCGCAACCCCGCCCGCCGCCGCAACCGAAACCCCCAAGACCGCTTCTCAGACCACCGAAGCGCCGACTACCGAGGCTCCGAAACCGGAAACCCCGAAGACGACGGCCGCCGTTCCGGAGGCCACCAAACCCGCCCCGACCAACCCTGCCCCGACCAAGCCCGCCGTTACCGAGCCGCCGGTTCAGAAGCCCGTCGTGAAGGCGCCAGTCGAAACCAAGCCCGTCATCGCTAAGCCGGTTGTGCCGGCGCCGGTGGTCAAGAAGGCCACCCATCGCATCGCCCACAAACGAGTCGTCCGCAAGGCCCGCGCAAAGCGCTCGTCCCACGGCTCCGTCCGCGTCTACGGCCTGGATGGCCAACCGCTTAAGTAACCGCCATGAAAACTCTCTTCGCCGCCTTTCTCCTCATCCCCGGCCTCGCCTTCGCCCAGACCACGACCAGCCCGACTACGACCACCCCTGCCACGACGCCGCCCGCCACGACCGCTCCGGCTCCTGCGGCCCAGATCAAGATCAGCCTCGATTCCCGCGGCCAGGACGTTCGCGAAGTTCTCGCGACCCTCTTCGCCGAGGCGAAGAAGCCCTACGCCCTGGACGCGGCCATCAGCGGCAAGCTGTATATCAAGATCGACGCCATGCCTTATGAGAAGGCGCTGTCGATCGTCCTCACCCAAGCCGGCCTCCTAGCCAAGGACCGCGACGGCGTCGTGATGATCACCCTGGCGAAGGAAACGACAACCCCCGCCAAAACCGTCCTCACGGCAAAGCCGGTCGTGACGCCGAAGACCCCGGTCAAGGTCGCGGAGAAGCCGGTCGAAAAGACCACTGAAGTGACCCCGGCGACCTATAGCCGCAAAGTCACGACGCGCCTCACCAAGGCCACCTTGGCCGACGTCTTCACCGCCTTCGGCACCCAGGCCGACGTCAAGATCGAAATCGACCCCAGCGTTCCCGCCTATCGGATCGACGCCTTCTTCGTAAAGACGTCCCTCAAGTACGCCCTCAACCGCGTCTGCAAGGCCGCGAAGCTGAAGTATCAGGCCGTCGACGGCAAGATCACCATCAGCGCCGCGTAGTCAAAGGAAACCTTCCCTCAAACTACAGGCCACAAACCACATCCCTCACCTCCGCCCCGGCAACGGCAATACCGCCGGCACCGTACGGCTCGAACGAGGAGTTCGAGCCGCACGTCGGCGCATCACCGGCCGCTCGAAAGCCAGCGAGAAGAGCCAACCCGCGGCGATCATAAACGGCAAGCCCACCAAAGTGAGCCAACCCAACAAACTCGCCCCCTCCGTCCCAATTCCGGCGGGCCGCATGGCGAACACGATCTGCTCCACCGGGTGGTGGACCAGATACAGCGAGTAGCTGAACCCCCCAAGCGCCGCCAATGGCCGGACGCCCAGCAACCGAATCGGCCAACCCCCGCCCCCCGCTGCTCCCAGCGTACAAAGGCAAGCCAGCGCAATCCCAAAGGCCGCGTCACTCGCCACGAACTCCTTCACAAAAGCGATCGCCGCAAACCCACCGATCAAAGCCAGCCATCCCAGCCAAGCCACCCACCCGTTAACTGACCCGCCCCGTAGCGGCGGGCGATAGGCCAAATGGGCCGCCGCCATCCCGACGACGAAGAGAAAGGCGAACCAGATGCGGAACGACGCCGGAATCACAAAACTGAGCCCCACCCCCACGACCGCGCCAAGAAGCAACGTAACTCCCCGCCCGCGCCGGGACTGAAGCCGCGCCAACAGCGGGAAGAGCAGATACAGCTGAACCTCCAAAGCGATCGTCCAAAGCACCCCGTTGATCTTGTACATCCACCCCGGCGAAAGGTTCTGCACAAGAAAGACGTGGCTCAGCACCGCCGGTTGGTCCACCGGAAGATAGATGTTAAACGGCGCCACTCCCGCAAACCGGCTGGTGATGCCCAACGCGACCACCGTCGACACCGCGAGACAGGCGTAATAGGCGGGCAAAATGCGCACCGCGCGCCGCCGGAAAAACCCTATCGCCGACCGAACCTCCCCACTCCCTCCCCCTTGAAGCAGCCCCAACTGCAAAGAGAAGCCGGAGACCACGATGAACAACGCCACCGCCACATGCCCGTACATAAACGGCGCCGCCAAGTTCCGAATCCAATCCGGCGCTGTCGAGGGCACCCCCGAGAGTGGCGAGGGGTCCACCATCGTGAAGATGTGACTGATCGCCACGTACAACGCCGCCAAGCCCCGAATTCCTTCCAGGAACGCTAACCGCTCCGCCGGAGGCGGAGACGAAGCGGGCACGCGACGCATTGGGAGGGATGGTACACCCGAAGCCGACATCCTCATGTGGAGCGCGCTAATTTAATGGGCGCTGTGGAAGCTTCACCAACAATTCCTTCTTGGTAACAATGCCCTGGGGGCCGCCCTTGACCTCTGTCCGTTCTCTCCTCGTTAAGCCCCCGGGGCTCTCCAAGACGTTACTCAATCGCCAGCGGCTTTCTCGGAGTGGCCCCTTTCTCAGCGTCCCCGTCCGCGCCCTCGGCGTTTCTCCGGACGAGATGGTCAGTTTTTAGAATCGGCTTGCGTACACAAACCACGAACTCCCACTGGCCCCCGTAGAACACTCCATGCCTTTCCCCGAAATGGAGCTTCTCCGCCGAACCTACGTCGCTTTCAACGCCCGCGACGCCGAAGCGGTTTTGGCGACGATGACGCCGGATGTGGTTTGGCCAAACGGTTGGAAGGGCGGATGGCTTTACGGGAAAGATGCGGTGCGGGAGTACTGGCTCGCGCAGTGGCAAGAGATCGACCCTTCGGTGGAACCGTTAAGCGGCGAATGGCTGCCGGACGGAAGGCTACGACTCGAGGTTTCGCAGTTGGTGAAGACCCGCGACGGGAAACCGATTTTTGAAGGACAGGTTTCGCACTTTTACTCTTTTGAGGCGGGCTTGATTTCAAAGATGGAGATTGAAGGGCCACCGTCACTGGAATGAACGTGGCCGGGCGGGTGACCGCCAGCCGCTTGACCGGATCTTCAAGCTTGCCTTTCCAGTGAAGGTCCTTTTCCCAAGCATCGAGAAGCCGGGCCGCCATCTTTCGACCGGTGACGATGTTCGGGTGCCAATCTGCGCCGATGCCGTCCTCCATCAACTGCCGGTCGAACTCCACGAAGTGGACCCTCGGATCGTGAATCCGCTCGATCATGCGGGTGAGGTAGCCACGGGCGGTCGAGAGCGCCTTGTTCTCCGGCGGATAGTCGTCCGACATCATGCTGCCCAGGGCCACATAGATCTGAGCCTTTCCGTACTGGCTGCGGATACGTCGGATAAACGCCTCGTAGGCTGCCGTCCAAGGACCTTCCTCCGGGTTCTTCGCGCCGAAATCGTTGGTCGCTAGGTTGATCACAACGACATCCGGAGTGGGATCTTTGGGATCCACGAGCGGAGCGGCCTCCATGGGAAGCACCCGATCGTAGATCTCCGGCATCGTGTTGTCCGGGAACATCTTCCGACCGGACCAGGCGATGAGTCGCACATCCGCGCCAACCGCGCGAGCGGCGAGGGAGGCATAGGTCTGGTAAGCGTTCTCCGTCTCCGGCGTAAAATGCTCGTTCTGATTCGCCCCTTCGTTGCCGTAACCGCAGGTGATCGAATCGCCGACGAACTCGATCAAGCGCGACCGCCGCTTCGCCTGGAAGATCCCGCCCGCCGGAACGTCGAAGCCGCTAAATCGGGTCGTGCCCTCAAAGGCCTCGGTTCGCTTAACCAGACTGACGTCGTGGACCGCGTCGCTCCCCAGACTCACCAAGTAGTCGTTCGGCCCGGCTTTGAGGACGAGGACTTCGGTCGGCTTGCCATCCACCACGATCTGCCATAGGTTCTTGCCCGTGTCCTCGGCGCTCACCCCGAGCATTCCGCCCTTCACGCGGAGGCGGATTTCGCTGGCGGACCATTGACAGCCAATGGTTGCGGGATCAGTGCGGTCGAAGCGGCCGACGGTCACGATTCGGGGATCGGTGGGGAGGATCGAGGGAATGAACGGGAGAAGAAAATGCGCGATCAACGTTGAGTCCTTCCTCACGTATACCTGCGTAGAACGGAAAGACAATGGAAACCCGCTCGATCGGATCGCTCACCGTGCCCGTAGTCGGCCTTGGCTGCAACAATTTCGGCGGCCGTCTCGACCAAGAGGGCACCGCCCGAGTGATCGATGCGGCGGTCGACCATGGGGTCACGTTCTTCGACACCGCCGAGCTCTACGGCGGCACCAAGAGCGAAGAGTTCATGGGCAACGTCATCAAGGATCGGCGGAGCAAGATCATCCTCGCCACCAAGTTCGGCCATCCCGCCGGCCCCCGGAAAGAAGCGCCCACCCCCGATATCATCCGCTTGGCCCTGGAAGATTCCCTCCGCCGCCTCCGGACCGATGTGATCGATCTCTATCAACTCCACTCGCCAAGCGACTCGGTTCCGGTGGCGGAGATTCTGGGAACGCTGGACGATCTGGTCAAGGAAGGGAAGGTCCGCGAGATAGGCTGCTCAAACTTCTCCGTCGCCCAACTCGACGAAGCGGAAACGGCGGCCAAGGGCGCGCGTTTCGTCTCCCTGCAGAACGAGTACTCGATCTTCAAGCGCCAAGACGAAGCTGAAGTCATCCCTGCCTGCGCACGCTTGGGATTGGCCTACATCCCTTACTTCCCGTTGGCCAGCGGCCTTCTTTCCGGAAAGTATCGAAAGGACCAAGCCCACCCCGAAGGCACCCGAATCGCCATCGACTCGAAGGTTCTGACCGACGAGAATATCGATCGGGTGGAACGACTGGTAGCGTGGTCCGGGGACCATGGCCGGTCGTTGCTTGAGTTGGCCTTCGGTTACCTTCTTTCCGAACCGGTCGTAGCCTCCGTCATCGCCGGCGCCACCAAACCCGAACAGATCGCCGCAAACGCGGCGGCCGCGAGTTGGCGGCTGACGGATGCGCAACGTGCGGAAGTCCGCTCGTTGGCAGCCTAAATGGGGCGCGGACTTTAGTCTGCAAAAGTGCCCCAGGCTTTAGCCTGGATCCCGAGGGGTGTAGCGCCCCTCAACTCAAAGGCGGAGGACCTAAAGTCCCCGTTCCTCTCCCAATACATCCTCCTCCATATGGGGGAGGATGATCGCTTGCCCCTTCTTGCTCAACTCCTCCTCATACGGCTCGACGTGGATCTCCACGACCGCCCCCGGAAGAACCGCCAAGATGCTGTCCTTCACCTCATGCGAGATGCGGTGCGACTCCTTAAGCGTCATGTCGTCTTCCAGCAGCAGGTGGAAATCGACGAAACGAACCGAACCCGCCTTGCGGGTGCGGAGATGGTGAAAACCACGAACGCGAGGGTTGGAGCAGAGGGTCTCCTCGATGAGTTGGACGTCCTCCGCCGGAAGCGTAGCGTCCAAGAGCGGGGCGAAAGCGGCCTTCGTGATACTGAAAGATGTATGGAGGATGAGGAGGCCGACCGCTATCGCAACGATCTGATCGAAGACGTGCCAACCGGTCAGGGCGACCAGTCCAAGGCCGATGAAGACGCCAATGGAGGTGTAGACGTCCACTTGAAGGTGGTGGGCGTCAGCTTCCAATGCGACGGACCGATGCTCTCGGGCGACCTTATGAAGATGGCGCGACACGAAGACGTTCACGACGGCGGAGATCGCCATGACGACGAGGCCGAGATGCACAGACTCTGACCGGCGACCATTTACGATTCCGAGGACGGCCTCGTAAATGACCCATGCCCCGGCGAGAAAGATCAGAAGCGCCTCGACCGTGCCGGAGATTGACTCGACCTTCCCGTGGCCGTAAGGATGGCCCTTATCCGGCGGGATGTCGGCCACACGCACCGCATACCAGGCGATGAGGGCGGCCAGGAGGTCGATCCCGGAGTGAATCGCCTCGGAAAGCACCGCCACCGAGTGGATCTGCAACCCGATGCCCAACTTCACCACGGTCAGTCCCAGATTGGAGACCACCGACAAGCGAGCGGCGTTGGACTTTGCGAGGAAGGCCATGGCGAGAGGGCTCATTGTGGCGGATCGAAGACGCAAAAGTCTCAAATCTACGGCGCGTTTTGAACCTGAGGAGAGGTGTGTGAGGCGCGGGTGAGAAGATAAACCAGGGGTACGTTTGCAGCGCCGAGTAGCACTCAGCAACCGCGAAGCGTCCCTCAGAACCCCTCCCTTTCGCTCCCGCGAGAGGGCAGGGGCAGGGGTGGGAGAGTCCGGGTGCGTGCCACCCACAACCGACCTATCGATGCCCGACCTCAGACTCAAAGGGCGATAGTCGATAGCGAAGCCCTGGTGCTCCGCCCAAGTCAGACCTCAAGGCCTGAAAGGCAGACCCAATCCTCTTCCTAACCTTCGGGCCCCACCCCTTTCACGTTAACCTAGGAGACTTTATGTTAAGTCTGCCGAGGTATCCGAAACGACCCCAAGGCACGTACGTAAGTACTTTTTAGATCCCTCCGGGGGTCTGGAGAAACGATGAGAAACCCAAGAAAGATCCTACTTTCAGGGCTGCTGGCGTTGGGGATGGTCGCTACGGCCATCACTCAGCAGCAGGAGGCCACTCCTCAGAAAAACGACATTGTCGCCACGGTGACCAGTGTCGAAAGCACCCAGAAGTCCGAGACCTTCAAGACTTTCGTAAGTCTGGTCGACAAGGCGGGACTAACGACAACCCTCAAGGAACCGGGACCATTTACGGTCTTGGCGCCGACCGATGAAGCCTTCGAGAAGCTTCCGCCCGAATCTCTAGAGAAGATCAAGGCCGACCCGGTTCTGCTGAAGAACGTGTTGAACTATCACGTGATCAAGGGGAACATCCCCTCGACCGATCTAAAGGACGCGACGGAATCGGAAACGATTCAAGGGGAGAAACTCAAGATCGAGGTCAAGGACGACCCGGCGGGTGGTCCCGAGAAAACGATCACCTTCAACGGCAAAAAGGCCAAACTGGTCAAGCCCGACCTGAAAGCGAGTAACGGTGTGATCCATTCGATCGACGCCGTCCTGATCCCGCCAAGCGTGGAGAAGGCGACGCCAACCCCGACGATCGTACCGCCCCCGAGGTAAGTGGAACGGACGCGGGGCAAGGTAGCCCCGCGTCTTTGATGTGGAGCGCCGAGTAGCACTCGGCGGAGTGTCTCGATCAACTCGCAGTCAACCAACCGGAGTAGCCTCTCTCACAGGTAAAATAGAAGACGTAAGTCTACATTAAACCGCAATTTAAAAATAAACTGTTATTGCTTCGGTGTGCCTTATACTTCCTGCCCAAACAAAAAAATAACGAGAAAACCTCGTGAATTCCCGAGATGAATGACCCGATATAAATTTGCTGTTTAGAATAAACACCTAACTGCGTTCACCTCGAGCCCCTCCCAAACCGAAGCTGAGTGATCTTCCGGTTCCCAGATTTATTCCAAGATCATTCAATCCTAAACGATTTTTTGGTATGATCTTATCGCCGCCATGAAAGTCGATTGGAAAGGAGTTTTCCCTGCCGCTTGCACCTATTTCCGCGAAGATCTTTCGCTCGATCTGGATGCTACTTGCTCTCACCTCGAAGTCCTGATTCAGTCCGGAGTCTCCGGTCTGGTCATGCTGGGTTCGCTCGGCGAGAACGTCACCCTGAACCGCGAAGAGAAGCGGGAAGTCGTTCGCGCGGCCCTCAAGACGGCGAACGGACGGGTGCCGGTCATCGGCAGCGTGGCGGAACTGAACAGCGGCGATGCGGCCCGCTGGACGCAGGAACTGGAAGAGTTGGGCGCGCAAGGCGCGATGGTCATGCCCGCCATGGCGTTCCGGCCCGACCGCGACGAGACGAAGGCGCACTACCTTCACGTCGCGAAGAACACCTCCCTCCCGATCATCGTTTACAACAACCCGATCAGCTACCACGCCGATGTCGACGCCGAGATGTTCTCCGAGCTCGCCGCGCAGGACAACCTTGTGGCCATCAAGGAGTCGTCCGGTGACGTGCGGCGGATCACCGACATCATCAACGCGACCGGCGACCGGTACGTGATCTTTGGGGGCGTCGACGACCTCGCCCTCGAAGCCGCTATGCTCGGCGCCACCGGCTGGATCGCGGGCATCGGCCTCGCCTTCCCCAAAGAGAACCAGCACCTCTGGGATCTGATCGTCGCCGGCAAGTGGGAAGAGGCGCGCACCCTCTACCGCTGGTACACCCCGCTCCTCCACCTGGACGTGGGCACCAAGTTCGTTCAGAACATCAAACTGGCCATCCAGGAAATGGGCCTCGGCTCCGAATACGTCCGCCTGCCCCGTCTGCCGCTGAGCGGCGAGGCCCGGGAGAAGGTCCTGAAGACCGTGCGCACCGCCGTCGAGAATCGACCGGCCCTTTAACGAAAGATGCAGGTCGTAGTCGTTGGGGCGGGGATCGTGGGTTTGAGCGTGGCAGATGCCCTGCTCGACCGCGGCATCTCCGTCACCGTGGTTGAGCGCGAGACCGGTGAGTCCGGCTGTTCCTTTGGAAACGGCGGACTCATCGTCCCCAGTCACTTCGTTCCCCTGGCTGCGCCTGGAATGATCGCGATGGGGATGCGGATGATGGCGGATCGTCGGAGCCCGTTTGGAATTGCTAAGCTCGACCTCCCCACCCTGGCCTGGTCGGCGAGATTTGCCCTTGCCGGGACCAAGGCGCACGCGGAACGCTGTGCCCCACTCCTGCGCGACATGAATCTCGCCAGCCGTGAGATGTTCACTCGGCTCGCAGGTGAGATGGGAGTTCCGTTCACCCGAAACGGCCTCCTCATGCTTAGCCGAACCCAGAAGGCTCAAGATGGCGAAGCCCATCTGGCGGATGACGCGAATCGCCTCGGCCTAAAGACGACGGTGCTGAGCCGGGACGAGGTCGCCAAGATGGAACCCGACGTCACCATGGACGTGGCGGGGGCAGTGTTCTTCGAAGACGACGCCCACCTCACGCCCGCGCAGTTCATGCGCGCCTTCCGAACCCGGATCGAAAGCCGAGGAGCGAAGTTCGTGACCGCGGAGGTCACCGGTTTCCGACGCGAGGGCCGGAAAGTGGTGGCGGTGAAAACCGGCTCTACCGAACTCCCCGCGGACGAAGTCGTAGTGGCCGCTGGGTCTTGGACTGGCGAGCTGGCAAAAGCGGTCGGGCTTCGGCTGCCGCTCATGGCGGGTCGCGGTTATGGAATCACCGCCCCCACGCCGCCCCAAATGCCGCGGCTCCCCGCAATCCTCACCGAAGCGCGGGTTGCGGTAACGCCCATGGCCGACGGACTCCGGTTCGTAGGCACGCTTGAATTGGCCGGTCCGGTGCTAAAGCCGACCTCCCCTCGGGTCGATGCGATGCGGGAAAACGTGTCCCAGTATTATCCGGCCTTTCGCCCGGAACACCTATCGGGACCGGTCTGGTGTGGCCTCCGACCGTGTTCCCCGGACGGAATGCCGTATGTAGGACGCACGGGGAAGGCCGAGAATGTTATCCTTGCTACGGGCCACGCTATGATGGGAATGAGCCTCGGACCGATCACGGGTCGACTTGTTGCCGAAACGATTGCAGGCGATGCGGCCTCGCTTCCACTTGAACTCCTCTCCCCTGACCGCTATGCCTGACCTCACCCTTTCCGGCGCTAACTTCATCTTAGGCCAGCCGTCCCTTCTCGGCTCTGATCGCGTCTCTCCTCACCGCGGCAGCGGTCCGGCGACTTACACCGCGACCTCCCAAGAGATCGAGGCGGCGGCCCGGGCGGCCGCCGAGGCTTTTGCTCCTTATGCGGCCAAGTCTGCGGAAGAGCGGGCGGCTTTTCTGAACAAGATCGCCGAAGAGATCGAGGCGTTGGGTGACGGTCTGCTGGAACTGACCAACGTCGAAACGGCGCTGCCGTTGCCCCGATTGACGGGCGAGCGCGGCCGAACCACGTCGCAGCTTCGCATGTTCGCTTCGCTCCTGCGGGACGGTAGCTGGAACAAACCAACCGTCGAAGAAGCCGACCCTTCGCGGGCGCCTCTACCGAAGCCCGCTCTTTGTCGAACGCTTGTGCCGCTTGGCCCCGTGGCGGTCTTCGGAGCATCCAATTTCCCGTTCGCGTTCTCCGTCGCCGGCGGGGACACGGCCTCCGCGCTTGCTGCCGGTTGCCCGGTCATTGTAAAAGCACACCCGTCCCACCCCGGAACCTCCGAACTCGTAGCCAGCGCGATTAACCGCGCCGCCGCCGCCACCGGAATGCCGGCGGGCGTCTTCGGCATGCTCAATGGCGGGCCTTCGGTAGGGAAGGAACTTGTCCTTCGCCCCGAAATCTACGCCGTCGGTTTCACCGGCTCGCAGAAGGCGGGGCGCGCACTTTACGACCTCGGGGCGAGCCGTCCACGGCCGATTCCGGTTTATGCGGAGATGGGGAGCGTCAATCCGGTCTTCCTCTTCGCGGGCGCTTTGGCCGAGAGAGGGGAGAAGATCGCGGAAGGGTACGCGGCGTCGTTGACGATGGGAGTGGGGCAGTTCTGCACCAACCCCGGCGTGGTCGTTGGCCCAGCCGGAGCCGACTTCGATGCCTTCATTGCCTCGGTGTCTTCCAAACTCGCCGCTGCGGCGGAAGGCACGATGCTTGACGAAGGGATTCGCGCCCGCTACCTGGAAGGCGTCGCCCATCTGGCCTCCGCGTCCGAGACCTGCGTCAAAGGCGAGGGAGTTCAGCCCGCTCTGTTCGTCGTTTCCGAAGCGGACTTCCTAGCAAAGCCCTCCCTTCGCGAAGAAGTCTTCGGCCCAGCTGCCGTGGCTGTCCGAAGCACCGGCGGGTTCGGCGAAGTCGCGCAGGTCCTGGAAGGGCAGTTGACGTCAACTGTCCACTTCGCGGACTCGGATGTTGAGTCGGTGCGGGCCCTGCTGCCCGCCCTTATTCAGGGATCCGGCCGAATCGTCGCCAACGGCTTCCCCACGGGTGTTGAGGTCAACACCGCCCAGCAACATGGCGGCCCCTATCCGGCCACGACGGACGCGCGATCGACCAGCGTAGGAACGGCAGCCATCGAACGGTTTGTCCGCCCGGTAGCCCTGCAGGACTTCCCGGCTAGCTTGCTGCCGAGTTAAGCGAGGTTTTCGCCATGCCGGTTCTAACGATCGTTGTCGAGAATTTGCCGGAGCGTTGCCCTCGGTTAGCCTTGCAAACGAAAGGCGGCTATACGGATAGCGACAACCTCCGGTTCTCCGTCCCGTACGAACTCCGTGCGGATCGGAGCGGGGTGGTTCAGCCGACGGGGGACGCGGTGCAGCGGCAACCGGATGGACGGCGGTTCGTTTATCTGGCCTGGCTTTCCGGCGGGGCGATGGTCGGGCGAATCAAGGTTCAGTTCGATGGACTGACCCCGGAGCAGCTCGCCGAAGGGGCGACGGTGGTCGTTTCCGCGACGGATCGGCGCGGAAATCCGGCGGGCGGGAGCGTTGTATTTCGCGTCGCCCCCACCCAGCCCTAGTTCTCGCGAAGCCCTTTTGCCAATTGACCTTCCGGGAGTTCATGGTCCACGTTCTCTTGAATGAACCGTGTCTCCGCCGGGATCTCGTCCGGGAGGACCTCGCCGGTTTTGTAGCGGCGGCCAATGATCCACTCGTCACGGACGAGCGCTTCGAGGGTCTCCATGATTCCGGCGCGGACGGAGGCACTGTACTCCATGCCGATCCGAGGGAGGGTTTGCTCTAGGAAGCCGAGCAGCCCATCTAAACGCTGGAACTGCTCCAGGCCCTTGATCACCCACGCAATGAGACCGTCGAGGGGCAGGTACTTTCCGTCGCGAACGTAGGCGGGGATAGGCTGAACCCTCCCCGTTTCGTAGTGCGGAACCTCAACTCTTTTCGCCCCTTGCAAATTCAACACAAACCCGTTGAAACCCCCGGAAGCCAAACGCCCATGCTCGTCCGAAAGCCGGTTGGCGATGTGATGGAGCGCATTGAAGCTGAAACCCGCGGAGCCGCCGACGCCCAGGTCTTCGTCGATAAAGCCACCGGTGCCGAGCCATTGGAACGCCTTTTCCGCATCCAAATCCAGCCCGGCTTCGCGGGCGATTTCTCGGGTGTATTCCTTGAGATCGGTGAAGTGGCTGTTGGCCGAGTACCAGTAGTCGGCGAACTTGATGTGCTGAAGGATGCGGCGGCGATTTCGCGCTTCGTATTCCTCGCGCAGCCACTTGGGATCCGTCTTGCGGCCCATCTCGATGATGGTGAAAGCTGCTTCCCGCGCTGCGGAGTGGGTGAGCGAGAGTCCGGCGGAGAGTATAGGGTCGGCAAAGCCGGTCGCTTCGCCGACTAGCATCCAGTTCTCGCCGGTCATTCGCTCGGCGATGAAAGACCAGTCCTTCGTGGTCGTGAACTTGCCTTCACGCTGGGCGTTGGCGCAGAGGGCGCGAATCCGGGGCTCCGCTTCGATCGCCTCCAGATACAGTTCCTCCGGTTTCTTCCCGCTCTTCTTGTAATAGTCGGCGGGACAAACAAACCCCAAGGAGGTCCGATCGGGGCCGACCGGAATGAACCAGAGCCAGCCGTAGCCGAGCGACATCACTTGGATACGGGTACCGCCCACACCAAGGGTGACCGCCCATTCGGCGTTCTGCCAGTAGTCCCAGAAAGCGACATTACGAAGCTGGCTGGGTTCTTCGATGCCAACGCCCATCGCGCGCCGGATCAGGCCGGCCTGGCCGGAGGCATCGACATAGTGTTTTGCCTCAACTTCCTCTCCGTCTTGCAGAAGAAAGCTGGTGATCTTATCGCCGTCGCGGCGGACTTCTCGCACGCCGCAGCCTTCGTAGACTTCGCAGCCGAATTCGGCAGCGTGGTCCAGGAGGATCTTGTCGTAGATTGCGCGGTCCACCTGGAAGGCCGTCTCTAGGCGTTGGCCTTCGAACTTCGCCGGACGTGGCTCTTCCTTAAACTCGCCGTTCGGAAGGAAGTGGAAATCCCAAAGGTCGTCGCTGTTGCCCCAACGGTAGGTAGCGCCGATTTTGACGGGAAAGTCGGCGGCTTCGATTTTGTCCCAAGCGCCGATTTCGTTGAGGATTCCGCTAATGACCGGCAGTTGGCTTTCGCCCACGTGGTCACGGGGGAAGTTTTCTCGTTCGAAAATGCCCACTTTGAGGGTGGGCTTATATTTTTTTAGAAAGGCGCCGCACGTGGAGCCGCCCGGACCTCCGCCCACAATGGCGACGTCAAGCTTTTTCATAGAACGGATCTTACTTGCCGGCCGCGGGGCCTGCACCGGGGATCTGGCTCTTCACGTTAGCCGGGATGCTGGGGTTGCTCGCGGCGCCACCGCCGCCCTTAGCGTCCATGGGTACGCCGCCATTAGGCTCCATGACTTGAGTGTCTGCGGACTTGTCGGGGTTGCATCCGCAAATTGCCAGCGACGCGGCGATCACGGCGAGAAGGGTGATAATTTTCATGGGTTGGTTCAAAAGCTGGAATGGGAACGTCCGGATGCATAGCATCCGGACGAACCCAAGGGCGTCGATTTGGGCTTACTTGTATTCGGCGTAGGCTCCGGCGGCCGCATCCTTTCGTTGCTGCTGCGTCACCTGGAGAACTTCCGTCGCGGCCCAGTTGTCGGAGTTCGCGTCGTTCGTCTTCAGCGTCGAAAGGACGTTCTGAGACTTCGCATGGCCGTCGGCGAAGACGAAGGCCGCACTCTTGCTGATCGCGTGGATCGGACCGTTCCCGTTAGCTGGGCAGGAAACCGCGCTGGCATCGTTATTCGGATCGGTGGGGAGGCACCATCCGTTGAATCCGTCCATGGTCGGGTTCACGAAGAACCATCTCAGGTCGCTCCAACGGCTACGGTTTGGAAGAACCATGATCGTCCCGGCGGGGTCGTTCAACGATGTATTCGAACCGATTCCTTCCTTCAGGCCGGCACAGGGGCCGTTCGCGAAGCCGATGATGACGCCGTTGACCGCCCAGTTGTTCGAAGAGAAAAGGCGGTTGGTACCGTCGGTGAACATTTCGCGGGCGCCCAGAACCGTCTTAACGTCGGTTCCCTTGTAAGGGTTCGTCGGATCGGCGAGTAGGTCTTTGCTCTTGACGTACGGGTTGACGGCGTAGCGCCAGTTGTAGTACGTGGTGTTGCCGTTGCCCCAGTTACAGCCATCCGGGAAACCGTAGTAGTTCTTCGGGAAGCTATCGTCCGAGTCGCCCATATAAATGAACGTCGCGGTGCCGAGCTGCTTCGCGTTGCTGAGGGCAACCGTCTTCTTCGCGGCCAACTTGGCCTGGGCGAAGACGGGGAACAGGATGGCGGCTAGGATCGCGATGATCGCGATAACCACTAGGAGTTCGATGAGGGTGAATGCTTTTCGCTTCATTGGTGGATGTCCTGCTTTGGACTTGAGGTCGACTGACGGATGACGAGGTGACCGGGGAAGATTTCTCCTCGGATCGGCAAAGAAAGTTCAAGGTGTTGGAGGATCGCCGTTGCGGCAGCGCGGGCCATGAGTTCGACCGGTTGGGCGTAGGTCGTGAGGCCGGGATGAACCACCCCCGAATACGGCGCATCGTCGAAGCCGACGATGCTCATATCGTCGGGAACGGTGAGGCCGAGACTTTGGATGGCTCGAACGGCGCCCATCGCGGTTTCGTCGTTGGCGCAGACGACGGCGGTGGGACGAGGCGAACGCTGAAGAAGCGCGTGCATCGCCTTTTCACCGGCTTCGATTTGGAAGGTCCCGTTCTCGACGGGGGCGTCTTCTCCGCAGACTCTTCGGAACTCTTCGAGGCGCCGCCGACCAGAACCAAGGTTGAGGGGTCCGGCGATATAGGCGATCCGCTCGTGGCCTAGGGACCGGAGATGCTCCACGCCGGCGCGGGTGCCTTCGGCGTCGTCGGCATTGTACGTGGTGTGGTGGAGTTCGGGGTCGCCATCCAGAACGACGAACGGGAAACGAGCTTCCTCCAATGTTTCGACGAGGCGGGAATCGGCGCGGGGAGCGACGACGATCGCGCCGTCGATGCGGCCGTTGACTACGCCCTGCAGGATTCCTTGGGCGTCGGATTGGTCACAGCGCGTGAGGATCAGGAGGTCGTGATGATTCTCCGCGAGTACGTTAGCTGTGGCATTAAGGATCCGCTGGATATGCGGACCAAGAAGAAAGCCGCGCGTGGCTTCAGTCGGAATGATGCCAATCGTTCGGGTGCTGCCGCCTTGAAGCGTCTTGGCCAACCAGTTCGGTCGATAGCCCAAACGCTTGGCCGATTCGTGGATCGCGTCGCGGGTCCGGTCGCTGACGGAGGTGCCCGACCGGGATCCGTTCAAGACCACGGAAACGGTACCGGTGGCGACACCGACGTCATGCGCGATGTCGCGCAGGGTCGCTCGCTTCTTCGCGTGCATAGCGGGGTTCCGCTCCTCCATGTGGCCATTATACGCAGATAAACGTTTATCCGAAACGTTTATCCCGAAATTTTCACTGCGAGGTTCTCTCGCATAGGCAGGAACGGGTCGAAGGTCCCTGCGCCGGTGAGCGGTCGTAGAACGAAACATCGATGTTCAGCTCCCTTACTCTTTTCAGTACGTCTGGCAAGGTTATTCTTGCCGTTGCTGGAACGACATCACTTGAAATCGTGGACACCTTTCTAGGCACCTACGGCGGAAAGTCGCGAAAAGAGTCGCTCCTCCGCTTGCTGGCTGGGGTTCCGGACGAATCAATAGAGAGCGGCGAATGACTTCCAGAATCAGCCTGCGGACTGGAATTCTTGAAGTGGGAGGGCCCCATATGAAGGGAAGGGATGAAAGGGATCACTTTCGTCACTATCTCTGGCCCTATACGCGGCGGAATAGTGCCCGAAGGGGTTTGGCGCGCCAAGACGAGGCGGGAAGGCGAAAACGTTCGACTTCCCTGCGATATCGGCGGCTATTTTCAGGTGATGCCCTAGAAAAACTCCGCATTTGCGTTACTATTGCTTGCATGGGGTTCAGTCGACGCGATCTTCTCGCAGCGAGTGGCCTCGCCGCGCTTGGGAGCTTGCCCTTCCTGGGAAATGCTGCGGTTAAACGTCGTCGCGTACTCCGAATCGCTCACATTACAGACCTTCACGTCATGCCCGAGCGGTCGGCCGCCCTTGGTATGGAGAGATGCCTTGAGCACGCCCAAGGGCAGAACGCCGACCTGATCTTCATGGGCGGTGACATGGTGATGGACACCCTGATGGCCGACAAAGACCGGGTGAAGGCGCAGTGGGACATCTATAAGAATGTTCTGCGGGCGAACAAGGCGGTTCCCGTCGTTCACGCCCTCGGCAACCACGATATTTGGGGCTGGGGCGACAAACAGAAGTTTGGAAGCGAAGCCGGTTTTGGCAAAGCCTACGCCATGGACCGCCTGCATATGTCCCGGCCTTACAGCAGCTTCGACCGGGCGGGCTGGCATTTCATTGTGCTGGATAGCGTCCACGAGTCGCGGATGAACGGTTACTTTGCCGGCCTCGGCCGTGCCCAGTTTGAGTGGCTGGCAGACGATTTAAGGTCGATTCCCAAGGATCGGCCAGTGCTGGTCATGTCGCACGTTCCGATCATCAGCGCGGCGGCATTTTTCCACGGTCAGAACGAACGAACCGGTAATTGGCACGTTCCTGGAGCCTGGATGCATGTCGACGCCCGGCTCATCAAGGACCTTTTCGCCCAGCACCCGAACGTCAAAACTTGCATCTCGGGCCATATCCACTTGAACGACAAGATCGAATATCAGGGTGTCGAATACATCGGCACAGGCGCGGGCTGCGCCGCCTGGTGGGGAGGTCCGTTTCAGGGCGTGGGCAACGGCTACAGCATCGTCGATCTATTCAACGACGGATCGGTGGAGAACCGGTACGTCGAATACGGCTGGAGGCCGGTTAGCTAAGCTAATCGCTTTCGCCAGATGATCATGGCCTCATCTAATCCTTCGTAAGCATTCCTTACGATCTCTTTCGCCTCAAAACCCATTGCTGCATAGAAGCGGCATGCGGCCACGTTATTGTCTTGAGTTTCCACTTTGATTTCGGCGCAGTTCATCTCCCGCGCCCACTTCTCGGCCGCTTCCACCAGTAGTCGCCCCCGTCCAATTCCCCGTTCTTCGGGACGAACGCGGATGTCCCAGAGAACCGCTAAATCGTCGCGCCTTTCCAGCATGTCGACACCCGGCGTGTTCCAAGCGACGATAGCGGCGCCGCCTTCGCCTTCCAGACGAACCCAGTTTCGGACGTCGAATCGGCTTTGCCAATTTGAGGGGCTCTCGAGGGCATCGTAATCCTTGATGAAAGATGGCATCGAGATTTCCTGGAAACGGCCGTTCGCCAAGGCGTCCAGGTCCAATCGAGATTGTCCGGTAAAGACAATCGAAATTTGACCATAACGGACAAGGTCTCCAACGGGACAACGAGAGATCTCCAAGGCAGAAGTAGACCCAACTAAGGACAATAAAAACGACCGTTATGAACGATCCACTCGCCGAACTCAAAGAATGGTGGACCCACACCTACGACGATGGGGGCATGGGCACCGAACACTTGGGATTTGTCGATCTTGGAGGAAATTGCCGGCTCTCCTTCAAAACCTGGGACGACAAAGACGCACGGGCCTTATGGAGAATTGAGGTGAAGAACCGCTCCCGCCTGCGTTGGTTGGGCACGGCGGCGATCCAAAATGGTTTTCGGATCACGTGCTTCTCGAACCGCCCGTTTGCGAATCTTGGATATCGTTCTCCAATCCGTTCGAAAATCCAGATCTAGCACTGGGCACGATCATGCGGATCCACCGCGAGCTGGTGGGATGCTGGATCCCGCTCTCGCGGTATTTTCGGGAGGAGTTACTGGTGCAGCGATTCGGAGAACTCGCGCGAGGGCCGAAGTCGGTGATCTCAGCTTATGAGCAAGCGCTCTTGGCACTTGGCTGCGATGTAGCCATGGCTTCCTATCGAGAGCAAGACGTCTTAAGACGCCCCGCGTCGCCTCAAAGCCTCTTGATATGTAACGAGTCGTACATCGTCGCCGAGTCGTTCGAATTGACGCGACTGGAGTAACAACACGAGGCTTCGCCCGGCCCGCTACTTGTCGCCGCGAGCCTCGTAAGGCTTGCTGGAATCGACTTGACTTGCGGCCGGAGGAATCGACTCTTTAGACGATTCGGCCCCCGAGGGGCGAGCTACGGCGGCGGTTTCGTCTTCCCCACCTCCGGCGCTACAACCGAACGCGCAAACGAAGAGTGCCAAAAGAAGAAGAGATCTCGAAATGTTCATTGGAATTTCCCCGCCCCATTGAGGGGCGGGCAATCGTGTCAGCGGTTAGTTGCCGAAGTGGCAAGCGGTGCCGGTGCCGCTGGTGCAGACCGCGGTCGTATTGTCGACCACCCACTGCGCGTAGGCGCCGCAGGCGAGAGCCGGCGGGCGGGGCGTCGTGTTCAGGCTGGACGTCGAACCATCTTCCGGCTGGATGATCGCATCCGGATCGCTGCAGTAGGCGCCGCCGAACTGAGCGGTATTGCTCGGCATGATCCAACGGTTGTTGAAAGCACCGGGAAGAATTCCGCCGCGAACCTTGAGGGCTTTAGCGTGACCGTCCGTGAAGGCATAGTTGAACGAGCCGCCATAACGAAGGGATGCGTTGCTGTAACCGTTGAAGTCGTCGCCGGCGAAGCCGATGCCAACCGTCGCACGGGGCGTGTCATAGGTGTCGCCAAAGGCGAACATGTTGGCTGGATTCGTGAAGGAAGTCATCGACTTACCCACGTTCACGTTGCCTGCCGTAAGAGCGACCTGCTTTTCGAGCATGCCGCCGCCGCGCCAGCCGAACGGACCCCAGTTGTAGCCATAGGCGGAGATGTACTTCGCCCCGTAGATGCCGCTACGAAGCCAGTTGGTATCCGGATCCTTTCGCTCGCTGGAGTAGATCAGGTCGATGGTCTTGAAGTAGGGGAACAGAGGCATCCACCACTCGTTGCCGCAGCCCGAATAGACCTTGGTCGTGGAGTTGCAGTTGGCGGCATCTGTCGTGCCCCAGATCGACGGGGTTACGTCGTCCGAGTCGTTCACGTAGATCATGGTCGCGGTGCCAACCTGCTTGACGTTGCTCAACGAAGCGGTCTTCTTCGCGGCGAGTTTAGCCTGGGCGAAAACGGGGAAAAGGATCGCAGCAAGGATTGCGATGATGGCGATGACAACAAGAAGCTCGATTAATGTAAAAGCTCGTTTCATGAGAATCCTCAGGTAACGGCTTATGGTTGCCCACTCAATATTAAGCCTTTGTAAGGCTTTGGTTAAATCTTCGTTTCACCGTGAACGGATCCCGAAGGTGACCCTCGATCGCCGGGTTTGACGAAGTTCGTCAAACCCGGCTCGAATACTATTTGGTTGGCTTCCAGTTCTTCAGATCGTTGCTGATCTTGTCTTGGGTGGCCGTATCGATGTTCTGTTTGACTTCGGACGGCTTGGTCTCGTTCGAAGCCGTGGCGTCCTCCTGAGAGGCGCAACCCGCCGCCATGAGGGCGGCGAGGCTGAGCAGGGCAAGCAAGCCTTTGGCCATCAGAACTTCAACCGGTTGGCCACGAGGTATGCGTTGATGTCCGGGCACTTCATACCGGAGAAGGGTGAGGTGGCACCGGTGGGCATCGTCTCAACGGCATCGGCGGAACGGCAAAGCATATTGGCGTCGGTCAGAGCCTTCGGCATCTGGATATAGGTGCCTTGGATCGTATAGGAGCCATAAAACACCGTCTTAGCGTGACCGTCAACGAAGCAGCGAACCCACTTACCGCCATTGCGCGGCTCCTTGATCTTCCCATCGCCATCCTGGAAATAGTAGGACGTGGTGAACATCGGAGTATCGGCGGTGGTCATGATCATCACCATCTCGGCCGGGGCGTCGAAGGAGGTCATGGAGCGGCCAACCCACATGCGACCATTGTGGGTGCCGCCGTAGGATGTCGTGATCGGAAAATTGTCCGAGGAGGTCTGGAACATGCCGGTTCCGCCGTTGTAGTCCCAGACACCGAAGTTCGGCGCGAAGCCGACACAGCGACCCTTCGGATCGATGTACGTGTCGCAGCCGGTGCGCGTCCGGTTGATGTCGTAGACGATCTCCCGATTCTTGATGTAGGGCTGCCACTCGCCCTGCGGCTCACCGAAGTCGTTGAGCGAGTCGTGATTGAAGTTGGTGCTGAACTGATCGTCCGCGTCACCCGCATACATGATGCCGGCGAGGCCAAGGTTCTTGACGCTGCTCAGGTTGGTCGTGTGCTTGGCTGCGGCCTTAGCTTGAGCAAAGACGGGGAAAAGGATGGCGGCAAGGATCGCGATAATCGCGATGACAACCAGCAATTCGATCAATGTAAATGCTTGCTTGAGGCGGCTCATGAGGTACTCCCTTGGAACACCTCATCATCCGCCGGAAGCGATTAAGCGATCATTGCGTTTTGTTTAAGATATCGTTATGATTTTAGTCTTAACGCTTTCGATTGGGTCGGTCGTAAGTGTCCCGCTCGATGGTGGGCATCTTTCTCGCCAGACGGTAGTCCGGGTCCTTCTTATCCCGCGAACCGGGCCAGTCGAAAATCCGCTTGTCTACCGGCGCCGCCGTGTACGGCGTGTAATCCGGAGTAGCGGTGAAGCAATCGGAAAAATCGTTCGACAGTGCATCAAACAAATTCAGCGGCGGCAGACCGAAGATCTGGTAGAGCGTGCGGTGCATGCTCGTGATTGTCGTGTGGCGATGCGAAACGTTGCGGCGTTTGACGTATGGGCTGATCGCCAAGAGGACGCTACGCTGGGCGTCGATATGGTCCGCCTCGCCGCCGGAATCGTCCTCGGTGACGAGAATCAGCATGTTCTTCCATTGCGGGGTGCGAGAAAGGAATTCGACCATCTTCCCGAGGGCGAGATCGTTATCCGCCATCCAGGAGGCTCGGTACGGATACCCTTTCTTAGGGTTCGGGCCAGTGCCGTGGTCGTTGCACAGGCAGACATTCATGAAAGACGGGAACGGATATTTCCCGCTTAAATAACGCTCCTTGACTTCCTTTGCGAACCACTCCGTGCGATACATGTCCGGGATGTTCATGTTGAACATCGGGAAATCCCGGCTCGTATTTTTGTAAATCGAGGCCGGCATGGGGATGTTGGTGACTTCCCGGGCGCCGGTTTTCTCCTCGTCTTCGTCCTCCTCGACGCCAGCGAATTCAAACCCTTCGCCGTAGTTCCGCATCGTGACTTTGCCCCGTTCGAGGTTCTCCCACATTGAACCGGCCTCCGGATAGTCTTCCGGCGCCATAGATCCGTTGCTACCAAACGAAGCGAGTCGGCCGGTGGCGGTGGTGTTGAGTTTGAAATTCCAGCCGAGCGTATAAAGCATCTGGCAGAAATTATTCGGCTGAATACCAATGAGCCATCGGTGGCCGACGCCCGACGCCTCCGGCTCCATGTAGAAATTATCCGAAACCGTAAACTCCCTCGCCAACTTGTTGTGGTTCGTCATCACGGCGGCGTGGGTCAAGGTGGGCTGGCTGGGCGCCATGATGGTCTGGTCGTGGCCCCAGAGCAGCAACTTCGGGTCGTTCTCCGAACCCGGAATTCGGTCGAAAATGGCGTCAAAGGTGTGGTTTTCCTTGGTGATGAAAACGACGTACTTAATCTGGTCCGACCGCTTGCCCACGATATTCGACCAGACCGGCGACTTCATGGATTCGTAGTCGGCACTGGCATCTCGAATCCCGTTGTTGGCAAGGACCGTGTCGGTCATCTTGGCCAGTTCGGTGTCGGTAGGTATGGGAATCGTGTGGAAGCTGCCTTTGAGGTGCGCAAAGTCGTCGGTGGCCTTGTTCACGCCCGCGTTCGGGCCGTTCCCGAAGCCTTTAAAGCAGATGCAGGCAAGGCTTTTGCCGTCCGCGGTGACGGCCACGCGATAGGGATACCAGGCAGTGGGAATTAGTCCTACTACCCGTCGCGTGGCACGGTCAACGACGGCGATCGCATTAAGCCCCGACTCGGTCACAAAGAGCCGTTTCTTGTCCGGCGACACGGTGATGCCGGTCGGTTGAACGCCGCGGTAGCCGTGCACGAGCGGCGACGGTTCGAGGGAGATCCGGCCGACGATCTTGCCGGTGGAAGCCTGGATCTCGTCGACGGTGTCGTCGTTCGAATTGGAGGTGTAGACAGAGTCTCCCACGGCGAACACAAAGCTCGGTCCGCTTCCGCCTACCACCTTGCCCCAGGGGGCAGACTTTGAGCCGACTTGGGTTCCGGTTTTCGTGACTGAAGTGAGGCGAGGCTTCTCTGGATTCGAGATATCGAATCCATAAACCGAGAACGCTTCTTGGGCGAGTGGCTTCCCAAGCCCCGGAACTTTGCGGCCTTCGACTTCGACCCCTTCCTCGGCTTCTTTGCTTGGATAGGCGAAAGGGGGGAAAGTGAGGCCGCGCTTATCGAACTTAGGGTCCTTTGTCGGGCCGACCGGGGAATAAGCGAAATGACCGATGTTGGCGACGAAGACGCGGTTGCCGGAAAGGGTGAGGGCGTAGGGGTAGCGACCGGTAGGGATAGATGCGACGACCTTGCCCGCCTCAACATCGATCACCGCCAGCCGGAAATTGGCCACATCCGCGCAGTAGAGATGCTTGCCATCGGCGCTAAGGGCGAGGTCGTTGACGTAGCTTTCCTCAAACTTTTGCCCATCAATGGGGACGTTGAGCGAGATGTCTTGAAGAACTGCGTGAGTCGTGACGTCGACGATACGAACGCCGCCCTTCTCACCGCTTCCCCAGAAGAGGCGCTTGCCGTCGGCGGAGTAGGCACACGCGCCGGTGTTGCCCCCCGGAGCGGTTTGGGGAGTAACGGCGGGGTTGTTCTGCCAGTTGTCGATCCACTGTCCGGCGTCTTCACTGGCCACGAACACTTGGCGTCCGTCCGGGCTAAGGGTAAGGCCGTAAGGGTTGCGGGCGACGGGAGTGGGCCTGCCCGCAGGCGTCAGCAGGCGGCCTTCGGGAAGAATGGTGGTGCCGTACGGATCGTGCTTCGCGAACGAATCCACGGATGGCATGTGGAGGTAGGGCCGCACCCCGCTCGGCCAAGGGGCACTGAGGACGAGCAGGGTCGCGAGAAGCATCGAGCGCAGTCTATCTGCGGTTGCTCGCCTCGCAGTAAAGGCTAACGTTTCCCTAACGAAGCGTTAACCCATGGCGGGGTCGGTGATGCTCCATTTGCCGGTTTCGACCCGGCCCGCGTAACGGTAGACCATGCCTTCGCAACGGATCGCGAAGTCGTACCAGCCGTGATTCTTTGCCGTGTCAACGACGGCAATGGCCTTTTTCGTCGATCGTAGCTTTTTTGGCTTGAACGGTGTCGCTCCATAAGATTCGTCGGTGATCTCCACCGCCAATTCGGTTAGGCCGCCGTTCATCAGTTCGATCTGGATTTTTTCGGAGCTGGCATCGACCATGATCGCCAAGCTCGGATGGGTTTGGGGCGCTTTGAATTCTCGCATGTAGCCGTTGGGCCCATCGACCCGAACGTGATAGGCGGCCTTCAACGGCCAGAGGTCTCTTACCGTGTCTCCGGCCCTGACGGCGTAGGCGCGGATCTCAAGCTCTTCGCCGTAGGAATAGGCATTAAAGGCAGTCCCGGAGGAGTTCTTGCCGAACCGCTTGTTCCCGGCCTCCATAACGACGGTCAGTCCGTTACCGTTCATCATGGCGTTCACGTTCAGCTCATATGGCAGGGGGCAGGAGGGGCGGGTGCCCGACTCTTGGGCGATGCCGACGTTGGCCGATTGAATCTCGGCCGCAGAGAGGGCGCTACCTCCCTTCGGCAGACCCTTGAACTTGGCAGAGTGAATGCTCTCCACCGTGGCGTCGCGATCAAGCGGCTTAGGGAGGGGCATCTTCTCGCCTTGGTAAGGGCGGAAGCAGGAGGTGAGGTCTCCGCAGACCGTTCGACGCCAGTCGCTGATGTTGGTCTCCTTGACGTCTTTTCCTTTCCCGGCGAGCCAGGTTTCAAGGAACTGGAGCATCGAGGTGTGGTCGAAGATTTCCGAGTTGACATTGCCGCCGCGGCTCCAGGGAGAGGCGACCACGAGAGGGACGCGGAACCCGAGGCCGATGGAGCTATCTCGCGCGTGTACATTGGCGACATCGACGGCGGTATCGAGGCCGGGTGAGGTCTTACCGGTTTCGGGTCGTCCCGGATGCGGAGCAACGAAGGGCGGAACGTGGTCGAAGTAACCGTCGTTCTCGTCGTAGCAAAGGATAAAAATAGTCTTCTTCCAGACCTCGGGATTCTTGGTCAGGATGTTCAGGCACTCGGAAAGGTACCAAGCGCCGTACCAGGCGGCACCCGGGTGGTCGGAGAAGTTTTCGGGAGCAACGATCCAGGAGACGGCGGGGAGGTTGCCGCTGTCCACGTCGGATCGGAAACGGTGAAGCGTATCCCCTTCGGGGACCAGCACTTCTCTCTCTTGATCTCCATCCTTGTAGCGAAGAGTAGTGAGAGATCGGTAGTTTGGGTCGCCTTCGTTGGTGGTGAACGCCTTCTCGTGCAGCGCCTTAGCGCGTGGCGAAAGCGCGGCCCACTTCTCATCCGAATACTCCACCATTTCGGCTTGCAGAGCCTTCAACTCGGCTCGCTTTGCGTTGAGTTCCTTCGCGAGCTTCGCGGCGGCCTCGGCCGTCATGTCGGCGACCTGCATCATCTTCTCGGTTTTGGCAATCTCGTCCCGCAATGCCGGGACACGAGCTTTGACGTATGCGCGATGACTCTTGCCAAAACGAACGTTGTACTGGGTGAACCACTCGATGGGGTTATCGGTGAAGTTCGAAAGCCATGCATCCTCCTCACCCTTGAATCCGGAGTCGAGGCTGATGTCGTTCTGGTAGATCCGCCACGAGACGCCGGCGTCTTCCAAGCGCTCCGGGTAAGTGGTCCAGGCCGCTTCGACGCCGTAATCCGTATCGCCGTTTTGGGTTCGCGCGGCATCGTCTTTGTTCGCGCGGATATTGCCCGTCCAGAGAAAGAGGCGGTTGGGGGTGGTGCCGGTGAGGGAGGAGCAGAAGGCTTGATCGCAAACGGTGAAGGCGTCGGCGAGGGCGTAGTAGAACGGAAGGTCCGGCCGGGTGTAGTGGCCGAGGGTGAAAGGGAATCCTTTCCGCGGCTTGGCGATGAGCCACTTGTCGTAGCGCCCGCCAGCGCGGGCATCCACCTGGTCGGGCCAGGAGTGGGGGAGTCCGCCAATCCAGGTGGCGTTGGAGTTGTGTATGTCGAGGCGGAACGGGGCGAACGTGTTGCCTTCCGCATCGGTCTGGAACCAGACCTTGTTGCCGTTGGGCTGGACGTGGGCACGAGGGTCACGGTAGCCGCGCACACCTTGAAGAGCTCCGTAGCAGTGATCGAACGAACGGTTCTCCTGCATCAGGATCACCACGTGTTCGGCGTCGAGGAAAGTGGTGCCGTTCTCAGGATCGATCGACATCGCTTTGGCAATGGCTTCGGGGACGGAGCCCCAGACGAAAGCCGTACCACTTAGGAGCGCGGCGCTGCGCAAAAAGTCTCGACGCGAGTGCATGGTTGGAAGGTACCCAGACGAATGTTAAGAGATTCGGCAGGCTACTGGCAGGCGGCCTTGTTCGCATCCCCGTAGAGCAGAGAGTTGTAGCGGTCTTTGCCTTTTACGATTTTCGCGTGGCCATCCACGAAGGTGATCGCGTTGCCGGCGGCGTGCCAGTCGGTGAAGGGGTTACCCGGGAAGAAATAGCCGTCGTCGGTCTCGTTCGTCTGATTCCCTTCCTCCCCGAGAAGCATCTGCGTGGAGGGGCTCTCAGGTGAGGTGGCGCTGGCGGAGGGGATGACGCCAAAACCAACCGGCCAGACGCTGAGGCAGGCGTTGAAGGCGAAGGAGAGGCCGGACTTGGAATAGCTCGGGTCGAGGGGACAGCCGTAGACGTCTTTGTTCTTGATGTAGGGAAAAAGCACGCCCTGGGTCACGTCGAACCGAGAAGGATTGTCGTAAAGCTTTTTGATGAAGATCCATCCGCCGAGCAGCCCTTCGCCACCGGCGGAGTGGGTGGCGGGCGGAATGGTGTCGTCGTTGTCGCCCTCGTAAAGCGAATAGCCAAGCCCGAGCTGCTTCAGATTAGAGATCGAGACCGAGTCTTTCGCCGCCCGCTTCGCCTGGGCGAAGACGGGGAAGAGGATCGCCGCGAGGATGGCGATGATCGCGATCACCACGAGTAACTCGATCAGCGTAAAGGCGCGACGAAAGGGGGTCACCAGAATGGCTGGGTTCCACCGTACACGATGGCTGCGAACTGGTCGCGCGCATGGCGGATCTTTGCGTGCGAGTCCACAAACAATAGCGCGGTTCCGCCTGCATGCCAATCGGAGAAGCCGTCGAAGTCCGGGTTAAAGAATCCGTCATTCGTTCCGTGATTGCCATTCACGCCCTCTTCCCCCAACAGCATCATGCCGGAAGGGTCGGCCACTCCGGTGGCGGAGACAGACGGGTTAATGCCGTATCTGAAGGGCGGGACGATGAGGCAGCCGTTGAAAGCAAACGAAAGGCGGGACTTGTTCGCATCTCCGTCCAGAGGGCATTTGAAGACTTCGGGTGATTTGACGTACGGGTAGAGCCCACCCCGGGTGGTGTCGAACCGGCCGGCTTCGTCTTGGCCGAAAGCGGTGTAGAAGGTCCACCCGCCGTCCTGGTTAGCACCGGTCGATCCTTCGGTGCTCTGGGGAAGAACGTCGTCGCAATCGGCAGTATAGAGCGCCATCGCCGCCCCGAGCTGTTTGAGATTCGAGATGGTAACCGCGTCTTTGGCGGCGTTCTTGGCGCGGGCGAAGACGGGGAAGAGGAGTGCGGCGAGGATGGCAATGATCGAAATCACAACCAAGAGCTCGATCAGAGTGAAGCCGCGTCGCATCGTTAAATTGTTACGATTTTGGACAGAAGGGCGTTGCGTCTAGAGACCAGCTTCCGCGCTGAGCCTTTGAATCAATTCGGCGGCCGAGGGGAGATCCGAGATCCGGCCGACCCCAGAGCCGGCGTACAGGCACATCGCTTCGATCTGACCGGAGAACCCCGCGCGAGGCGCCGTGTCTTCGTACCGAAGAATCTTCCCGCCCAGGGCCTGGCCGACGATCTCTCCTTCACCGGGTCTTTTGCCGGAGAGTGGACAACCGGCAGTCTCCCAGGCCTCAAAGGTGGAGTTCCGCAGAACACGATGGGGAGCGCCAGGCCAGCCGCCGTCGAAGAGGAGGGTGAGCTCGGTCTCCTCGCTCTCCAGAAGCCTCGCCTTATAGATCTCGTGGGCGAGACTTTCCTGAGTGGCGACAAAGCGCGTGCCGAGCATGGCTCCCTGCGCGCTGGCATTAAGAGCCCGCCGGATGTCCACCCCGTCGGTCAGTCCTCCGGCTGCAACGACCGGCGTTCCCAAGGCGGCGATGACCGGTATGAGTTCAAAGAGCGGCATAGCCGACTGGACATGGCCTCCAGCTTCAATACCTTGGACGACTAGGAAGTCGACACCAAGTCCGATCATCCGTTTCGCCTCTTCGACGTTCGTGACCTGGACTCCCACCATCGCGCCGTGCGAACGGCACATCGGGATGTGCGGGGCGGGATCGCCCCAGGAAAAAGTCACGATTGGGAGACCGGCTCCAAGCGCGGCACGCAGGCCAGTGGGTGGGAAAGCTAGGGCGAAGTTTCCTTGAAACGGGGCGTCGTCGACAGTCTTCCTCACCTTGCGAACCGCGTTCGAAATGATATCGGGGCTGCTCCACGTGAGGCCCATCGCGCCCACCCCACCGGCTTGGGTCACCGCAGCGCATAACTCAGTCCCCGCGATGGAACCGGTCGGCGCTTGCCAGATCGTTCTCAAGGTTGCGACTCGGCGTCCTTGGAAAGCTTGATCTCTTGCCCGCCAAGCCGAGCGGAAGTCAGCAACGCCTCGATCGTTAGTTGGGTAGGAAGGTCGGAGCCCGGCAACTTGGCTTCGTTCTCGCGGATCTGGGTGCGGCGGACGATACTCCAACCCGGCAGGCGGTCGGTCATTTTTTTGTCGGGGTTTAGAAGTCGACGAAAAACGCGAGCGGCGGCAGGATCGGTCCAGTCCGGCTTGAGGGTCAAGGTGCCATCCTTTTCGATGCTCCCCTTGACGATTTCAGGGTTAGCATCGGCGCTGGGGATCAGGTTGCCGTCGACAAGTGAGCCGAGATACTTCCGCTCCGCGGTAAGGGCGGACCTCAGACCGACACGAAGGGTCCACCTCTCCTTCTCCGTCATCGAAAAACCGTCGGCGGGGCTGTCGTAGCGGAGGGTGACATCCCAACTCCAGCTATCTCCGGCAACAAGCGCGGCGGCGAGAAGAATCATGGCTTCAACGGCTCTTCGCCCTTCTTGTAGTAGCCCTGATCGCGCAGCCGTTCTTCTTTGCCAAGCTCGGTCCCAAGGTGCGCCTGCTCCTCGCGGTCCCGCACCATTTGCGCCTCGTCTTTCTCCGCCTGACGAATCTGCATGGCCGCTTCAGCACGCTCTTGCTGCGCAAGCATCCAGGGGCGCGCGCTAAAGCCGAGTCCTCCGGCCACCGCGACGCCGACCAGAAGTCCATTCTTGGTCGCATTTCTCATGTAGGGAAGAGGATACAAGGGGAAGAGGGAAAAGGGAAGAAGGAATAGGGAAAAGGAAAAGGAAATAGGGGGAAAAGGGCATAGTTTGCCTAAAGAATCCTACTTTTCCATCCCTCCTCTTTTCCTATCTCCCTTTCCTTCTTCCCTTTCCCCTACCCCACCACCTGCGTCATGATTAGATTCGTGTTGCCCGCGTGTCCGGCGGGGACGCCGGCCGTGACGATGACCATGTCGCCGCATTGCAGTTTTCCGGCCCGGAGGAAAGCATCGACCGCCCCCTGGACCGTCTCGTCGGTGCTCTCAGAAAGAGGCATGACGATGGCTTCGACGCCCCAGACGATGCCTAATTGGCGGCGGGTCCGCTCGTCGTAGGTGGCGCAGAGGATCGGCACGTGAGGGCGGAACTTGCTGACACGGCGAGGGGTAAGGCCGCTGGTGGTAGTGGTGACGATCGCGGCGGGCGAGAGTTGCGCCGCGAGAGAACCGACGGCGTGGGCGATCGCGTCGGTGTGATCGACCGCCTTGTTACCCAGGCGAGCCCGCCAGGCGATATCGATTCGGGAGCGGTCGAAACGGGTCTCCGCCACAACGGCAATTCGGGCCATCGTGCGGACGCACTCCACCGGATACTTTCCGGCGGCGGTTTCGCCGCTCAGCATCAAAGCGTCGGTGCCGTCCAAAACGGCGTTCGCAACGTCCGTCGCCTCGGCGCGGGTTGGACGAGCGTTCTCGATCATGCTCTCCAGCATCTGGGTTGCGGTGATGACAGGAACGCCCGCCCAAGTGCAGGCTTCAATGATGTGCTTCTGCATGACCGGCACCTGCTCGATCGGCATTTGAAGCCCCAGATCTCCCCGCGCGACCATGACGACATCGACGATCTTGAGGATGTTAGGCAGATCTTCGATCGCCTCCCGGGTCTCGATTTTCGCGCAGAGTCGGATGCCTGGGCCATGGGGGATTCGGTCGACTACACGTCGGAGTTCCCGAATGTCCGCCGCATTCTTCACGTAGCTGAGCGCGATGAAGTCCACGCCGTGCTGGATAGCCTCGTGGATATCTTCTAAATCTTTGCGAGCCAAAGCGGGCGAATCGAACACCCGGTCCACAAGGGTGACGCCTTTCCGGCTCTTGATGAGCGTGCCGGTGAGAACCTTAGCTTCGAATCGGTCTTTGCTCGTTTGAACAATGATTTCAAGCTCGATCTCTCCGTCGCCAAGCAGAAGATGGCCGCCCGGCTCCATCTCGTGAAGGATCTCCGGCTGGTCGATGGGAACCTGGGCATCGCCCGCCCCCAGGGTGAGGATATCGCCAGCGCAGATTTCGAGGCCGCCTTCCGGCATATCGCCAATCCGGAATTTCGGTCCCTGGAGGTCGGCGAGGATCGAAACGTGGGGGGCCATCTCGCGGAGCCAGCCGACCCACTTCGCTTTCGCTACCCAGTCGCCGTGCGAGCAGTTAAGCCGCGCCATGTCCATCCCGGCATCGACCATCGCCTGAAGCGTCGCCCGATCGTCGCAGGCCGGGCCGAGGGTGCAGACGATTTTGGTTCGAGGGGTGGAGGGCATGTTCTTAGTGGCAGGAAGGGAAAAGAAAAAGGGAAAAGGGAAAGGGCGTTTCCAAAGGGTTCTTCCGCTCTTTTACTAGTTTGTACCTACGGCTCGCTCCTTATGTCCTTTCCTCTTTCCCTTTCCCTCTGGAAAGTGCCTCTTCCAGCACCTCCAGCGTGTGCATCACTCGCACTTTGCCGCCGTGTTCGCGGGCGGCTTGGGCGATCCAGGCGTGGCAGCCGGGGTTGCCCAGCGCGACGATCTGGGCACCGGTGGCTTCAATGTGGGCGTACTTGCGTTCCAAGAGACTGCGGGCCAATTTGGGTTGGGTGAGGTTATAGATGCCAGCGGAGCCGCAGCAGGTGTCGGCTTCGATCAGCTCGACGAGATTCAGGTTTGGAATGGCCGAGAGCAGTTCTCGCGGGGTCGAGCGGATGCCTTGGCCATGGGCGAGGTGGCAGGCGTCGTGGTAGGTGACCGTGACATCGAGCCCCGGACCATCGGCGAGTACTTCGGCCAGCCCTTGGTCAAAAAGGAATTCAGAGGCATCTCGAACCCGGGCAGCAAAAGAGCGATCTTCGTACTCTTTCATCGCCGATCCACAGCCGGCGGAATCGACGATAACCGGAAGGTCGTCGGGCAGGGCGGCCGCCAGCTTCTGGGCCATCTCCCGTGCTTCGTCCATATGGCCGTTGTGGGCATAGATGGAGCCACAGCAGGCCTGGGCGGGGGCTTCCCGAACGGAGAGGCCGACGCGACGGAGCAGACGGCGCAAGGACTGGTGAACGCCGGGATAGAGAACCCGCATGGCGCAGCCCTCAAGCAGATAGACCTCCCCCCGGATGGCGGGCAAAGTCGCCTCGTCGAGGGGAGGAAGCTCGCGGATCGGCTCCGGCGACGGAAGATCGGCTTCAGGCGATTCGCCGCTGACGATATGGCTGAGTAGGCTCGGCATCCTTCTCCCCGGAAGGAGTTTGCTGAGGGCGAGTTGGGTCCGAAGAAGGTTCGGATGGGCGGTTGAAGCCAGAAGAGCGGTTTTCGCCCGGTTGGGCTTCGCATCTTCGATTCGATCGCGGGCCATTTCCAAAATCAGGCCGTACTTCACTCCGCTCGGGCAAGCCGTCTCGCAGGCCCGGCAGCCGAGGCAGCGGTCGAGATGCGGACCAACATCGTCCTGCCAACTGAGCTTGCCATCGAGGGCGCTTCTCACGAGGTAGATGCGACCCCGCGGCGATTCGAGTTCGCTTCCCGTCTCCGTGAAGGTCGGGCAGGCCTCCAAGCAGAAACCGCAACGAATGCAGTGAGTGGTCAGCTCTCCCAGATCGTGCACTCCCCATTGTAGGCCATCACGATTCGTGGCGATAGGGAGGCTTATAGATTGGCGAAAGCGCCCGGGGCAAGTTTGTTCGCTGGGTCAAGGGTGGCCTTTGCCCGGCGGTGGAGCGGAAGAGTCTTAGCTTCGATCTCGGGCAGGAGCGGGTCCATCGACCAACCTTGGCCAAGCGAGGGCAACTCACCAATCGGGCACGTACTCCAAATCGTCCCCGTAGCGGGATCGTCGAAAAGCCTTTGCTCTCCCAACGCCGCCAAGGTGGCCGCATGGTCGGACGGAAGAACGCGCAGAATCGACCTCACTTCCGCCCGAAGGCCGGGCACCGGTGCAGGGGCCATAGAGACATGAAACGTTCGGAAATGAAACTCGGCGGGCAGGACAAGGCTCCCCCGCGAGCCAATCAGAAGCTTGTGAGCGTCATATCCCGCCACGCTCTTCACCACCCTGCTACCGGCTTTCACGACCGTGCCATCGGCGGTCACCATCGTCGCTCCTAAAATCCAGTCCCGCCATGTTCCGCGCGCCGCCTCGGCGGCGTGAGGAAGGCCAAGCAGGAGGAGAACGGCCAGCGGGAGGTCCTCAGCGTGGGGCGGCCAGACGGAGCCGTGGGGAAGGCATCGACCGTCCCCGGCCAACTTCTCATTCAACTCTCCCAGAGTAGTGCCCGCGAGACAACTCACCACTCCATCCGCCACGTCATGTCGAATTTCCCCCTTTAGACCCACAAACGAAAGGCCCTCGCCGCCCCACAAGGGGATTGCCAAGTGGTCGCGAGACCGCACAAGATTGGCCAGTTCGGCTACGGAAGAGGGGCGCATAGGATAAGCGAGCTTCAGCTTATCCGGCGAGCGGCTTACAAAAGAGGGCGGAAGGCTACCAGCGAACCGTTCGGCTCGATTTGCACTTCGGCGCCAAGCCGGCTAAGGGATTGGGCGACCTTGGCTACGTGATCGGACGACGCAACGCCAAGATGCAACGTGAACTCAGCCGGCAGCGCTGCTTGGGGCGCTTCCGCTCTGATTGGTTCGGGCAAAGTTGCACCCATCACGCATTTCAGGATGGCCCTTTTTGGGGCCATCCTGACTAGCTAAGACGTATAAGTGGCCTTTTTTGCTTGATTACCGCAATAAAATCAAATTCTGCTAAGCGAGGCATGACTTCGGTACCGCAACTATCGTTTATCTGTCGGCTGAACCAAAAAGAGTTGACCGGTACACTCCCCTCGTGCTCCTCGCCGCTTCCTACCTGCTCCTCGCCGCCCAGAAGGGCGTCGCCGCGAAGTGGCAGACCCAGACTTTCTCGGAGGGAGTGAGTCTTGAGGTGCCAGCTCTCCTTAAGAGAAATCTTGAAACGGTCAAGGATCCAGACATGACCACCATCGACCTCTGGGTCGGAGTTGAAGGGCAAAGTGCCTACGTGGTCTCCATCGGGCATCTCCGAGAGCCCGAGAAAGCCGAAACGTCCCACCTGTTCTCGGTCAACGTCGGAGGAATGATACGTGCCGAGGCGAGCAAACTCGTGGGACAAAGGGATCTGGTCATCCAGGGGTGGCAGGGTCTGGCGACAACCTTCCGGACTAGCGACGGAATCACCTGTGCGGCTAGGACACTTCGCATCAAAAACTGCCTCATTCAGATCATGGGGACCTTCGATGCTAAGACGGGGCGTCCCCCGCAAGTCGATCGGTTCTTGAACTCACTGAAGCTCCCGGACCAGGGAGATCTCAAAGAACCGGGCGCGATCTTGACCCGCTACCCGCTCGGTGAAAGCGGTCTGAGCGCACTTTTCCCAACCGCTCCTCAACTGAAGGAAACTCTCATGGGAAAGGGAACGAAGACCGTGCCCATGTTTGCCTATTCCGCCGAGTACGCATTGCGAACCTTCACCGTCGCTTACCTGGATTTTCCTATCGAGACCAAGCCCACAGACGAAGAATTAGACAAAGCGCGGTACGACTTCACCGAACTAATCCTCACAGGGTCGAAGGGCAAGAAAGGGAAGCAGACGGATGAGATGGTGGGCGATGCTCCGGGCCTCCTCACCGAATACGCCATCGGAGACATTGCAAAAGGGCGGGTTCTTGTCTACTTCCAGGGCACCCGTGTGGTGTTTGTTTGCGAGGTAGCGCCCCGTGGCTATGACGCTCCGAAGACGATCGAGACGTTCTTCCATTCCGTGCAAACGGCACCGACAAAGGGGGCCAATTGATCGTCCTCGGCATCGATCCCGGCCTGGAAAGAATTGGCTACGGCGTAATCCGCCGCGAAGGCTCTCGCCTCACCGCGCTGGACTACGGCCTCATCGAAACCCCACGCATCGCCCTGCCGGACCGGATCCGGCTCCTCCACGAACGAGTGACCGAGCTCATCGACGAACACCAGCCCAACGCCATCGCAACGGAGCGCCTGCTCTTCACAGTTAATAAGACCACGGCGATGGACGTCGCCAAGGCCCTGGGCGTGATCCTTCTCGCAACCTCGCAGAAAGGCATCGCCTGGACCGAATACTCTCCTCCCGAAGTCAAGCAAAGCGTCGTCGGCGTGGGCAACGCCGACAAGAAGCAGGTTCAATTCATGGTAACGAAGCTGCTCAACTTGCCCAAGCCACCCAAGCCGGACGACGTGGCCGACGCGCTCGCCATCGCCGTCACCCACGCCTTCCGCTCCCGAATCTCGATCCCCTCATGAGCTTGATTCTCGTTCTGCTCGCCTTACAAACCGCCGCGGCAAAAAACGTCGGCTTGGCTTGGGATTTTCCGGGGAAGGCGACTTGGAAAGACGGGCACTATCGACTGTCTGGAAAGAATCTGAATGGAGAAGTCTTCAGTTTCACAACGTCAAACGGCCATTTCGATGCCGAAGCCCTGTTTCAGAGCGACGTCAAACGGACGAAAGACGACGTGGCCACCAAGGAGTTCAGCCAGATCAAGCTTTCCACCCAATTCGCCGGAATGCCCGCGCTCTTAAGCGACCAGCGCTACCAATGGAATGGAGCCTCCGTCGCTTCTCGGTGCGTCTACGCCGCCCAGGGAAAGAAGGCATGGGTGGTGCGTCTCTGGTGGCCCCGCGACAATGCAGCTACCGGGAGCGCTGCGGCGGAAGCCTTTCTCAAAAGCTGCCGCCGCACGCCCGAACCGCCTACTCGTTTGCCCAACGGTTGATCAGCCACCAGTTGGCCTGATCGTGCGGCACAAACTTGGGATGGCTGATCGTCTCGAAGGAAGGCAGATAGCCAAGCGATCCGTCGCCGTACTGCTTGATCCGGCGCATCACCCGCTCCACGTGCTCTTTGGCGATGATGCACCTCTCCACGTCGGCTAGCGAGCCCCCCAAGCGGAGGTGATTGGCCCGAGCGATTCGCGCCAAGTCGTCGAACGCCGGTCGGATCGGCGCAAGTGCGGCGGCCGCCAATCCAGGCTTTTGCGCGGCGTAGGCCTCCGCCGACTCCTGCATAAAGCGAACAACCTGAATCGCGATCTTCACGAACTCACTGACTCCTCGATGTCCCGAGTCCGGAGCAAAGGCGATCGCGCGGTCGAGAATGGCCAACGCCTTGTCCCCCGGCTCGCCAAGAAGATCTTCCCGGTTGCGGAGCCAGAGGAGGAACGGGTTGCCGTAGAGCAGAAGTCGGGCCTTGAGGGGGGAACGAGTTTGTGAGAAGGCGAAAATACCACCCGCCGTCTGAAGCTCAACGCCCATCAGCCGAGCCCATTCTTCGTTGGTCTCCCCGGCTTTCAGGTAGGCGTGGAGGAGAGTCGGAGCGGAGGTGAGTGTTGCGTAGTCAGAAGTCTCTCCCTGTGAAGGGCGAGGAGGTTCTGAGAGAATCGTCCCACATCCAGATATAGCCGGCAACAGAGTCTCATAGCTCGCAAAGAGCGCCCCCTCCCAAGTCGTCACGCAGACCCCAAAAGCATCCAACTCCGCCGCCGCCGTCGCGTGATCGCGGACGTTCTGCTCCGCCTGCGGCAGATGGCACCAGGGCGCGTCGTAGACGTGAATCGTGGGAGAGAGAACCACTTCATGGCCGGCGTCGATGAACTTGCGGGCCGACTCGAGGGGCGATCCAAAGTACTGCCAATCGAAGACAAGCGTCTCCTTCGGTAGCGATGAGAGCGCCGAGGGGTGATCCAGAAACATGTCGCCCCAGACCGCCGGTCGTCGTCCCTTGCTCTGGACATACGAAGCCATGGGCCCAAAGTAACCGCCGTAAAGCTCCGCCTTGTCGCGGGTCTTGCACTCATCGCAGACCCCGAGCTGCCAAGTCTCGTCGCCGCCGATATGCACGATCTCATCGTCGAAGGCATTCAGAACGTCATCCAGCAGCCCACGAGCGAAAGCGGCGACTTCCGGATTCGACGGACAGGCCTGCATCCCCGCGAACCGCTCCTCCGCCAACTTCTCGCCGCCTGAGGTGTAGAGGAACCCCTCCATATGGCCCAGCAGGTTCACAAAAGGGATGAGGCGAAGGGTCGGATGCTCTTGGCGAAGCCACGCCACGGTCTCGGGTGTAAGGGCGTCACGCCCGGCGGCCCAGGGGGCGCTGGCGTAGACGAACCGATGCTCTAGGTACAAACCGAGGGCGTCGTAACCGGCGGCGAGGGTGAGGCGGCAGAGCTTATCCAGGTGCTCCGCGGTTGGGGTTCCCTCGCGGGCTAGGTCGTACATCCACATGCGGAGCATGGGGAAAGGGTACCAAAGCGGGACTTTTTGCCCGGATTGTTAAAAAGGTTTGAACTCTGGACAGGGTGTGGGGCACTCACCCACGTCCGGAATGGCTTCGGCCCTGGCGGACTCAAGGAGAATTAAAATGAAGAAGTTCATCACCCTACTCGCCGTTAGCGCCATCGGCTTCGCTGCCATCGGATGCGCCGCCAAGCCCGAAGACACTGCTGCCCCGGCCGCCGACACCAAGACCGCCGCTCCGGCCGAGCCCGCCGCCAAGTAAGGCGACGGTCCATAAAAGCCCCTTCCGGTCTGACCGGAGGGGGCTTTTCTTTGTTTTCTTGAACCTTTGCAAGCTCCTTTTTCGTATAGAATGTCGACACCATGAAGAAGCTCATCGCGCTCATGTTCATCGCCTCGTTCGGTATGGCCCTCGTCGGTTGCGGCAGCAAGGAAGGGGACGCCACGACGCCCGCGCCGGAATCCGGCGTGAAGGATAAGACTCCCAAAGCGGACGACGCCGAGTAAGTTAGTCTTCGCCGCGTAGGTTAATCTTCAATGCGTAGCCCATGGCTGCGCGCAAAGTGAACTGCCCCCGCGGGGTCGAGTCGCGCACCGCGCAACTCGACCCCGCGAAGGTCTACCCCCTCGAAACTCGCGCCCCGCAAGTCGGCGTTTCGCATCCGGGTACCGTTAAGAATTGCGCGATCCAGAATCGCGTCCCGAAGATCCGCTTTGACCAAATTGGTCCGGGTGAAATCCACCGCCATCAGCCGCATCCCCTTCAGGTTTGCCCCCTCCAGATCCTGCTCACTGAGATCGGAGTGCGACCAATCCCCACCCAGAATCGCCACCCCGTTCAGCCTCGCGCCCCGAAAGTCGGTCTCAATCATCCGGCAGTTGGCAAACTTCGTGCCGGTAAGCCGGGCATCGATGAGCTTGGCGCGCGCAAAAAGGCAGCCCTGGATATGGCCCGCCACGATCCGGGCGCCCGTAAAGTCGCACTCCGTAAAGTGGCAACGCTCGAACCGCGCACCATCCAGGTGAGCGCCGCGAAAACTGCATTTGGTGAAGTGGCAGCCCTTGAAGGTGGATTCGTCAAGCCGCTCCTCATCGAACGACCGCCCCTCAAACTCCTCATCCATCGCGATCATGTGTCGAGTATGGAATCCGGTCCCCCTCCTCGTTTTTCCGCGGGTCCCCAGTAACCAAACTCCAGGACCAATCAACGCGAGGAAAATGAGGAGGGGTTAGGGGTGGAGATCCGGGTGCGTGCCAAGAACCACCCTCCAACACTTCAAGGAGACCGGAGGTACCTTTCAAAACATGCTCGACCCGCGCGTCACGCGTTTGGCGGAACTTCTTTGCACGCACTCCTGTGAACTCGGCCCCGATGATCGGGTTCTCATTCACGCCTTCGACATCCCCGAAGAAGCGGTGGCGGAAATCGTGCGCGTCGCCCAGTCCAAAGGCGCCCAAGTCGTGGTTCGAACCGAATCGAACGTGATTAAACGTCAGCTCATGCTCGGAATGACCGAGGCCAACGCGAAGACCATCGCCGACGTGGAGAAGCACGAGATGGAGCAGATGACCGCTTACATCGCTCTCCGGGGCAGTCACAACTACGCGGAAGGGAGCGACGTCCCTGGCGAGATCCAGTCGATGTGGCAGCGGGAATACACCACGCCGGTGGTGTTCGGAGTTCGGGTCCCCAACACCAAATGGGTCGCCCTCCGTTGGCCGACCGCCGGAATGGCCCAGCAAGCCAAGATGAGTACCGCCGCATTCGAGAAGTTCTACTTCGACGTCTGTACGCTCGACTACGCAAAGATGGCCAAAGCGGGTGAAGCGCTGAAGGCTCTAATGGACCGCACGGACAAGGTTCGCGTCGTCGGTCCGGGCGAAACCGACTTCACGCTCTCGATCAAAGACATCGGCTCCGTGCCCTGCTCCGGCCACCGAAACATTCCCGATGGCGAGTGCTTCTCCGCGCCCGTCCGAGATTCCGTCAACGGCGTAGTCGCCTTCAACACGGTTTCCCTCTATCAGGGAACGGAGTTCAAGGACATCCGGTACGTCATCAAAAACGGCCAGATCGTCGAGGCTTCGGCCGGCGCGAATACGGCCAAGCTGAACGAGATTTTGGACACCGACGAAGGAGCCCGCTACTTCGGCGAATTCGCCATCGGCTACAACCCCTACGTCCTGCACCCGATGCTGGACACCCTCTTCGACGAGAAGATCGCCGGCTCAATCCACTTCACCCCCGGCAACGCCTACGATCCGCCCGGCGGGAACGGCAACAAGAGCGCCATCCACTGGGACACCGTCCTGATCCAGCGTCCCGAGTACGGCGGCGGAGAGATCTGGTTCGACGGCGTGCTGATCCGAAAGGACGGCCTATTCGTGCTGCCGGAACTGGAGCCGCTGAATCCGGAGAACCTGGGTTGAAATCGAGATTCCTTTTGCTCGCTTCGGTTCTGGTTGGCTGCACTCCGCCAACCGGGCCGGCCGAGGTCACGGTTTCGTCCGGCCGACCGCCGTCGGTATTTTCGGGTCTCAAGGTTGCGATGGAGAACCGTTCGGCGTACTACGTCTCGATCGAGCCTCTGTCGGCGCAACGGGCGGGGGGGATCTAACGGGTTTGGGCCGCCCGAAGAGACGCAGCCGGGGAACGTCAAGACCGTGTCCCGGTCCGAACTGGGCAACTTCTTTGGCGGGGTCGATTCGGTGACCACCTCGGGACCCCCAGATGTCGTTCTCGTGCACGTTCAAGCGAGGAAGGGGGACAGTGTGCCGGTTGTGAAAGAGGCCTACGTCGCGGTTTCCCAATACGGCCTAGAGAAGTCGCCCGGAACCTTGAAAATCCAAGCGGATGCGAAGGGTGTCACTTGGTTCGGCCCGGCGTCGGGCTCGCAGGCTTGGATCGAAGTCGCGAGGTAGGTTGCGAAACGTGGCGCGCTGGATCTTTCAGTTCCGGTCAGTAAGCGAACGCTCGCTGACCGATGCGGAGCGTCTAGAAGTGCGGGATCAGGCTTGTCGGATGAGAGTTCGTTGGCTGGCTACGGGAATGTTGACGGTTGCCGCCTTTGCCGCGGCCATCCTTTGCTCGATCATGTACGGTTCTGGGGCATCCAGCATCTTTCTAGGGCTTACGTTTGGTTTCTCCCTCGGAGCTTTTTGGCTGTTGGCCATGACGTCAAACTCGCTTCGCCAGGTGACGTTTCATCAACGCCTTCTCGATATCGGTCTTTTGGAACGGTACGAGCGTGTTCCTGGGGACCGGACGGTACGTGACAACTTTGCCACGGAGGCAGAGAATTCAGAAGCCGCGCTGAAATGGTTGGACCGACTGGAAGATGGTTTTGAAAAGGCTCTTCGAGAGTCGACCGGCAGCGTTAATATTTTAGAAGCCGTTGGAGGAGAGGGCATCCTCTTTTCGGTTGAAGACGTTCGCTTGAGGCGAATGCAGGAAGTGGCCGTTTCTGAAGTTGGGTGAGTCCCCCATCTTCTCGGTAACAATGCCCTGGGGGCCGAAGAGTTCCTAAGTTGGCATCTTCCGCCTTAGCCCCCGGGGCTCTTCGAGAACATCACGCTTGGGAGAGCCCCGGGGGCTAAGGTTCCACCGTCAAGGCCTGACCCTACGCGGCCCCCAGGGCATTGGTAGCAGGACCGACCTTGACCGGAGACCTGGGCTAAAAGCCTCGTCATGTCGAACCGCGCCCGGCATACTGGACAGATGGCGAGATGGATCTTTCAGTTCCGTTCAACGGGGAAACGCCCGTTGAGCGAGGCGGAACGCGTCTCTCTGGAACGCGACATCCGAAGGATCCGCACCGGACGCACTGTGAAAAAAGTCGCGTCGTGGGGAATCTTTGCCATCGGCCTCTGGTCGTTCTGGGCCGCCCTTCAGGTCGCGGCGGGGTATGGAATGGCGACCTTGATCATCGCGCTCATCGGTTTCGCGGTGGGCAGCACGGACTTCGATTCCGAGCGGCGGGCGCTTTTGTACGAGCGCCTCCTCCGAATCGGCGAGGTCGAGCGTTTCGAACGGGTCGAGGGCGATGGAACGGTACGTGAGCTTTGGAGCCTTCCGGTTCGACCTTCCGCATTCGAGCGGAGGGAAGCGGAAGACGAGGATGAGTTAAAGGAAGAGTTTTGGCCGCAGGAAACGCCGATCTGGGGGGTGTTCTGGGAGGCGGAAGAGCGATTTGAGAAGTCGCTCGAGAAACTCGCGGGGCGACGGCCGGATTGGTTTGAGACAGCTAGTGACGATGGGGCGATCGTATTCGTGGAGGGCGTTCGACCGGACAGCTTTTTGGACGCCCGAATCTGGAAGGCGCACTAGGCTTTCCCGCTGGCTCAATGGGACGAAGAGATTAGCGCGGAGCGACCGGAGCCGCCAAACGAAGTGAAGTCATCTTCCGCGGACCCGTCTTCGGCGTCCGCAGAGACTTTGCCAACAGATCGTAAGGCTCCGCTCCCGTTACCGTCGCTCGGATAAAGTCGCCTGGCTTCGCCTCACCTTCCACAAACACGAACCCGTCGATCTCCGGCGCATCGCGGTGCGAGCGGCCGACGAGCCAACCGTCGCGGATATCTTCCACCAGCACGTCGATCTCCTTTCCAATCCAGCCCTGATTGACCTCGAGCGAGATCTCCTGCTGCAGGGTCATTAGGCGGGCGTAACGCTCCTGCTTGACTTCGTCCGGCACTTGGTCGGGCATGTCGTACGAAGGCGTCGAGGGTTCGCGGGAGAAGGTGAAGGCGCCGACGCGGTCGAGAGCGGCAGCTTCGCAGAATTCGAGCAGATCCTCGAACTCTTCTTCCGTCTCGCCGGGGAAGCCGACGATGAAGGTGGTGCGGATCGCGACCTCCGGCATGGCGGCGCGGACCTTTTCGAACAGGTCGAGGTACCGCTCGCCATCCCACGGCCGCTTCATCCGGCGCAGCACGTCTGGGTGCGTGTGCTGGAGCGGGATGTCGATGTACTTCACCACCTTCGGCAGCGACGCCATCGTCTCGATGACCTCGTCGGTCAGCAGGTTGGGATAGAAGTAGAGAAGCCGGATCCAGTCGATGCCGTCCACCCCGTTCAGCTCGCGAAGAAGCTTGGGCAAGGTGAACTCCTTGTAAAGGTCGAACCCGTACTGGGTGACGTCCTGCGCGATCAGGTTGATCTCGCGGGTGCCCTGGTAGGAAAGGTGCTTCGCCTCAGCGACCACGCGCTCGATCGGCTTGCTCTGGTGGGCGCCACGGAAGGAGGGGATGGTGCAGAAGGTGCAGCGGTGATTGCAGCCCTCCGAGATCTTGAGATACGCGCTCCACGGCCGCCCGGCGCGGGCGCGGGTGGGAACGTCTGCCCATCGGTGGTGGGGTGGTGAGACGTCGAGGACGGTCTCGCGCTCGGCCTGGACCGATTTGACGATCTCGGCGAAACGCGCCATCTGGCCGACGCCAACGTAAGAGTCGGCTCCAGGGGCAAGCCGCATCAGCTCCGCGCCCATTCGCTGAGCAAGGCAGCCAGCGACGATCACCTTGCTCGCCCGCCCCGCCGCTTTCTCCGCGACGGCGGCCCGGATCGTGGCGATCGACTCTTCCTTGGCCGATTCGAGGAAGCCACAGGTATTGATGACGATGATGCCGGTCTCTTCCGAGGTGCCGTCAACGGTGTAGCCCGCGCCCTGCAGAACGCCCGCGATCTCCTCCGAGTCCACCTCGTTCTTCGCACACCCGAGGGTGACGATGCGGACTTTGTCGGAGTTTACGGGCATAGAGTTCTATTATGACGCCGCGCCGAGCCAAATCATCCTAGCGGGAAATCGGGGGTTCCGGCGAATCGCTCGGATGAAAGGCTCTTCCATTGCCCTGCCGGACAGCGTGGTCCAGGAGGTAAAATAGTAGACATAAATCCACTATTTTATAGGAAAATGTTCAAAATAATATGCAAATGGTTAAAGATAGCCATCTGCCCGATCCCAAGAAAAAAATTACGGGAAATCCCCGTGAAATCCGGAAAACGCTTAGCCAATTTGAAAGCGCTCTTTAAAATAATTGACTTTAAAGAGCGCCGACGGATAACAAAGGGTCGCCGTTTTCTAGGGAATCGCTTCGGTGGCGCAACTCACGATCTTATCGCCCTTGCGGAGCGCATCGATCACCGAGGCGCCGTCCGTCACCGAGCCGAACACGACGTAGCCCTGCTCCGTACTCGTATGGTCCAAGCTCGTGTTATCCGCCAGATTCACATAGACCTGGCTGCCCGCCGAATCCGGGTCGGAGGACCGGGCCATGGCGAACGAGTAATGCACGTTCGAAAGATCGTTGACTTCGAACGGGATCGTGTAGCCCGGGCCGCCGGTGCCGATGCTGGGGTCGTCCAGCGAAAGAAGCTTCGTGAGCGGATCGCCCCACTGAATAACGAATCCCGCCTCGTATCGATGCAGGTAGATGCCGGTGTAGAACCCCCTATTGACAAGGGTCACGTAGTTTGCCACCGTGTTCGGAGCCTTATCCGGCCGAAGGGAGATCACCGTATCGGCCTTGCCCTGCCACTTGATGCGGACGTTCACGTTCGCCACGACCGTCACCTCGGCGGTCACCGTTTTCGACGTATCCGCGTGGCTCGTGCCGACCACGGTGTAGGTCCCGGTTGCGTCCGGGGCGGTGAACGTTCCGTCCGTCCCAATCGTGCCGACACCGCCGGTGACGCTCCAGACAATCGCCTTATCGCTCGATCCACTAACGCTCGCCGCGAACGACAGCTTGCTGCGCGGAACGGTGAGTGGCACGGTGGTGGGGCTGGTAAGCGCGATCGAGATCCCGTTGGTGACCGTGATCGCCTGTGTCGCCGAAGCCGTGCCGACCGTGGCGCGCACCGTGTAGGTGCCTTGCGTCGCAGGCGCGGTGTAAACACCGGAGGAGGTGATAGTGCCGTTGGCGCTACCGCCGTCCACGCTCCAAACCACGGTGCCTCCCCCTTTCACGATGGCGGTGAGGGCGAGGGTGGTGCCGGGTTTCGTGGAACTGCTGCTGGACTTGATGGAGACGCTCTTCGCCGAGGTCGATCCTCCACCACCTCCGCCGCCACATCCGGCGAGGGTAAAAGCCATGAACGCGGCGAGGAAAGTCGAGGGACGAAGCACGTCCGATCCTACCCGCCGCCTCGGCTTCGAAGGTAGGGGGGCGGCTATGTAACCTTGCTGAAACGTTGCGGGGGTACTCTTGCACGACAACCTGGCACAGGCGCCTGGGAGCAAAAGCATGGCTACACGCATTGGCATTAACGGCTTCGGGCGCATCGGTCGTCTCTCTCTTCGCACGATCCTCGAGCGATATCCCGACGACCTTGAGGTCGTGGCGGTCAACGATCTGACCGACACCGCGACCAATGCTCATCTTCTCAAGTACGACTCCACCTATGGCCCCTTCAAGGGCACGGTGGAGGCGGACGACTCGATCCACGTCAACGGCAAAGCGATCAAGGTCTTTGCCGAGCGCGACCCGGCTGCGATCGATTGGAACAGCGTTGGCGTGGATATCGTCCTCGAGTCCACCGGCTTCTTCACCGACGCCACCAAGGCCGTGGCCCACAAGCGCGGTTCGGTTAAGAAGGTCGTCATCTCCGCTCCGGCGAAGAATGAAGACAAGACGATCGTCCTTGGCGTAAACGACGATGCCTACGATCCGGCCAACCACCACGTCATCTCGAACGCGAGCTGCACGACCAACGGCCTCGCCCCGATCGCGAAGATCCTGAACGACAAGTTCGGTATCGAAAAGGGCCTCCTCACTACGGTTCACGCCTTCACCAACAGCCAGAAGACGCAGGACACCGCGTCCAAGGATCTTCGAGACGCCCGCGCGGCCTCGCAGAACATCGTCCCCAGCAGCACCGGCGCGGCGAAGGCCGTTGGCCTGGTCATCCCTGAGCTCGTGGGCAAGTTCACCGGCATGGCGTTCCGCGTCCCGGTCCCGACCGTCTCGGTGGTCGACTTCACCGCCCTTTTGGGCCGTAGTGTGACGATTGAGGAAGTCAACGCGGCGGTCAAGGAATACGCCGAAGGCGCGATGAAGCACATCCTTCGCTACTCGGACGAGCAGCTCGTCTCGACCGACCTGAAGGGCGACCCCCACAGCTCGATCTTCTCCGCCGTCGACACCGTCGGCATCGGCAACATGGTCAAGGTCATTAGCTGGTACGACAACGAGTGGGGCTACTCCAGCCGCATCGCCGACATCCTCAAGTTCGTCGCCGACAAAGGCCTCTAAAGTAGTGCCGCCTTCCAGGCGGCATCTCCCAATGTCACCCCGGCTTCCAGCCGGGGAAACTCTGCTGGGGTAACCCCGGCCCTGGGAACGCGGGCTTCAGCCCGCCCGACCAACACGTTAGTTGTTGTATATCAACTCACGCATTAAGTTGATCCCATCTGCTTAAATTTCTTAAATCTCCGAGATTTCTCCGAGAAAAAACGGAAAGTCGCGCACTGTAGCAGATATATGTCGAGATCGATGGATCGAATCGTCTGCCCAGGGAACCACACCCCCGCCTTCTTAGCGTATGGTATGGGTTCATGCGCCGTTCTTCCGCCCTCCTTGCCCTTACCCTCGCTAGTTTAAGCGTCGTCGCGCTTGCGGGCGCGCAATATCCGGGAGCTGAGAAGCCGCCGGCCGATTTCCAGAAGGGCTTCGATGCCATCAAGGAAAAGGACGCTCGCTCCATCCTTGGCTATCTGGCCGGGCCGGAATGTCAGGGCCGCGGAACGGGGCAGCCAGGCTTCCAGAAGGCGGCGGAGTTCATCGCTGCCCAATTCAAATCGGCGGGCCTGAAACCATTGGGCGAGAACGGAACTTACTTCCAGTACGGCACCTTCTACCATGCCGTCCAGAGCGACGTTTCGTTCACCACGCCCGAAGGCAAGAACGTCGCTGCTCCCTTGCTCGAACTCGCCCCTCTTGGAAGAGACCTTGACCTCACGGCCGAAGTAGTCGTCCTTCGCGGCGGCCTCGAAGACAAGTTAACGGACGAACAGGCCAAGCTCCTGGACGGCAAAATCGTCGTCGCGCTGATCCCAGCCGGCCGCTCTCCGATCCGGACCTCGCTCAACATTTCGGACGCGAAGGCCGTTTTCTCCGTCGTCGACCATCCGACGGCGATCATCCCGCGGACCCTCACGCGCAACACGCCGCCCTCGACGACGGCTCGGGCGACCGGACAGATCGGCAAAGAGGCGCTCAGCCAGCTCGGCGCGCAGGCCGGTGCCTTCTTAGCTCAGGCTCAAAATGGTGCTTCGATTCTTTCGTTACCCAAACCGGCCCACCTGACCGCAAAAGGCTCGATTGCCGAAGTCAAGGTTCCAAACGTCGTTGGCATGATCGAGGGCTCCGACCCCGTGCTGAAGAACGAGTACGTCGGCATCGGCGGCCACCTCGACCACCTCGGCGTGGTCAACGGGGTCGTCTATCCGGGCGCCGATGACGATGGTTCAGGTTCCACTTCGGTGACGCTCATCACGAAGGCGTTCAAAGAAGGCAAGATCAGGCCGAAGCGCTCGATCGTCTTCATGACCTTCTTTGGCGAAGAGATGGGCCTTCTCGGTTCGAAGTTCCTGGTTGATCACCCTCCGGTTCCCCTCGACAAGATGGTCGCTGAGTTCCAGATGGATATGGTCGGCCGCGATTCAGACGGCGTTCAGAACGGCGACCAAAGCCGGGTCGATAAGAAAGAAGAGAACGTCGACACGATCCGCCTCGTCGGCTCGAAGCGAATCTCAACCGAGCTCGATGCGACGATTCAGGAGATGAACAAGTACATCGGCTTCCGGTTCAAGTACGACGCCGAAGACGTGTACACCCGAAGCGACCACTACAACTTCGCCGCCAAGGGCATCCCCATCGCGTTCCTCTTCGACGGCTTCCACCCCGACTATCACCAGCCGACCGACACGATCGAGAAGATCAACTTCAACAAAATCGTCAGCTCGGCCCGCCTCTACTACATGTCGGCGCTGACCGTGGCCAACCGACCGCTCCCGCCGAAGAAAGACGTAGCGCAGTAGGAGCTTAGGGAGTTAGGAAATTAGGGAGTTAGGATCGAGTAGCTTCCATCCTAACTCCCTAACTCCCTAACTCCCTAACTCCCTAACTCCCTAACTCCTACTTCAGCATTCCCGGCAGTTTCGTCCAGTCAAACGGGATCGAAACGTAGCCGGTGTACCGTCCGTCCCCGCCCATGCGGGCCCGGATCGCGAGAGGCTCGGTGGTGTTGTCGTAGAGGGCCAGGGTCTTTCGGTAGATCTTGGCGTTCTCGACGCTCATGTGAGACGGATCGACGGTGTTTCGGATGCCTTCGACCAGACGCTTCATGCTGATCGCCAGGGCAAACTGTCCGTCGGCGGCCTGCGTCGGCTTGGCTCCCATCGCCGAGTCCGTGGAGAGGCCAAGGGAGGCGACCGGCGTGCTTCGCTGCTGGACGGCACGCTCCAGAAGGCTCTGAGAGGTGGCGAGGAGCACTGAGTGGCCGACGGTCGCCCAGGCGATCGTCTTACCTCTTGATAGCGTGAGCGGGCGGAAGAATGACTTCTCTGCACCAGTGAGGCCTTCGCGGATAGCTTTCTCGGGCTCGTCCGAAAGGTGGTGGGTCACCGTCCCGCCGGCGGTTCGGGAGTCGGTCTTCCACTCACGAGCCTTTCCGCCCTCTTCCATCTTGTCGTCCAGGATCTTCTCAAGCTTGGCGGCAAGAGAAGCGGGGTCGGCGCCGTTGGCGTCGTCGATGGAGACGAGAAGATCGATACCGGCATCCGGGCCAAAGCTCGGATAGAAGCCAACCGCCAAATTGCCGCCCAGGGCAGGCAGGACGTCCGACTTCAGATCGAGTTCCATCTCTTCCTTCATCTCCTTGGCCGGCTCATCGAGAATCTCGCCGGAGAGAGCCACGGTCGGGCCCGGCTGCGCGACGCCAAAGAAACCGTAGGCGCCCCGCGGAAGGTTGGCGAGAAACTCCGGTCCCAAAGGAGCCATGGTGCCGGCCTTCATCACCTGCTCATCATCGGTCTGGCCGCTGACGCCCATCTCGATACCGGTGTCCCGGATGGTCATAGAGCCAACCAGCCAATCCTGACCCTTTGCGAGCTTAGGATTGACGAAAACAAGAAGATTGGCGGAGGGCAGCGCCTTTCCGCGGGCGGTGGCGAAGGCGGCATCGCGAACGATGGAGGACGACTGGCCCGCGGCGACCTTAGCCACGTCGGCCACGGCCCAAGCCGTGTTGGAGCCAACCAGAACGGAGCCTTGAAGCGAGAAATGAAGCACTTCACCTCCCTCCTTCATTTTGAAACTGAACAGGGAGACACCTTCAACGCTCTCCGCCTTGCCCTTGCTGCGGAGGAAACTGGCCACGGCCGCCGAATCCTTGACCGGCATCAGCGCAACGCCTTCTCCTTCGCTCTCGCCACCCTTTTCGCGCTTCGGAAGCAGGGCTACGGCGATACTTCGATCGACCTGCTGGGCGATCGGCTCAAGCCCCGGATCCTTAACGAACTCCGTGAAGAGCGAACCGATCAGCGCGCCTTTCGCCGTCTTCGCCACCGGCTCCTTTGAGCCGGCGATCATATCGTCGATGCTCTTAAACGCCATGATCTGGTCCGGTGCAGGAACCAGATCGAGGGCAACGACGGCGAGGGCGTTCGAAGGAACCATGTCCATCGCCGTCGCGCCCGGGCGGTCGAGGAGGTGGTTGAGGGCAATGCCCCCGGCCGTTGCAGTGGCGGCCAGGGCAAGAACAGCGTAAGAGAAGACGCGACGACGCATGGCCTTATTGTCCTCTAAGCGGAGTTCCCAAGTAGGCCTTATTCCTCGGAAGGAGCCTCTTCGATAGGTACTTCGGTAGAACTTTCCGTCTCAAGGATCGGCGCGGCGATGTTCGAGACGGTGAAGAGAACCGCGTCCGGAGACATGTGAAGCTCGACTCCCTTAGGCAGTTTGACGTCCCCCGCGTTGATGTGCTCGCCCAAGCCAAGCTTGGAAACGTCCACATGGATCGCTTCGGGAAGGTCCGAGACCTTGGCGCGAATCTTGATTTCGGTGGTGACCGCGGAAAGGATCGCGGCCTCTCCGTCCAACTCGGCGTTGTGACCGTCCGCGATGACTGGAACGGTGGCGTTCACGGTGTCGCTGGTCGCAACCTCTTGGAAGGTTACGGAGAGGATCTGATGCGCGATCGGATCGCTATCGACGGCCTTGATCATCGCCTTCATACTGCCTTTCACGCCTTCGATCTGAACGTCGATCATGCCGTGCGAATCGGTGGAGCTAAAGGCCTGTCGAAGATCCGAGATCGAAGCCTGGATCAGTTGCGTCTTGTGCGCACGGTCGATGATGGACATCGGGACGATGCCTTTATTTCGGAGATGCCGAGGCTTCGCGCCGCGTTCAGCGCGAGGAGAGACAGTAAAGGTCGCCATTTTGCTTGTGACTGGCGATAAGCGGGGAAGGTTCCCGGCCTACGGTTCGAGCTGAAACGCGTAGACCTTACGGGGATGGCAACCGAAACGCTGCTGGAGAGAACAGAACGGGTGCTGCGGGCGGAGGTTGCCCCGAAGGCCGAGGCAATGGACTTGGAGCCGACGGCACTGGCGGAGGGCTTGGCAGTTCTGGGGAGGGAAGGTCTCCTCGCGCTGAAGCGGCCAGAAGAGTTCGGCGGCCCGGCTTTATCTGATCCGGATATCCGGCGCTTCCAGCAGATCGTTGCGCGCGTCTCGGGTGCGTTGGCCTTTCTCCAGACGCAGCACCAAGGCGTATCCGGCATGCTCGCGGGCAGTCCGAACCGGGCTTTGGCCGAGGAGTATCTGCCGCATACCCATGACGGATCGAAGCTGATCGGGGTGGGCTTTAGCCAACTGCGCCGCCCCGGTCCTCCCGTGGTCCGGGCACTGAAAGTGGCCGGAGGCTACGAGATCGAAGGCCGGGTGCCTTGGGTCACCGGCTTCGGCTTTTTCCATGAGTTCGTCGTTGGAGCATCTTTGCCGGATGGGCAGGCGGTCTTCGGCCTCGTGCCGCTGCGGGAAGCGCCAGGCGTCCGTCCGACGGAGCCGATGCGTCTGGCGGCGATGATGGCGGCAGGCACCGTCGCGGTTGACCTGGAAGGGTTCTTTCTGCCGGATGAGCGCGTGATCGCCGTCCGCGAGGTCGGCTGGATTTCGAATAGCGACGCGATCAACGTCGCCCAGCAAGGAACCTTCGCCATGGGCTGCGCCCAAGCGGGGATTGACGTCCTGGCAACGAACGCGGAGCGGCGGAAGCTTGGCTTCGCTGAGGAGGCCCGTTCTCGTTTGCAGGCCGAGCTGGACGCGATGGTGATCGAGGCCGAGCAGTGGGCGGGGGAGGCGTCGGTGGAGAATGTCTCGGAGCGGCTGGACCTTCGTGCCCGTATGATCGACCTAATGGTCCGTTGCGCCCACGCGGCGGTGGTGAGCAGCAGCGGCATGGCGAACTCGTTGGACCACCCGGCGCAGCGCATCTTCCGCGAGGCGATGGTGTTTAGCGTTTCGGCCCAGACGGGGCCGATCATGGAGGCGACGTTGGACCGAATCGTAGCGCGCGAGCCCCTTCGCGCGAACAAGGCGTAGTTGGCGTAAAGTAAGCATGTGAAAAGCGTCGCCGCCGTATTTGATGGCAAGGTCTTCGTGCCTACCGAGCCTGTGGATTTGCCCGAGCAATCTGTCGTGACCGTTTTGGTCGCCGAGACAGATTCCAAGAAAGCTCAGCGGGAGGCGTTTGATTGGCTTCGAAATAATCCCAGACACGGCGGCGGAGCCGACTTTGATCGTGGTGATCTCTACCCCTGATGGGTGGCGCCCTCTTTGACACGAATATCCTGACCGCCTTTCGAGATTTTGACCATTCCAAAAATCGCGATGTCGATGACTTACTTTTACGCTATGAAACCGCCCAAGAATCTTTATTCTTGGCTCCGCAGTCGATTTACGAATACTGGGCTGTAGCAACCCGCCCGAGGGATGTAAACGGTTTGGGCCTTGGAATCGAAGATGTTGCGTCCGATATTTCGAACTTTGGTAGGGCTTTTCAGATAAGGCCGGACCCGCCTGGCTTGTTCGAAGAGTGGCTTCACCTTTGCCGGACGCATGCTGTCGTTGGAAAGAATGCCCACGATGCCCGTCTGGCGGCATACGCCCGCCTCTGCGGCATTGACACTTTCGTAACGATTAACCCACGCGATTTCGCGCGATTCGGGCTTGAAGTCGTCGTCCCCTAAATCAGTTCCGCCGCCGCTTCCGTATGGAAGTGACGCCCCGCAGCCGTTAACCGTAGACGGTCACCAACCGGCTCAAGCCAGCCTCGGCTCCGCAAAAGCCCGATCGCCTCCGGATTCAGATCCGGCTCACAGATCCCCGCGTCAAGGCGAAGCCCCAGCATGATGCGCTCGGTCCGCAACTCCGCTTCCGACAAACCCTCCACGTCATAAGCCGGATGCGCCCCCGACTCAACCCGCGTCGAATAGCCGTCGGGGTGTTTGAGATTGGTGTAACGAACGGCGGGAGTTTCCGGGCCAGAAGGGAAGCCGGAACGAACCATGCCTACGGCACCCGGACCATAGGCGGCGTACTCCGCTCCCGTCCAATACTCGAGGTTGTGGCGGCAGGCATGGCCGGGTTTGGCAAAGTTGGAGATCTCGTACGGGATGAAGCCTGCAGCCGCTGTGCGTTCCAGGCAGTCCTCGTACATCTCCGTCTGCGCCTCGTCATCCGGTTGGGTGATCTGGCCGTGGAGGTGCTTCTTGTAGAAAGCGGTGTTCGGCTCGATGGTCAGGCAGTAGAGGGAGATGTGCTCTGGCTGAAGGCTCAGCGCGCGGTCCAGGTTCGATCGCCAGGCGTGTCGGCTCTGGTTGGGCAGGGCGAACATCAGATCCAGGTTAAGACTCTCGAACCCCGCCTCTCGCGCGGCCCCAACCGCCCGCTCGATCTCGCCGCCACGATGAACCCGACCCAGGACGATCAGGTCGCTGTCCAGGAAGCTCTGGGCTCCGAGGGAGACCCGGTTGAAGCCGCCGGCACGCATGGCGCGGAACTTGGTGGCGTCGACGGTGCCCGGGTTGGCTTCGCTCGTGATCTCACACCCATCGATGGGCGGGTGGACCTCCATCACGGCCTCCAACAAACCAACCAAAGCGTCCTCATGCAGGAACGTAGGAGTGCCGCCGCCAAAGAAGATAGTCTTGGCCGGTCGTCCGCGCCAAGGAGAGCGGCGAATCTCCGCCGCGATGGCCGCAGTCGTCCGTTCGACGATCGCGCCGTCCATCGCGTACGAGTTGAAGTCGCAGTAGCCGCACTTGGTCGGGCAGAACGGAACGTGGACGTAAACGGCGATGGGATCCTGCATGAAGCCTTTCTATTGTGGCGGGTGGATCAGTCCCACTTCGAGCAGAGGACTAAGAAAAGACCGCCCACCGCACCGACAAGGGTGGGGACAGCCGCGTTCCACTCGATGTGGCAACTGCCTCCAGCGCATCGCCCAAACATGCCATAGAGCGCTCCCACGCCACCTCCGGCGCCAAGTCCAATCAGAGCGCGGCTAAGCATGTTTCCTTACTACGGCCAGAAGAGGCCTCTTCGTTGCTCTTCGTAACGGTGGGACGGCGGCTGGCCCATCAGGGCGATCGAATATTCGCGCCCGAGGGCGATCTTTACGATCTCTCCGTACTTGGTGAGCATCACGGTCTGCTCTTTACCGTCAATGGTAAAGCGGTAAGCGTTGCCCTTGTACTTGTCTGGTCCCCAATTGCCGGCGAAGCGTCCGGAGAGCTCGGCATGGACGAGGCGGAACTTAGCCTCGACCCCGTCGACAATAAGGAAGTCTTTAGAGCCGGTGGGCATCGGTTCGAAACGTCTCTGAACCCAATCCATCCCGTCCGGCGGATACAGGTTGATGATGACGGTTCGTCCGTCGGCGTTCAACCGGTGAATCTCGACGCGATCCTCAAAGAAGAGGCTGGTCGCGCAGACCGTTCCCATCGGCGTATTCCGCTTTTCGTTCTGACTAACGATTCTGTTTGTGAGTGGATCGACAACGATATCTTCGATCTGGCTTGTATCGGTCTTTTGGTCGTAGGCTTCCGAGTGAAGCGTCCGAAGACGGTCTCGTCCCTCGCCATGATCGAACATGCGCCACTTCACGTTGCCGAGGTTCTCCCCCATCGCATAGCCCGCCCCAAAATTGCGGTAACCGGGCTTCGAGGCGGAGACCCAGTTATGCTCAATCTGCATGAAGTTCATCTCCGTCGGCTGGAAGCCGACGATAGACTCGCGCCAGGTGAGAAATGCGAAGGGGAACATGTTCATCGCGCCCTGTAAATGTCGGGAGGTAATGCCGGTTTGTGGAGATCCATTTATTTGCCGCCTTTCCGGCGCGACTTTGTCGGACCAGAAAGAACCAGGGCGACTTCGGGATCGAACGCGACTTGGACGATTTCGTCCTGTTCGGTCAGCATCAGAGTCTGCTCCTTGCCGTCCACCGTGTACCGGTAGGTCGGCCCGCTGTAGCTATCGCCACCCCAACCGCCGCGGAAGCGGCCCGCTTTCTCAATCACAACCTTTCGAAACGTCCCCGCGATGCCGTCATACCGAAGGAACTCCTTTCGGTTGCCAGCCATCGGCTTGAAACGAGCTTGCACCATCTCCATTCCGCCGGCGGGGTTGACCGTGGCAAAGGTGGTCTTTCCGTCTTTATCGATGCGAGAGGCTTCGATGCGGTCGGGATAGAAGGCGGCATCCGAAATCTCCCGTCCTGCATCGGTCGCGCGAACTTCGCGCTGGCGCACGATTTCACCCAGCGTCGATGTCCAGACCTCTTCGTCCACAAGAACGTGCGCTTTGCGATCGTAGGCCTCCGTGAAAAGGAGATGGCAAGGCTTGCTGAACAGGGTCGTATCGCTCATTCGCCAACGGACGAAGCCCAGCGTTTCGGAATTGACGCCTCCCCCGAATCGGGCCAAATCTACCGATTGGTTGAGCACACTTCCGGCTAGGATCGGTGGGTTCTTCGGTTTGATATCCCAAGTCCGCCGGATGTCCAACTGGACCGATTCCGTGCCCTTCATGCCCACGACGCTTTCACGCCAGGTTAGGAAGTCGAAGGTGAACGATAACGGCGCGAGCATAGATCCTCCCCTCACCATTGTAAGGGAGATTCTCTTGAATGGAGCTCTAATTCGAGCCCCATTTTTGGTCAGCTTATTCTGCAGCGACGCGCCGTTCGAGGCGTTCCGGTGCGGAGACGCCGAGGAGGTCGAACGTAGCTTTGAGGGCCTTCTTGGTGGCTTGGCAGAGGGCGAGGCGAGCTTGGCTCAGCTCCGGCTGATCCGGTTGGATGACTCGACAGACGTCGTAGAAGTGGTGGTAGGTCCGGGCCAGTTCCACGGCGTAGGTGGTGAGGCGGTGGACGCCGTAGTCCTTGGCCACGCGCTCGACTTCCCAAGGAAGATCGAGAATCTTCTTGATAAGGGCACCTTCGCGGGGGTGGATGAGAAGATTCCAATCGATTTCGGATTTCGGCTTTTGGGATCCGCCTTCTTCGGCTTTTCGGATCACGCTACAGATTCGGGCATGGGCGTACTGAGCGTAGAAGACCGGGTTCTCGTCACTTTGCTGGGTTGCCAGGTCGATGTCAAAGTCCATCGTGGTGTCGTGGCTTCGCATCAAGTAGAAGAAGCGGGCTACGTCGCGGCCGGTGGTCTGCTGCTCTTCCTTCGTCCCTTCGGGCACGAGGTTTTTGCCGAGCTCGTCGATCAGGTCTCGGAGCTCATAGATGTTGCCGTCCCGCTTTCGCATAGGAGCGGGCTTGCCGTCTTTGAGGAACCGAACGAGCTGGTAGATGATGACTTCCAGCTTCTCTTTGGCCTCGGCGAGGGCGCGGGCGTTGGCTTCCGGCGTGTCCTCAGGACCGCGCAAGAGAGCGGCGACGACGGCGGTGAGGCGGCCGATGTAGCCATGATGATCCGGCCCAAGGATGGTAATCATCTTCGTGGCGTTCTCCGGCCGGCTCAGCTTGTTCTCGTGGTAGGAGACGTCGCTCGCGATGTAGGTCAGACGGCCGTCGCGGCGTCGCAGGACACGGTCCATGTCGTCGCCGAACTTGGTGGAGCGGAGCCAGAGGGTGTTTGCGGTCGGCGGCTCGCTGTTGGCAGTTTCGGAGGTGTTCGGGGTGTCTTCATCGTCCTCCGGGGTGGCCTCGGTTTGGGGTTCGACGATGGTCTCTTCGATCACGCCGCCTCGACCCAGTTTCAGCTTGGTTCGGACCGGCTCTTCGTCGGCGACGCCGGTTGCTATGAGGTGTTCGATTCGACCGGCGACGATGTTCTGGTCATGGAGCGACTGCTCAGAGAACCAGGTATCGAATTCGACGCCGAACGCCGCGAGATCGCCTCGCTGTCGGGCCAGCATCAGTTCCTGAGATTTTGACTGCCACCAATCGACCGACCGCTCGACCGAAAGATCTTCTTGCGAAGCGACCTGCTTCGCGACGTCGCCGACGTACTCGCCGTGGTAGCCCTTTTCGGGTACCGGTTGGCCAGCCGCAAGGGCTTGAACCGAGACGGCAAACTGCCGCATCTGCTCGCTATTCACGCCGTCGTTGATGTAGTACTCGCGGTGAACGACGTTCCCGGCGGCCACCAGGACGTTGCAGAGAGCCGAACCGAAGGCGGCGCCGCGGCCGGAGCCGATGGTGATGGGGCCGTTTGGGTTGACGGAGACGAACTCGACGTTGATTCGCTGGGGGTTCGGATTCTCGACTTGGCCCAAGTTTTCCGCGGCCAGAATCTTAGATACCCAGGCGGCAATTGCCTCCGGATTCAGCTTGAGATTAAGGAATCCCGGGCCGGCAACCTCGACGTCTTTGATAAGGTCGCCGGTCTGACTAAGAAGCGCCTCCCGCAAAAGCTCGCCCAACTGGCGAGGGTTCATCCCGGCGCGTTTGGCCGCGGACATCGCCAGATTGCAGGCATAGTCGCCGTGCTCTGGGGACTTGGTGTCGGAGATTTCGACGGGAACGTCGGCGACGGCGGCGGGGATACGTCCCTCGGACACCAGCGCCGCAACGGCCGCCTCGACGGTGTGTTTGAGGGTATCGCGCAGCAAGGCATAAGGGTACCTCTGGGCAGGAAGAGGGAAGAGGGAAGAGGGAAGAGGGACGTTCAGAACTCTTGCTTGAATTTATGTATCGAATAACGTACAATTAAAGAGTGGCGCGGCGATGGATGAGCTTCGACTCGGAGACAACGAATGCCGAGTTCGCGGGGATTCCTCAGCCAGATCTTCGTGCTCTATTCACCGCAATGGGGCGGTACGGAAGGTCACTGGATGGTGGTTACGTTGTGAGGAACTACGGTGGAGACCTTTACATGATCAAGGCGACTAACCACACCTCTGGGCGATGCCTGTTCTTCACGATTGACACGGAGGAGCCGACGAAGTTGGTGGCTTTGCTTGCCTACAAGAAGGAGAGCGATGAGGCACCTGAGTCTTTGATTCGAACCGCTCGGGAACGCCGCGGGAGATACCTGGAGGGATGATGGGAGAAGAGAAGGACTACCTCAACGAGTTGATCGAAGCCAATTGCGCCAAGGACGCGGACTTTGCCCGAGCTTGGTTGCCTCATGCTCTGATGCTCGACCTCTCCTCCGAGAGAGTGCGCCTGGGGTTGAGCCAACAAGACGTTGCGGCTCGGATGGGGGTTACCCGGCCGTACGTGGCACGAATGGAAAATAGCCCCGAGGGTGTTTCGCTGGCCAAGATTGCCCGATACGCGGAAGCGATAGGCGCGACCCTAAAGGTTGTTCCAGGTGACGGAACTCCGAAAACCGCCCCTGCCGGGCGTGGTCGTCCCGTGGCGGCCAGGTCGAAACGCCGCGCCGCTTAGTTGGAGCTTGCATGTCTCTCAGGAACCCTGCCGACTCAGGACAGGTTGAATGGGATTAGAGTGAACACGGTTAAAACTGGACTGTTGCTGGCCGCCCTGGCGGTTCTGGCGGTGGGAATTGGGCGGCTGTTTGGGCCGACCGGCATGATCGTGGGGCTGGCGTTTGCGTTGATCAGCAACGGCGTCGCCTACTTCTTCGGCGATAAGATCGCCCTCTCCTCGGTCGGCGCTCGCCCGCTGGCTCCTGGCGAGCTACCTTGGCTAGACCAAGCGGTGGACCTTCTCTGCCGCCGCGCGGGGATTCCGGTCGTGCCGATCTACATCAGCGATGACCCTCAGCCGAACGCATTTGCCGCGGGCCGAGGTCCGGGTAATGCGGTGATCTGCGTCAACCGGGGATTGCTGGAGACGATGAACGAGGGTGAAGTCGAAGCCGTCATCGCCCACGAGATCGGCCACGTCGTCAATCGCGACACCCTGATCATGACGGTGGCGGCCGCGACGGCGGGGATGATCACTTACGTCGCGCAGATGGCCTTCTTCTTCGGCGGTAGCTCCAGCGATGACCGCGAGGGTGGCAATCCAATTGCTGGCCTCTTTATGCTGATCCTCGCACCGTTCGCGGCGATGTTGATTCAACTCGCGATCTCGCGGACACGAGAGTTTGGGGCGGATCGGAAGTCCGCAGAGTTAATGGATTCGGCCGCGCCGATGATCAACGCGCTACGAAAGCTGGAATCTGGTGGAGAAGTACGAAGCCGATTCGCCCGGCAGAACACGGCGCATATGTACATCTCGGCGCCCTTCTCCGCGAAAGGGCTGTTCTCGACGCACCCGGACATCTCCGAACGGGTCCGCCGACTGGCCGAATTTGGAAAGTAACAACGAAGGGGAAAAAGGTCTGACGAACGGGCCTTTTCCGCGTTTCTAAGCCCAATAAATGTTATAGGACTGTTGGCCTATCGGGGAACTCGAACGAACGCCGTACGCAAATGCGTCAGCCATTTGTTCGCGTCTCCCCAAACTTCCCCCAAAAATAGGCCTCTTGGTCTACAATGAGCGGGCGTCGGGGACGAGGATGGTGCGTCCACCCCGGACGAGGGTTAGAAAGAAACTATGGCATTGCCGCGTGTGTCGATGGTGCAGTTCCTTCTGCAGAAAGGCTTTTTGAAGCCGGAGCAGCTTGAGGAAGCGCAAAAAGTTGCCAAGCAGACGAATCAGACCGACATCAGCAAAGTGCTGCTGTCGATGAAGATCGTCGGCGAGCGTGAGATTCTCCAGGCGAAAGCGCAAGAGGCCGGCATGGCCTTCGCTGATCTTGATCGCGTCCAGATCGATTCGAGCGCGATTAACATCGTTCCCGAGCGTATCGTCAAGGCGCACAACGCTATTCCCGTCAAGAAGGACGGGCAGACTCTTTGGGTCGCGATGTCCAAGGTGGGCGACATCATGGCGCTCGACGACATCAAGATGGCGTCCGGCTGCCGCGTCATTCCCGTCGTCGCGGTTCCCGCGGCGATCGACGACGCGATCAAGAAGTACTACGGTGGCGGTGTCGCTGCCCCGGCCGTTGCAACCCCGGATCCTTCGACCCCCGCGCCGGCCGCGCCGAGCGCGATGCGCGAGGATGCCCGTCGAGCCATGGCGGAAGCGCAGATCGCCCGTAAGGACGGCGACGACGAGAAGGGTGTCGACGACGATAAGCTCGCCGACCAGGCTCCGATCATCCGATTGGCGAACGCGCTGATCCAGCAGGCCATCTCGGACCGCGCTTCGGACATTCACGTGGAGCCGCAGCAGCGCTCGGTCCGCGTCCGGTACCGCGTTGACGGTGTGCTCGGCGAAGCGATGACGGTTCCGAGGAACCTAATGGCGGCCCTGATCTCACGTTTGAAGATCATGGCGGACATGAACATTGCCGAACGCCGTATCCCTCAGGACGGTCGTATCGAGGTTCGCCACAACACTAAGGAGTACGACCTTCGCGTTTCTTCGATCCCCACGCCTTTCGGCGAGAAGATCGTTATGCGTATTCTCGACAAGACGACCACCATGGTCGGCTTGGAGCGAATCGGCTTCACCGACGAGAACCAGCTGAAGGTTGAGGAGATGACCTCCCAGCCGAACGGTATGTTCCTCTGCACTGGTCCTACGGGTTCGGGCAAGACCACCACGCTGTACTCGGTGCTTCACAAGTTGAACACCGTCGGCGTGAACATCACGACTGCGGAAGACCCGGTTGAGTACCAGCTGAACGGTATCGCCCAGGTTCAGATGAATCGAAAGGCGGGTCTGACGTTTGCGACCGCCCTCCGCGCCTTCCTTCGACAAGACCCTGACATCATCATGGTCGGAGAAATCCGTGACCTTGAAACTGCGGAAATCTCGGTCGAAGCGGCGCTTACCGGTCACCTTGTCCTTTCGACCCTTCACACGAACGATGCCCCCTCGGCAACGCTTCGTATGGTCGACATGGGCTTGGAGCCGTACCTGATCGCGGCGACCCTCATGGGCGTTCTCGCTCAGCGGCTTGCCCGAAAGATCGACCCCGACTTCCGCGAGCCGTACGAGGTCCCCGCGATTGACCTGAAGCGATTCGGCTTCACGTTCGAAGATCCGGAAGAGTTGGTCACGCTTTACCGGGGTATCCCGGACGAGAACAACCGAAACACGGGATACCGGGGCCGAACCGGTGTTCACGAGTTGATGACGATGAACTCGGAAATCGCCGAGATGGTCGTTCGTCGTGCGCCGCTGCACGATATTAAGAATGCCGCGAAGGCGAACGGCATGCACGAGCTTCGAGAGGACGGTCTGCTCAAGGTTTTGAGCGGAGTAACCGATCCTTCGGAGATCATGCGCGTGGTCTTCACCGCGGGCTACTAAGACGGCGTACATTTGGAGTAAGAGAAAGGCACGATGCAGAACAACAATTTCAATCGACCCGGTCAGCCTGGGCAGCCGGGACAACCCGGTCAGCGACCGGGCGTTCCTGGCCAGGGCGTTCCGCCTCAGGGCGCCGGCCAGCCGCGCCCGACTCCGGGCATCGGCGGCGCGCCGCCCCCCGTGGGCAGCGCTCCTGGTGGAGTTGTGGAGAGTACGGTTACCGCGCAGGCGGATATCCCTGAAGGCATTCTGCTGAGCGACGATGCGGATTACCTAAAGCGTTTTCCCACGAAGTCGCTGGATAGCCTCCACGTCGACGAGTTGCTTCACGTCGTTGTCGACTTGAACGCGTCGGACCTGCATCTTTGCCAGAACTCGCCCCCCGTTATCCGTCACGACGGCAAGTTGCGGCGCCTGAACTACGTGCCGTTCACGCCCGTCGATCTTCAGCGGATGATGTACGAGATCATCTCGGACGAGAACATCAACAAGTTCGAGACGACTTGGGAGCTCGACTTCTCGTACGCGCTTCCTCGCCGTGCCCGCTATCGTGTTAACCTTTATCGCGAGCGAGCGGCCTGCGCGGCGGCGTTCCGACTCATTCCACAGAAGGTTCCGACGGTTCGCGACCTGGGTCTTCCGCTCATCATGGAGCAGATCACCCAGAAGCCTCGCGGTCTCATCCTGGTGACGGGTCCTACGGGTTCGGGCAAGTCGACTTCGCTGGCCGCGATGATCGACTATATCAACACGAACAACGCGCACCACATCATCACGATCGAAGACCCGATCGAGTACCTGCACCAGCATAAGAACTCGATCATCAACCAGCGTGAGTTGGGTGCTGACACGAAGGCGTTCTTGAACGCGCTTCGCGCCAGCCTTCGAGAAGATCCGGACATCATCCTCGTCGGTGAAATGCGCGATATGGAAACGATCTCCCTCGCGATCACCGCGGCGGAAACTGGTCACCTTGTCTTCGCCACGTTGCACACCAACAACGCCGCCGAGAGCGTCGACCGTATGATCGACGTTTTCCCGCCCGCGCAGCAGGAGCAGATCCGCGTTCAGCTCTCGAACAACCTCATCGCCATCATTGCGCAGCAGTTGCTGCCGAAGGCGACCGGTAAGGGCCGTGTGCCGTGCAACGAAGTCATGCTGGCTTCGAGCGCGATCCGCAACCTCATCCGTGAGGCGAAGTCCCACCAGATCGCTTCAATGATTCAGACCAGCGGTAACCAGGGCATGTTCACGATGGACCAGAACCTGCGAGACCGCTACATGTCGGGGATGATCACGCTGGAGGACGCGTTCGCGCGCTGCCAAAACGTGGAAGAGCTCCGAAAGATGATCAACGCACCCGCCGGCCAGCCCGGTGGACCGGGCGGCCCCGGAGGCGCCCCCGTCAGGAGATAAAACATGCCTGTCTACAGCTACACCTTCCGTGATGCCACCGGTGGCATTCAAAAGGGAACCGCCGATGCCGAGAGCGAGGACGTTCTAAGGGCTAAATTCCGCGAGCAGGGCTTCGAGATCACCGAATTGACGATGATCAAAGCGAAGTCGGCAAAGGCGAAGACCTTCGGAAAGGTCAAGCTGGGCCACCTCGCGGTCTTCTGCCGCCAGTTCTCCACGATGATCGACGCGGGTGTCTCGCTGGTGCGAGCGCTCGACGTTCTCTCGACGCAGACGCAGGATCCTAAGCTCAAGAAGATCCTGCTCGACATCGGCGAAAAGGTCGAGGGCGGCGAAAGCCTTTCTCGCGCCATGCAGCGCCACCCCAAGACGTTCTCCAACCTCTTCATCGGTCTTATCAAGGCCGGTGAAGTGGGCGGTATTTTGGAAGAGTCGCTCCAGCGCCTTTCGACGTTCCTTGAAAAGGACGTGGAACTCCGCCGAAAGGTCAAGTCGGCGATGACCTATCCGATCCTCATCGCGATCATGTCGGTTGCGATCGTGACGTTCCTGGTCTCCTGGTTCGTCCCTCAGTGGGTTGCGATCCTTACCGACCTTGGCATCAAGGGCGACGCGCTTCCCGCGCCGACCAAGATCCTTATCGGGATCTCGAACGTGGTGTCGAAGTACATGCACTACGTGCTGATCGGCGTCGTGGTCTACATCTTCGCCTATCGGGCGTTCGTTCAGACGCGGTTCGGGCGGCGGGTGGTCGACCGAATTAAGTTGAAGCTTCCGGTCTTCGGCAAGCTTCATCACAAGGTCTGCCTTGCGCGGTTTAGCCGAACGATGGGCACTCTGCTCACCTCGGGCGTTCCGATTCTTCAGGCGATGGAGACGGTGGCCGGTACCGTCGGTAACTCGATCATGTCGGATGCGCTCCTTGAGAGTCGCGCCCGCATTCGAGAAGGCGACCGCATTGGCGACCCGCTCGAAGCTTCGAAGCTGTTCCCTCCGATGGTCGTTCACATGATCGCGATTGGTGAGGAGTCGGGTTCGCTCGACTTTATGCTCCAGAAGATCGCGGACTTCTATGAGGACGAAGTGGACGCGGCGATCAACTCGCTCACCGCGGCCATCGAACCGATCATGATCGTCAGCCTGGGCTTCGTCGTTGGCTTCATCGTCGTCGCGATGTTTATGCCGCTCGTTGACGTTATCTCGAAACTTTCGTCCGGCGACGCAGACGACAAGTAAAAGCGAATTCTCGTTCGATGGAAGACACAGAGGGCTTGAAATTGCTCTCTGTGTCTTTCGGGTTTCGGCGGCTGGCCTGCCCTAATCCCCCGATTGAGCGGTTTTCTGGCATTCTGTACGGGCCTCCATGCTATATCCCGACCCAGTGACCCCAACTTTGCCGCCTTGGAGCGCGGTTGTGGGCTTTATTCTCGGTGCATTGGCGGGAAGCTTTCTGAACATGCTCATCTGGCGGCTTCCGCGCGGTAAGTCGCTGGTCGATCCCGCGCACTCCATTTGCCCGATCTGTAATCACCAGTTGACGGCGTTGGACCTGATTCCGATCGTGAGTTGGCTCCGGACAGGGGGAAAGTGCCGCCATTGCGCGGCGCCGATCGCTAAGCGCTATCTCCTCGTGGAGGTTCTGGTCGGCCTTCTCTTCTCGGCAATCTGGCTTCAGACGATGACGGTCGCAATCGACCCCCACTGGGCCGACTTCTTCATCTACGCGGCGGCCGCCGCCATCCTGGTCGCCATCATCTACATCGACTGGGAGCTTTACATCATCCCGGACGAACTTAACGCGGCACTCCTCTTGGTGGGCCTGATCTATGGGGCCACTCACGGATCGATCATGCTCTCCGTCAAAGGCGCGTTCCTGGGTTGGGCTCTGATCTGGGGGTTCGTTCTGTTGGGCCGCCTGGCGTTTGGCAAGGATGCGATGGGCGATGGCGATATCAAGATGATGCGCGGCGTCGGTGCGCTCCTCGGGCCAACCTTGCTTCTGGCGAACGTGGGCTTGGGGGTGGTGTTGGGGCTTATCGGTGGGATTGTCGGCCTCGCGATCGAAGCGCGAAGAACACCAGCCGCAGAGGAAGCTCCAGGCGCCGCGGCTGAAGAGCCGTACGAGGCAACGCCGATCCGGCTCGTTTTGCTTGGAGGGGTCATCTACCTCTTCTGTATCGATATCCTGGCTTTGTTCGTGAAGCCGCTCTACCGGTGGATCGAGAAGCAGTATCCGCCGGAACTCGTCGTGGAAGAGGACGACTGGAAGCCTTCGGCAACCACCATCCCTTTCGGTCCCTACCTTGCGGTGGGGGCGTTGATCTGCATGCTGGCGGGTGGACCGATCGAGCGTGCCATGAAATCGTATTGGGATAACGCGACGGGTGCCACCCCGCGCGTTAGCCTGGGCCGCTCGGGTAGAACCCCGAGAAGCCTCGCAGATGGGGTTATCCCCACCTTCAATGTGGAACAAAGTCCCAAAATAGGCAGTCTATTTGCACGGGACGGGCAGGTTATAGAGTGTCTATGAGACGACGGAACGGATTCACACTTATCGAATTGCTGGTGGTCATCGCGATCATCGCGATTCTGGCCGCGATCATTTTCCCGGTCTACGCCCAGGCGAAGAAGAGCGCATACAAGTCCTCCGACCTGTCCAACATGAACTCTCTGCGCACCGCGCTCCAGCTCTACCGAGCGGATGCCGGCGCCTTCCCGCCTGCTCTGCTTGGCTATATCAGCCCGTACGAGAACTCTAACGGTGGAACTAATATCGTGCCACCTGGCGCGATCAAGGCGGCGCTCTATCCGAAGCGGGTTGAGAGCCTTTCGGTCTTCCGGCCCTCTTTGCTCCGCGTGCCGGACAATGCGGCCGGCCACGCTTACAACGAGGCGGCCATCAATGCCGGAACCGATACCATGGTCACCGCGGCTTACTGGCCGGGTTCGGGTTCGGGTAACGCGGGGCAAGCAGGGCAGCGATACGGATCGAACGTTGTCGTCAACCGCGCCTACCACGATCCCATTACCAATGCCTGTACGGCGCTTCCAGCCTATTACTACAAGCTCAGCGGATACGACGCTGCGCCGGTGGGTAGCGACGTCAGCGGGAAGTGGGAGACTCATTATCAGCTTTTCTGGACCGGTTGGACGGTTCCGGCCGATCCGTGCAGCCCGGACGGCTCGACCGAATCGGGCAATGCGGGCGACGATGTTCGTCAGCTTGGTTACACCGATCCTCCCGAGACGACCGTCGTCACTTGGAACGGATTCTTCCGCGACTACGTGAACGGTGCGCCTCAGCACATCAAGCAGGACCTCGTCCTCTTCCTCGCGGGCAATGCCCGACCGATGGATTCCGCTAACGTGGCCACCCAGGCTTGGGCGGTTAAACCCTAAACGGGAATGGCAATGATGAAGATTTCGACGCAGACGAGGGGCCTTCGTGGGTCCGCGACCGGGGCTTTAACGACCAAACGGCGACAGGCGGGAACGTCTCTCGTGGAGATCCTCGTCGTCATCGTGATCTTCCTGATCGGCATTCTCGCGGTGATTCAGGTTTTCCCCGGCGGTTTCCGCCTCTTGCTGACCTCGCGCAGTAACTCGGTCGCCACCCAGTTGGGCCGCGCGGAGATTGAGCGAATTAAGGCTAACCCCGATCTTCTTCCAGAGCAGGTTGTCGCCGTTCGGTATGTGGGCGGAAATCCAGTGGAGGATCCAAATATCGATCCGCTTGGTTTCGCTCCTTATGGCGATTCGATCGATTCGACCGGGATGCTCACGACCGGTGGCTCCGACCCTCGTTACTGGGCGTATGCGACCGGTCCGAACGTGGCTCGTCGAATTCTCGGTGAGGGGCAACGCGTTCCCATTCCGAGGAAAGTCGGCAACGATTCCGGCGGCCTGATGCTTCTGGACCATGGTCCCGTCGATCCGGGGTCCAATCCTTCGAATCCTAACATCGTTGCCTACGCCAACGACCTGAGCCGCAATACGGGTTTGCCGCGAGACGCGGTCGACAGCAGTCCGGCGGGTGGTTGGAACGTCTCCGTGCCCGGTTACTCCACGGTTGCGAACACTCGCTGGGTCTCGACTCCCATTTCGCTGGCCCCCTACGAGTTCTTTTTGATCGACCCGTCGACCAACAATGCGGGCCTGCTGCTTCCGACGGATACGCACGATCGACTTTATCGGATTCGGGTGAGCGCCACGATCGCCGTGGCGGCGACCTACACGCGGATCAACTACGTTTCGCTGAGTGTCTTCGTGCCGGCAATGGCGGATGCTAATGCCCAGCGTGCATATCCGTTGGTTCTCGTCAACGTCAATAATCTTCTGGCCGCGTCGGGTCCCAATGTTCTGCCCGCGGGTGGTTCGGTGGTCAGTGTAGAGGCCGATTCCGTTCGGGTGGCGCCGCGCTACATTCTTCGCACCACGGCCGGTTGGTCGGGCGACGCGTTTGAATTCAAAGTGCTGGATCCGAACCTGGGTGTCCTCCTTTTCACGCCGAACGCTCGAGAGGGTGTCGTCTCTCGCCCTGGCGGCGTGAGCGAACCTCTGCTGGCCAAGGTGGACTACGACGTTCTTGATTGGCGCATCCTGCGCGACGATTTCCGGCTCAGCGGAGACGGCGTGATGCAACTCGCGCTGCAGAGCCTGAAGGTGGGGGGTAACGCGGGACCGGACGGTCGTCCAAACGGTTTTATTCCGAATCTGGAGACCGCCAACTCGCCGACCGATAACGTTGTGATCGTGGATGTCGCCACCGGCGGGATCGTTCGCGAGATCCCGGGCCAAGTTTCAGTGGATAAGAGCCGCGGTTCGGTGACGATCGCTAACACGGTTCCTCCGAATACGATTACTATCGACGTGCCTACCGGGGCGTCGACCCCTCCGGTAACGCTGTCTGGAGTCAGTCTTACGAATCGCTCGCTCCGCGTCCTCTACCGAGCTCGAAATGAGTGGTCGGTCCAGCTTGTCAAGGGTCCGTCGCAGTACATGGTTCTGCCGGAGCTGCCAACCAGCGGCACCTGTTACGTGGGCGGAGGAGCTTCGGGAGGCGTGCAGACTCACCTGTACTTCCCGAAGAGCGAAGCCGGTCGCAAGGTGACGATCGATAAGCTTGCCTATTACGATGGTGGCGGCAATCTCCACATCCTGGAAGGGCAAGACTTTCAGATTCAGTATCAGAAGATCGATTCGATCAATCTCCCTTGCATCAACCTTGGGGATGTCGTTTCAAACGCGGATCACTTCTCGGGCTACGTTTCGGCCGAGCTGATGCCGCCGGTGACGGGAGTCAAGAGTGCGAGCCTGATGGTTCGCGTGCTCTGGAACCCGGACGCCTTTACCTTCACCAACGACGGCGCCACGAATCTGGACCGGGTGAATATCTACAATCGCGGTTGGCGCAAGAGCGCGACCGAGACCTATCTCCGAGCGGAGGAGTCGCGATGAGCATTAAGCGCCTGAAAAAACGAGCCTTTACTTTGATTGAACTGCTGGTGGTCATGGCCATCACCGCGGTGATGCTAACGCTCATCGTCACCCCGCTTTTCCAGAGCATCAACCTGACGCGCAACGCCCAGGCGTTCGCCGATGCTCAGGACAAGGGACGACTTCTGACGGAAAAGATTGCTCGCGAAGTCGGCAACGCCGTCTCCGTGCGTGACGCCGCGAGCACGATGGCTCAGCTACCCGGCAACGTGTTGTGCGAGTTGCCTTACACCAAGCTTGATCTGATTCCGCCGGCGCAAGGGTCCCCCGACTCTACTCTTCCCGCAGGGATCTTCAGAAATCCGGACACGGGCAAGATTGACCCGACGATGAAACGCCCGCTGGGCGACATTCGCCTGCCGATCGCGCCGGGTGCGACGATTGTCCGATGGTGGGTCGGCCTAAACGATCCGACGCGGCCGTACACCGAGCCTTACTCTGGCCTTCTCATGGTCCGGAGCGGGGAGCGGGATAACCTGTATGTCCTTCGTCGCGCCGAAGTCCAGCCTTTCGTTTATCGCATCAGGAAAGATGGTGCCGCTAACACGGAAGCATGGCGACCGAACCTTGATTTCTTCCACTCCGACGACTTCGTCAGCAACAATCAAGAGTTCGACAGGCGAATTACTGATCTGGACGACAAGTACTTTTACGTTCGGGATGGTCTTTTCCACCCTGAAAACAATGGTATTCCGGTGAACGACCCCACCGTGGGCTCTAACCTCGGCAAAAACGACAAGGTTGACAAGTGGACCGCTGCCTCTACGGTGCAGACCGAGGTGTCGCGCTACGATATGGTCCGCCCGCTCCTGCAAGGAAGCCCTCCGCAGGTTGTCGACAAGACAAAAGTCGTTCCGCTTATCCAGTTCCGCCCAAGCCGCATGAGTTCCACGCCTTCCTCCGGGACAGCGGCGGCCCGTCCGGGTCTGGCGATCGACGGTCTGGACCTGATCGGACCGGATACTTATCAGTCGGAGCGGGGGCTCTGGACGAACGCGATCATTCGCTACTATCCGTCCGGTTTCCCGGTGTCGACCGGCCAAATGGAAGTTGCTTCGGTCGATGCCCAGGGCGGGATCAACATTAGCAATGGTGGTCAAAGTGCCGATGGTGCGGACGGCGTTGCCGATTCGCCCAACAACTACGAACTCTTCGACCTCAAGCTTTACGAGCAGATGATCGGGCGGGGGCAGGCTTATCCGTTTACCCAAGCGGCGCTTGCGTCGGACGGGAAGGATCTGAACGTCGTCCCCCCTTACCCCGGTTCCCGTTGGACCTCGGTGGCAGCGCAACGGCAGATATTTACTCCGTTCCGTGTCCTCACCGCAACCGGAAAGCTCATTACGAGCTTCCCGATTGAAGAAGTCGGTACGAACCTGGTTCCGGGCGGCGGTCCTAACCTTCCCGCCGTCGGATTCAACAGTACGTATGCCGTCTCGCCAACCCAGGCGGCGGCTTCGGATCCGGGACTCACCGCCGCGCCCTACAGTCCAGTCGTTGCCGGCTACGATCCCAATCGGGCTTTCAATCGAGCTTGGAACGCTTTCCCGGCCTATCAAGGGCAATTACAGCGATTCATCGATCTCCGGATGGTGCCGAACCTCGATGGCACGTATTCTCCCCTCAACCCAATTGGCGTACCGGGAGAGGTCCGAGGATTTAGCTTTGGTATGCCCAACGGCGGCGCGATCAACCGCGTTCGCATCACCCCGGGAAGCGATGAAGTGTTCGGGCCGGATCAGACGGTGAACGCGGGCAGCGGTGGCTATGCGAAGATCGTTCGGTACACCCGCGTTTCGGGCAATCCCGGACCCAATCAGTACCGGCTGGTCTACGCCGACCTCCCCGAGCCGACAGATGGCGCGGGAAATGTTGATTACAGCGTTCTCGGCATCGATACGACGGGCTTTAACGCTCAGGCTTACGATCCGGCGAATGTGGTCAGCGCGATGATTCAGCCTCGCTACAAAGCGGGTTATCTTCAGCTCTGCTCCGACCCGAACGTGCCAGTGCCCGGCGGCCCGGGCGCTGCCATCACCGTTCGCTACCGCTTCCAACTCAATGGCTCGGGAGATACCTTCGCCGTTGACTACGACACTCGCGAGATCATGCAGATCTTGCTCACGATCAAGAACTACCCTCAGTCGAGCGTCCCGAACGCTCAGTCCATTACGCTGAAATCGACCGCAACGTTGCGGAATGCGCTCCGCTAGGCTTCCCATGACCCGTTCCAATCGTTCCATCGTCCGAATCCGGCAGCACGGCCAGACGCTCATCATCGCGATGATCGTGATGGGTGTGCTCTTGATCCTCGGCTTGGTGTTCCTTGGTCTTATCAACCGGAACATCCTGAACGCGGCTCGCAGCCAGCGCCGCTCGGAATCGGCGGATCTCGCCGAAGCGGGAATCCGCTACGCTCACGGGCAACTCGTGAGCAGTCCGCTCGGCGCCGACTGGCGCGGCACTCAGGTCGTCCTGTCCTCCGCCCCCGCCGGTCCCGATTTGACCCTGGACCCGGACGCCTATTACCTGCGTCCATCCAGCGGCCTGGCCGGTGACCTCGGCGGACCCGACAAGCTTGGTCCTTTCATCCGAATTCCGTTCTCCGGCGGCCGATCCCTGGTCCGTGTCCGCTACGGCGCAACGGATGCGAATCCGACCCCGGCCGTGCCGGGTGGTCCGCTTCGCAACCCGGGCGCCGCTCGCTCGAATCTGATCATCGAGTCGGTCGGTCGGCCGGGTGAGATCAAGGCGAACGATCCGACGACCCTAAACAGCTCCGGTGCGTTTCGGTTCCGCAATTACGTCGACAACAACGACCTGAACAACAACCTCTCCGCGATGGCGCTGGCCAATGGCCAGATCTCGACCAGCCGGCGGCTCGTTGCCTTCGCCCAGATCGGCATCATTGACGCTGCTCGGTTCGAAACCAACGCTTTCAACTCGTCGTCCCCCATCGAACTCGGTGTCGCGGATGGTCTCGGGATTGTCGCGTTCAACGATGTTACGGGCACCGGATCGGTGGATGTCGGAACGGGTCTTTCCCTCCAACTCGGTACCGGGAGCACTTCGGCTACTCCGCTTCGAACCAACCCTGCGGGGCAGGGCTCGCTCTTTGTGAACGGGGACCTAAAGGTCTACGGCAACATTGACGTCACCCTGAATAGAACGCTCGGTGATTCGATTCGGGTTGCCGGCCGCATTACGGGCGCGGACAACGCGCATATCGCGATCCGAGGGTGGACCTGGAACCGGACGACCGGCGTTTACGACGCGGATGGTACAGACTTGTATAACCCGGGAGTCGGGGCCTTCACCTTCGATAGTCAAAGTCTGAACTTCAGCACCGCCGGAGGTCTTCTCTTCGACGGCTCTCCCCGCACCGACACCGTCGGCTTTGCCAGTGGCGTCGGCCGTCTGATTCCGCCTTCCATCCTTACGGTGGATCCGCAGTCGAAGCTCAACCGCTACGTCGCCCTGACCCGCGAAAGCGGCGTCGAATTCGGCGGCAACAACGTCGGCCGCTTCGGCCACGGCCAGGGCGTCTATGTCGACAACGCCGCCGATCGCCAGGAAGCGGCAGACGCCGAAGGTCGCCGCACGGCGGGCAGCCAGCGGTCGCTCTTTGACGACTGGCTCAATCCGAACTCCGGCGCGGCCGATTCCGGTTGGAAGGGCGCCTTCTACGTGCCACGTGGCGCGGTGGTGGAACTCCTTCCCGACGGCTTTACGATTCAGCGCGACGGCTCCGCCCCGCAGGCCGAACGAACGTGGAAGAACTACGACGGCTCGGATAGCGGCCTGACGACGATCCGATACCGGGTTGCCCGCATCGGTTTCCAGACTTGGGTGGTCGACAGCCGAACGCCGAACGTGGGAGACATCAACGGAACGGGTGGTTCGATCGACTTCACAAAGGGTGTGCCGTTCAACGGCGTGCTTTACTTCGAAGGCAATGTCCGCGTTCGCGGCACGATCCCGACCGACACTCAACTCACCCTGGTTTCCGGCGCGACGATCTACATCGATGGATCGATCACGAAGGGAATGACTAACACCGAAGTCACCGGAGGCACCCGGGACAGGCCCATCGATCATCTTCCAACCGCGAGCTTGATGCTCATGGCGAAGGACAATGTCGCCGTCAACACTTCCATGTTCTTCGGCCCGGAAGCGAGCCAGACGCTCGAAGCCGTGAACGATGTTTCAGGTGCGACGGGCATCAGTCCGCTCCGCCTCCGCGCGGCGGGTGGTTCTGAGTCGGGCCGACTGAGCTTCATGCTCGAGTTCGTCATGGATCCGAACAATTGGACGGCTCCGTTCGGCCCTCTCGCCGGTCCCCAGAATTGGCGGCCGTATGCCCTGAACTACCGCCGCTGGGACCAAAGTACGCTCGGCGTACCCACTCAGGTCGTCCTCGCTCCCACGATGGACGATGGCACCGCCGCTGCGAGCTTCCTGGCGATGGACGTGAACTTTGGAATCGGCGCTAGCGCCTATCCGTTCAACGCGGTCGACCCCGACGGATTGATCACGAACACTGCGGCGGCTTACACGGGTCAAGGTGCCGGACAGATGGCGCTCTATGGCCTCGGCGGCGAAATCTGGCAACGGTACAGCCGTTTCGAGTTCCGGTCGTTCGATCTGATTTCCGATCCGACGACGGCGACCTTCGCGCCGGACTTCCAGCGTATCGACCAGCCCAGCGGCCCCGCCTATAAGATGTTCGGCGGTGGTAACAACCTTCTGCTTCGTCCTGGCTCCATCGCCAGCGTCTCGGCCAACGACACGCTGATCGGTCGAGCCGCGATTGCCCCGAACGATGTAAAGATCGAGGCTTCGATCTTTGCCGAGCAGGGCTCCTTCTTCGTCATCCCCGGCAACTGGTTCAACCCGAACCCGAACGACCTCCATACGACGTACGCGCAACGGGTCGCAGAGCTTCAGGCCTCGCCCAACAATCTGACTCTCGATCAGGCGAGAGCCCAAGCTAACCGAATCCGCCTCGAGTCGTTCGGCGCGGCGCCGTCGGTACCGTTCTACGGAGAGCCGCTCGACGTACGAGTCAACATTGTCGGCTCGGTAGCGGAGAATCTGCCGCCTCCAATCTCGGTTCAGTCGGAATGGATTCGGAAGTGGGGCTGGATCCCGCGCCGAATCGGCGCGACCCAGGTGGGAATTCCTTGGCAGCACGTGCCGGCTTCGACCCCGAACGATGCCAGCAACTACCTTGCGAGTCGAAACTTCGTGCCGAACTTGGTTATTCAATATGATCCGGTGCTGGCTACCGGTCGTCTAAATACTCCGAACCTCGCCCTAGCGGTGCCTATCCGCCAGGATGAGATCGGACGACCCCTACCGCCCATGCCGCGTTTACCCGTCAGCCCACGACTGGCCTATTTCGGAGAGCTTTGATGAATCCCCTGCGACGACTCCTTCCCTCTATCGCTCTTACCGGCCTCCTCGCCCTCGGCGCGTCGGCCTGGGGGCAGGTGCAGGGCTTCGTTTCAAAGACTCGAACGGTTCGGGCGGCCGTCTTGCTGCTCGATTCCGATAAGCCAGCGGGCTATGCCTATGGCCAGACCGCAGCCCCGTTTGCATTCTATAACCTGGATCAGATTTCCGGCGTGAAGCCGGACGGCTGGACGTTCATCAATCCGAACGCCCCTGGCTCGGTAAACCAAGAGATCGCGGCTCGCTACGCTGAACTGGGCGTACCGGATCCGCCCGTCCTGGGTTCGCCGATTGGCAAACGGAACGCCGCCTATTGGACGGTTCGCCTGGCTCAACTAAACGAGACCCAGATGAGCAGCTACGACGTGCTGCTGATCTCCGTACAAAACTGGCTCTCGTTGAACCCCCTGGAGCGAGAGCGGCTCCGCCGCTTCGTCGATGGCGGTGGAGTGCTATGGGTCGACATTCGTCCGGGCACCGGTTCCGGCGTCGATGTTGGGCCGACTCCGAGTGTCGACCTCACGAACAATGTTCCCTTCGCCTTCCGAATCGTAAGCGGGAGCGGCAGTCCGGCTCGCGACGTCTCCAGCCCTCTGCTGGACGGCCTCCGCCGAGTTACAGACAGCGACCTCAATATCCTCAACCCTGGCACCAACGCCATGGCGCCGGTGGGTCTGGCCGGCCTCGAAAACTTGTCCCTCGCGGGCGAGTTTCTCCGGTACCGTTCGGTTGCCGTCACGGGAAATCTGCCCGTCCTTGCCGAAGCGCGGCTCGGCGACGGCACGATCGTGGTGAGCACCCGCGGTGCGGCTTGGCGTCTTAACAATCTTCAGTACAAGTACATCGCACCGACTCCGGTGGTTACTGCCGGGATCCGTGCGGCCGCTCGTCTGGCGGTCAACATCGTTGGCATGGGCGGAAACTATCGCCAGCCGGGCGGAGGAAGCCGTAAGGGCGGCAGCGCCTCATTCGATCCCGGCTCTCCCGTTCTCACCCGCTTCACCGCGGAAGGCAGCTACGGACCCGGCAACATCGTCGCCGGTGCCCCGACATCCGCGCCCGTTACCTACAAGGGCTTCCTAATCGCTTCGATCGGCAACCGCGTCGTAGTCTTCGACGCCAAGCCGGGGCGCGATCTCGACGGAGACGGTGATGAAGACGATGGCCTCGTCGACGCAGGTGGCGCCGTTCATGATGATTGGCGCGACACCTCCGTTGGGCGCTCCATGGACGTCGTGTGGGTCAGTCAACCGATTCCGGGCGGACCGATCAGCAGCCCCGTTTGTGCTGAGGTTCCGGAAGAAGTTGACGGCAAGATCGACCAGGTGCTGGTTGCGAATCAGGCCGGAACCGTTTTTGCCTTCCAACTGAACCAGTTGAGCGCCAACTTCCGGCTTGTTGGCGGAGAACGGGGTCCGATTCATTCCTACCTTCCTCCAAGCAACGCGGTTGTTGCGCACGAGAACGATCCCGTAACAGGCGCTCCGATCATTAACCCGCCGACGGTTTATGACGGCCTTGCCTACGTGGCGGACGCCACCGACCTCGGCAATTCGCCCGTCGGTCGGGTTTGGGTCATCGATCTTACCGCCCATCAAGCGATGGCCAGCCTTAACCCCTGGTATGTTGGAGGCGGCGTCGCCGGAACTCCGCTCCCGGGCTTCACTTCTGGTGCCACTGTCGGCTACATCCCCATTGGGGACAACTCAGGCGGCGTGGACCGCGTGCTCTACGCGCCCGGCATCTCCGGCAGCAATCACCAGCCAGGTTTCGTCAGTCTTTGGCTCGGAGCCAAGGGGGAGTCGCCTTCAAACTTCGATGCAGCGGGGGGAGTGCTGGACATTACGACCCGAGCGGGTGCGAATGGACAACTGCCCATCTATCTCGGCGGCCCGACCGCTGCCGGACAGCAGATGGGCGTTCATATCACGATTGTCGACGCGAATGGCAATCCGCTTAAGGCTGCCGATGCCTACGACTGGGCTCATGGCGACCCGGCGCTTGGGAATAGCGAAGGGGTCATCCGATTCCAGACCAATAAAGTCAAGCAGGATTTCATCGACGCCGGCATGACGATCCGGATCGACTACTCGATCGACTGGGGTAAGGATCCGGTCAATTTGAGTAGCGCAATCGAACGCGGACGCCTACTTCTGCCGATCCGGAAGAGCCCTTCCGTTGACCAGAGCCAGCGAATCCTCGGTCCGATCGCTCTTACCTCTCGTGGCACGCTTCACCTCGTCGAAGGTCCGAACAGCCCGACGGCGGCCGGCGGCTCTTACTTCGCTATTCGGGAAGACGCGGGACGCGGTTCGTTCCGGGTCGTCTCCCGCTACACGCTCTATCAGGCCTATCAACAGACCTTTGGCGCGACCGGGTTGGGGCAAGGCGCCTCCGTCCCGCCAGTTCTCGAGGACAACGACGCTGTGATGAAGCTGGCCAACCTCGCAATGGGTGGCGGCTTGACGGCTATTCTGAATCAGCCGTTCACCACCTTCCGGTTTGCCGGCGGAATCGCCTTGCGGAACGGTTTGGCTTATGCCTCGATCAACGCGAGTCACGGCCCGATTCCGGTGGCGATTCTCGGTACCTTCAAGGCTGAGCCGGAGACGCCGGAGCTGAAGCTTGGGACCAACTTGCCGACGAACCCCGTGCTCATGCAGACGGACTTCGCGCGCAGTAACCCTGCCGCGGTCATTCAGACGCCGACTCAAACACGCCTATCCGGCGACCGGCTCACCGTCGATACCGAGCAAGGCATCATTCGAATCGAAAATCTCGCGACGGTCACCCGGAACGAGATCACCGATTGTCTCAGCCTTAGCCAACCCGTCGGTATCGGCGGCGATAACCGTGCGTTCGCCCTTCGAACCCCGGATCGCGAGGGCGATCGCTGGAGCCCGCTGCTCTGGTACGGCCTGTGGAACGGCGGCAGCGCGACCAGCACTCCGCTGGTCGCCGGTAATGAAGTGTTCCTCGGTGCCACCAGCATGTTGCCCGGTCTGTTCGCGAGCAACTTCACGAACTTCACCACCAACAGCGGCGTCATCTGGTCCGTCGATGCCGATACCCCCACGACCGGGGTGTACGCGGTTCCTTCACCTACCCGCCCGTGGCTTACCCAGGCGGCCCAACTGGTCGGAAATGACCCGGCGAACATTCAGGTCAGCCCGTACTTCCGAATGCCCCAGAACCGCGGCATCACTTCGCTGCAAGACTGGGTCCTTCGCCTGAACCAGACGAAGATCGGAACCTCGACCACCACGCGGGGCGTGGCGGGCGGTGACGGAATCGTCGCCGCTTGGGGTGACAACGGACTATACGGCCTGAGTCGTGCCGACTTCGTCGTCGCCGACGAGGGACGCCTCTTGCGCGTCGATTCGAGCGGCAATCCAATCTCGAACGCCTTCGGCGGTCGCTTCACCGGTATCGGCAACGGTGGCGGTTCGGCGGACTATCGTCCGCTGGTCCGGCCGGTTAAGGCCTACCCGGTGGGCGATGGCGAGTTCCTCGTCGTAGACGCTGGCGCGAACCGCGTTATCCGGTTGGATGACGACGGCTCGGAACTGCGCTCGATCGACCGCATCGCGCTCGACCCGACCTACAAGCCAGCGGATTATCGGGCGAACGATCCGCTGGTTTTCAAGGACCCCCGCGATGCCGTGACCTACCAGGGCTACGTCTACAAGGGTGCGAATGACGTGGTAACCGGCCAGCAAGCGGTCGAATACTGGATTCGCTACATCGTGGCCGACGCCGGTAACGGACGCATCGTGGAGCTGGCCGACCGATTCGCGGTCGATGCCCAAGGTCGAGTTGGAAGTCCAATCTCAGTACAGGCTCCCGATCCGGAGACCGGCGACCTGCGAATGACCCCTCAAGTCGGTGTGCTCGTCTGGCAGAGTCCTTCGCTGCAGACCACCACGACGGTTGGCAGCTACTACAACAGCATCAGCCGGGTCTTCATCGGCTCGCTGGGCACCGGCCGCTATGTTTACGTAGCGGGCGTCAGCAAGTCGCGACCGACCCGCATCTCGGCGGGGCTCGACAATCCTCAAGGTGGTCAGCAGCCCACCGCTGCTTCGGGCGGTGCGGTCGTGATCTTCGACCCGCTTGGCGGTGTTCGAGTGTTCGATCGCTTCGGACTCCCAAGCCTTCAGAACACGAAGTTCCTGAGCAATCCGGCTACGGGCGTGTTCGACATCACCACCCCGGCCAGCCGGCCGAGGCAGAACGACCGGCCGTTTACCGCGCTAGCCGCGGTAAGCGCCGCGACCTACGTCTCGGGCGGACAGGCAGGCGTGCGCATTATGGTTACGGACGCGGATGCGGTGTATGAATTCCAAGTCGCTTCAACGACGCTGGGCAACCCGAACCTCGATCCGACGAAGAACCAGAGCGACCTCACCTTGTCGCTTACTCCGACTTGGTTTATCAACGAAGCGTCGTTCACGGCTCTTAGGCCGGGCTTTGCGTACGGCAAGAATGCAAAGTACTTCCGACCGCTCTACGCGCGCCGCTTGGATTCGGGCGACGTGCTAATCGTCAACGGCTACTCCGGCGCGGCCCGGGACGGCTCGTCCTACTCGGGCGAAGTGGTCCTTCTCGACGGCTTAGTCGACTTCGGCGAACTTAAACAGAATCTTGGCTTTGGTTTCAGCAGCATCCATTTCGAGCTGCCTCCCCTGACGGGTATCCGTGGACTGGTTTCCCCAGTCTTCGCGGATCGACGATGATAGGAACTTTTGATGAATCGTAAGGCATTCCAGACGTGTGCAGCGACCGTAGCGACCGCCCTCGGCCTCCTCATGGCCGGGCGGGCGGGTGCCCAGTCGCCGCCGACCGCCTTTCCGGGCGACTGGCCGGGTAATGGTTCCTATAACAACCGCCTGAACCAGAACAGCAACCCCTTGGCCAACACCTCGGGGAACACCAGATTGCGCTGGCTCACCCCCAGCACGACGGCGGAGCGGCTTACCCTGTTGCTCGACAACACCTCGTTCGTCGATACGACGGGTTTCGTGGGCGGTCCTTACGATCCTCCCGCCACCGGTACCGGTTTCGTCAACGGTCCTTTCCCGAACGCTGCCGCTTGGCCCGGGCCGACCGATGTCGCCAAGGAGGCGAACGAGCCGTACCTGATGCCGCGCCACAGCGCCGCCGGAACGGTCAATCGTCTGCCCCGCGTTCCGTCATATAACTACGCGACCTGCACCCCCATGGCGCGGGATCAGGCGGATCCGACGGTGGCCCAAACCCCGGCTCAGCGAAAATATTTCGAATGGATCTTCACGCCCCCCGCCGGCGCGGAGCGTAACTACGCCCTTTACGCTTGGCTTCCGATCGGCCCCACCGACGTTTCGCCAAACGCCGTCCCCGATCGACGCTTTACTCAGCGGTACTTCGTCTATGAGATCCGCTACGGCTTCGACCGAAACGCCGATGGCGTTGGCGACGGTCGATTCATCGACGTAGTTGATACCGAAGCGTCGGGCAACGGCTTCGTGCGCCTCGGCAATGGTGGTCTTCCCACCCAGAACACCTTCCCGTTCACCGGCGGCCAGCCGATCCGGGTCCGTCTCTATAACATCGTTCCCCGCGCATCGACCGGGATTCTGCAGCTCTCCGATGCCAAATTGGGCGATTCGGACGCTACCGAAACGACCATGTCCAATAAGGTCCTGGTCTACGCCGATGCGGCGGAAGCCCAGCCCCAACCGGGAACCATCATCGCCAATCCGGTCGCCGCGACGGTGAGCGGTGCGGGTAACGCCATTGACTGGAACCTGACAATTGCTCGGAACGTGTACACGCCCGGCCTGCTGAATGGCGATGGTTTGCAGTCCGTCAACGGCATCGTGACCAGCTACCAGGCGAATCCGCTTCGCTGGCCACTGACCGCGTTGACCACTCCTCTCGTGAAGTGGCGCTACTCGTTGGTCCAGGAATCGTCGAACGGAAATACCATCGACAACCCTTCCGCTGACGTCACCTTCACCGGAGGCTGGACAACCTCTACCGTGAACGGCAACCGAGTGGGCGCAAACTACCGGATCACTCCGGTCGTGATCAGCCCTGCCGCCGCGACGCAAACCGCCACCTACGCACCCAATCTCGACGACGGCAACTACGATCTGTATGCCTACGTGGGTGGAAATGTGGCGACGGAGCAGTATGCGCGAGGCCTTCGCTACCAGATCTTTGAGGGAACGCGCCTCGCCTTCACCGGTAGCCTCGACGAGGCAAACCAGAAGGGATGGATTCGACTCGGTACCCGCCGTTACGTTCAGGTCCGAACCGACGCCCAACTGAGGGTCGTTTACTACAACGTCTCCACGAACACGGGGGACGCCGGTCGCCGCGCCTTTGCCGACGCCATCCGATTCGTCGGAGCCGCCAACCTCGGCGTTACCTCGACCCCGGTTCACGCCACGGTGGCCATCACGCCTCAGGGTGGCGGTACGCCGGTCGATAAGAAGGTCGTGATCGTGGCCGACGAGTCCGGCAAGATCCACTGTCTCGACATGGTCGGCAACGCCGATGGCACGACGACCGAGTACTGGAGCTATCCCAGCACACCCAATCCGAGCAATCCGAACTGGGCCGATCCGAATCTCGTCGCGGGGATTGACGGCACGATCAACCCGGCGATTCAGCCTCCGTCGAACAACGAGCCGACGGCGCTTATGCCCACGAGCTTCGACCTCAGCTCGGCTGCGGTCGCCCGAGTGAACGTTGGCGGCGGGGTGATCAAGGACCTCCTTTACATTGGTGCGACCAACGGCCGCGTCTACTGCATCGACATGGCGGGCCGCGGCGACTTCGTTGCCACCAGCCACATCGTTGGCAGCACGTCGCGCCGGTGGAGCTACCCCGACGACTTCCCGACAAGCCCGGCTAAGCCGAGCGACCTAGGCGCTTTCCAGGGCTCCTTGGTCTACGGCGATACGGCCCAGGGTGCCGTAGGCCCGACCATCTACGTCCCGTCCGTGCAAGGGCGTCTCCTCGCGCTTAACGCGATCGGTACGGAGGCATCGGCAAGCGGCGGCGGAATCACCACCGTGCGGTGGCAGTATCCGCTCGAAGCTCATCCGACGTTGCCGCCCATCCAGATGACGCCGACGCTCCAGTTCAACCATCTGTACTTTGGAACGCTTCGCGATCCGAACGACGGTGGCCCTGGACAGTTCTATTCGCTCCGCGCGGATACCGGTGTCCTGGAGTGGCGGATCAACGGTACTCAGGTCGACGATACGATCGGAACGACGGTCATTCGTACCGATGACACGCTTGGCTCGTTCATCACGGCTCCCGTGGGAGTCACCGGTGCGAATCTAGCCGCCGTCGCCTCGCCCTACACGACGACCAACGTCGACACGCTGTACGTCCTCAACCAGAACCTGAACCTCTACGGTTTGGATCCCCTTACCGGGGCCGTAATCACCAACGGCGGCCGGAGCTACGTCACAAGCGACGTCAACCAGCTAAGCGGTGGCCACCTTACCTATACGGTAACGAAGGCTTTCGACCGTTTGGGTGTGAAGCGCCTCTTCCCGATGATCTCGATCGCCGGCGACGACGATGGCCACTTCCGCCTCGCGTTCGCCCGACTTGAGGACTACAACATCTTCGAGGGCTACCTCGGTGATGGTCTGAACTTCCCGGCAGGTATCCGCAGCATGGCTGCGGCGAACAACTTCATGTTCACCGGCGACAAGAACGGTAGCGTCTACGCGCTCGACGACCTGGGTGCGGCGGGTGGCAACCTGCCGCCAAACACGCCGTTCGATCCAGGTATTTCGGAGATCATTCCTCCGAACGATCCCCGTGGCAAGCCGTTCCGCAAACTGCGGATCAAGCTGGTCACCAAGGCGGGCTACGTTCAACTCCGCGACTCCAATGCGGACGGTACCGGCAAGCTGACCTACGATCAGGCCATCACTCAGGGCCTGTACGATGCGCCGAACCCCAGCGCGGGCAATCCGTTTGCCTTCGAGTGGGGCCAGACCGCGTACATCCTGGTCTACGACTTCCCATATGCGGACAAGAACGAGGCCACGCCTCCTGCCGATGTGCCGCCGCCCCAGATCAATATCTCGCTGAGTGTCGAGGGCAAGACGGTGCGCAACGTTCAAGTGGACTCCCGAAAGTTCACCGGCACCTCGCCGGCCATGGACCCCGCGGACGATCCCAACGGTGTCGGCTACCGCAAAGACGGCTATGCGATCGTTCCGTTCTCCTTCCAGAACGCGGGTGTGAACACGCTGCCTCCCGGCCCCGGCCTCATCTCCGCAACTATCTCGACCGCCGCGATCGGCACGTCGGGCCAGCAAGTTGAAATCACTCAGGACACCCGCTCGACCAGCGCTTCTCGAGTGCCGTTCATCATGGCGAACCCGCTGGCGCTGTTCATCCCAGCGAGCGTGATCAGCGGATCGCTCGACCAGGGAATCGCTTACTTTGGCGACGGCCTGACGAACCCCTATAACGCGGCCAACGCGATCAATGGATCACCGGACGTGGCGGGAACGAGTGCGATTGAGAGCCAACTGCTCGCCTCCGCGGGACTTGGTCAACACGGCGGTACGCAGACGTCTCGCGTCTATATCGTCGATCGAAGCCTTATGGCGCTCCTGCGTCAAGACGGTATCGCCAACCTTCGGGTGACACGAACCAATCTGCAACGTCAGGGTCGTGGCCAGGTGGCGTCGATTTACCGGGCCCTTGCGCCGGGTAACTATCCTGGCTTCGAAGACTCGCCCAGTACCTATCCGAATCGCAGCCTCGACTATCCGGACATCGGACGAGAGCAGGTCCGCGCCATCAAGGATCCGAACGGCACGGCGGAAAACCCGCTGCTGACGACGGTCTCCCTGAAGACGCCCCTGTCGATCGGCAACGCGCCGTTGACCGAGGACAACCTCGGCACGAACAACGATCGCCGACCCCAGCTCACGCCGGTCGACATGCTCGTGGATATCCCGCGTTACCAGCCACCGGTAAACCTGTCGTCAAGCATCTTCGATCCGCTTGCTGGACCGGACGTTTCCGGAGATTTCCTGCGCCGTCGTCGGGACGCGAATGGAGCCCAGCCCCCGCAGGGCTACTTCGGACGCGTCTGGGCCTTCGTGGACTCGACGGGCGATGGAAAACTGAACAACGACGTGAACGAGGCGAATCGCGCGTTCAACTTCAGCGTTGGCGTTCTTCCGCAGACCTCCATCCAGGTCGGTACCCCGACGGTGGATCTGGGCAGCCTCGCGGCGGGAACCGGTTACGCGCCGGCCAACCCGGCCGCTGTGCCGGGTGGCCCATACAACCCTTGGTTCGGAACCCTGAAGAGCCTCTATAAGCCGATTTCGGTCCGAAACGACGGCAACGTCAACCTGGTTGACCTCCGAATGGTCAAAGGCTACAACGAGGACAACGGCTTCGGTACGGCCCCGTGGCCGCTAAGAACGGCGGACAACGATCCGCTGGCGTGGCTCTCCGGCGCGCTGTTGGATAACACCAATACGCTCGTTCCCGGCGACCTGTGGAGCAACATCGACACGACCTTCGCGGCCCCCAATCTTAAGGGACCGTCGACGGGCAACCGGGTCATCTTGCCCAAGCCTCGTATCACGGACCGCGTTCCGAGCGAACTCGTGGCGAATCCCTTCCCGAGGGCAAACCCGAACCTGGGGACGAACGGTAGCAGCGATCCGGCGAACCGCCTGAATCCGTCGCTTGACACCACCACCCCCAGCGTCGGAATCTCGGTTCCGATCGGCTTCCCGGTGGGTAGCTACTCTTCGCAGATCCGCGTGGTTGAAGATGAGTACGATTACCGGGTAGCAGGCGACCGGACGGTCTTTTCGGATAACCAGGTGCTGGACTTCTTCAATACGTCGCGGGGCTATGAGGCCTACTCCGACCCGATCACGCTGACCTTCAAGGTTCGCGAGTCTCGGATGACGAATAACAACACCCCGGGCACTGCCCCAATGATCGACGACCTCAACCTACTGCCGACCGATGGCAGCGGGAAGAAGGTGGCCTACCGTAACGCCGCTCCAGCTGCGATGCGGGATGCCTATGGTTCGCTCGTCGTCGCCTACGAAAGCGACTGGAACCGCGGCAGCGGCACCCCGGTGCCTTCGTTGGCCGCCAGCGCGAGCCGAATCTATCTGTCGAGCCTTCGCAATGGAGCGGATTTCGCGAGCGGTAACTCAACCAACGCACCGGCCGGTAATTCGCCGCTGTGGGATCTGAACCAGTTCATTCCCGCGTCGGGTAGCCAATGGTTCAAGAGCGCGGTTCCGACGGACGGTTTCCCCAGCGCTGGACTCGATCCGACCCTCTTCACCGGCGGCACCCTCACCCCGGGCACGACGAGCTATGGCTCGCCGAGCTTCCCGGCCCGAAGCCAGATCAACCCGTTATTGGGTGCTCCATTCAACAGTTCGACGCGCTTCGGCTCGACGATCATGGGCTTCACCGGTGAATCGCAGTTGGGTACCGCCACCGGCCGCATTACGCAGTCGAAGGTGTTTGCCTCGCTCGTGACCACCGCAGCGGATGGCACCGTCAATATCGGCGCTCCCGTTGCGGTCGGCGGCGATCCGCAGACGGCGAAGGGCAAACCTTCGGTGGTACAGCTTTCGAGCAACGGCGGCCTCCTCTTCTATGCGGAGACCAGCGCCGGTCAAAGCGGCATCACCGCGAGCCGGTTTGTCGGCAACGGTTTTGCCCGGCCCGTCCCGCTGAACTTCGGTGACGGCTTCTCCTCGGTCTTCTCGCCGAGCGGAAGTGCGCGGCTGTACCTGAACTCAAGCCCAATCCTGGAGCTGAGCTTCGCGGGCAAACTCCGAGGTCGTCCGAACGCTGAGGTCTACCTTGGCCGGATGAACTTGGCGAACATCGGCGGCGCGCTGCAGATCGTCGATAAGCCGGTCAACGGTAAGAGCATTGAGGACCCGACCGCGGGCAACCCGTTCGTCCTCCTGCCGACGCAATTCAGCGAACGGCTCCTCAGCGAAGGCGGCGGCACGTACCGCGCTCGTGGCGTGGCCTGGAGCCGAGCCGCTGGCGTTGCCCTCACACAGTTGGTTCCCGGTAGCACCGTGCGGCAACCGGTCCTGGTCCCGAACTCTCTGAAGGTAGAGCGACAGAGCGGGTTGATGGTCTTCGACTCCCGCCTCGGCGGCAAGGTCTACATCGATCCTGAACTCGGTACGGTCAAATTCGTGGGTGGTGTCCCAGGTCCGAGCGCGGATCTGCGCATCACTTACCAGCCGGCGTTCCTCCGGGTCACCCCGGGCGGCGCGGCGGCATACAGTGCGGTGAACGGCCTCTTCGACAGCCGGTTCGTCAGCGAGTACGGCTCTTGGCGCAACGCTAACAACTCGCTCGCCACTCCGGACACTCAGGCACGCAACGACCGGTATTTCTTCGCTTACGGGCGAGGAGCCTCCGGCTCTGGCGTGACTGCACGCCCATACAGCACGACGATGCGCCTCGGCGTTCGCCTTCCAACGCGGATGGCCACCGATGCCAACGGCAATCTGGCAAAGCCTGTAATCGTGACCGGCAACTCGATGCCCTATCAAGTCGACCCGGCTAACGGCCGCATCTACTTCATGGCGGAGGATGAGAACAAGAACGTGAGCATCCAGTACACCGGCGTGGACGAAGCCACGAACCAAGCGGTGGATGAACCTCTGTTCAATGCGTCGGTCTCGTTCGTCCTAGAGAAGGCAGAGACTCCGATTGTAGTGGACGAGGCGGCGAACGACAGTGCACTCACCGCGTTTACCGACCCCTTCACCTACGCGAGCAACGCCAGCGCCGACCGACGGCGCCCGCCGCTCTACTGGCTGTTCTACGTCTCGACCCGTGGCGGTCAGCCGGACGTGTACTTCCAGACGATCGCCCCGCAGTACTCTCCCTTCTCCAATTAGTTGGGAAATTAACAAAGGAAGAGAGAAATAATGGCCAGCCTAAATAGGCTGGCCATTTTAACATTGGAGACCTTTTTCGCAAGTTCAGGCCGAAAAGTTCCCCGCAAAAGACGAAACAGGTCCTTCGACCCGTCACTTTCACACAATCCAACCAGCTACCCAAGTTGACAGGTTGGGTAACCCTCTGATAAGATGGGTTCCCAGCGCGGAAGAGGGTTCCCGACACCACATGGCCAGAAAGCTCACAAGCGTCCTCGGAATCGACATCGGTTCATCCAAGATCAAGGTCTGCGAAATCAAGACCCAAGGTCGGGAGCCTGTCGTCACTGCCCTTGGCATTGCCGACACTCCTGAGGGTGCCGTCGACCACACAGGCATCTTCAACCCCGATGCCGTCGGCGAAGCGCTGAAGAAAGCGATCGCCGACGCAGGCATCAGTACCGGTTTCGCGGTCGTTACCCTAGCCGGTCAGGCCAGCGTCCTCGTTCGCACCCTCGAGGTGCCGAAGATGAACCCGGCCGAGTTGAAGGACCACATGCAGTGGGAGATCAACCGGAACATCCCCTTTGCCGAGTCCACCATCGTCTCGGACTTCAAGCCGCTCGGTGGTGAAGACCCGAACGCCCAGAACATGGACGTAGTGATGGCGATCGCTCCCCAGTCTGCGGTGGACACGATCATCCAGGCCACGAAGAAGGCGGGCAAGAATACGGAAGCCATCGACGTAGAGCCGCTAAGCCTCGCTCGAACGCTCCGGCAGAACTACGACGAAGGCGCGGATAAAACCACCTGCATCGTCGAAGTCGGCCACAAGACAACCTCGATCAACATCTACCACGGCGCCAAGCTCCTGATGCCCCGCCAAGTCCCAATGGGCGGCGAGCTGTTCACACGAGCCATCGCCGACGCGATGGGTGTGGGTCTGGAAGAAGCCGAGCAGACGAAGCGCGAGCACCTCGTGATCGGCGAAGACATCGCCGACCGGTTGGCTGCGCCGGCCTCGTTCGATACCGGCTTCGGTGCGCCGAACGCCACCCAGGAATTCAATCAGTTCAACCCCTTCGCGGACGATGTCCCGGCCTATGTCGCAGAGGACACCCCTGGCGACCTCGGGTATGCCCCCGTAGCGCCCTTGGATGCCGATCTGGGCGATTATCCGGCCCCGGCTTCGATGGATGCCGAGCCAGCTCCATTTGCCGCGCCGGAGCCCGTCTACGATGCTGCCCCGATCGCCGTGAGCGACGATCCTGTCGTAACCGCCGTCCTGCCTGTTCTCGAGGAATTTCTCGGTGAAGTTCGCCGCTCGATCGACTACTTCCGCAGCCGTGGCGGCGAGGTCGAGATCATCTACCTAACCGGCGGCGGAGCGAAGCTTAAAGGGCTTGATGTCTTTTTGAGCCGTTCGCTCGGCATTCCGTGTGACTCCTACGACCCCTTGCGGCGTCTTAACACCAACATACGCAAGGTCGCGCCGACGTTCGTTGACGAACATCGGAACGAGTTCGCTATCGCGATCGGCAACGGCCTGCACATCTTTTTCGACTGAGACCGCGGGATGAAGCTCAACCTATTACCAACAACCGAAAAGAAGTCGCGTCAAGGCAAGACGGCGATTGTCCTTGCGATGCTAATCGTGCTCGGCTCTCTTGCCGGCGCGGCGGCGTTGACGTTTATTCCGAAAACGAAGCTGGAGGCGGCGAAGGAGCCTATTCCGGCGCTCGAAAAGCGAGTCGCCGACAATCAGGCGACTTCGGCGAAGGCCGATGAAGTGATTGCGACGGCGGCGGACGTGATTCGCAACGCGCAGCTTGCGAAGGCGATGATCGATCACAACGATGCCTATCCCAAGCTGTACGACGATCTGAAACGCTATATCCCCGCCTACTATCGGATTCAGTCGATCAACGCGGTTCCTCTTGGTGAGGGTGTTTCTCAGATCACTCTCGTTGGAACGTTGTCCGGTTATCAGCGCTACGCGGATCTGATGCTGGCTTTGATGCGATTCAAGGATGCCCAGACGATCACGCGGGCTGGCTACAACTTGAACGATCCGATCGTCCCTGCTCTCGATCCGACGGATCAGAAGGGCAAGATGATCAAGCCTGGCGACGGCCCCATTCCGGACGACGGCCTTCAACGGCTTGCCTACTTCCAGGCGCAAGCGTCGGCTGCGCCCAAGGGCTACCTGGGCACGGGCGGCTTCGGCTCCGGTACCGACGAGGTTCGCGGCGCGCTGCCGAACGCGTCGGTTGTGACGATTACGATGAATGTGGCGCGGGATCTGCGGGTGCCTCTCGCGGCTGACACGCTCCGCGCCGCTCCGGCAGGTGCCGGTGGCGTCGGTTCTGCTGTTCCTTCAGGATTTGGCGGGCCGGGAGTACCGGGCGCGCCAGGCGGCGGTTTTGGGGCTGCGGCGCCGCAGGGCCGGGGCGACTAGGGAGAACGACGATGAAGCTGAGTTTTTGGACCATTATCATCATGGCGATCAGCATCGCCGTTGGTATCTTGTCGTTCGCGATTTTCCATCAGTGGGTCCCCACGATGGCGGTTGCTCACAACTATGACGTTTACCGGGAGCAACTCGAGACTGAGGCTGCCAAAGAAAAGAAGGTCAAGACGCGTGTGGAAAGAGCAATCCAGGCCGTTCAGATTAAGACGGATGCTTGGAACGGCTACGTGGCGACCAAGACCCCTTCGCCCTCGTTGGCGGATGGTGGCATTAACCTTAACGTCAACCCTTACCAGCTTACGGTCGACACGCAAAAGTATCGGAACTCGATTCAGCGCGCGGTCGATATCCAAGTTAAGAAAGGCGGCGTGACGGTCGTTACCGCGCCTTCGGTACGGGGCCCGGCCGACACCGACGATGCTGGCGCTTTGTTGGCTGAATACTACAACTACCCCGGTCTCCGGTTCCCGGTGGTGATCTTCGACCTCGGTCAAGTCACCGTCACGGGTACCTATGAGCAGATCATGGCCAATGTCCGATCTTACAAATCGATGCCGCGTTACCTCGCGGTCACGGATGGCCTTGCAATTAGCGGCACCTCGCCGCATCTGACCGGCACGTATACGCTTTCCATCGTCGGATTTATCCGCGGAAAAGAGATCTTCCCTGCGGTTCCGTCCGGCGGCGGTGCGGCGGCAGCGGGCGGTGGGTTTGGTGCGCCGGCCGGACTCGGCGGTGGCCCTGGTGGCCCGGGTCGGTTCCCGGGTGCGCCTCCCGGATTTGCGCCGGGTGGTCCGGGTGGGCCTGCCGGTCGGCCAGGAGATGACAGATGATGATCGTGATCAAGAACAAGGCCCCGCGGATTCTTTCGCTCGCCGCGCTTGCCGCCGTCCTGACGGGGTGCAATATCACCGGAGCGATGACGCCGCCATCCAGTATGCCGGCGGGGGTTGCCCTCAAGGTTGGAAAGGGTGCCCAATTTACGGCTCCCAACTCCAACGCCGGAATTCCCGTGCCTGCGGCCACTGATTCCGGGCGGCTCGCGATGCTGGTCAAGACGCGAAACGCTGGGGGTGCTTTCGGTGTGCCTCGGAGCGATCCCTTCGCGTTGACGGCGGAGGAGAAGAATTTTGAGAATCAGCAGACGGTCGAAAGATTCTTTGCTGGCAACGGCGGCTTCGGTACTTTTGTGACGGCGAAGGAAGATACGGACGAAGTGGTGGAGCCACTGGAGCCGCAGCCTTACCGCCGCCTTTCGGGCATCGTCGTTGGGGATTCGGTCCTCGCGATTCTTGAAGAAGAAGGGAAGACGCCAATCATTGTGACGCCGGGAATGATGATCCCCAACAGCCCCTGGCGGGTTGTGTCGATCGATCAGGACAAGGCGATCCTTCGGCGGTCTGGAAAGACGAAGCCGAATCAGATTATCGTTCGCCTGGAGCAGCCACGGTTTAACCCGGCGGCTCAAGGCGGCGGCGGGAATTTCCCTGGAGGGCCTCCCGGAGGAGGCAATTTCCCGGGCGGACCTCCCGGTGGCTTTGGTCCGGGCGGCCCTTCGGGTGGCCCCGCCGGTCGTGGTGACTAGAATCGGCGTAATATGAAGAAAGGAATCGACAATCGCCGTACCGCTAAGTGCGGTCGGACTTCTGAAGGTACGGAGAAGGGACAATGACTAAAACACTAAGATTTGCCTTCGGGGCCGCTCTCGGCGTGCTATTGCTCGCTGGGATCCCCACTGCCGCGTTCGCTCAAGACGATCCCGGGCAGAAGAACATTGCGTCACTCGAGTTCGAGCAGACCGACGTCCGAGAAGCGCTTCGCGCGCTCTTCAAGAACGTGGGCGTCAGCTACACAATCGCGCCGGAAGTCCAGGGCACCATCACGGTTAGCCTGAAGAACGTTCCGTTCGAAACCGCGCTGCAGAACATTACTCGCCAAGTCGATGCCACCTATCGCATCGAAGGCGGCGTGTATCAGATCGTAAAGCGCGAGGAGGTCCAAACGACCACGACAAATCCAGGGGATCTTCCCCCTGCAAGCACGAACAAGGTTCGACGCCGCATCAAGATTCGCTACGCCGATCCGCAGTTCATCGCGACTCTGCTCGGCCCGGCCAACGGTAGCCAGAACTTTGGTCTGGCCCCCGAAATTTCGACGGTTAGCAATACCCCCGCATCGCAGGGCGGCGGCGGTGGCGGTCTCGGCGGCGGTCTCGGCGGCGGCGGTCTCGGCGGCGGCGGCTTTGGTGGTGGCGGCGGCGGTCTCGGCGGCGGCGGCTTCGGCGGCGGCGGTGGTATCGGCGGCGGTGGTATTGGCGGCAGCAGCGGCGGCAGCTTTGGCGGCGGCGGCGGCGGCGGTTTCGGTCGCTGATATCGGGACTTAGTTAACAAGAGGGTTTTGAGGAAACAGAATGCGGATGAATTGGACTAGAGGAGCGGCTCTCTCGACGCTTGCGGCGATGATCGTCGCAGTGTCGGGAAGCGCCATGGCGCAGGATAGCGCCGTCAAAGTGAACGTGGACTTGAAGGACGCGGACATGCTGGTGGCGACCCGGACGCTCACAAGCAAGACCGGTGTGCAGTTCTTGGTGGAACCTTCCACCGAGCCTTTCCAGAAGATCACGCTTAAGATTGGAGACGTAACCGCCGAGGAAGCGATTCGTTACATCTGCCAGGCAGCGGGAGCCGAGTTTAGAAAGGATGAGCACGGCGTGTACATCATTGGGCACCGCAAGGCCACCCTCCCTGAGCCGCCCCCCACGAAAACCAAATCTCCTTCCGTTTTGCGGAAGGTACGCATCCTGAAAGCGAAGGCGGAAGACATCTACGATCAATTCGCCGGTCGCTCGCCCTTCGATCCAGCCAAGGGCTTTATTGAGCTTAAGCGTTTCGCTGAGCTCACTGCCCCCACCAACCGACTGGTTACTCCCGTAGGTACGATCAGCCCCAGCGGTTATACGCAGAACTACCAGCCAGTTGGCGCAAGCCCCACTGGAACACGGACCCTGACGGCTAGCGAGTCTGGCAGCCAAATCGACATCCCTGTCGGTAGTGAAGGTGCTGGTCAAGGCTTCGGTCGCGGCGGCGGCGGTGGCCAGGGTGGCATCGGCGGCGGTGGCCAGGGTGGCATCGGCGGCGGCGGCCAGGGTGGTCCTGGTGGCGGCGGCGGTCAGAACGGTGGTGGTCAGGCTAACCTCGTGGGTGGCCAAGGCCTCGTTCCGGATGGTATCGATTTCATCTCCTACGACCCCACGGACAACAGTCTTGTCGTTCAGGGAACGGAAGAAGCGATTCAGGAACTGCAGACGCGCATCGGCCTATTCGATAACGCTCCTCGCCAGGTCCTGATCAAGGTCGAGTTCATCACGACTACCGACTCGGTCGACCGTTCGTTCGGTACGGAATTCTTGTATCAGCGCGGTACGGTTAACGCCGGTACTCGCCCCGGTTCGTTCGTTCGAGCTGGCGATCCGGTCTTCCTCAACTACGCCAACGGTAACGTCTCGGGACGTCTGCGAGCCTCGCTGGTAGAAGGCAAAGGCAAAGTTGTCAGCGCGCCGATTATTCGGACGATGAACAACCAGCCCGCGTCGATCCAAGCGCAGGTCACGCAGTACATCTTCATCAACAACGTCGCCGCCACGGGCAGCGTCGTCATCAACACGCCTCAGCTGTTCCCGATCACGGCTTCAACGTCGCTCAGCGTTGCTCCTCGTATCAACGATGACAACACGATCACTCTCTTCCTGAACCCTCAGATTCAGGCCTTCGTCGGCACGTCGATCAGCCCGGACGGTTCGCAGATTCCTAACCAGACCTCGCAAGCCATCTCGGTGGTCGCTCGAGTCCGAAACGGAGAAACGATGGTCCTCGGCGGCCTCGTCTCGAAGAACGACGACAACAGCAGCAACAAGGTGCCCGTGCTCAGCGAACTGCCAATCATCGGCCAGTTCTTCCGCACCAGCACTCGCCGGAAGACGAGCAGCGAACTGCTGATCTTCGTGACTCCGACCATCGTGGACGAAGACACCACCGGAAACCCCGGCGGGCCGTAGTCCCTCAAGACGTCGGCCCGACCGACACCACGGGTGGTTGTTCGCTCTGCGCGCAACCACCCTTCGTATTTAGAATGGAGCGCACTTGGATCCTGGTCGGCATGATGGGGGCAGGGAAATCGTCCGTCGGCCGTCTCGTTGCCGAACGGGCCGAACGGGATTTCAACGACACCGATAGCCTCCTCGTGCACCGCCTCGGACGGACGATTCCCCAAATCTTCAAGTTGTACGGCGAACAAGCGTTCCGCGACCACGAAACCAGCGTCCTCCGCAGCCTCGAACCGGGATCGATGGTCCTCGCCACCGGAGGTGGAACCATCCTCCGCCCCGAGAACTGGGATGAACTGCGGCGGCTTGGCACCACCGTCTATCTCAATGCCTCCGTCGACACCCTCATCGGCCGGCTCGAAAGAACCCGCTATCGCCGCCCGCTCCTATTGGCCGACGATTGGGAAGTTCGGATTGCGGAACTTCTCGAGCAACGCCAGCCTTTCTACCGTCAGGCGGATCTTTCCGTCGTGGTCGACGATATGAGCAGTGCCGAAACAGCGGAGAAGGTTCTTGAAGCGGTGAAAGGCCAATGACGATCCGTCATTCCGGAGGAAGCTATGAAATCGTGGCAACCGACTTCGCAAACGCGTTGTCGAACCTTCCCTCCGATTGCGTTGTGGTCACGGATGAAAACGTGGCCGCCGTAGCCCCTCTCCCAGACCTCCCGACCCTTGTCCTGCCCGCCGGAGAGGCAACCAAAAGCCTGGAATGGTTCGGTAAATCGCTCGGCTGGCTGGCCCAAAATGGCGCCTCCCGCCGCACCACCATCGTCGCCCTTGGCGGTGGAGTCGTGGGGGATTTGACCGGCTTCGTCGCCGCCGCCTACATGCGCGGTGTCCCCTGCCTCCAAATCCCAACCTCCCTCCTCGCCATGGTGGATTCCAGCGTTGGCGGGAAAGTCGCCGTCGACCTTCCGGAAGGCAAAAACCTCGCCGGTGCCTTTTGGCCCCCCGCCGAGGTCAGGATCCCTCTCGACGCCCTCACAACCCTCTCCGATCGCCAGATCACCAACGGGCTCGCGGAAGTCCTGAAGTACGGCTTCATCATGGATGAGCCGATCCTGAACGATCCGCTCGCCGACACCCGCGCCACCGTCCTCCGCTGCGTCGCCCTCAAAGCGCAAGTGGTCGAGGAAGACGAGTACGAGACCAACGGACGTCGCGCCATCCTAAACTTTGGGCACACCGTCGGCCACGCCATCGAGCGGCTCACGGGCTACGGTCCCATCCTCCACGGAGAGGCGATCGCGGTGGGGATGACCATCGAGGCCATCCTCGGCGAGCGAATCGGTATCACCGAAAAGGGAACCGCCGACCGAGTCCGGACCACACTGGCCGAAAACGGCCTCCCCGTCCATCATCCGATCGTGCACGATGTTGAGTCGATGCTCGCCGCCATGCGGGGCGACAAGAAGTCCGTCGGCGGCCGTCTGGCATTTAGCCTATTGACCTGCGTAGGAGATTGTAAACTGGTCGCGGACGTGCCGGAAGCCGACGTGCGGCGCGTTTTGGAAGCTCCATGACGAATCTGCGCACCGCTTTCGCCTCGCTCGTGGTCGTGCTGCTGGTCCTCGGCTGGGGACGAGCGGCCACGGCGGCGATGAGCGGCGAAGCCAAAGAATGGGCACATCTCGTTGATGGACCCCAGGCCGGACCGATTCGGCTCCTTGCGCTGGTAATCCTGTTGGGCGCGATTGCCCTGAGCTTCGTCAAGGAAAAGGAGACGACGCCTTGATCGGCACCGTTCTCGCCGGGCGGTACGAAGTGAGCGCCCTCGTCGCCGATGGGCCTATTTTTTCGCTCTTTCGGGCGCGGGATCGCATCACCGGTCGCGACGTCTCTCTCCGCCTTGTCCGCTCCCCCTTCGACGGTCAGCAGGAATTTGTTGACGCCTTAGGCAAAGCCGTCGAAAAGGTCGCCTCGATTGGCCACGCCAACGTCGAACGCCTTATCGAACTGGACCGGTACGAAGGTCAGACGTACATCGTCGGCGAATGGACCCAGGCTCCGGCCCTCGCCGACCGCATCCGCAAACTCGCCCCTTTCTCCGCCCCGGTGGCGGTCGCCGCCGCCCTCGCCGTCTGCCGTGGACTAGATGCCTTCCATAAGCTGGGGGTCGTCCATGGCGACGTCGGCCCCAGCACCGCATGCCTGATGGCTGACGGGGAAGTGCGGCTCCAGATGGGCGGGCTCTGGGAAGCCTATAGCTCCAGTCCTACTGCCGGCGCGATGGTTCTCCCGACGTTAGCCCCCGCCTTGGCCCCCGAAGTGGGCAAAGGGGCGATGCCAAGCCTGCGGAGTGACGTCTACGCCGTCGGCGTCCTGCTCTATGAACTCCTCACCGGTCGCAAGCCGTACATCGGCGATACCCCGCTAGCCACTGCGATGCGGCACAGCACCGACCCCACGCCGCACGTGCGCAGCCTCAACCCCAGCGTCCCCATGGTGCTGGATGAAATTGTCGCCAAGGCGATGGATAAAGAGGCCGAAAACCGCTATGCCAGTGCGGGCGAAATGGCCGCTGACCTCCGCCTGATCCAGGACGCCCTTCGCTTTGGCCGAACGCTTAGCTGGCCCCTCCGCGCTGCCGGAGCGTCCGCTCCGCCCGCTCGAACCCCTTCCCAAGGCCGAACGCCCAAGGCCGCCGCTCCTGGCCGCGTCGCGCCCAAGATGACCGCCATCCGGGACGAAGATGACGAAGACTTTGGCAAGCGAGAACGTGACGTCCCCGCCTGGGCCTCCATCGGTTTGGCCCTCGTCGCCTGCGTCGCGGTAAGCCTCCTCGCCGTCTATTTCGTTCTGAACCTGAACCGGCCCCGTCTTGTCGCCGTCCCGTCGCTCAACGGACTCACCACCGCGGAGGCGCGAACCTCCCTGGAAAGAAATAAACTCCAAATGCGGGTGGACAGTGACAAAAAATCCAACGACAAAGTCGCCGTGGATCACATCGTCGAGTCCGACCCTCCTGAGCGCTCTCGGGTTCGTGAAGGCTCCACCGTAATGGTCGAACTGTCGGCCGGACCCGCTCAAGTCTCGGTTCCCGATCTTGTCGGCCTAACCCCCGATTCCGCCCGCTCGCAATTAGAAAAGATCGGGCTGAAACTGGACGACACGGTCGAGCGACAAAATCGCCCCCCTGCTAAAGAAGGCACGATCCTCGCCCAATCTCCGGAAGCAAACAAGAGCGTCGCCCGGGAAGGCATGGTCAAGGTCACGATTCAGGACGGCTCCCAACCCGCCCCGGAGATCCACAGCTTCGAATACAACCTCAAAGACGCCTTGAGCGATCTCACGAAGTCGGCCCGCGTCAAGGTCGAGGTCGAGGATATCGACGGAGTGCGGGAGGTCTTCAACCGCCGCCGTTCGCCCGGAGAAACGCTCGAAGTCCCCGCCCCCGCGCGCGGCGATAAGGCGGTTTTCCGAATCTATTACGACGGCAAGCGTGTGCGAACCGTAACCCAAAAGTCGGATGGCTCCGCCCCCGAAACCACAACCCCATGAGACTTGCGCCCTCCATCCTCAGCTTCGACCTCGCGAACCTTCGGGAAACTCTCCCCGCGCTCGAAGCGGTGGGGGCGGACGTCTTGCACCTGGACGTCATGGACGGCCAGTTCGTGCCTCCGATCACCTTTGGCGATGCCTTCGTCGCCGCTCTGCGCCCCCTCGTCAAGTTCAAATTCGAGGCGCACCTCATGAGCCGCACGCCAGAGGCCCAGTTCGAGGCCTTCGTCAAGGCTGGCTGCTCTCGAATCGTCTTTCACACGGAAGCCACCGTCCACATCCATCGCCACCTCCAATCACTGCGCGCAATGGGCGTCGAAGCTGGTCTCGCCATCAACCCTGCCACCCCTGTCGAAGCGATCCTCCCCGTTTTGGACGAGATCGACCTCGCCCTGGTCATGACCGTCAATCCAGGCTACGGCGGCCAAGAGTTCCTGCGCTTCACCCTCGACAAGGTGAGGAGGCTTCGTGCCGCTCGTCCAGATCTCACCATTCAGGTCGATGGCGGGATCGCTCCGGCAACCATCTATGAAGCCCGCGAAGCGGGCGCCGACCTATTTGTGGTCGGAAGCTTCCTTGCCAAGGCACCCGATCTGGGGGCGGCGGTGCGAGATCTGGAGGCGGCATGGCGCGGCGAATAACCTCCGCCCTGATGGTCCTGGCGTTCCTCCTCACCCTTTCCTGGCCCCTGGAGTTCCGCAACAAGCCCAAAGCTTCCGATCCCTTGGCCGACCGTAAAGCATTTGCCTCCCGGCTCCTCTATCACACCGGTGGCATCGTAATCTGCCTCATCGGCGCCGGCGTCGGCGCCTCGATCTACGTTCGGCAGACCCGAAAGGAATACCGGGAAGAAGCCCTGCGTAATCTGCGAAGCCTCGTGGAAGGCGAGGAGCCGCCCGCATGACCGCCGCCGCCTACATGGACCGCGCGATCCGCGTCTCCCGCCGCGGGTTCCCCGCCCCAAACCCCCATGTCGGCTGTGTCCTCGTCAAGGACGGCGTCGTCGTCGGCGAAGGGTGGTGCCCCTACGCGGGAGGGCCCCATGCGGAGGTGATGGCCATCGCGAACGCCGGCGAGGCCGCCCACGGTGCCGATGCCTTCGTCACGCTCGAACCCTGCAACCACTTCGGCCGCACGCCGCCCTGCAGCCTCGCCCTGATCGCCGCGGGGGTTCGCCGGGTCTTTGTCGCCGTCGCCGAAACCAATCCTCGGGCCATGGGTGGGATCGCCCGGCTGGAAGAGGCGGGCATCTCTGTCGAAGTAGGCCTTGGTGCGGCGAAGGCGGCCGTTGCCAATCATCAGTTCATCTTCGCAATGCGCCACCGCCGCCCCTTCGTGGTCGCGAAGGCGGGCTGTGGTCTGGATGGCCGAATCGCCCTTCCCAGCGGGGAATCGAAATGGATCACCTCCCCCGCCGCCCGGCGGGCCGGACACCGTCTGCGGGCTGAGGCCGGCGCCGTCCTCGTGGGCTACCGAACCGCCGTCACCGACGATCCCCATCTCACCGCACGGTTACCAGGGGTCGTCAATCAACCCCTCCGAGTCGTTTTAGACCCGCAAAACGGCCTGAGCGGCTTGGAAATGCTGTTTGACGATGCGGCCCCCACCCTCTGGATCAAAGAAGATCTCTCCCCCGCGGAAGTCGTGGACCGCGTCAGGGAGTCCGGTGCCACCGGCCTTCTCATCGAAGGCGGCGGCCGAACCATCGCAAAATTCCTCGCCGCCGGCCTCGTGGACCGTCTCGAACTGTTCATGGCCCCCCGCGTTTTGGGTGACGGCCCATCCTGGTGCAACGGCCTCGGCCTCGAAAATTTAACGCAGACTCCCGAGTTCCGCCTAAGCGCCACGAAACGGCTAGGTCCAGACCTTCAACTCACCTTTGACCGCATTTAGGCGGGTTGTCTCCGAAGGCCAAACGAAGTCGCTAAGCCCACAAGGCAAAGGCCCATTTCCTCGGCACGAAAGAGCGCGGTTGCCCTCCAATCGCAGAAAGCCAAAGAAATGGGGCAAAAAGACCGAATCAAAGTCGAAATGACAGTGTAATAAAACACTATAACTGTATATCTACATGAGACTAAAAAGTAAAAATATCTAGATTTCAGGTTGAAATAGAAGGCAAATGGTCTCGCTAAGAGCAAAGCATCAGATGGATATCCGCCTTAGAGGTGCCAAAAGTAGCGATCTACCGAGATTCCACCGAGAAAAAACCTACTCTGCCCATCTATAGCAGATATACGGCAGAACGTCGACTAGCCGACAACGCCCAAACCCGCCACCAACACCACAAACCCCCCAAGCACCCAAGCCGCCGCTCCGTTCTTCCCATGAGCAGCCCGAAAGGTTAGAACCCCGCCCGCCAACGAAGCCACCGCCCACCAGCCAAAGAAGTTCGCCGCTGCCGCCCCGCCCGGAAGCGGGCCAACCTCCAGCCATCGCCAGTAGCCCAATCTCCCCGCCATCACCGGCTCCATGCCGAGATCGACCAGCGCCGCCATCAATCCGCCCAGCAACGCCGGACTCCACCACGGCCAAGTCTTTAGCCACGTCGAAGCCGTAAAAACCGCCGACCCCGCCATCAACAACCAGGCGAACGGAAGCAGTAACGGAAACGGCCCCAACCCCGGCAACCCCACGGTGGGCCACCATCGATCCGTATACGCGTACCGGCCAAACGGAAAGCCCGTCCCCAGCCCCACCAACTCCGCCCCTGTGCCCAACAACAGCGCGATCAGGATCCTGCGCCAAGGCCGATCCACCCCTTGAAGGTAAGGCCTAAACGCCGCCCAAAGGCCGCTCGCCAAAGTAAGTACCGACGCGACCGGCGCAATCGGACCTGGATCCAAATGGGTCTTCATCGTGAAGAACGAACCTAAGAGAGAAAAAGCCACGAGACCCAGAAAAACCTTGGTCTCGCGATCCGGTTTCATTCCGGGAATCCGAGGTCGACGATCCGCGTTCGATGTCCATCCTCGAACCCCAGCGCCGTCGCCAACTCCTTTGCCCGAGGAACGTGGCCAAGCCGCGCCTCTTGAGTTCGGCCCTCGCCGTCGACGAAGCGAATTCGAACCTCGGATTCGGACACCATCGAACACTCCAGGACATCGAGCATCGGGATCCGCACGTAGTCCCGGTCGCCCCCAAGAAGCGGGGAAGAGCGAACCGGGAGGAGCCAGAGATCGCCGCTGGTCAGGATCGCCCGCCAACCGTGTCGAGAAGCCGGAAACTCGCCCGCGTCCGTTCGCCATGCGATCGCGACTTCAAGCGGCGAAAAGGTGTCCCCCAGCAGCTCGGGAAGCGGCGGGCGTCGTTCGATCTCCTGCCGCCAAGCACCGTACGCCCACACCGTCGCCCCCAGGCTCGTCGCAAAACCCCAGATCGGAGCCTCGATCCATAACGGAATCCCCGCTAGTCCGGCGGCGACCGGAAGCGTGAGGCGGGAGGTTGAAGCGGCTGGCTTCATGACGATCCGAGCGCGACCCACTGGACAAGCCGCGAGCGCCGTGCTACACTAAGAAGTATATCCACCGGAGAGATGGCTGAGTGGACGAAAGCGCCCGCCTGCTAAGTGGGTAGAGACCTAACAGTTTCTCTCGGGTTCGAATCCCGATCTCTCCGCCAGCTTTTGCTGATATAGTTGGCTTGCTCTCGCTTCTTCTCGGAGTGCCCATGCGCCACCTCGCTTTTTTCCTCCTCCTGGGAACGTCCGTCTCGGCCCTAGCAACGCTTGACCCTAAGCCGTACCTGGCGCTTCGAAAGCAAAACGGCGTTGTCCAAGCCGTCGGCCCCGCCGCCCTGAAGGAAGTCCTCAAGCCGCGCGTCTTCGAACTTCAAGGCTCGATCCAAGGCACCTGCCGCACCGGCGATACCACCGTCCTCCTCTTCCAACGCGCCGATGGCGAGACGCAGGAAGTCGAAACGAAGAATCTTCCCGAATGGCTCGGCCAGTGCAACGATCCCGTTAGGCTCCTCGTCCGCTGCTTCCGCCCCGAGAAAGGCGCGGCGCTCCGCACGCTGCTTCTCGACGCCGCCCCTGAGTTAGACGTCCTTCCCGTGGAAGAGGCCTACTGGCGCGATCTATCCGCCAAACGAAAGGCGGAAGCGGCCGTGAAGTCAAGCCGAGTGACCACGCCAAAGATTCGAGGCTATTCTGCCGGCAGCGGACTCTACGGTCCGATCGGCGGCGGCTCGCGCCACTCAACGGCCCATCGCGACTGGGTTCTGAGCCCCAACGAGGTCGTTCCCCGTTATGCCTCCTTTATCCGCGGTCGAAACCCCAAACTCGATTCGGCCAAGGCGACCCAAATCGCGGAAGCGGTGGTCAACTACAGCCTTCGTTACCGAGTCGATGCTCGCCTAGTGATGGCGATGCTCATTGTCGAAAGCGATTTCGATCCGAACGCGGTCAGCCGGAGTGGCGCGATCGGTCTCGGCCAGCTCATGCCCGGCACCGCCCGCTGGATGGGCGTCCAGAACTCGTACGATACGACGGACAACCTCTACGGCATGGTCAAACTGCTGCGGACCCACATGAACCAGTTCCGCACCAGGGAGTTCGATCCGGTCGTCCTCGCCGCCTATAACGCCGGCGAAGGCGCCGTCCGCCGCGCCGGTGGCGTCCCCCCCTACCGCGAGACCCAAGCCTACGTCCGCCGGGTCATTTCGATCTACGAACGCCTCTGCGGACGGTAAGGGATGTGATCTGAAGTTTGTGGTTTTGAAAGAACCCCTCAAACCGCAAACGTCAAATCACAAACCACATCCCTCACGCCGCGATGCGTTCGCCCTTGCTCGTCGTAATGGCACGGCCCGTGGACTTCACCAGCCAACGCACCACCACCGGTTCCGCCGCGCGCATGGTCGTCAGCGCATTAGGCCGACCGATGCCCGCAGTGTGCCAGGCCGCCCAAACATAGGCCCGGCCATCGGCAAGCGGTACCAAGGCGAGGGTGGCGGCACGGGCGCGCAGCGCCTCCTTGCCGTCAAGCCGGGTGTCGCTCCGGGCATCGCCGATCCAGACCAACGGTCCGCCCGCTGCCGCCCATCCCGAAAGACCGGACCCGTTCTCATGTCGCATCGCGTCCGGGAGGCCGCAAGGCGGGCCGTAGCGGCCCAAAGCGGTCGCCCCCAGGGCGCCGACGACGCCAAACTCGACACTGTCCGCGCCAATCGTTCCGGCCAACGCATACGCCACCTCATCCGGCGAGTCTCCGCCTTCGACCAGCGTGACGCGAAGTTCGGCCGCATGGCGTCGCCTTCGCTCGATTTCCGCCTCCAGGCGGTCGGAAAGCTTGCCCGATAGAGCGTCCGTCATCCCTGCCAGTCCCTCACGGCTCTCCGACGGAGTCCAAACCGCGCCGACCGGACGGCCGGCGGAGAAAAGAAGCGTGGCCCCCTTCTCTTGAATCTCCCGGGCATTCTGGATCGGCTCCCGAAGTTCGTCCGGAATCGTGCCCGCACTCCCGACCAGATCCCATCCTTCGTCCGTTGGAGCAAAAATCGCCGCCCCTTCGGAGGACGTTGCGTCGCGCAAGCACTGAGCCATGGCTTCTGGGCTGACCGCTTTCACGATGGCGACGGTGTGAGCGTCGTCCTTGGCCCGCTGTTCGAGAACGTTGTAGGCCTCTCGGAGGGCACGAAAACGTCCCCGTAGCTCCGCCGACTCATCGACAACCGGACCTTCCGCCACCGGGACTTCAATCATTCCGGGCATCGCGAGGAAGAGCCCGAGAACAAGCGCGCAACCGGCTTGAATCAGAAGGGCGGTGGGCGGCTCGGTTCGGTAAAGAATGGCGTAAGCCCCAACCAGCGCGAACGCGGCCGCAAAGGCTCCCGCCGCCCAAGGCGCCCGGTGACGGGCCGCAGCCCAGGCATAGGGCAAGAGAACGAGAAATCCTAGGCTGTCGGCGCGTCCTGAATCCACCAGAAGAAGCGCCACCGCAAACCCTTCAAGCGAAGTGTGTAGCCCCGCCCCCGCTCCATCGTAGAGACCGCGCGAAGCCAATGCATGGCCGATCAGCGCCAAAACGCCAATCGTGATCGCGATGCCGACGGCAAAGCTAAAGCCGAAAGCGCCGGTCGTTCCGGCCAACAGAATGATGGCTCCGGCAAGGAGGATGCGGGCACCGAACTCAAGCATAGGGGTTATGATCTTTGTCGGTAGAAACCGGTGGTTTCACGAGGGCGCTAACACGGCAAAATAGGCCATGCGGGAATGGCTCCTCGAAAGCTTCAAATACGACCACTGGGCTAATCGGATTTGGGCCGATTGGTTGGCCATCGTCGCCGACGAGCGGCTCCTGGAACTCGGAAACCGCCAGGCGGCCCTCCCCGACTTTCCCGAAGGTCCCGCGCGGGCCAATGAAGTTTTCTGCCACAGCGTCTGGGCAAACGCCGTATGGCTCCGCCGGATCGGAGAGGACATCCTCTTCGAGGGCTACGACCCCGCGCAATGGTTGGAAACCATTCTCGCCGGGTGGATGCGCGTCTTCCAAACTCGCGATCTCGACGAACGGATCGAGTACTGCAATTTCCGCGGAGAGCCCGGGAATCTATCGATCTCCGAGATCGCGCGTCATGTGATGGATCACGGGGCCTACCACCGCGGCCAACTCCGTGAGATCTGCGATGGCCGAGATTTCCCCCAACCCAGTCCTGTCGGCTACTTCATGTCCCTGCACGCGTAGAAGATCCGTGGCGCAACGTACGGTGGTGGTGGTCGGGGCCGGTTTAGGTGGCCTCGCCACCGCGGCAAGGCTCGCCCATCGCGGCTACCGCGTCGTCGTTCTGGAGAAGACCGATCAGATCGGCGGTCGGAACCGGAGCGTGCAGGTCGGAGACTGCCACTTCGACGGCGGCCCGACGCTCATGATGATGCTGGAGCCCTTCACCCGGCTTTTCCGCGACCTTGGCGAGTGTCTGGAAGACCATCTCGAGATCACCCTCTGCGATCCGAGCTACCGCGTCTTCTACCGCGATGGCACCCGAATCGACGGCACCCCAAACGTCGCCCAAATGGTCCGTCAAATCGAAGCTCTCAGCGGGCGGAAGGACGCGGAGAACTATGCCGTCATGCTGGGCGAGTTGGCCGCGCTCTACCGCGATTCCATCCCGAACTTCGTCCGCCGCAACTGGAATTCGCCTCTCCAGGCCCTCAAGCTGCGTCACCTGAAAACGGTCGCCGAGCGGCGGATGTTGGGCAACCTCTACGCGGGCATCTCCCGCTACATGGACGACGAGCGGCTGCGAATGCTCTTCTCGTTCCAAACCATGTACCTCGGCCTCTCCCCGTTTGATGCCCCGTGGGTCTACGCGGTCCTGACCTACATGGAGTACGGAGAAGGCATCTGGTACCCGAAGGGCGGCGTCGTCGAGATCTCAACGGCCATTGCCAACTTGGCCGAAGCCCGTGGCACCGGAATCCGGCTTTCGTCACCCGTGACAAAGGTCGACGGAACGACCGTAACCCTGGAAAGCGGGGAGCAGATCGTCGCCGACCACGTTGTGATGAACGCGGACCTCCCCTACGCCGAGCAGGCCCTCCTCGGCAAACCGGCCAAAAAGCGTCGCTACTCCTGCTCGGCCTTTCTCCTCTACATCGACTACGCTGGCGAACTCCCCGCCCTCGAACACCACAACGTCTTCTTTGGCGCGAATTTCAAGGAGAACCTGGAGGCGATCTTTCACCGCCAACAGCGGCCCGACGATCCAGCGTTCTACGCCTGCGTCTCTTCGAAAACCGACCCCGATAAGGCCCCGGAGGGCCACTCTAACCTCTTCCTCCTCATCCCCTGCGCCAATCTCGACCGTCCTTGGTCGGAGGAAGATGCGGCCGCCCTCCAGAAATCGGCATTCGACCGTCTGAATACCGAAGTCGGCTTTGACCCCACCCGCATCGCGACCATCCGAAGTCTAACCCCGGAGGATTGGCAAAACGACTTAAACCTGGAGCGCGGTGCGGCCTTTGGCCTCTCCCACGACTTCCTCCAATCCGCCTTCTTCCGGCCCAGTAATCGCGGTCCGAAAGGTGTCACATACGTTGGCGCATCAACCATGCCCGGCAACGGGATGCCGATGGTCCTGATCTCCGCAGAGTTAGCAGAGGAAAGAGTCCTAGAGGCGTTAGGCCCTTAAGTAAGTCGCCGCTTCCATTTCCCGAAGCTCCAAGCTCAACGCGACCTCATTGGCCTCAAGCGAGGCGGCAAAGAAGTGTTTCAGGATGGCCAACGCTTCCTCGGCCATTCTTCGCCGAAGCTCCAACGGTCGCCCACTGAGAACCATCAGCGTACAGTGGGCAAAGCCGGCGGGTGCGCCTTCCCCCATGACCCAGGTGCTCCGCAACGTGTGATACGCCTTCAACGACGCGGGGGCGACCGTTTCCATCGTGGCCAGCGAGGCAACCAGGGCCTCAAGAATGTCCGGGATGTCGGCATTCTCGGGGAGGTCGGCAGTCGTCTCCAAATGGATGTGCGGCACGTTAGATTTGTACGTCGTCTCGCGGACTTTAGTTGGCCTTAGCGGGGCACAACTAGAATCGATTCCGGAGTCTGACTCTCTCCGAGACCTTTAACGCACGCTTCGCGGAGGGTGACCGCGCAGACCGCAAAGTGGGAGACCGGGGTCACGTGGGCCCGCAGATGCTCCCCACCGTACCAGACCGAAGCGTCCAGAACACCTTCCTGCTGAAGGAGAAATTCTTCGATTCTTTTTGGATCGCTCGACCGTCTCATGTCCTCTATTATGGTAGGACTACCGGAAACTTGAGGAAAATTTTGCGACATGCGTCGCAATAATTAACGCATTCGAAGAGTACTTATTCTAGTTCACCGTGTTAGGTGACGCTTGGTGAAGCTTTTTGCCATCGCGTAAACTGGTGAAGTGCCGTACTTTCAAGGCAAGCCGACCGAATATGTCTTGCATTACGTGGGCGGCAAGGTCCGTCACCAGGGTCCTGGCGCGACCTTCTGGTACATGTCGTTCAACTCGACCATCGCCGTCGTTCCAACAAATATTCAAGACGCATCCTTCGTTTTTCAGGACGTCACCTCTGACCAGCAGACCGTAACCTGCCAAGGCCAGTTCAGCTATCGGTTTGTCGCCCCCGGCCAAACCGTCACCGGCCTTAATCTCACGATCAACAAGCGGAACGGGGCCTACGTCTCGAACGATCTTGAGAAGCTTTCCCAGCGTTTGGGCAACGCGCTTCGGCTTGCCGCCAGTTCTGAGATTCAGCGGCGAAGCCTCGCGTTGAATCTCCGCGACTTCAGCGAGTTCAGCACGCAGATTCTGGATCGGGTCCGGGAGAATCCGCTTTTGAAGGAGTCCGGCGTGGAAGTCCTGACGGTGTCCGTTCTTGGCGTCCAGCCGATTCCGGAAGTCGCGAAGGCGCTGGAGGCGGAGTTCCGCGAGAACCTGCTACGCAAGGCCGACGAGGCCGTCTACGCCCGACGGGCGGCCAGTGTCGACGAGGAGCGGAAGATCAAAGAAAAGGAGCTTGCGACCGACCTCGCAATCTCCGAAGGTCGGAAGCGGCTGATCGAGCAGGAAGGCGAGAACGAGATCACCAAAGCGGAAGCGCGTGGAAAAGCGCTGGAGATCGAGTCCCAATACAAGAACGAACAGATGAAGAAGGAACTCGACCTCTGGGCCGAACTCGAACCCGCCCAGATCGCCGCCCTCGGTTTCCGTCTACTCGGAGTCCACGGTGCGACTAACCTCACGATTACGAGTGAAGTCATGAGCGCCCTTCTAAACGGTACGAAACCGGCCAAAGAATGAGCGCCTTCGAAAAAGTCTGTCTGATCGTCAAGGAGACACCCCTCGAAGGCCTCAAACAACGGTACGGAAGCAAAGACCAGGCCCGCTTCGTCCTGGAACAGAGCCACGCTTCATTCGATGGATACGAGCGGTTCGATTCCATCTATCGGCGAACCCTGGAGTTCATCCGTGCCAACGTGCCGGGCGGAACCCGGGTTACCATCGTGGACTTTAGGTACTTACCCACCTACCAGTTCGATCCGAACGCCCTGATGATCACCGTAGGGCCGGACGGCCTCGTGGCCAACGCCGCCAAGTATCTCGGCGAGCAACCGCTGATCGCCGTGAATCCCGACCCGACGACCATCGACGGGGTACTCGCCCGCAACTCCCCTTCGCAAGCGATCGACCTGATGCGGAACCCGGGGATGGCGATTGAGCAGCGCCTTGCCATGGCGCTGGCCCAACTCCACGACGGCCAGACTCTCCTTGCGGTCAACGACCTATTCATTGGCCAGCGAACGCATGTTTCGGCTCGCTACGAGATCGACTTTCAAGGCCGAAAGGAGCAGCAATCCTCAAGCGGCATCATCGTCTCCACCGGCGCCGGATCGACCGGTTGGCGACGCTCTGTGCTCACCGGTGCGTCGGGCATCGTAGCAGACGCAACCCATTCCACGAACGAAGTGGCGCATCGCTATTCTTTCCCTCCAGATACTCGACAACTCGCTTTCGCCGTCCGAGAGCCCTTCGTGAGTCGCGCCTCCGCGGCAGGGATCGTGGCAGGAACGGTGCAAGAGAACGACCGCCTGATCATCACCTCCCAAATGCCGCAGAACGGGGTGATCTTCTCGGACGGCATCGAGTCCGACTTTCTAGAGTTCAACAGCGGAGCGGTCGTTCGGGTCGGTCTGGCCGAAAAGACGGTTCGCCTCTGGTCGCACCGCTAGAGGGTTGGGCATGCATGGACCCACGGGGCCTCACGCCTCATCGCCTCTTCAGCCGCCTTTGCTTGTTCCTCGTTGGCGAACCGCCCAAACACCACCGAACCGGACCCGGTCAGGGCGGCATCCTCCGCACCGTGAACTTGGAGTCTTTCGATGAGATCCAGACTCGCGCAGGGGGCGACACGTTCGAAGTCGTTGTATAGAAGGTCTTCCTCGGGGAAGTCGGCGAACGACCGCGACTTCTCGTCCAGCTTTCTGAACATCTCCGCCGTGGGACAGCCTTGCTCTGGCCGAGCGAGAACCAGCCAGCGGCGCGGTAGATCCGGCAACGGCTCTAACCGCTCTCCATACCCTTCGGCCCTCGCCCGGCCTCCAAAGAGGAAGAATGGGACATCGGCCCCGATCTGCAGCGCGACCTCAAGCAGAGTCTCACGCGGCAGATCTTGCCCAAAGTGCCGAAGAATGCCCGCCCCATCGCTACTCCCGCCGCCCAGACCGCTTTCCGATGGGATGCGCTTTTCGACACGGATTCGCTGCGGCGGGACATCCCGATGCTCGCGCAGAAGGCGTAGTGCCTCAGTAACCGTGTTCTTCGCCGGAACTCCCGGGACGCTAAATGTCACTTCGTCGGCTTCTGCAGGCTCAATGGCCAGAGTATCGCAAAGGTCGATCGCTTGGAAGATGGTCCGCAAAGGATGCCATCCCCGCTCGTCGGGGGTTCCGACGGCGAGGAAGGTATTGATCTTTGCAGGACACTCAACGGTCACGGCTCATATTGTAGCGGGTCAGCTTTCCCGACGCCGTCGCAGAATCGCGAAGACACCCAAGCCAAGTGCGGCCAGCGAGGTCGGCTCGGGAACCACTTCAACCACGCCGAAATGGTCGCCGTACCCGGCCTGGGCGTCGGCGTAGTCGCCGCCGTCGTTCCACCGGCTGGACTCTCCAAACCCTGGTTGAATCATATGGACGTAATCCTCGTTGCCATTATTATTGGGCTCTCCGGGATTGAAGTTCCGGTAAAGAGAGGTGGATCCGTCCGCCCAGACAAACGTCCCTTCGACGGCCACGTCGTTCAGTCCAATCCAGAGGTTGCGGGGACTACCGCCAAAGGATGAGAACGTCGAATAGACCCACGCGTCCTCGGAAGCATCTTCGATCGTCGCAATATGGCCTCCCATCGAAATGGCCACGCTCTCCGCACTGGTCCAGTTCGAGTTGGAGAGAAGGCTATAGGTGTGGCCGCCATACGTCGCGCTGGTGAGCACGGTCTGGGCCGACGCGCCGGCGGCAACGGAAGCGACGAGGGCCAAGAGCATAGTACGCATGTCCTCATTATCATGGAGATCAGTCGGTATGCAACATGAATTTGCCGATTACCTGTAAAAGTAACGATGATCGAGAATGCAAACTTGCTTTCCATAAGGTTCAAGACGGAAAGATGCCCCGGGATCAAAGATCCCGGGGCATCTTCTAAATCTCACCTGAGATTTACTGACCGACGAGCTCTTTCTCCGGCTCGGCGCCGCCTTCGGCTTCCTTGCGTTTGAAGATGACCGTCTTGCCGTCTTCCGTATCCGCGAGGATCGCATCGCCCTTCTGGAAGCGGCCAAGGAGCAGCTCCTCGCTGAGAGGATCCTCGATGTAGCGCTGGACGGCGCGGCGCAGAGGCCGGGCGCCCAGGTTCGGGTCGTAACCCTCGGAGACGAGCAGGTCCTTCACCGCGTCGGAAAGCTCGATGGTCACTTCCATCGCCTTGGCCGACTCGTTCACTCGCTTCAGGTAGAGCTCGGCAATCTGCAGAATCTCTTCCTTCTTCAAGTGGGTGAAGACGATCGTTTCGTCCACACGGTTGAGGAACTCCGGTCGGAACAGCTTCTTCATCTCCTCGACCATCTTGTTCTTCATCGACTCGTAAAGCTTCGGATCATTGAAATCCTGCACTTCGGTCTTGAAGCCCAAGCCCTTGTCCAGCTCGATCGGGCGGACGCCCACGTTGCTGGTCATGATGATGATCGTGTTGCGGAAGTCGACCGTTCGACCCTGGCTGTCGGTGAGCTGACCGTCCTCCATGACCTGGAGGAGCAGGTTGAACACCTCAGGGTGCGCCTTCTCGATTTCGTCCAGCAAGACCACGCAGTACGGGTTCCGGCGAACCTGCTCGGTGAGCTGGCCGCCCTCATCGTAACCCACGTATCCGGGAGGGGCACCGACGAGTCGGGAAACGGCGAACCGCTCCATGTACTCGCTCATGTCGATCCGGACCATGTTGGACTCCTTCTCGTAGAGGTAGCCCGCGAGGGTCTTGGCAAGTTCCGTCTTGCCCACGCCGGTCGGTCCGAGGAAGATGAAGCTGCCCATCGGGCGCTTCGGATCCTTCAAACCGGAGCGGGAGCGGCGGATTGCGCGGCTGACCGCCGAAACGGCGTCGGCCTGACCGATGATCCGCTGGTGAAGATCGCTCTCCATGCGAAGCAGTTTCTGGCTCTCGGCTTCGACAAGCTTGGTGACCGGGATACCCGTCCACGCCTGCACGATCGCGGCGATTTCGCCTTCGCCAACCTTTGCTTCCGGCTTCTCCGCGTTCTGCCAAATCTCCTCGCGCTCGGCAATCGAATGCTCAAGTTCGTCGAGTTCGGTCTGCTTGGCGTTAAGGACTTCCTCATCCGTGCTGCGCTTGCGCGCATGCTCGAGATCGGATTTCAGTTTCGTCAGCTTGGCCCGGTCGGCGCGAACGTCGGCCGGAGGCAGGCTCATCTGAAGGCGAACCCGCGAAGCGGCTTCGTCGATAAGGTCGATCGCCTTATCGGGCAGCGACCGATCCGAGATGTAGCGCTGGCTGAGGGTGACCGAAGCCTGAAGGGCGTCGTCCGTGATCTCAACCTGGTGGTGCGCTTCATAGCGTTCGCGCAGACCCTTGAGAATGTCGACGGCCTCTTCTTCACTCGGCTCCTTAACCTTGACGGCTTGGAAGCGGCGCTCAAGGGCGGCATCCCGCTCGATGTACTTGCGGAACTCGTCCTGGGTGGTCGCGCCGATGCACTGAAGCTCGCCGCGGGCCAATGCCGGCTTCATGATGTTGGAAGCGTCGATCGCGCCTTCGGCCGCGCCCGCGCCCACCAGGGTGTGAAGCTCGTCGATGAACAGGATCACCGCGCCTTCGGCCTTGCGGACCTCTTCCATCACCTTTTTCATGCGCTCTTCGAATTCGCCGCGGTACTTGGTTCCGGCAACCAGGCCGGCCAAGTCGAGCGAAACGATGCGCTTGTTGCGGAGGATGTCCGGGATATCGCCCTGGACGATGCGCAGGGCAAGTCCTTCAGCGATGGCGGTCTTACCGACGCCCGGTTCGCCGATGAGGCACGGGTTGTTCTTCGTGCGGCGGCAGAGAATCTGCATCACGCGCTCAATCTCGTTTTGGCGGCCGACCACGGGGTCCAGCTTGCCTTCGCGGGCAAGGTCCGTAAGATCGCGGCCGAACTCGTCGAGGGTCGCGGTTTTCGCCGCGCTCGCGCCCGACGGGTTGCCGTTGCCCCGCGAGGAGCCAGCGCCCGAAGCGGAGCCGGATTTCTGCTGGGACTCATTGTCCTGCAGAGCCATGACTTCGCGGCGAGCTCGCTCAAGCTCCACGCCCAGCTTCGCCAGGACGCGGCCGGCGAGGCCGTCGCCTTCACGGATCAGACCCAGCAGCAAGTGCTCGGTGCCGATGTAGTTATTGTTGAGGTTGCGCGCCTCGTCGTACGCAAGATCGATCACCCGTTTCGCACGGGGGGTCAGGGTCATGTCCTGCGAAGGTCGGGCGTCGCCTCGCGGCAACTGCTTTTCGACCTCGACTCGGATGCGGTTCAGGCTGACGCCCAGTTTCTCCAGCACCCGCGCGGCCACGCTATCCGACTCCCGCACGAGCCCGAGGAGGAGATGCTCCGTAGAAACATATCCCTCACCGAACTTCTGGGCCTCTTCCTGCGCGTAGAAAACGACTTTCCGCGCGCGTTCTGTAAAGCGTTGCCACATGTCTATTTTGGTTCCTTAACTCTGCGGACGTCTGTCCGGCTTCTCTCTATACGACTCGCGGGGGCCCTTCGTTAGGCCCGCTCATCACCTTAGTTATCGGCACGTCCTCGCTTAATTGCGAGAGTACCCGTGAGCATCGATTGTTCCCTTTTGCGCATTAGCGCACGCCGACAGTGAATTTCCGACTCCCATTCGCCGGAAACGCCCTGTTTCGCACAGCTTCGCTTCCGGTTCCGGCCCGCTCGTGCGATCTCTCGACGATGCAGTTCTCGGACATTATCCATGCTTATTAGACGAAAGGCGAAGCCTTACATGTTCATTGGTCCTACGGACTATTGAGGCGAGCTACAATGGCCCTATGAAATCTGCCGCCCAGGTGGGGGTTCTCACGGTCGTGGCCTTCGTCCTTTTCGGCGCGGGGGTCTACGTGGTCGGCGGGAGTCTCTTCGCGCAGAAGAAGGACGTTTACACGGTCCTGATGCCCGATGCGGGCGGTCTGTCCAAGGGCGCGCGCGTGTTGATGGCCGGTGTTCAAGTCGGCGAAGTCACGGAAGTTGGGCTGGATGGGCCGCAACTCGCCAAACTCAAAATCGGCCTTAAGCAAGGCACGCAAGTGCCGCACACCATGCGGGCGCTGATCTCCGGCTCCCTGGTTGGGCTGGGCGACACGCCGCTCAATCTGGTTCAGGATCCAAAGAGCCTCACCCAGGCCGGTGATTTTGCTCCTGGCGATACGATTCCCGGAGGCAAGGCCGGCCCGCTCGACTCGATCCTGCCGGACGGCGGCACCGAGCTGTACAGCCAGTTGAACGAGACGCTGAAGTCGGTCCGTGCGCTTCTACAGAACAACGGGCTGCAAAAAGATGTGCGCGCCGTCCTGGCGACGACCCAGGAGACGATGAAGACGAGTCAGGACACCCTGCGCGCCTTCACCAAGATCGCCCTTCACGGCGACCAACTCGTCGCCCAGAATCAGGCCCAGATCGTGGCGATCATCAAGACCGCGGAACGAACGCTGCTTTCGGTCCAAGGCACCGCCGAATCGATCGAACGGTACGCAAAGAGCGGCCACCTCCAGAAGGGAACCGATACGCTTCTCGCGGACGCGCACGAACTCGCTCAGCAGTCTAAGGCAATGCTGGCGGATATCCGCCGCACCATCGACGATCCGACGCTTAACGCCAACCTCCGAACCGCCTCCGCCAATCTGGCCAAAACAAGCGAGGGCCTTCCTGGCTTGGTGGACCAGGCGAACCGGGTGGCCACTAACGTGGCCGATCTAACCGCTAAGAGTCAGGACCTGCCCGGCAAGCTGGGGACCGTACTCGATAAAGCGGCGGAACTAGAAGAGCGCCTGGGCGGCCTCGTCGACAAGTTTGGCGGCGTTCTGGGCAAGAAGCCCCAAGGTCTTCCTCCCATCCAAACCGACCTCGATCTAATCCGGCAAAGCGATCCGGGCTATTGGCGAACGGACCTGAATCTCACCATTCCGACGAGTGACGGCTTTGTCACTGCGGGCCTCTGGGACGCCTTCGGTAGGAACCGGGTCAACCTCCAACTGGGAACGAAGGTGAGTTCCTCGTTCGACTACCGTTATGGAATTTACGCCGGCCGCCCGAGCCTAGGGGTAGACTACAAGTTCGCGCCGAGGTTAGGACTTCGCGGCGACCTGTGGGATATCAACGATCCCCGGTTCGACGCAAGGCTCCGATACGAATTCGGCGGCGGACTGGCCGGCTGGCTAGGCGTGGACCGAATCTTCGCCCACCCTGCTTTGACGGTTGGTGTAGGCGTGAGAAGGTAAGCGGGAATAGGGAAAAGGAAAGAAGGAAGAAGGCTTCCTCGAACACTTTTTTCTCTTTCTTCTTCCCTTTTCCCTCCTCCCGCAGCGTGGCTAAGCATGCTTGGCCGTGCCCGACGACAACGAGGCAAACCCATGAAAGTTATCCTGCTCAAGTCCGTGCCCAAGGTGGGCAAAGAAGGCACCGTCGCGAACGTCGCTGACGGATACGCCCGCAACTACCTTTTCCCCCGTGGCCTCGCCATCGTGGCGGAGAAGTCGCAGCTCGCGTCCCTCGATAAGAAGAACGCGCACCTCGCCGCCAAGACGGCCGGTCAGAAGACCGCCGCCGAAGGCGTTGCCGCCAGCCTGAAGGGCAAATCGATCCGGATCCCCGGTGAAGTCGGTGGCCAAGGCAAGCTGTTCGGTGCCATCACCAGCGAGAAGATCGCCCTGGAGATCGCCAGCCAGCTCGGCGCGACCGTCGATAAGAAGGCGATCGCCCTCCACGATCCGATCCGCAAGCTCGGCGTCTACCCGATCGAAATCGACCTTCACCGCGAAGTGTCGGTGACAATCACCCTCACCGTCTTCGATCCGAAGGCCCCCGTCGAGCCGGAGCCCGCTCCCGCCGTCGAGGAAACCGAAGAAGAAGAGGCCTAAGAGCCCTCTCAAAAAGCCCCGCTCCAACTGAAGCGGGGCTTTTTTGTGCCTCCCAACTAGGTCGTTTGCCCTTTCCGGATTGGAACGGAGCCTATGCTAGATAACCCCCTCATGACGATCCGCCTTCTCCTGCCTGCCCTCCTGCTCGCCGCCCTCCAAACGAGCCCTGACACGCAGATCATGTCGGAAATAAGAGATCACGGCAAGGCGGCCGAAGACTTGGCCTACCTGAGCGATGTCATTGGGTCTCGCCTGACCGGATCCGAGAGTCTAGGAAAGGCCCAGGACTGGGCTGCCGAGAAGATGAAGGAGTACGGCGCAGAAAACGTTCACTTTGAGTCGTACGACTACCCAAGCCGGTGGGTCCGAGGACATGACGACTATGCGCAGCTCCTCACCCAGAGCGGGCGTCAGATGGAGGTTCACGCGATGCCGTGGAACCCGGCGACCAAAGGAAGGATCAAGGCGGACCTGGCTCTCCTCACCGGGCCGGTGGAAGAACTCCTAAAGAACGTAGACCGGTTTAAAGGCAAGATCGTCGTCCTCGGTCCCATCGCGCCGACCAAGGATGAAAAGGAATCGGCGCAGCTGATCCGGAAGCTCTACAAACAACTCGGCACCCGGGCGGTCGCGCTCCTCGGCTCCTTCGAACATGGCGACGGAAAGTTCACGATGTACGGCTCGCCCGACGATGCCTACTTTGACGACTACTTTGACGGCTGGCCGCGCTTGCCATTCGGCTTCCTCATCGCCGAAGACCGATCGATGCTCGCTCGGCTGCTCCGCAAAGGGGAAACCGTCCGAATGGAGCTTCGACTGGGTGGGGCAATCACGAAGAGAAACATCAAGGAGCGCAATGTGGTGGGAGAGATCCGCGGCACGGAGCGGCCGGACGAGGTGGTGCTGATTGGCGGTCACCTCGACTCATGGGATCTTGGAACCGGTACGACGGATAACGGCACCGGGTCGATCGCGACCCTCGAATCGCTCCGTGTGATGAAGAAGCTTGGCCTGAAGCCCAAGCGTACGATCCGCTTCGTTCTGTTCTCGGGTGAGGAGCAGGGATCGTACGGCGCCAAGGCTTACGTCCAGACTCACAAGGCCGAGTTGCCGAATCTTCAGGCGGTCCTCATCCACGACCTCGGAGCCGGAAAACCGAGCGGCTTCACCATTCAAGGCTACACCGAATGGATTCCCGCCCTGACCAAGGTCCTCGCGCCGTTGGAGGGCATCGGGGCAAACCACATCCCCGTCGAGCGTCATTGGGATTCGGATCAGGACCCTTTCGTCGTGGAGGGGGTTCCGGGGTTCTTCCTCGACCAGGACACGACCGACTACTTCGCCTCCACGCACCACAGCCAGACGGATATGCTGAGTCACGTAAAGCCGGATGAGTACCTGCCTTCGATCCAAGCTTTCGCCGTCGCTGCTTGGGGGTTTGCCAACTTGCCAGAGCGGGTGCCCCATGTGCCGCGCGGGCAGATGGTGGGACCGGGAAAGGACAAGTAGCGCCTTAGCCCCTCCGAGCAGCCACGTAGGCGCGCCAGTCCCAGGTTTCGGCGTCGTCGCAGGGGCGGAGTGGCTCTTCGGACGTGATGCGCGCCGCCATTTCCGTCAGGAGGTGCTGAGCCGACGGTTTGTTCAAGACCGACTCCGATCCGAAGGGCTTCGTGACCGCGCATGCGTCGCACATCGGCCGTAAGTTGGTCGTTCGGTTGCAGTGGCTTCCCCGATGGTCAACCGTCGACGCGGGTGCGCCGCATTCTTCGCAACGTCCTTCAGTCTTTTTGTAAAGTCTGGCTAGATCCTTCTCCGAGATGAGGGAGTTGCGGAAGGGAAGTCCGCCGCCGAGAATTCGCCAGAGGACTTGACCTAAGGCGATCTGCTTATCTGGATCGCTGAGCGTCCCATCTCGTAGGCCGCTTCGGAAACTGCGCACGAAGCCGGCGAGTTCTCGGCAGTCGGTCTCGCAGTAGGGTGACCGGGTGGAGGAGGCCGGCTGTCCGCAGTTTGGACAAACCGCCGGATCCGGTTCAAGTGGCGGCAAAGCGGCGATGGGCCGTTCTAAAACCAACCGCAGGGTTGCCCTTGCGGCATCCCCGATCGGCAGTTCTTCCGAACCGAATCGGGGTAGCTCATTTGCCAGGTCTTGTGTGCGGCTCATGATTCTTTCTGCTCGGTACCAAAGTCGGCGTATACTTACTACGTTCCCCGGTCGGGAGAACCCAAGGCAATGACGATACTTCGCTCCACCTCCGAGATGATTGTCGTTATTATCGCGCCTCCAAGCTAACGCCGGGAAGCACCGAACGCCTTGTCATCAGGACCCTCCCGAACACTCGGGAGGGTCCTTTTTCGTTTTCGATAGAGCCCCTTATGGACAGCCCCCAAAACCACCTGATCTCGATCCTCATGGCCGACGTGCCTGCGGCCCACGAACGCCTCACCAACATCGTCCGCCGCCGCGCCCCGGGCTTCGTCTCCCAAGGGGTCGCTTCGGGCGAAGAGACCGGCCTGTGTAGGGTGACGCTGGTTCTGCGGGCGACGGCCTATGAAGCCGAGGCATTCCGCCGCCACGTGGACAAGATGATCGACGTCATTGAAACGACCTGCGCGGACCAGTTCGTCGGAGCTCAGCTTGCGCTGATGCGCGTTGAGGCGAGCGGTTCGTCGCAAGTCGGTGTGCTGGAAGTTCTCCATCGCCATGGGGCTCGACTCCTCCGCCGGGGCCAGACCGAGCTGGTCGCCCAGGTCACGGATTTGCCGGAACAAGTTGAGGCGGTCATTGAGGAGCTTTCTGGCCTGGGACGGACGACGGCGATGAGGACGGGGCTGGTTGCGATGATCAGCTGAGTTCCAGACCTCCCCTCTCCAAGTGGCTCTTCTTGGAGCGGGCCCAGCGTAGGGCCACCACATTCTTTCGAACGGTCGTCCTACCGCCGAAGAAGCTTCCGTCTTCAGCTCGAACGACTTCGCTTGCGAAGGAACCATCTAAGCGACCCTGCCATAATCTCTAACATAACCATGATTACAACTCCCCTTCCGAATCCGAGTGACGACCGGGGTCCCGTTGCTAAGACTTGGCGCGAAAAGGTTGGCCTGGCGGAGATGCTTAAGGGCGGCGTCATCATGGACGTCGTCAACGTCGAGCAGGCCCGGATCGCCGAAGACGCTGGCGCGGTGGCCGTGATGGCGTTGGAGCGGGTCCCTGCCGACATCCGGAAGGACGGCGGGGTCTCCCGCATGAGCGACCCCGAGATGATCCTTGAGATCAAGGCTGCAATGAGCATTCCCGTTATGGCTAAATGCCGGATTGGTCACTTCGTCGAAGCCGAGATCCTGGAGGCCCTTGAGGTCGACTTCATCGACGAGAGCGAAGTCTTGACCCCCGCCGACGAGGAGAACCATGTCGACAAGCACGGGTTCACCGTCCCGTTCGTCTGCGGTGCGCGCAACCTGGGCGAGGCGCTTCGCCGCTGTGCCGAAGGCGCGGCCATGATCCGCACGAAGGGTGAGGCCGGAACGGGGGACGTCGTGGAGGCGGTTCGCCACATGCGGACGATCCAGCGCGAGATTCGGCAGGTTCAGAACGCGCGGGAAGACGAGCTGTTTGTCTTTGCGAAGGAGCACCAGGCTTCTTATGAACTCATCAAGCTTGTGCACGAGACGGGCAAGCTGCCGGTCCCGAACTTCAGCGCAGGCGGCATCGCCACTCCGGCCGATGCGGCCCTGATGATGAAGCTCGGAGCGGAGACGGTCTTCGTAGGCTCGGGCATCTTCAAGTCCGGCAACCCAGCGCAGCGGGCCAAGGCGGTTGTCGATGCGGTCCTGTTCTACAAGGACGCCAAGCGACTCGCCGAGATCAGTAAGGGCCTCGGCGAGGCTATGGTCGGCATCAACTGCTCCACCCTTCCCGAGTTCCAGAAGATGGCCGGGCGCGGTTGGTAAGCCTGGGACCATCGTAGCCTGGGCGGCTTGATTGGGGGGAGTCCGCTCTCCCCCCGGCCCCTTCTCATCGCCCGACGGGGCCTTGGCGTATACCGCAAGGCTATCGCCGGGGACGAGAGGGGGAGTCAGGCCACACTCTCCGAAATTAGCCTCGCCAGGTCGGTGAATCCGTTTTCCTCGGCGACCTCGAGGGCGGTTTTGCCGTCGTCTCGGGTGTAGCCGCTACGTGCTCCGGCTTTGATTAGCAGGTTGGCGGTTTCGATATCTCCAGACTCCGCGACGTAGTGCAAGGGTGTCCAGTCGGAGCCGGAGGGTTCGTCGACTTCTGCACCGCGCATGATGAGTAGCGCCACGATCTCTTTGTGTCCGCCGCCGAGGGCGGAGTGGATGGGGAGGTAGGCCATCGGGTTGGCGGAGATGATGTTGGGGTCGGCGCCGCGGTCCAAAAGTAGCTTTGCCTCTTCCAGGTGGCCGAAGTAGCAGGCTAACCCCAGCGCGGAAAACCCGTCGGCGTTCGGAGCGTTGATCTCCGCCATGCCGTTTTCGAGCAGCTCATTTGTCCGATGAAGATCTCCCAAGGCTGCCGCCTCCCAGAGATCGACACCGGGGTGGGCGTCGGCGATCTCTCTAGCGAACTCGTCATGTCCCAGGTACCGGGCGATCAGAACCGCCGAGACGCCGTTCTCCTCACGAAACTGGGCAAGCCCGGGGTCGGCCGCGAGGAGGGCGCGGGCGTCCATCAATTCGCCGGATCGAAGTTTATCGAGAAAGGACATGTCTTTAGGATATGACGGAAGCCCACCCAATGTTCCCTTTGTGGATTGATGAGTTCCTTGAAGAGGATTCGGTCAAAGGTAATGTCTCTGCATGGCAACGGTCGAAGGGAAAGCGGTTCTGCTTGAGGAGCCTGGACAGGCGTCGGTGGTGCGGGAGATTCTGGTGGACGATCCTGGTCCCAGTGAGGTGCGGGTCAAGCTGGTGGCGAGCGGGGTCTGCCACACCGACCTTACCGTCAAGACCCTGAAGGGTAACGGTATGGCGTTTCCCATCGTGCTGGGCCATGAGGGGGCGGGCATTATCGAGGCGATCGGCTCCGAGGTGAAGGGGCTTGCCGTGGGTGACCCGGTAGTCATCGCCTATCGCGCTCCCTGCGAGCAGTGTCCGGCTTGTAAGCGCGGCGACCCCCGTCACTGTTACATGGCTCTCCGCGCCGGTCCCCGGATTCGGCGCAAGTCGGATGGGGCGAACTGCTCCCAGGTCTTGCGCTGCGGTACGTTTGCAACCCACACGGTAGTGCACGCGAAGGCGGCGATCAAGATGCCGGAGGGGATGCCGCTGGATAAGGCGTGTTTGCTGGCTTGCGGTGTTGTGACCGGCGTCGGGGCGACGATGAACACGACGCCGGTTTGGCCGGGCTCCCGGGTTGCGGTCATTGGTTGCGGCGGGGTTGGTCTCTCGGTCATTCAGGGGGCGAAGATTGCTCATGCGAAGCAGATCATCGCGGTCGACGTGAACCCGACGAAGCTGGAATGGGCGAAGAAGTTCGGCGCGACCCATTTCGTGAACCCGAAAGATGGCGATCCGGTGGCGCAGGTTCGGGCGTTGACCGAAGACGGTTGGGACGGCGGCGTCGAGTTCGCCTTCGAGGCCACTGGCATCCCGATGTGTACGGAGCAGGCGGTGAAGATGCTCTCCTACGGCGGCACCGCGACCACGATCGGCTTCCCGGCGGCGATGGACGCGGTGAACCTGAACCTGGGCGATATGGCCACCGGCGTGTATTGGAACAAGGCGGCGCTGCGAGTCTGCCACTGCGGCGACGCGCTGCCTTCGCACGACTTCCCGCTGCTGGCCCAGCTTTATCTGCAGGGGCAGCTGGATCTGGATGCGATGGTGACGCGGAAGATCGGCCTCGGAGATGTGGAGGAGGCCTTTCATGAGATGGAGACCGGCGACGTCATCCGCAGCGTCATCGTTCTATAAGATATTTATTTAAAATAACAGGTTAATTGTCTACCTGAAGTGCGGGATTTCACGGGGAAATCCCGTTATTTTTTTCTTGCGTGAGGATAAATGACATTTGAATTCAAAAGCATGTTATTTTGATAACATGCTTAGGTATCGGTAGACTTACGTCTCCTATTTTACCGGTTGTGGATCGTGGGCCACGCTTTATGGACGAAGGCGGCGCGGGGATTGAGGGGCTCTCTCTCTACGACATCCTCCGGGGTCGTAATCTATTCAGGACTGTCTACCGGGGGGTCTTCGACACCCCGGCTACCTTCTTAGGACCCCTCCGGGGTCAAAGGCGTAGGGAGCTTGGAAAGTTGAGCGCAGGTACGATCACGGGGTTCGCGGATCCACGCTTCCTCGAGTTATCGCTATGGGCTTCCTCTATGGGCCTACAGTCTCAGTAGGATCGTCGTACACTAACTCATCAGGCGGGCTCGGCCAATGAAACTCACGTCGTTCTTAGGAATCATCATGGGCCTCTTCGTGCTTGGCTGCATTCTGTTTCCCTTTACGGCGTGTGGCTGCAAGGTGGCTTCGAAGAAGACCGCTTGCCTTTCAAATCTGAAACAGCAGGCGCAGGCGGTCTTGTTGTATTCGGCCGAAGAGAATGACCGCTTTCCCAACCGCGATGTTTGGATGGACTCGATTGCTCCCTATGTAAAGAATCAAGCGATCCATAAGGAGCCGACGATGCCCGCTCAGGTGTACGGCTACGCCTTCAACTCCAATCTCTCTGACGCGAAGGGGCCGAGGCACCCGGAGAAAGTGCCGTTGGTTTACGATTCGGTGAACCCGATTCGGAATGCCTCCGACGCGGCGGTCAGCCTCCCGAGTCCGGGGCGGCATGCGGGCAAGGACAACATCGCTTATGCGGATGGCCATGTTAAGGCGGTCAACCTGGGCGAATCACCTAAGTAATGGCCGAGGCTGAGGTCCTTATCGCTTCCAAGCAGTGTTAGCTTTTTAGGCACCCGGGACCTGGTTCCCTTCCGTTCGTACTTCGCTCGAAGGAGCATCACCGCTGTTTAGAACCCTTGTTTATGTTATGGGACGGGGGCCACTCTGGCGAGTGGCGGTCCGTAAGAGGGCTGGGTTCTCGAAACCTTGGTTTCCGTCGTACACTAACCTTGCAGGAGGCAAGGTTTTATGAAACTCAAATCAATCTTGGGGATTCTCGCCATTTTATTCACCCTTGGGCTGATCTTCATGCCCGTGACCGGCTGCGGCTGCTCGAAGATTTCCGCGACAAAAGCGGCATGCCTTTCACACATTAAGCAGCAGGGACTCGCTTTCACTCTGTACACATCGGACGAGAACGACCAGTATCCGAATCGCGATGTGTGGATGGACTCGATCGCGCCGTACGTGAAGGACCAATCGATCTTTAAGGAGCCGCTGAAGCCGGTTCAGCCGTATGGGTACGCGTTCAACTCGAAGCTGTCTAACGCAAAGGTGCCGAAGGCGCCGGAGAAGACTCCGCTGGTTTACGACTCGGTGAACCCCATCCGCAACGCTTCCGACCCGGCGGTCAGCCTGCCAAGTCCGGGGCGGCATAGCGGGATGGACATCATCGGCTACGCGGATGGCCATGGGAAAGCGGTGAAGGTCGGCGTGCAGCCGAAGTAGTCATGAAGCTCACCTCGCTTTTGGGGATCATTGCGGCGGTTCTCTTGTTTTGGATCACTTTTCCGGGCGGCGGAGGGAAGGAGGCTGCGAGGCGCACGGTTTGCCTTTCAAACACCAAACAACAGGCCCTCGCGCTGGAGATGTACCGGGAGGGGACCGATGGGCGGTTCCCCGATCGGGACCACTGGATGGACGCGATCGAGCCTTTCGTGAAGGACAGCAAGTACGTGTTGCATGTGCCAGGCCCATGGAGGGCGAACGCGCCGGGCGTCTACGGCTATGCCTTCAACTCAACCTTGTCCAGGACCGCGCAACCGAAAGATCCAGAGAAGGTGGCGATCGTTTACGACTCCTCGAACCCGATTCGGAATGCTTCGGACCCGGAGACGAGTCTTCCGAATCCCGGTCGCCATGACGGGAAAAATCATATTGCCTGCGTGGATGGCCACGCCAAGGCGGTGGAGATGAAATGAAGTTCTGGCTGAAATGGGTAGCTGGGTTGGCACTTTCGCTGTTCGCCGTCTCCTTTCTCTGCCTTCCGTACGGATTCGGCAGTCCGAAGAGGAAGATATCTCGTTGTCTCTCCAACGTAAAACAGCAGGCCGTCGGCATTCTTATATACGAAGGTGATTTCGACGATCGGTATCCTCGGGGCGACCGCTGGATGGACGCGACGAAGGAGTATCTCAAAGCGGAAGATGCCCGACACTGTCCGCTCGTCCCGAAGGGCTCGTACGGCTATGCGTTCAACTCCTCGCTTTCGCTCGCCAAGACGCCGAAAGATCCCGAGAAGGTGTCGATCGTTTACGATTCCTCGAACCCGATTCGGAATGCTTCGGACCCGGTGACGAGCCTTCCGAATCCCGGTCGCCATGATGGAAAAGATCATATTGCCTATGCGGATGGCCACGCTAAGGCGGTTAAGGTGGGGAAGCCATGAAGTGGACGGCGAGGGTTCTGGTCTTCGCTGCGGTGTTGCTAGCGGCGGGGAGTTGGCTGTTCTCTTCCTTGGCGTGCGGTTGCGCTGAGCCTCCGGACCTTACACCGCCGCAGAGGCCGTCCCGATGAAGCGTCTTGGAGAAATCGCGGCGGGTTCGGCAGCCATACTGGTGCTGGGGGCCATCTTGTTTCCCGTCTTCGCCCAAACCAAAGGGAGACACAAGATCAGTTGCCTAACCCATTTCAAACTGCTCGGCGTCGGATTGTCGATGTACGCGGGCGATTCGGATGGGCAATTCCCGCTTCGCGACTCTTGGATGGACGCGGCGGAGCCCTACGTGAAAATCCCGGCTTTCTTCCGCTGCACCGCCATGCCGGTTGGGACGTTCGGCTATGCGTTTAATGGCCAGTTGTCAGCCGCCAAGCCACCGAAAGATCCCGAATCGGTTCTGCTCGTCTACGAGTCGGTCAATCCAATTCGTAACGCTTCGGATCCGATAACGAGTGTGCCGCTGGTAGGTCGCCATGACAAGCGGAGCTACGGGACGTACGCGGACGGCCATGCAAGGATTCTTCCGCTCGGGAGAGAATGATGAAGTTGACCACGATGCTGAGCATCGTCTGGGGCGGATTTGGCGCGTCGCTGCTAGTCCCGCTTTTCCATGGCCCGGTGGAGACAAGCTGCCACCCCCGGTTACAAGCATGAAGATTCAGGCGACGGGGCTGGGGGCGTAAAAGTGACAGACGAGGCGGTCTTCATAGGCTTGGGGCCGTCTTGAAACCAAGAAAGATCTCGCCCCTTTGGGGCTTTGGAAAATGGGTGGTGCTCTTCCCAGGCCGTTGGCTTGGGCTAACATATCACGACCCTTCGGGCCTTGGGGGGAGTTTCATCCTTGCCGGGCAGGTAGTTCAGGAAGACTCTTCGATCTCGAAGGCTTCACAATAGAGGGGTGGCCTTTGATCCCCTCGTCTTTCCGATTCGCAGCGACCGGCTGAGCATGACCGCTTCGGTGCGGGCGCAGGTGGCGCATGAGAAGACGGCGTTTCAGACCATCGACGTGGTCGACACCGATGTGTTTGGCCGGGCGCTTCTGCTCGACGGCCATATTCAACTCACCGAGATGGACGAGCGGGCCTACCACGAGGCGCTGGTGCAGATTCCGATGCTGGCTTTGCCTCATGCCAAGGCGGCGCTTGTCGTTGGCGGTGGCGACGGGGGCGTGATTCGGGAACTGGCTCGTCACTCGTCGCTGGAGCGGATTGAGATGGTGGAGATCGACGAAGGGGTGGTCCGGGTTTGCCGAGAGCACATGCCGTCGCTGAGCGCGGGCGCGTTCGATGATCCTCGGGTTCATCTTCATTTGGCGGACGCTTTCCCGTTCGTCAAGCAATCGGAGCAGAAGTACGACCTGATCGTAGTCGACTCGACCGACACTTACGAAGAGGAGGAGGGCGAGATCTCGGAGATGCTGTTCACCGACGAGTTTTACGGCGACCTCCGCCGGATCTTGGCGCCGGGCGGGATCGTGGTGACGCAGGCGGACAACAACGTTTTCTGCCCTTACTCTATGGAGGAGATCAAAGCGATGTTTGGGCGGGTGTTTCCGAAGGTGGGGTCGTATCAGGCGTTGGTGCCTTCCTTTGGCGGCTTCTCCGGGTTTGTTTGGGCGAGCGAGGGTGGGGAGGTTCAGACCTCGTTTGCGCCGAGGGTGGGGTTGCGGTATCTGAACGAGGCGACGTACGCGTTGGCGTTCTCGGATTTGAGCTTTTCGTAGACAGGCTCTTTCTTGGTCGCAATGCCCTGGGGGCCGAGGAGAACCTCAGGTTGGTTTCTTCTCGCCTAGCCCCCGGGGCTCACTTGGGCATCAGACTGGGAAAGCCCCGGGGGCTAGGCTTGCCGTTGCCGAATGTTCTTTCTTGGCGGCCCCCAGGGCATTGCCACCAAGAAATGGTGTATTCGCATGGGTTAACGTGGCTTGCGGGTAGGTTGAAAGAAGTCTTCGTCATGCGCCTCTTCTCGATTCTCCCGGTTCTCTTTGCTGCCTCGGTAGCCTCCGCCCAACTGGTTTGGGAGAAGCCGTTGGCGCCAGGGCTGGTGTATCGGCAGGAGGTAGACCGGGCGGCACCGCGGGTGATTCATGCGTTTCGGATCACTCCCGGTTCTCCGGCTTTGCGAGTCGGCCCAGAACCGACGGGCGGAGCGGTGAACGAGGCGGCGAATGCGCCGACGGGGCGGATGACGGTAGGGGCGACGGCGGCGAAATCGGGGGCCTTGGCGGCGGTCAACGCCGACTTCTTTGTCGACCAGGCGACCGGATGGAACGGCCACTCATTGGGCCTGATGGTGCGGGAGGGGGAACTTTTGTCCGCCCCGAACCCTAAGCGTGCCGTCTTCGCCTGGGGGCCGGGGGAGTTTGTTTTTGGGAAGGCGGAGTTCCTGGGCACGCTACGGATCGACGGCGGCGCTCCGCTGAAGCTTTCGGGGGTGAACCGCGCGCCGGCGGCGAACGAGGCGGTGATCAATATGCCCGCCGCCGGGCAGGCCATCGCGCCGGAAGGCTCGCTGACCGTCATCCTCAAGTTCGACGGAACGTTGGCGCCGACCTGTACGGTGACCGGGACGGTCGAGTTGGTCAGCGACGAGAAGACGGCTTGGAACGTCGATCCCGGCAAGGCGATCGTTGTCGCCCGAGGAACTCGGGCGGATGCCGTACGCGGACTCAAGCCCGGCGATCGCGTTGCGGTCGAGGTTCGGACGAAGGGGTTTGATTGGGAGAAGCTGGATGCCGCGGTGGGCGGCGGTCCGATGCTGGTGGAGGGTGGGGAGACGGCGATCGACGGGGCGGAGGAGGGCTTTAACGCCTCGGCCTTCGTCGCGGCCCGCCACCCGCGAACCGCGATCGGGCGTACGGCCGATGGAGATCTCTGGCTGGTGGTCGTCGATGGTCGATCGCCCCTGAGCCTTGGTGCGAGCCTTCCGGAACTGGCGGCGATCATGCGGCGGCTGGGTTGCGTGGAGGCGATGAACTTGGACGGTGGCGGTAGTACCGCGATGGCGGCGATGGGGATCACGCTGAACCGGCCGAGCGACGGGCGGGAGCGGGCGGTCGCCAACGCGGTGCTGGTCCGCGGTTCGGCTCCGACGCCGGTCTTTGGCCCCCTTCGCCTTGTTGTGCCCGCTAAGGTGCGTAGTGGGGAGGTCGTGGACGCCAAGATTATCGACGCGAAGGGGCGCACGATTCCGAATGCCCGCATCTTGTGGGCGGCATCGGGGGCGCTGTGGATGGATCAGGGCGGGCGGCTCAAGGTGCTGGCGAGCGGCCAGGGGCTGGTCCAGGCGGCGGTGGACGGTCAGGTCCTGACGGCGAAGGTCACGGCTCGGAAGTAGCGGGCGGTACGCTTTTCGTATGCGCACCTTCGTCACCGGCTTCGGGCCGTTTGGAACGGTCACCGAAAACCCGTCGGCGACCCTGGCGGAGACCTGTGGCCGCCCGTTTGAGGTTCTTGAGGTGGCTTACGTCGCCGCCGATGCGTTCGTGGATCGGCTCGATCCTTCCAGTTTTGACGCTCTGCTGATGCTGGGCGTGGCGACCGGACGGCACGAGCCGACGCCCGAACTGTTCGCTCGCAACTGGCGGGGTGATACCGCGGATGTTCGCGGCGTGAACGATCCCGGTCCTATTGAGGAGGGCCAGCCGCTTCTCATCGAATCGACCCTCTGGAATCCGCACCTCCTGGCGGAACTGGAGGTTCATCCTGGACTCCACACCAGCTTGGATGCGGGAAGCTATCTGTGCAACTACCTTTCGTACCGGGCGTTGCGACGGTTCCCGGAGAAGCGGGTCGGCTTCCTTCACATCCCGGCGTTCGAGCAGATGAGTCGGGAAAAGCAGGCGGAGATTCTTAACGTGGTCCTGGAGAAAATCGATATTGGAGAGTAGCGGTCGCTACTTTGAGGCGGTCAGCGCCTGCTCCGCTTCTCGCAGGTCGATTGGCCCTTCGCCGTCCTCCGGCCAGATCTCGAAGGTGCCGAACTCTCCGTGGGCGATAGGGCCGATGGTAGAGCGTCCGGCGACATAGATACCGTTCCAACGTCCGTCATAACGGACGATCAGCCAGGGGTAGGACTTGATGAGGTAGACGTCTAAGCCGTCGACTTCACCTTCGATGGAGAAAGGCCCGTCTCGATCCGTGCCGCCTCCGGTGATACGGTTGCCGACGAAGAGGAGGGAGAAAGCCATGGTGCCCCGGATGCTTCGTTGCACCCAGGTGCCTTTCCATGGTCCAGAGCAGTCGCGGATGTCGCGCACGGCTAGCGGCGGCTGGTGACAACCGGGGAGATCGAGGGGAAGAGGGACATCGCCTGGAAGAGCGGGGCGGCGAAGAACACAATCAGTAGGACGCCCAGACCGCAGACAACGATGGAGCCTCGGAGCGCGGCCGCAACGGGGGCGGTGGAGGCGGTTCCGGTCTCGTCGCTGGCGAAAGGAGCGCGGGCGAGGCGGAGATAGTAGACGACGCTCAGGGCCGAACAGAGCCCAAGGACGATCGCAAGCGACGGCATTCCCGACCTCAGAGTGTCGCCCAGGATGAGGAATTTGCCGACGAAGCCGCCGAGTGGGGGGAGGCCGATCAGTGAGAGGGCGAAAAAGGCCAGGGCGCCCGCAGCCAAGGGCGAGCGTTTGGAAAGCCCACGCAGATCGTCAAGGCTCGTCGGCTCCTGTCCATCACGGGCGTTAAGCATGAGGACGGCGAACGCGCCGATGGTGGTCAGCACATAGCTGATGAGGAAGAAGACGAAGGCCTGCGAACCGACGAGGTCGGGCCGCTTGGCGTGGGCAATGATCGCCACGAGAACGTACCCGGCTTGGGCTACGGAGGAGTAGCCGAAGATTCGCTTCACGTCGCGCTGACCCAGCGCAGCGAGGTTGCCGACGACCATCGTTAGGATGGCCAGTCCGCCGAGGACGGGTGCCCACAGGTCGAAGGAAAAGCTAAACGCGCCCAGGATTCGCCAGAGAGCGCCAAAGGCCGCGACCTTCGAGGCGGTGGCCATGAAGGCGGTGACATTGGTGGGTGCGCCTTGGTAGACGTCGGGCGTCCATTGGTGGAACGGGGCGAAGGAGCACTTGAACGAGAGACCGACCAGCATCATCCCGAGGCCGATGAGGAGGAGCGGCCGGGCCACTCCGGCATGATGGGCCCAGGCGGGCGCAATCATGTCCAGGTTGAGCGAGCCGGTCGCGCCGTAGACCATCGCGATGCCGTAGAGGAGGAACGAACTGGCGAACGAGCCAAGGAGGAAGTACTTGAGGGCCGACTCGCCCGACTTTGCCTCGCCCCGGCTCATGCCCGCCATGACGTAGATGGCGATGGAGAGAATCTCCAGGCCGAGGAACATCAGGAGCAGGTGGTTGGTGCCGACCATCAGCATGCCGCCGGCGGTGGACCAGAGTACGAGCGGGTAGAACTCCGCAAACGGAATTCGCTTCTCGCGGAGGTACGGCTCGGAGACCAGGATGATCAGCATCGTGCCGACGACAAGGATCGACTGTAGGGCGCCGCCGATCGGATCGCGGGTAACCGCGTTGCCCATCGTGTCGTAGCTGTTCGGGCCGTAGCCCATGACGAGGGAGAGCAGCGCGAGGCCGAGCCCGCTGATCGATGCGACGACGATGAGATTGTTGTTCCGCTTCGGCGAGAACATCTCGATGAGCAGCGCCACAAGCCCGGTCAAAGCCACGAGCAACATGGGCATCACCACCGGCATGTCAAGGATTGGAATGGGGAACTGGAACATGGCTTAACGCTCGAGAAGCGGGGCGATCAGGCCCGGGGAGACGAGGCGGATTTCGGAATGGACGTCGGCGCTGGCCTGTGCGCCATTCCGCATCGCGCGAACGGCGGCGGAGTCTTGGGTGGTGGCGGCGGAGTCCCAGGCGAAGACGTGGGCGGGGAGGTCGCTGACGAAGTCGAGGTAGGTGTCGTTTTCTCCGACGACGAAGAGAACGTTTAGGCGGGCGTCGGCGATCTCTTCGAGAAGCTCGCGATCCCGCTCCAGGTACCAGCCTCCGTATTGCATGGGCGAGCACCAGCGGCCGCTAGCGCCGTAGAGGACGTAGAAAACGCCGTCGGCACCGGCTTCGAGGGCTTTGCGGAGGCTGGTCCGGGTTGCTTCGACCATTTCTTCTAGGGCGGGGGCGTCTGGGTCGGCGACGAGGGCGGCGTTGAGGTCGAGCTTACGGGCCAAGGCTTGGCCGAAGGGGTTGGCTACCTCGACAAGAACGGCGCGGTCGGCATCGGCCACGACGCTTTCGGCCTTTTCGACGATGAGGGCATCACTGCCTTCGGATTTCGGGCAGGGCCAGGAAAGGGTGGCGGGCCGGTCGGTTTCTCCGCCGCGGGCGGCGGCAACGAGTCGCTCTCGTCCCGTCATGGGTTCGTGGCCACCTTGGTCGGGTGTACGTCGCCGGGGACAACCGTCGTGCCGCTTCGCTCAAGATCGCCATTGGGGCCGACTTCGAGGGTGGCGTCGCTCCAGAGCGGGCGGTTGCCTTCCGGAGCGGTGGTCATCAGGCGCGCGGCCTGGATGGAGTTCTCGATCGGTTTGGTGACCAGCGATGGCTGGAGGCCGAGGATCACGATGGACATCACGAGGATCGCGCCCAGCACTTTCTCGCGCAGGTCGAGATCGGCCAGGCCGGTGTTAGCTTCGTTTTCCACCTTGCCGTAGAACATCTGCTGGAACAGGTAGAGCAGGTAGGCGGCGCTGAGCACGACGCCGAGACCGGCGGCGGCGGCGTAGCCGATGTTGAGGCCGTAAATGCCGGCTTGCCCGGCTTCGAAGGCACCGAGCAGGGCAAGGAACTCACCGACGAAGCCGGAGAGGCCGGGGAGGCCGACGCTTCCGAGGAGGACGATGAGGAACATCGTCGCGAAGATCGGCATGCGGGCCTTGAGGCCGCCGAACTGGGTGAGGTCGGAGGTGCCGCGGCGGTCGATCAGGAAGCTGAGGAGGCAGATCATTCCGCCCGCGATGATCGTGTGGTTGACCATCTGGACGCCTGCGCCCATCAGACCCGCGTGGGTCATCGAGGCGAGGCCGACGAGGATGAAGCCCATATGGCTGATCGACGAGTAAGCCAAAAGACGGAGCGCGTCTTTCTGGATGACCGCGAGGACGCCGGCATAGAGGATGCCCGCGACGCCGAGGATCATCAGGATCCAAGCGTTGGAGGCCATCGCATCCGGGAAGAGCGGCAGAAGGAAGCGGAGGATGCCGAAGGTGCCGAGCTTCACCATGATGCCGGAGAGCACCGGAACCGCGGTCGGCGATTCAGCGTAGGCGTCGGGCATCCAGGTGTGGAAGGGGAAGGCGGGGGTCTTTACCAGCAGCGCGGCGGCGAACGACCAGAACACGAGATTCTCAAGGCCGTGCGCGCCCTGCCAGAGCGCGCCGGAAGCGGCGAGCTTCTGGAGGCTGACGATGTCGAAGGTTGGCACGCCTTTCACCTGGACGCCCATCACGATGATGCCGATGAGCATCAGGATGGAGCCGAGGAAGGTGTAGGCGAAGAACTTGGTGGCCGCGTACTTCTTTCGCGCCCCGCCCCATCCGCCGATGAGGAAGAACATGGGGAAGAGGGTGAGCTCGAAGAAGGTGAAGAAGAGGACGAGGTCGAGCGAGAGGAACGCGCCGAGGATGAACGACTCCAGCGCGAGGATGAGTGCGAAGAACGCCTTCGGCCGGTCGGTCACTCGCCAGGCCATCCCGAGGGCGACCAGGGTCATGATGGCGGTGGCGACGCAGAGCCAGGCGGCGAGGCCGTCTACGCCGAGGGACCACTTTACGCCCATGGCGGGGAGGATATCGACGCTTTCGCTGTGAGCGAAGTGGTAGCTGGCTCCGTTTAGGATCGGCAACAGCAGCGTGACCTTCGCAAATACCAAGGTACCGACGCCGACGAGGACGCCGAGGAGCTTCGCCATTTTGGCGTCCGGCAGAAGGGCGACCAGGATTGCGCCGAGCAGCGGAAGGAGGATTAGGAGGCTAAGAAGCATTAGTGGACACCTCCATTGGCGGCGAAGGCAAGGTAGCCGACGATCACCACTCCGCCGATAAGCATCAGCAGCGCATAGGAACGGATAAAGCCTTTCTGGACAACGCCGAGGCCTTTGCCGGCGGCAGAGGCCAGCCAGCCAGAGCCGTTGACCGCGCCGTCAACCAGACTTCGCTCAACTCCGGTGCCGATGTTCTTCGCGAGTTCCCCGCCGCCTTCCACGGCGGTTGAGGTCATCAGCGCATCGAAGCCGAACTGGCCGAACGAAGCGCGTCGGAAGCCCGACCAGGATGACTCGTCCCAACCCTCGGCCTTCGGCAATCCGTTTCGGTAGTAGAACGCACCCGCGAGGATGCCGAGGACGGCGGCGGCGAGCGAGATGATCTCGAGCGGGATCTCGTGCGGATGAATGGAAACTTCGCCGAGAACGGGGAGGTTCTGGGGGTAGAGCCAGTGCTCGAAGACGTGATTCTTTTCGAGCAGGTAGCCACCGAAGGTGGAGAGCAGCGCGAGGACGATCAGCGGCAGGGTCATGCTGATCGGCGCTTCGTGCGGCGTATGGTCGCGGTCGAGGGCGTGGTGCTCTTCGCCGCCTTCCTCTTCGTCGTGGTGGGCATGGGCCGGTTCGATGCTGCGCCAGCGCTCTTCCTTGCCGAAGAAGGTGAGGGCGGTCATGCGCGTCATGTAGAAGGCGGTGATCGCGGCGGTAAGCAGCCCGACCCAACCGGCAATCTGGCTGATGTTGAAGCCTTCGATGGCGGCGTGGTCGTTCGCAAGGGCGGCGCCGAGCAGCGCTTCCTTGCTGTAGAAGCCGGAGAAGCCGAACACACCGGGGATCGCCACGGCGGCGATGGCCAGGGTGCCGATGATCATCGTGATGCCGGTGATCGGGAGCCGTTTGAGTAGCTTGCCGTAGTTCCGCATGTCCTGGTCGTGGGCCATCGCGTGGATGACTGCGCCCGCGCCGAGGAAGAGGAGCGCCTTGAAGAAGGCGTGGGTCGTGACATGGAACATGCCGGCCCAGTACGCGCCCGCGCCGACGCCGATGAACATGAAGCCGAGCTGGCTGACCGTGGAGTAAGCGAGGACCTTCTTGATGTCGGTCTGCCCAATCGCGATGAGCGCGGCGAAGATGGCGGTGAAGGCGCCGATGCCGCAGACCACGGCGCTGGCGACGCTGGAGATCTCGAAGACGACGTGCATCCGGTTCAGGAGCACAACGCCGGAGGTGACCATGGTGGCGGCGTGGATGAGCGCAGAAACCGGCGTGGGGCCGGCCATTGCGTCCGGCAGCCAGAGGTAAAGCGGGAACTGGGCGGACTTGCCCATTGCGCCGACGAACAGCAGAAGGCCGATCATCGTCGCCATGCCCGGATTGGCCTTGAGCACGGTCAAGAGCGCCGGGAGCATCGTGTCGTAGCTAAGGTAGCGGCCGCCTTCGACCACCGCGCCGCCGCCAACCAGAGTGGCGACAATGGCGAAGATACCGAGGGTGAGTCCCCAGTCACCGATGCGGTTGACCACGAAGGCCTTGTTCGCGGCCTTCGCGTTGGCGAGGTCGGTGTACCAGAAGCCGATCAGCAGGTAGGAGCAGAGGCCAACGCCTTCCCAACCCACGAACAGGAGCGCGAGGTTGTTGCCCAGTACGAGGATGAGCATCGAGAGGACGAACAGGTTCAGGTAGGTGAAGAACCGGCTGTACTCTCGCTCGGCGGCCATGTAGCCGGTCGAGTAGAGGAAGATGAGCGAGCCGATGCCGGTGATGATCAGCACCATCGTCATCGAGAGCGGGTCGACGATCCACTCGAACGGCAGATGCAGTCCGAGGATGGAGATCCACTCGGGACCCGGAACCACGATTCCGGTGCCGCCACTTTGCGAAAGGTTGAGCGTGATGCCCGCGCCGACAACGAAGGCCAAAGCGATCGGGAGAACGGCGAGGATTCCGAGGACACGACGACCGAGAGACTTCTCGATGGCCGACCCGGCGAAAGCAAGGAGGAGGAACCCAAGGAGCGGGAGCCCCAGGACGAGCGAGATCAGGTTAGCGTTCATCCTTTTAGAAGGTTCATCTCATCGATGTCAATGTTGTCGCGCAGCCGGAAGATCGCCATGATGATGCCGAGCCCAACGGCAACCTCGGCGGCGGCGACGGCCATAACGAAGATCACCATCATCTGCCCGGCAACCGCAGTTTGCTGCGCCGCTTCACCCGTTCCAGAACCGGTCGCGAGACCGTAGCGGGCAAAGGTGAGGAAGGTGAGGTTTACGGCATTGAGCATGAGCTCGATGCACATGAAGATCACGATGGGGTTTCGGCGCACGATTACCCCGACGACGCCGGTGGTGAACATGAAGAGGCCGAGGGCAAGATAGGCTGCGATGGGAACGCCGTTCAAAGTTCGATCCTCCGCTTGGCAAGCAGAATGGAGCCGACAATGCCGACGAGGAGCAGAATGCTCACCGCCTCAAAGGGCACCACGTACTCGGTAAAGAGCGCCCGTCCGATCGCCTCCGGTGCGCCGGCACCTTGGAGGGGGCTGGGCTCGGTGACCTTCATTAGGCTCGGTAAGAGCTGGGCGCCAACCAGCAGAATCAGCCCGCCGCCGAGCAGCGCGGCAATCGGCTTCTTCGGATCCAACTTCTCGTGTAGTAGTTGGGGTGCCCCCAGGTTGAGAAGCATGATCACGAAGAGGAACAGCACCATGATCGCGCCGGTGTAGACGACGATCTGGGTGATGCCGAGCATCTCCGCGCTCAGGGTGAAGTAGAGCACGGCGAGCAGGAAGAAGTTGAGGACCAGGCAGAGTGCGCTGCGCACCGCGTTGTCGAACAACACGACGCCCACCGCCGCCATGGCGGCAAGGCCGGCGATGCCGCCGAAGAGGATGAGGTTGGGAGTGATCGGAGGCATCTTAGGCGACCACCTCGGCCGCGGGGTCGACAAGGGTGATTTTCCGTCGCTCGGCCTGCCGATCCGTGTCGACGGGTTCGACGAGCGTGGCCGAGCGGGTGCGCAGGCCATCTTCCTTGCCCTTGATCGAACTGCGGCGAAGCGCGCCGACGGCGATGGCGAACAGGATGAAGACCGCGCCGGAGACGGCAATGGCAACCCACGGACCGGCGACCTTCTGAACCACGATGTAGGCGGCGACCAGGGTGAAGTTGGCGGTGCCCAAGGGGAGCAGCCATTTCCAGCCCAGGTTCATCAACTGGTCGTAGCGAAGCCGCGGGAGACTGCCCCGCAGCCAGATGTAGGCCGTCATGAGCAGCGCGCCCTTACCGATGAAGATGAAGGGAGCCAGCGTGTACTGAACGGCCGAGCAGGCATCCCACAGGCTGCGAAGGGAAGGCATGTTCTGGCTGAGCCAGTCCCAGCGAATCGGCAAGGCGTTATAGCCACCCAAGAACACCGTCGCGCCCAGCATCGCGAAGATGAACATGTTGATGTACTCGCCCATCATGAAGAGCACCCACTTCTTGGTGGAGTACTCCGTGTTGTAGCCGGCGACGAGTTCGCTTTCGCACTCGGGAAGGTCGAACGGGGCGCGGTTCGTTTCCGCGACCGCGCAGACCATGAAGATCAGGAGGGCGATAAAGCCGAAAGGCGTAAAGGCGAACCAGTTCTGAAGGCCGCCCACCGTTCCCCAGAGCGGACCCTCCTGGTAGTGAAGGATGGCAACCGGGCGAAGGGAGCCGCTGAATAACGCGCTCGCCGCCAGGGACATGCCCATCGCGAGTTCGTAGGAGATCAGCTGCGCGGAGGCGCGAAGGCCGCCGAGCAGGGCGTACTTGTTGTTCGAGCCGTAACCCGCGAGGATCACGCCGTAAGCGCCCAGCGAAGCGATCCCCAAGGTGTAAAGGACGCCGATGTTGACGTCGGCCACCGGAGTCACACTGGCCCAAGGGGCAAAGGGGAGCATCGCGCCGATCGCGAAAGGCGGAAAGAGCGCCAGCGCGGGGGCGAGGAAGAAGACAAAGCGGTCGACCGAGCCCGGGGCGAAGTCTTCTTTGAAGAACGACTTGACGCCGTCGGCAATGATTTGCGGGAGTCCGTTAAGGATACGGACCTTTCGGCCGCGCAGGAACCCCGGAACGTATTTGCTTGTTCGACTGAACGTGATCGTCCCCGTTCGGTTCGGACCGACGCGGTCCTGCATGTAAGCAAGGAGCTTTCGCTCCCACCAGATCCATACCGGCACAGGTCCGAAGATCATCACGACCCATAGGAGCGCTCGCAAAACGGCCTGAACGGCCGCCGGGGCATGGAGGAACGTTTCGGCGATCCAATGGAACATGACGCGCCTAAAAGGCTACCTGAATGCATTCGTAGCAGTACGAACCCACGTGGCGTGCGCCGATTCATCGGCGCTATCGTCAGCCAATTTATTGGCGTGATCGGGACCCAGGTCTTAGCCGCGGAGATAAATCTCCTGACAAGAGCGCAAATAAATTTGCGCACTCCACATAGGTTTACGCCCGCTTCAACGTGCCCGTAACCAGCGCCGTATCGCCCTTCTTCACGCTTAGGTCGCCTTCATTTCGGCCCGAAAGAGTGAGCTTGAAGACGTATTTCGTCTTCTCGACGGTGAATTCCATCGTCAAGGTTTTGCCTTCGATCTCGGCTTTGCCTTCGATCGTCTTGCCGTCAATCTGGAAGGTGGCGCGATCCGGTTTGCCCGATTTAGGGGCGAGCGCGGCGGTGTACTTGGTATTGCCCGAATTGATCGTCCAGTCGGCGGAGTTATCCGTCAGCTTGATCTCAGTGTCGCCGCCGGAGAATTTGAAGGAACCTTCGAATCGTTTCGCCTGGAGAAGCAAGACGCGATCCGCGCCCGTCACCTGGGCGCTAGCGGCCACTTGAGCCGCTGCAATGCCGGCCACCGCGAACACCGCAAGGCCTACGAGACCCATCTTAACTAACGTTCGGCGACTTGGCATGGCACTCATCTGACGATCCAAAACCTTCTACGGTTCTAAGAGAAATGATGGCGCAAAACCAAACCACCAACAGGTCCTTTGGTCCTGGTAATAGTGCCGTATGGCCTACCCGACGCGGGGCGCTTGGTAACCTTTCGGCGTGACCGCCCTCGCCCTTGCGCTTCTCCATGCTCCCCTTGCGGGCGTTCCGATTGCCGATATTCCATTTGAGCGTGTGGGTAACCGAATCTATCTCAAGGCTTCCCTCAACGGGCAAAAGGTAAACGCCGTTCTCGATTCCGGAGCGGGAGCCACCGTGGCCGACGATACGATGGGAACGACGGCCGGGGCGACAAAGGTCCAGGAGATCGCCGCCGGGGGCGCAGGCGCGAAAACGATCAAGGCATGGGTGGTCTCGGGTCTAAAATTGACCCTCGATGGAACGAAGATTGATCATCCAATCCAGGTGATTCTCCCGCTCGCGCCGTTGACGGTGATGGAAGGCCGGCCGTTGCAGACGATTCTTGGTTTCGACTTTTTCAGCCGCTATCGGGTCGAGATCGACTACGCCGCTGGCCGTCTTCGGCTGTTCGATCCCTCCGACGACACGGTCCCCGCAGGAGCGATCGCAGTGCCTATCGATTTCGTCCGCAACCTGCCGCACATTAAGGGAAGGATCCAGTTGCCGCGCTTCGGTTCGCACGACGTGACAATGATGTTGGACACCGGGGCGACATCGTCGGCTACTCTCACCCGCCGCTTCGTCAAGCAGAAGGATCTCGCCAACAAGTTCAACGACTCGCCTGAAATGGTGCTTGGCGGAGGAGTAGGCGGCGAGACGAAAGGACGACGCGTTCGCCTCGTGGCATTGACGTTCGGCGGCTCCCGCCTGCTCGGACCCGTAGCGATGATGGAGTCCACGGAAGGCGGCTCAACCGGCGCAGCGTCCGACTACGACGTTCTGATCGGGGGCGAATCCCTACGCCGGTTCACGGTCACCTTCGACTACGCCCACAAGCGGGTGTTCTTCAAGCCAAACTCCGCCTTCAAGGAAACCTTTATCGGCGATCGGGTGGGCTTTGCGGTCTTCGTCGGGGCGAACGGTGGGTTCGAGGTGAAACAGCTAGTTCCTTCTTCTCCGGCGACGGAAGCCGGGTTGGCCGTGGGGGATGAGATCGTGGCGGTGAATGGCACCACCTTCACCTCCCTCGATGAACTCCGCAAAGCTCTCCGGGGGGTGAAAGGAGAAGTGAAGGTCAAGGTGAAGCGCGCCGGAGCGGAGAAAGACCTTGTCTTGAAGGCCCGCGAACTCGTTCCCTAAGCGTGCTTACTCCCAGTCAAGTACATTATTCGGGTGACTGCCGTCCTCGCCGCAGTGCTGCTGACCCGGGCTCCTCAGCCGTTGGCGGAGATCCTCTTCGATATGAAGGGGAACCAGATTTGGCTGCGAGCCGAACTGGATGAGAAGCCGCTCCGGGCGCTTCTCGATACCGGCTCCGGCAGTTCGGCGATGGACCAGAAGGCGGCTTTCTCTTCCGGCTTTATCAAGCAGGCCCGGAAGACGTTCGTTGGGGTGAGCGGCGGCGTGGTTTCTGGCTGGACCACGAAGGGGCGGGACGTGGGCCTCTATGGCTCGACGGTCGTGACGCCGATTTTCGATGTGCTGCCCCTGCACGAACTCGACGCCGACGAGTCGTTGCCCAACGCGATCTTGGGATTCGAGTTCTTTCGCTCGTACGTGGTTCAGATCGACTATCGAGCCCGCATGGTCCGGCTTTACGATCCGGCAACTTACAAGCCGCCCGCCGGTTATGAGGCGCTGCCGATCCAGTTCGTCGACCACATTCCGACCGTCGAAGGGAAGCTGAGCCTTCCTGGGATGCCGCAACGGCCGGTCGTGATCGAGTTCGACACCGGCTCGGCGTTCGGTATCGACGTGAGCAGCCGAGTAGTACGTCGCGACGCCCTCGACCTTCGTTATGGGGATGCCGGGTCAGATGTCTCCGGGGGGATTGGCGGCGCGATGGCGAGCCGATCGATTGGGTTGTCGGAGGTGACGTTAGGAGGCTTCCGTCTTAGCTCGGAGACTCGGTTGCTTCTCTCCGGAAAGCCGCCCATCTCCGACCTGATTCGGCTTCCGGGGGATTACGACATCACGTTGGGGAATGGCGTGTTGTCGAAGTTCGACATTGTTTTCGATTATCCGCATTCGCGGATCTATTTGAAGAGATAGGTTGGGAGCCGTCACCGGAGGCGGGAATCGCGCTCCGCGCGGGATGCAAAGCGCGAACGGGTTCGCGCACTCCCAAAAAGGCGCGCGGTCAAATGACCGCGCGCCTCTTCTAGCTTTCTACCGAACCTTAGCGGCGCGGGCGGAAGCGGGCGTTGACGTCTTCGTCGTTGCCGCCTTCCTGGGAAGACGGAGCGGACGGAGCCGACGGGGCGCTGTTGCCGCCGCCGTCGCGGGGGCCGCGGTCGCCGTAGTCGCGGCGGGGGCCGCGATCGTCTCGGCGAGGGCCGCGATCTCGGTCGCCGCCGCGATCTCGGCCGCCTCGGTCACCGCCGCGACCTCGGTCTCGGTCGCCGCCCGGGGTGGGGGGCGGAGCGATGGCCGTCGCGTTGTCCTCAAGACCGGCCAGCGTCTGAGCGACGCCGAGAGCCGTGAGGTTGACGCGGCCTTGCGAGTCGACTTCGTGGACCTTGACGGCGAGTTCGTCGCCGATGTTGACCACTTCTTCGATTCGGCCGAACGACTTGGTGGTGAGTTGGTCCTTGGGAACCATGCCTTCCTTGCCGGCGGAGTACTCGACCATGGCGCCGCGGCCCATGATGCGAGTGACCTTGCCCTTGAACTCGGTGCCAACTGGGACCTCTTCGAAGAGGGCGCGGATGCGAGCGATGGCGTCGGCCACGATCGAGCCGCCGGCGCCGCCGACGAGGACCTTACCGTCCTGCTGGACGTCGATCGAAGCGCCGGTCTCGGCAACCAGCTTCTTGATCGTCGCGCCGCCGGGTCCGATGAGACCGCCGATCTTCTCGGGGTTGATCTGGATCGTCTGGACCGTCGGAGCCGTATCGCCGACCGTCGCTCGAGGAGCGGAGATCGTCTCTTCGATGACGTCGAGGATGGTGAGGCGAGCAACCTTAGCTTGGTTCAGCGCACGGACGAGAACCTCGTCCGGCACGCCGTCCAGCTTGGTGTCGAGCTGCAGGGCGGTGATACCGTCGCGGGTACCGGCAACCTTGAAGTCCATGTCGCCGCAGAAGTCTTCCATGCCCTGGATGTCGGTGAGGACCTTGAAGACCTTACCGTCGGACATGAGGCCCATCGCGATACCGGCGACGGGCGCCTTAATCTGGATACCGGCGTCCATGAGCGCCAGCGTGCTGCCGCAGACGGAGGCCATGGAGGTGGAGCCGTTCGACTCCAACACTTCGCTCGTGAGGAGCAGAGTGTAGGGGAAGTTCGGATCCTCGAACGGGATCACCGGAAGGAGGGCGCGCTCGGCGAGAGCGCCGTGACCGACTTCTCGGCGACCGCGTCCGCGGAGCGGGCGGACTTCACCGACGGAGTAGGGCGGGAAGTTGTAGAAGTGCATGTAGCGCTTCGGTCCAACTTCTTCCATGCCGTCCATCGTCTGAGCCTCGTTCGGCAGGCCGAGCGTGGCGACGGTGAGGACCTGAGTCTGGCCGCGGGAGAAGAGGCCCGAGCCGTGAACCTTCGGCAGGATGCCGGCGATGGCTTCGAGCTGACGGATCTGATCGAGGCCGCGACCGTCCGGTCGGATGTCCTTCTTGATGATGAGGTCGCGAACGACGCCCTTCACCACGGTGTCGGCGGCTTCGTGAAGCTGCTTCTGGAGTTCCGGCTGGTCGGCGTAGTCCGGCTTCATCTTGGTGACGATTCCCTTGATGATGTCGTCCAGGGCGCTCTCGCGCATGGCCTTGTCCTTCGCACCGAGCATGGCCTTCTCGATGTCCTTGCCGTGCTTCTTCGAGATCGCCTTCTTCAGGTCCTCGTCGACGGTGTGGAGCTTGACTTCGCGCTTGGTCTTGGCGGCGTCCTTCGCGAAGATCGCGATTTCGGCAACGATGACCTTAACGGCGTCGTGAGCGAACTTGAGGGCCTTGATCATCTCCTCTTCGGTCAGCTCGTTCGCGCCGGCTTCAACCATCGAGATGGCGCCTGCGTGACCGGCTACGACGAGGTCGAGGTCGCCCGCTTTAATTTCCGCGTTGGAAGGGAAGAGGATGAACTCGCCGTCGATCCGACCGACGCGCACGCCGGCAACCGGATACTTGAAGGGGATGTCGCTGACGGCAAGGGCGGCGCCGGCTGCGGTGATCGCGAGCACGTCGGCGGGAGCTTCCTGGTCGTAGGCGAAGGGAAGGGCAATGACTTGGACGTCGTTGCGGAGACCCTTAGGGAAGAGGGGGCGAAGCGGTCGGTCCATCAGTCGGCTGGTGAGGACGCCCTTTTCGCTGGGTCGTCCGCCGCTCTTGATGAAGCCGCCCGGGATCTTACCGACGGCGTATTTTCGCTCTTCGTAGTCGCAGACGAGCGGGAGGAAGTCAATGCCCTCTCGCGCGTTTTCGGACATCGTAGCGGTGGCGAGGACAACGGTCTCGCCCATACCGAGGAGGACGGCGCCGCCCGCTTGGCGCGCAACTCGTCCGGACTCGAGGCTAAGCGTCTTTCCGCCGACCTCGAACTCATGGCTGTGAATCATTCTATTTTTCCTTTGTTGTTAAAACGTCTATGGGTATACCCGTGGCCGCATGGGATGCCTGGCCAATTTAGGGGGAGACCGCAAATACGAACGAAAACGTCCCGCGCGCCGAGATGGCGGGACGGGACGTTTTTCGTTCGAAGGGGTTTCCTCTTAGCGCGGCTTGACTTCGCGGATGCCGAGCTTCTTGATGAGCGCGCGGTATCGTTCGATGTCGGTTCGGCGCAGGTAGCCCTCAAGCCGCCGTCGCTTGCCAACCAGAAGGAGTAGCCCGCGTCGCGAGTGGAAATCCTTCTTGTGCGTGCGAAGGTGGTCCGTGATCTGAAGGATCCGGGCCTGCATGATCGCGATCTGCACTTCCGTCGATCCGGTGTCGCCGGTCGCGGTTGCGTTGTCGGCGATCGTTTGCTGCTTAAGTTCTGGGTTCAGCGGCATGCGTGTGGGTGTTTGCCTCGTTTCTCTTTTGAAGCCCTGGGGTGCGAATCGGCCGCTCAGCGCAGAGTCCTAAGTTCACAGGGCTCTCCGATCAACGGCAAACGCGCCCTTATCCAGGGCTTCAGGCGAATATGTTACCTCCGTATCGGAGTTAGAAGCAACTTCTTAGAATCGATTTGCGATCTTGCTACGTCTCTCATCCCCTGACTCACACGATGGGGGGAATTGCTGCACCGACTCGGAGAAGTATCAGTAGCCGAGCTGCGTATCGTTTCTCACAAGCTTGACCTCAGATCCGTTCCAGACCAGGCCGAAAGGATATCGGCTCTCCCTCTTTTTCGGTCGGAGGAGCCAAATCTGCTCGGGCATTTTTGGCGAGTCGACTTTAAGCTTGGTGGCGGCGGTATTCCATTCCCAGAAAAGCTCTCCTTTCGTCTGCCCAATCGAAAATCTGCTGAAATCGGGGCGGTAAGCGACGGCCCAAGCATCTTCTGTGTTTGATCCGTCTGCCGGAATCAGTTCTTGAAAAAGACGGGCTGTATCGTGGTGGTCTGGAATCCGGCTGGACTCATAAATCTCGTTGCTAATGAGCCTGGCTACGGTTTGAACGTGGAAATGTCGCGCGTAGACGGTGTATGCCTCCAGCATCGGATAGGGGCGCGACGGAACGAGCATGATGGCCATGCCGAGGGGAACCCAAACGAGGTGGGCGAGAAGCGAGCGGACCGCAAACTTGGATTCGTTCCGACGGGTCGCGATTGACCAGACCACTGACTCCACCAATCCGGAGATCACTCCGAACACGGTGAACATCACGAGCATGTTGGCCAGCGGGTTGGGGTTGATCCGCGATCCCACAAAGGTCGAGTGAAGACCAACGCCGCAAAGATTGGCGCAGCAGCCAGCGGTCACCAAGTTCGCCACTATCGAAATACCAACCGCGGCCGGCCATGACTTTCCAGCCCATCGGCCAATGGCCCAAGCCTCGAACACGATCGTCCCAATGACGTACACGAGCCAGGCGTGGAAATCGTACTGTTCTAGGGCGTAGCCCATGACGCCGTTCGCCGACGCAATGGCGGCCACACTGACCAGTACCAGGACCAAGAGTCCCTTCACGGCTCCAGTATGCCGCCCAAAGCGGTTATGCTTTTCCGCAATGCTTTCCGCATCCTTGCTGCTTGCCGTTCATGGAGCCACCTCCGATGCGTTCGATCCGGGGCTGAATCCGTTGTTGATGCGTCACCCGACGGTGAGCAAGACGGCTATCGTGTTCGGTTTCGCGGGCGATCTCTGGTCGGTCCCCCGAACCGGCGGCGATGCCTCGCGGCTCACCTCTTCTCCGGGCACTGAGAGCGACCCCTTCTTTTCGCCAGACGGAAGCACGATTGCCTTTACCGGCCAGTACGACGGCAACACCGACGTCTTTATCGTGCCGGCGGATGGCGGCGTGCCGAAGCGGCTGACCGCCCACCCGGACGCGGATAACGTGGTGGGTTGGACGCCCGACGGCAAGTCGGTGATCTTCTCCTCGACGATGATCTCCCCGACCGACTATCCCCGGCTCTTTACGGTCTCGATCAACGGCGGCGTGCCTAAACCGCTTCCGTTCCCGGCGGGGGTCGAGGCGTCGATGTCGCCCGACGGAAAGCGTCTGGCCTATGTGCCCAACGGCAAGTGGCAGCAGGCCTGGAAGCGGTATCGCGGTGGCCAGGCCGCGCCGATTTGGATGGGCGATCTCTCCGATTCGAAGGTTAAAGCGATTCCGCGGGGCGACGAGGACAGCAAGTGTCCGATGTGGATCGGCAACTCGATCTACTACGTCTCCGATCCGAAGGGGATCATGGGGCTTTACCGGTACGACGTGGTCTCTGGCAAATCCGCCGTAGCCATCCCGGGTGAGGGGTTCGACATCAAGTCTGCGACCGCCGGTCCTGGCGTCATCGCGTACGAGAAGCTCGGCTCGATCTGGCTCTACGATCTCGATAAGCGGACCAGTTCACGGGTGAAGATCGATGTCAAGGGCGACTTCCCGGAGGTCCGTCCCGCGTTCAAGACGCTTCGTCCATCCGCCTACGGCGTTTCGCCCACCGGTCAGCGCGTTGTTGCCGCCGCTCGCGGGCTGATCTTCACCCTTCCGGCAAGCAAGGGCGATGCCCATCAGCTTACGTCCGAAGCCGGGATCGAGCGGAAAGACCCGGCCTGGTCACCCGACGGGAAGACGATCGCCTACATCACCGAGGAGAACGACGTCCAGCAACTGGCGCTCTACGATCTCGCGACCTCGACCGAGAAGTTGGTCCCTCTGGCCGAATCGCCGTCCGTCTATCAGTCACCGACATGGTCTCCCGACGGCAAGAAGATCTCCTACACCGATGTCCGACTGAACCTTTGGGTACTGGACGTGGCGAGCGGGAAGAGTACGAAGATCGACACCGATGACTATGTGGTCCGCTCGGACCTGAGCCCGGCTTGGTCTCCCGATTCGAAGTGGCTGGCCTACACCCACGATGGCCAGAACCTGCTTGGCTTCATCATGCTGGCGAATATCGAGACCGGTAAGACCTACCGGATCACGGATGGCCTCTCCGACGCGCACAATCCAATCTTCGATCGCGATGGCAAGCATCTCTACTTCACCGCCAGCACCGACATCGGGATGGGTGCGGATGTGGAGGACATCGCGCAGATCAGCCACCTGACCGGTACGAGCAGCGTTTATGCGGTGGTCTTGAAGGCGGGTGGGTCAAATCCGCTCCAACCCGAGAGCGACGAAGAGGCTCCGCCCGTCAAGCCGACCCCGCCCGTTCCGAACGCCCCGACGGTGATCGATCCGGACGGGATCGAGGCACGCATCGTCGCCCTTCCAATTCCCGCCGCCAACTACGGCGGCCTCGTGCAAGGGCCAGCCGGCTCGTTCTTCCTGCTCGGCGGCGGAAACCTGACCAAGTTTTCGTTCTCCGACCGAAAGCCGACCCCCTTCGCCGCAGGTGTCGGAGGCGCGCAGCTCACCGCCGATGGAACGAAGCTGCTCCTCGCCGGACCAGGAGGCGCGAGGATCGTTTCCGCGATGGCTCCGGCGCCTCCCACCGCCCCGCCCGCACCCGGGATTGACGTCTCCGGCCTCCGCGCCAAGATCGATCCGAAGGTTGAATGGACGAGGATGTTCCGCGCCGTCTGGCGCAACGAGCGGGCGCTGTTCTACGCCCCCAATCTCCACGGCATCGACTCCGTCGCCATGGAGAAACGGTACGCGCCGTTCCTCAACAACATCGTCTCCCGGGACGATCTGAACTACCTCTTCACCGATATGGTCGGCGAACTCTCCGTTGGCCACATGTGGGCGAGGGGCGGCGACCTTCCGGCCACCGGCCGAATCCCTGGCGGACTGCTTGGCTGCGACTACAGCCTGGAAAACGGCCATTACCGACTGACCCGCGTCTACAACGGCGAACGCTGGAACCCCGGCCTCTACGCCCCCCTCGCCCAGCCGGGCGTCGAGGCGAAGGCGGGCGAATACCTCCTAGCGATCGACGGGCGGCCGCTAGACGATGCGATGGACATCTACGAGGCGCTGGAGGCCAAGGCCGGAAAGCAGGTGAAGGTCAAGATTGGTCCGACGCCGGACGGCAAGGGCGCTCGCGACGCGGTGGTCGTGCCGGTGGCTAGCGAAGCCAGCCTCCGCTTCCGCGCCTGGAGCGAGGACAACCGCCGTACCGTCGAAAGAATGACCGGCGGCAAGGTCGGCTACGCCCACATCCCGGACACCGGAGGTGGTGGCTGGACCGAGTTCCACCGCTACTACTACGCGCAGCACGGCAAGGCCGGAATCATCATCGATGACCGCTTCAACCATGGCGGCTACGTGGCCGACTATCTGGTTCGCGAGATGGTCAAGCCGGTGGTCTACGGCACGATCACCCGCTACGGCAAGATCGCCGCGATCCCCTCCTCCGGCGTCTATGGCCCGAAGGTGATGCTCACGAACGAAATGGCAGGCTCGGGCGGCGACATCCTGCCCGACCTTTTCCGCATGCACAAAGCGGGCAAGCTGGTCGGCAAACGCACCTGGGGCGCGATGATCTCGGCGAACAGCTTCGCCCTGGTCGACGGTGGCCGGATCAACGCCCCGGATGACGCTCTTTATGACAAAGAGACGGGCGGTTGGCCCATCGAAGGCTACGGCACCCCGCCCGATATCGAAGTCGAACTGGATCCGTTCCTGTGGCGGCAGGGACGCGACGCCCAACTCGAAGCGGCGATCGCCGAGATTCTGAAAGAGCTGCCGAAGGCGAGGCCGATGCTTGGGAAGTCGCCGGTCTTTCCGGATAAGACCAAGATTCAGAAGGGTTGGCTGCCGTAGCTTTCTGATCCGGGAATTGGCCACTTGGTCTGGCCAATTCCCGTACAATCTGCCTATGAAGCCGATGTGGCGCGTGGAGATGCTGGGCACTCTTCAGGCCCGATCGGAAGACGCCACGATCGTCCGCTTTCGAACGAGAAAGGTGGGCCTCCTTCTCGCCTACCTGGCTTACCACTCGGGCCGAAGCCACTCACGGGACGAGCTGGCGGACATGCTCTGGCCAGACACTGAGCCTGAACACGCCCGGAGGAACCTCCGGCAGGCCCTCTCTTCGCTGCGCCACCATCTAGAGCCGCCGCCCCTACCCACGGGGGCCGTCCTGGTGACCAAGCAGGGAAGCGTCTCGTTGAATGGGGCCTACGTGGCCACCGACGTTGCCGAACTTCATGCTCGGGTTCGCCGCGCTGCGACCGTCTCAGACGAGGCGGAACGGATTCAGGAGCTGTCGAACGCGGTAGGACTCTTCCGCGGCGAACTTCTAACCGGCTATTACGAAGAGTGGGTCCAAAGAGAGCGGTTGCAACTCGAAGACCTCCTGGTCTCGACGATCCAGAATCTGATTCACGCATACGAGGCGCAAGGGCAACTCGAAGAGGCGATCCGGTACGTTCACCTGGCGATTGCGAAAGACCACCTCAAGGAGGACCTTCATGGCACCTTGATTCGGCTCTATCTCGCCTCTGAGCGGCCCGCGAGCGCGCGGCGGCATTTCGAGGAATGGCGTCAGATCGTCAACTCCGAACTCGGAGATGAGCCGAGCCAAGTATTACGGGAATTGATTGAGCGATTGCCCGGCCCGCGGCTCGTTCCCCCGAAAGGCCCTGGAACGCCCCTTTTGAAGATCGAGGAAAAGGCCATGACGGTCGATCTACCTCTACAACTCACCCGCTTTTTTGGTCGCGAAGCCGAGCGACAAAGAGCTGTCGAAGAGTTTACGATTCACGGAAGCCGCTTGGTTACCTTCACCGGTCCCGCGGGCATGGGCAAAACTCGCCTCGCCATCGAAACGGCCCGGGAACTTGCCGACCGTCACGGTTGGAACGTCTGGTTTGTCGGTTTGGCGGACATCGCCGACGGATCGCTTCTGCTCGACGCGGCTGCCAAGGCACTTCGCCTTCGGCCAGAGGCCGGGGTGAGTCCCACCGAAGCGCTTAACGCACATCTATCTGGTGAGCGAAACCTGCTGATCCTGGACAACCTCGAACACATCGTCGAGGACGCGGCTCCGCAGGTACTCAGCCTGCTCCACGAAGTGCCCGTGGCAAACCTCCTTGTGACCTCTCGGCAAGCGTTGAAGCTCGGAGGCGAACGTGAGATCGACGTGGAGGCGCTCGGCGTTCCGAACGAGGAGGGCGCCGTGCCGACCGGATTGTCCGATTTGGCCGCCTTTCCGAGTGTCCGGCTCTTCGCCGATCGTGCGCAGGCGATCCTTCCTGACTTCCAGATCACCGCCCACAATTTTCGCGTGGTCGGCGAGATTTGCCGCCGATTGGACGGTCTCCCCCTCGCCCTCGAGATTGCGGCCGGCCTATCGGGCACGTTCACTCCATCCCAAATCCTCAAGAACCTGGAGAACCGGCTCGAAATCCTCCGAACCCGTCGACGAGACCTGAGCCTTCGGCATCGCAGTCTCCGCGCGGCCATTGATTACAGCTACGACATTCTCCCGGACGACCTCCGGCGCCTCTTCGTTGAGCTTTCGGTCTTTCGCGGAGGCTTTTCCTTAGACGCCGTATCGGCCATTTGCCTTGTCGGGACAACGCCGGCTCGCAAGCCGGGAGATTGGCTTCGAATGATTCTCGACCTCCAAGAGCGGTCGCTGCTCCGCTCGGAAGAGGCGAATGAAAATGCGCCGCCGCGATTTCGGCTGCTCGAAACGTTCCGGGAATATGGGGCGGAGAGACTGGAAGAGAGCGCAAAAGTCGCGCTCCGCCAAAGGCACGCAGAGTTCTTTCTCCATTTCCCGAGGGAAAAAGGGGACCAGGAACGAGAAAACCAGCGGGCGGCGCTCCAGTTCTATTTCGAAAGGAGGGATATCTCCGAGTGCGTCACCCTTCTTCAGGCACTCCACAGCTTCACTTTCGTCGGACGAGAGACGATCTTGTCGCTCACCGATTCACCTGAGTTCGACGAATTCAAGCCGCTCGACCGGATTATTCTTCTCCGCCTTCTCGCTAATGCCCACCTCTACACTTCGCAGTTCGAGGAGTCGCACCGGGTTTCGGTTCAGGCCCTCAAAATCGCGGAAGCGGTACGGCTAGAGGATCAGGTGGCCATCTGTCGCCGAGGTATTTCGGTGGCCGCCGGTTACCTGGGGCACACGGAGGAGGCGATCACCCACGATCGCGAATTTGCCGCCTATGCCGAAAAAACCGGCGACCTTCGGATGATGGAGAACGCGTACAACGGTCTGGGCTTCGATCACTGGCTGAACGGCAACTTACCGGAGGCGTTGGCGACGTTTCACCAGGCTCACAAAGCCTCCCTTAAGCTTCATCACGGGGAGCCGATTTGGCTCGTCCTTTACAACCTCGCACGGGTGAGCCTCGATATGGAACGTCTCGACGACGGCTTCGAGTTTGCGAACGAGGCGCTCCGGCTTGCCCAGGGGAAAGAGGACGACTTTGGCGTCTCGATGTCTCTTTCTCTCGTCGTCAGGTACCAGCGATTGAAAGGGAACCTAACCGCCGCTCTCGCCACGAACCACGAAGCCCTAATCAAAAGGAGGAAGGCGGGCTTCCTCTACTGGACGCAGATGGCTATCCAAGATCACGCCTCCATTCTGGAGGCCATGGGGCGGACCAAGGAGGCGGCAACCCTGCTGGCCTCTTCTCGGGGGATCATGAAGGCGAAGCGTGAGCCGGATATCCAGGAGCATCGTTCGATCGCGGAGAAAATCCGGGCGAACCTTCCCGCAGATCAGTTTGAGCAGGCCTGGGCCGAAGGTCTTGCTCTGACCTTGGAACAGGCTTTTCAGACGGCGCTTCGGCAATCGTCGCCTTCGTATACGTTTTGTTGACGCCCGCACTCCATCTTCGAGTCAGTTTTCACGGAAGGGATCTATGTTTCTTAATCAAGCCAATTTCCGTCGGCCCCGGCAAGCCTTCACCCTCATCGAGCTTCTTGTCGTCATCGCCATCATCGCTATTCTCGCCGCCATCCTCTTCCCGGTCTTTGCCCAGGCGAAACGGGCCGCGAAAAAGACAGTCTGCCTATCGAGCACGAAGCAGGTTTCGATCGCCAGCGTTCTTTACGAGAACGACTACGACGACTACGCTTGCTTTGGCGTGATCCTCAACCTTACGGAGACCCGTTACGAACTCCGGTCGTGGTACGCGTACGTTTATTACGAACTCTCCGACATGGGGACCCCGCACTTCAATGCCGAAGAGGGGTTCTTGGCGCCGTACATGAAGAACCAGCTCGTCTACGGATGCCCGGAATCTGACTCCATCTTGGCCGGGCAACTCTCACCCGCGTTTCCCAACGGTTTTGGCGTTAACGATAGCGTGATGGTCTTGGAGCTTCCCGCCTACGGAGCCCCCGTGGCCCCAACCATCAGCCTCACTTCCATCGACCGTCCCGCGGAAACGATCTTAATTGCGGATGCCGTCAACGTGTCGGGCTATGAAAGCTCTCCGCTGAGCCACCAGACCTGGCTCGATTGGCCCTCCATGGCTCTGCCGCAAACCTGGGGCGTTCACTCGAAGTTCGTCAACGTCGGTTGGGTCGACGGCCATGCAAAGGGAACTCGCGTTTCGATCAGACCGACCGTGGACCTCTATTGGGGCGATGCCGATCTCATGAAACAGGCCAAGAAGTACGAGGTCGGCGATATCATGAACTCTCGGTACCCGTACGGAAACGAATGGCAGGACTACTACTACCGGATCGACAAGCCCTCATCCTAATGATCCGCCGCTTTCTGTTTCTCGTCCCGGCCGCATTCGCGGCCGGTTGTCATTCGGATTCTCCGCCCCCGAGGCCGCCCGTATCTCCGGCGGCCTCAGCACTCCCGCAAAAACTGAAAGGCATGTCCCCGGAGGAACGCGCCGCTTACGTAAAGAGCCACCCGGAAGAGGTTCGGGCTTCGCTGAGCCAAATGGGTGTCGGCGCTCCCCCGCGCATGGGAAAGTAGCGGCCGCTTCTACCCATAGCCCTAGGACCAAGGTGCACGATTCGGTTAAGCTGTGCAGCAAGATGCTTCCCGCGTCCTTGCTTCTTGCCCTCCATACCGCTCCGGTCCAGGGATTCGATCCCGGGCCGAGCCCGCTCTTGATGCGTCACCCGACGGTCAGCGCCACTTCAATCGTCTTCTCCTTCGCCGGAGACCTCTGGACCGTGCCGCGCGCCGGCGGCTCCGCCAAGCGGCTCACCAGCGCCCCCGGCATCGAGCGCGACCCGTTCTTCTCCCCCGACGGCTCAACGATCTGCTTCACCGGCATGTACGACGGCAGCATCGACGTCTTCACCGTGCCCGCGGCTGGAGGAGTGCCCAAGCGCCTGACCTACCACCCCGCCCGCGACGAAGCCGTGGGGTGGACCCCCGACGGAAAGTCGGTCATCTTCGCTTCCAACTCGGTTTCCGCCGTTGATTACATCCGGCTGTTCACCGTCTCCGCCCAAGGCGGCACCCCCAAAGCCCTGCCCTTCCCGGCGGGAACCGAGGGCGCCTTCTCGCCGGACATGAGCCAGCTCGCCTACGTCCCGAACCCCAAGTGGGAATTGGCTTGGAAGCGGTACCGCGGCGGCCAGGCGACCCCGATCTGGGTCGGTGCGATGAGCGATTCTAAGATCACGAAGAAGGTCCCGCGCAAAGACGAGAACCTCTCCAACCCGATGTGGATCGGCAACGCCCTGTTCTATCTCTCCGATAAGGATGGCCCCGTGGGCATGATGCGCTACGGGATCAATGACGGCAGCGTCACCGAGGTCGTGAAGGGCGAGGGTTTCGACCTCAAATCCGCCACCGCCGGCGCGGGCGTCATCGCTTACGAAAAGCTCGGTTCGATCTGGCTGTACGACCTGAACGCCAAGACCTCGACTCGAGTGCCGATCGAAGTGAACGGCGATTTCCCCGAAGTTCGCCCCGCCTTCAAGAGCCTGGTGACGAACCTCGAAGGCGTCAACATCTCCCCCAGCGGCCAACGCCTCGTGGTGGCCGCGCGCGGCTTCATTGGCACCGTCCCCGCCGCCAAGGGCGACGTTCACATCCTAAGCGAAGCTCAGGGTGTTCACCGCACCTCCCCGGTCTGGTCGCCGGATGCGAAGACGATTGCCTTCGTTACCGACGCCGAGGGACATCAGCAGCTTGCTCTCTTCGACACCGCGACCGGAACCGAGAAGCACGTCGAGTTCGGCGATTCGCCCGCCAGCTATACGTTGGCTAACTTCTCGCCCGATTCCAAGAACATCGCCTACACCGACAACCGAAACAACCTCTGGATCGTCGACCTCGCGACGGGCAAGAGCACCAAGATCGATCAGGCACTTCACACGGATCCGCTGCTTCAGATGAACCCGCGCTGGTCGCCGGATTCGAAGTGGGTCACCTATGGCCGCGACCTGCCGAGCCACCTCCAGGCGATCTTCCTCTACAGCACGGCCTCGGGCAAGTCGACGCAGATCACCGATGGTCTGGCGAATGCGAAGAATCCGATCTTCGATCGCGATGGCAAACACCTGGTCTTCTACGCCAGCACGAACACCGGCCAGGGAACCAGTTGGCTAGACCTGAGCAGCTATAACGCGCCGAACTCGACCAGTTCGGTCTATGCGGTGGTCCTGCGGAAGGATCTGCCAAACCCGCTGCAGCCGCAGAGCGACGAGGAGAACCCGGCTCCGGCGGCTCCGCCCAAGCCGACCCCGCCCGCCGCGTTTAACATCGATCTGGATGGCATCGAGAGCCGCATCTTGGCCCTGCCGATGCCGACACAGGACTACACCTTCCTCGAACCGGGACCGGCCGGAAGCTTCTTCGCCGTCGCCCAGGGGCCTAAGGCAACCGCTACCTCGGCTCCTTCGGGAAGCAACATCTGGAAGTTCAGCTTCGCGGAGCGAAGCGCGAGTCCGTTTGCCCCAGGGGCCACCGGCATCATTTCTACCGCCGACGGAACTAAGGTTTTGGTTGCGAGAGGTGGCGCGATCCAGATCGTTCCCGCGATGGCTCCCGCTGCCATGCCCGGCGCGCCGATCGATCTCTCCGGCCTCCGCGTGAAGGTCGATCCGAAGAAGGAATGGGACCACATGTTCCACGAGATCTGGCGGAACGAGAAGATGCTGTTCTACGCCCCGAACCTTCACGGGATCGATGCCGACGAGATGGATCGCCGCTACGCGCCGTTCCTGAAGAACATCGCTTCGCGCGACGATCTCAACTACCTCTTCACCGATATGCTCGGTGAGATCTCCATCGGTCACATGTGGGCCGAGGGTGGCGACATCCCCAGCGTCCGCGGCGTTCCGGGCGGCCTGCTCGGCGCCGACTACAGCTTCGAGAACGGCCGCTATCGCTTGGCCCGAGTCTACGACGGCGAGCGCTGGAACCCTGGTCTCACCGCTCCGCTTGCCCAGCCGGGTGTGAATGCCAAGGCAGGAGAGTACATCCTCGCCATCGACGGCAAGCCGCTGCTCGATTCGAACGACATCTACGAGGCGCTCGAAGGCAAGGCCGGTCGCCAAGTGAAGATCAAGATCGGACCTACGACCGACGAAAAGCTGGCCCGCGAAGTAGTGGTCGTCCCCGTTGCGAGTGAGTTCGGCCTCCGAAACAAGGCCTGGTCCGAAGACAACCGGCGTCTGGTCGAGAAGCTGACCAACGGTCGCGGCGGCTACGTTCACGTGCCGGACACCAACGTCGGTGGCTGGGACGCTTTCACCCGCTACTATTACGCCCAGGTCGGAAAGGATGGAATCATCGTGGACGAGCGGTTCAACCACGGCGGCCTCATCAACGACTTCATGATCCGTGAGATGAAGAAGCAGCCGGACGCGGCCTTTGTCCCGCGCGACGGCGCGGCCTGGCCCACTCCGGGCGCGGCGATCTTCGGACCGAAGGTCATGCTTGCCAACGAAATGGCCGGCTCCGGCGGCGACATGTTCCCTTGGCTCTTCAAGCACAACGAGGTCGGCCCGGTTATCGGTAAACGAACCTGGGGCGGTCTCGTGGCGGCCTTTGGCTTCCAGTTGGTGGACGGCGGCGCGATCAACTCGCCGAACGACGCCTTCTTCAACTTGAACGGCACCTGGGACGTGGAAGGCTACGGCGTAGACCCGGACATCGAGGTCGACCTCGATCCGTATCTCTGGCGTCAAGGCAAGGACTCGCAGCTAATGCGGGCGATTGAAGAACTGAACAAGCGGCTCGCCACCTACGTCGCGCCGAAGTTCCAGCACCCGCCGTATCCGGACAAGTCGAAGGTCGGACACTCGAGGCAGTAGGTCCTTGGGTCGTTGGGTCATAGGGAGGGAAGGTTTGATTCCTTAAGCCCAATGACCCGATAACCCTGAGCCGAAGTATCCTTTCCTCCAATGCGCGTCGCGGTTCTGGGTTCGGGGAGTTGGGGTACCGCCCTTGCCATCCTTTTGGCGAGGAACGGCCACGATGTCGATCTCCTCGGCCGAGACGCTGAGGAGATCGGGGCGATCGAGCGGCTTCGGGAGAACCTTCACTATCTCCCGGGCTTCGCCATTCCGGCCAACGTGCGAGCACGGATGCTTGGCCAAGCCGAGGAGTGTGACCTCGCCGTGGTGGCCGTTCCAAGCGTTGCCGTTCGCCAAGCAACCGCCTTCTTACCGCCCGGCAATCCCCGAATCGTGGTCGCGAGCAAAGGACTCGAACCGTCAACCGGGAGCTTCATGGTGGACGTCTTGGCCGAAGCCCGGCCGGAGGCCAAGATCGGCGTCCTCACTGGCCCCAACCTCGCCGTCGAGATCGCGCGCGGCATTCCTACCGTCGCCATCGCGGCGTTCGCAGACCGAATTGACGCCGAAGCCGTACAAGCCGCCTTCACCTGCGCGACGTTCCGGGTCTCCATTACCGACGATGTCGTGGGCGTCGAACTTGCTGGCGCGCTCAAAAACGTGTTGGCAATCGGCGGTGGCATGAGTGACGGGCTCGGCTTTGGCGATAATACCAAGGGCGCCTTCCTCTCCCGGGGCCTCATGGAGGTCGCTCGCCTCGGCGCCGCCATGGGTGCTCGCCCCGAGACCTTCCTCGGTCCTGCCGGCGTCGGGGACCTCTTTGCCACCGCCAATAGCCATCTCTCCCGCAACTATCGCGTCGGTGAGGCTCTTGGGCGAGGGACGAGCCTTACGGAAGCCCTCCACGCCTTGGGCCAAGTCGCCGAAGGTGTCCCCACCAGCGAAGCCGCCCAAGTTCTGGCACGCCGTCACAACGTGGAGATGCCGGTCCTCGCGGCGGTAGAAGGTGTTTTAAGAGGCCGGATCTCACCTCGTCAAGCGGTCGCCATGCTTATGGAACGGGCTCCGCGAATGGATGATTTTGTTTAGGGTCACATTGGGTCGTAGGGTCATTGGGTCATCGGGTCGTAGAGTTCATCGGGTCGTAGAGTTCATCGGAGCATGATTTCCTGAAGCCCAACGACCCAATGACCCAACGCCCCTACCCCCTCTTCCCCAACTCCCTCTTCAACCGATCCCGCAACGCTTCCGCTGCCACCTTCGTCGGCGCGTAGAACCGGAACACCTCAACGGGCCGCGGAGCGTCCGTTGCCGTCCGGCTGCTATCGATCCACCCCGCGACGGCGAAAGCCTGGCGGACGATGCCGGTGGGCTGGCCGGGAGGGGCCATGAGGATGGTGCGGTGCTCTTCCTCGATCTTCCAGGTGTAGCGGCCGCGCTTGAGGAACTGTTCGCGCTTCGTGGTGATGTCCGAGCGAACGAGTCGGCGGCTAATCAGCGCCTGGACCCCCTCTTCGGTCTCAATGAACCGCACCGACTCCACGTCGCCGTTTGGCAGGGTGGCGACCACCATCTGCATGGCTGCGATCAGAGGAGCGATCTTTAGGAGGCAGAGCGGGATCACCCTATAAGGGTATCCGCAAAATTGCGTAGTTGGATTCAGAACGCGTAGGGGCCCGCATCTATGGCAGTCCCCTCAGTCCGTCCCGTCGACGGTGGTCCAATCCGATCCCGCGTTGATGGGCTGCGACCTAGTCGCTGTACCCGCGCGGTTGAAATCGTTTTTGGACTCCGCAGTGGCTTTCGCCGTCTTTTGCGACTTCGGAGCCTCGCTCCTCGATCGCGTCCTGCGGTCCGACAATGATATAGACGTCGGTCCGTTGCTTTGCGTTCTGTAGGGTAAGCCGTTAGACCTACTAGGTTTTTCTGGAAATTTAACCCAGGCTATTCCTATAGCGAATCGTAGAACTCCTTCGGAACCTGCCTGCCTCGGAACTCGACCGGAATGGAGGGCCACATCTCCTCGGCAAGCCACTTTCTAAGCCTCTCCCCTCGATTCTGCCCTTCGCATTTCGCGACTTCTTCGACCTCGCGTTCCGTATTTTTAGAATCTCGGGCCATGAAATATTTTAACGCCACGTAGAATCACCTCGTGACCTTAGCCCTCGCCGCGATCTACGGCCTCTTTGCCTTGGTCGCGTTTCTCAACCTCGTCCTCATGCGACGGCCGGTCGCGAGGGAAGGAGGGCCGGACGTGCTGATCCTCATTCCGGCCCGAGACGAGGCGGAGAACATGGAGCGGCTGTTAACCGCTCTCGGAGACGCGCGGGTGATGGTCTTCGACGACGACTCCTCCGACGGCACCGGGGAGATCGCCGCCCGCCACGGGGCCACTGTCTTGCGCGGCGGTCCGTTGCTTGCCGGGTGGACGGGGAAGAACCGGGCGTGCCACCTCCTCGCCTCCGCCGCCATCGAGAGCGACCCTGCGGAGTGGCTGCTCTTCATCGACGCGGACGTTCGCCCCGGCCCCGATTTCTTGGCCACCATGCGGACCCTCGCCGCGGGGGCCAAACCAAGCGTCGGCGCGATAACGGGCTTTCCCACGATCCTGCCCGGAAGAGGCATTGAGCCCCTCTTCCTTGCCTGGGTGGGCTGGATCCTGTTGGCTACCAATCCCTACGGTATTGTCGACCGCACCGGCAAAGGCCACAACCGGTTCTTAAACGGGCAGGTGACGATGTGGCGGCGCGACGTCTACGCCCGCCTGTGGCCCAACGAGGCGGTGAAAGGGAAGGTGATGGAGGACGTCTCGATGGGCCGACTGCTGGCTAAGGAAGGGGTTCGGGTGGAGGTCGTCAATCTCTCCCGTGTCATGGCGGTGAAGATGTACGACACCTGGCGGCAGACGCTCGACGGGATGAGCAAGAACAGCCACGAGGTGGCCAACTCGACCGCCGGGACGCTCGCCCTTACCGCGCTCATGCTCTTCCTCGGTTGGGGATGGCTCGCGGGTGGTTTTTGGGCGGTCGCCCTCTTCTGGGTAAGCGGCCTCTTCGTCGTCCTGACGTGCCGTGCCCCTCTATGGCCGGTGCTGTTCATGCCGCTGATCCCGACGATCGCGGCGATGACGCTCGTGCGGTCACTGATCTGGCACCGAACAGGCCAAGTGATGTGGAAAGGCCGAACCTACGGCGGCTAAAGTGGCATGGGCTTCCAGCCCATGCTACGGGTGCTTAGTGGTGGCTCTCTTCGTGCTCAAGCTCGCGGAGCTTGAGCGGCACGTACCAGAAGGTAACGAGCAGGGCAAAAACGATGCCAATCGTTAATCCGCCGAGGGCGAAGGGAAGGGCGTCGATCATCTGCGGGACGTTCAGATCCTGGTGACGGCCCGCCGGAGTGTTGTCGTGCCCCGCGATCGTGCCGAAGTAGAAGCCGGCAAGCGTGAACAAAACGAGGCCGAACGACCAGGCGCCAAGGGTCGCCAGGGTCGTGTCTTCGCGTTTTGCGAAAGCGCAGTTCCGTAAGAGGCTCAGAGGGCCGGAGCTTGCGGATAGATAGGTCTCGGTCTCGATGTTTTGCATCGCAGCCTCTATTTTGCCTCATACTGGCCTTCGTATGACGCTTCGCAGCCTTCGGCCGGGCGATACGATCGCGTTCGTGTCCCCCGCATCGCCGCTGGACGAGGAAAAACTCGGTCCGATCACCACCCTGTTGGAGGACGAAGGGTATCGCGTCCGGGTGTTTCCGCACGCTCTCACCACCGATGAGTACCTCGCCGGAACCGATGCGGAGCGAGCCGCCGACCTTCAGGCGGCCTATGAGGATCCCGAGATCGCCGCCGTCCTCTGCACCCGCGGCGGTTATGGTTGCGCCCGCCTCTTCCCGTATCTTGATCTGGACCGGATGGCCGCGACGGGTAAGCCGCTCATCGGCTTTAGCGACATCACCACCCTCCACCTCGCGCTCAATCGCCGAGGCCTCGCGACGATCCACGCTCCGATGGCGCTGACGCTCTTCTACGAGCGCCCTGACTGGGTGCTGAACTCATTCCGCGCCGTGCTCCGTGGCGACTACATCACTCCCGCCGAAGCCCCCCTCCCGACCATGCTGGTTCCCGGCGTGGGCGAAGGTGAAGTCACCGGCGGCTGTCTCTGCCTCCTCACCGACTCCATCGGCACTCCGGAGGCCCTGGACACGGAGGGCAAGATTCTCATCATCGAAGACGTCGATGAAGCGCCGCACCGCATCGACGCGATGCTGACGCAACTCCGCAACACCGGCCTCCTCCAAAAGTCCGCCGGCATCGTAATCGGTGAGATGACTCGCACCGACGACCGTGTTGACGAAGGGATCGGCGGAAAGCCGTGGCGGGAAATCGTCCGCGACCGCGTCGCCGATCTCGGAATCCCCACCGTCATGGACTATCCGTTTGGCCACGCGCCCGCCATGCTGAGCCTGCCATTGGGGCTGCGGGCGAGGCTGGATGCATCCGCCGGAACGCTGAGCTACCTCTAGAATAAAGGACTTATACGACGTTTCCGTCCTATAAGTCCTACCGGGAGCCGTTGAACTCAGAACCGAATCTGGTAGTTCAACCGCATCATCCAGTTGTCGCCCTTCAGCAGCGGGTCCGAGACGTTGTAGGCATAGTCGGTGTTACCGACGTACATGCTAAACGTCTGGGTCGCCGTGGCTCGGGCGTCGTACTGGAGGCTATAGCGGGTGATCTGCCGGCGGGCCACGTTGCCTTCAACCTCGTCGAGGCCATAGGAAAGCTTCAGCGGGCTGCCACGCTTCTGGAACAGCGTCAGGTTGACCGCGCTCAGCGTCGAGGACGCCGTCGTCTGGTCGTTGATCTTCTCTTCCCAAGAGGCGCCGAAGGAGGTGTCGCCGTTACCCTTAAAGCCAACCGTCCACTTGTTACCGCGGTCGGCAAGAAGCTGTGAGCCAAGAAGAACGTTCGGGTTTGCCTGCTCAAGGTTGGTCTGAACCTGGTTCGAGACTTCGATGCCCGGAGCGGGCCGCGCCGTCACGACGAAGTTCCGGCTCATGTAATCCTTGTCGTCCGGCAACGTGCGATACTTCACCGCGCCGTTCACGACGAAGGGAGCCTTGGGTGAAGGATCGGTGGTTAGCGCGATCGAGCGGTCAACCGCCTCGATGTTCGGGGTAGCTACGGAAGTCGCGGTCGGATTAAGGTTCGGATTCGCGAGCTGCCCTCGGTAGCCGACGGCGAACACGTTCTTTCCAAGCTTGCCGCTCAGGCCGGCCGTCTGGTTCTGGCGGAGATACTGGCCGTAGTCGGCGGCGGTATCCAGGCCAAGGTTCAGCTTGAGGTCGGTAAACGCGCCGAATTTGAACGGCTTCGCAGTGGATAGTCCGAGATTGGCGAACGACTGCGTGTGGGCCAAGTTCGGGTCGGCGGACATCACCGAGTTCTCCCCGTAGCCGCCGTTGAGCATGATGCCACCCACGTTCGACCCGCCCACATTACCCACCTGATTTGGGGCAAGGGTGTTCGGCGTTTGGCCGAAGGTCATCATCGAGTTTCCGGTACCGTTCGCATCGCCGATCAGGCTCTGCGCGAATCCGTAGTTCAGCCGAAGCCCCTTACCCAGGTCGTACCAGAAGCCGTAATTCGTCTTCCGCTCGTCGTTGTCGTCGCCCTTGCGGTCGATCGAGACGCCGGTGACCGACACGCCCATGTTCTTCGCCAGGGCGGTCGAGAAAGTGTTCGCGGAGATGTTCTCCTTGTCGCCATTGCTAAAGTCGGTCTTCGTTTGCTCTGTCCTCAAGCTGGTTTTCGAAGTGACCTGGGTCTCCAAAGCGACGTACTGCTTGTGCGAGTCGGGAGCCGCGTTATTCTTGCCCTCGTTGCTGATCTGCTCATCCACCCACTTCAAGGTCGCCAGCTTGCCGAAGCTGCGGGTGACCGACAGTCGTTGAAGCGACTGGGCGAACAACGTCGTCAGCGGATCGCTGCTGGAAGAGCGCTGAGACTGGTACGAGATTCCCGTCAGCTTGTCGGCCTGCCACTGGATGTCGGTATTGGCGACGGAACGGGCCTCTTTCGTATCGTTGTTGATCGCGTTTTGGGCAAACGTCTGGATCTTCAGCCCCGGGGTGCCGGTGTAGTTGATTCCCAGATCCCGCTCGCGGAAGCCCTGGAACTGCGCCAGAAGGCCGTTCTCCGGATCAACGAGGCCAGACGCGCTCGTGAAGCCCTTGGAAACGCCGCGTTGGGCCGCGCTGACCGTCAGACCCTTCGCAGAGTAAGCCAGCGTCGTACGATCGAGATCGCCGCCGCCGTCCTTCGCCTGGGTCTGGCCGAACTGGAAAGCCCGCGTCTTGTCGATCTGGATGCCGAATGAGATGTCCGTGCGCTCCAAACCAACAACCGTTCCAAGCTTTGCGCGCTCGAAATCCATGAGCCGCGTCGCGTCGGAGAACTGGCCACCAAAGTCTTGATGCCGGTAGGAAGCTTTCACCTTCGACGTATTAAGGTCCGCCGTCTGAGCGATGCCGCCCTTCTTGCCCTGGCCGAATTCAAGGTTGCTGGCCGAGAACGATGAGGTCTTTCCGAGCGTGCCAGCGAAGTTCGTCATGTTCCGCTTGAGATCGCCCGCCGCGAGGAACTGTCCGCGCTGCCCATCGTTGGTATTCGGAACTCCAAAGAAGCCCGCGATCCGCTTAACGTACGCGTTGCCTTCGGCGTCCTGAAGGGAAGTCACCGGAGCGCCCGACTTGGAGCCGCCCATGGAGACGTGCTGGAGGCTCCAGGTTTTGCCCTGATAGCTGGCGTCCTGAGACTTAAAGTTGCCGCTCCTGCCATCCAGGTCTAACTGACGGAAAGCGAAAGTGCCCTTGGCCGGTCCGGTCAGCGCCGCGGTCATGCCCGCCCACTGACGCTTCACGCCAATCTCCCGGCCCCATTGACCCTGCTCGGCACCCGTAAGGCTTCCGATGCGGGTGAACGACTTGTCGATCTGCTGATCGCCAAATTCGAACCCAATCTTGCCGGCGTCCAGCTTAGCCTCACGTCGAACGAGCCCCTTGTTGGCCGCATCGTCCTTCACGGAGGTGCTGTTGAAGGAGAACTTGCTCGTCTTCTGCGCGAACTCCATCGTCATGGTGTCGCGGCTCAACCCGGCCTCACGCTGAAGCTGGGCGCGGTCGCCTTCGGAGAGATCGCCGAAGCGCGTGAACTTAGCGTCCACCCGCTGGCTATTCATCGACATCTTCAGGCCGCCCTGCTGGAAGCCGTAGCTCGACCAGTCGATCCCGCCCGACTGGTCGCCGACCTGGCGGAAAGAGGCGCCAATCGTCGATTGGCCGAACTTCATTCCGGTCAGGCTCGCGCCCTGCCGCTTGAGTCCCCGCTCCTTCATGAGCCGGTTGACGTCTGCGTCGGAATAGCCTGCCGACTTCACTTGGCCGGCAGAGGAGAAGTTCTTGGAAATGTCCTGGTAGTCGACGGATACGTTGCCGCCGAACAAGGCAGAACGGAAGTTCTGAAGGAGGAACTGGCTAGCGCCCTGATCCGTGCTGGCATCGCCTGGCCGCGCGTTCGGGTCCATAGAAAGGCCCGCCACATTGTCGTTCTTCTTGCGGTCCGAGTAGAGGTAAAGACCGCCGATCGAACTCTTGCCTCCGAAGTTGAACGTGTTGTTCCAACCGAAGACGTTGTTGCTCATCACCGAGCCATCCGCAGATCGCTCGGTCAAGCCGATGCCGCCCACCAAGCCGAGGCCGGGAGCGAGCGAGAGGCCGAAGCTGTTGACGCCGGTAAAACTGGTGCCCGCGCTGGCTTTGCCCTGCGGGTCATAGCGGTAGGTGACGACGATCTGATCGCCCGTCCGCTGGGCTCGCTTCAGATAGATAACACCGGTTTCGTAGTCGATTCCGTAGTCCGTGCCGGGGGCCAAAACCCGCCCGCCCATCTGGACCTGTTCGCTGCCTTGGAAGACATGACCGAACCTCAGCGGCGCGCCAAGATTGCCCGCTCGCAACGTGACGTAATCGATCGTTGAGAGTCCGCCCACCTGGGCAGATCCCTTAACATCCTGACCCGCTTGGCCAAGACCTTCACTCGCCGGAACGGCGAGCGGTAAAGCTCCAACCAGCCAAGCACTTAAAATCCGTGTGCGCACCGTCGACTCCTCCCTCTAGGGTAGCGCATCCTGCACTCCCTTTTCGTCATTACGACGAATGGGGGTGAAAATAGTTTCGCCATCTTCCGAAACTTATCGGTAAGGCTATGGACGGTCAAGAGAGTCATGTTTTACTTCCCCTCACGCGAGACGAAGCGCAGGAGCTTCTAGCACGTCTCCTGTTGAGTCACGACGACGACAACGATATCAGCGCTGCTCTGATGAAGAGACTTGCCGGGGTGCTCGAAGGCGTATCCCCCCGACGGATGCTGAACGCATAATTCTTAGGCCAAGGACGTCCTAGAACTAGAAAAAAGACCTCTGGTCCCGCAAGGGCCAGAGGTCTTTTTCTGCCTGTTCGAATCGAGTAGTAAAGCTCGTGGGTCTAATACTTCCCATGGTGGGTTTCGATGCCGGGTGGCAAGTCGCGTTTGAAAGGGGAGAAGACGTCTGGATCTCAAGGGCCGACGGCCGATCGGCCCATCTCGTCGCCCGCCGTGCAACCGCTCCCTCCTGGTCTCGCGACGGTCGGAAGATTGCCTTCCTTCGTAAGGACGGTGCCTGGATCTGCAACGGCGACGGTTCCGCCGCTCATCGGGTCTGGCGCGGCCATGCCTCCTCCCTCAGTTGGCATCCCAGCGGTCTCCGCCTCGCGATATCCGCCAGACTGAGCCGAGGAGAAGCCATTCTCGATGTGAACCTCAAGACCGGGACCGCCGCCGTGTTCGCCGGCCTGAGCGGTTGGGATACCGGCACTGGCTTCACGTTTAGCGGAAATGCCGCCCCCGAATGGTCCGCCGACGGTCGCTCTCTCGCATTCTCTCGAAACGGCGACGTCTGGCTCGCCACCGCCTATAACCTGCCCGGAGAGCGGGCAGGGTGGGAGGTCTACCGGCTCGTCGCCGCTGCCAACTTCGATGCCCCCACCTATCGAGGCAGCCGAGAAAACGAGGAGGCCTACCGCTTTTCCTGGTCCCGCGACGGGAAGCGCCTAGCGTACGCGGTGCGCCGGAAGGGGGGAAGTGGCACCGCGAACGTAAGCGTGGTCCATTTAAGAAACGATGGAACGGTCGCCAAGACCGAGCCGATCATGCCCCAATCGTCCGTCTTCGACCCCGCCTTCGCTTCCGATGGCACCACGCTGACCTTCACGAGGTACGACGAAGGGCAGCAAGACTTCGATCTTGTCTTAGTCGGAAAACGATTCTTTCACAACGTTTCCCGACCCGCTTGGCGCCCTGTCACCGGCTAGTTACCGCGGATCCTAAAGCTTAATCCAGCTCTTCGTCTCGCTACTTCGCTCGACCGCGTCCAAAACCCGCTGGTTCATAAGCCCGTCGTTCATATCCGGCGAGATCGGCTTGCCCTCCGCCAGATTGGTGAAAGCATCCGCGAGCAAGTTGATAAACGTGTGCTCATAGCCGATGATGTGGCCCACCGGCCAGAAGTGGCCCGCGTAAGGGTGGCTGCCCTCAGTTGCTTGGATCGTCCGGAAGCCCTTCGTGCCCTCTTCATCCAGCTCGCTGTAATACTGAAGCTCGTTCATCTTCTCCAGGTCCCAGACCACCGAACCCTTGGAACCGTTGATCTCCCAGCGGTGGTGGTTCTTGCGGCCCACTGCGAAGCGGGATGCCTCGAACGTGCCCAGCGCGCCGTTCTTGAACTTGGCCAGGAACATCGCCGCGTCGTCCACCGTGACGTCGCCCATCTCCGCGCTCGCCTTCGCGCCCAGATTGGCGTCGATCTCACCGGCCAGAGGACGCTTTTTCACGAAGGTGTGGAGGAGGCCAACCACCTCGTCGAACTCGCCCAACAGATAGCGGGCCATATCGATGATGTGCGCGTTGATGTCGCCGTGGGTACCGCTTCCCGCGATCTCCTTCTGCAACCGCCAGACCAGCGGGAAGTTGGGATCGGCGATCCAATCCTGCAAATACACCGCCCGCATGTGATAAATCGTGCCGAGCTTGCCCTCCTCGATGAACTTCTTGACGAGGCTCGCCGCCGGAGCCTTGCGGTAGTTGTGGAAAACGGCGTTCGGTACGCCGGCGGCCTTAACCGCCGCCGCCATTCGCTCGGCCTCTTCAAGGGTGTTGCCGATCGGCTTCTCGCAGAAAACCGCCTTCCCGGCCTGAGCTGCGGCGATGGCGATCTCCGCATGCAGGTTGCCCGGCGTCGAAATATCGATCACGTCGATCTCGGGGTTCGCGACCACCTTCCGCCAATCGGTCTCAACGTTCCCCCATCCCATCAGGGCCGCCGCTTCGGTCACTTTCGCTTCATTGCGCCCGCAAAGCGTGTGCATGCCCACTTCCACCGGCAGCTCGGGGAAGAATCGGCCCACCTGCCGATAAGCGTTCGAATGGGCCTTGCCCATAAACTGGTAACCGATAAGCCCAACGTTGATCCGCTTCTTTGCCATCCTGCGCCCATTTTAGCCCGTGGGAGTGGTCTTAAGGGGGCGCGGACTTTAGTCTGCAAGTGTGTCCCAGGCTTTAGCCTGGACCACCTCGCCAACTACCGCGGCGACATCGGTCGGAGTACGCGTCCAAAGGTAAAGAGCCGCTTCACCCGAGCCATCCAAGACGTCTTCGGCCGCTTCGGCACGATCTCCATCAAATTCGGGCACTGCGCGACCAGTGCATCTAAAGAAGCCTGGACGTCTTCGGCGTCGTGATCGAAGCTACCCTCCCATCCACAAACGAAACAGGTGCAATTCGACTCCGCGTTGACTGCCTCGCAGAGGGGGCAGACTTTAAAACTATCAAGAAGCAATCGCGGACTAGTTCGCATTGGTAAGAGAGATTTCGGCGACTTCCCGAGAATCACTACCCTGTTAGAGACGCTGGGTGTTCGAAATTTCGAATCCTGAGATAGGCTGAAGGGCCCTATCGAAAGCAAAAATATCAATACCTGCCCCAATTCGCCGCGCAACGGCGGAGACTGTTAGGGAGTCCCTACACATGACCATGCGCGCGCTCCTTCCATTGTTCGTGGCCTGTCTTGCCCTCGGCGGCTGCCCCAGTCCCAAGTCGGGAGGCGATACGACCGCATCGGAAGGAGGCAGCGGAGGAGGAGGTGGGGGCCTCTTTCATGAGATCCAGAGCGAGATGCTCGGCTCCAACAAGGCCACCCGTCAAGGTGTGGCGATCGATGTCTATTACGACGTCAGCGGCTCCTCGGCAAACCTAAAACGACCTCTCGGCAAGATCCTGGAGAAGGTGGTCGACATCTACCCCGATGCCGTGCCGTACAACTACTCCTTCTTCGGCAAATCCTGCATGGTCCAGGGCTCCGGCGTCGCGAACGTGCAGAGCCTGCGCCGCTCCAACAAAGAGTGGGTCTCCTCGAAGATGGAGGACCACACGACTAACCTTTCGGAAGTCTTCAAGCACATTCGTTCCCGCGCCGAAGACGACCCAAAGACCGATTTCTGCGCCGTTGTCGTGAGCGACGGCGGCTATGAAGATCCCGAGGCGGCTCGCGTTGAGTTCAAGAAGCTTAAGTCCTGCGAGAACCTACGGATGATCACCTTCGTCGGCGTGCACACCGGGGATAACTCGAAGTTGGAAAAGTTGCAGCAATTGACGAAGGTGGAGGGCGGCGATACGGGCGTCCTCACCGTCTATCGCGTGACCGACGCAAACAACGAATCAGCGATTCAAGATGCCCGCGGCGCCCTGCGGGAGGTCGTCTCCTCGGCCAAGAAGGCAGACTAGCATGGCAACCAACGGTCGATTCGCCGTCACTTCGGACCCGGGCCACGAGACCGCGTTCCCGATCCCCCGCGTCATCGCGCCGGAGAACGAGAAAGAGCTTGAAGGCGAACTCCAAATCGAACTCGCTGACTGTGGCTTCACCCCCCGCCAAGCCGTCGAAGCCGTCCACGCCTTCCGGGGCTACGCCGCCCTGACCCAGGAGTGGAACCGCCAGCACCACCGCGCCCTCCACGCGGAAGAGAACGGGGACGGTTTCCGAGCCAAAGCTTACGAACTGCTCGTCGAATGCCGCCGAACCGGTGCCAAGATTGCTGACCCCAAGACCCTGGATCGCCAGAGCATCGTCGAGATGCGGGCGAAGGCTGCGCTAAAACACGAAAAGGTGACCAAGAAGATCACGGGCAACTGGTTCGTCATGGCCTGCGCTGTGCTTCTGAAGGCGTTCCTCCTTCTGCCGCTGTCGGATGGCTATCTCCGCTCCGTCCTTCCCGACGCCGACGCCACCCGTTCGATCGTCGCTCTTCTACTCGCCTGTGTGCTCGCCTACGCCCTGACCTTTGTCGCCCGTTACCTGGTTCAGGTGGGCGTCGGAATGTACGGACCAGAGGACGGTCCCAAGCACCGCTCCGTCTCGGACATCCTTCGCCCGAAAGCGAACAAGGTGATGTTCTGGGTCGTGTTTGGTCTGTTTGTCGTCGTTCTCGGCGCGTTCCTATCCTTTGACTTCGGTAACGCCAAAACCGGTAACGCCGGCGTTCTCGGTCTGAGCATGCTCTTCGTGGCCATCCTCCTCGTGTTCGAGATGTTCCTGGCCTACCGCCTCGCCGTCCTGCAAAACCCGCAGCCGGAATCGCTGGAGCCGGTCGACGAACTCTACGTTCAGGCCCTCAACCGGGCCGACAATGAGACCGACCTCGCGAAGCTCCGTACGTTGGCGATGAACGCGGAAGAGAACTGGCACCACTTCCTTCGCATGCTCGATTCTGGAGTGTTCGAGAATCAGGCGCGTTGGAGACTGTTCGACCGTCGGATCAGCAACCGCCGTAAGGCCATGGGCTACGTCCGCGAGACCCTGGGCATCGTGGGTGAGGTCAATGCGGAAAAGGTCTCCCTGAATGGCCACGCAGTGGTTCGGATTGAGGAGCCCGTCCCAAGCACGGAGCATGTGATGCGATGATCGACGGTTGGCCGGTCAAAGTCGGCGTCGCCGGACTCCTTCTCGGGGCAGTTTGGGGTGTGAGCTACGGCATCGAGCGCGCCGGGAGCGAACGTTTGGTGAACCATCCCGGATTCGAAGGTGCGCTTGTGCCTGAGGTGGCGGAAGAGATTGAACCGATTCGCGGCGATGTGAAACACAACGCGCTTGTGGCGCTGTCGGTGCCGCAGGTTCGGTCGATTGACCCTGGTTCCGTGAGCGTCTCCACTCCAGGCTATACGCTTGAGAATGCTCAGATCCGGCCGATTCTCGAATATAGGAAGAACGAGCATCCCAGACCTAAATCTGTTTTGGTGGTTCTCGACAACTCGAGGAGCATGAGCGTCCCGTACAACAGCTACCGAGATCGGGGCCGAATCTTGCAACCCAGCGACTCCAAGTACCGGCGCCTCGACGCTTGCCGGCTACTTCTTGAATCCCTGTCTCAAACCACCGATAGGGTTGCTCTCGCCTGCTTCCCATGTCGCCTAGTGTCCGGGACAAAGGAGAACTCCCAAAACGCGAAGTTTCCCTTCGAGCTTTTTGAGCCGTGGTCGGCCCCTCTCGACGCTGCCGACCGGCTCGATTCGCTCCGCAATCAGGAGAACGGAGCAACTCCCCTTTTTAATAGCGCCGAAGAGGCGGTGAAAATCCTCTCGAAAGCACCGGCTGGAACCCAAAAGGTGTTGGTCTTGCTTACCGATGGTATGGACACATCCGGACCGGGTAACGGGCCGGACATGGAGGCTAAACGCCGCGCTATTACTGCGCTTAACACCTCGGGGATAGAGACTTACGCGATCGGCCTAGGCCAGGAAGCGGACATTGATACGCTTCGAGAGATGGCTTCGACGGTTCTAAAGGCAGATGACGCCACTGCCCTAAACCGGACCTTTAAGCAAATCCTTCATCAGATGTCCCGCGAGGTCGTTCAAATCGACGTCGATGTGACGGTAGGACACGTTGGTAAACCCATCCCAGCAGGACAACCTATCGAGATCACCTACCGGTCGGGCGGCAAGCTCTATAAGTCCCGTGGAGTGACTCAGTGATCCTCTTTGCCAAGCATCTAGCGCTCATGTCGCTCGGCCTGCTGATCGTCCCGCTTCTGGGACGACTCTACGCCCAATACGCCGGTGCGCAGCGCCGGTTTAAGCGGCCGGGACTCTCGCCGGCGATCTTCGCCGCCCAACTTTTCATCGCCCTCCTAGTTCCCGTAATCGCCCAAGGCCTCTTCGCCTGGGTCGGCGTTCGCTGGCTCGCCTTGGCCGTCGCGGGGGCGGTCTACGGGGCGCTCTTCGGCGACGATCAAGACTTTCCGCTGATCCCATCGGTCTTGTGGGGCATCCTTGGCGGCCTGGGCGCGGCGTACAGCTTCTACGGCTTCGCTATCTCCAGCGAAGCCCGCTCCCTCAGCGTCGCCCTCTTCGCCGTGGCGCCGCTTCTGGCCTACCGCCACGTCCCGGTGAGCGGACGAGGTCGAGTCGGCTCCGCCGGCCTCATCACCCCATCCCGTCGGATTCTACGGTAACTCACCGTGGCATGGGCTTCCAGCCCATGCGTTCCTGGGGCATCCTGCCCCAGGAAGAAGCTCCACGCTCGCCGCACGGCCGCGTCCGATCCAAGCTACTTTACGGCCGTCATCAACACCGCCCCCAACGACGCCGCTCCGAGCCATCCCCCGATGATCGGCCACTTCTTGTCATGTTCAAAATCGAAGAAGGCGTAGTACAGCGTGTAGAATCCGCAAAGGAGGCATAGAAGTCCTTTCATCACGGACTCTTTGAATGCTTCAATCACGATGAGGATGAAGCAGGCGAAACTCACGAGATACAGCAAGCTGGCGAGGATAAGAATCATGGCTCTAAATAGCCTGACGTCCTGGCAGATGTAAACGACTCAGTTACTTTGTGCCCTGCTCCCAACGCGCCAGCTCCTCCAGCCGATTCGGCTCGACGAGCCGGGCCGACCGGGGATTGGTTTCGGGCCAGAAAATCACCACCCCGTAGCGGCTTCGCCGCACGACCGCATCGGTCGCCAGTTTCAACTCCGCCCCCGTCACCGCACTCCGAAGGCGGTCGCCTGTGCGAACCAGGATCGGCCCGGGCCCAGGAATGAACTCGGCGGGACCGCGGGTCTCGAGCCAGGGAATCGTCCGCGTCCCATCCCACCGCCCCGCTAACGTGGTCCCGTAGGAAGTGCCTTCGATCATCGGCCCTTCCGGTTCAAAAGCCAAAAGCTTGACCCCGCAAGACTTGAATCCAAACCGCCCCGCCTTTGGATCGAAGCTGGCCATGCCCCACGCGCTGCCGGTATTCACGGCTACGGTCAACTGACCACCTTCGATCCCAAGCCGGTCCCCCTTTTCTTCGCGGCTCAGCGAGATGCCCGCGAAAGAGCCCAACAGTTTCGGCTTTGGATGCGGCTGCGAAAGATCGACGGCGACCAAAGCCTCCAGCCAAGGCTTCCCGTCGGCGTCTTCCCAGCGAGGGAGTAGGTAGACCATGCTGCCGATGATCCGGGAGCCGCTTAAGGCGGTCGCCTCACGAGTTCGCTTGCCCGTCTTGACTTGGGCCAGCGTCGCGAGAATCTCCGCTTTCTTCAGAATCCGCGGCGAAACCGAAACGGCTTCAAGGCGGTCGCTGAATGTCCAGTCATCGTCCCGCGTCGAAAGCCCGCGCTCGTCCCAAACCGCCCAGCGCTTGTTGCGCCGGAAGGAGACGGCCCGTTCTCTTTGCTCCGGTAGCGCAAGCGGAACGGACTCTTTGACCGCCCCTTTTCTCACCACGAACGTATCCGATGAGTAGCCAAGCGTATACTGATCGTTGGACCGTTGCGCGAAGCCCAACAGCAGGGCGAGAGGCGTAATGACCATGGAAGAGGTAGCGACAGTGTACTGCCGAGACTGCATACGTTACGACCACGAGAACGAAAAGTGTCTGGATGGCAAGGTGAATCCCCAAGGCTACGAAAAAGCCCTGGCCACCTCCCAAGTGCTGGGCCTCCGCGCCATCTGCACCTTCAACGATCACCGCGAGCGGTTGGTGTCGGTGAAGCTGGGGCGGAGGAAATTAGGGAGTTAGGAGATTAGGGAGTTAGGAGATTAGGAAGGGGTTAGGGAAGAGGACAGGCCTAAGACCTAACTCCCTAATTTCCTAACTCCCTAAAACCTGTATTCTTAACCCATGGCCTCGAACGAGATCCTGCGGCTTTGGCGGCTTGCCCAGATCGACAACCGTCTCGCCGATGTCCGCCAGAGGGCGGCCAATCTCGATGTGGGACAGAAGCTGACTGCCGAGATCAAACAGATCGAAGCGAAAGTCGCCGAAGTCGGCGGTGCCCACCACTCTCTTTCCGGAGAATCCACTGACCTCGAATTGGCGAACGGCGGCATCGCCGACAAGATCAAGCGGGTCGAAAAGGAACTCTATGGAGGCAAAGTCGTGGCGGCCAAGGAGGTCGAGAATCTCACCAAAGAGATTGCCGCCCTCAAACGCCAAAGCGAAAAGAACGACGAACGTCTGATGGAACTGATGGAGCTCATCCCCCCCGCGGCCGAGACCGCCGCGAAGTGGACCCGCGCCCTCGAACAGCGAAAACAGATGCTGGCTAAGCGGCAAGTCGAGGCTAAGGCGGAACGAGCCGCCCTCGAGACCGAATACAAAGAACTCGCCGTCAAACGCCCCGAACTGGCCAAGATCGTCACCCCTCCCTCCCTCCTCGCCCGGTACGAGTTGATCAAGACGAAGCATGCCGGCCTTGGGATGGTCGAGGTGAACACCAAAGACAACACCTGCTCCGGCTGCGGAACCCACCTCCCCGAACGAACCATCCAGGGTCTTAAGGACGACAAGCCCATGACCTGCGAAACTTGCCACCGCCTCCTCTACTACACGGAAGGACTCGTCTAGCAAGGCCTAACGCAGATAGAGGCGAAATAGATCTAAAGTCATATATCATATTTAGATATAAAAACAGATTAAACAAGACAAATCATCAAAACCCCGAGATTTCCCCGAGAAAAAACACCTCCGGAAAGGATTCAGCAGATATATGACTTTAAGCTGCTAGCTCAACGGCAACACCATCTGCGGCGCCACCACCTCATGATCCGGCGCCAACTCCGCCACCGCCGTCCCAATCGCAAAGTACTCGATCACGTGGCTCCCCCAACCATGAGAGTTCTCCTCCACCCGGGCCCCCACGATCCCCACCGCCTGGTCTCGCTCCGCTTCCGCCTGCATGCGGGAAAGCGACAGCTCGCGGGCGTCGTACAGCGCCTGGGTGAAGTTCTCCATCTCCACGTTGCGGCCAATGCGCTTCAGCGCCTGCATAAAGCCCTGGTGCGCCACGTGATAGACGCAAGTGCCCATCGTGAGGGCAACCGGACGGTAGCCGGCCTGGAGCAGCGTCCAGAAGTCCTGTCCGTTGAGGTCGGATGTGAATGGGCGATTATCCGGCGTCCGCCAAGTGCCCGACCCGGTCGAACGAATCGCCGTCCCGATCCCCGAACCACCTGCACCCGGGTTGCCAGCAATGGCCCCTTTCCCGGGTCTTCGATGGCGTAGCGGCGGGTGCCCAGATCGAGCACCACCGCCTCGATCGTCTTCTTGAAGAAGCCCCGGGTGCGGACCTCCGTCTCCTCCGGCATCGCCCCCTTCAAAAGCCTCCCAAGGAATTCCAGAAAGGCCTTGCTGTCCGCCGCATACTCGCGGCCCAACGCTGCGGCCACGCCAAGACGGGCCCAGCCTTGCCCTTCAAGATCGTCCGCCATCAACGCAACTTACCGCATTGCCGAAAAGCGGGGCCACGCCCACAAGAAGGGCGATAGTTAGGCAGAGAGGGTAGGGAAAATTGCGGGCATTTCGCTGAAAACCTAAGGACTTTCGTAATGTCTGGCAAAGTGACCGGTATGCGGAAAGCGCTCGTAGCTCTGCTTGCCTTGTCTCCCATTGCCGCTCACGCGATCATGGATTCGACGTCCGCCGTCGATTCTGGTCTCGCCGATACGGCCTACTCCTGGGTCGGACGGATGGGGAACGCCTCTGCCGTCGCCATTGGCTCCCATACCATCCTCACCGCTAGCCACGTCGGAGCGGACGATTTCGTCCTGAACGGCACGGCTTATAAGATGCTTTCCTCCACGACCGCCCCTAGAGTGGGCGGCAGCGCCGTTGACCTTCGCATCGTGCAGGTCGAAGACGAGCTTCCTGGTTGGTATGATTTGGGTACGAAGGCTGCCAACAAGAGCACCATTACGATGGTCGGCTATGGCAACGGCGGGGTCGTTAACGAGGACGGCACCGGCTACGAGATCAACGGCTTTGGCATCCGCCATGCCGGAAATAACCAAGTGACGAAGCACACGAAGGTAAAGGGCATTGGTCCCGTGCTTCTGAGCTTGCTGGACGATGCCGGCGAAGCCGTCGTGGCGGGCGGCGACTCGGGCGGCGGTTGGTTCTCGAACGGAAAGCTGGTCGGCATCTCCGCCTTCAACTACACCAAAGACACGAACCGCGCCAGTTTTGGCTGGGAAGGGAAGTCGTACTTTGGGAGCGGGGCCGTTGACCTGACCAACAAGAGCATCGCTAAGTGGGTTTCGGGACAGATCGAGATAGGAGACGGAATCGGCGTTCAGGCCGTGCCCGAGCCCGGTACCTGGGCTGTGTTGGGCGTGGGTGCCCTGGCGCTTCTGCGACGCCGCCGAAACTAACCCCAAATTTTTACAACACACAGGTCAGGGCCGCCCTTGTGTCTTTGCTTCAACTCCTCGAATGGGCGCTATCTACGCCGGCGCAGCTTTTAAATAAAGCGCTCAGAAAAACATAATTTGCCTAAGACGTAGGCCGGGCCAGAAAAGTATCGGCAGGAAGAAATTCCCGCATAATGAATGTCCCCCATGGCCGTCGGTTTCGATGAATCCGTTCCACTGCATAGTGTCGAAGCTGAGATGAGTACGTTGGGCGCCATGCTCCTTTCGGAGCGCGCCGCCGAAGAAATCGTCACCATCCTTGACGAAAACGACTTCTATCGCCCCTCTCATCGCCTCGTCTTTCGCGCGATGAAGGCCCTCATCGCCGGCCACAAACCGATCGACCAGGTGACGCTGGAAGAGGAGCTCAAAGCCCGCGGCGACCTTGCCAATATCGGCGGCCCGGACTACCTGCTGGAGATCGGCATGTATGTCCCCAGCGCTGCCAACTCAGCTCACTACGCGCAGATCGTCCTGGACAAGGCCACGATGCGGCGTCTGGAGCAATCGGGCCGCGAGATCATCGGGGTCGTGCACGATCAGGAAATTCCGGAGGCCTCGGAGAAAGTCGAAAGGGCGGAGCAGCTGATCTTCGAAGTGGGCAAAAAGCAGCTTGGGAAGTACTTCGAGCCGGTCTCCGCCCTCGCAAAGGAGTTCTTCGTCGACGTCGACCGAATCTTGGAGACCGGCGAGCCCATGCAGGGGCTCAAGGTCGGCTTCCATGATCTCGACGAGATGACGTCCGGCTTCTACCCCGGCGACTTCGTAGTCTGCGGCGCCCGCCCTGCGATGGGTAAGACCTCGCTCATTTTGGAGATGGCGCTCAATATCGCCGCCCAGCATTCCCGCCAAGGAACACGCGGATCCGTCGCCATCTTCTCGCTCGAAATGTCGAGCATTCAGCTTACGAGGCGTCTCGTCTCGATGCTCAGTAAGGTTCCGAACTCGGTGCTGAAGAAGGGAAAGATCAGCCCGAACGACTACCGAGACCTCGCCGACGCCTGCGACAACCTTTATTCGATGCCGATCTTCATCGACGACGGGTCGGACATCTCGCCGCTGGAAATGCGCGGCAAGTGTCGCCGTCTAAAGGCGGAGCATGGCCTCAGCTTCGTGATGATCGACTACCTCCAGCTCATGCGCGGCTCGCGCCGAACGGAAAACCGAGTCCAGGAGATCTCAGAGATCGCGCGCGCCTGCAAGTCGATGGCCAAAGAGCTAGAAATTCCCGTCTTCGCCCTATCCCAACTCTCCCGTGCGGTCGAAAGCCGAGACGACAAACGTCCTCAGCTCTCCGACATCCGCGAATCCGGCTCCATCGAGGCGGAAGCCGATTTGGTCATGATGCTCTACCGAGACGCCTACTATAAGAAGAAGGAAGAACACAAACCACAATACGACAACCGAGACGAGGTGGAAGAGGCGGAGATCATCATCGCGAAGCACCGAAACGGCCCCGTCGGCACCGTCAAGATGGCCTTCCAACCCGCCCTTTCCCGCTGGCGCAACGCCGCCCGCTCCGACTACGACGATGAGTGAATCCCCTCTACGGATACTAAGCCCCTAATAGGCCACGTAGCCGCCAGAGCTGCCAAACTCCGTGGCCAACCCGCCAGAGTCCGCAACTGGCGACTACCACGCCCACGGACCAGCCGATCCAACTGTCCAGCGTAAACGGTAAGAGGCCTATCCCTACGAGGACAACCCCGAGGACGAGTCCACCCCAGGCTCGGCCAAATGCCCAAGGATGGATCTGAATCGGCGGCCGTCGCATCAAACCTGTTGCGCTCGCCCGTCCCCGAAGCCTGCGGAAGGCCAAGTCGAAGGCGGAGGAGAGCCCGCGGTCGTCCCCCATTCTGTCATAGGGCCGCAACTCCAACGTCTGCCCTGGAAGCACCATGACGCATCCGCCGCCGCAATGGGACAAAAAGAGCATGTCGGAGGGCAGGCTGAACATCGTCCGCCGGCCTTCCACATGCAGCCACCCATCTCCGAAAATCGCGATACCGTCGTCGAATCCGGTGAGCACGCCGTCTTGGCGCACCTGCACCCGAACGGGGTACCAGGGATCGCGGGAAGGCACCGGCGCCAGATAGGCCAACGAGGCGGCGGCCTTCCGGCGTCGCGTCGGCAGACTCCAGCCCAAGCCAAAAGCGAATCCGTCTACCTCTCCCGCGATGAGGAACAGCAGGGCGGCAAACGCGGTGATGACGACGGACGCCACCGTCGAGATCATCACCCGGGAGAACTCTTGGACGATGGTCAGAAGGGCCCAGCCAAACACCGATCTTGGATCACCTGGATACGCTCTCCAATCGCTGTGACTGCCCACACGTTGATCATAGGGGTATCGCTTGCGGAGCCCGGTCTCGGTTTCGTCCGACTAGGCTTCGCCGAAATCCGACAAAGCTTTACTCTCGACCCGCCGGAGCCGCAGTAGGTAGGCGACCTGATGACGGGCAAGATGGATCAGATAGGCCTGCATGCTGACAAAGACCAGCAAGGGTGTGGCAAAAGATAGTGAACCGTGAGTGAAGAACATCCAACTCATCACCCCAAAGGTCCCGGCGACCGCGAGGAAGCTCGTCAATAAGGCGAAGACTGGCTGGGCGATAGCCGATCCGTGAACTCTGCGGGGTGGAAATAGCGGTTCCCCTTTCGGCAGTTCAAATGGAAAATGGCGCCACGAACGCAGTGCGGCAGAAAAGGCCTCGCGATTCCCCCGGCCCCACGCCATCGAGGTGATTCGAATGGTTTGGCCATTCTGCAAGATTAGCCCTCCTCTCGACTCCCTCATCGACGAGGTGCCGGCGATGTCGACGGGCCGAAGGCTGAACGTCGTATGCAGGCCTTCGACATGCAGCCAACCTCCGACAAGCGTCGCGATCCCCCGGTCCCTGCCCGTGCACACCCCGTCTTCATGGACTGAGAACTCGATGGGGAACGTCTCCGCCGGCTCTGGCTTCGCGCCCAACGTCGAGACCGAATAGAGCTTAAAGCTGCTCCGAACCATCAGGATCATGTAGACGAAGAACCACGGCGCCACAAAGCACAGAAGGAAGGCGATGGTCAGGCCGAATTGGAAGGAGAGCGCCGCGCAAATGGCGAAGAAGCCCACCGTCGCCGTGAGCGCGATGGCCGTCCCACGCGACCCATGTAAGAACCATCCGATCGGCGAACGGGGATCCTTCGGCAACCGCCGCCACTCCGCCCGCCGAATCATGCTTCGTATTCTAAAGCAAGAACCCCCTCCTCAAGAAGTTTCTTCTTGAGGAGGGGGTCAGGAGGAGAGTAAACGCGGTTTCGGCCTTACGTCAGCGAGGCCGTATTTACCGTATTGATATTCCCGTTCAATCCGTTCGGGAAGAACCCGCCCGATGACGCTGCCGTCAGGCCGGCGTTGAGATAGACGATGCTCAACACCTGAGAGGTGTTTCGCGTATAGGCGATGCCGTTCGAGTCGGTCGGTGCCAGGTTCGAGCCGGTTGAACCATCAATGGGAGCTTGGTCGCGGTCGGTCGGACCGTCCGCCGTATCGCGAAGATCACTGATCTTCTGCGCGTTCGTGAGTCCCGCCGAATACGTCGGACCGGACAACAGGGTGCGGATCGAACCTGCATGATAAGCCTCGACGGCCAGGATGCCCATCGCCGCTTCCAAGTAGTCCTTGTCGCGCAGGATGCGAGCCACGCCCTTGTAGGCGGTGACCCCCACGTCTTCGAAGATAAAAGCGCCAAGAAGGAAGCTCAGATCGTCGGCGAAGGGATCGAACGAAGCCCCGATCCCGGCCGCGACAGCGGCGGCGTTGAAGCTGTTCAGAAGATCGATCACCGGACGTGAAACCGCGGAGCCGCCCAGGGTGGAGCGAAGGAAGCGGACGTGATTCTGTTCGTCTTGCGCAATCTCGTTCGCGTAGTTCCCCACGGCGGCGTCGCTGAACGGCACCTGGGTCGAACCTGATTTGACCGTCACCGCTCCGGGGCTGGAGCCGATATCTCCCGACCCCAGGCCTGCGTTGCCCACGGCCCGCAGATAGAACTCCGCTTCCAGGTACTCAAGGTTGAGGGCGAAGTTTAGGATGTCGAAGTCCGAGACCGCACGTGGACCGCCCCCGCTGCCCCCGGAGCTTCCGCCACACCCGGCGAGGATTCCGCCGCCCAGAAGGGTTGCACTGGCGTAGCCGCTCAGCTTAAGGAGCTGGCGTCGGCCGATCTTGGATTCGAGTTGTTCTGAGATAAAGGACATGTCTTGGAAGGACTCTCCGCGCGTCACGCAAATGGTACTGCAACATGAGCGCCTCCTTTGTTCCCCAAATCGCCTGAAATTGTGTTCAGGCGACTACTCGACGCCCATTCCAATCCGAGCTAACCACTCTTTCAGGACCTCACGACCCGTCAAATGATGCCGGTCGACCCGCCGGCCGGAGCGGGCCGACCATGTCCGGTCGCCTCGCATATTCTGTCCCTCGTAGAACTTCGCCATGCGCGCGTCGTACTCTTCGGTGTTTGGATCCGGGTTGTACCGCTCACGGAACCAGATGGCCTCTTGCGCGAGCCGCGGCTTCGCAGTCTCCCCACCCACCGGATACCCGATACAGAGTCCAAACACGCCGAAGACACCGTCCGGCAGTTCAAGCAGATCACGAACGCCGAGTGGATCGTTCCGCAGCGCCCCGATGTAGCAAACCCCGAGGCCAATCGCCTCGGCGGCGCACACCATCCGCTCCGCCGCCAGCGAGGCGTCGATAGTAGCCATCAAAAGGTATTCGGTAAAGCCCAAACCTTCAGAAGCCTCATTAGACTTCGCGGCCGCGTGACGCAGTCGATGGTGGTCGGCAACAAACGCGAAGAACCAGGGTGCCTCGATGACCTGACGCTGGTTATCGCAAAGCCGCGCGATCTCCGCCCGCCGCTCGGGCTCTTGAACGCTGATCGCGGACCAGAGTTGAAGATTGCTGCTCGTGCTCGCACTTTGTGCGACCGCGAACAGCCCGGTAATCGTCGCTTCTGGCACCGCTTGATCCGAGTAGCGCCGAACCGAGCGGTGCTCGAGAAACGAGCCTAGGTCAGGAAGGCCCTCGGGTGGCTCCGAACCGTAGCGGGCTTTCCAGCTCAATTGCCTCGGCTATGCTCCCGGGCCTGCGCACGGGCGGCCATCTCGTCCGCTTTGCCGGTGAAATATGGCTTGAGAACCTTGGCCAGACCGAAGGTACCGAGCAGCCCGATGACCGCAAAGACGACGCACCCAACCGCGAGTCCGGGCACCAGCCGTTTGCCACTCATGGGTTTGCTTTCGGGGAACACTCCTCTATTGTGGCCAACGTGCCAAAATAGAAGCCGAGGCCTTTCCCACTGCGGTGGTCTTGAGCACCATGACCCGCCAGACCGAGGACCTGCGCATCGGGGACGTCCGTCCCCTGCTTTCGCCCGCCATTTTGCACGAGGAGATTCCCGCGACCGAAGAGGCGTCGGAACTGGTCGCCAACTCGCGCCGAACCATTGAAGCCTGCCTTTCCGGAGAGGACTCCCGTCTCGTCGTCGTGGTTGGCCCTTGCTCCATCCACGACGTCACCGCGACCCTCGACTACGCGCAGAAGCTCAAAGCGCTGGCCGACCGGTATGAAGAGAAGCTGTTCGTCGTGATGCGGACCTACTTCGAAAAACCCCGGACCACCGTCGGCTGGAAAGGTCTGGTCAACGATCCGCGGATGGACGGCTCGTTCCGCATCAACGAAGGCCTCCGCCTCGCCCGAAAGCTCCTGGCCGACGTGGCCGCCGCCGGCCTGCCCTCCGCCACCGAGTTTCTCGATACGACGGTGCCGCAGCACCTCGCCGACCTCATCGCGTGGGGCGCCATTGGCGCCCGCACCAGCGAGAGCCAGACCCACCGCGAACTTGCAAGCGGCCTCTCGATGCCCGTCGGCTTTAAGAACGCGACCGACGGCAATGTTCAGACCGCCATCGATGCCCTCAAGGCCGCCCGTCAGCCTCACTGGTTCCCAGGCTCGACGAAGGACGGCATCTCCGCCATCGTCCAGACCACCGGCAACTCCTCCTGCCACGTCGTCCTCCGCGGAGGTTCTCGCACCGGTCCCAACTTCGCCGAGGAGCATGTACGCAACGCCTCCGGCATCCTCCTCCGGGAAGGTCTACCGTCCCGGGTGATGGTCGACCTCTCGCACGCCAACAGCAGCAAAGACCATAAGCGGCAAAGCATCGTCGCCGACGACGTCGCCGCCCAACTCGGCCGCGGCGCTTCCCCGATCTTCGGCGTTATGATCGAATCGTTCCTCGTCGATGGACGACAGGACGCGGTCGCGGGTAAGGAACTGGTTTACGGACAGAGCGTTACGGATGCCTGTCTGGGGCTGGAGGCGACGGAACGTGTGCTTGAAACGCTGGCGAAGGCGGTTTAGTTGGGTAACTTCGACCTATGGAGCTACCGCGTTCGGTTAAAAAGGTAATCGATCGCGGAATCCTCGCAGGCAAGCCGGAGCGAGTTCTCCTCTTCGGCTCACGTGCCCGCGGGGATGCCCGGCCCCTCAGTGACTTTGATCTGGCTTTCGTAGGAATTTCGGACACTAAGGCTTGGCAAGAGTTCCGGCTTGATCAGATCTACGAGCCCGTCTGCCTCTTCCCGCTCGATCTGGTTCGACTGGAGACGGCTCCGCCGGAGCTCCGGAAAGAGATTGAGCGGGATGCGGTCGAGGTGTATCGCCGTGACCCGTAGAGATTGATTCGAGGCGGCCCTGGGTTCGCTCCGAAGCTTCTGTGCTGAACCGATCGAAAACGACCGTGACGTCGCGGGCATCCTTCAGGGTTTTGCCTTCACCTTCGAACTGGCGTGGAAGCTTGTTCAGGATGAGATTGAGCGCCGTGGGTACGAAGAGCGAGGTCCTCGTCTCTCTATGGCCGCCGGTTTGCGATCTGGCGTCATCCCAATCGAGGATGCCGACGCTTGGTCGGACGCTCTCGAAGACCGGAACCTCGTGGCTCATACCTATCGGCCAGATTGGGCGCGAAGCCTCCCGATCTTGGAAAGGCTAGGCGCCGCGATTGATGTTGCGAGCCAAAAATCGCTCGAGTAAAGAGGCGGCCCGCAACGCTCTGTCAGATTGGCAGGCGATTGATCTCTTGGAACGCTTCGAGCGCCTTGTTCCGCACCGCCAGCGTGAGCTGCATCGTGGTGCTCGCCTTTTCTTGAGCGATCATGACGTCGTGGATTTCGACCGGTTTTCGGCCGGTCATAAAGTCTTCCTGGATCGTCTTGGAATCCTGCTGCGCGCCGTTGACGTTCTCGAGGGCGCTGACCAGCATCTCGCCGAAGTTGCTACCGCCCGAAGGGGCGGTTTGCGGTTTCTGGACGCCGAGATCGGCGATCCTGCCCGTCGAGGCCATTTGCTGGAGCGCAGAGTTGACCATCATGCCTTACCGATATCGAGCGCGCTTCGCGCCATGCCTTTCGCAGAGTTGAACGCCTTGACGTTCGCTTCGTAGGAGCGCGTGGCGCTCATCATATCCAACATCTCCGTGACTGGATTCACTTTGGTCGTGTAGACCAAGTTGTCGTTGTTCGGCCCGGGTTGATCGGGATCGTATTTCACCTCGATCCCGTCTGCCGCATCGACCGATCCCAGGATCTTGACGCCATCCGGGCCGCCCGTCGCCTCGACGAGTTGGCGGCAGAACGGCTTCTGACCGGGCTTACTGGCGACGGTATCGGCGTTCGCCAAGTTGCCGGCGGTAATGTCCATGCGAAATCGCTCGGCCGCGAGGCCGGTGGACGAGACGCGCATCGAATCAAAGAGACTCATGGTTTATTTGCCCTCTCGAATCACGTTCTTGAGGCCGGAGAAGTAGCTGGCGGTTAGGTCGCTCAGCGTCTGATAACGGAGTTCGGTCTGGGCGATACCCAAGGCCTCCTGTTCGGTGTCTACGGAAGAGCCGTCCACACGGACGCTGCCCTCGTTCTCTTGAACTCCGTCGTTGCCACCAAAGGTATTCAAACTTGAACTGCCCCGGTTCATCTCGTCCTCAAGCGTAATGTTGAAGTCGACGTCCTTTCGCTTATAACCCGCGACGTTAGCGTTCGCGAGGTTTGTCATGAGCAGACCTTGCCGCTGTACGGTTCGGTCGAGCCCTTTCTGTAGGTTGCTCAAATGGCTGGGAAACAATCCGTCCAACATATCCGTAAGACTCCTGTTTGGGTTATCGGCAGGTGGCGCGAGAACTTTAGGGAACTTTGCTTTCGATGGCGAACCGTGGCTCACGATGGCCTGGACCCCGTCACAATATAGAGAGAACGCTCCGGGCCACCGTAAGCAATCGTTAGCCACTACAAGCCATCGTGAGCCACCTCCAGCTTCCCCTCCTCGACTGGTACGACGCCCACCGGCGGGAGCTCCCTTGGCGGCAGACCCGCGATCCCTACGCCATCTGGGCCAGCGAGATCATGGCTCAGCAGACGCAGGTGGCGACCGTCATTCCCTTTTGGGAACGCTGGCTGGTCCGTTTCCCCACGGTCGAATCTCTGGCGGCGGCGGATGAGGCCGACGTTCTCTCCATGTGGCAAGGCCTCGGCTATTACCGTCGGGCTCGCTTCTTCTTGGCGGGGGCCAAGTGGATCGTCGCCCACGGAATGCCGTTGACCGCCGAAGGCTGGAAGAAGGTCCCGGGCGTCGGCGCCTATACGGCGGGGGCCATCGCAAGCATCGCGTTTGGAGACCCGGCGCCGCTGGTCGACGGCAACGTCGAACGGGTCTACGCCCGCCTTACCGACGATGCTTCCGAGGGCGCGACCTTGCATCGGAACGCGTGGGAATGGGCGACCCAGCAACTCTATCCCGACCGGCCCGGCGATTGGAACCAGGCGCTCATGGAGCTCGGAGCGACCGTCTGCATTCCGCGGATGCCCCTCTGCGAGCAATGCCCACTGGCCGACCAGTGTGTAGCGCTCTCCCGAAACACCCATTTCCTCCGCCCAACGCCCGCAAAGCGACCGGACACCATCGCTTTGAAGCAGGCGGTTTGGGTTCCGCTTATGGGCGATCGGTACGGAATGCGCCAGATCCCGGCCGGCGAGTGGTGGGAAGGCATGTGGGAATTCCCGCGGGTGGCGCTGTCCGATGAGGCTTCGTTGGAGGAGATCGCGGGGCCGGGCTGGCGGCAAGAGGCGGGTGTGGTCCGTCACGCGGTAACGCATCATCGGATCGAGCTTCGGGTGTCTCTTCTCCGATGTGAGGAGCCGTCGACGTCGCTGCGATGGTTTTCGGTGGAAGAGCTCACCGCCCTTCCCATTCCCACGCCTCAACGACGTGCATTGGCGCTCGCGGCCAAACTTGCCTGATCAGGTTCTGTAAAAGAAATATCCAAAAAACTTTAAAATATTGGGCAGTCTTATTTGCGATATTCCTGACAAACCCCAGTACACTCGGGTTTACGATGACGACGCTTCCAACAACGATGCAGCGTTCCGGCATCGATAAAGCGCCAACCGGGATCGGAGGCTTTGATGAGATCACCGGGGGTGGTCTTCCGAGGGGAAGGACTTCACTTTTTTGCGGAACCGCCGGATGCGGCAAAACGCTTTTCGCCATGGAATTCCTCGTCCGGGGTGCCACGGAATATGGGGAGCCTGGGGTTTTCGTTTCCTTCGAGGAGACCGAAAGAGATCTCGTGGAGAACGTATCCTCGCTAGGTTTCGACCTGGACGATCTCGTCGAGCGCAAGCTCGTATCGATCGACCATATCCTTATCGAAGCCAGCGAGTTCGAATCGGCCGGCGAGTACGACCTTGAAGGGCTGTTCGTCCGTCTTGGTTTTGCCATCGACTCGATCGGGGCCAAACGAATCGTCCTCGACACACTGGAGACCCTGTTTGGCGGCCTGGTTAATCAGGCGACCCTAAGAAGCGAGCTTCGCCGACTCTTCCACTGGCTCAAAGACAAGGGTGTTACCGCAGTAATCACGGGCGAGCGTGGTGAAGGCCAACTCACGCGGCAAGGGCTTGAGGAGTACGTCTCGGATTGCGTCGTTCTCCTTGACCACCGGATCATCGACCAAGTCAGCACCCGTCGCCTACGCATCGTCAAGTACCGCGGTTCGCTCCACGGGACGAACGAGTATCCGTTCCTCATCGACGAGGACGGGATTTCCGTGCTTCCGATCACTGCCAACGGGTTAGAGCATTCGGTCTCTCAAGAGCGCGTGCCGACCGGGGTTCCAGAGCTCGACGAGATGCTCGGTGGGCGGGGTTTCTATCAGGGAAGTAGCGTTCTTGTTTCGGGAACCGCGGGAACGGGCAAGAGCACACTTGCCGCCCACTTCGCCCACGCAACGTGCTGCGCCGGAGGAAGGTTTCTCTACTTTGGCTTTGAGGAGTCGGCAGCGCAAGTCGTCCGAAACATGCGTTCGATCGGGATCGATCTGCAGCCGCATCTCGATGCGGGTCTCTTGAAGATCCTCGCATCGCGACCGACGAACTATGGCCTTGAGATGCATCTTGCGATAATGCTCAAGGAGATCGCTCGCTTCCAGCCGGCGGCAATCGTCGTCGATCCGGTCACCACCTTTATGAGCGCCGGTTCGATTTCGGATGCGGAGACGATGCTGATGCGGCTTGTCGATACGCTCAAAGGTAACGGCATCACGGGCTTCTTTACCAGCCTCATCCACGGCGGTTCCGCCGCGGAAGCAAGCGATGTTGCCCTGAGCTCGCTGATGGACACCTGGCTTCTCGTTCGAGGTCTCGAATCGAACGGAGAACGCAACCGCGGGCTCTACGTTTTGAAGTCGCGGGGCATGGACCACTCGAATCAGGTGCGAGAGTTCTTGATCACCAGGGACGGCGTCCATCTTCGTGAGGTTTATCTAGGCTCGGAAGGCGTACTGACGGGATCGGCTCGGACTTCGCAAGAGGAGCGCGATCGCCGCCAGATTGGCGATCTAGCGGCGGAGGCGGCGCGGAGACGGGCCGTGGCGGAGCGGAAGATCCGCGTGATCGAGGCCCAGATGGCCTCGCTTCAGGCCGAGATTGAGTCCGAAAGGGTGCGATTCGCCCAGGCCGAGACGGACGACGCGGCCTCCGCGCTGTGGTCGGTCCAGGGCCGAGCCGAAATGGCCCGGAGCCGCGGTACGGATACCGCGGAAGAAAGGATGCAAGGATGACAACTCAAGAAGAGGGCGGTCTCGTTGTGGAAACGTCCACGGATGGAATGGTAGTTGTCCGCCTGTTTGTGGCAGGCTCGACCCCGAGGTCGGCGCGGGCGGTCAGCAACCTGCGCGCGATCCTGGATGAACACCTTCCGGGCAATTATGAACTTGACGTCATCGACCTGTACCAACAGCCCGAACTCGCGAAGAAGTACGGACTCGTTGCGGTGCCGACCGCCCTTAAAACGGCTCCGCCTCCCGTTAGGCGGATTATTGGCGATATGTCAGACGAATCGCGGGTTCTGGCCGCGCTGGAAATTATTCGGCAGGTGGTATGAACCCGATCGGCGACGACAGCCTCGCCGCCGAAATTCGTGAACTTCGCGCGCGCTTGCAAGAGTCCGAGCAGGCGATCGAGGCGATCAAAGAAGGGCAGGTCGATGCTTTCCTTCTCGACGAAGTCGTGGTGGCGCGGGCCGACGCGCTGAAGCCTTACCAGGCCTTTGTCGAGCAGATGCAGGAGGGGGCTGTCTCCCTCTCAAAGGACGGCACGATTCTCTACTCGAATCGCCGATTCGCGGAGATGGTCGAAAGGCCGCTCGAAAAGACGATCGGCATGCGGCTCTCGGAGCTTTCGATCTGTCCGGAAGCAACTGCCTCCCTACTCGAGCAAGCGATGGAAGGCCCGGTTAGGGGAGAAGCCGTCCTCGATCGGCCCGGACAACCGGGTGTTCAGGTGGGGCTTTCTTTGCAACGCCTGTCCGACGACGGAGGCGCCGATCTTTGTATGGTCGTGACGGACATGACCGAAATCGCCGCCGTAGAGTTCTTGGCCTCTGAACTCCGTGAGAGTGTGGCGGATCATAACCGGGCGCTGATCGCCAAAAACAACGAACTAGAAAGCTTCACCTATTCGGTTTCGCACGACATGCGGACGCCGCTCCGGGCAATGGTTTCAAACGCGGCGATCCTATTGGAAGAGCAGGCCGAGACCTTATCGGTGAGTGGGCGGAATCGCCTCGATCGACTTTCTGCCGCCGCACTTAAGATGGCGCAACTCGTCGACGATCTGCTTCAGTACGCAAGAATCGGCGGAAGGCACCTACGGAAGGCTCCGACGGACCTAGGAGCTCTTGCGGAGAGCGTGGTAGCCGAATTGCCGGAAGAGGATGGCCCCTGCGACCTAACGGTGACTCTTCCGACGACGGTCGTCAATTGCGACCCCTACATCATCGGCATGGCGCTGCACTGCCTCTTCGACAATGCCTGCAAGTACCGAGGGGGAACGGGACCAGCGAAGGTCGAGCTTGGAATGGAGATTCAAGACGGCGAGCGCGTCTTCTTCGTGCGAGACGAAGGAATCGGCTTCAACATGGCCTACGTCAAAAAGCTGTTCATCCCCTTCGAGCGTCTCCACCGAGACTCCGAATACATGGGAACTGGCATCGGCCTAGCCAACGTGAAGCGCGCCTTCGAGCGCCACGACGGCCGCGTCTGGGCGGAAGGTGAAGTCGACAAGGGCGCGACCTTCTACTTCACCCTGGGCGACGAAGCCGCTTAGTCGCGGTATTCCAGTTCTTGGAGCATGCGCGGGTTCTGCCGCCAGCCTTCCGACACCTTGACGTGTAGAGCAAGGAACACCTTCTGACCGAGCACTTCCTCAATATCGAGACGAGCCTTGGTGCCGATCTCTTTGAGGAACTGGCCGCCCTTTCCGATGAGAATGCCGCGCTGAGAGGCTTTCTCCACCAGGATGGAGGCTTCGATTCTAAGCGGTACCTCCTTCTCGTCCCAGGACTCGACGATGACCGCGACAGAATGAGGCACCTCGTCTCGGGTGGCATGAAGGATCTTTTCGCGCACGAGTTCGGCGGCGAGATACCGGCTTGACTGGTCGGTGAACTCGTCCTTGTCGTATTGGGGAGCGCCTTCGGGAAGATGCTCGACGATCAACTTGACGAGTTCGTCTACGTTGTCCCCGCGGGTGGCGGTGGTCAACATGAACTCATCGGTGCCGAAAAGGTCTTGATACGCCCGAACGTTACGCTCGACGTTCTCCGCCTTGAGCAGGTCCATCTTATTGAGGCAGAGGATGAGCTTGGCCTCACGAAGGCTGCCCTTAATCATCTCAGAAATCTGCTTGTCCATCTCGCCCGGATGGTGCGAGCCGTCGGCCACGTAGACCGCGACGTTGACGTCGGCAAGCCCCGACCTTGCCTGGTCGACCATCGACTTGCCAAGCCGCGTGTGCGGATCGTGGATACCGGGGGTGTCGACAAACGCGATCTGCCAATCCTCCCCGTTCGCAATGCCGAGCGCCTTGCGGCGGGTGGTCTGCGGCTTATTGCTGACGATGGACACCTTCTGACCGACGATGCGGTTCAAAAGGGTGCTCTTGCCCACGTTGGGTTTACCAATGAGGGCAACGAGGCCGGAACGGAAGGGTTGAGAATTAGACAAAAGCGTGTGGGGTGTTTTGGGTTTTAGATTTTAGGTTTTGGGTTCAAATCTAAAACCCAAAACCTAAAATCCAAAACGGATTTACTGTCGTTTGCGGAAGACTACCGAGATCCCGAGGTCTTCTTTGCCGGCGGGGGCAAAAGACTGGGGTTCGGCGGAGCCGCCCCGGTCGTCGCGGTCTCGGCCATTGCCGTTACGGCCTCCGCGTCGTCGGCGTCGCTTGCCGACCTGATCGGGGCTTTCCTCAGCTTGGGCGGGTTCGGAAGAGGTGCCTTCCTCCGCAGTTGGGCCGGGGCGAAGGAACCACTCGTCGGCCACCTCATCGCCTTCCGCGCCGTTGACCATGAACTCGCCAAGCTTCATGATGGGCACGTCGAAGTCGCTGGCGTCCTGGCGGACGTTCAATTCGCGCGGTGGGAGGCTCTCTACCTTCAGTACCGACTCGGGGTCGGTCGAGAGAAGGTGCTCAATCTCAGCCCGGGGGCCGACAAGGAACGAGTGAGTCGCGCCATCGACTCCGATGAACTTGAGGTTCGCGCCTTCGACGGTGACCCAGTTGCGGTTGATAAGGTCGTAAGCCGCTTCCTTTGCGGGAAGGGCAACGGCCCGGGCTCCCGTGCCGCGGCAGTGGATGGTGAGGAACGGCGGGCGAACGTGAACCACGTCGTCCTGGAAGTCCCAGACGTGGGCACCCGCCATCTGAGCGAGGGCCCGGACGAGGGCAGGGGTGACCTTCGGCTCGCCGAGGAAAACGCTGGTCCAGCGGCCTTCCGCCGGTCCGCCGCCCCCAAAGTCTCGCACCACGAAGCTGGGCAAGCCGGTCTGGGTGTATTCGCCCAGGACGGTAGCGTCTTCGGGGATCGCGAAGTAGGTCGGCTCGAGGGCGGCGTTTCCGCTCACCGTGCGTTCGGGGAACGCCTCGGTCAGCGGGTGACGGCGGTTCAGAAGCGTGGTGCCCGCCTTACTCGCGTACGGCTGTGGCTTGAGGGCGATACCGGTAACTTCGCGTGCCCGCTCCAAAGAGTCGCGGCCCGCGTCGAAGAGGCCGGCGGCGTAGATCCAGAAGAGCACCTTGCCGTCCCGCTGCAGTCGAGTCTTGATCGCAGCGCGGGCGTCCGGGCGGATATCCCAAGCGTTGAGGAAGACGTATAGCTTCGAATCCGGGAACTTCTCGCGGTGGGCGAGGTCGCTCAGGAGATAGAAGGCGGCGGAGACGCCGGCTCTCAGGATCGACTCGCGGACGTCCTGCACGAGCAATTCAAACGCGTCGCCGTCCACGAGATAGGCCAGAGCGCGCTCGTCGATGAAGACGGCTACTTCGGGATCGCCCATCGGGGTGCCCATGCGGAGGGTAAGGACTTCGCGAACGCGGTTCGCACGGTCCCATACGGAATTGGATCGAAGCGAGCCGTCGCCACCCGCATCGGTCCAGGCGACACCCATACCGTGAGCGAGGGCGGCGCCGACGCCGCGCCATTGGATGCTTTCAAGGGCTTGTGGAGTGCGCAGAACCGGGTTACCCGGCTCGTCCTGCATGTAGGCGCCGCCGCCGAGGGAGGTGCGGTAGTCCTCGACGCTTAAGTAAAGCTTGCCGTTGAGCGGGAAGGAGTCGACCGGGGCGGGGAAAGCCGCGGAGCCTCCGGATTCCCGTCCGGCGTAGCTGGGCGGTCCCGCCACGAAGTCGATCTCAGGGGTGCGCATCACTTTGCCGAGGGCAAGGTGGCCGCCCGCGGGATGACTTCCTTCAAGGGTCTGACCATAATCGACGCCGACGAGGAGACAACCTTCGCTGGCTTCCTTGACTTCGCGCGCCAGTTCGCCGATCCGCGAGGCGGTGGCGTCGCTGAGGAACAGGTGGTAATCCACCGCACGGCGCTGACGCCGACCGGCGCGGATGAACCGGTCGCTGGTCTGGGCGGCTTCGTGGGCATCGGGACCGGTGAGAGTGTCGAACCGGACGTTGCCGTCGAACCAGGCCGCGCGAAGGGCGACGATGTCGTTGCCGTACCGGGTGCGAGCCCAGGCGCGAAACTTGTTTTCGGCGGCTTTGCTCGTATCGTAACCTTCCTCATGCGGATGGAGCCAGCCACGATCGAGCTGAATACCCATCAAGCGATCGTTCCCTTTCAGCTTCTGAATGACGCCGCGAAGCAGCGCGGCGGCTTCGCCCCAATAGGCGTCGTCGCAAACGCTCGGCTCTGCGGGTCGGCCATCGGTGCGGGCGTAGAGCGCATCCGGGAAGCGCCGCTCGACGTCCCGCGAAGGAAGGAATTCGAAGAAGAGAATTGTCTGTGCTTCCGGATCGGCTTCGGCGACGCGGGCGATGAGCGAGGAGGCCCTCTCCGCCACGGCTTCCGACGTGGAGGCATCGACCTCAACGGGGAGATGCAGGACGTGGAGATGAACTCCGTCGACTGCGGCCATACGGATCTGCTCGAAGGTCAGCGTCTCGCGGCGGGCGTCGGTGGGGTCGCCACCGAAGGCGATGGCGGGGAAGGCTCGGCCATCTCGGACGAGGACGGGGACGCCGTTTCGCAGCACCACCTGCGGCGCGTGCGGGGGAATGGCGATCGGCGGCTTGACGATCGGCTTAGCCGGTTCAGGCTTCGAAACCGTCTGAACGCTTTCGGGCGCTCTTTCGTCGTCGCGGCCACGCCCTCGACCTCTTCGGCGGCGACGGCCAGCGTCGTCCTCGCCCTCGGGCGAATGGTCCGTTTCGGTGTCGGCCTCAGGAGTGCCGGCTCCACGAGGACGCCAGGAGATGACGGGCATCTCTTCCTCTGAGATGTCCAGAGGAACGGCTGGCTCGGACTTCGGCTGAGCTTGGGGCTTGCGGAAAGTCGGCTCAGGGGCAAAGACCTTCTTCTCTGGCTTCGCGGCGCCTTCTGCACGGGCGCGGAAGGAGAACGTGGGCAGCGGCTCTTCGACGCCGTCGACGATCACGGTCGTCGCGACCGGGGTCGGTGCGCTCACGGCAGCAGCTTTGGGGGTCTCTCGGAGAGGGGCTTGCGCCTTTACCTGGGCGCTAGCACGTGGGCGGAAGGAGACGCTCAGTTCTCGGCCATCGCCCAGGTCGAACGCATCTGCCGTCGCAACCGGAGCGGCTTCAACAGGGGCTTCGGTGATGACCGGAGCCTCTTGGGTAACCGGAGCGGCAACGGCTTTGGGCGGTCTTCCGCGCTTCGCCGCGGGTTTGGGCGCTTCGACGGCGGCTACTACGACAGGTGTAGGGTTGACGGGTGTAGGGTTCTTCGCCGGGCGGCCACGGCGTCGAGGTGTTGCTTGGGCCGGGGTAGGCGTTGCTTCAACGACCGGAGGTATGACGGTGGCGGCCTTCGGCTTTGGTCCACGCTTCGCGGGACCGGCTGGTGCCGGGATTGCGGGAGCAGCGACGACGGCCTCAACCTTCTTGGGCGGGCGGCCGCGTTTCGGCTTTTCGGCCAGCACGGGCGCCTCTACTACGATAGGAGCGGTTTCGGGGGCAACCTTGCGCGGACGACCGCGAGGTCGTTTCATCTCGGGGGCGGCGGGCGTCGTTTCGGGTTGCGGCGTAGGGTCGGAGGTCAGCTTCTTGCGGGGCATGAGTGTGTCGGTAGGGCGGTATGGGCCCAGGCCAGGAGTGCCTCGGAAGTTTCGAACAGCAGATCGGGCTCTTCGGCAGCGAGAGCCTCTCGGCTCGCCGCGCCGTACGCAACGGCGATCGCAAATACACCCGCGTCGCGAGCGCAACGCAGATCATAAATCGAATCGCCGACGAGCGCCGCTTGATGGGTCTCGACTCCCAGGCGGGCGCACGCTAGGCGGGCGCTCTCCGGGTCGGGCTTGGGGTGTTGAACGTCGGATGCGCAGACCACGGTTTCGACCGCGTCCGCGCCGGAAAATCTTTCGAGGAAGGGAACGACCTCGGCGTGACTCTTACTGGTCACCAAAGCCGTTTTCAAGCCGCGATCATGGGCCAATCGGAGCATATCGATCGCTGGCTGGTGCGGGGTTTCCAGGTGGCCATAGCCTTCTAGCCGCGAGATACAATCGGAAACCATTGCGGGAATCTGCTCCTCCGCCGCGCCGTAGATTCGCATCTGCTGGCGAAGAGGAACGCCGATTAGACCACGGACGGACGCGTCATCAGGCCTTGGACCCAAAAACACCTCCACCGTATCCGCAATTCCGAGGACGACGGCTTCAATGCTGTCAACCAGCGTGCCGTCCACGTCAAACAGGACGGCCCGGAGGTCCGGCAGCGTCGTTCCCGTTGGCATTGGACTAAAGTATGGCTGACGAAAGCTCGGGATTGCTTACGAAGGCTACCGTTGTCACTAATCGTGGCCGCCATAAGCCCCACCTCCATTTCTCCGGAAACCTGCCGATGATTGACCACGATGGATATCGCCCCCGTAATCACACCGGGTACGACTGCGCCTGCCGCCGATGCGACAGGCGTGGTTTCGGCGGTGCCGACTGCCCCTGGGCAAGCGTTTTCTGAGCTGTTCTCCGTGGCCTTGAACGGAACGGACGCTCCGGTCCCGGCAATCACCCCCGCTACCGCGGTGGTGAACGTGCCGGAAACGCTCGCAATTCCGAACGCCGATTCGACCGTGCCGAACATCCCGACGGATGTCCCGGTGGTCAATCCAGCCCGGATCGCCGTTCTTGGCGACGCGCCGCCCCTGTCGGTTACCGACCCTCCCGAATCACCCCCGGATACCTCCTCCGTCTCGTGGAAGGATGCCCAAGCGACCGCGCCGAATGCGCCCGCAACCCGGCTGGACCAACCCGAGAATAACGAAGAGACGACCGAGATACTTCCGGTCGACCCCGCAACGGACGTGACCGCCCAAACGGCTGTCGTACAGGAATCGATCGTCACGGTTTCGAAGAACCAGAACTCCGATGCGCCAAGCACGGAAATGAACCGTTCGGACGAACAGGCGGTCGACGCTCGAACCTCGGAGACATTCGCCGCGGAAGCGCCGAACATCCCGATGCCGAATGCAATCGCCCAAGGGATTGATAACGTAGCCGTAGCTACGCCAACGCCGGTCGCCAAAGTCCCCGCGGCTCCGGTGACCGAGGCCTCGTCCGCAACCACGTCTTCCGCCGCCCCCGTGACCGCGAAGAAGACTTCGGCCGTCGTCGATGGAACGCCGGTGAAGAGCCGATCGAAACGGGGAGCGCAGGCCGAAGAGATCACGGAAGCCCTGGCCTCCGAGACCGAAGCCGACTCCCAACCCACCGAATCGACCCCGTCGCTCGCCGCCGACGCCTCCGTGCTTTCGGAGCGCGTCATGGAGACCGCAGGCGCCGCCGCGCCGGCATCCGACAACGTGCCGTTGCCGAAGATGTCCCCCGAAACCCCCAAGCTGGCCGCCGCGCCGGATCTTGGCGTGGTGCCGATCGTGACCGTGAACACCGTGGTCGCCGAGCCGGCCAAAGTTGTGGCTAAGGAAGTCACCACCCCCACGGAAGCCGGCGACGCGCTCGCCGTCGGTGAAGTGAAGGCGCCTGACATCAAGGCTCCCGAAGCCAAGGCAGCCGAGAAGAACTCCGACTCCACCTTCGCCGAAGTCCTTGTTGAGACTTCGGTCGAAGGAAGCCAGAAAGGCAGCGGGACCGGCGACCAGAAGGATCAGCCGACCGCCGATCCGACCCCGGTTGCACCTGCTGCCATTCGCTCCGCCGACGTTGACCGCCCCGAGGCGGGTAGCGATCGGCCGGAGATCGACCGCCATCTCGTCGTTCGGCAGGTTGCCGAACGAATCGAGAATATGGTGGCGGCCCGTCCTCGCGACGGGGTGACGATTCACCTCGAACCGCGGGACCTCGGCACCGTCACCTTGGTCGTGAAGGGCCTCTCGTCCGCGTTGGACGTGCAGGTCAGCGCCAGCGACGCCCGCGTCCGCGAAGGCCTCGAGGCTTCCCGCAACGATCTCGCCCAGGCGCTCGCGCCTCGCGGCATCGAGCTTCGGGACGTTCGCATCGTGACCTCGTCATCAAACGGCGCCAACTCTGGCCAGGGTTCGAAGGATAGCGGGTCTAACCCAAATCCCAACCCAGACGGACGCCCGCGACACCAGTCGCCTAACTCTCATCAGACCGGGTTCACCCAGTCCTCGACCCGCGCCGTAAGAACCTCCGGTTCCCGCGGCTCGCGACGCACCGGAGGCGTCGACCTCCTCGCATAAGCTCATGGCAGATACCTCTAGCGTTGTTCCCGTCAATGGATCCAATTACTTCGGCCAGGTGGCCGCTAAGAAGAAATCGGAACTCAGCATGACGACGTTCCTAAACCTGTTGGTTACCCAGCTCCAGAATCAGGATCCTATGAAGCCGATGGACGACTCGTCGTTCTACGCGCAAATTGCCCAGCTCGGGCAGGTTCAGGGCATGGAGAAGCTGAACAGCAGCGCCGACCTTGGACAGGCTCAGGCTTTGATGGGCAAAACCGTCACCGCCATTCGTCCGACCAGCAGTGCGTCGGGCAAGACCGGCGAAGTCTTTACCGGCGAAGTCACGAAGATCATCTTCAAGAACGGCAACCAGTACTTGGGCGTCCAGGAAGCGAACGGCGGCACCGTCGAAGTTCAACTCCCGGCCATCCAAAGCGTGATCCCGACGGTCGACGTCGCGAGCATGAGCAGCCTAATCGGCAAGACCGTGAGTGGTCCCGTGGTGACGAACGGAAAGGCGACTTCGGTGGTCGGCGTTGTTCAAGGGATTACTTCGGACGGCGGCGCGGCCTACGCCCAAGTGAAGACGAGCGACGGAACGATCACCCCGGTCCCCGTCTCTTCCCTTGAGAACATCCTAGGATGAACGTCGCCAATCCCCGGCTCCAAGGACTCGCCGATGCCCAAGGCATCGGCGGCCTGACGCCGCGCTCGACTCCTACGACGCCGGCCGGAGCCGCCTCCTTTACCGACGTCCTTGGCGACGCCCTAAAGGTGAGCGGCCACGCGCAAAACCGGCTCAATAGCCGCGGCATCGAGATGGACCAGGCCGCTTGGGACCGCGTCAAAGAAGGCGTCGACCGAGCCGCCGCCAAAGGCGCCCGAGAAAGCCTCGTCCTGATGGACGACGTCGCCCTCGTGGTCAGCGTCAAGAACCGCACGGTCATCACCGCTGTGGATAAGGCGAGCCTCAAAGAATCGGTGTTCACGAATATCGATTCGGCCGTGATTGTTTAGGCTTAGGGTCTTTGGGCGTAGGGTCATAGGGCACCGTTCTTTAGGAAACGACCCAACGACCCAACGACCCAACGACCCTCCCCCAAACCTCAAGTAACTCCTCCGGTTCTAGCTCTCTAGGAAAGAGCAAAGAACCCGAAAACATAGTAAGAGCCGAAGCGAACGAGTTGACTGCGGGACCCTGGGAAGATCAAACGATCCAGGGGCGCAAAGAAGAAGGTCCCCGAAGACGGACCGGATTACTCGCCAGCGTAGGTTCTCCGAAACGAGACCAATATGCTTCAAGCCCTCCTTGCCGGCGTCGCTAGCGTGAAAGCGCAGCAGACCCGTATGAACGTCATCGGGAACAACCTCGCCAACGTCAATACGACCGCTTATAAATCAGCCCGCGTTACCTTCCAAGATATGATCGCCCAGACGATCCAGGGTGCAACCCTGCCGACGTCCTCTAAGGGTGGTACGAACCCGAAGCAATACGGACTTGGCGTGCTCGTCGGTGCGACCGACGTGAATAACGAACAGGGTTCGCTCGGCGCCACGAACCGCCCTTCGGATATGGCGATCCAGGGCAGCGGCTACTTCATGGTCCCCTCCGGCGACGGCGTTGCCTACACTCGTGACGGCGCTTTCGACCTCGACGCGAACGGCGACTTGGTTCAGACCTCGACCGGTAGCCGCCTACTCGGCTGGAAGGCCGACTCGCTCGGTAAGGTCGATACGACCGCTCCCGTCTCGAAGAGTTCGGCGCTCAACATCCCGATTGGCCGTCTGAACGCTGTTCAGGCAACAACCTATACGGCGATGAAGGGCAACCTCAACGCCAGCGCGGCCCCGGCCGAAACTTACACGACCCAGGTCCGCGTTTACGATGCGCTTGGCGGCGCTCATGACATCAGCGTGGTCTATTCGAACCACAGCACCAACATGGCCGCCGACCCTCTGGCTCCGGCCACGGCGCGCAGTAGCTGGGACTGGGCCGCTTACGAAGGCGACGCGGCGACGGGTCTTCCGATCGGCAACTCTTCAACCGCGGGGAACGAAAAGCTTTACTTCGACGACCAGGGTGCGGGAGTGTCCAGCTTGGCCTCGGGAACCTACAACCAGATGACGGTGCCGGCAGGTTCCAGCTCGTCTCCGGTGGCGATCAACATCGACTTCTCGGCAATCGGACAGCTTGAAAACGCTTCCCAGATCGCTTCGACCAGCCAGGACGGTTTCCCGCCCGGATCGCTCGAGGGCTACAACATCGGAACCGACGGCGTCATCACCGGCCTGTTCACGAATGGTCTCACCCGTCCCTTGGGTCAGATCGCCCTCTCGAACTTCCCGAATCCGAACGGTCTCTCCCGCGTTGGCAACAACACCTGGCGAGCCACGGACAACAGCGGCACCGCCGTCGTCGGTACCGCGCAGTCCGGTGGCCGAGGCGCCATCAACTCGGGTTACCTGGAGCAGTCCAACGTGGATATCTCCACCGAGTTCAGCGACCTCATCATCACCCAGCGCGGCTTCCAGGCCAACACGAAGATCATCACCACCGTCGATGAGATGCTCCAGGATCTCATCAACATGAAGCGGTAATACGGGTCATAGGGCGTAGGGTCTTGGGGTCGTCGGCAGGGAATTTCCCTTTCCCAACGACCCAAGACCTTTCTCCCTTTCTCTGGGTACCTTTCCCAAATGCCCCTGCCTTCGCTTCTCGCGCTCCTGTTGTTGAGGGGCGAAGACCAAACGGCGCCGCGATTTGTGCCGGCGAACCCTTTGCCCACCGTTCCGGGCGTGATGGTCGATCGGATGACGACCGGAGTGGGATTAGCCGAAGAGACGGCGAAGGCGAAAAATCTGCAGGCGCGGATCATGTGGATCGACGCCACCGCGAACCTTGACCGGTACAACACGGAAGAGAAGATCGTCGGCCTGGTCAAACAGATCGCCTCGGTCGGGTTTAACACGATCGTTTTCGACGTCAAACCCATCTCCGGCCAGGTGGTTTACAAGAGCCATCTCGCGCCGAAGCTCACCGAATGGCGGGGAAAGGCCATGGCGGCAGACTTCGATCCGCTTCCGATAATGGTTCGCGAAGGCCACGCCAACGGACTAACCGTCTTGGCCAGCCTAAACGCCTTTAGCGAGGGCCACCGCCTCTTCAATATTGGGCCCGGCTACAACCGGCCGACCCTCCAAACGGTGCTTTACGAGCCGAAACCAGTACTTAGAGTGCGGGATCAAAGCACTCCTCTGGCTGCGACGGTCGACAAACTCCCGGCGGGCGGCGTGGGGGTGGTTTCAACGCCTCCGATCGGCGGCTACTATGCCGTGGTCCGGAAGGATGGCCTCGTATTAGAGGTCAACGCCTCGTCCCCGCCTCCGGTAGTCCCACCGTCACCCAATTCAACCGGCCAGCTCGATACGGCCGCGCCCAAACCCCAAAAACTTCCGGTAATCGCCGTACCGAAGGGGGGCTCCATCCTGGGCGGAACCGGCGACGGGGCGACATGGATCCAAAACAACGTCCGCACCGGCGACCGGTTGCAGTTTGATACGGACGCTGACTTCGTACCGATTCGGGAACGGCCGGAACAGCAGTACCCGTTGATGATGAACCCGCTTCACCCGCAGGTGCAGCAGTACGCGCTGGAGATCGTCCGCGAAGTGGTTTCGAACTACGAGGTGGACGGGATTCTCTATGATGACCGCCTCCGGTACGGTGGGATGAACGCCGACTTCAGCGAGTACACGAGAGGGCAGTTCGAGGAGAAAATGAAGCGGAAGGTCACTTGGCCGGACGACGTCTTCAAGTGGACGCTTACCCCTCAAATGACCCGCGGAATGCGCCCAGGCCCGCTTTACGATGAGTGGATGGCGTTCCGGGCAGAGGCGATCCAGAGCTACGTGCGAAACGTCCGCCATGCAATCAAATCGATCCGCCCAACCTGCCAATTTGGCGTCTACGCCGGTTCGTGGTATGGCGACTACCCCGCCCTCGGCCACAACTACGCGTCGCCAAAGACCGACGCCGGATTCTGGTTCCTTAGCCCGAAATACCTCCAGTCCGGTACCGCGCCGATGTTGGACTTGCTCATTGCGGGCTGCTACTATCCGACGGCCACGATTTTCGACGCAATGACCAAAGGCGCCGGGATCGGGGCGACGGTGGAAGCCTCGGGAACCCTCGTCAACCGCTTGGTGCGCGACGAGACCTGGAGCTATGCGGGTATCGCTCTCAGCGACTTCAAGGACGATCCCGAAGGTCTCACCAACGCTCTTCAAGCGGCTTGCGCCAGTACCCAAGGGGTGATGGTTTTCGATCTATCGCACGACGTCGAGCCCATGTGGCCCGTCTTCGCCCAAGCCTTCTCGCAACGGCGCGACGCACCCCACGCCCATCCCGAGGTGCTGGCTGAAATCCGCCGCCGCCGAGCCGCGCTTGACCGACTGGGCGTGAAGGATCCTCCCATCGTGATCGCCGCCGGTTCCAGCGGAACCGGCCAATAGAAATCCCGTAGGTCAGCCTCCCTACGGGAGTCGATCTACGGAAGCTCTTCGATATAGGGAACCGGGGTCTCGTCGGTCGAAGTCTCGGGCGTGAACCCCTTGGCCGTGTAGTTGGTGTAACTCTTGGTCAACTGATCGAGCATTAGGAAGCCGCCAACGGTTCGGATCTCCTCGTCGAACGGCGGATCGACCACGAGAGAAGCGGCGCGAAGAATGGCGGAGATGATCGTGACCCGGGTCTCGGAGTCGGTGGGGATGTCCGCAAACCCGGCCAGGGGGTCGGGGACGCGCGCAAGGCCTCGTTTGGTCAAGGCTTCAATCGGGACGACCTGCTTCTTCGTCCCGCGCGCCCCGCTCAGGACTTCGATGGTCACACCGACATCCGACAGCGTCGCCCGGATCGATCCGGTGTCCCCGGTAGCTCCGTCATAGCCGCTTGCCACGATGGAAGAGCCGTCCAGTTCGGAAAAGGTGACGTACGAGCCCGAGTCGATGTCTTTAACGATGGCCAGCCCCCCATCGGAGTTGTATTTGGCGTAGAGCGGTTTGGCGATGTCGGTGTAGTAGGCCGCCTCTCCAATCCCTGTTACCGTCCCGTCAACTCCGGACCGCGTCCCCCATAAAACCACGTTCTGGCCCTTCTCCGTGCTGAAAAGGGCGATCGGGTCGTTTGAAGGGTCTCGCGCAATCCGTGCCGGGTCGTAAACCGTGACCGCGGAAACGTCGAGGGTCCGGTTGAGCGATGTGGGCTGAGTACCGGAGTTGCCTCCACAGCCTGAAATGACCAAAAACAGGGCGACCGTCGCAAAAGCTGAGAACAAACGGTGCGTTCCTTTCATAGATCACAGTATAACGGCCTGGTTTCCGTTATCATTAGCTCTAGCCTTCAAATACTGGACAGATAGTGAAAATGAATATCACGACTTCCCGGATTATTCTCGCCGCCTTGATCTCGGTCGCTGGCACCGCCGCCTTTGCCGAAGACGTTCGCCTCGGCGGCGGTCGGGCATTCGGGATGGCGGGGGCGGGCATTGCGCTCCCGCTGGACGTCTATGAGAACCACCGTCTCAACCCGGCGCTCCTCGGGTTTGCCGGAGAGAAGTTCCGGTTTGGGATTCCCTACATCGGCTATCACGCCAAGCGGATATCGCTCAAAGGTGTCCAGGATCTGATCGGCGATATTGATTCGGGCGGCATTGAGGATGACCAGGTTGTGAAGCTTGCCCGCAAGTACGGCAGCAACACCAAAGAGTTCGGGGTCAACGGCGGACTGGGCGTTTCGGGCGGCCATTTCGCCTTGAGTGGTGGAGCTGAGGCGATTGTGCGTTCCGTGCCCAACGCTCAGCTCAAGGCATTCCTGGCCACGGGGGACAACGACTACAACAACGCACCCATCGACTCCCGCCTGGATGCCTACGGCCTTGGCTACTACGAGATGAACGCCAGCTACGGCCATGAGGTGCTCAAAGGCGCAGATCGGCTCTCAGTGGGGGCCACCGTCCGCGGCGTTTCCGCGTACTACGCCCACAAGGTCGCGGATGCCGAAGCCATCGCTGGCAACGGTGACGTACGGAATGGATCGGAGGTGGCGGATGGCGACGATGTCATCAAACGCTCCGGTGTGGGTGTCGACCTCGGGGCGGTTGGTACGCTTCGAAAGCTGCCGAACGCGTACTACGGGGTGAACATTCGGAACCTCGTCGAGCCGAACATCCGGTTCGTTCGAACGTTCCCCAACACCGACTTTCCCCTCCGCCGAGACCTGCGCCCCTTCCAAAGAGAGATCAACGTGGGGACCGCCTACGTTCAGGGCCGTTATCTGGCCGCGGCGGACATGATCGACTTAGGCAACCACGCCGGCCATGCCGGTTTCCGGGTCGGCGGGGAGTATGCGCTTAGCAAGTACCTCGCCATTCGAGGCGGTTACGACAGCCGATCCAAGTTCGTCGTCGGCCTCTGCCTCGGCGGGGTAAACGCCGCGGTTTCGGCCGACGGATCAACCTCGATCGTCACCGCGATCCGGTTCTAGATCTGGGCTTGGTGTACCGTTATCTCTCGCATTGGCCCATAGTCGCAGGATGCACTTGTGCCTGCGTGAGGGTGTTACGGATCGATACGCTCTCCGCGGGCACAAGTGCATCCCGCGACTACCGCCAATGCGACTCCTTCTAGTTTCCGCTGCCCAAGATCATCGCGTTCAACAACGCTTTGTAGAGTCCCGGCCACATCGCCCGTTCGGTCGGATCCTGCAGGAACGTGACCAACCGACCGCGGCCGACCGAGATGTCTTGGAGGTAAGCCGCGCCGTGGAGGGCCTTCTCCGTGTCGTCAGGCCACTCCCAACCGCTCAGAAGCAGGGACGCCTTCTCATCCTTCGAGAAAGAGATCGCAGAGTCCTTCGCCGCAAAGAACCGCCCCCCCGCAATGGGGACGGCGATGGTCTTACCGGCATACCCATAGCTCAGGAGGCTACTTGGATCAAGCTCTGCGCGGAACAGCGAACCGGGGAGGTCCTCGCCCTTCTTCTCCTCAAGCTTTGTGAACGAACCGCTGACCGCCCAGTCGCCATCGAGAGCGATGCCCGCGCCGCCGGCGCGCATCCAGTCATTGAACGCGCCCGTGCTGGAGCCGCTCACGCCGCTCGGCAGGATCACGCAGGAGTAACGCCCAAGATTGCCGCCGCTCAGAGCGGAAGACGAGAGCGGGGTGAAGGGCAGTTTGAAGACCCGGTCCATCAGGTACCAGATCGCGCCGGATTGCGCCATGTTGGTGCCGTTCCCCATGATCACGGCGATGCTCGGCTTCTTCAGCGAGATCACCGAACCGCTGCCCGGGCTATAACGAGTCGACTCCGGGTAGGCGCTGGCGAGCGGCTCCAACTTAGCCCCCCGTCCCGCGCAAGCCGTGCGGAGAGCCTTCTCGAAACCGTCGTCGTTCCGATCCGCGAGGAACAGGAAGGTACCGGCCGGATATTCGGTGGATCCGAGGCGCATCGCCTTGGTGGTCACGCCGCCCCGAACACCGGCAGTGAGGGCGTCGGCGACCGCTAGGATATCGTCTTGGTCCGTGTAGCGAATGGCGTAACCGATGGGCGAGTCCTTAGGCCCCGAGATAATCGTGTCTGTGGCCGGACCGGGAGCGACCATCGGCGCGCTCTCGCACCACCAAGCTTTCAGGCTATAGGCATAGGGCAGCGACCAGCCCGTCATATCGTAAAACTCGGAACTGTCGGGCGAATTCGGATCTTTGTTTCCCTTGAATCGGTCGACCTGGGCTTTCGTGAACTCCGGCTCGAAGTCCTGGCCGGGCTCAAGCAGCGCCTTGGCCATCGCCGCTTGTGGCTGGGCGAGGTCGACGACGAGCGAAGAACTCGGGAACTCCTGTCGGCCCGTCTTGCTCGTCCAGTAGTCGTGCGCGTCGGCCTGGACGAACGGCGCACTCGTGAAGAAGCTCTGAATCCCCGCGAAGGCAAGGTGATCCTTCATCCGGTTCAACTCTCGAACGTCGCCGGTCATCACGACTCGCCGGAATTTGCCCGCCGCCGCGCCGCTCACCGCGCGCTTCTTGAAGTTCGCGTAGTCGGACAACAGATCCGCCGACCCGGCGGCCGACTCCTTCACCACGGCCAGCGCCGACGTGAAGTGCTTGAACATGCCCTGATTCAGAGTGAGGACGGAGCCGTCTTCACGCTCCCGGGCGACACGCCGCCCTCCGTCCGTCTCGTGGGTCATGCCGATGGCGCCGGTCAGTGTGGTCGACGTGTCGAGATAGCCCGGGTAGTAGAAGTCGAAATCTTCCTTCGTGAAGTATCCAAGCCCCTTGGCGTCGAACGCCTTCGCCGTCGCTCGGCCGAGCCGCTCCGTCCATTTGGCGTTACGCGCCCGGTCGACGTTCGCGTTTACGGACATCGGCTCCGGTGGGAAGAAGTAGGAGGCGACCTGTCCGTGCTGGTCGATATAGACCTGCGGACCCCACTTCAGCATCTCGGCGAACTCCTGGCGGGTCTCCGGCTGGCTGAAGGCGACGCGGTCGCGATTCATATCGAACCGATAATGGTTCGGACGGCCAAGCGCGGTGGAGGGAACGTTGCCTTCAAAGGCATCCGGAGCGCTCGATCCGGTCGCGATCGAGTTGTAGTAAACGACATACCGCTCGTGCCCGTCCGGGTTGTAGGATGGATTGAGGATCACGACCACCTTGTCCAGCGCTTTCGCGATATCGCCGCGGGATGCCAGAAGGGTGTAGAGCGTCCACATCCCGGATTCGAAACTGGCGGTTTCGTCGCCATGGATGCACTCGTTGATCCAAACGATCGGCACCGTCTTCGAAGGGTCGCCCTTGCCCTCCGCAATCTCCTGATGCTCCTTCTGAATCTGGTCCAGCCGGGCGAGGTTGGCGGGGGAAGAGACGGCAATGACCCGGAGAGGCCGGCCTTCGATGCTGGTCCCAAAAACGATCTTCTTTGCCCGCTTGGGAGAGGACGCTACCAACGCATCGACAACCCTCTCCTGGTCGTGGTAGACGGTGTGCCGCTCGCCGGGCGCGTAGCCGAGAATTCTCTCCGGTCGGGGAACGGCGGCATCGTACGGACCTTCTCCGTAAAAGTCGAAAGTACGGCTTAAAAGGGCGAGGCCAGCAAGGAGCGCGGCGGGCATGAGAGGGAGTGTAGCCGAGGAGCCTACGCGTTGGTGATTGAGAAGGTCCTAGGACGGGGAACAGATCGTGCACATGGACCGTTTGTAAAAATTATCAGCATGAAAACATCCACCCTAGTCATGGCGGGCGTCGCCGTTTTTGCCGGAGTCTTCGGCGCGCTTCAGGCGGACCACTATCTGTCCGCGAAGCCAACTGCGGCCGGCCCCGTTGCGTTCCGAGAAAGCGCGCCCATCTCGCCGATCATGTATGGTGGCGACCAGACCTCGCCGTTCGACTTCCGCGCGGCCTCTAAGAAGGTCACCCCATCGGTCGTCAGCGTCGATCAGTTCCGTCGCATGAGCCAAGGCTTTATGGACGAGCAGGTGGTCGAGCGAGAAGTTGGCCAGGGCTCGGGCGTGATCCTCAGCGCCGATGGAATCATCGTAACCAACAACCACGTGGTCGAAGGCGCGAGCCGGGTTAGCGTCCATACGAGTGACGGTCGGACCCTCGACGCGAAGGTGCTCGGTACCGACCCTCGAAGTGACCTTGCCGTCCTTAGGGTCGATGCGAAGAACCTGACCCCGATTGAAACGGGCGAAAGCGGTGCGGTCGAAGTCGGACAATGGGTACTCGCCGTAGGTAACCCCCTCGGTTTTGCGAACACCGTGAGCGTGGGCGTGGTCTCTTCCCTCAAACGCGACCTTCCGGTCGGCGATCAGGGCCTCGTCAACGCCATCCAGACCGACGCCGCGATCAACCCCGGTAACTCCGGCGGCGCGCTTTGCGATGCCCAAGGCCGCCTCATCGGCATCAACTCCGCCATTGCGAGCGGCACAGGGCAGAGCGTCGGGATCGGCTTTTCTATTCCGATCGACCGTGTGAAGGTTGTCGTGCAGGACATTGTGAAGTACGGTTACGCCCGGTATGCCGGCCTCGGAATCACCCGCTACCCAGACGGCGTACTGGCCAACCCGTATGCTAGGGAAGAGATTGCCAACCGCACCGGCAGCCAGGACGTGCCAGGGAAAGGCGTTCTCATCCGGCAGGCGACTGGTGCGGCGAGCCAAGCTGGTATCCATCCGCTGGACGTACTCCTCGCGATCGACAACCAACCGGTGGGCGGAATGTTCGACCTGAACAAGATTCTGATGTCCAAGAAGCCAGGCGAAACCGTCTTGGTGAAGTTCTGGACGAAAGGCGAGACGAAGACCGCTAAGGTCTCGCTTCAGGATCTTCAGCCTGAGCGTCGGCTCTAAACTGCGAGTAGCGGTGACGCCCCCGTCGCCGCTACTTCTATCTGAGCTGGCTCAGAATCTGCTGAATCCGGGTGCTCAGCTCTCCGCTCGCGTAAGGCTGGGCGGATTCGAGAAGGTGCCGAGCGTCGCGCATGGCATCGGTGTCGCCCGCTTGTTGGGCGCTGTAGGCGTACCGGTAGGCCATCTCGGCCCCTGCCTGTCCGTCCTGGGCCTTCGCGCCCTGGTCGACTTCCTGGCTCTGAGCTTCGAGATACTTCTCGCTCGCCTGGCGGAACAGATCGGCTTGTTCGGTCGGCCCCGTCTTCATCGCGGCCTGACCTTTAAAAAAGTCGCCGTAAGCGACGAGGAGGTTAGCGTTATGCTCGTCGTAGTGGGTCGCTTCCGCGAGATACTGTTCGACGCTGGCGTAATTCCCGGCGGTCATCTCTCGGCGGGCGAGTTTCTGATAGCGGTCGCCGAGCGCCTTATCGAAATCGGAAGTTGAGGCCCCGGCGGCCAGCTTAGCTCGTTGGGCCAACAACTGATTGATCTGAGTTTCCAATGGAAGGCTCTGATCAATGTTCTGGATCGACCGCACCACGCCCTGGCTCTGGTTATCCGCATTTGCCCGGGCCAGCGCATTCATGATCGCCCACGCGCCAACGAGGATCAGCGCGAAGAACGTGCCGAAAACGATGAACGCCACGGTGAGTTTCTTCAAGAACTGAGAAGTCTCCGGCTTCAGAAGCGGTTTACGAGGGGGCGGCGGATAGTAAATCGGAACCGGCGTACCGGGCGGCGCCATCGTAGGACCAGGACCTCCATAAGGAGCCTGGGTGTACGGATTGTACGGATAGGAGGGCGCAGGGGTGGACGGCACTGGCGCTCCGTAGGGGTTATATGGTGCGTTGACCACGGGCGGCGCGGCGCCGTAGGGGTTGTAAGGCTGGGTGCTAGGTTGGGCGTATCCCTGCGGTTGCCCATAACCCTGCTGCGGCTGCCCGTAAGCGGTCGGCTGACCGTAGCCTTGGCCCGAAAGAAACATCTGCTGGGGATCGGGCGCGGGAGGCGCGCTGATCGCCTCCTCCAAAGCTCGAGCCATGGAAGCCGCGTCGTCAAAGCGGAGGTGAGGCGTCTTCTCGAGCGACTTCCGGATCGCCTCGGATAGGGCCCACGGGATTCCCTCCGGCATCGGCTCCGGCTCGCGGTTCATGATCGCGTAGGTGATCGCCACGACGCTGTCGCCAATGAACGGCTTCACCCCGGTGATCATCTCGTAGAGCATCACGCCGACGGAGAAGATGTCCGACCGGGGGTCGATATCCTTGCCCACGACCTGCTCCGGGCTCATGTAGCTCGGCGTACCGAACACCTGCCCATCCATCGTGAGGTTGGGCTGGAAGGTGAGGCGGGCGATACCGAAGTCGGTGATCTTGATCGAACCGTTCGTCAGGATCTGAACGTTGTCGGGCTTGATGTCGCGATGCACGACACCTTGACCATGGGCGTGTTCCAGCCCAGCCAGAACCTTGAGGCTGATTTCGACGGCCCGCTCGGCCGAAAGCTTGCCCGCGCCATCGATCTCGGAGCGGAGCGTCCCGCCGTCGAGATACTCCATCGCCATGAAGAGACGCCCCCCGTCCTCCTCCACGTCGTACACCGTCATGATGTTCGGGTGGTTGAGGCGTCCAGCAGCCTGAGCTTCGCGTTTGAACCGGCTGACCCGATCCTCTTGCTGCTGCGGGGTGGCCCCGCCCGGCATGTTTAGCTCCTTGACCGCGACACGACGAGTCATCAGCGGGTCGTACCCCTCGTAAACGATGTCGTTCGAGCGGGCGATCTCGCGGATGATTTGGTATTTACCGAGGGTTGTGGGCGGGGATGAACTCACGCGCTGGCCTAATCTTATATCGGTAGACGTAATCTACGCCTGTACAATTCGCTCCAATCGGAATGTCTCATCAGGTTTGGGGATTTTAATCGCATCGATCACCATCCAGTCGGCAAGTTGTTCAGCTTGTGGCTCGCGTCTTCCGAACGATCTCACACAACTGTTGAATCCACTTCGGCGCCTCTTCGCGAAGCTGCGGGTTGTCCGATCGCTGGGCGACCCATTCACAGACAGTCATACATCGCATTCGAATGAAGTAAGGCAGGAGCCGTTCGGTCTCCGGTGGTAGCGGTCGAACCTTCTCGTAGCCGGCGAGCATCGCATTTCGCACTTCGGCGAAGTTATCGAATCGCACTTCATAAGTCAGAGCCGCGGAAAAGTCCGCAAGCCAGTAAGCCCAGCCTGTATCGTCGAAGTCGATGATGCGAATCGCCTCGCCCTCGAACAGAACGTTGCCCCGATGAAGATCGCCGTGGATGAGACCGTAGTGAGCTTGGTCACGGGGCAGACTTCTTAAAAGCGTGCGCGATTCATCCGCCACCTCCAAAAGAAGCTGCCGCAACTCCTCTTCGATCGTCGGATTTGGACTTTCAAAGGCCACTTTACGATCGGCCCAGGCGTGCAGATCCTGGCGCTCGAAATCAGCCGGAACCGTCCATAGGGCGGCGAAATCGTGCATCCGGGCCATCGCTTCACCCACCTTTTCGGCCTGCCCCGCAGGAAGCGCACCCTCGGCAAAGTCGCCTTCTTGCCATCCTAGAAGGACGCAGTTTCGCGGCTCCGGAACCTCCGGGACGCTCACTTTCACAACCCGATCTTGATAGGGCCGAGGAACGTCGAGCCCCGCACTCCGCATCGCCCCGACCAGGGCAATTTCACTGGCCACATTCGCATCCGACTGGTATCCCGGCCGACAAACTCGCAGGCAGAACTCACCTTCGGCGGTGCTCACCCGGTAAGTCGTGTTCTCGGCGTGAGTCAGCGACACGATGGTCGAAGGCCCAACCCCAAACTCCTGGAGGGCTTTGCGGCCCAAGATCTCGATTCGCTGAATTTGTTCTACTTGGGTGAGGGCGGCAAATTCGCTCGACTCCATGGCTGGCCCGAAGTTTAGCGTGATCAACCGGTAAGGGTTTGGAAGGAAAAAGTACACTGGCCTCAACCGATGGACTACCGACGCACTTACGTCCGCGACCTTTTTAACCTGGCTCCGGGAACGGAGACCAGTGCCTTCGGGTGGGTGAAGACCCGGCGGGACAGTAAGGGCGTCTCATTCGTTCAACTCAGCGATGGCTCCTGCTTCCAGGACCTCCAGGTGGTCATCCCGGTCGGCACGATCTCGGATGACACGCTCAAGAGCCTCACCACCGGCGCTTGCGTGAAGTTCGAGGGCTCCATCGTCGAATCCCCCAAACAGGGGCAGGCAGTCGAGATGCAGGCCACCTCCGTCCACCTCTTCGGTGCGGCCGACCCCACCTCTTACCCGATGCAAAAGAAGGGGGCGACCATGGAATTCCTCCGCGAGATCGCCCACCTCAAAGGCCGCGGAAACACCTTCGGCGCGGTCTACCGCGTCCGCAATCAGGCCGCCTGGGCGATCCATAAGTTCTTCCAGGACCGCGGCTTCCACTACATTAACACCCCGATCATCACCGCCAGCGACGCGGAAGGTGCGGGCGCGATGTTCCAAGTCACAACGAGTATCGAAACCCTCGCCCCGCTTGAAGGCGATCCCGGGCAGCTCACTTATCGCGTGAAGGATGGCAATCCCGCCAACGACTTCTTCGGCAAGCCGTCGTTCCTCACCGTCAGCGGCCAACTCGAAGCCGAAACCCTGGCGCTGGGCATGACCAACGTCTACACCTTTGGCCCCACCTTCCGTGCCGAAAATTCGGCCACCTCTCGCCACCTTGCCGAGTTCTGGATGGTCGAGCCGGAGATGGCCTTCTGCGACCTGGAAGGCGACATGAACTTGGCGGAAGAGTTCCTAAAGGAAGTCATCGGCCACGTCCTCGACCACTGCGGCGGCGACCTCGCCTTCTTCAACCAGCGCATCGAGCCCGCCCTGTTGGAGACCTTGGAACACGTCGTCACCAGCTCCTTCGAGCGGATGACCTACACCGAGGCGGTCAAGCATCTGGAAGCCAGTGGCGAAAACTTCGAGTTCCCCGTGGCCTGGGGCGATGACCTCCAAAGCGAACACGAGCGGTGGCTCACCGAAACCAAGGTCGGACGTCCGGTCATCCTCACCGACTATCCCAAGGACATCAAAGCCTTCTACATGCGCGCCAACGAAGACGGTCGAACCGTCCGCGCCATGGACGTTCTCGCCCCCCGGATCGGCGAGATCATCGGCGGCTCCCAACGCGAAGAGCGGCTCGACCACCTCGAAGCCCGCATCCGCGAAATGGGCCTCCCGCTGGAGCCGTACTGGTGGTACCTCGACCTCCGCCGCTACGGCTCCGCCCCCCACGCCGGCTTCGGCCTGGGCTTTGAGCGGTTGCTGATGTATGTCACCGGCATGAAAAACATCCGCGACGTCATCCCCTTCCACCGCACCCCGGGCCACGCGGAGTTCTAGTGCCCCGCTACGAGACCGGCCTTGGAGACGAATTCGAACCCGGCTCCAACGGCCACGTCTTGCGGAATCACCTCGGAATCGTCGATCCTGACGTGGCAGACCAGATTGAGAGCCGCCTGCTTTCCTCTGCGTACCTTCGATCCGTTGAAGAACTCGACACCGAAACCACGTTCTCGGTTGAAGGGATCCTTGACATGCACCGGGATTGGCTCGAGCCTCTCTATCCGTTCGCGGGCCAACTGAGAGCCGTCGATGTGAGCAAGGATAATTTTCTCTTTGCCCGGGCGGCTTTCTTGCGCGAGGGGCTGGCCGGACTCGACAGTATTTTAAGGCGGAATACGCCATGCGCTGGGATGGATTTGGGTGATCTCAGCTTCGCAATCGCGGAGGTCCATGCCGAACTCCTCTTCCTTCACCCTTTCCGAGAGGGCAACGGTCGCTTGGCTCGCTGGTTGGCCGACCTAATGGCTCTTCAGTCGGGGATTACCCCACTCGATTGGGGATTTCGATCTGGGGGTGCAAAGGCTCGCTCCAGGTACTTTGCCGCCTTACATAGAGGGTACGTTACCGACTATGGCCTGCTAACCGAACTGGTTGCGGAAGCTCTTCATCGAGGAGTTCACGGAGACGCTTAGGAGTAATTTCGATTCCCTCGCAAACGCTTGAGTCGGAAACTGCCTTCAAGATAAGCTCAAGTCGTGCGGACTCAGAACCAACGAATGGATTGGAATCCGTGACTTTAGGCACACCCCATTCTACGCCGCAAAAGCCCTCCGGGTAACCTGAAAAACCAAGCGTGAACGAATCGCCTACCACCGAACGGAAACGCTTTCGCCTGATCCCCAGCTTTGATCCCCGTCTTAGCGCAGAGCTGAAGTCGCAGAAGCAGAGCATCGTCAATGGACTTCTCTGCGTACTCGCCACCTCTCTCCTGACCACCGCAACCATCCCGTTGCTTGGCAAGAGTGTCAGCGCCATCCAAGACGCCGCTCCGGTGTCGCTTACAAAGCACGAGGCGGCCGAGAAGGCGGAAGGCGAGGCGAAAAGCCGAATCAAAGAGATCGCCGACAAGATTGGCATCAAGAGTGAAGCTGAACGGATAAGTGCCGAAAAGGCCCTTACCGCGGTCGCGGCGGCGGAACCGGATAGCAAGCTCGAAAGCGAAACCCTTGCCCTGTCCCACGCCTTAGGGCGAAGCCCCGAAAGCATCCGGTTGGCGCTTGCCGACACCCACAAAGTTCTCGGGGACCGTAGCGCCGTCAATCGACTTGGGCTGTACGCCCTCTTAATCGTCGGAATGTTCGGCCTGAAGTACGTCTTCACCCGAGGTCAGACCTACTACCTGAGTCGCGCCGCGGCCCGGCTTTCATCGGATCTCCGGATTCGGCTCTTCGCCAAGCTTCAACGCCTCCCCGTTTCCTACTTCGGGAAAAAGCGTGCCGGAGCGATTCAAAGCGTCCTAACCAGCGACGTCAACGTCTATCAGTCGGCGGTCACCATCGTCCGCGACTCGATCGATGGCCCCATCAAAGCCGTCGGAGCCTTCTGCACCATCGTCTGGATCCAGTGGCAGCTCTCCCTCGTGGCCCTGCTCTTCCTGCCACTCATGGCGACGGTGATCCATCGGAACGGTCGCCGTGTGAAGACCGCCCAACGGGCCGTCCAAGACGACTTGGCGACGATCGCCGCTACCACCGCCGAAACCCTCCAAGGCGTTCGAGTCATTCGGGCCTTTGCCGCAGAGGACCGGATTCAAGACCTCTATTCCGGTTTGGTGGAGCAGGGCTACCGAAGCCAAATCTCTGCGGCAAAGCTTCAAGCCCGCCTTCGTCCCCTCGTTGAACTTCTCGGAGCCGGAGCGCTCGCGATGGTGCTCTACGTCTGCGGATGGCTCAGTTACTTGGGCGACATGAAGCTTGGGCAGATCGCGGCGCTCATCTATGCGCTCGACGTCATCAACCAAGGCGTCCGTAACTTAAGTTCGGTAGCAAGCACCTACAGCCAGGTCCAAGCGGCAAGCGACCGAATCTATCGCGAGATCCTCGATGAGCCAGAGCCGAAGGACGACGCCGCGGGCGCAACGTTGCCCAACCCGACCGGACGCATCGAGTTCCGAGATGTGACGTTCCAATACCCCGACGGTACGGAGGCCCTGAGTCACGTCAGCTTCACGTTGGAGCCGGGCACTTCGCTCGCCCTAGTTGGCCCCAGCGGCGCCGGCAAGAGCACGATCGCGGATCTTCTGCTCCGATTCTACGACCCGACGGGAGGACAGATCTTCTTTGACGGCGTCGATCTTCGGGAGTTGGATACCAAGTGGCTTCGAAATCAGATCGGAGTTGTTCCTCAGCAGACCTTCCTCTTTGCCGGAACGATCGCCGAGAACATTCGACTCGGTGCGCCCAAAGCCGACGACGAAGCCATGAGGAGGGCCGCGCAACAAGCCCACGTCGAAGAGTTCGTTTCCGCCCTCCCCGCGGCCTATGAGTCACCCCTTGGCGAAGGAGGCGCGGGCCTCTCCGGCGGCCAACGCCAGCGTGTGGCCATCGCCCGCGCGCTCGTCCGCGAACCGTCCCTCCTCCTCCTCGACGAAGCGACCAGCGCCCTCGATGCCGAAAGCGAGCGCGCGGTAACCGAGGCCCTTGATGAGGTGATGCAGCAGCGCACCACCCTCTTCATCGCCCACCGTCTCACCACGGCGGCAAGGGCAGATCGGATTTTGGTGATGTCGCGTGGGGAAGCCATCGAGTCCGGAAGCCATGCAGAACTGCTAGAGAAAGGCGGCGCTTACGCCGGTCTCTTCAAAGCTTTCAGCGGTGGAGTGCTCTAGTGACTCTCAGGGCCGAGGCACTCGCTTGCGGCCACACCGTTCCCGTGCTGAGGGGCGTCGAGTTCTCCGTCGAACCCGGAGAGACGGTCGCGCTTCTGGGACCCAATGGAAGCGGGAAGTCCACCCTCCTCAACACCCTCGCCGGCCTCCTCCATCCGCTCGACGGCAAAATCCATCTCGAACTGGATGACCTGGCAAGACTAAAGCCCCGCGAGATCGCTCGCCGAATCGCGTCCGTCCCTCAAGAAGAGGCCGTTCCCTTTGCTTTTACCGTCCGCCAACTCGTGGCCATGGGCCGTCTCGCGCAAAGCAATGGTCTGCTCGACACCCCCGACGATCACAAAGCGACGGAGGAGGCCATGCGCCGGGCGGACTGCTTCCACTTGGCCGAACGGATCGCGGGAGAGACCAGTGGAGGCGAGCGCCAGCGGGCCCTCATCGCGCGCGCCATTGCCCAAGACGCCCCGCTCCTGCTGATGGACGAGCCGACTTCTCATCTGGATGCTCCGCACCAGGCGTGGATCGTACGCCTGGTGCGTGCCCTGGCCAACGAAGGGAAGACCGTGGTCGTAGCGCTTCACGACCTCAACCTCGCTTCCGCCATCTCCAAGCGGGCGATCCTGCTTGCGGAGGGAGGCATTACGATGGATGACTCGACCGAGGCCGTGTTGGCCAGCGAACGGCTTGATCACGCCTTCCGTACAACCTTCGACCGGCTTAAAACAAATGGGGGACGACCGGTGGTCGTCCCCCATTTGGACTAATCGATTACCGCTTAACCTTGGTTGGCGGCGGCGCTGTCTTTGTCGTACCAGTGGGCTGACGTAGACGAACTGTTGGGTTTCGGTTTCTCCGGCTTACCCATCATAGGTTGAGTCGGATTTAGAACCATGGGGCCAGTCTGCTCACCTGGACGACCTTTCGGGCCAGGGCCAGGAGCTCTCATGGCCTCGTCCGGACCGGCGCTGGGGGCTCCCATCGCTTTCTGGATGTTGCCCGCAACCGTTGATTTCTGTTCGGGAGCCCGTGGGGTGCCCACCGCCTTCACATCAGGCATTTCGGGAGCCGGCGGCTGGCTGCCGGCGCCACCGGTTTTACTAGAGGCAAATTGAAGACCGAATGCCACCGAGCACATAACGGCCAGCGTGGTGATTAGAACTATGGGCGACTTGCGCTTTCTCATTGGACGATGGCTCCTGAATCCCTTAACGCCGGGAAGCGAACGAACATTCCCAATTATCGTTCATTCAGCGGCACGTACGGCAAATTAACCGGCCCTTCGTAGATCGCTTTCGGTCGAATCAGTCGGTTGTTGTCCAACTGCTCGATGGCATGGGCGGTGTAGCCGGCGACACGGGCGGTCACGAAGATGGGGGTGTACAGCTCGGTCGGAATGCCCAACAGGTAGTAAGCGTAAGCGGCCGGGAAGTCGACGTTGGGGTGCAGATTCTTCCGCTGCAGCATCGTGCCCTCCAAAATGTCCGCGATCTTGCCAAACTCCGGCTTGCCTTTCTCTTCGCCCAACGCCTTGGCCAAGCGGGTCAGATAGATCGCGCGCGAATCGCCCTTCTTGTACTCGCGGTGGCCAAAGCCCATGATCTTCTTCTTGGTGGCGAGCGCGTCGTCGATCCAAGCTTGCGCCTTTTCCGGCGACTCGATCTCCAACAGCATCTTCATCGCCTCTTCGTTCGCGCCACCGTGCAGCGGGCCGCGAAGGGTCGAGATGCCTGTCACCACGCCGCTATAAAGATCGGAGAGGGTGGCCACGCAGACGCGGCAGGCAAAGGTGGAAGCGTTGAAGGTGTGCTCGGCGTAAAGCGTAAGCGAGGCGTCGAACAACTCGGCGGTCTTGGCGTCCGCCTCTTCCCCGAGCATCAGATAAAGGAAATTTTCGGCGGTGGTGTGCTCTGGCTTCGGTTCCAGCGGCTCAAGGCCCTTCTGGATACGGTAACCATTGGCCACCATCGTGCCCGCCTTCGCCACGATGCGCTCCGCCTTGCGGACGTTGGCGTCGTGGTCGGTGCTCAGAGCATCGTAGTCGGGATCGTAAGGCGCGAGGACGGAGAACGCGGTGCGGATGAGATCCATCCCGTGAGCGTTCTTCGGCATCGCCCGGATGGCGTCGTAGACTCCCTTCGGAACCTGGCGCTCGACGCCGAGCCGCTTCTTAAAAGCGTCTAGTTCCTCGCGATTCGGGAGCTTTCCGTGGAGGAGAAGGAAGGCGGTCTCTTCGTAAGAACCCTGCTCCGCCAGATCGTGAACGTCGTAGCCGCGATACTGCAGGCTGCTCCGGTCGCTATCGATTTCGCTGATCTTAGAGACGCCCGCCGGGACGCCCTCGAGGCCTGGAGAATAGGGGTACTGCGGGGCGGTCTCGCTCATGGGTCTTCGTCGGTCCTTACGCCTTTGGAGTCTACCAGTTAGCGGGAACCTACGGAATCTACCTCGTGCTGGGGAGCAAACGTTTTCCTGAACGTCCAAATACTTCCCAGCCCCCAAGGACCGCTACTCGCCAGAGTGGCCCCAAAAAGCCGAAGTCCCCTTCTTTTATTCGAGGGGCGGAGTGGGAAAATCCAGGCTTCTCGACTAAGATGACCACCGCCCTTCCGCCGCATCGTACTCCGCGTAACCGATCCGCTCGTAAAGCTCCTTTCGCGTCCGCATCCGATCAATAAGCCCCCCCTGAGTCCCCGAAGCCAACAACTCCGCGTAACCGTTGTCCAGCGCCTTCAGCATCAGTCGAAAGCCCGTCATTGGGAAGATCACCATCTGGTAACCCAACTCGTTAAACCGGGAGGCCGGGATGAGGGGCGTCTTGCCGAACTCCGTCATGTTCGCCAGCAAAGGAACCCCCGGCAAAGCTGCCCGAAACGCCGCGAACTCCTCTTCGCTCGCCAACCCCTCCGGAAAGACCGCATCGGCCCCGGCACCGACATAGTGCCGCGCCCTCTCAATGGCCGCGTCCAAACCTTCGACCCCGCGAGCATCCGTCCGGGCGCAGATCACAAACTCCGAATCGCGCTTTGCTTCCGCCGCCGCCCGCAGCTTCGCCGTCATCTCCTCAACAGGGACAAGCGACTTGCCGTCCAGATGGCCGCACCGCTTCGGATGCATCTGGTCTTCGAGATGGATGCCCGCTAGGCCGGCCTTCTCCATCTCCTGAACCGTCCGGTAGGTGTTCCATGCCCCGCCGAAACCCGTATCGGCATCGCTCAAGACCGGCAGGCCGGTCACCGCGCAAACGGCGGCCGCGGTCTGCGCGAATTCGTTGAGAGTTGCCAGCGCGATATCTGGAACGCCAAACCGAGCATTGGTTAACCCCGCGCCGGTGAGATACAACGCGGAAGCCCCCGCCCCGCGAGCGGAGACCGCGGAGATGCCGTCATACACTCCCGGCATGACAACGGCCTCGTCCCTCCACAGGTCGCGCAAAGCGCGTCCGGGAGAGGCGAGACCGTGTTGGAGCATGAATCGAGGTTACCCCTCGAACTCACCTCGTCTTAGGCGCGCTTGCGTCGTCGCAAGAGCCCAAGGGCACCCACGCCGATTGCGGCAATCGATGCCGGTTCCGGTACCGCGTTCACACTCTGGTTCACCTGAGCCAGGGTCGCGAAGTCCGCCGCCGCTGAAGTGTTGAACCCCGTCAAGACGAAACTCTTCTTGACCCGGATGCTCGTAGCGCTGCCCGAAAGGGCAATCGTCACCGGATCCAGGCTGCCCGTGCCCGCCGTTGACTGCGTAACGCCGCCAAGGTAGCCGACTTCATTTCCGCTTGCATCGAGGGCGAAGACGTCCTCTTTGAACTGGATGAGGCCGGAGCCGCCGACGAAGCCCTGCGAAAGGCTGGCGACGCTTCCGAAGATCGACGTCACGGGCGCGGTGCTGGTGGCATCGTAAGCGATGGCGATGGTGAGGACGGGCGAAGCCTGTCCGATTACGACACCTTCGGCAACGGTTGCGTTACCGGGCTGCCAGCTGAGCGCGTTGCCGTTGATGATTGGGCCAGAGCCGAAGCCCGCCACCACAGCGCCGGGGCCGTAGTGGAAGTTGCTGAATGTGACGGCAGCCTGGGATGCCGCAGTGAGCGCCGCGAGGGCGGACACGATGAGGATTCGGTGATGGATCATGGATCTGTCGAAGGGGACGCCCGTCGGCAACGGTGCCGACGAGGCTAAGGGTAGGTCGGGCTCAATGACCCGAGAGATGGCGAGTTTCCCGCGCGCCCTTCAGGCTCGCGAAATCGATTGGGCCGATCGTCGTCGGCGAAGCAGGCCCAAAACTCCGAGGCCGAGCGCCGCCATGGACGCGGGCTCTGGAACTGCCTGCACGCTCTCGTTGGTTTGGGCGACGGCGGCAAAGTCAGCGCTGGAGGCCGCCGCGAGGGTGATGGAACTTACGACATGAATGCCTGTGGTCTGGGCGAAGTTGATCGACACCAACTGGGCCGGATCGGCCGCCGGGTTCACCGTCTGCGTCCCGAGCAAGCCTCCTCCGATCAAATCGAAAACCTGCACCGTGTAGCTCGCCGCTCCGCCGCCTCCGACGAATGCCTGCGTTAGACCGGTAACCCCTTTAATCGAAGTCTGGGTGTCCGTAGCGTCGTAAGCAAACTCATAAGTCACGGGTGCGGCCGCGCCCACCAGGAACGCGCTGCCGGGTTGGTAAGTCACAGAGTTGCCTCCCACCGACGACGGAACCGTAAAGCCCGCGGTAGCGGCCGCGGAGTTCGTGGTGAAGTTGCTAAAGGTGATCGCGGCGGAAGAGGCCGTAGCAAGCGAAGCGATCGCAAAGGCAGAAACGGAAGTGCGTAGATTCATGGCGTTCAAGGGCGAAGTGGAACCGCCACGATGCGGACTTCAGTACTCTCGACGATGGTACTTACTCCCGGGTTCTCCGTTTTTGTGTGAATTTTCTGTAATCTTTCGCCGTGTTCTCACTAAACCTGACACGCCAGACGATTGATGCGAGTTAGCTAATGACGCGGGCTGGAGCGTAAGCTATTAGGGTCCTAATGACGCTCGCCCACCTCGCAGATACCCACCTCGGCTTTCGGGCCTACGGTCGGTTGCGACCGGACGGAGCGAACATTCGGGAACTGGACGTTCTCGACACGTTCCGCGCCACTCTGGACTCCATTTTTGAGCGCGATCCGGACCTTGTCATCCACGCCGGCGACCTATTCCACGTTATCCGTCCCTCCAACCTAAGCCTGGTCGCCGCCTTCCGGGCGCTAGAAGAATTTCAGACCAAGCGCAAGGGCAAACCGCTCGTGATCCTCGGCGGCAACCACGACGTCCCCCGCGCCGGAACGGGCGGCATTCTCCCCCTCCTTGCCGGCATCAAAGGAGTGACCATCGTCGAACGCGAAACCGAAACCCTCGACTTGGGCTTCGTCCGCGTTGTAGCGGTCCCCAGCGTCGCCCTCAAAGCCGGCCTTCCCCTCTTGGCTCCCCCCGCTTCCCCCGCGATCCTAACCCTGCACGGACTGTCCCAACAAGCCCTGCCGCACGGTCGGGGGGAAAGCGACTTTGACGCCGAGGTCCTGCGTCACTCCGGCTGGACCTACGTCGCGCTTGGCGACTACCACGTCTTCCAACAGTACGGCCCAAACGTCTGCTACTCAGGCTCGACCGATTTCGCCTCCACCAACGTTTGGGAAGAGTCCCAATATGCGAAGGGCTGGGTCTGGTTCGATGACAAAGTAGGGAAGATCGAATTCGTACCCCTCCCAACCCGTCCCGTCCTCGACCTTCCCCCCATCCAAGCCGCCGGTATGGACCATGAGGAAGTGGAAAGGCTCATGCTGCGGGCCGCGGAAAAATGGCCCCTCGAGCCAAAACCCATCGTTCGCCAACGTGTCATCGACGCCGCTCCCGGCCTCCGTGCCCGAATTCGGCCGAGCGTCGTCCGAGAGCTTTCCGGTCGGGCGCTCTTTTACGGCCTCACCGTCACCATGTCCGCCCGACACGCCTCGTCCCCCGGGGCCGGAATGTCCCTGGAAGAAGCCTGGCACGCCCACGTGGCCGCCGTTCCGGTTCCAGCGGGTCTAAAACTTGAAGAGCTAGAAGCCGCCGGTTTGATCTGGCTGCGGGAGGCGGCAGAAAATGATTCTTCTCTGGCTGACGCTTGACGGCTTTCGTCTCCACCGCCGCACCGAAGTGACCTTCGGCCCCGGCCTCACCGCCATCGTCGGCGCCAACGGTGCCGGTAAGAGCACGCTCATTGAGGCGATCACATTCGCGCTCTTTGGTGAGCAAAGGGGCAATCGCGAAACCCTTCGCGCCGACGACGGGGGCCCTTACCGGGTGCGTCTAGGGTTCCAAGTGGGCGAAGCTGAGTTTGTCGTCGATCGCCGCCCGGACCGCGCCTCTTTGGAGCAAGGGCAGCTAAAAATCGCCGAAGGGCTTTCCGATACGACCCGAGCCTGTATCCGGCTTCTGGGCCTTAGCTACGAACAGTTCCGAAACTCGTTCCTTGCCGAACAAAAGGGCCTGTCGTTCCTGAAATTCCGTTCCGCCTCGGTGCGTCAAGAGGAGGTCGCCCGAATGCTCGGCCTCGACCGCCTCCGTTCCGCGGAAAGCCGGGCCGTCGAAACGCGTAAGGCGGCCACTTTAGAAGCAAAAACCCTCGAAGGCATGGTCGGAGACGAAGCCGCCATTCGGGCCGCGGCTCGAGAGGCGGAAGAGGCGGTCAAAGCCGCCCAAGCCCAAGTTCTTCAAGCCAGAGCCGCCCTAGAACGGTCCACCTCCGGCCTCGCCGAAGCCGAAGCCGCCGGCCGCGCCGCCGAGGCCTATCTCGGCCTCGTCGCTCGCTCCGCCGCTTCCACCGAGGCGCTCCGTCAGGCCCAAGCCGTGCTGAAGGTGGCGAAGGAAACTGTCGACACCGTCCGCACCGAAGCCACGGAACTAGCTGCCCTCGTCGGTGACGCCGCCCGCTACGAGGAACTCCGCGCCCTCCTCCCCGTCGTCGAATCCGCCGCCCAAGCCCTCGCCGAAGCCGAGTCACTCGACCCCAACGGAACCGCCTCGACCGCTGATCTAAAGTCGGCCCTCGACAAAGCCCAACGGGAATGGCAGAAGCGAAGAGACGCCCTCCTTACCGCCCGCGCTTCCGCCCAACAAGCGGTTCGAACCGCCGTAGAAGCCATCCGAGACACCAAGCCCGGCGAATCCGGCGGCGACTGCCCCGTCTGCGGCCGCCCCCTCGGCGAGGAAGCTCACGACTGGAGGCTGGAACTCCAAGGCCGCCTCGGGGCCGCTGAAGCCCAACTCCAGAAAGCCACCGAAGCCGCCAACGAGCAGGCCCCTTCGGAACTTGCAACCCTCCCCAATCAGATCCGCGCCGCCGAACGGCGAGCCGAAGCGGCCCAGAAACTCCAAGCCCACCCGACCGGCCTATCGGACCTTCGACAACAACTCGCCGACCTGGAGCCCAACGCCTTAAAGGCAAGGAAACTCGCTGGCGCCGACCGACGCCTCCGCGACGCCGAGGCCATGCTCGAAAGGGCAACCCTCGACGAGAAGCGAGCAACCGAAGCCGCCCGCGCCACCGCCGAAGCGTTAGCCAAGACCGGTATTGCCGACGAAAGCGCCGCCCAAAAAGCGCTTGCCGAGGCCGCCGCCGTAAAGACATCCGCCATCGGCTCCGAAGCCGCCCTAAACACCGCGATGATCACGGCCCGAAGTGGGGAAGCCGCCCTTCGAAACGCCGAGGCCCGCCTCAAGGAAGCGCAAACTCGCCGCCAGGCGCTCCAAGCCGCGCGCCACGCCGAACTCCTAAGCGGTGCGGTAGCGGCCGAAATGCGGGCCCTCCGCGCCACCTTAAACGGCGCTCTCCGCCCCGACCTCGAAGCAAGAGCCGGGGAACTCCTTGAAAAGATGACCGCTGGCCGCTACCGCCGCCTCCGCCTCGGCTCCGACTTTGAACCGACCCTGGTCGACGAAGAGTCCGACCGTCCCGTCCTCTCCGGCGGCGAGGAAGACGTCCTCGCCCTCGCCCTCCGCCTCGCCCTCGCCGAACTGGTCCAAGACCGAAAAGGTCACTCTTTAACCCTGCTGATGATGGACGAAGCTTTCGGCGCCCTCGACACCGAGCGCCGCCAAAGTCTGCTCGACGTGCTGACGGGGCTTCGAGACCGCTACGAGCAAGTTATCGTCGTCACCCACATCGAAGACGTCGCCCAAGTCGCGGATCAGGTTCTGCGCGTCGAGCGTGACGCCACCGGCGCGGCCCGCGTGACCGAAGCCTAAAACGGGATCGAAAACGACTCGGTCTTGCGTAAGGGTAAAAGGCGTTATTCCGCCTCCCTCTTGTTAAGGACCATGCACTCTATCCCGTACCTTCTCCGGCCCGCGGCGATTGCCGTCGCAGCCTTTGCCCTGCTAGGGGCGCAAGTCGTCGCTCCGAACCGTGCCAACTGGAAGCTTGCCGAGCGCTATTCCGCTCAGGCGCTGACCCCTTACTTCTACAGCACCGGCCTTGCGCCGAACTGGATCAACAAGGGCAATACCTTCTGGTACTCGTGGCGAGCCAGCGACGGCGTCCACTTCTGGCGGGTCGATGCAAAGTCGAAGAAGAAGGAGCCGTTATTCGATACCAACCGCATGGCCGCCCTCCTTTCCGAGGTCAGCAAGCGGCCATACGACAACACGAACCTGCCGATCACCACCGTCACGTTCGATGAGAAGAACGACAAGCTCATCCGCTTTACCGTCGAACGTGTTCGGTATGAGTACGACGCCGACAAGGACACCCTCAAGAGCCTCGGCGCCGCCACCGGCCGCGAGGATGTGCCGACCCCACCCCCCGGAGGCCGCGGTGGCCGAGGCGGTGGAGGCGGTTTCGGAGGACAGGGCGGCGCGGCCCGCGACTTCCGAAACTATGCCCCCGACCGGAAGAGCTACGTCTACGCCCAAGACTACAACCTCTATCTCGTCGAGATCGTGGGTGAGAAAGAGAAGCCACCGATCCAACTGACGAAGGACGGGGAGCGGTACCACAGCTTCGGCAGTCGCCAAGAGCAGGAGGAAAGGGCCGAACGCGCCCGCCTAACCGGCCAGGGCGTGGGCGGCGCGGGACGCGGCCAACAACTGGGCGACGACCTCACCGGCGAAACCGCGCCACCTGTTCCGGAGAACCGCGTCCGCGCCAACGTCACCTGGTCCGACGATTCCAAACGGTTCTTCGTGAGCCGCCAAGACGAGCGCAAGGTAAAGGACCTGTTTCTCATCAACTCCCTCATCGAGCCCCGCCCCGCTCTTCTCACCTACCGGTACGACATGCCGGGCGAGGTGGACGTGACGATCAACGAGCTTTGGGGCTACAGCGTCGCCACCAAACACCTCGATAAGATCCCCGTCGACAAGTATAAAGATCAGAGCGTCAGCAACCTCCACTTCCAGGAGAAGGTGTCGGACAAGCTCCGCTTCACCCGCCGCGACCGGCTTCAGCGAAACCTTGAGTTCTGCGAGTTGGATCTTACGACGGGCAAGGTCACGCCGCTCATCACCGAGTCGGTCGTCAATGCCTCCCTCGAAGTCCGGCCAGTCCGTTACGTGAAACCGGGCGGCGACATGCTCTGGTGGTCCGAGCGATCCGGCTGGGGCCACTACTACTTGTACGGCAACGACGGAAAGCTCAAAAACATCGTTGGCTCCGGCCCCTTCCGCGCGACCGCGATCAGCGCCGTAGACGATAAGAACCTCTGGTTCACGGCCGTCGGCCGGGAACAGGGCGAGAATCCCTACTACCACCACCTCTATCGCATCGGCCTCGACGGCAAGGGCATCACTCTGCTCGATCCGGGCGATGCGGATCACACATCGGCCCTCTCCGACGATCACAAGTTCGTCGTCGACGTTCGATCGCGAACCGATCTGGAGACTCAGGCGACGCTCCGCGACGAGGACGGCAAGCCGCTCGTCGAACTCGAACGGACCGAACTCGATCGGCTCAAGGAGATCGGCTGGGCGATGCCGGAGACGTTTAAGGTCAAGGCTGCCGATGGCGTTACCGACCTGTGGGGGAACATGTGGAAGCCGATGGACTTCGACCCCAAGAAGAAGTACCCCATCATCACCTACGTCTATCCCGGCCCCCAGACCGAAGCCGTCAGCACTGCCTTCGGCCCCGCATCGGGCAATGCTCGGCTGGCCCAACTCGGCTTCATCGTCATCTCCATGGGCAACCGTGGCGGCAACCCGGATCGGTCGAACGCCTATCAGAACTTCGGCTATTTCAACATGCGAGACTACGGCCTTGCAGATAAGAAGATCGGAATCGAGCAACTCGCCGCCCGCTATCCATGGATCGACATCGAACGCGTCGGCATCTGGGGCCACTCCGGCGGCGGCTTCATGACGGCCGCGGCGATGATGCTTCCTCCCTACAACTCCTTCTTTAAGGCGGGCTGGTCGGAGTCGGGTAACCACGATAACAACGTCTACAACCAGAACTGGGCCGAGCAATATCACGGTTTGCGGGAAGCCCCGGCAGGGTCCGGCGCGGCGACGAAGACGACCCCGGACGACTTCACCCCGACCTTTCCTGACACCCCCCAGTTTATCGGCAGCGAAGGGGGAGCCACGAAGTTCCAGATCAAAGTCCCCACCAACGCGGAGCTAGCCGCCAATCTGAAGGGCAACCTCGCGCTCATCCACGGCGACATGGATGACAACGTTCACTACGCGGGCACCGTCCGTCTAGCCAACGCCCTGATGCGCGCGAACAAACGGTTCGACTTCATCACCGTCCCCGGCAAACCCCACTCCTTCGGCGACCTCACGACCTACGTGACGAACCGAATGTTCGAGTTCTTCGCCACCAACCTCCTCGGCGACCGCTACGGAGTAGGTGGCGCGGACATGATCGACCACAACTAATAGCCCATCAGAACCCCTCTCCCCTCTGGGGGAGAGGGGCAGGGGTGAGGGGCGACAACCCTTCGAACTCCTCAAGACCATATGACCATCCCGTAGCCGCGGGATGCACTTGTGCCCGCGTGGGCGTAACTCCATGCCGCCAAAATTCAACCAACCCATAGCCGCAGGATGGTTCGTGTCTGCACGAGAGCCTAACGATCACCCAAGAACCCGATCCGCCAACTCCCCCACCGACATCTCCCCATCCAAATGCACCGCAAACTGCGGCTGCCGGAGTACTTCGCACCGCTCGATCTGCTGAAACGCCCAACCCCCCACCTCATCGCCACGCTCCGCCAACCGCCGCCTCACCACCTCCGCTGGCGCCAATAGCGTAAAGTTCCGCGTGGGAGCAATCCCCGCAAACCCGTCGAAAACCGTGCGGAAATTCTCGGTCAAAGTCATCGGCACCACCAACGACCGCCCATAACTCCGAACCAGCGCTCGCGCCGTCTCCACCACCAACGGAGCCCAAGCCCCCAAATCCTGAAAGTCCCCCCGAGTCTCCGGACAAACCCTCCACAACATCGCCCCCACCTCCTCCGGATCGAACAACATCCAATCCGGCCTTCGGCGAAGAATCTCCCCCGCCAAAGTTGTCTTCCCAACGCCAAAAGCGCCGTTGATCATCACGATTTCATGCATGGATTCCTAGAGCAGCCATACGAAAATAAACAAACTCCTTACGCAAGAAGTGAAAACTTCCCCAGCCCCGAAGGGGCGACAAGTCGATAGCGAAGGGCGAAGCCCTGGTACACACCGTGCCCCATCGCCCCTAGGCCTGAAAGGCCGACACACCTAGTCCCAGACATATCTTTCGTCATAGTCGATCCCATAATCTTCAAAGAACGACCGCATCTCGTCCTGAAAGCTCAATTTTCGATGATGCTCTTCCTGACTCCGCAGGTACCGCGCCACCGCATCGATCTCCCCGCGCCCCACCGAGAAGGCCGCGTACCCCGCCTGCCAAGCAAAGTCATGGCACTGAGGACCAAGGGTCTTCAACCACTTCGACGAAGAGGATTTGACCGTGCCGATCGTGTCGGCTATGGTTCGTGTTCGCGACAGATGGAAGAGAAGGTGGACATGGTCCTCAAACCCTCCCACGCAGATCGGCACCGAACCGTCTTCGCGAAGAATGCCCGCGAGATAAGCAAAGGTCCGATCACGGACGTCTCCGACCAGAACGGGGCGACGTTGGTACGTGCTAAAGACTGCGTGAACCGTGACACTCGCGAGGGATTGAGGCATGGCCAATGATATCGGGTGTGTCGGCCTTTCAGGCCTAGGGGCCTAACCGGCGGCTAGTTCCAGGGCTTCGCCCTTCGCTATCTAACTGTCGCCCCTTTGGGGCTGGCCGTGCGTTATGTGCTGTGCCGCATGCTTTGAGCGACGACGCGGTCGGAGTGAAGTTCGAAATGATTCCAGGCTGCGGCAAGGTCGGTGGTGTCTAGAGAGTCATAACCGTCGAGGATTTCCGTATCGGTTTGCCCTTGCCGACGCATCGAAACGAGCAACCAAACCGGGATGCGTGTGTTACGAACACAATCGTCACCACCCATCACGTCGGGATATGAGTGAATTATCGCTCTGTCGCCTTCGATGGTTCTCACTCGTTTACTTTACGCCGGAGGTGCGACTTCCGCCGCCTTGTCTTGAAGTGTTCGCCCCATCGGCATGTGCAGAATCTCTTCCGCGCGCCAACAAGCCGCCAAATGATCGGCCTCAACCGAAATCAACCCCGGCTCCTCCTCACACTTGGCAAACCGCAACGGACAGCGAGGCGCAAACGCGCACCCTTTGCCAAGGGTTGCAAAGTCCGGCGGCTGTCCGCCGATCGCTTCCAGATGCGTCATCCCCGCGCGGGGAAGAGCATTCAACAAAGCCCGGGTGTAGGGCATCGCCGCCGTCCGAAGGACCTTGGTCGATGGTCCGATCTCCACCACGCGGCCGGCGTAAAACACCGCGATCCGCTCCGAGACGGCGGCGATCGCCCCGATATCGTGCGAAACAAGCATGACCGCCACCCCCGTCGTCTCCTGCAACTCCCGAAGCAGCCGTAAGATCTGCGCCTGAAGCGTCACGTCCAAAGCCGTCGTCGGCTCGTCCGCGATCAACACCTTGGGCTGGCAAGCAAAAGCGATCGCGATAACCACGCGCTGCCGCTGCCCACCGCTCATCTGGTGCGGATACTTCCGCGTGCTGGCCTCCGGCGCGGGCACGCCGACCTTCTCCAGCATCTTGATCGCCTCGGCGGCCGCCTGCGACTTATTCATCCCGCGATGGAGCCGGAGCGCCTCGGCGATCTGCTCGCCTACCCGCATCATGGGGTTAAGGCTGGTGAACGGGTCCTGCATGACCAGGGCGATACCGTCGCCTCGGATCTCTTGGAGTTGGCGCTCGTTGAGGCCGACCAGTTCTTTGCCATCCAGCTTGATCGAGCCCTTGGTGATGCGGCCGGGCTTTTGGAGCATGCCCATGATCGCGAACCCGGTTTGCGACTTACCGCAGCCCGATTCGCCTACTACTCCGAGGGTCTTCCCGGCCTCAAGATCGAAGGAGACGCCACGCAGGATCTCGACGGATCCGAAGGAGACGTGCACATCGCGCACTTCGAGGACGGCCACGCAACGATTATACAGGCGAACGAGTTTTGGCCGGTCAATCGATGACTCTGACTGCGTCAGTGCGAGATAATTATTTCAAAGAGCAGTTTTTCTGGCCGTTCGTTTGCGCGGGATTTTACGGGGTTTTCTCGTAAAATTTTTTCTTGGAGGGAATTAATCTGCGTTTAATATAAAAGCATATTGTTCAATTTAACTTGAGTGCTGATGGCATGGTGGGCTTGATGTTGTCGTTTTCTTTGTTAGATCGCACCCGGACTCTCCCACCCCTGCCCTCCCTCTCGCCGAAGCGAAAGGGAGGGGTTCAGAGGGTTTTCGATATTATTTAATGTGAACATTTGTCTACTATTCTGCCTTCCCCGGCAGGGGGGAGGGGTGGATAGGAATAGACTGGGAATTCGCATGGTTAAGTTGCATGCCCTTTCCGGACTCGTCTTCGCGGGGGCTCTGGCTTCTACTTTAGGGGCCGCGGCTTTCTCGACGTTCCGCAATCCATTGGTGCATGGGGCCGATCCGTGCCTCGTCTATTACAAGGGCTGGTACTACCTCTCCGTTACCACCGGTCGTGACGTGAAAATTCGGAAAGCCCACCGCCTCGCCGACCTTGGTACGGCGGAGGCGGTGACGGTGTATCACAGCGACGATCCAGCGCAGAGCCATGCTGTGTGGGCGCCGGAGTTTCATCGGTTCGGCGGTAAGTGGTACCTCTACGTTACCGGTGGAGCCGAGTCGGAGCCGAGCCATCGGATGTGGGTCGGGGAAGGGACGGGCGATACGCCGATGGGGCCGTACCAGTTCAAAGCCAAACTTCTGACCGACCCGAAGGACGAGTTTTATGCGATCGACGGGCATCCTTTTCGGGCCGGGGACGGGAAAATGTACTTCGTCTGGTGCGGTCGGCCGAGCGTGACCGGGCAAGGGATCTACATCTCCAAGATGAAGAACCCTTGGACGCTGGAGGGTCCGCGGGTACCGATGTTGGTTGACGGCTTTGGCTGTTCGTTCGTCCGCGAAGGCCCAGAGGCACTTGTCCGAAATGGCAAGGTCTTCCTGACCTATTCGGCCTGTAGCGCAGACACCCCAGACTACAAAATCGGCATGACGGTGGCGGACGCCAAAGCCGACCTTCTCAACCCATCGTCTTGGAAACAGGATCCGACGCCGGTCTTCCAGCGAAACGATGAAGCTGGCGTCTATGGAACAGGGCATCACTTCTTCTTCCGCTCTCCCGACGGGAAAGAGGACTGGATCGTTTACCATGCAAAGCCGTCCACTAAGATTGGCTACGCGGATCGAGATACCCGAGCCCAGAAGATCGATTGGAAGGATGGCTTTCCGGTTCTCGGCAAGCCACTGCCCACCGGCACCGACATCCCCGCGCCTTCGGGTGAAAAATAATTTACCCGGATAAAATTGACATTTAGATTATTACCCGGGTAATAATCTCTCATGGCTTATAGAAACCTAGCGGAAGGGCTGCAAACACGTTGCGCAGCCTTCGACGGAAATCGTTTAATTGCGGAAGGAGGGGCGGGTGAAGTCGCGCTTCAGGTGAAGGCCCTCATCGAGACCAAGCCGGACGCTTCGGTTCTGATCTTCGACGATGCAACGAGTCACCCGGTGGAGATCGACTTCGAAGGCTCCGAGGAGGACGTTCGCAACTGGATTTCCTCTTGGGCCATCAAGCCAACCGAGCCCTCGACCGGCCCCGGCCGCCCCAAGCTGGGGGTGGTGGCTCGCGAGGTGACGCTTTTGCCCCGGCAGTGGGAATGGCTAGCCGGGCAGCCGGGAGGGGCCTCGGTGGCTTTGCGGAAGCTGGTTGATGAGGCGCGAAAGGCGAACGCGGGCAAAGACGCGGCGCGTTTGGCGCAGGAGTCGGCCTACCGGTTTGTTGTTACCATGGCGGGCGACCTCGCCGGGTTCGAGGAGGCATCGCGCGCCTTGTTCGCGGGTGATCGGGAGCGGTTTGAGGCAATGACGGAAGCTTGGCCCATCGATGTCCGGGATCGGGCGCGGTTGCTGGCGAATCGGTCGGTCCAGTGAGTGGTGGTGGTCTCCGGTGGACCACGTTTAAAGCAAAGGGATTTCCTGAGGAGATGTCCGCATAATGAACCCATGATTCTCGCCCATCTGCGGTGGCCCGAAGTCGAGGCCCTCGACCGGGAGACGACGGTTCTCATCCCGACCGGCTCCATCGAGCAGCATGGACCCCACCTCCCCCTCGAAACCGACACCCGCATCGTAACCGCCATCGCCGAAGCGGTGGAACAGCGAACGGACGTCCTCCTCACTCCCACCGTCTGGCTCGGCTGCAGTGCTCACCACCTGGGATTCGCGGGCAGCCTGACGGCTTCTTTCCCAGGCTATCAGAGCGCGCTGGAGGGGGTGATTCGAAGCATGGTCCACCACGGCTTCCGGCGGTTCTATCTTCTGAACGGCCACGGGGGCAATGCTTCTCCGAACGACATTCTTCTCCGAACCTTAAAAGAGGAGTTCCCCAACCTCGCCCTCGGCGGGTCGAACTACTATGCCTTCGCCGAGACCGCGGTACACAACGCGATGACCGGGCCGCAAAAGACGCTCCGCCATGCCGACGAGGCCGAAGCTTCTCTTATGCTCCATCTCGTCCCAGAACGGGTCCGATTAGACCTGGCCTATGACGACGGTCTGGCCCCTGATCCCCCCGTCAAGGGGCTGGTCGAGCCGTTCGACGCGCTCACGGAAAAGGGAGCCCTCGGCTATCCCTCCTACGCTACGGCCGAGAAGGGAGCCGCCATTTTCGAAGCCGCGGTGACCGGGGTTATCGCGGAACTCGAGGCCTTTAGGACCTACGTCCTGCGCGGAAGAGGCTCGGCTTAGGCTATCCTCCCCTTCATGCGACGCGCGTCCATCGCTCTCGGTATGATCGCCCTTGCCTCGGTTGCCATGGGCCAATCCCAATCGACTCAGGCTGGCGTTTCCGCCAACGCTTACTTCCTTACCCAGAAGAAGATGCGGGACGTCTTCGGCGACCCGGCCTTGACCTATGGCTTGAATCTTTCGGGCCTCACCCGCCCGCAGGCCAACCGTCCGACGCTGGCTTACAACCCGATTGCTGCCAGCAAAGGCGACAGCCGGTTCTTCCTGCTCCCGCTCACCATCGGCTACGAGATCCAGCTCACCGATCGAAATTCCAATATGGTGCCCTACGGCCGAATCGAAGGCGGCTATGCGTACTACGACGTGGCGATCCACGATAGCGGGATCGATCAGAGCTTCAAAGCGGGCGGCTTCGTCGCGGCCGTCGAGGCCGGGCTCGTGATGAACAAGTCGATCGGTCTGAAAGCTCGATACAACCTTTTCCAGGATCGGTTCGGCGTAAACCTCTCCGGTTTGGAACTCGGTCTCGTCTATAACTTCGCAAGCTTCTAAAGCTCGCGCACTATGGATCCAGAATTACGCGACCGCCTTCATCGTCTGCCGGATGTCCGACTGTTCGGCCCGGTAGACGACCCGATGCTGACCACCTTTCTGGCCAGCTTCGGCAATGCCTGTCTGGCAGGTGTCGACCCGGTGGTCGAGCTGATGACCTCCGGGGGCGTGGCGGACGTGGGCTACCGAATTGCCGAGGAGATTCGCATGGCCGAGCGTTCCTTCGGCATCAAGCCGGTCTTCCTCGGCAAAACCTCTGTCTTCTCCGCCGGCGTCACCATCATGAGCGGATTCCCGGTGGAACGCCGCTTCCTCGCGAGCAACACGACCCTGCTGATCCACGAGCGGCGCACCGACAAGCACGTCCACATCACCGGCCAACTCGGCGCCAGCATTCGAGTGGCGCGCGAGTTGGTGGCTGAACTGGAAGCAGGGTTACGGATCCAGAACGAAGGGTTTGCCCACCTCGTCGAGGGATCGGATGTGTCCTATGAAGAGGTTCTGGAACGGGCGGCGATGGGGTGGTACGTAACGGCCCAGGAAGCCGTCGATCGGCGGCTCGTCGCCGGATTGTTATAGCCACTCGGCCGATGCCCGCGTGCTGACCGTTGGTACAGACCAAAAACTCCTAATTGGTACGCCTGAAGTCGCAAAGGAAGTGGCTTTTTAAGCTTATAGGGCTTTAAGAAGCGGTACCTTCCGGTTGGAATGCCGCCCAAGGTCACTTTTCACCGCCTGATCTGGTCCTCGCTCGCGCTTGGTACATCCCTCTCCGCAATCGCACAGGAGTCGCTTCGGCCTCCGGCGGTGCCTCTGGTTGCCTGCGATCCCTACTTCTCGATCTGGTCGCGAGGGGACAAGTTGACCGACGTTGCGACAACCCACTGGACAGGCGCGAAGCAGGAACTGGTGAGCGGGGTCGTGGTCGATGGTAAGACTTACCGGCTGATGGGCACGGACGCGAAGGGCACACCGGCTTTTCCGCAGGTTGGATTGCAGGTGACTCCCACCCGGTCGATCTATCGCTTCGCGGGCGCCGGGGTCGCGGTGACGCTCACTTTCACCACTCCGGCTCTGCCCGAAGACATCGACTTGTTGTCCCGACCGGTTACCTATCTCACCTGGGACCTCAAGGCGAGCGACGGCAAGCCGCACCGCGTCACGCTGACTTACGGTAACTCCGGTGAGCCGGCGATCGACCAGCCGAATCAGTCGGTGGCTTGGAAGCCCTACGTTTCCGGAGGATTGAGCGGCTGGTCAGTGGGGTCGGTTGAGCAGCCAGTGCTTCAGAAGGTGGGCGATGCTCGCCGGATCGATTGGGGGCACCTCTATTCGGTCGCACCCAGTCCCTGGACCCGCCTCTCCAAGCCGGATTCCGGAGAGGCGAGCGATATCGCCACTCTTCGCTATGGTCCGACCACCGTGGGGGCAAAGACGGTCTCGACCCACGTGATCCTTGCTTACGACGACGAGTACGGCATTCAATACTTTACGGAGAATCTTCGCCCGTACTGGCGCCGGAACGGCATGGATGCGTCCGCTCTGCTCAAGACTTCGGAGGCGGAGTACCGAACCCTGCTCGCCCGATGCGCGGCCTTCGATAAGGGGCTGATGGCGGACCTCCGAACGAGCGGCGGAGACCGCTACGCGCAGCTCTCGGCTTTGGCCTATCGTCAGACCTGGGCGGGATCGAAGATCGTGGCGGACAAGAATGGCCAGCCGCTTCTTTTTCCGAAGGAGAACACCAGTAACGGCTGCATCGGCACCGTCGACGTCGTCTTCCCGATGGCCCCGCAGGTTCTGCTGTTCGGCCCGTCGCTCACGAAGGCGCTACTCGTTTCGAACCTCGACTACGCCAGCTCCAGCTACTGGAAGTGGCCCTTCGCGCCCCACGACCTCGGCACCTATCCCAAGGCCAATGGCCAGGTGTACGGCGGGGGAGAGCGGACGGAGGAGAACCAGATGCCGGTCGAGGAGTCGGGCAACATGCTGATCCTGACATTGGCGCTGGCTCAGATGGAAGGCAACGCGAACTTCGCCGCCAAGTATTGGCCGACCCTTACTCGGTGGGCCGACTATCTTTTGAAGGAGGGCTTTGATCCGGCGAATCAGCTTTCGACGGACGACTTTATGGGCCACCTCGCCCACCAGACCAATCTCTCGATCAAGGCGACCCTCGGCCTCGGCTCTTACGCGCATCTGGCCAAGATGCTCGGCAAGCCAGACTGGGAGAAGTACGATAGCGCCGCGCGAGACTTCGCAAAGCGATGGGTGAACGCCGCTGACGATGGCAACCACTTCCGTCTGGCCTTCGATCAGAAGGGGTCGTGGAGCCAGAAGTACAACCTGGTCTGGGATAAGATCCTCGGCCTTGGTCTCTATCCGGAGTCGGTCCTGCGCAAGGAGATGGACTTCTACCTTGCTCATCGAAACGAGTTTGGTCTAGCGCTGGATAGCCGCCAAAACTCCACGCCCGCCAAGATCGACTGGTCGGTCTGGACGGCAACCTTGACCGGCGAGAAGAAGGATTTCGACGCGATCCTCGACGGCGTTTGGCAGTTTGTGAACGGGTCGCCGCAACGCCTCGGCATGGGCGACCTCTACAACACCCGGACGGGCGGCCATATCGGCATGCACTCGCGGCCGGTGGTCGGGGGGCTCTTTGTGAAGATGCTCTACGACAAGCCTCTCTGGGCGAAGTGGGCGTCTGAGGACACCGAACGCAGTTCTAACTGGGCGGCGCTGCCGAAGCGGCCGGTGGTGACGTTCGTCGTTCCAACGGGCGAGAAGGCGACGGCCACTTGGTCCTATACGACGACCCGCCCGGCGGGTGAATGGACGGCGGTTTCGTATGACGCCCCCGCTTGGTTCTCCGGCCCGGGTGGTCTGGGTGGCGGCAATCCTCCGGGACTGGCCATCGGCACGCCATGGAGCACCTCGGAGATCTGGACTCGGCGCAGTTTCGATTTCTCCGGCCCGACGGACGGGCTGCACCTTCGGATCTTCCACGACGAGGATGCGGACGTGTACCTAAACGGCATCAAGATCGCAAAGCTGGAGGGCTATTCCACGGAGTACATCAACCTTCCCCTCGATGCGAAGGCCAAGGCGGCCCTGAAGCAGGGCCGAAACGTCCTCGCAATCCACGTTCGCCAGACGGGCGGCGGGCAGGGCATCGACGCGGGCTTCGTTCGTCTTAGCCGGGACTGATGGGGCGAGGGTGGGCGGGATCCTGCATTCCGTCCACCCATCCTGGCGATCTTTTAAGCCGCCGAAAAGGATTTGCGTCGATTTTTGGACGATTTTTTTATCATGTTCGAGCCACTAATCCAATTTGATCGAATCGCTTCCATTGATAACGCGACGACTTAGTGTCCTGAGTTAGTGTTAAGGGTCACAGGGGGATGTCGCATGAATCATCGCCCTTTTAAGTTCCGGGATTTAGAAATCTGATTGTACGGGAGCATATCCTTTCCCCCTGCGAAACCGCGGGTTTTGCCCGCCAAATCCGTGCGGCGCGAGATAGCGCAGATTACGTTAAGGAATCAGTAATCCAAGCAGGTTTGTCGGGAAAACCTTGACAAAAAACCGTTTGGGATTCCTGAAAAAGCGACATATATTTGACCCATCCGATACGCAACGTGGCGTGCGGTGAGTTGAGAATTCCAAGGGGATTTGCCAAAATGGTCATCCGTCGCAACGCTTTCACACTTATCGAACTTCTCGTCGTTATCGCGATCATCGCGATCCTTGCCGCCATCCTTTTCCCCGTCTTTGCCCAGGCTAAAGAGGCCGCGAAAAAGACCCAGTGCATCAGCAACACCAAGCAGACGGGACTGGGAGGTCTCATGTATGCCGGTGATTCGGACGATGTGCTGCCCCGTCACGACAACAATGGTTCGTGCGGTTACGGCGAGGTTCCGTGTAACACGCCGGACTGGGGAGATTTCACTTTCCCGTCGGGAGGTACGGCGAAGGATGGGGAGACGGTCATGTACTTTGGCGCGCTCCAGCCTTACCTGAAGAACGTCGATATCTCGATCTGTCCGAGCATTGGGCGGACGAACTGGTCAGGGGTCTTTGCCACGGCGGCACTCTCCGGCGTAACGCCTCCGGCGGGCGGCTACAAGAAGTCCGACGAGGCCTATTACTACAACACGATGGGCCAGATGGCGATCAACATGCTGGCGATCGACTATGGCGCGCCGACGAGCGCGACGAACAACCGGGCAGGCGCCCCGAAGGGCCGTTTGGGAGCAATCGCCCGGCCTGCGGACGTCATTATGTTCACGGCGGAAAGCGCGTGGGATTGGGGTCCCTCGGTGAGCAACGGCCTCGGAAATGGCGCGGTGTGGCCATCCTGGGCTAACGCGAGTTGCTGGTCCAGCACGGCGGAAGGGTGGACCCGATACGTTCATAACGGGAAGAGCGGCGCCTATACCGGCACGGTCGCGGACAACGTGACGAAAAACCCGAACTTCCAAGGCTGGGCATCCTTTGCCTTCATGGATGGGCATGCGAAGGCGATGAAGTACACGCAGGCCGAGGAGTGCGTAGCGGTTCCCGGTGGCGGAACTTGGCGTGGATATCCCAACTACTATCCGAAGTGGGTTCCGGAGATCTGATTGACCAGGATGCGGCTCAGCTTGAAAAGGTTGAGCCGCATCCGAATTCGAAAGTCATGAAAACCTGGATTCTGTTTACGGGGATCGCCCTTTCTTTGTTTGGACTTGCCGGCTGCCAATCCGAACAGACGACGCCGGATGAGATCAAGGCGGCTTCGGCGCATATCGCTCCCGCTACCGGCCCTGGCGATCCGCCGCCCGACGCACCACGAAAAGGACCGAAAGGCGTTGGCGCTCCGCAGTAACCTTTTCGCCGGGCTGGTTTTGGCGGCCGCCGGTGGCGGATGGTACGCCTTCGCTCCTCCGGGTTCGTCCCTTGATCGGCAACTCTTGGAGGTTGCCCGAGCAGGCGACCTTGCAAAAGTTCAGGATGCCCTGAAAGCGGGAGCAAGTACAAAGTACGTGCTGGGCCAGTCCCGCTTTGAGGGTTGGACGGCGGAATACCCCAACCCCGAACTCGGCTATTCCGCCTTGCATTACGCGGCGATCTCGAATCATCCGCAGGTCGTCGAGGCGCTTATCAAGGCCGGGGCGGACGTTAACGCGAAGACTTCGCTTGGGAACACGGCCTTAATGCTTGCGGTTGGACAGCTTGACGTTCCGGCGGCCAAATTCCTTCTGGCCCACGGAGCAAAGAAGGAGATTGCCAATAACGATGGCAAGACGGCTTTGAACTTCACGCAAAAAAGGAGCATGAACGACAAGGCTCGTGAGTTGGCGGCCTTGATGAAGTGACCCAAACTTTTTGAGTTCCGCATCAGAAATCTGAATATAAATGAATGAAATACATCACTCATCCGCTCCGGTCGGAATAGATATTGAGGGCGCTTCCGAACCAGACGTCGCCGCAAGTTCCGAACCAGTCTTCTCCCGGTGAGAGCCGTTTCTGTGGTCTCAGGTGCAGGTTCAACCACGGAGATGCGGTCGTCGCGAGAGAATGTTTGATCTCACAGCAAGAAAGTTCACCGATTTTTAAAAATTTAAAAAATATTTCCCTGGCAAATATGAGGGGTACATGACACTATCTGCTTTAACGTTAGAACGCGCGCCAGTGAAGTTCAAAGTGCTGACAAGGTCGCCTTAGAAAGAGCCCAGATCGATACTGCCGATGCTCTCAAAGAGCCCAAAAAGAGCCCTTGGCAATATTAAGAATTGCCCGCATATTGGAATCGGAATGCGGGACTAAAGGCCTAGGTGGTCGGACGTCTTGCATAGGAGACCTCCAAATGAATCATCGCCTTCGAGCCTTTACACTTATCGAGTTGCTCGTTGTCATCGCAATCATCGCAATTCTTGCGGCGATCCTATTCCCAGTGTTCGCGCAGGCCAAGGCGGCTGCAAAGAAGACCCAAGCCATCAGCAATTTTAAGCAGGCTGGAACTGCGATGGCAATGTACACGGGTGACTACGATGGTGGTCACATGTTGTCCAACAGCGGCAGCATCAATGGCATCGGTTGGGGCTTCGGGCCTCCCGACACCGTGCCCTACCAGCAGATGTATCCGTATATTAAGAACGGAGCGATTTCCATCGATCCGATGGACCCACTCCAGGGCGAGGAAGCTCGCATCAAAACGCATGCCGCGGAAGTGTCCGGCTATATCCCAGGCTATACCCAGAACCCGCTTCCGGATGAGTACCGGAAGTACGCGATCGGTGCTCGAAGCAATATTGGCTATAACTACCAGTTCTTCAGCCCTTGGCGCGTCGTCCCAATGACAGGCGGTGCCTACGTGGGTGCGGCTTCAACCAACGAAACGCAGGTCGGTAATCCCTCGAACACCCTGATGTGGGGCACGTCAATCTGGGATCGCAGTCCGGGCGGGGGTGGCCCCAAGGGTGGCGGTAACTGGGTTATCGAGACTCCGTGCTGGAAAGACGCAAACGGTGCTTGGCTTCAGCCGATGGCCCAGTACGCTTCGGGCACCGGCGACGGAACCCTTCGCTACTATGGCAGCGGATGGTCGAACAATGCGAATGACTGGATCGTGTACGGTGGTCTCTGGCCGTTCTACAACCAAAAGGATGTCTCTGGATTCCCCGGTCTGAAGGATGGACAGGTTGTCATGGGCTTTGCGGACACGCATGTTCAGTCGAAGCCGGTGAACTACGCGGCGAATGGCTGCTCGGTTTACGGTGGCGGCGGCTACCAGCAGGGCAAGGTTACGGACAAGGACAAGTTCATTTGGGACCTCGAGTAATTAAGCTAGCTCTCGCCGTTCTCGTTGCCGTTCCCCTGTTCGGGTGCGGCAGTGGGGAAACCGTGGAAGAAAAGGACGACATTGGGAAAACCCCGGGTCTGACTATTGGACCGCAGACGCCGAAGAATGGCGCCCCGCCGAAAACGGACGACAAGGCGGATACGAAGTAAAAGGACCGGGACAGCGCTGCTGTCCCGGTCCTTTTTGTCTTCTCTTACGGATGGAATCGCTTCGAGCTTTCGGCGGCGACCGATACCTCGCTTACCCTTCCGGCATACCGGACCTTCGCTACCCCGCCCTTGGCAGAGCGGATCGTCGCCGAAGCCAGCTTGCCGTCTTTCCAGGCCAAGCCAACCTCAACCCGCCGCGTTCCCTCGGGCACACCCGCTGCTAGTCACCAAGGGACATGCCTGAGCTCGCGAAAGATACGAGCAGAGGAACTCCCGCCCCTCAAAACTAGCAAACGATACTTTGGTTCCGCTCCATTTTATGCCCTCTAATTCAGCGACACCAAAAAAGTTGACCGTATTACCAAGTATTTAGTTTCGAATTTGTGAGGACCCTCGGACAATCTCCAATTCCTGTTATAGATTCTTATAGTGTCTTTAAGACTTAAGCCTGCTGTAAAACTCGCTGTCGCACTTGGTCTCCTTGTCGCTTGCCGAACGAGTTCGGCGGGGCTTTTAGGAGAAATCGGTCTTCTTACGACAACGTCATATCCATCAACATCTTCGAACGGAGCTTGCACCGTCGCAACAAACTCGACATCCAATGTTGGAACATGGGCTACCGCTTCGATGTCAGCATCAGCGACCGGAGTTGCCAACACGTCCGGTCCTGCCATCGCGTCCGGAGGCGCTGGAATTTACGTCACATCTTCGTACAGGGTCTATTGGAAGGAAGACTACATTGGGCAGACCGCACCAACGACCATCTACCATCATCATCAGATTACAACGACGGCATATGCGGCAAGGACCTTGTATTCAGGTTCCTATAAAATACTAAGCGCTACTTCTACTGCAGGAGTGTCTGGTGCATCTGTTGGGCCAACAAATACCAGCTCCGACAGCGACATAACTTTTACAACGGGGTCCTTCTCGCCCGGCAGTTGGATATATTTTTCAACGGACGGGGCTGGATTTAAAACCTTCTACGCAGACTCTCCCACGATCACTACCGGGAGCGCTTCGGGCGTTCTGCAAATCACGCTAACACAGTCGGGTAGTTCTGCCAGCGCGACGTTCGATTCCGAGCTAACCGATGACCTCTATTTCTCACTGTCGTCAACTCCAAGCTGGTAACGAAGGACTGACGGCTAGGCAAGCCGGTCAACCCTGAGCTCAGGCTCACCAGCGTCGAAGCCGATAAGCCTAGCGAGAATGAGGCTTGTAAGGATCTGAATTTGTGTCTCAACACAAATTCAGATTGCATGGCAACTTATGCGTACCCGAGCTACCTAGTGATTGGATGGATCGTCACTGTGCCACCTGCGGTAAGCGGAACCTCTTTTACGTTCCCGCCCCAACGAACCTTCACTACCCCGCCCTTGGCAGAGCGGATCGTCGCCGAAACCAGCTGGCCGTCTTTCCAGGCCAAGCCAACCTCAAACCCGCCGCGTGCCCGCAGACCCTTCACCGAGCCGTTCGCCCATTCGGGCGGCAGTGCCGGGAGCAGGACGATTTCGCCGTTTTTGCTCTGCACCAGCATCTCCGCCATGGCCGCGGTGATCCCAAAGTTGCCGTCGATCTGCATCGGCGGGTGGAGGCCGAAGAGGTTGGGGCAGGAGTTGCGGGCGGAGAAGAGTTGCCGCATCTGACCGTAGGCCCGGGCGCCGTCACCGAGGCGGGCGTAGAGGGCGGTTCGCCAGGCGAAGGACCACTCGCGGACGTCTCCCGAGTCTCCTCGTGCGATCAGAGAGACTTTGGCCGCATCCCGTAACTTCCGATCTTCGAGGGTTGAGCCTGGGTAGATGCCGAAGAGGTGAGAGGTGTGGCGATGGTGGTCCTGGGGGGTGTCCAGCTCCCCCTCTCCTTTCTTCTCGTGCATCCACTCCAGAAGCTGGCCCCAGCTTCCCACGCCGGGTTGGACGAGGCGGGCGCGGAGGCCGGCGATGCGGTCGCGAAAGGCACGGTCGGTTCCGAGGGCGTCGGCGGCGGCGACGGTGTTCTTAAATAGTTCATCCACGATCTCTTGGTTGTAAGAGACCCCGTCCTCTTCCGGTCCATGTTCCGGTGACCAGCCGTTGGGCACGACCAGTCGGCCGTCGGAGAGGGCCTTGAGATGGTCGTCCCAAAACTCGGCGACTTCCTTGAGATAAGGGTAGGCAACCTCTCGCAGGAAGGTCTTGTCGCCGCCGTATGCGAAGTGCTCCCAGAAGTGGAGGGCGTACCAGGCGTTTGCCGTCTTGTCCCACTTCCAGCCCATGCCGCCGGTGATGTTGTGGGACGTTCGGATGGCGAAACCGCGGGTGGTTGGGCTCCCTGAGGGGGTCTTCCACTCGTCGGAAACAGCCGTCGCCTTTCGCCAGACCGGAAGCTGACTTTTTACGAGATCGAAAAGCGGAGTGTGACATTCTGAAAGATTCGTCACCTCGGCGGGCCAATAATTCATCTCGACATTAATATTCGAATGGTAGTCGCTGTGCCAGGGCGGCGAGTTGCTGTCGTTCCAAAGCCCTTGAAGATTGGCGGGAAGGCCGCCGGGGCGGGAGCAGCCGATGAGCAGATATCGGCCGAGTTGGAAGAGCGTCGCCTCTAATTCTGGATCGGGCGCATTCTCGGCGAGCAGCTTTCTTTTATCGATGGGCAGGGCACGCTGGGCGGGAGTGCTGGACCCAAGGTTCAGTTTCACCCGGTTAAAGAGCGTCCCGAAATCTTTGACGTGGGCGGTTTTGAGTCGCTCGTAAGAGCTGGCCGCGGCCTTGAGGAGCGCGGGATGGACCGTCTGTACGGGGCTCGCCCCTCGAAACCCCTTGGCCGCATCCATCGCATAGTTGGTCCCGGCCGCCACGTAGATCGTGAGCGTGTCGCAGCCTTCGAAGCGGATCCCGTCGCCGCTCGTTGCCAGGGTTCCGCCGTCGTGCTTCAGGGCTGCTCCGGTCATGTACTTCAGTCCATTTGAAAGCGCTCCTCGGATGCCCAAGCCGTCGCCCTCCAGTAGGTCAGTCTTCGAACCGTGGCCGTCCGAAAGATTCACCGTTCCGCTGAGAGCCCCCTTTCGATCTGCGCTGAGCCGAACCGCCATCACTCCCGCGACGTGGCTTGCGAAAACCTCTCTTCGATACGTGACGCCGTCCACCTTGTAGGTCACGTGGGCCAGCGCCTGACTCAAGTCCAAGTCGCGTCGATAGTCGGTTGCCTTCTCGTGGCCGGGCAACGCTATTTTCAGCTCGCCAAGCACTTGGTAAGAGCCCATCGTCCCGTCGTCGCCGCTTGGGTTATCGGCACCGGTCCAAAGCGAACTCTCATTGAGAACGATCCGCTCGTGGGCGGGATCGCCGTAGACCATCCCGCCGAGCTTTCCGTTGCCCACCACCAACGCCTCGTTCATTCCGGGCGCGGCCGGCTTGTCGTACCAGAGAGTAAGGCGATTTGTCGGCGTGGCCATAGCGAGGAGGAGGACGGTGGCGGAAACCATCTCCCTTAGCCTACTGGGTTAGGAGCTTGTTCAACGTGGCGATGGTCTCCAGACCATCGAGACTTGCAAGCTGGCCTCCATTGAAAGAGACCGGTGCGCTTGAAAAGCTCGATGGTCTGGAGACCATCGCCACCGTTAATACTCGACTTCGATTTTCCGCGGATGCGGCATGTTGTTGAACCGGATCCAGAGCAGCTTTTCCCGCTCGTCGTACTGAAGGTTCTTCATCGGTTCACCATCGACCGTGACCTTCTTCGGCGACTTCGGAATCCGGACGAGAATCATGCCCGGCGTCTCGGAAATGCCTTCCGCGGTGGCCGACCACTTGCCCTTCTCTTCATGCTCGTTCATTAACTGCCCGGCGCAGGCGATGACGTTGCCCTTAAACCGGGTCAGGTCGACGAGGAAGTGGCGCGAGCCGGCGCTGACCGCGACTTGGTTCTGCACCTTCAATTCCGGATCGAACAGGTCCACGTAGTGGCCGGTGAAGAGGGGGCGAGGGGCGTTGGTCTCGTCCATCCCCGCGCTGACCACGTAGGGGCCGCGGCGGAGCGCCAGCGAGCCCTGCGTCTTCCAACCCATCTCCTTCGTCTCCTTCGCGACGAGGTCGTAGAAGAGTCCGGCGCCGAAGGTGTCCTTCGCGATGAGGCTTGGACGCCGGCTGAGGAAGAGGAGGTGGCCTTTGCCCACTGGATAGTTGCCCTCCTTGGGCGTCTTCTCGAGGCCAAGGAGCACGAACAGGTGCTCCCGGGGGGTGGCGTAGTGGTTGCTGCCGGTGTTCCACCACTCGCGGACCTTATTGAATGGGTCGGCGTCGTCGTCCACGAAGACCAACGTGCCGCCGTCTTTCACCCACTTCACGAGGGGCGCGTGGACATCCGGCGAGAGCGGCTTCTGGCCCTCATAGCTCATGAGCAGCACCTTGGTGCCGTTCAGATAGCCCTTTAATCCTACGTTCTCAAGCTGCATTGGCTGCAGCGGAATGCCGCGCTTAACGAAGGGAAGGGCCATTCCGTAGATGTGGCCAAAGTCGTCGTCGCTGGCATTCGGGCCGCCGCGCTGGAACATCAGCGAGTCGCTCATGACCATGCCCACGCCCCGGGTTCCGCAGAGCCACTCCGTATCCTTCTGCTTCATATCCTTCAGCGCGTTGAAGACGGTCTGAAGCTCTTGGGAGTAGGCGGGCGGGATCAGAATCCGTTCCTTGGAATTCTGCTCGCTCGGATACTTGTCCTTGAAAACCCGCTCCGGCCAGGGGATCACCTCGTACTGCGAGACTTCGGGCTGAAGTAGGGAAGCGACGACGGTGGCGTGGTAGTTGCGCCGATAGTCGCCCCAGTCGTGGTTCGGGTTGTCCTCGATCGGGTCCGCCAGGTACCAGACACTGCGTCCGGTCGAGCGGACCAGGTTCTGCATGATCCCGTATTCCAAGAACGCCGTCTCGAAGGTTCGCTCCTTCTTCACGTTCTGGTAGTAGTTGGGTTCGCGGGCCGTTCCCGTCCAGACCTGGGCGATGTAGCCGTCGCAGCCCTTCAAGAGCGCCAGCGAGGATTGCGGCGAGACGATCCCCCAGTCCGCGTAGTTGAGCAGGCTGTGGGTGGGAACGTAGCAGCGGACATGCTTGCCGGTCTGCTTGTTGAACTCTTGGACCGAGTCGAACACCTGCTGGAGCGCGCGCCGGTACAGGAAGTACATCAGCTTGGCGGCGCGCCATCGGGCGTCGGGCGAACTCTCAGGCGCCTGCCACGGCTCGCCGTACATCTCCTGCCACTCCCGCTTGAAGGCCGGCGCATGGCCGCCCCAAGACCAGAACTCGGGCTCTTCGAGGTGCACGGCTTCCACCCCCGCTTCGCAGGCTTTCCGGACGCCGATGGAAAGGTATTTCCCGTAGTCTTTGCCGGGCGACATGTAGTAGACGTCGCCGCCGTGCCCAATCTTCTCCCCGTTGGCCCGAGTCTGCGCCTCGTCCTCGTGGTTGATCCCGTCGAACCGGCCGTACATGTAGTCCTGATAGTCGCCCCAGGCGACGCCGGTCATGAGGTGGATGCGATAGCCTCGGTCCCGCCAGCTTTTGATTCGCGCGGGCATATCCGGCCCGATCCCGTAGACGATCGCAACATCCGCCCGAAGGTTGATCCGGTCTTCGTAGGGCCGATGCGTCTGAAAGACCGTCCGCTCCTGCGTCTGGTTGGGATCGACTTGCATATTGTCTTGCTGCATCATCGCGAGGGCAAGGAGGGAGAGCATGAGCTTTAGGGTAGCTCAAATGTGTACCAAAGATGTACCGATCTCGGTCCATCGAATTTACGATGCTCACATTTTGGGAACGCAACGCTCTGGTGAACGTTAGACCTTTTGAGAGGCACCCATTCCTATGGCAGAATTTGAGATTCGAATCGCCAAGCCCTGCAACCAATCTTGGACCGCGATGAAGGGCGATGAGCGGGTCCGGTTCTGCGGGGCTTGCAAGACGAACGTCTTCAATATTTCGGAGATGTCGCGCGACGAGGTCGAAGAGATGATCCGCAAAACCAACGGCGTCTTCTGCGCCCGCCTCTATCGCCGCACCGACAGCCGGGTCATGATGAAAGACTGTCCGAAAGGTGTCGCCGCCTATAAACGGAAGAGGGTGTTCGTCCTGGCTTCGGCCGGCGCGATGATTTATGTGGGAGCACTTCCCCTTACGGTCATGGGACAATCCAAGAGGCATTACATGGGGGCGGTTCGGAGGCCGCACGCCGAGCCTGTCGTGCGTGATCCCGAAGTGGAACCTCCGACGCTCGGGAAGTTGGAAGTAATCGAAAAAGACAAAGAAGGCAATCAAAAGTTGGAATTCTCAATCAGAAAGTCGAGTAATGGGGCCTATGACGCCGATTGAGATGTACATCGCCAAGCCGTGCGACCAGTCTTGGTCGGCAATGAAGGGTGACGAAAAGGTGCGGCACTGCCAATCCTGCCGAAAGAACGTCTACAACCTCGGCGAGATGTCCGAGGCCGAGATCGCTGAGCTGATTACGAAGACCGATGGCAAGTTCTGTGGCCGGCTCTATCGGCGAAGCGACAACCGAATGATGACGCATGACTGCCCCAAGGGCGTCGCCCGGATCCGCCGGGGGATGGCTGTTGCCTTCGCAACATCCTGCACGGTCGCAATTTACGCGTTCTCGATGTTTCGCACTCCCAAGACTTTTGTCGAAGCAAAAGCGCAGGTTAAAGCCAGCGAACCGATCCAGAAAATCACGAAACGAATCGATCCTCCAGTACGGCTGATCGTAGGTTCGATTGCACCTCCGGACGTGCGCCTCGGCCAAATATCCGTTATTCCCAAGCGCCCGAAGAAGTAACCCGCGCCGCCAACCCCTTCGGCGCGACGCAAAGGTACGCCTCCCGGACGATCGACTCGATCTCCGTCCAATCCACCTCGACGTCCAAATAGACCCCTAGCCACCCTCGAACGCCGACGTAGGGCGGACGGAAAAACCGCGAAGGCGCCTCCGCCACCAAGGCCTCCTGAACTCCTGGCGGAGCGGCGCACCAAAACGCGACGCGGTCGTCGTGATGCTTGTCTGCGAACATCACGAACAGCTTCTTATCCCGCACGAACCACGCCGGCTCGCCGTGGCTCGGCCGCTCCGTCACCTCTGGCAAGGCCAAGCACAAAGTCCGTAGCGGCTCCAACACTACGAGAACCCCGCCACGCGGTGAGGCGTATACGGCTCCTCAAGTCGGGTGACCTCCTCCGCCGAAAGCTTCGAGCTCAAAGCCGCGACCGCATCTTCCAGATGCCCCGGCTTGGAAGCCCCGATAATCGGCGCCGTCACCCCCGGCTTCCCGAGAAGCCAAGCCAAGCCGACCGAAGCCCGCGCCTCTCCGCGAGCCGCCGCGATCTCGCTCAACCGTTCGACGATGGTCTGATCGCCCGGCACGTAAAGCGTCTTCCCAAACTCATCTGTCCCGGACCGTTCGGTCGACTCGTTCCAATCCCGGGTCAGGCGTCCCCGCGCCAACGGACTCCAAGGAATCACCCCGATTCCCTCGTCAAGGCACAGCGGGTTCATCTCCCGTTCCTCCTCTCGGTAGAGCAGGTTGTAGTGGTTCTGCATGGAGACGAACCGCGTCCAGCCGTGCTTCTCAGCTAGATAGAGGGCTTTCGAGAACTGCCACGCCGCCATCGAGGAGGCGCCGATGTACCGGGCCTTGCCCGCCTTCACCACATCGTGCAGGGCTTCGAGCGTCTCTTCGATCGGGGTGGTGGGGTCGAAGCGGTGAATCTGATAGAGGTCGACGTAATCGGTGCCGAGGCGAGCGAGCGAGGCATCGATCTCCGCCATGATCGCCTTTCGGGAGAGTCCGGCGCCGTTTGGCCCTGGCCGCATTCGCCCATGGACTTTGGTCGCAATGACGACTTCTTCCCGCTTCGCGAAGTCGCGCAGGGCCCGACCGACGATCTCTTCGCTCGTGCCGTCCGAGTAAACGTTCGCCGTATCGAAGAAGTTGATCCCAAGCTCAAGCGCCTGTTTAAGAAGCGGGCGGCTCGCCTCCTCGCCCAACGTCCAAGTGTGGCTGCCCCGCTCGGGGATGCCGTAGGTCATGCAGCCGAGGCAGATCCGGGAGACTTCCAGGCCGGTGCGGCCGAGCTTGACGTATTCCATGCCCTTCATTCTGCGTAAGTCGAAGGAAATCCTCTCGCCTGCGCCACCGACTCTTATCGGTCGCATTTGTTAAGAGTGCCTCGTTTCCTTAGAACCCGCTTTACTTTCCAACCCTTGTCATATAAGATGAAGCTAGATGAAACGACTACTTCCCCCATCACTTCTCTGCCTTTCCACGTTCGCCAATGCCCAAGTAGTCACTAGCCATGAAGGCTATATCTGGCATACCGTTCGCCAAACTTTTAATAACACGTTCGGAACCGACGGCCCACCCTACTGGTACCAAGGCAACACCGGCCTGAACGGCGATACTGGCTTATTCACTTCACACTACAGCCACGTTGGGAGCGCCTCCTCGGTTACCATCGATGTGACGGGCCGAAGTAAGAACGTCTTCGACGCGGTCGCGAAGACCTACGCGGTCGACCTCTCGGCGAGCCTAAGCTATTACGAAGCACTGAGTTTAAATGGGGAGGTCAGCGTGGATTCCAGGGCGGTGGAGACTCTCTACTTTCACCTCGACACTCCGATGCGCTTCAACCTAACCTGGGCGGGGTCTTCTTACGGCTTTTCTTTCGCCGAAAACCACCTGCGCCTTTTCGATAGCTGGTCAAACCCCTACTTCACCGCTGACCTTAGCCATGCCGGCTCGACCTCACGCGTCTTGGGTAGCGGCGATTACTACATCTTCGGCTATCTGGAGCGCTCGCAATACGCGAGTGGAAAAACGAACTATCCCGGAGTCTCAGGCAGCGCAGGCAGCTCCCTGAATTACCAAGTGAGCTTCGTCGCCGCACCCGAGCCTGCACCCTTGGCGGCATTGGGCCTCGGAGCCGTGGCATTGCTTCGACGGCGGAAGAAGTAATCCGGTCTGGGGTACGCAAATTTATTTGCGTACCCCGTTTCGCTAAACTGGGAACCGTGAAGCCGACGTCGTTCCTTCCTCTCGCTCTCCTCGCCGTGGCCGCCTCGGCGACCGCCCAACTTCCGGCGAATTTCGGTCTGAGGAACGGCGACACCGTCGTCTTCTACGGCGATAGCATCACCGATGCCCGGCAGTACACGATCTTCACCGAGGCTTATGTCCTGACCCGCTTCCCGCAGGCCAATATTCGCTTTGTGCATTCCGGCTGGGGCGGCGACCGTGTGACGGGGGGCGGGGGAGGTCCGATCGACCTTCGTCTCAACCGCGACGTCTTCCCTTACCGGCCGAGCGTCGTGACGATCATGCTCGGTATGAACGACGGGGGGTACCGACCTTTCGATCAGGGGCTCTCCGATACGTTTGAGAACGGCTACAACCATATCGTGGACCGCCTGACGACCGAACTGCCGGGAGTTCGGCTCACCCTCATCAAGCCTTCGCCCTACGACGACGTCACCCGCGCCGTTGGCTTCCCCGGCGGCTACAACGCGGTGCTTCAGAAGTACTCGGACACCATTGCGAAGATCGCCGCCCGTAAGGGCGCAACCGTGGCCGACCTGAACGCGCCGATGATCACGATGCTGACCAACGCGGTGGCCAAAGACCCCGTCAACGCCCAGAAGCTCCTCCCGGATCGGGTTCACCCCGGCGGCGCGGGCCACCTGGTGATGGCGGGCGCGCTCCTCAACTCTTGGAACGCTCCCGCCCTCGTCTCTGGCACGACGATCGACGCCACCAACGGGAAAGCCACCATCGATGCCGGCCGCATCTCCCAGGTTAAGGTTGCCGACGGAAAAGTCGAGTGGCGTTCGACGGAAGCGGCGCTGCCGTTCCCCCTTGACATCAAGGATCCGCTGACGGCGCTTTCGGTCGGTTCCTCCGACTTCGTGCAGAAGTTGGATCTCCAACTGGTCATGGTCAAGGGGTTGGATGCTTCAAAGAGTTACGCACTCTCCATTGACGGGGGTGCGCCGGTCGTGACGCTGACCGGCGCGGAATGGGCGAACGGCGCGAACCTCGCCCTTCTGGAGACGCCGATGCAGCTTCAGGCACGCGACGTGATGTCGTTGATCCGGGCGCACAGCGATGTCCACAACATCAAGTGGCGCTCGATTCAGACTCCACTCGCCGGTCGCAAAGAGGCGATTAAGGAGCGGGAGAAGGCGTTCCGAGGGTTGGACGAGTACGACCGCGCGCTCTCTGAAGCGGCACGTAAAGCGGCCAAACCGAAAGAGCACCGGTTCGTGCTGACCGCCGCCTAACGGTGGCCGGGGTCATGTTCTCTCAAGGAGATGGACCATGACCCCGGATAGCGGTTCGGCATCGCTCCCGGCACGCTGGGATGGCCTATGGCTGGGCTAAGCTGGTCTTGTGGGATACGTACGAAACGCGCGGAGTTTCTCCTTCATGGGCTTTGACTCGCTTGGTCGAACCGTCGATGTTGTGCCGGTCAAGGAAGACCATCCCGTCCATACCGAACCTCGAAGGCAGAATCCGTCAAGTCCCGACGGCACGGTCATCATGACCAGTGCGCAATTCGTCCAGTCTCGACAGACCAACATCACGCTGGGCTGAGGCACGCAAGCAGCACTTAACGCATTGCGGCGTAACGCAGGAGCCAGGTCATGCGTTACCTCTTTAGAGGATTCTCATGACCTGGAAAACCGGCTTGGCATCGCTTACCGTCGTTGGTATCGTCACCGTCGCCTACGCGCTTGGAGGCGGAGCAGGTGTAACGCGCGTGAACGGAACGCCATGGCGTAACTCGCTCACCGAAGCCCAGGCGGAAGCGAAGCGCACCGGCAAGCCGATCCTGCTGCTTAGCATGTTTGGCAAGCTGGACGAGGATATGCCCTGCGCCAACGCGCGAACCCTCCGGGCTACCCTCTTCAAAGATCCGGAATTCCGGGCCTTCCTGGACAAGGAAGCCATCCCGGTCTGGGAAATGGTCCGTCCGGTGCCCCGTGTCACCATCGACTTCGGCGATGGCAAGAAGGTCGTCCGCACCGTGCGTGGCAATGCGGTCATGTACTTGGTGAACGCCGACGGCAAAGTGTTTGATGCTTTCCCCGGCATCTACACAAAGAAAGATTTCATGCCCGCGGTGCGCGAGTCGATCGCGAAACTGGCGAAGGCAAACGAGACCGAGGTCACGGCCTACCACGCCCAGCGAGCGGAAGATATTCGCATGACCCTAATAACCGGGAGTAAGTCGATGGCGGAGTCGCCCACCCTTAACTTAATCGGAGCGAAGCCTTTCGTCCCCGCCCCGTCGGAACCCATCACGGCTCAGATGGATCCCGCGCGGAGGCGATTCCTGCTCAGCGCCTACCGCCTGACCGACATGAGTCTAACCCCCTTGTCGACGGATTCCGTCGTGGCCCAACTCGCCAAGGGCGTCCCGCCCGACCAGATCCCTCAAACGATTCTAGAGAACGATTCCCGAACCAACATGCAGCGCACCCGCGCCGTGGTTCACCTCTATTTCGCCTCCGAAAAGGCCTTGCCGACCCCCGCGCAAGCTCGCGACGCCGTCCTCGCCACGATCCTCAAGATTCCCTATAAGGATCCGACGATGGGTTTGAGCGACGTCCTAATGCCCGGAACTCCCGCCGGATAAGATCGGAAGCACCAGCGACGCCGGTGCTTGTTAGGGTCGGCCTTGCAGGTAACGATCCAAGCCGATGATATCGAGAACCGTTCCGATCTTCCCTCGGTAGCCGTAGTTGAGCGGGTCCACGTTCCGACCGGTTTCGTTGGTGGCCCAGATCAGGAGATGATTCGATTTCGGGCTGGTCCGGCGCAGGCAGTCGGCGATGCCAGCGGCCACAATTGGGGAGGAGAACGAGGTTCCGGACCAGGTACCCATGCAACCGTCCGACCATTGGCTGGTGATCCCAACTGCCGCGGCGGCGGAGTCGGCCCCACAGTCCCAATTACTAAAAGAGGCCTTTGTGTCGTCGGAATTGAGACCGGCCACGCACAACGCCTTGGGCGACCGGGCGGGGTACCAGGCCTGATTCTCCCCGGCATTACCGATGGGGGCAACGATGAGAAGGCCTTTGCTGTCGCACCAATCGGCCACTCCGCTAAATGCGGCAAAGGCGCGGGGGCTTCCCAGACTTACGTTCGCGACCTCTGCGCCCGAGTTGACCGCAAACGCGAGCCCCTTCACGACAGACCAGGCGCTCGCGATGCCATCGGAATCGGCAACCTTGGCGATGACCAGCCTCACCTTTGGTGCGACGGTATCGGCCAGACCCGCGACCATCGTGCCGTGGCCCACCGCTTCATCGGGAACCCCGTTCCCGTCCGAATCGATTCCCGTCTCCACGTCGTCAGCATCGCCTCCTGTGACATCCATGCTTGCGTCCACCTTCTCCCAAAGGCCAGCCTGCTTGCGCGATAGACCGTTGTCGAGAATTGCGAGACGAACCGTCCGACCGTCCGAGTCGGCGAGGGCCGCGCTCCAGTCCACCTGGGCAAGCACATTCTCGTTCTGGGCCACAAGGTCGTCATGTCCCCCGATGACGCTGAGGGAACTCCCTTTCAGGGTGATGGAGTTTCGGATGGAAGTGGTTTCCGGATTCTGCGCTCCTTCGTTAAATCGAACCCAGGCAACCTCGTCTCGATCCGACATTAGGCGAACCCAAGCGGCCCTCGCGGTCCCGGATGAGACCCGGAAAAGGGCAAACGGGGCGTCGGGCGTGGAGTCAAGCAACTCGACGTTGGCTCTGGCGGCCACCGCGGCCGGGTCGATATTCGGCCTCAGACGGACAATGAACTGCGGCTCTGAATTAAAAGCAAGGAGTGCGAAAAACGGGAGAGTCATGGTCTGTATCCTCCGAAGAGGGAGAGGGAAGCCCAAAAGTAAGGGTGGTTACGCCAATCGCGAACCGTTTGTCTGGCCCGCCCCACAACTTCGGGGAGGTCGGAGCCGGGGTGAAGATGATTGTACAAATTTTTGAAGAAAATTGATGCCCCTTCGTCATCGAGCGGCCAAAGACTAGCAAGAACCGCTTCGGCTCCCCTAGCAAGAAATGCACGTACCAGCCCATCCGGCTCGTGCCGAGCCGCCAACGAAAGGGTTCCGGTCTCGCAGGCCGAGAGGCAAGCGAGGCGAGTTCGTAGACCGCTCCGCGCTACTTCGGAAGCGTAAAACGGACCATCCGGGAACTCCAGCGCGGAAAACATTGGATTCCCTGCGTTGTGGCGGGCATGCCCCACGACGTGAACAAGATCCCACTCCGCGTCAAGCGAGGCCAAGACTTCTCTTCTCGTTCGGAAGACTTCTGCCTGAGGAAACCGTTCCCGTACCGCCTGTTCCTCGGCGAAGGCGTTGGGAAGATCCTCTGGGGTGTCGATCCAAAGCGCGACCCGTTCGATGCGGCCCACCGTCTGGCCGCCGCATAGCGAGGGGTGAAGGAGGAGCGGAACGGCCGCCCCTCCTTCCAGTAGAGCGTCCCACGGAACATGCCAAAGAATTCCGTCGGGCGAAATTCGGACCCGCTCCCCGGATTTATGCCAAGGGGTGACCAGGCCTTTTCGCATCTCGCCCAGCAAGGCGAAGGCCTCTGTCGACGGAGCATCCCGGTCTGCCGTCGGAGTCTGAATCTCGAACGTAAACCACCGTAAGGCTTCTTCGAGTTCGCGAGCGGACATCGGTAACCGGAGCGCCCGATCGTTCCTCAGGGCCCAAAGTTCGCCCTCCGTTTCCGCCAAAACCACCGCTCCCTCCGCATCAGCCGAGGGAAGAATCGAGTCGAGCGCGCCCAGAACGTGGGTCGCTTCCGTCCAGTCGCGCACTGCCGGATGACGCAGAGTCGCGCGCCCACGGGCATCGGGCACGCTATCCGTCCGGAGATCCTCGGCCACCTGTCGCCGAAGCTCATCGAGCCGCTCAATCTGCTCCCCGCTGACCTGGAGGCTGCCGCTGCTCAGAATCTCGTCAAGCAACGTGGCAGCGCGGGTTCTCCGGATCGCCTCTCGCACTTCCGCGATGTGATCCGGCGTAGGATTCGACAGCAAAAGCGAAAGGTAACGGCTGATGGCCTCGGTCTTGTCTCGTAAGAAACCGGCTCGCGCGGCAACGGAAGTCGTTGCAACACGGTCCCGCAAGATCGCTGCCAGCATCTCTCGGTAGTGGGGAAGGGGAGACGTAGCGGCTCGACCCTTTAGGGCGTGGATTCGCCATTCGAACCGGCCGAACCCATACTGCTGAACTAGCCGCTCCGCCTGACGCAAATCTTCGGCGGCGTCGAGCTTTCGCCCGATTCGGACTTCGGCGCGGGAGAGCAGGGCGATCACCGAATGGTATGGGGAGCCCGAAGCCTCTCCGACCGCCTCGTCCGCCAGCCGAAGGGTGCCGCCAAGCCGGACCCGCCCGGCGAGTGCCGTGCTTCGCCAGTAGGGGTTCCCCAGCCGGCGGTAGCCCCGTGCGGCACGCGCAAAATATTGGGTCGAGCTCTTTGTATCCGAGGATGCAAGCGTTTCGCCAAGTCCGAGAAGCACGTGAGCCTGATCGACCGCCGGCAGCCCGTCGTTCACCGCCAACGCGGCCCGATACGCCTCTGCGGCCTCGTCAAGAAGATTTAAGTGGAGGCAAGCGTCGCCGATCGATTCGTCGAGCCGGGCCAGGTCGGCCGGACTTCCTTCAAGGCGGGGACGTAGTGGTCGCAACATCGCGAACGCCTCGTCGGCCCGCCCTCGAACGAGCGCCGCGTGGGCGAGGTTCATCTCGCACAGCGCCGCCAGGTAATCCAAATCGAGCTCAAGGGCCAAGTCTCGGCCCGATTCCGCCTCTTGTGCGGAGACGGCGGGATCTCCGCCATACAGGTTCGTGGTCGAAAGCCCAAGCCGGGCCATCGCCTCCTCCTGGCGCATCTCCGCCGCCGCGAACGCGGGGATGGCTTGCGCGTAAAGCTGCCGCGCCTCTTCTCCCCGCTCCGCGTGCAGCAAAGCGTTGGCTGTATTCAACCGCGCCCGCGCGGCAAGAGCCGGCTTGTCGAGTCGGTCAAGCCCTTCGGCAAGCCGCTTACCCGTAGCCACTGCTTCATCGATCCGCGCCGCTTTCGCCAGTCCGTCGATGGCTCCTACGGGATATGTCAGGCGTGCGATCTCGTCTTCCGCAAGTTCTCCGGCCCGTTCGAAGGCGCGCGCGCTCGCCAGCCAACGCCCGGCGAAGCGGTCGGCCGCGCCTTTCGCGCGGTAGGCCAAGGCGGGGTCGTCGCCAAAATCGCGGAAGGCCCGCCAATATCCGGCTAGCCGGCTGGCGCGACCGGGGTCGGCGGCATAGACCTGGAGCAAGCGTCCGAAAAACGCTTCGCAGAGCCCCTCTTCTCCTCGATGAGATCGAAGCAAATCGCGAATCTCAGAACCATCTTCCGATTCTTCGACCCGATCGATCAGCTCCTCAAAGGACACGGCCGAGCAGCTCCGAGGCGGGCGGAACAAAGATTTCCGCATCCGCCATTCGCAATGTAAAAGCCGTTCCTTCCAGGTCGCTCACGAAGAACTGGAAGCGGCCGGAACCTCCACAGTCCGACTCGCGGCCCTCATGCACCAGCGTCCAATCGCCCGCCGGAGCCCGACCCGTGACGTCCCAACCCTCTTTGGTCAGGGTGTAGTGCAACCGCACCGAGAGCTCTTCCGCGCCTAGGTGAAGCGAAAACGCGTCGTCGCTCGCTTTGCGGGCCCCGGCGGCGCTCAGGCTGCTTCCCAAAAGCCGGGCAACCAAAGTGCGTCGGCTGGGGGCCATTAAGGCTTGTGCCTGTGCGACCAGTTCGGCCGGTGCATTTTCCTGCTCCAGCCGGGCGGCGGCTACGACTCGCGTTAGTTCAGCAACTCTCGACGAGCATGCGGGGCAGGTTGCCACGTGGGCAAGGGTGGTGGCGTCTTCTCGTCCCTCGGCGAGCAGCGCGAGGCCTTCTTCTTGTTCTTTGCAGCGTCGGTCCATGGCCTTATCCCTAAAGAGGCTTCAAAAAAGCGCGCTGATACATCGCTAAACGAAAAATCCTTCCGCCTCCATCATTTTCCTCAGCTTCTCCAAACAACGAGCCCGGGTGGGTCCGATCGCGCCGATCGGCACGCCGAGCCGCTCGGCAATCTCGGCGTACGGCGCCTCGTCGTCCCCGTAGAGGGCGCTCAGCAGGTCTCGGCAACGGGCGGCCATGGAGGCCAAGTTCGCCTGAACTCGAAAAGCGTCATCCGACTTAATGGCCTCCGCTTCCGCGGTGGCCTCTTCCTGCACGACCAGATCTTCCAGCGTCACTTCGGTCTTGGTCCGCACCTTCAGGCGAACCAGCCGGAGACTCTCCCGAGCGGCGGTGGTAGCCAGCCAACGGGGAAGCGCTCGCCCGCTTTCGATCCGGTCCAGGTTTCGGTGAAGCGCCTGGAAGCTGGTCATAAAGACGTCGCCCGCGTCGTCCTCGTCCAGCCGATACCGCCTCGGAACCGAATAGACCAGGTTTTGAAGCCGCGCGACCAGCTTTCCCCAGGCGTCCGAATCTCCACCACGGGCTCTTTGCAGAAGCCGTTCTAGCTCGGTATCGTTAGGAGCTTCGCCCATGGTTTGCGGTGGCGCACGTCGGCGCCCCGAAAGTATGGACGTGTAAACCTTCGATATTGGAGGGGGTGGGCCAAAAACCCCAACTTCTTCTTGGTTCCGCCATGATTGCGGCGCGGATTCTGAAGGTTGGCAACCGTCAGGTTAGCGCTTGACCCGCCCCATATACCGCCGGTACAGATCCGTATAGCGGCTGTCCAACGCCACCGGCTTTCCGTCCATGAATAGGTACCGCAGACTCGTCGTGGCCTCCAAAGGGTCGCCGTCGGTGATGATCACGTTGGCCGTTTTGCCCTTATCCAGCGAACCCAACTCCGCGTCCAATCCGAGAATCTTCGCCGCATCCAGGGTCAGCGCTCGCATCGCCGCCTCGTGAGGTAGGCCAAACGCGCAGAGTCGGCCAGCGCGCATCGGGAGGTTCATCGCCGTCTCCCAGTCGTTCGAGGCAACCGCGAACCGGATGCCCGCGCGTTGCAGGACCGCGCCGAGGGCCATGGAGGTGTCGTACGGATCGAACTCATCGACCGTGGAATCCTCACCTGGGCACTGCGCGACCGGAGGCGTCAGGATCACCGGAATGTCCGCCGCCTTAATCTCCTTCGTCACCCTCCAAGCGTCCGCCGCGCCGACGAGGATCGCTTTGAGCTTCATCTCCTTGGCGAAGCTCAGCGCCCAGCGAATGGCGCTTTCGTTGGTCGCATGAAGCAGAACCGGCTTCTTGCCTTCCAGGTACGGACGCATGGCATCCTGCTTGATGTCCGTGGCGATGGGCTCGCCTGCGTCTTTCGCTTCGAGGTACCGCTTGGCTGCCTCGAATCGCTCGCGGAGGGCCTTGCGCGTTTCGCGAACCCGCGTGAGTTGGTTGCCATATTCTTCCGCCGAAAGGCGGTAGCGGTCGCCGATGGCGGCTCCGTCCGGCACGTTTACGTCTAGCCCCATCGCGTCGGATATCCGCATCTGCTCCGGCGAGCTGGAAAGCGTTCGAATCACCCCCGACTGGCCGGAAATCGAACCACCCGAAGGGAAGACCCGGGCCGTGGTGATGCCGTTATAGCGGACCTTCGCGAAGTTGAAGCTGTCGGGGTTGACCGCCGTCGTCGCCTTCAGATCCGGGTTGAACTGGCCGTTTTCGTTCGCATCCGTCGCCTGCGGAACCTGGCCGAATTCGATCAGGCCGAGTTGAGAACCGGCATCGATCATTCCGGGCCAGACCTGGAGGCCTTTTCCGTCGATCCGCACCGTCCCCGCTCGCGCCTCGACCTTCGCGCCGATCGCCGCGATCTTGCCGTCTTCGATGAGGACCGTCGAATTCTTCTGTTCTGGCCCGGAGATCGGGTGCACGGTCGCGCCGACGATCAGGTAGCTCGTGGCCATCTTCGGCACGGGCAAGCTCGGGTCGTAGACCTTTGCGATCGGCAACTCCGCCTTGGTCGAGGTCTTGTCGACCCCGAACTGGTCACGCCGCTCGAAGTACGGCTCGCCTTCGATGAAGGTCATCGCACACTTCGCGTAAGAGCTGAGGGGATACCCATCCCAGATCGCCACGTCCCCGTCCTTGCCCACATCCAATGAACCGACCTTCGAATCGATCCCCAACTCGATCGCGGGGTTGATCGTGATCATTCGCAAAGCCCGGTCCGGCGTGGTGCCATACCGAATCGCCTTTGCCGCGTCCAGCGTGAGCGGCACGGGCCCGCCGAAGGTGTCGGTGTTGATCGAAACCAGGACGCCGGCTTTGTCGAGAATCGTCGAAGCCATCGGCAGCGAGTCGATGACCTCGAGCTTGTAGGCGAACGCATCGCCAAAGATGCTCACCGGGATACGGGCTGCGGCCAGTTCTGGCGCGACCTTGTACGACTCGAGCGCGTGCTGTAAGGTCAGGCTGAACCCGAATTCCTTACTCAACCGCGCCATCATGAGAATCTCGTCTTGGCGGTACGAGTGGCACTGCACCCGAATATCGCCCTTTAGGATTCCCGCCAGCGCTTCCAAACGGAGGTCTTTTCGGGGTGGCGCAATCGTACGATCGCTCTGGTGCGCTCGGTACTCGTCCCACTTCCGCATGTAGTCCCGCGCATCCGCGAAGGCGCGTCGATAGACCGTCTCGACCCCCATGCGCGAAGCCGGATACCGCTGGCCCTGCCACTGCGTCGGGTTCTCGCCCAGCGCAAACTTAATCTCCCGGGGCGCGCCGGGGAAGATCACTTCGTTGGCCGGTCGGCGCCATTTGTGCTTGATGACGACGCTCTGTCCGCCAATCGGATTCGCGCTACCGTGCAGTGAAAGCCCTGTGGTAATGCCGCTGGCGAGCGCGTTGTACAGACCGGGAAGTTCCGGGTCGAGCACGTCGGTAATCCGAACCTCCGCGCTGATGGCATCGACCTCGTTGGTATCGTCTTCTCCGCGGTGGGAATGGGCGTCAACAAGTCCCGGCGTGACGAACTTGCCGGTGGCGTCGATCACTTTTATTCCCGCAGGAGCGGTCAGCCCTTTGCCGATGGAGACGATCTTGCCTTTCTGGATCAGGATATCCGCGCCATCGAGGAAGCCGTGGGTGACGGTGAGGATGCGGCCGTTCCTGATGAACACGTCGCCCCCGGTGCGGAAGGTCGGGACTTTTTGAGCGTCGAGTTCGCGGGGCAATTCCGGAGATGGTGCCCCTTGGAGGGAGGAACGACCGGAAGGGGGAACCGTGGGGGAGGGGGTCGGGGGTCTCACGGTGGATGAAACGCTCTCGTTCGGGCTTATCGCCCGAGATGCGGGCTGAAGCCCGCGCTCCCAGGAAAGGATAGTCAACGCCGCCACGAGCATCGTCACGGCAGGTCCACCGTCCCGGTGGGGCGTGCCGGCGCGCCGGGTATCGGCTTCGCCGCGGGGTCGATCCGGTGGCCGTCGATGTAGATCATCTTCACTTTCGTCTTGTCATCCAGAAAGTCGCCCGTGAAAGCGACCACATTGGCGGTCTTGCCGACCTCGAGGGTGCCGAGGAGGCGGTCCACTTTAAAGGTCTTGGCCGCATCGATGGTCAGCGCCTTCAGAACGGTCGCCCGCGGCAAACCGTTCTTTACCGCCGCCCGAAGCCGCGTCATGAATTCGCCCACATCCTTCGATCCGTGGGTGCTGAGGGCGAAGGGAATGCCCGCGTTCTGAAGCAACACTGCGTTGCGCGCGGCTTCGTTGTAAAGCCGCGATCGTTCCGCGAAAGCCTCTTTGCCGTCTGGCGGGGTGTCGTCGGGCGTCTCGTCCGGCTTCTTTTCGTCCACCGGCTCTGGTCCAAAGTTCAGGCCGAGGATCATCGGGATCCCCTTCACGCTGTCCAGCCGCTTATAGGCCTGGAGCCCACCCACGAGGATCGGCTTCAGCCCGTAGTCCCGTGCGATCAACAAGGCTCGGTCGATCTGCGCCGGTGTGTCGGCCTCGAAAGCGGAAGGTAGCTTGCCCATAAGGGCCGGGAGGAGTGCTTCCAACGATGGATCCGAAACCGGCCGTTGCGTTCCGCCTGCGAGAAACGCCGAGGTGCTCGTCTGGAGCCAACGGGCGTCCTCGAACGCTTGCCGAACCTGAGCGATCCGTCCGAGCAGTGCGCCAGGATAGCCGTTGCCGGTCGCGTTCCCGTCGAAATTGATCGCGAGCGCGGTGTTCGATACGACCACACTCTCCCGCGTCGGCCGTCCGGAGAGATTGACCAGCGTGCCGACACCGGACACGTAACCGCCGGTCGGGACGACCATGGCGGTCGTGAATCCAGCTTCCCGGTACGGCTTATTTTGGTCTTCGGTCAGGGTGAGGAAGTAGCGCGCCTCGATCTCCGGCTGGATGCCCTTCCGGTTGGCCTCGCGCATGGAGGCCGATGCAAACTCGGCCGCGCTGGGTGCCGCATCCTGATCCGGCTTGGCGGCGGGAGCGGTTGCGCCTTTATCGGTCCATCCGTCGATGAAGCCAGGGGTGAGGGTCAGGCCTTTTCCATCGAGAATTTGCGCCCCTTTCGGAACGTTTGCCTCCAGTCCGAGAGCAACGATGACGCCGTTGCGGATAACGAGGGTCGCTTTCTCTAGCACCCGTCCATCCCCAACTTCGACCTTCGCACCGACGATCGCTTGAACCGCCGCCGCTGCCGGAACCGAACTTTGCCCCCGCGCGAGGAGGCCGGCTAAAAGAAGAGAACCCATCATAACCAAGTGGCAAAACCATAGCATAATGTCCACCTGTTTTAGTGTTTCCCATACCTCACTGGATCGCCACTTGCCAAAGTGGCCTCGGAGTGCGAGAGCCTATCTTGCTGCGCCTCTTAATCGCCAAGGCACCTCTGCCGAGGCCCCTCAAGAGCGAGTTGCCTACGCCTTCAAACGAGTGCAAGTTTGAAGATCCGCCTTAAATGGATCGTGCCACTGCGCTCTGACGTTGCACTTCCAATGCGCGCGTTTGCTTTGGTTGTCTTGACCCTCTCTTCGATCTATCTCTTTCACGAACTCGTGCTTGCAAGCTATAACGGCATGAACTTCGGTCCCGCTCGCCCTGGAACTATTTCAGAGTTTCAGCCGACGCCTCTGGAGCTGGGGATCGCTGCAATTTTGCTCGTAACGAGCCTGGCACTCGTACTTCGAAACCCGAAACAGGGTCGATCCTAACAGGCACTAACCATCCACGTACCGTGGCACCCAATGATTTTGTTGATAACATGGGGTCGCAAGGATTACGACGATGAATCCCGCCCGACTTCTCCTCTTCTGCGCCCTCGGCTGCACCCCCGCCACCCACCGGTTGCCCGTCGCCTCTAACCCGACCGCTTGGACAGCCGACGAGACCTGGGCCTTCAACCCCGCGGCCGACGACTTCCGCCCTGACGCGCTTCTCGATCTCCGCTACCTGAACGAGAAGACCGCCGGCGAATCCGGGTTCATCAAGGCCGACGCCAACGGGGACTTCCTCCTCGGCAACGGAAAGCCTGTTCGGTTCTGGTGCGCCCTCACCGAAGTCGGCCACGAGAAGCCATTCACCCCGAGGCCTCTTGGCCGTCAAACCGAGCCCAGCCTTGCCAGACATGCGAGATTCCTCGCCAAGCGCGGCGTGAACATGATCCGCCTTCACACCGCCTTGCAGCCCGGGCCTAACCAGGCGGTGACGAGCATCAACGAAGGCACGCGCGACTGGATCTGGCGCACCCTCGCGGCCATGAAGAAGGAAGGGATCTACTCCACCATCTCCCCCTACTGGGCCATTCCTGTCAAGATCGGCAAGGGGTGGGACATGCCGGGGGCCGACCAAGAGAACGCCACCGGGCTTCTCTTCTTCGAGCCGAAGCTCCAGCAGGCCTATTGGGGTTGGCTGAAGCAGCTCTACGCAACCAAGAACCCCTACACCGGCCTCACCCTCGCGGAGGATCCTTCGGTGGCAGTGATCCAACTCCAGAATGAGGACTCTCTCCTCTTCTGGACGGTTAACAGCCTTAAGGGGCAAGTCAGAATCGACCTTCAAAAGCAGTTCGGCGATTGGCTGGCCAAGAAGTACGGCTCCCTCTCCGCCGCCACTAGCCGCTGGGCCGATGTTCACCAGGAAGGAGACAACTATCCACGCGGTCTGGTCGGTTTCTTCAACATCTGGGAGATGACCCAGTCCCGCTCTGGAACCACCCAAAAGCGGCTGGCCGATCAGACCGAGTTCTGGACCTGGACGATGCGTGAGTTCAACCGGAAGACGGAGGCGATGCTCCGAAGCATCGGCTGCAAACAACTCGTGAACGCCGGCAACTGGCGAACCGCCGACTCCGCCCGACTGCTTTCCGCCGAGCGGTACAGCTATGAAGTCAATGCCGTGGACGCGGTCAACCGCTACTTCACCGGCGTCCACAAAGGACCGGCCGAGGGTTGGAACATCAAGCCGGGGGACAAGTTCACGAGCGAAAGCGCTCTACGAGACCCGTCGCCCCTGCCGACCAGCCTCATGCAGACCAAGGGCCACCCGATGCTCATCACCGAGAGCTCTTGGGTCATGCCCAACGGCTACGCCAGCGAAGCGCCGTTCTTGATCTCGGCTTACCAATCGCTGAACGGGGTCGACGGCTATTTCTGGTTCGCCACGAGCGACGACGAGTGGACCCAGCCCCAAAGCGGGAACGGCTATGACCCTGGCCAGGCCAAGTGGCTGTTCGGCAACCCGGATATGCTCGGCACCTTCCCAGGAGCGGCGCTGATGTATCGCCAAAGCTACGTGAAGCGGGGCGAGCCGGTTGTGGTCGAGCACCGCTCGCTCCAGAATGTCTGGGATCGAAACGTTCCTCTAGTGGTTGAGGAGGGCGGCTTCGATCCGAACCGGGACATGGGCGATGTCGCCCCGACCTCCTCCGTCAAGACCGCCGTCGACCCCTTGGCCTTCCTCGTCGGCCCGGTCATGGAAGTCTTCAATAGCGACCCCGCTCAGACCAAGGCGATAAACCTCAAGCCGTTTATCGACCGAGGTACCGGGGCGGTTAGGAGCGCCACCGGCGAACTCACCCTGAACTATACGAAGGGTTTCTGCACGGTGAATTCACCGCTCGCCCAAGGCGTCACCGCGTTCTTCGGATCCCAATCCGGCTTCTCGCTGGCCGACACGTCGTTCTTCTCCGAAAACGAATACGGCGCTGCCTTGGCCGTCTCGATGGACGGTCTGCCTTTGAAGACCTCCAAGAAGGTCCTCGTTCAATACGGCACCCGCTGCCGCCCCACCGGCTGGGCCGAGAAGGTCTCGACGATCGATTTGGACGGCGGAAAGAAGACATCCGGTTTTGAAGTCGTCACCACCGGAAAGGCTCCGTGGCGAGTGAAGAGCGCGAAGCTGGACGTGACGGTACGAAACCAGGGTCTCAGCAAAGCCACGGTTTTGGATATGAACGGTAACGCCGCCGGAGCGGTCGCGGTTAAGAAGTCGGCCGCCGGGCTCTCCTTCCGCTTCCCGGATTCGGCGATGTACGTCGTGCTTCAGTAAGGTAGTGCCGCCTTCCAGGCGGCATCTGCTCTTGTAACCCCGGCATCCTGCCGGGAAAGCCTGCCGCCTGGAAGGCGGCGCTACAATCGGTACCCTTAAGAAGCGATGCATCGGCTGGAACTTCTGCTTGGCCTGCTCACCGCCATCGCCTTTTTGGCGGCGGTAGGCCGACGCCTGAAGATCGCCGACCCCATCGCCTTCGCCCTTGGCGGATTGGTGATGGCGGTGATCCCGCAGATTCCGGACGTCATTTTGGCGCCGGATCTCGTCCTGCTCCTCTTCCTTCCGCCGCTCATCTACGCGGCCTCGAGGAACACGTCCTGGACGGAGGTTCGCCACGGCATCCGCCCCATTCTTTTCCTGGCCGTTGGACTCGTTCTTGCCACCATGGGGGCGGTCGCGGTGGTGACGAAGCTAGTGCTGCCGGAGATTCCTTGGGGCGTGGCGTTCGTCCTCGGCGCCATTGTCGGCCCGCCGGATGCGGTCGCCGCCACCTCCATCGCGGGTGCCCTTCGCCTGCCCCGACCGATCGTCGAGGTGCTCGAGGGCGAAGGCCTCTTCAACGACGTTACCGCGCTGGTCGCTTTCCAGATCGCCAGCGGGATGGTCCTCTTAGGCACCCGTTTCCACCTCACGGAGGCGACAGGCAAATTCCTCTATTCCGGGGTCGTCGCCGTCGCCGCCGGGCTACTCATCGGCTGGGTGGGCCACCGGGTGCTCTTCCGCCTTCATAACGCAACCTCCGAGGTGACCCTGACTCTGCTCGAGCCCTTCGCCGCTTATCTGGTGGCGGAGCGGTTTCACGCCTCCGGCGTCATGGCGGTGCTCGCACTGGCGCTGTACCAAAGCAACCTTAAGAGCCAATCCATCTCCTCCTCCGCCCGCCTTCTCAGCGGCGCAGTATGGGAGATGATCGACTTCCTCCTGACCGGATTCGCCTTCATCTTGATGGGCATGCAGCTGCCCCGTGCCGTCGAGGGGTTGGCGGGCGAGGACCAGTCGCGAGTGGCTGTTCTGGCGGTCTTGGTTTGCCTTGTGGTCATCCTTGTGCGCCCGATTTGGATCTTTGGCGTCGGTTGGCTGACCAAGCCGCTTCGCCCAAAGAAGCCCGACGGCACCCCTGCAGATGGCCTTCGAAAGGCGGGCCTCATCGTGGTTAGCTGGGCCGGCATGCGCGGCGTCATCTCCTTGGCCCTCGCGCTCTCTCTCCCCGTCTCCCTGGAGGACGGCTCGCCCTTCCCGGGCCGTGGCATGGTCATCGTGGTCACCTTCGTCACGATCTTCGTGACCCTCGTTGGGCAAGGCCTCACCCTCCCGCTCCTGATCCCTCGTCTCGGGGTTCAGTCCACCGGCCGGACCGCCGCGATGGCCGAACTGCGGGCGAATATCCGCCTCGCAGATGCTGCCCTTTACCGCCTCGACGAGATCGCCGAATCCGAAGCCGCTGATCCGGAAGCGATTCAGCGAGTGCGCAAAGTCTTCGTCGACCGAATCGACGCCGTCGAACGCCGCTTCCACCTCGGCCACGAAGCCGCGCCCGACGTGGAAGCCGAAGTCATCCGCCTGATGCGAGAGATGGTCGATCTCCAACACCAAGAGCTCCAAGCTATGCGCCGCCTCGGAGACATCGACACCCCCACCGCCACTCGCCTCCAGCGCCGGCTGGACGCCACCGAGCGGCTACGGCTAGGCGGTTAGGGCTCGATAATCTCGGCATTTATTCCTCAATGAGGCATAATAAGCATGTGCCGACGCGCCTCTTCACGGCTCCTGATTTCGCGAAGTTTGCGAAGAAGGAAAAGATTGGGGACGCCGCACTAGTGGACACGATCGAGAGAATAGAGCGTGGGTTGGTAGACGTCGACCTCGGCGGCGGACTCCTCAAACTGCGCGTCGCCCGCTCAGGGCAGGGGCGATCGGGCGGCTACCGTACCATCGTCGCCTGCAAAGTGGGGGAGCGGGCGTTCTTCCTCCTGGGTTATGGGAAGAACGATCTAGACAACATCGGAGATGCGACCCTTGCGCGGCTTCGACGACTCGCAAGCGGACTTCAAGGACTTACAGAAGATGAGATCGACGCTTTAAAGGCGTCCGGAGCGATCAGAGAGATCGAACGATGAAATCTATACGGAAGAGAAATATGGATGCCGGTACGGGCAATACGTCTGCCGACCGCTACGCCCTTGACAACACACGAGAGACGGAAGAGATGCTGGCCCGCCTGGGCAAATTCACAACGGAAGAGATTGTGGAATCCCAGGTTCTGCGCGCCAGCGTCGGGGCAAAACCCTTAGGCCTAAACGACGCCCGCGTGTTCGATGCATCCACTCTGACCGCTCCCTTGGCGTTCGCCGCGGAGGACGTAAAGGAATTGCGGGAACGCGAAGGAGCCAGCCAGGCCGTGATGGCCGCCTACCTGGGGGTGGCCACGAAGACCTTAGGTCAGTGGGAGCGCGGCGAACGAAAGCCCGAGGGCCCCGCCGCGAAGCTCCTATCTCTCGTGAAGGCGCACGGCCTCTCCTACATCAAAGGTTAGTGCTCGCCAAACTGCGGGGAGGCCGGTAACCTCTCGCCGTGAACAAGGTCGAGCGGCTCACGGCGGAGATTCTGCTTTTGCAGGAGCGGAAACGGACTTCCGACGAGTTGGCCGGTCTGATGGAGGTTTCGCGCCGAACCGTGATTCGCGACATCCGCGCCCTCTGCGAAATTGGCGTCCCGGTCATCGCGCTCGATGGGCAGGGTGGCGGTTACTCGCTTCCGGCCGACTATTCGATCTCGCCCCTTGCTCTCACCTGGAAGGAGGCGGCGCTCTTGGCGCTCGCCCTCGATGGTCTGGCCCGCTTGGCCGACACACCCTATTCCGCCGAGCGAGCGTCGCTCATGGCGAAGCTCGACGCCATCCTGCCCGAACGTCATCGCGAGCGCCTGAATGGCCTCGCCAATCACCTCACCATTGAAGTTCCGGATCGTCCGCAGCGAGCCGACGGTCTGGAAACCTTGATCGAGGCGGCCCGCGATGGTCTGGCGGCGGAGTTTCGATATCGCTCTTCGAACGGCGAGATCAACGTCCGGACCGTGCCGGAACGGGTCTATTCGGCGCGCGGCTTCTGGTACGTCCTCGCCAGTTTCCAGGGGCAGACTCGGACTTTCCGCGCCGACCGCATCGAAGACCTCAAGACCGGACCGGCCGAGCCTGGGGATGTCTCACCAAAGGCCGTTCCGTACGACCATCCGTCCCATCCACTCCTCCGCATCCGTCTCTCCGCACGAGGTGCCGCTCGCACGGAAGCCGAGGAGCACTTAGGCAAGCTCATTCAAACTCGGGGTCCTCAGGAGATCGCGTTCCGATGTCCGCCGAGCGAACTCGACTGGTTTTGCCGGTACTTCGGCAGCATGGGGCCGGACGCGGTGGTGCTCGAACCGCCTGAGCTGATCGACCGGATCCGCGCCCACGCCGCCACGATTTTCGAAATTTACGGACCTTCTTCGGAACGGTGACATCCCGGTGTCACTCTTGACGGCGCACCATACATTCGAAATGGCTTTTCTAGGGCTTCGCACCCTCATCGTCCCCATCGCTCCCGCCCATCTTCAGGAGGCTAAAGCCTGGTACTCCAAGGCCCTTGGCTTTGGCCCCTACTTTGATGAGCCTTTCTACGTGGGCTTCGAGGTCGGCGGCTATGAACTGGGCCTTCACCCGACCGAAGGCGATCTCACGCCCGGGGTCGGAACTCGTACTTACTGGGGCGTCGAGGACATCCACGCGGTCTTCGCCCAACTTCTCGAACTGGGCGCTACTTCGCATGAGGAGATCAGCGACGTCGGTGATGGGATCCTCGTCGGCAGTCTGCTCGACCTGTGGGGCAACGTCTTCGGCATCATCTATAACCCTCATTTCAAGCTCCCGTAGCCCGAAGTAGCGGCGACGCCCTCGTCGCCGTTCAGAGACCGGCTCAGCTTAGGTCGTCGCCCCGATTCGGAGTCCGACGGGGAGAAGGGTGCCCTTCTCGAACGGTACTCCTTCGATTGCCTGGACGAGTTTGGCCACGCCTGCCCGGGCCAGTTCGCCGAGTGGGGTGGCGACGCTCGTTGCCGTCGGCGTCGGCCCAAGGGTCGGAAGGCAGTCGAAGCCGGTGATCGCCAGTGCTCCCGGAACCGGAATGCCTCTACTGGCGGCCGCTGCCAATAGGCCGTACGCATGCTCATCCGAAACGCAGACGGCGCAATCGGGAACCGGATCGAGGGCCAACACCGCGTCGAGGGCCAACTCGCCCACGAAGGCATCGACGATGGCCCCAACATGGCCGAAGAGGCGGGCCGATTCGCGCTGAAAGGCGGAACGCCGCTGATCGACGCTGACCACATAGGGGGAAGGGAGGTTAACGAAGCACGGCCGCCGGTAGCCGCGGACGGCTAGGTGCTCGAGCGCCTGCCGCACGCCATCCGCCGCATCGACCGCGACGTAGGGAAGATGGCCCGACGCGTCGCCGATCTCGACCGCCCGCATCTCCGTCTCCAGCAGTCGCTGCGCGATCGGGTCTTCCGCCGAGTTCAGAATCAACACCCCGTCAACGGCTCCGCCCGCCTGCCGGGCGAATGCTTCTTCGGTGGGGCAGTCTTCTCGTGCGCAGTGGACCAGCAGTTGGAGGTCGGCTTCCGAGACCGCTCGGTCGAGTGCTCCGCGCATGGCCGCCCAATATCCGTCCGCGGTGCCCCACTGGTCGTGCCGCAAATAGAGCCCGATCGTCCCGGTCTTGCCGCTGCGGATCGCCCGGATGTGGCGGTTTGGATAGTAGCCGAGGGCTTTCGCCGCGTCTTCGACCCGCAGTCGCGTGGCCTCCGCGATGCCGAGATCCGCTCCGCGATCGTTGAGGATCAGGCTCACGGTGGAAGGCGCCACTCCGGCCTTTTCGGCCACGTCGCGGCGGGTGGGTCTGGACATCGCACCTATAGGATACGCCGCTGCATCAAAATTCGCCAAACATCGTGTTAGAAATCACTAACATCGTGTTAGAATGCTTTTGCGAACGGATTCCGGCCCCAAAGCAGAGGTCAACATCCCATGAAAAAGGCATTTACTCTTATCGAGCTTCTCGTCGTGATCGCCATCATCGCGATCCTGGCCGCAATTCTCTTCCCCGTCTTTGCCCAAGCCAAGGCTGCCGCCAAGAAGACGAGCGACCTCTCCAACCTCAAGCAGATCGGCCTCGGCGCGATGATGTACATGGGCGACGCGGACGATATGTTTCCGCGGGGCGGCAATCACAGCGGGGCCAACTGGTTCACCTGGCGCGAGGCCGTTTCGCCCTACATCAAGAATGGGCAGCAGAAATATAACAACGGCGATCCCGTCATGAACGGCGGCTTGTGGACGAGCCCGAGTCAACCGCAGACCGGCCTCTATGGCTACGGCGCTCACGACGGACTTTTCCCCGCCGACTACCATTGGTATGCACCGAGCGCTTTCAACGCCTCCCACAGTGGAACCTCACTGGACAAGTCGGCCCAGACCCTCATGCTTTCAACCGTCGGCATCAATCCGAGTTGGAATTCCGGCTCCTCGATCGGAATCGAAACCCTCCTCTGGACCTACTGCGACTGGTCCTGGCCGGTCAAATGGCTCCCCGACGGTGCCGCCCGCTATGAAGGCGACAACAGCGACGCCCAAGGCAAGATCGGCTGGAAGCTGGTCCGCTACCGCTACACTGAAGCCGCCAACGTAGCGTGGGCGGACGGCCACGCGAAGGCGGTGAAGAAGGGAGCCCTCGACTGGTGCAAGAACCTCTACACCAACGGGTTTAGCTCGGTTGGAGGCCAGAGCAACGACTGGCTGTGGGACAGCGGGAATGCGTGCTATGGCAAGTAGGTCAAAGGTGGCGATGGTCTCCAGACCATCGTTTAGTTCCGACCACGCCAATGAAACCAGCAGGAGGGCGTTGCGCTCGATGGTCTGGAGACCATCGCCACTTTGGGCTCTCCTTCTCGTCGGCTGCGCCTCCTCCAACGAAAACTCCCCCACCATGGGGGAGGTTCCGCCGAAGCCGAATCCCAACATGAACGCCCAACTGCCGGCGTCCGTCCGGCAGCAACTTGCCAACGCCAAACCGGGTTCGGATGCGGCGGCGATGAGGCCCAACAAGGGGCCATGAAGAGGAGATGCTCGCGTTGTTAGCCCTACTCCGAGAGCCCCTTGTCCCGGTCGTCTCCGCTCCCTTTCCATCGCGGCCCTCCACTTTTCAGGTGGTGGAGTTAGACGTGGATCCGCGGACCACTTTTCGCAACCCCTTTGACCCTACGGAGGTTGCCGTAGAAGGCATCTTCATGCACGCCGATGGCACCCGCCTCATCATCCCCGGATTCTGGGCGGGGAAGGGATTCAAGCTCCGATTCTCCCCTCCAAAGGCGGGCTCTTGGCGGCTTACTACTTCCGTGGTGACCGCCGAGGGTCGAGGCTCCGTCGTAACTACCTTCACCGTCAAGCGCTCCAACCATCCCGGCTTCGTGCGTTCGAAGGGAAGGTATTTGTGTTCGGATAACGGCAAGACGTTCTTTCCGATCGGCCTCAATCTCTGTTGGCCGGACGAGCGTGGTCTCGCCTCCTACGATGCCCGCTTCGCGAAACTGGCGAGCGTCGGTGGAAACTTCGCTCGCATCTGGACCACCCAAGAGCGGCGCATCGAAACCGAGAAAGCCGGGATCGGCCGCTACGACCTCGCCGCCGCCGACTTCTACGACGGCATCTTCCAACTCGCGGAGAAGCACGGCATACGCCTGATGTACACCTTCGACGACTACCGCGTGCTCGCAAAGACCGATTTCTTCAACGCCCACTGGGATAAGTCGCCTTACAACTCCGCCAACCACGGGCCGCTCAAAGAACCCGCGCAATTCTTTTCCGATCCAGACTGCCGCCGCCTCTACAAGCAAAAGCTCCGCTACCTCGTCGCCCGCTATGGCGCCTACCCTTCGATCGCCCTCTGGGAGATTTGGAACGAGCAGGACAACATCCCCGAACCCGGAGTGCCCACCGAATGGTTCCGAGAGATGACCGCTTATCTTCAAGGGATCGACCCCTACAAGCACCTCATTACCACCTCCTATTCCTGGAGAGATAAAGCCGAAATCTGGGAGAGCCCCGCTCTGGGCCTCACCCAGCGCCACTTTTACGGCCAAGGCGACACGGTCGATTTCGTCGGGGATATCGCTCGCAACGCGCCGAAGATGGCGGCGTTCGCTAAGCCAACCCTGTTAGGCGAGTTTGGCATCACCTGGAAAGAGTCCGACATCGCCCTTGACAAAGCGCGTTTGGGTACGCCGTTGCACGACGCCCTTTGGGCGACTACGATGGTCGGCAACGCCGGGGCCGCCATGACTTGGTGGTGGGACAACTACCTCGAACCCCTCGATCTCTGGCCGGTTTATGTCGGGATCTCTAAGTTCGTGGCCGGTATCGACTTCGCCCATCGCGACTTCCGGCCCTTCACTATTCCTACCCCGGGCCTAACGGTCCTCGGCCTAAAAGATAAAGTAACCGGAGAGACGCTCCTCTGGATTCACGATCCCGATTCGAACTGGAAGGCGGATGCGGAAGGGAAGGAGCCCAAGGTTTGGGCTAGCGTCTCGATCCCGATGCGGGGGAAGTGGGAAGTGGAGGTTTGGGATACGCGGACGGGGATGGTGATTCAGAAGGGAAGAGCCAAGGATCACGTGGTGCTTCCCGACTTTCGGCGAGATGTCGCGCTGAAGCTAAAGCCTGTTTAGTTGGTCTTCTTGGTGTCGATGCCCTGGGGGCCGCGTAGTCGAAAGATATTGGTCGTCGGCAAATCTAGCCCCCGGGGCTCTCCCAGGCGTAACATCCACGGAGAGCCCCAGGGGCTAGAGATGAAGAAACGGTAAGAAAGACCACTTTGGCCTCTGCGGCCAAGAAACGGGGAAGGACTCAGTGGCCCTTCACAAACTCAACGATCGCCGCCGCCACCTCATCTCCCGGCTGCGACAACCCCGCCACGACCCCATCGTGGCTCTTCTTCTCCGGTCGAAGCGTCTTCACCGAGACGCCCGCCTTCTCCAGATGCGCGGCGAAATCGTCCATCTGCCCCATATCCACCAACTCGTCCCCTTTGGAATGAACCAGCAGCCAAGGCGCCTTCCCAACCACGTTCAACCGCGTTGGCGAAGCCGCCGCCCACTTGGTCTGATCTGTCCCGAAGGCTCGATTGAGGAACCAATTGGGGTAAGTCGGCCACCGCTTCGCCAGGTTAGGAATGTCGTAAATGCCTTCCAACCCTACGAATCCCACGACGTGGGATTTGGCAAACAACTTGGAATCGGTCGCAATCGTCCCTGCGATGTGGCCTCCCGCCGAATGGCCGACCACAAAGATCTTCGCCGCGTTGAAATGGAACTTGCCAGCGTGCCCATGAAGCCAGTCCAAAGCCGCCGCCGCATCCTCCGCATGGGCCGGGTGAGTCACCGCGGGTGAAAGCCGGTAGTCGATCGTCGCTGCCGCGATCCCGGACTCCTGGAGTTGAAAGCACATCTTTTCGTACTCACCTCGGCTCCCTCCCTGCCACGCCCCGCCGTGAACGAACACGACTAAAGGCTCGGCTTTTGCCGCCATCGGCGAGAAGAAGTCGAGCGTCCGAAAGTTGCCCTCCCCATAAGCCAGGTTCCGGAAAACCCCGGGTTCGTTCACTACAGGTTCGTTCATTGCGGCGGGGGCCGTATCCTGCGGCTCGCTTGAGGCGGCGCAACCTGCCAACAACAAAACGGCGGGCAGCCACTTCACGGAGATCATAACCAATTGAACGAGTTCCCTTTTGGCTCGTTTCATGAAGAATCGTTCAGAGTGGTTGCGCCACCACCAACCGTACGTCCCGCATCGCAAACTCCTCCTCGAAAGAAGCCTCCGGCCTGCGGTCCGTGATCACCACGTCCACCTCGTCCGTCGCCGCAATCCGTGCCAAGGCGGGGCGGCCGAACTTCGATGCGTCCAACAGCGCGATCACCGTTCCGCTTCCCCGGATCAGGGCCGCCTTCACCTCAACCTCCGGTAGGTGCGGGTCGGCAAACCCCGTTCCGGGGGTGTAGCCCTTGGCGGAGAAGAATGCCTTATCGGGGTTCAACCGCTCCAAGGTCCGCGCTACCAAATTCCCCACAAACGAACGCGCCGGCGGATGGAACTCGCCTCCCGCCAAGACAAACGGAACACCTGCCGCAGCCAAAATCTCCGCCGCATCCAACCCGGTCACGATCGCCTGCACCTTCCGGCTGCCCAGAATCCGGGCCAACGCCAAGCTTGTAGTGCTCGCATCGAGCGCGATGGTGTCCCCGTCCTCGATCAGTTTCAACGCCCCCCGTGCGATCGCCGCCTTTGCCTCCAGGTTCTGCCCGGAGCGCAAGCTGTGGGCCAACTCCTCGCTCGTTCGCTCCCCCAGCCGCGCTCCGCCGTGAATCCGCTGCACCCGACCGCTCTCCGCCAGAGCGTCCAAGTCTCGGCGAATCGTCATCTCGTGGACCCCGTACTCGGCGGCCATCTCCTTGACCTTCACCACGCGGTGGCCGAGGATGCGCGTTAAGATTTCCTGCTGGCGCTCCTCGTTGGTCATATACGAACATTGTACGCACAAATTCGTGTGCGAATCGTGTTAGAATGAGACGGCGAGGCCACTGTTGACCCACGAATCGATTCTCGAAGCTCTCCGAACCCAACATATCGAGACCCCCAGCTGGGGCTACGGCGATAGCGGCACCCGTTTTAAAACCTTTGGCTGGCCCGGCGCCGCCCGCAACGTGCGGGAAAAGCTAGACGATGCCGCCGAAGTCCACCGCCTCACTGGCATCGCCCCCTCCGTCGCCCTCCATATCCCGTGGGACAAAACCGACGACTGGGCCGCCCTAGGCGAATACGCCAAATCGAAGGGCGTGGCCATCGGCGCGATCAACCCCAACGTTTTCCAAGACGAGCAGTACCGCCTTGGCTCGATCGCCAATCCGGACGCCGACGTTCGCGACAAGGCCATCGCCCATCTCCTCGAGTGCGTCGAGATCCTGAAGATCACCGGCTCTAAAGAGCTCAGCCTCTGGTTCGCCGACGGTACGAACTACGCCGGCCAGGACGACCTCCGCGAGCGCAAGCACCGGACCCGAGAAGCCCTCCAAATCGTGCACGACGCCATGCCCGTCGGCACACGGATGCTCGTCGAATACAAGTTCTTCGAGCCGGCCTTCTACTCCACCGACCTGTTCGACTGGGGCGCCGCCTATGCCCACTGCCTCGCCATCGGCTCCCGGGCCCAGGTCCTCGTCGACCTTGGCCACCACGCGCAGGGAACGAACATCGAAGCCATCGTCGCGTTCCTTCTGGACGAAGGCCGGCTCGGCGGTTTCCATTTCAACGCCCGCCGCTACGCCGACGACGACTTGATCGTCGGGACCACGAACCCGTTCGAGCTGTTCTGCATCTACAACGAGATCGTGGGCGCCCCGCCCGCGGATATCGCCTTCATGATCGACCAGAGCCACAACATCGAGCCGAAGGTCGAGGCGATGCTGCAGAGCGTGCTCAACTGCCAGGAGGCCTTCGCTAAGGCGCTTCTGGTGGATCGCGAGAAGCTCGCCGCCGCCCAGCGCGCCGGCGACGTCCTCGAAGCTCACCGAACCCTGACGGATGCCTTCCGAACCGACGTCCGCCCGCTCCTCGAAGAGTTCCGAAAGGCCAATGGCCTCCCGTTTGACCCGATCAAAGAGCACCGCGCCAGCGGCTACGCCGCCAAGGTTGCCTCCGAGCGAGGCACCGCCATGGGTGGCGGCGGCTACCCCACGTAGACCTAGCCGAACGCCCTAAAGACCCGACGACCCTAAGACCCCATGCCCATTAAGAACCTCTGGAACGACGCCGAAGCCCCCTCGACCGACGGGCTTGCCTCCCTCACCTACCGCTCCCGCCTCCTCGGCGCCGACCGCACCCTTGTCAACATCTACGGCGGCAACACCAGCGTCAAGGAGATCGAGAAGGATCACCTCGGCCGAGACGTTCCGGTTCTTTGGGTCAAGGGTTCGGGTTCGGACATCGCCGACATCACGGAGCGCGGATTCGCCGGCCTCAAGCTGGATGAGGTTCTCCCGCTGTTCGATCGCCCCTCGATGAGCGACGAAGAGATGATCGCGTATCTGGACCGCACGGCGTTCGAAACGGGCCGTCCGCGCCAGAGCATCGAGACGCTGCTCCACGCGTTCGTTCCCGCGAAGCACGTCGATCACACTCACCCCGACGCCATCATCGCCATCGCCTGTTCGCCCAACGGCCAGGACGTGATGCGGGAGATCTGGGGCGACCGGGCCGCTTGGGTCGACTACATCCGCCCCGGCTTCACTCTCAGCCAGCAGATCGGCGCAGCGGTTCGGAATAACCCCGGCATCGAGTGCGTGGTGATGGGCAAGCACGGCCTCGTGACGTGGGGGCCGGATTCGAAGACTTCGTACGAGACCACTTTGCGAATCATCGGGGAGGCCCAGGCCTACCTCGACGCCCGGGCTCAGGCCGAACCCTATGGCGGTCTTGCCGTCTCGCCGGTAAGCGACGAAGATCGAAAGACTCTCCTCCTCGCCCTTCTCCCCATTCTTCGGGGTGCGATGGCGGGCGACCGAAAGGCGATCCTGAGCGTCGACTCCTCCCCCGACGTCCTCCAGTTCGTCTGCTCAAAGGACGCCAAGGAACTCTCCCAAGTCGGCGCGGCCTGCCCCGACCACCTCGTCCACACCAAACGGGTCCCTCTCTTCATCGACTGGAATCCGAGCGAAGGCGTCGAAGTGCTGGTCGCCAAGGCGAAGGAAGGCGTGACCAAGTTCAAGGAAGAGTACAAGGCCTACTTCGACGCCAACAAGGCCGAGGGCGACAAGATGTTCTCCCCCGCCCCCCGCGTCGTCCTCGTCCCCGGCATCGGCATGATCAACAGCGGCGCCGACGCGATGGGCGCGGAAGTCTCCCGCCAGCTCTACAACCGCGCGATCGTCGTCATCAAGGGTTCGACCTCCCTCGGCGGCTTCGTCTCCCTCTCCGCCCCGGAGTCGTTCGCCATCGAGTACTGGCCCCTCGAACTCTATAAGCTCAGCCTGAAGCCCGCGCCGAAGGCCCTAGAAGGTCAGGTCGCGTTGGTCACCGGCGCGGCCAGCGGCATCGGACGCGCCATCGCCCGCCGCCTCGCCGCCGACGGCGCCCACATCGTGGTCGCCGACCTGAACGCGGACGGCGGAGAAACCGTCGCCAAATCCCTCCCGGGCTACCGACGCGGCATCTCCGTGGGCATGAACGTCACCTCGGAAGACGCGGTGATGGAGGCCTTCCAAGCCGCCATCCTCGCTTACGGCGGCGTGGACATCGCGGTGAACAACGCGGGCATCGCCAGTAGCGCCCCGATCGAAGAGACCACCCTCGCCGATTGGAACCGCAATCACAGCATCCTCGGCACCGGCTACTTCCTCGTGGCCCGCGAAGCCTTCAAGTTGATGCGAGCCCAGGCCACGGGTGGCAATCTGGTCTTCATCTGCTCGAAGAACAGCGTCGCGGCCGGAAAGAACGCGGCGGCGTATAGCTCGGCCAAAGCCGCCGAACTCCACCTCGCCCGCTGCCTCGCCGAAGAAGGCGGCGACGCCGGCATCCGCGTCAACAGCGTCCTCCCGGACGGCGTCCTCGCCGATTCGGGCATCTGGGACGGCAAGTGGCGCACCGAACGGGCTGCCACCTACGGCCTCCAGCCGGATCAGCTTGAGGAGCACTACCGAAAGCGCACCACTCTCAAGGTCAACGTCGTCCCCGAAGATATCGCCGAAGCCACCTACTTCTTCGTCAGCCCCAGCGCCGCCAAAACCACCGGCGGAGTTCTGACCGTCGACGGAGGCGTGCCGATTGCGTATGTTCGGTAAGGGTCATTGGGTCTTCGGGTCATTAGGGGAATGCCCGTGAACCGCCACCTCGCCGTCGATCTCGGCGCTTCCGGCGGTCGCGTCGCCCTCGGCACCATCGTCGATGGCCACCTGGAAGTCGAAATCCTCCACCGCTGGCCCCACGCCGGCGTCTCCGTACGCGGACGACTCTACTGGGACATCCTCGGCATCTGGCGAGAAATCCTGATCGGCCTCAGCCGGGCGGGCGGCGACGTCACCAGCGTCGGCGTCAACTCGTGGGGCGTCGATTACGGCCTCGTCGATGAAAAAGGTCTCCTGCTCGATGGCGTCAACCACTACCGAAGCGGTCGCACCGATGGCGTGATGGATGAAGTCCAGGTGCGCGTCGGCGCGGCAAAGATCTACGAGGCAACGGGCATCCAGTTCATGTCCATCAACACCGCCTACCAGGTTCAGGAGCATGTCTCGAACGCGCCCCAATTGGTGGAAGCCGCCGAGGCGCTGCTGATGGTTCCCGACCTGATTCACTTCTGGCTTTCCGGACGTCGAAGTAACGAACGGACGATCGCCAGCACCAGTCAGCTTTACGACCCGAACGCGGGCACCTGGTCGGCAACGATGCTTGAAGCAGTCGGCGCTCCCGCCAGCCTCTTCGGCAAAATCTCCGACCCAGGTACCGTCCTCGGCGAACTGACCGCCGAAGTCGTCGCCGAAACCGGCCTGACGAACACCAAAGTCGTCCTCCCCGGCTCCCACGACACCGCCTCCGCCGTTGCCGCAGTCCCCGCGGAAGGCGAAGATTGGGCCTACGTCTCCAGCGGAACCTGGAGCCTCGTCGGCATCGAAACCCCCAACCCGGTCGTCACGGAGGAGGCTCGTCAGGAGAACCTCACCAACGAAGCCGGGATCAAGGGCACGACGAGGCTACTCAAGAACGTCATGGGCCTCTGGATTCTCCAGGAGTGCCGCCGAGCTTGGGACAACGTTCCGTTCGACACCCTCTACGCCGAGGCCGAAGCCATCCCCGCCGGACCGACTTTCGACCCCGACGACCCTCGTTTCCTCCACCCCGGACTCGACATGCCCGACCGTGTAAAAGCCGTCTGCGCCGTCGAAACCCGCGGCGAGATCGTCCGCGCCATCTTCGATAGCCTCGCCGAGAAGACCGCTTCGATCCTGGATGCCTTAGAGCGCGTTTCAGGGAGAACCATCAAAACCGTCCACATCGTGGGTGGCGGCTCGAATATCGAACTCCTGAACCGGCTGATCGCCGAGAAATCAGGCCGACCGGTCGTCGCCGGACCCGTCGAGGCGACCCTCATCGGTAATCTGCTCGTGCAGGCCGAGGCGTGCGGCAGCATCGCCCCGGGCAGCATCCGCAGCGTGGTCCGCGCTGGCACCACGCTCAAGACCTATCCATGACGGTCGATCTCTTCGTCACGTGCCTGAACGACGCGCTCTTCCCGGAAACGGGAATGGCGACCGTTCGGCTGCTCGAAAGACTCGGCCACACGGTGAAGTTCGACGAGCGCCAGACCTGCTGTGGCCAGATGCACCTGAACTCCGGCTACTCGAAAGAGGCGCTCGGTCTGGTGCGAAGGTTCGTCGATATCTTCGAAAACTCTGAAGCCATCGTCGCCCCCAGCGGCTCCTGCGTAGCGATGGTCCGCGAACTCTACCCCCGTGCCGCCGAATGGGCGGGCGACGAGAAGCTGGCCGAACGGGCCCGCGGCCTTAAAATTTACGAACTCAGCGAATTCCTGGTCAACGTCCTGGGTGTCGAAGACGTCGGTGCCTACTACCCCCACCACGTCACCTACCACCCCACCTGTCACGCCATGCGCCTCCTAAAAGTCGGGGATGCGCCGTTGCGTCTCCTCCGGAACGTCAAAGGCATGACCCTCATCGAACTCCCCGAAGCCGATCAATGCTGCGGCTTCGGCGGCACCTTCAGCATCAAGAACCCAGAGACCAGTACGGCCATGCTGGCAGATAAGGTGCGGGCGGTGATGGACACCCGCGCCGAGAGCTGCACGGCGGGCGACAACAGCTGCCTCATGCACATCGGCGGCGGCCTTTCGCGGCTGAAGAGCGGAGCAAAGACGATTCATCTGGCGGAGATCCTCGCCAGCACGGAGGCCAAATGAATCTCAGACAAGCCATGTGGAGTGCGCAAATTTATTTGCGCTGTGGTCAGCCAATTTATTGGCGTGATTGCTACTCAGGTGCCAGCTACGGAGATAAATCTCCTGACAAGAGCGCAAATAAATTTGCGCACTCCACATACGGAGCCCCGAATTGAGCGGCGGCGGCATCAAACCGGCAAAGCCGTTCCGCGAGGCCGCCAAGGCGACCCTCGCCGACGCCCAAATGCGTCGGAACCTCCGCCACGCCACCACAACCATCCGTGAAAAACGGAAACGAGCCGTCGCCGAACTCCCCAACTGGGAGGCCCTCCGCCTTCAGGGCGCGGCGATCAAGGACGAGGCCCTGTCCAACCTCGCCACCCTCCTCCCCCAACTCGAGGCCGCCGTCCAGAAGGCGGGCGGCACCGTGCATTGGGCAAGAGATGCCGCCGAAGCATGCGAGATCGTGGCGAACATCGCCAAGAGCCATGGGGTCAGCGAAGTCGTCAAGGTCAAGAGCATTGCAACGGACGAGATCGATCTCAACGATGCCCTCGAAGCCCAAGGCATCCACGCCATCGAGACCGACCTCGCCGAACTGATCTGCCAACTCGGCGAAGACCGCCCCAGCCACATCCTCGTCCCCGCCATCCATCGCAACCGGGCGGAAGTCCGAGACCTCTTCCGACGGAAGCTCGGCGCGGATCTCCCAACCACCGAACCCGCCGCCCTCGCCGGCGCGGCCAGAACCTACCTGAGGGAGAAATTCCTCACCGCCAAGGTCGCGGTGAGCGGCGCGAACTTCGCCGTGGCCGAAACCGGCACCGTCTGCGTGGTGGAGAGCGAAGGCAACGGCCGCATGTGCGTCACCCTGCCCGAGGTGCTCGTCACCGTCATGGGCATCGAGAAACTGCTCCCGAAATGGGAAGACGTCGCCGTGTTCCTCCAACTCCTCCCGCGCAGCAGCACCGCCGAGCGGATGAACCCCTACACCAGCTTCTGGACCGGCGTCTCCGAAGGTGACGGGCCCAAGGAGTTCCATCTTGTCCTCCTCGACGCGGGCCGCACCGAGGTTCTCAAAGACAACGTCGGTCGCCAAACCTTGAGGTGCATCCGCTGCAGCGCCTGCCTCAACGTCTGCCCCGTATACGAACGCGCCGGCGGCCACGCCTACGGCAGCGTCTACCCCGGGCCCATCGGCGCGATTCTAACGCCCCAACTTCTGGGGATGCACGATAAGAACGCAAACACCCTCCCCTACGCCAGCAGCCTCTGCGGCGCCTGCTTCGACGTCTGTCCGGTCCGCATCGACATCCCCGAAGTCCTCATCTACCTCCGGGGCAAGACCGAACACCCCGTCGTCGAATCCACTGCCCTCAAAGCCGTCGCCTGGGCCATGGGCGACGAAAAGCGGTTCGGCCTCGCCATCCGTCTGGCCCGCCTCGGGCAAGGGCCTTTGGTGCACGACGGGAAGATCACCTGGCTTCCCGGCATGCTCGGCGGTTGGACCTCGGCGAGGAACGCGCCGACTTTGGCGAAGCGGTCGTTCCGGGAGCAATGGAGGGACCGAAAATGATCAACCGCGAAATAAATCGCCCTAAGGCGATTTGTAGGCGCAACCTCCGTGGTTGCGGGCAGCTCTTCAATTTCACCGACGGTTTCGGCCTGGAGGAAGGTCTATGACCGCCCGCGAATCCATCCTCGCTAAGATCGCCGCGGCGAAAGTCACCCCGCTAACCTACGCCCGCCCTATCGTTACTCCGTCTCAACGCCCTCGCGCCGACATCGTCCACCAATTCGCCGAATACGTCGCCGAATACAAAGCCGACGTCATCCAAGTCCCCCCGGAAGCCGTCCCCCAAACCATAGCGAACCTCCTAAAGGACGAAACCGCCCTCATCCCTGCCGACCTCCCTGCCGATTGGATCCCGGCTAAACCCGTCATCGACGAAGCTCTCTCAATAAGAGATCTCGACAAACCCGAAGCCGTCATCACCCTCTGCGCCGTCGGCATCGCCGAAACCGGCACCATCGTCCTCGACGCCGGGGTCGGGCAGGGTCGCCGCGCCATCACCCTCGTCCCCGATCACCACATCCTCATCGTCCCCGAAGACCGAATCGTCGACTCCGTCCCCGAAGCCGTCGCCGCATTAGCCGAAGCCATTCGGTCAGGCCGCCCGCTAACCTGGATCTCGGGTCCGAGCGCGACAAGCGACATCGAGCTATCGCGAGTAGAGGGCGTTCACGGCCCGCGGAGGCTGGATGTGATCATCGTCAAAGCAGGTTAAACCCATGTGGAGTGCGCAAATTTATTTGCGCTCTTGCCAGGAGATTTATCTCCGTAGTTGCTACCTCAGTAGCGATCAAGCCAATAGACGTCACGCTCCCAGAAGCTGCCGCCGCCCCACCGCACCCCCGCTTCGGCGCCCCCCAAACGTCCGCGAATACTCCCGGCTGAACCCGGAAACGGTCAGCGCATCGAAGTCTCGGGCCGCACGGTGATCTAAATTCCTTCTCCTTCGCTCCGCCGAGAGAAGTCCGGAGCGTCTCTAACGACAAAGGAGAATGCGAAATCATACGCTTTGTTTGTGATAAGGCATGGTTAAGGGATTAGTCTCGAAATTCACGGGCATACGCACGACCTCAGTGAGGCGCAAAAGCCCTGATGGACGAAATTTAACACTCTTCGTCCTGAGAATTGGCAAACATTGCGTATGCTATAGCCATGGAGCGCAAAGCCGCGCGCATTGTACGGAACGGGTATCGCGAGATCGTCTCGACCCTTCAGAACCGGATCGCCGGCTCTCAGGTCGAGGCGGGCGCGTTCCTGCCGACCGAGCGCGAACTTCAAAAGGAGTTCGGCGCCGGCCGCTCCACCATCCGCAAAGCCCTTGCCGAACTCATCGAGCTCGGCTGGGCGCAGAGCATTCCGAATAGAGGTGTGGTCGCGGGCCGAGGACTACGCCCGGTAGCCAACGGCCGTATCGCCTTGGTCGAGAATGGCACGTTCGTTCAGCAGGCCCTCGGGTCTCGGTTCGAGAGCATGCTGCAGGGCGAGGGGCGGCAACTTGTAACCGTCGGCGGCGTCCGAGAATATCCCCTCGACTACGCCCTCCAACGGGTGCTCGACGAGGAATATGCCGGAGCCATCGTTTGGGCCTTCGGCGGCTTCCCGGATCTGGATCTCATCGCCCGCCTATCCCGGCAAATCCCCATCGTCGCGCTGGACCACCGCCTCGGCTCGGCCGAAACCGACCTCGTGACGTTCGACCACGAAGGCGCGGCCTACGCCGCCACCGAAGCGCTCATCCGCCAAGGCGCGAAACGGATCGGAGTGACCGGCATGCTCGACATGCTGGAAATCACCCATGCCCGCTTCCGCGGCTACATGCACGCGATGTTCGCGAACGGACTCCAGCCTCACCCCAACGACTTTGTTTTCTGCGCCACCAGCGGCTCCGAGCGAACCGATCTGCTCGAAACCCGCCTCCGGGGCGGTGACCGCCCCGATGCGTTCCTCGTCCTCCAAGACTGCACAATGCCCGACGTTGTCGAATGCGCCCTCCGCTCCGGACTTTCGATTCCTCACGACCTTCGCCTCGCCACTCTTGGCGACGAAGTCGACGTCACCGTCGATGGCGTGGGTATGACCGCCATCGCCTTCGATTGGGAAGCTTTGGCCACCGAGGCCTACAACCTGCTCGAAGAGCGGTTGGCCGACCTCCATCGTTCTCCTCAGGTCCGGCTGGTGCCGTACCGCCTCGTCACCCGAGGCCTCTGCGGTGCGCCTTCGTCCGAGTGGACCCCCGAACCTCAATCGGTGACGGGATTCCGTGGCGACTTGCCGTTCCCCAGAGCCTCCTTCCATTACACGTCCGGCTGGCAGTGCCGGCGACGACCATGACCATTAGCCATGAAGGCTAATCGCCCCCTTTGGTGTTTCGATGAAGAAAGCATTTACTCTGATTGAGCTCCTCGTCGTGATCGCGATCATCGCGATCCTCGCGGCCATCCTGTTCCCGGTCTTTGCCCAAGCAAAGGCCGCGGCGAAGAAGTCCGCCTCCCTATCCAACGTCAAACAACTTGGCCTCGCCGTGATGATGTATTCGGGCGATGCCGACGACAACTTTGTTGCCGAGGGTGAGCCTGCGGCTCCGGATTGGGGATGGCAGAAGACGTGGCAGATGCACACCTACCCGTACATGAAGAACTACGGCATTCTGAAGGATCCGTCGGACTCGCACAAGGCATCGGCGAACTTTGATACCGGCCCTCTCTTCAGCTATCCCGGCAACGGCATCTTCGCCGGCCGCTGCTCGCCGTCATGGGGCGGTTGGGACATGATTGGCGTCATCCAGTCGAACCGCAACTGGACGAACAACTACAACGCGCCCCGAAGCGCAACCGCAGTCGGCCTCCCGGCGGAGACCATCGTAATGGCCACCCGCTTCAAAATGTCCCCCGACTCTTGGATGAAGGGCGGTATCGACGGTATCTACAGCCCTTGGGCTTCCACCCTCCTGAACTCGGACGGCATCGATGCGGGCAACTCGCTTCCGGGCCAGAAGAATGGCATCTGGGCTCCGCCCGTCGGCGACTACAACGGTGTGATCGACGCCAGCAACGCAGGCTCTTCGCCCATCTGCTTCGCGGACGGCCATGCCAAGTCCATGAAGCCAATCCAGACGGTCGACGTTCAGAAAGGCATCAACTACGGCAACGCGGGCTGCCAGGAATCCGGCTTCTACAAGATGTGGGACGCCACGAGGACTCAGTGAACCGGCCGTCCTTCCTCCTCATCGTTCTGGCCGCGGGGGCGCTCGCCCTCGCGGGTTGCGGCTCGGATAAGGGTTCGGATCCGGTACCGACCAAGGACGACTTCGCCAAGAAGCCGAAACCGGAAGGCTACCGAGGTCCCGGCGAACCCGGCGGTCCACCCTCCGGCGCTCCCGCCCCGCCTCCCGCGACAGCCGGAAACTAGATTCGTCTCAGTCGCTGAGGCGTCAGAAGTTTCGCTGAGAACGGCTCTCAGCGAAACTCATACTCCGTGTTCTCTGCGGTTTAGGGATCGACTTCCCACGGGATTCTTTCCACCTTCTTCTTGGTGGCAATGCCCTGGGCCGAAGAGGTCGTTCCTGCGTTCTTTGGAGCCTTGCCCCCGGGGCTCCCTTAGGCCCCATCATGAAGGGGATCTTTCCCCTACGGGATCCGATCGTACGGCGAATACCCGCCGTTTTTCTCCGTCACCGGAGAGTAGATCGCGATCCCGTAAGGCGGCAACTCGACCTTCATCAAGCCATTAACCGACTTGACCCGCTGAAGCGACAGCCCGTCCTCCAATTCCCCCCAACTCATGAGCCGCCCGACCCGGGTAGGGAAGGTCTCCTTGACCGTCTCGCTTGTGGGGTTCATCACCACCAGCGTTGCCTCACGCACTTTGTCCGTCGTTCGGGCAAACGCAAGGAGCCGGTTCGTTTCCAACGCCGAAAAATCCCCCACCCGCAACGCCGGATGGCTCTTGCGTAGAACGAGCAGCCGCCGAACCCAATCGTAGTCCGGATTCTCTGAATTCACCAGATCCCACCGCATCGGCGCCCGGTTCTCCGGATCGCCCGTCCCTTCCATCCCAACCTCTTCGCCGTAGTAGAGGCAGGGAGAGCCGGGCAGCGTGAGCTGAAGCGCGGTGACGAGACGCCGCTTGATCGGATCTTTAACCAGAGTCGCCAACCGAGGCGTATCGTGATTCTCCGCCACGAGCCAAGACTTTAGAAGCGGCTCGATTCCCGCGTCTTGGACCAAATGCTCCAGCGCCCGCCCCGCTTGTCCGCCGGTCATCGAACCGTCGAGCAACGAACGGCCCATCGCGATGGGGAAACCGTTGAACACTCCATCGACCGCGCCCGGCCAACCGGCCGGATAGCCCAAGATCTCCCCCACGACGGCACTTCCCGGCTTAGCCTTGTGCGCCGCTTTGGTAAGGTTTTCCAGAAGCGACGGGCCAATCTCAAACGCCACGTCCAGTCGCCAACCATCAATTCCCATGCGAAGGTATCGCGAAACGATCGAGTCTCTCCCTTCCCACAGATATGACTGAACGGCGGGGTTCTCCAGATGAAACGCCGGCAGGGAAGCCACTCCCGCCCAACCGCGGTAGCCCAGCGGATACTCCTTGCCGAAGAAAAACCAGTCCTTCTTGTTCGGATCCTTGAACAGCGCCGAGGTCGCGCCGACATGGTTGAACACCCCGTCCAACATCAACCGCATCCCCCGTCCATGCAAGTCGCCGATCAACCCCTTGAGATCACTCATCGACCCCAACTGCGGATCGACCGCCAGATAATCCTCCGTGTCGTACTTGTGATTGGTGGGCGACTTAAAGATCGGCAGAAGGTAGACCACGTCCGCGCCCAACTTTTGCACGTAGTCCAACTTCGACCGAACCCCGCCAAGGTCGCCGCCCCAGAACTGGATGACATGGGGATAGGTCTGAATCTCCGGATCGAACGCGGTGGCCTTCGGCGTTTCGGACCAGGGCCTTAGAGGAGTGGGATAAAGGCTCTGCTTGTCGCCCTTTGGCGGCACGAACCGGTCGACAAAGACCTGATACACGACCGCCCCGCTCCGCCAATCCTGGGCGCGAAGGTCGAAACGGGAAGGAGAAAGCATGGCGGCGACGATGCCGGTAAGCACGGCTGAAGTATACGGCGCGCTAGCCGCGGCCTCGCGGGTAGTCACCGGGCTGCGCGGCCGGGCCTTGTCCGGGCCATACGGTCTGCCAATTCTGGCCGGCTTCGGATGCCAGAAACGGCTTCGGTGACCAGGACGGGCCCATGTAGGTCCGCCAGGCGGTGAAGTAGTTCGTAAACCGGATCAAAAGCGAGATCACCATCACAAGGAAAAAGCACGGGATAACTACGGAAAAGAGGCAGCCCAAGATGATGCCGACCAGCGGCAGCCTCAGAGCATTTCGGGCGCGGATGGCTCCAGTCGCCAGGATGAGCGTGCTGAAGCCGCTCAGGCCGAACGTAAGAAGCTGAATCATGCTGGGAGTCAGGCTCTTCGCGACCTCGGAAACACTGGCGGCGGCGATCATCCCCGTATAGAGCAGAATGAAGATCCCGGCTCCGACTAGAAAGATCGTCCTTCCTGCGATCGCGTCGGCCAACTCCTTCGCGTCGAGTCGAATTTCCTTGTTTGCCATTCTTTAATCATAGCGGAAAACCGCCTTAAAGTGTGGAAATTTGTCTACGTTATTTCTTGGTGTATCTTGCGATAGTCCGATCGGCCCATTCCGCATCCGTCGTCCGCCGGACTTGAAGTTTGGCGTCGTACGCCTTCAACCCATCCCACGTATAAACGATCCGCATCTTCCCATCCTTCCGGGTCAGCGTCATCCCCGCCTCTTCCACCGTCCCGTCAAAGGCCATCGGCTCCGCCAACGCCGGGACGTACCACCAGGCCGCGATCTTCCCACCGTCGAGCGCCCGAAGGAGAATATGGTTCTCCCCTTTCTCGGGATCGCCATCCACGGTGTACTCCTCATGAATCTCCAAAAGCTTCCCCTTGAAGACCCATCGATTCTTACCCTTCAGCCGCAACGTCTTCTTGCCCGCCGGCGTTTCGACCGACTCCAAAGAGGTCCAGTTACCCTCCAACCGAGTCAACGGATCGGGTTGTTGGAGCAAGACGGCGGCAAGTAGGGGAGACATGGAAACACCCTACCCGCCCCGCGTAGCGGCGACGCCCCCGTCGCCGTTCCGGACATCGGCGACGAGGGCGTCGCCGCTACTCTTCGTTACTTATATCCCGGCAGGAACTCGGCTTCGGCTTCGAACAGCTTGTCCACCATCGCATGAATCTCCTTCGGAGAACAAACCGCCGAGGTTAATGGATCCAAGCTGAGCGCGTACTTCGCCAATTCCTTCGACTTCTGAATCGCTGCATCCGTCGCGATGTCGAACATCCGGACGTTCGTTTCGCAGATCGCCGCCATCTGCTTCGGCAGCTTCCCAAAGTACGTCGGCTGAATCCCGTTCCGGTCGATCAAACAAGCCACCTCCACGCAGGCGTCCTCCGGCAGGTTATCGATCAGCCGCCCCGTGTTCGGCACATTGCCATGAATCACCACCGGCTGGTCCTTCTCGATCGCTTCTACGATCCAAGCGCCGTATTCGTACGACCGCTCGAGCTTGATCGGGTCCTCGCCCGAGATCTGGCGGGCGCGGCTCTCGTCCTGGTTCTTGCGCCAGGTGGGCCAGTTGTCGGCGTAGAAGCTCTCCTGACCCCGGTAGCCCGTGTCCGTGTAGGTGTCGAGGAGGTCCTTTCGCTTCCGGTAGTAGGGGAGGTACTCGCTGAGGTGGCCGCTGGATTCCGTGATGAACGCCCCGAAGTGGAGCATCATGTCCGACCGCACCGGCTCGTCCGTGGCGAACTTGCTCTCGCGGTCGGCGCCCTGCGCCATCAGATTCGGATAGAGCGATTCGCCGTCCGGCCCGTTGAACTCCGTGAACCAAGCCAGGTGGTTGATGCCCGCGCACTTCCAGCGCACCTTCTCGTACGGCACATCCGCAAACTTCGCCAGCATCCGCGAGGTCCCTTGAACCGAGTGGCAAAGCCCGACCACCGCAACCTCCGGCACTTCGCGCGCGGCGGCCAAACACATCATGTTCATCGGATTCGTGTAGTTCAGCACCACCGCCTTCGGGCAGAGGTCGCGCACGTCTTTTAGAATCTCGATCCAGACCGGCAGCGTCCGGAGCGCCTTCATCAACCCGCCCGGTCCGATGGTGTCGCCGATGTTCTGGCTCACCCCGAACTCCAGCGGAATGTCGTTGTCGAACCGCACGCAGGCCACGCCCGAGACCTCGATGGCGTTGACCACATAATCCGTCCCCGGCAGAAGCGTCTTCCGGTCGGTGCTGGACTTCACCGTCCACTTGTCCCCCTCTCCCGCCTCGTTGACGACCTTCTTCATCAACGTCTCGGTGAGCGCTAACCGCTCCGCATCAATGTCAACCAGCCGCAACTCACCGCCCAGCGACCCGGGAATGAGGATGACGTCCTTCAAGATCGAAGTCGTAAAAAACGACCCCGCCCCCATCATCGTCACATTAAGCTTCCGAGGCATCCCCCCGGGCAACCCCGGTCGGCTATCCGCCTGCGTATGGGCGGCATGACCCTCTTCCTTAACTTCAGGGACGGCTTCGTCGAGCGGGGCTTCAGTGGCGGACATACCCGCGTATTTTACGCCTATTCCGTCCCCGCTTTCGAGGGAGAACAAACCATGTGGAGTGCGCAAATTTATTTGCGCTCTTGTCAGGAGATTTATCTCCGCAGTTGCTACCTAGGTAGAAGCTACGCCAATAAATTGGCTGACCAGAGCACTAACAAGTTAGCGCACTCCACATGAAAAATTCAGCCCCGAACGACCAGCGTCTTAATCTCAAACGGCCGGAAATACAGATCCACCCCGCCATCCGAAACTGGAACCGAAACCCCGCCTTCCTCCAACAGATCCGTCTCCAAAACCTCGGAAACTGGAACCCCAAACGAAACCCGCGCGTGAACCCCCGTCCGCCCAGCCTCGTAAAGCCGAACCACAAACGCCTCCGAATCCTCCGCCCACTTCACCGACTCGACGATCACGTTCGGCGCATCCACCGTCAACAACGAAGCCGTCACCGGTCGAACTCCCTCCAACCGCAACGGCGCGACATTGAACTCATAAGCCGGCCGCACCACGGTTTCCACCGAGAACCCTCCCGGGTGGGGCAGAATCGCGTAGCGGAACGAATGGAAACCCTCATCGCCACGCGGGTCCGGATGCCGGCCGCTCTTGATGAGGCTCAATCGGTACGTCCCTTCCTTCACCGTGCAGGCGTACTTCGAGTCGTTCAGGAACGCCACCCCGTAGCCTTCCTCGCTGATGTCCGTCCACTTATGGGCGCAGACGTCGAACTGGGCCCGATCCCACGTCGTGTTGTCGTGAGTCCCTCGCGTGACGTGACCGAACTGAATCTCGTGCCGCGCGGTATCGGCCAGCACGTCCAGATCGAACCGGGTCTTCAAGAACTGATACTTCTCGTGCCAATCAACCGTCGTCTCGAAATCCACACGCGCCGTGGTCGAATGGAAAACCACGTGCTGCTTCAACGTGGAGCCCATGCCGAAGGCGTACTCCAACTCCACCCGAAGCTGAAGCGGACCATCCGCCACCACCTCGCGGCGGAGCGGCTTGCCCAGCGGAGCCAGCTTATGCCGCTGGTCGCGGTCGATATCCCAGTTATCCCAAACCGCCGGCACGTCCTCCCCAACTTCAAGAAGATTAAAGGCGCCTTTAGAAATCTCTCGGCGAGCAGCCTTATCGAAGAAGGAAACAATCTGCCCGAACTCACCAAATCGAATGGTCGCAAAAGGCGTTTCGATGACATCGCCGTCCACCATAAAGGCCGAAGGCGCCTCCGGAGCCCGTTCCACGCCTTCCACGGGCGTCACGCTCAGCGGGGGCAGAACCAGCCCCGCCACCACCGCCATGTCCACGCCCTGAACGTCCCGCACGACCTGAACCCGGTCCACCAAGGGAAGAAGGTCGATATGGTCGAAGTAGCGGAACGTCATCTCCCCCCGCCGCTCCCAACTCAACGTGTTCGCGATCGAGACCAAGTCGCCCACCGACCCGGCTAACTCGCGGGCCGCCGAATCCTGCAAAGCCACCGCCTCCAACTCGCAAGTGCTCAGCTCCAACTTCGCCTGATCGTTCACCGCCGCAATCGAAGACCCCGGCAAAATGTCGTGGAACTGGTTGACCAACAGCACCTTCCACTGCGCCAACATCTCCTCCCGAGGATACTTTTTGCCCTTCAGCGCCGCCAAAGTCCAAAGAAATTCCGCATCCCGCATTGCGAATTCGCAAGACCGGTTTAATTTCTTGATCTCCGCGATCGAGGTCAGCGTCCCCCGGTGAAGCTCCAGATACAACTCCCCAACCCACGTCGGAAGCGAGTCCAACTCCGCCTCCATCGTATTCATGAACTCCGTCACCGTCGTGTACGGCGCGCGAGGACAGCCCTCCAGATCTTCGCAAAGCCGAGCCAGCTGGATCATCTCCGCCGTAGGACCACCGCCGCCGTCACCGTAACCAAAGCCCACGAGCCGCCGATCCTGAACGTCCTTGTGCTGCACGTCCTTCCAAAGCTTGGTGAGGCGGGCCGGGTTGATCTCGTTCTGCATCTCGTTAAAGTGCGCAAGCACTTTGCTCCCGTCGATGCCCTGCCAATAGAACGTGTCGTAAGGGAAATGGTTGGTGTCGTTCCAACTCAACTTGGTAGTGAGGAAGTACTTCACCCCCGACTTCCGGAGGATCTGCGGGAGCGCCGCCGAGTAGCCGAACACGTCCGGCTGCCAAAGCGCGTCGGTGATCTTCCCAAACATCTCCCGATAAGAACGCTGCCCTACGAGGCACTGGCGGACGAACGCCTCGCCGCTCGGGATGTTGCAGTCCGGCTCGATATACATCGCCCCGTTAACCTCCCAGCGCCCTTCCTTCACCCGCTCCTGAACCCGGGCGAACACCTCCGGATAAAGCTCCCGAGCCTTCTCATAGTGATAAGCCGCGCTCTGCGTGAACTTGAATTCCGGGAACTGGTCCATCAGCGCCAGCACCGAGGAATAGGTGCGGCCAAGCTTCCGCCAAGTCTCGGCGATCGTCCAAAGCCAAGCCGTATCGATGTGCGAGTGGCCGATCACGCCCATGTTAGGCATCGTCGGTCCGTTCTTCTGGGCCAGAAGCGGCTCCATAACCTTCCAAGCCTCCGCAAGGCCAGCCTGCCAACGCTCTTCCGTCGTCTCTTCCGGCCGAGCCCAAACCGCCCGAAAGATCGCGTCGTAGGCGTGCTGAATCTGCCCGCGCCGAAGGCTGTGGGAATCGAGCGAGTCGGCCAACTGCCGAAGCGACTGCAGCCCAAGCACAAAACGCGTGACCTCCGGGCGCTCAACCACCAAGTCGACCGCCCCAAATTTACGATCCTCCGGTCGCACATAAACCACCCCGTCCGCCGACCCCTCGGTATGCGCCGGATGGACCCCCGGGAAGTTGTGCCCGGCATAAGCCTCCAAAGCAATCGCGTACGTCCTTCCACCCGTCGCCGAAAGATCCAGAACTCGCGCCGGATGGTTCGGGTCGAACGAGCCCCGAATGACCCCGTCCACGAACAGCATCGCCTCCGGCCCGCCGGTGACCGCGCGAAGGTAAACCGTCTCCCTATCCAACTCCGCCGGGACGGTGACGGAACCCCGGAACCATGCCGTCGTCCACTCCTCCCCCCAAAGCTCCCCGGCCTGCACCGGCCGCCAGTTCAAACGCTCGGGCACGGCACGGAAATGCTCCCGCGTCTCCCCAATCTCCATGGCAACGGGCCCAATCGGCCGATAACGAAGCGCGTCGTAGGTCGTCTCAAGCTGCGCAATCTTGGCCGGAATCTTCGGATCAAGGATCATGAGGGGCACCCAAAGTAAACCTAAATCCGGCGATCACAAACGGTCGTCTCCCCGCAACTCGCCCAGGTCACCCCTCGCCTTTTTGCGAAACCGCCAAGCGTAATCCTGCGGAATCCCTAAGACCCGGTAAAAAGCGAGGCTTTCTGGCACGGAGAGATGGAACCCCCCATTTCACAACCGAGCTACCCATGCAAGTTCTTTCGCCTCGTCTCGCCTGCCTCGCTCTTCCGCTTCTCCTCGCCGGTGCCGCCAAAGCCCAAACCGGCTTGGCCAACATGCCCATCGCCGATATCCTCAAACATCGCGAATGCCTCTTCGAATCGTCCGTCGCTGGCGCCGAGCACGCAAGGCAATATGGGTATTGCAGTTCACTTTCGATGGGCCTCTTCGATCGGATCGAGTTTGGTGGCGAAGCGAACTACATGGGAACCTACCTGGGCAAAGCAAAGCTCCAGCTTTTCGAGAACAAGAACTCCGCCTTCAGCGTGGGTTTCAAGGGTCTGCGCGGCAAAGAGGTCGATCCGTACGTCGTCGGTCGGCTTGACGGCAAGGGTTATCGCCTCCACGGCGGCCTCTGGCGAACCGGCGGCTGCGTTCGCCCCATGGTCGGCCTCGACTACTCCGTAGCGCCCGGTTGGGTCGGTTCCACGGAGTATCTCGGCGGCCCTGAAGGCCAGTCCTGGACCTCGTTCAGCTACTCCCCGTCCGCCCTCCCCGGCTTCTGCGTCACCTTCGCCGCCGGTCTTGGCCACGGCCCTCTTGGACGATCGGTCGGCATCATGAACTTCGTGAACCTGGCCTACGGCTTCAAGATCTAGAAGCCCAAGAAAGCAATAGGAAAGGGGAGAGGGAGGAATCCCTTTCCCCTTTTTCTATTTCCCCTGCTCGGCTCGGAGAGCGGTGGTTCAACAGGGGTAAAAAGGGAGCGCGAGCCCGTGGCCGCTCCTAAAACGCCATGCCTCTCCTCCCCTTCCTTCTCATGGCCCTCGCTCCCCGCCCCATCCTCGACCTCTGGCCCGCCGGTCCCCCCGATGGCTGGCACCGTACCGACCAAGAGACCGTCGAGCGGGACGAAAAGGCGGGCTTCTCCCTCGTAAAGAACGTCTCCCATCCCACCCTAGAGATCTTCCTCGCCGCCCACCCGAAGCCTCACGCCCCCACCGTGATGGTCTGCCCCGGCGGCGGCTACTACGTCGAAGCCTTCGAGCACGAAGGCGCCGAGGTTGCGGAAAGGCTGAACACCGCTGGCTTCAATGCCGCCGTCCTGAAATACCGCCTCCCCAACCGCGACGCCGACAAGCCGCTCCACAAGGCCCCCCTCCAAGACGCCCAACGCGCCCTCCGTCTCCTCCGCCGCGACGCCGTCAAGTACGGATTGGATGCGGACAAGATCGGCATCATGGGCTTCTCCGCCGGCGGCCACCTCGCCGCCGCTACCTCGAACGCGCCGGTCGCCACCTACGCATCCATCGACGCCGCCGACAAAGAGCCTTGCCGCCCCGCCTTCACCATCCTCGTCTACCCGGCGTACCTGGACATCGCCGGCAAACCCGAGATGCCCGCCGACATCGTCGTCTCCCCCGGCGCTCCCCCCGCCTTCGTCACCCAGACGATGGACGACCAACCCTACGTCGTAAGCTCCTTCTCCTACGCCCTCGCCTGCCGAAAAGCTAACGTCCCCGTCGAACTCCACCTCTGGCCCAAAGGCGGCCACGGCTTCGGCCTCCGGTCAAAGGAGCCCGGAGTATCCAGTTGGGGCGATCTCCTGGTGAGCTGGTTGGGAAGACAATAACCCCTCCCCCGGACCGCCGCTCGCCAGAGCGGCCCACCTCCCAATCACAGTCGCCCATATATCGCCCAGAAGAACCAAAGAGAGAGATCGCGCCCCGGCCTCCATGCCCTCTCCGCCTCGGTGGTAAAGATCGTCTTACACCATGCACGCCCGATACCAATTGCAGAATTGCCTGCTGAATCCCTGTAGGCAGCCAGATAAGTCGAAACAAAATCAGCCCTGAAAGGGCGACCCCTTGATAGCGAAGGGCGCAGCCCTGGTGCGGCGGTGTGGGTTCGGCCCGAGGCCTGAAAGGCCGATATACCCCGACCCTGTGCCCTGCCTCCAAACTCTTCGAGACCTCTGGCTTCGACCCTTTTAGAAAAAGGCGAAACTCAAGCCCGAATTAGCCGTACCACCTCCTCCACCGACCCAACCGCACCCCCGCCTTCACAAAAACCTCCAGGTGCCCCATCAGCTGCTTCTCAAACCCCGGAGCCGCCATCACCGCGTTCTTCGCATAGACGCAGGACGAGCCGCTCCGGAAAAGCATGCCGATGCCACCAACTGAACGGGTACTAGTCCAAACCCCTCCCCAGGCCCAAACAGCCCGGCCAACTGAACGGGTACTAGTCCAAACCTCTCCCCAGGCCCAAACAGTCCGGCCAACTGAACGGGTACTAGTCCAAACCTCTCCCCAGGCCCAAACAGCCCAGGCCAACTACGGGTACTAGTCCAAACCTCTCCCCAGGCCCAAAGGGCCGAAATACCACAGCCCAGGCCAACGGCCTGGGAAAAACGACGAAAAACCCAAAGCCCCAACGGGGCGTAATATTCGGGTGTGCCGCAATCCCTCGCCAACGTCGTATTGCACCTTGTGTTCAGCACCAAACACCGTCAACCGGTTCTGAACGACGCGATTTGCCGAGAGCTGCATCCCTACCTCGCCGGAACCCTGACTAACATGCGATGCCCGCCCATCCAAGTTGGAGGCGTCGAGGATCATGTCCACCTACTGTTTCGACTATCTCGGACAAACAGCATCGCCGAGGTTGTTGAGAATGTAAAGACGGGCTCATCGAAATGGCTAAAGACGAAAGGAATCCCTGACTTCGCCTGGCAAGGCGGATACGGTGTCTTTTCGGTGGGATGTACCGACCTTGATGACGCGGTGGCCTACGTTCGCAATCAAAGGAGCCATCACGCGAAGATCTCGTTTCAGGATGAGTTCCGCGCGCTCATGCAAGAGGCAGGATTGGAGATCGATGAACGGTACGTGTGGGATTGAAGATTCCGCCCCTTTGGGGCTTGGATTCCTTCCTCCGCTTCTCCCCAGGCCGTTGGCCTGGGCTGTGTTATTTCGACCCTTCGGGCCGGGGGAGGCTCGACCAATACACTCTCGAACAAGCGCTCCCACCGCCACCAAGGCCTCCGACCAAGCCGGGCATTGGGATCGTCTCAAGATGTCCCATGCCACGGCTTAACTAAACGGTGCTAGGCTGCGGTACACACTAGCCCGCCGCGTTTTTCAAACGGACATAGTCGTGATCAGGCACCGAATGTTCAAGTTGCCAAACCAGCCGGATTGGCTTCTCCCCTTCACTGGAAATGGGGTGACCAAATCCAAGGCAAAGAAAAGGGGCTGTGCGACCGTTGACGTCACGGTCTTCGCGCACGAAAAAGAGATGTCTACCCTGGCCGTGAATAAGCCGTTGACCGGTCGGAGAAGCGGCCGTCGTTACGGACTGACTCTCCCAATGAAGTTTGTTCGGTGCCGTGAAATAGTCTTGGTAACGGGTGGTCGGTGAGAACTCACGCTCTGATTTTCGCAGCGTCATGAGGTGCAAATCGAGACCGAATTCCGCTGCGTAAAAAGTTCCTTGCCACATTGATCCCGGGTTGTCTCGGAAGGGACCTACGATTTCGTCCCGTGAATAGTGAGCATGCAGGGAAAAGGGCAAATCGTCTGCCAAAGACGGGCGGTGGGAGGCGGTGAGTTCCAAAACGTGCAACAACTCCAGAAACTCTCCCCGAAGGATGGGATCAGTATCCGCGAGGGTGATAGCCCGAGTGAGCGTGAACGCCATCATCCTCGCAAAATGCGGATTTCCAGATTCGCCAATTAACGCCCGGCGATATTCGTCAATCCGCCGACGATCATCGAGGTGAATCATGGATCCTGCGCGGGACACCTCTAAGGCAGGATCTGATGAAAGCCCTGCGGCGTGCTTAAGACAAGCGAGGCTTCGGTTGCGATACAGATCCGATAGCTCTAGCCCTGTTTCACGAAGGAAACTCCCGACCGTAATCGGCGTGCCCGCCGCGTCCATCCGGCGAAGCTCCTGAACCAACTCCTTCGTGTAGGAAGGAATGGCTGTGCGAAGGTTTGTCAACACCCTTTCCTGGGTCGTACGGTCAAGGCGGATATGGCACCCGGGAGGGAGTTTAGGGAATTCGGTCTTAACCGCCTTCTCCAGATCCAAACGCGTAAGGCCTGTCAGGGCACGGAACCGCAAGTCCATGCGGAACTTCCTGTTCTGTTGACCAACGAAATCAAGAACGGTAAGGGCGCCCTTATGCGGGTGGTTACGAAGGCCACGGCCCAACTGCTGAATGAAAACGGTCGCGCTTTCCGTAGGGCGGAGAAAAAGAACCGTGTTGATTTCCGGCACGTCAATTCCCTCGTTTAGGAGATCGACGGTGCAAAGGATAGGAAGATCCCCTTCCCGAAACCGACCTAAATAGGCATCACGATCTTCGTTGGACAGCTTGGAATGGAGGGCTTGCGCTTCAAGTCCGTGACGGACGAAGAATTCAGCCATGAATTCGGCGTGTGCGATCGTCGCACAAAACGCCACCACCCGCATCCGCTCCGTGTCCTCAACCTTTTCCAGCAGCTCGCGAAGAATGAGCCGCGCCCGGTTCTCTCCTTGCTCGACAAATTTCTTGTCGAGATGGGCATTCGAGTACTTCCCAGCGTTCCAACCCACCTGAGTAAGATCCGTCCGGTCGTCGATCCCGAAGTAATGAAAAGGGCAAAGGAGCTGCCGCTCCAGTGCATGCCAAAGTCGCAGTTCATAGGTGGGCGCCCCGAATCGCTCGATGACATTCTTACCGTCTGCGCGTTCAGGCGTGGCGGTGAGAGCGATAAGTTCTTTCGGGCGGAAGTGGTTCAGAAGCTTCAGATAAGTGGGTGCCTCCGCGTGATGAAACTCATCGATGACGATCACGTCGAAATGAGTCCGCGAAATCTCGGAGAGACTTCGATCATGGAGCGATTGAATCGAAGCGAAAACGTGTCGCCAGGCTTGCGCCTTATGGACTCCCACATTCAGCTCTCCGAAGTTTGAATCCCGAAGAACCGCCTGGAAGGCACCGCAAGACTGTTCTAAGATCTCGCCCCGATGGGCAACGAAGAGCAAACTGGGCCGGCCACCAACTTGTCCGCAAAGGCTCTGATAATCGAATGCCGCCAGAAGGGTTTTGCCCGTTCCCGTCGCCGCCACGATAAGGTTCTCATGCTTGCCCTCAAGCCGGGCGTAAGACAGTTCATCCAACGCCTCCTGCTGGTGAGGAAAGGGTCGAACATCGACAAAGAAGGGCGTCGCCGTCCCCTCCGACCGCTGTGATCGAAGCGCCCGGCGAAGCTTCTCACTATCCCGCGCGGCGTCATAGACCTCATACCGGTCGTCTTGCCAAAGCCGATCGAACGTAACCTCCAGCTCCTCAAGGACCTGAGGGGCATCTTTAGAAGAGAGGCGGATATTCCACTCCAACCCATCCACGAGCGCCTGAGGAGAGAGATTCGATGAGCCGATTGTGGCCGTGGTAAAGCCGGAGTCGCGATGAAAGATCCAGGCCTTAGCATGCAGTCCGGTCTTTTGCTCTGCGCGCTCGTAAACGATCTTGACCTTCGCCCCCGTCGCCGCCAACCGTTCCAAGGCCCTCTGATTCGTCGCCCCAAGATAGGTCGTTGTGATAACCCGGAGCCGCTCCCCAAACGTTGCCAGCAGGTCCAAAATCAGGTTCAAACCTTGGTTTCCAATGAATGGACAAATGAAATCAATCCGATCCGCACTGACGATCTCCGACCGCAGGACGGAGTGATAATTAAGCCCTTGCTCGTTCGTCACAAGGGCACTCTGCGAAAGGGGGATCAGTGGTTGAACGACTTTTAGGACAACGGAATCGTGGACTGCCTGAAGGACCGCTCCCTCCGAAGGATCGCTGCCCCCGCTTCCCGCTAAAAGTCGATTTGCCTCCGCAAGCGTGAACTCAACGTCCTCCAGGCTCAAGGTCGTTCGAAGATGCTGGCGTGCACGCTCCGCAATCTTCCGCGCCAGGTACTCGATCGCCTCTGCCGGCGAAAGCGTCGCAACTTGAGCCTTCAGTTCCGAAGGCAATCCTTCGATTTCTTCCCGCAGGGCTGCCGTGATCAGTTCATCGTAAGCACCTTTCGGCAAGCGAGACATCTCGCCTAGATTACGAGATTCTATTCACTTTGGTCACCCCGCCCCTTCAGCCTCCCTAATCCCTAATCATCCTCAAACTCAAACAACGGCTCACTCTCAATCCCCGCCGCCTTCTCCAGCAACGCCGATAACCGGACCTGGTCATCCCAACTCAATCGATCCATATCTGGCTCCAAAACGATCGGAGGCCGCTCCACCGCAAGCTGTTTTGGTAACGCGTGCCTCGCCAGCACCCGCCAAACCCGGGTCACCTCCGCGATCGTCGGCTCCCGACGCCCCACCACTTCTCCGTCAGGCCCCAGCACCTCCTGCGTAAAGCTCCCGTCCATGATCGCCCGCATCAGCGCGGCCCCCTCCGCCACCGTCTCAAGGATCTCATCCCTCACCGCGTCTGGCTTCCGTCCCACGTTCACCGTATTCCCCGACTTCAACCATCCCCCGTTCCGTCCCGCACGCATCTGAACCGCTTTCTCTTCCACAGCAAGCATAGTATAACACAATTTAGCAAAATATTATGCTAAAATTATCAATATGATGATCGCCTTTCTCTTCTTGCTGGCAATGCCCTGGGGGCCGCTCAGTCCTCGCTTTCGGCCATCAACAAAACTTAGCCCCCGGGGCTTCCCCAACGTAACGCTTAGGATCCAAGGGTTCAAAGACTTGCCAAGGAGGCCCCCACGGCATTGCCCGCAAGATGGAATTCCGTGAGCGCCTGCGACGGTTCCTGCCTTTGTCCATCCATACAAATTATTGCCCTAAGTGCTGTCGAAAAGAAAAAAATACGAGAAATCCCCGTGAAATCCCGCACCCGCCCGCCCCCTGAAACCCCCAACCATCCCCTAAAGTAAGAGTAAAACCGGAACGCGTCAAATGATCAAATTCCTCTTTCTCGCTGGGACCATCACCCTCCACCAAGGAAATCCACCGCGGCCCAGACCGCAGCAGAATTTTTCTACTTTGGATCAAGCGATCCTGAAGTTGCCTTGGGATGCGAGCAAGCAGGGGCCGTTGGTGGCGGTTTGTGCTTTGCGGATCGCTCGCGGGGCGACGCTGGACGAATTGGAGCGGAAGACGATGACCGTGGGAGGGGTCACGGCGGTGGTGCCGAAGGAGATGGTGACGGTGAATTCGCGGTTCACTACGGCGCCGAACATGTATGAGGGGATGCCGCAGGAGGCGAAGGTGATGTATTTGATGCGGTCGCTCACTCCGTCGCAGTGGACGAAGGCGAACGCGGGGGGGCTTTCTTTGGGGGATTGTCAGGGGGAGCAGGCGGCGGTGATGGATTCGATTCTGCCGAAGCCGTTTCGGTATTCGATGGGGACGATCTCCGAGGGGGGTGGGGTTTCGAATCCGAGTGGGCCGAATGAGATGCTGACGCTGAGCGAGGCGGATCGGGCGAAGGTGAAGTTGCGGCTGATTCGGCACTTGGAGATTCAGATCGCGATTGAGAACGACGGCGGCTGGACGGCGACTTCGATCGACGACGACGTGAAGGACGGAATGAAGATGCCGTTATTGCCAATGAGCTCGGACGAGGAGTTTGGGCAGAAGATTTTGGTGCGGGGGCCGAACATGCCGAAGAAGTCTCAGCTCAACGGGACGGACACGCGGCTGGGGGCGGCGATTCCGTTGGTGGCGGGGGAGTCGGTGAAGCAGTTGTTTGAGCGGATCACCGCGACGACTCGGGTGAAGTTTGTGGCGGACCCGCACTTTGCGAACATGCGGATGGTCGAGAAGGGGACGACGGCGGCGGCGCGGGATCTGCTGGGGGCGGTCAGTCTGGGAGTGTTCGGCACGTACCGGCGGCTGGGCGATACGTACATCCTGACCAACGACTTGGAGGGGATGGGGGCGCATCAGGCGCGGCTTTCGGTCTGGGAGGACGCACTGAAGAAGGTCGTCGACGAGCGGACGAACCAGTGGCGGGCGGAGGTGGCCAAGAACGAAGGGTTCCGCCGGATCGGGTTCAAATCGCCGATGTACGACGGGCTGTCCCAGGCGGAGATGGCGAACCTGGAGAAGAACGACATTCCGCGCAACCAGCCTTCCTACATCCCGATCGGTCAGGCAAGCAAGCCGGTGGCGGACGCGGTGAAGAACTGGAAACTGGGCAACAAGATCGACAAAGAGAAGGTGGGCGTGGCGTCGTCCGTCCGGTACCAGATCGTGCTGCCGGATGGTCAGCGGGCCTGGTGGCAGGGGTGGCTGGGCAACGGGGACCAGTTTACGCGGAAGCCATACGCCTGGGCGCCGTCCAACCCCGCGCCGGTGAAGATGCCGTTCGACGGTGCGACGGGGATCGCGAGTCTGGTCCTGCACGCGGACACGCCCGCGGAGGCGCGGAAGATGGTGGGCCGAGTCGCGAAGGCCGGGGTGCCGGAGCTTTTGCTGGAGACCTCCAGCCCGAACGCTTTGGCGGCGGCGGTGGAGGAGGGCAAAGCGAAGAGCGTGAAGGTGGGTTTGGCGGTGCGCCCTTGGGATCTGAGCATGGGCGGCGAGTCTAGGAGTGCGGATCCGGACCGGACGGTGACGGGGGATCGCGGCCGGTCGCTGGACGCGCAGAAGGCGAATATCGCCCCTTGGCGTTGGTTCTGGCAGGATATCTCGGCCTTCGAGCCGCCGACGCGGGAGTCGATCGCGCCGCGCGACCCGGCGACGGCGCGTCACATTGCGGCGACGGTAGCGGTGGCGGCGACTCCGGGCGTCGGACGGGTCGTGTTGCTGGACCTGTACAGTCCGGGATATGGGAAGGAGGACAGCCGGATCAGCGGCTCTTACTTCTATTCCAGCCCGCTGGACGGGTTCTTGGCGCAGGGGTACACGGACACGTTGCGCTCGGCGTTTCTGGCTTCCGACCAGGCCGATCCGTTGGATCTGACCACGGACATGATGGACTTGCAGGTCCGCATAGATCCGGCCTGGTGCGATTCGGGAGGCGCCAGCGAAGGGTATGGGAAATGGCAGGCGGCAAAGGGTAAATGGAGCCTGGAGCGGGCGCAGCAGTTGGCTCGGGCTTTGCCGGGGCGGACGCTTTGGATGCCGGGAGCGCCGCCCCAGAACCATATGCCGCCCCTCGCGGCGGTGTCGTTGTATCGGTGGTCCGGCTCCGGGGAGTTGCCGGAGGCGCCGCAGGATTTCGGCGGCGGTCCGGTTCCGGAGGCGGCGGTGGCGCAGGTCTATACGATCGTGGATGAGACGGATCTAGGGCAGCGGAATCGGGTGGCGGATCGGTTGAGGAAGGCGATGGCGAAGGCGGCGAAGCCGATCGTGCTGGACTTCTCGTCGGTACCGGCGGCGCGGTTGGATGTGGTGTTGGGGAGGTGGGTGGCGGGGGGGTAGGAGGCCGTAGAGATCTTGTGGGCTGTCTTTTTCACCACAGAGGACACAGGGAGCACAGAGATCGGATAAGAGAGCAATTCGAGTACAGGAGAACCCCTCTATGCGGTCTCTGTGCCCCCTGTGTCCTCTGTGGTGAAAGGGGTTCGGAGGGACCAACCACCTCCTGTTCTATGTCGGTTTTGGGAGGGTTTCGCTTGGCGCACCATCACTAAGCGATACCCTTCTACTGTTTATCCGAGCTTAAGATGGTCGCTGCGGAGGCCACTCTGGCGAGTAGCGGTCCGGCTACGACCAATCCGGAGGTTCCTCCAGCCGGTAGAGCATCTCGCCCGCGTTCGGAACCACCAGAACCCCTTCATGCTCCCGCCCCAAATACGTCGAAACATCAATGCCCGAAGGGTCTCGATATCCAAGATTCACTCGGCGGCAAACCTCCTCCGGGATCCCGGTTGCCAGCGTTACCGTGATCCGCGGCCGCTCCACTCCGTCTTCAAACGTCCCAATCCCCCGCACATGAGTCGAGTGGGCGAGGATCCCCCAGGGTTCGTCTTTGAAGACGTCCCACTGCTTCAAGAAGTAGTCCCGCACGTGGTAGCCGATCCGCTCGATGGTCGCGCCGTGGACCAGCGACAGCTCTCGGATGTGCGGCGCATAAACGATCAGCTCGCCCCCGTCGGCCACCACCGGCTCCAGCTTATACATGCACTTCCCGCCGACCCACATCTCGTCGTACATGGCCGGCGCGCAGGAAAGCACGGTGTGAAACGGCCGCGGCTTCTTTACGATATGCACATCGGCACTGAGGTCCGCCGCTTGCGACCAGGCCTCGTTCGTGTGGCCGAAGAACACCCCTTCAAGCTCTTTGCCGCTCACCACCAGGCAGAATGCGTGGCAGGGTGTGGGAACCAGGGATGCCGCTCGGTTGACGACCCGCCGAACCGGCGTCCACTTGTGTCCGATGATCCGTGGGTTCGTAATCACCGCCCCGAGCCAGTGGAAGAAGTTCAGAACCTCCGGCCCGCTGATCCCCGGGAACAGATACTTCGACCCACCGGAGAACCCGACCACCTCGTGCGGAAAGACCGGGCCGATAATCAGCAACTGGTCGTAGTCGAAAACCCTCCGATTGATCGTCACCTCGACGTCGATCGCGAACAGCCCTTCCGAAAGCTCGTCGATCTCCTCGGCCGGAATCGTTCCAAGCTGGACCAACTCCGCCGGATCATCCCAAACATGGTTGAAGAAGCGAACCTTCCCGTAGCGCCCCAGCCGCTCCTCCTCGGAAATCTCAAGCCGGGCCCGGATCGCCTCCTCGCTCATCGCCGGATGCGTCCCGAGCGCGATCATCACGTCCAGCTCCGCCACCGAAGAGCCAATCGTCTCGTGGATCAACCGAAACATGAGCCCCACGGGGGCGCTCCGCGTACCGTCTGGGACGATGAGCAGCACCCGTCGGCCCCTCAGGCCAAGCGGACGAAGCCCTTCCTCGACGATTTCTCGAACTTCCGCCTCGATCAACTCGCCATCTCCAGACCGAGGTACCGGCGGGCGTTCCCAAAACAGACATCCTCCACCAACCCGCCGACCAGTTCCATATCGTCCGGCAACTCGCCCCGCTCCATTTCCGCTCCAAGGAGGTTGCAAAGCACCCGCCGGAAATACTCGTGCCGTGGGAAAGACATGAACGATCGCGAGTCCGTCAGCATTCCCACGAACCGCGAGAGCAGCCCGTTGTTCGAGAGCGCATCGAGCTGCCACTCGATCCCCTGCTTCGTATCCAGGAACCACCACCCCGACCCAAATTGAATCTTCCCCGGCGTCCCCGCCTCTTGAAAACAGCCGATCAGCGCGGCGAAGGCGTAGTTGTCCATCGGGTTGTTGTTATAGATGATCGTCTTCGGCAAAGAGCCGTCCCGCTCCAGCCGGTCGAGGTAGGCGGCCAGCGGGCGAATCTGGGAGAAATCGCCGATCGTGTCGAACCCGGTGTTCGCCCCAATCTCCCCCACCCGGCGGCGGTTCACGCTCCGAAGCGCGCCCAAATGAAGCTGCTTCGTCCAGCCTTTCTCCGCGTCTAGCTTTCCGAAGAAGAGCATCATATGTGCGGCAAACTGGGCCATCGCCTCTGGCTTCGCGGCCACTCCCGACCGCCGAAGCATGAAGAGCTCCGCCGCTTCGGCTTCCGTCGGAAAGTCGTCGAAGCAGACCTCCAAGCCATGGTCCGACAGCCGACCGCCCACCGCGTGAAAGGCGTCGTGCCGCATTCGAAGGGCCGCCTTCAGGTCGTCCAGGCTCTTAATCTTGAGCCCACTCGTCACCTCCAGCCGTTTGATCCACTTGTTGAACTCGACCGGGCGATCGACCGCGTAGGCCATATCCGGCCGAAACGCGGGATAGACCCGGAGACCTCGGCTCGCGATCTTTCGGTGAAAGGTCAGATCGTCCGCCGGATCGTCCGTGGTGCAGAGCGCCGCTACATTGAACCGCCGAAGGATTCCATGCACCGACAGGTCCTCTTCGGCCAATTGCCGGTTGGCCTCCTCCCAAATCGCGGGTCCTGTCTCCTCGTTCAGCAGCTCATCGATTCCGAAGTACCGCTTCAGCTCCAGATGGGTCCAGTGGTACAGCGGATTCCGAAGCGTCTTCGGCACGGTCCCCGCCCACGCCATGAATTTTTCGAAGGGCGAGGCATCTCCGGTAATGAGCCGCTCCTCCACCCCATTCGCCCGCATGGCCCGCCACTTGTAGTGGTCTCCGCCGAGCCAAATCTCCGTGAGATTCTCAAACCGCCGATCGTCCGCGATCTCGTCCGGCGGCAGATGGTTGTGGTAGTCGAGAATCGGCTGCCCTTCGGCGTAGACATGGTAAAGCTGTCTCGCCGCCTCCGATTGCAGGAGAAAATCATCGTTGATAAAGGCCATGCCGTCTTCAGGTTAACCGATGACGTGATCTGGCGTGATAAGGGCTCTCCTCAGGCGTAACGCCTGGGAAAGCCCCGGGGGCATTGCAGCAGATAGGGAGTTGGCTATCGCCGCCGCTTCCGCGCCAGCAACCCGATTCCTCCGATCGCAAATGCGGCCAGGCTCGCCGGCTCCGGTACCGCCGTCACCGTTCCCGACCCGGTCGTGGGGTCGAATACGAACTGCGTTCCCGTGTTGTTCAAGATGGTCACTCCCGGTCCGATGGACAAGCCGCCGAAGTGGAAGAAGTCGAACGTTGCGCCCAGGGGTAGCGACCAGCCGTTATAGGCTTCGATATCGATGGTTCCTCCGTTGATCGTTAAGAGACCGCTCACGTCGAGTTGGTCGTACTCCGCCCCGGGGGTAAATCCGCCGACCTCCAGCACGAGCGTGCCCGAGTTCATGGTGAAGTCTCCGACCACGTGCATGATTCCCGGCGAGAACCCGGGATCGATCGTCCCGCCGTTCACATCCACGTCGCCCAGGAACGTTCCACGCCCTCCAAGCACGCCCCCATCGGACACCTGAATATGCCCCACGCCCGTCGAAGAGAAGGGAAGGCCCACCGTAATCGCGCCCCCGCCCAGAACCGAAACCGTCCCAAAGGTGCCCGTCTTCAGCATGCTGCCGAAGTACGCCTTCGCTCCGGACTCAACCCCCAGCGTGCCGGTGTAGTTGCCGTCCGGATCGCCAATAATTCCCGCCTGGCTGACGTGCAACTCCGTCCCCACGCCCTGCAAGATCATCCCGCCTCCGGCCGCAACCAGGTACTTTGCGTCGATCGAAGAACCGTTTCGCGCGGTAAAGCTCACCAGACCGTAGCTGTCCGGATAGTTTGCCTGCGCCCCGGAGCCTATCCAGAGGCCGCCGTTCGGAACTTCAAGCTTCGAATCATCGAACATTGCAGAAGCCGTCTTCCCCGCCGAGGCCTTTACTTCGAAGCCTGGAAGGAATGTTCCGCCCCCAACTTTGACGACCGACTTCCCGTTGGCCTCAAACGTCGCGTTTTCTTGCACGCTGACGCTCTCTCGAACGTCGAGTACGGACTTCAAAAGCGAAACCGTCGCCGGGCCGCCGGAGCCGCTCACCCGGAAATTGCCTTCGCCGGGGAAGGCGTGGGGGTGATAGGGATTGAGGAGAACCTCCAGCGTCGAGTTGTCCATCGTGAGGTGCGCCTCGCCGCCGAATCCGAGATCGACCCGGTGAGCGTTCGCATAGGATCCGTTGAGCAGGGAGATGCTGCCGCTTCCTCCGGGAACGGATCCGCCGGTGAGCCAGCCTAGCTTTCCAGTGGCGCCGTTCTTCAAGGTCAGCGTTCCCGTGCCGCTTCCGCCGATATCGGTCGAGCCGTACTGGTTCGGATGGAAATAGTCGGGGTACTTCACGCTCAGGCTGTAGGTGAGCAACGTCCCGTAAACGAAGTCGTGGTAGACGATGGAAGGCTCCCCGTCTGCGACGATATCTCCTTGCGAACCGGCGAAGGCGCCGGCGCTGAGAGTGCCGTACTCGACGGAGGAGTGCCGTACATTTAGAGTTCCGGTCCCGTGGTAACCCACGATCAGCGTGTTTGTGCTGAGCGCCGCCTCACTGCTGTTATCCAGCAGGTTTAGCGTGCCTTCTGACCCCGCCGACTTCCCAATATAGGTCGTATCCCCAACTTGAATGCCGCCGCACGACCCGTTTGGCGTATATCCGGGGGAGAGTTCCTTGGCGTAGTAGTCGAAGGTCATGTACGCCTTGGTATAGCCCGGCACACTTTCGGGATGCGATACATCGCCGACAACTAGGTTGCCGCCGATGAACATGGCGCTGTTGACCGCCGCGCCGAACTTCCAGTCCCCGCGTAGAATCGAAAGATTCCCCATCCCGGCTCCGCCGTTTAGGTAGACCCAGTTGGTGTCGTAAGGCAGCGATCGGAAAACGACATCGTTGTTTCCGACCACGTTCTCATACCAACAGCGAGTGTCTTGCCACCAGAGTGCTCCGAACTGGTCGTCAGGGGCAAAGAAGTGGCCCGAGGCTTTCGCCAAGTTCGGAGACGCGGACAGAGCGAGGAAAGCGGCCGAAAGGCTCGCAAAACGAAAAAAGGATTCTCTCTTTGAGTTCACAAAAACGGTGGCCCCTTCTATGAGGGGCCGATCTCCTATCCCAGAGTTTTCTCCCTGAGAGACCCGCCAGCCGTTTTGTGACGAATTTGTGACGCCGATGTCACGTTTTCCTTGGGTGCAGGGGCTTAGCTTTCGCGGTGAATGGATTCGCGCCTTTTCGGCAGCTCGATCCAAAGCACGCCGTTCTCGTATTTTCGGGAAATTCGCTTCGGGTCAACCCAATTGGGCACCGGGAGTTCCAAGGCGAACGCTCCCTGCCAGCGGTTGCAAAACAGGTCGGTCACGCCGGCGTGGCCAAACCGGGATCGATGGCCCCAGACCAGAATCCGGCCCGCTTGGCAGGACACGTGGAGGTTGTCGGCGAGAACCCCGGGGAGGTCGATCACGATCGTTTGGGCTCGCCGGTTTTGGACGATCTCGTACGAAGGCTTGGGGGCTGACCGAGCGAGCGAGATCGGCTCGGGGAGGTCTTTTAGGTCGTAGTTCTCTTCGATTTCGATCCGTGGTTCTGCAAGGGTGGGCATGGTATTTCGTCTTTGCGGCAACGGCGCCGGATGACTTAATCCTTCCTTTTTCGGGGCGGATGCACAAGCCGACCATTCCACGTCCGAGAATCCTATGACACGAAATTTATGGCCTCAAATCGCTAATTTTGGTCTAATGCGAATCAATGTTCTTGCCGTGCTCGTCTAAATTCGAGGCCGTCCAAAGGAGCTACTATTGGGGAGGTCGATTTGCCGTCCAAACACGCCATGCGGGACTCTCTCCTTCTTTCATCCGACGGTAACCCCGAACTCAGCGAATCGCTGTCTCCTCGGGAGCGCCAACTGCTTGTGATGGCGACGAACGGCCTCACCGATCACGGCATCGCCAACGAGCTCGGCATTAGCGTCGCGACGGTCAGCACGTACTGGGGTAGGGTTCGCATCAAGTTCGGTCCTCACCCCCGCACCGAGCTCGTCGCCCAGTTCCTTCGCGCCGAGATGTCGCGGATGAACCTTGCCCTTACCGCCAGCGAGGCCCGCTTCCGCACCGTCCTCGAGGCTTCCCCCATGGGCATCGTCCTGACCGACGCCACCGGCAAGGTGCTTTACGCCAACCCCGCGCACGAGTCGATCACCGGCCTCAGCCAGGAAGAACTTACCGAGCAAGGCGTCTCGGTCCTCGTTCATCCCGAAGACCGAAATCAGGTTACAGCGACGTGGGAGAGGTGCATGCAAGAGGGAACCCCCTACGCCTCCGAGCATCGCTACGTTCATCCCGACGGCCGAACCATCTGGATTCGCTCCCGGGGCGATGCGTGGCACGAGGGCGGAAAAGTCGGCGGTCGAGTGAGTCTCATCGAAGACATCACCGCAACCCACGAAGCGGAACGCGCCCGGGCCGAGGCGGAGTCCCGCTACAAAACCCTTCTGGCCCTCGCTCCGGAAGCGATCATCTCGGTTGACGAAGAGATGACGGTCGTTGAGTTCAATCCCGGGGCCGAACGGATGTTTGGCTACGTGGCGGAAGAGATCATTGGCGAGAAGCTGTCGGTCCTTCTCCCGGCTTCCGTGCGTCCCTCCCACGACGCCTACGTTCAAGGCTTTGGCAGCGGGACCACGGCCGCCGCCCGCCCGATGGCCTCCCGTAGCCAGGTCTGCGGGCTTCGGAATACGGGGGAAGAGTTTCCCTGCGAAGCCAGTATCATGCGCCAAATGGTCAAGGGCCGCCCGCTTTTTACCGCCATCTTGCGGGACATCACGGACCGCCCTTCGTCGTAGCGGTCCTCCCGGAAAATTGCCGGGGCGGGGCAGGTGAATATGCGGCTTTGGGGCCTGATCGGGAGGCTTGGCGGGCCTTAGACGTGAGTTTCCGCGCGGGCGGCGTCCGATAGTTTAGGACACATGCCCGCCGCACCGTTGCCGCCCGATGAAGCGGACCGCCTTCGGCGGCTCCGTTCGCTCGACCTCCTCGATACCGAGGCCGAGGCGGCGTTCGACGACCTGGTCCTGGCGGTAGCGGCGCTGATGGATACTCCGGTTGCGGTGGTGTCGCTGGTGGACGAGGCGCGCCAATGGTTTAAGGCGAAAATGGGGTGGGGGGTTTGCGGTACTGACCGGGACGCGGCGTTCTGCGCATACGCGATTCTGGATCCGACGCCGCTTGTGGTGCCCGACGCGACTCTGGATCCAAGGTTTTGCGACAACCCGCAGGTGACCGGGGAGGTTGGATTGCGGTTTTACTGCGGAGCTCCGATCATCGTGGGAGGATTTGCGCTGGGGAGCCTGTGCGCCGTCGATTTCCGGCCTCGTGAGGTTTCGGAGCGGCAGATTGAAGGCTTGGCGGCGTTGGCCCGGCAGGCGGCGACGCTGATCGAAGCCCGAGGAGATACCGAGCGGGCCCGGCAGGCGGAGGAAAAAGCACGGGAGAACGAGGCGATGGTGCGGGCGGCGGCGGAGTCGAGTTTCGATACCTTCAGCATTCTGCGGCCTTTGCGTGGGGACGACGGACAGGTTAAGGATTTTGAGTTCGTGCTGGTCAACGAGCAGGCGGCGAAATTCCTGGGGGCGACGAGCGCGGTCGATGTGGTGGGGATGTCTCTGCTCAAGACTTTGCCGGCGAGCAACGGCCAACAGTTCTGCGGCATTTTCGCGAACGTCTTGGAGACGGGCGAGCCGTTTGAGATCGAGTACGTTTCGCAAATGTCGGCCATGTTGGGCCGGTGGGTGCGGATGAAGGTGTCGCGGTCGGGGGACCGCATCGCGGTGACCGGGCAGGATATCCACGAGCGGCGGCAAGCGACGGAAGAGTTGCGGTTTGCCCAGGCCCGGTTGGCGGCGACTTTCGACGCCGTCCAGGTGGGCATTATGGTGGTCTCGCCGGATGGCATCGTGTTGCGGGCCAATCCGGAGGCGGAGCGCACCCTCGGTTTGGAAGCGGGCACGACGCAGTTCGTGGGTTCGCGGTTGGAGTTTGAGACGCTGGCCCTCGACGGCTCTCCGTTGCCGACGTTCGACCGGCCGGTGGCGGGCGCGTTGACGGGGGTTTCGGTGCGGGGCCAGATGATGCGGCTTCGGTGGCCGGACGGGCGGGAGATGTGCATTCACGCCAATGCGGTGCCGCTGTGGCGGGAGGGGGAAGCGCAGCCTTACGCGGCGGTTTGCAGCTTCCTCGATGTGACGACGGAGGTGGAGCAGCGGCAGATGCTGGATCAGCGATTCTTAGAGATCGCGAATGCAAATGTCGCACTCGAAGCGCAGCGACATCAGCTTCAGGAGGCCAACGAACGGCTCGCGGCGCTGGCGACGACGGATGGGCTTACGGGTTTGTTGAACCACCGGTCGTTCCAGGAGTTGTTGGATGGGGCCATCGTACAGTCCGCTCGATTGGGCCAGCCGCTCTCGCTGATGCTGTTAGACGTGGACCATTTCAAGCGGTTCAACGACGATTTGGGACATCAGGCGGGCGATGCGGTGCTGAAGGGATTGGCTTCCGTGTTGGCGCATTCGTGCCGGAAGGACGACATCATCGCGCGGTATGGCGGCGAGGAGTTCGTGGTGGTCATGCCGGGGTTGGGAGCGCAGGACGCGGTCGAAGCGGCGGAGCGGCTTCGGTTCTCGATCGAGACGGCGCCTTGGACCGACCGGGGCGTGACGGCGAGCATCGGGGTGGCGACGTTGGGGGCCGCGGAGAGTAAGGGCGATCTGATCCGGGCGGCGGATGGGGCGCTTTACCAGAGCAAGCATCTTGGGCGGAACCGGGTTACGTTCGCGGTGAAGGAGCCTTGGCAGTTGGTGGCTTAGTTTTTAGGGAGTTAGGGAGTTAGGGAGTTAGGGAGTTAGGGAGTTAGGGAGTTAGGGAGTTAGGGAACTGGCGGCGCATGTCTGCAGGTTGACACCAACCTCGAAATGAAAGGGTGAATACTAGACTCCCGTCCTATTTGGGTGGCAGGGGTGAAATCTCTGAGGATTCATAGTGCCTCGTACTTCAGTTTTAGGAATAGATCAACAGGATTTGAATATCTGATACAATCGCTACCAGATGTCTCCCCTTAGTTTCCTCCCCGGAAGGTCCAATGAGCAATAACGATCGCACACTGTTGCAGGACGTTATTAAGCAACGACTCGCAGACACGTCTCCTGGAATGAAGGAAGATAGATTTTTCGAGTTATTTTCGTCAGAGCAAATTCTGAAATCAAGAGGCTTTGACCTAGATGTTGATGAAATCGAATCAGGGAATATGGGTGGTGGCCTTGATGGAGGAGTTGATTCCTTTTATTTTTTCCTAAATCGAAAATTAGTCCGAGAAGACACGGACCTATCCCAGGTCGCTTCGCCTCAAGCCAACCTCGAGGTTTTCATTATCCAGTCCAAGAGTTCGTCGGGTTACGAAGAAGCTGCGATTGATAAAATCGCAAATTTTTGCAAAGACTGTCTCAGCTTGACGGATGTCCCTCCTGGCCACGTTAAGAAACTTTACAGTGAACGTCTCCTTGAGTCGGTCGCTCGCTTCCATAAGGTGTACCGGAGCCTGGCAAGTCACCGGCCGACCGTGAACATTGACTTCATCTACAATTCGACCGGAGACCAGATTGCCGACAACATCAAGATTAAGAGCGATCTCCTCAAAGAGCAAGTACAAGGTCTCTATTCGAGTGCAAGTATCAGTTTTGAGTTTGCTGGTGCCAAAGAATTATTTAAGTGGTATCAAATTGGGCCTACCAAGACCTTGAATCTTCGAGTGCTGCGAGATGTCCGCTGGCCGCAATCCGGTAATTCATATCTCTGTTTTGTCGCGTTAAAGGATTTTGACGAGTTTATTTCTGAGGACGGAGAACTTCGGGGTTATCTATTTGAATCAAATGTTCGCGACTACCAAGGGGACGTCGAAGTAAATAAAAACATTGCTCTAACCCTCGATAATCCCGAAGAAGATGAGTTTTGGTGGCTAAACAATGGAGTTACCTTACTTGCCAGCAAGGTGGCCTTCGCGGGAGGACTCTATTCTATAACTGATCCTTTGATTGTCAACGGACTACAAACATCATACGAAATCCACCGATACTTCAAGCGTTCAACCGCGCCAGTGGACGCCAGAGATGTATTGGTTCGGATCATACAAACAACCGATGGTGGAAGTATGGATCGAATCATAAAAGCTACGAACAGTCAAACTAAAATTCCAAGTGTTTGGCTTCATGCAACCGAGGAGATTCACCGGAAGATCGAGACTTCTCTAAAATTATCTGGATTGCATTATGATCGACGCAAGAACTTAGCTAAGAATCAAGGCGTAGCTCCTCGAAAAATCATCACGATTCCGTACTTGGCGCAAGCAGTTGCCGCCATTCTGCTCCAGAAGCCTAACGACGCCAGAGCCAGACCAACGACTGTTGCCGAGAAAAATTATGCACAAATGTTCTCGACCCAATATCCCATCGAAATTTATAACAAATGTGCGTCGATCCAGAGAAGGGTTGATGAATTTTTAGAATCGACCTCGCCCGGACGAGCAGAGAGACTAAACCTTTCCTTTTATTTGTCTATGGTGACAACCGCCCATGTTCTCAAAACATCCAAAGTTAATCTGGCGGCTCTAGCCCAGGTTGATTTGAACTTATTTACAGATGATGTTCTGACCGAATGTCTTTCGCTCGTCCGTACTTATTACGAAAAGGCTGGAGGGAATGACAAGGCCGCGAAAGGTCCAAATATTACGATCAGGCTGAAAAAATATTTGAATTCGAAGTTCCCTTTGATCCGAGAAAAGGCCCAAAAACCTCTCCTGGCGAAAAAGGAATAGTTTGGCGATAATATACTAGACTCAGGGAATCTTTGGAGCCGTTCTATCTTCACGGATATCTTGACGAGCGATCATTCAGCTACAAAAGAGGCAAGTTGACCAATGGAGCGCGTTTGCAGTTTGCGACGGGCATCGATGGCAAGCGGTTGAGACACGCGAGACTTTCTGGCAAGGAGTGCCCGGTAGGAGCGGTTGCGTGAAGAAAGAATGGTCCGATACGGCCCACCCGAAAACGTGAAGGAAGATGTAAGTCCTGAGTACAGGACTCTCGGGAACCGTGTGAAGCGCCGTTATGAGCGTGTCGGAGGATGAGACCCGCCGATGCGAGACCGCAGACAAAGGGCAGGCGAACCCTAAGGGGCCTCGCTGACCTTCTCTGAGAGGCTACGCATAAACCCAGCGGTTCCCTCTAGCACACGTCGAGCTTGTCCGTCGCTGGCGGCGTTGATAGATCGAAAGTGCATAGCAGGGTTTCGATATGCCTTGCTCAACATCCGAATGTCCTGCAGAGCTTCGTTAAAGAAAATCTCATCATCAGGCCACGTCGCAGGATGACTTGCTTTTCGAGGGATACCCGAGCTTCCCTGTGGGGTCAACCGCGCGGTGATCGCGTTTTGCATCTTGTTCCATGTGGTGTCTGGAAGGTCGAGATCAATCGTCACCTGAAGTTCCTTGCACAACGCGCGGATGCCGACCTCCAGAACCCCCATGCAGTGATAGGTAGTCGCGGTCCAGCGGTTAAGGGCAAAGCACTTACATGCCTCAATCATGTTTGGCAGTGCCGTTGGGAATGCGTTGATGACCTGCTGCCCGAAGGTGGTTGTTTCTCCGTGGTCGAAGATTGCTGCCTCCTTCTCGTTCAAGAAAAGGACGTGCCAAGTCTTCATCTCATCAAAAAAAGCCCCCCGTAGATTGGCAACTGATAGGTCAATCTCCCGGTTCGACATAGGGTTTGCGCGGATGTGGTTTCTAAATCGTCGTACAGCATCACGAGTAGAAATCGCGCCCATTTTGTCGAACAACCTGTCGGCATCCTCCAGCACCATGGCAACCACGTCTCGAACCGGCTTCTCCATCGGTAGAGTGTCCGGTACGCCTTTGATAGATGCGTCTCGCACCAAAATCGACAGGTCGTGGAGAATCCTTTGCCCTTCAAGGAAGAGCGATGCGTTGTTCTCGTACACTTCTCGAATGCTCCATTGCCGCCGCTCTCAGCCGAAGGGCGAATAACGAGCAGAAGTATACCTACTTGTCTAATAATAATATTATAGCAATAATTTAAATAGAGCGCGGTGTCCCGGCCAAGTATTGAGGGACGTCTACCGATGCACATTCGGAACGGACTTTTGGGTTAGCGAGTTTCTCCTAGGAAATATTGCGTGGGACCACCGGATTGCTTTCGGCCCGATAGGGTGGTACGGCTCTCGTGCCTCGCTCCAAGGGGGCACCATCAATTGGGCGCTTCCTTTCCGGTGTTATTGGGAGGCTCTCGCTCTCACCCCTGCCCCTCTTCCCCGGAGGAGCGAAGGGTTCTGAAGGTTTGTGGCTTGGGACCATTGGGGTGGGTTCGGCTTGATTGAGGGGCGGTACGGCTCTCCCCCCGGCCCCCTCTCATCGCCTCGATGTTGCGTTGCGTACATCGGGCCGCCCTGGCCGGGGCGACGAGAGGGGGAGTTGGTTACTTCTTCTTGGCGGGTGGGTAGACGGCGAAGTTGTAGAGGGAGATGCCGAAGTCGGTGGCTCGTTTTCGGGTGTAGAGGCGGATGTATTGGGCGACGGTGGTTTTGAGGGGGATGGATTCGGCGCCGCCTAGGGCTTCGTCGGTGGTGTAGACGTCCTTCCAGATCTCGCCGTCGTTGCTGGTTTGGATGGAGTAGGCGCTGGCGTAGGCTCCTTCCCAGTGGAGTTCGACGCGGCCGATGGATTTGGTGGCGCCGAGGTTGATGGAGATCCAGGGGTTTTCTTCGCGGGCGGAGCTCCAGCGGGTGCTGTCGTCGCCGTCGATGGCGCTGCCGGGGCCGAGGTCACCGACGTCTTTTCGATCTTCGACGGACGAGGCGGTGACGACCTTGTTACGGGCGAGGTCGGAGCCGAGGATGGCGGCGGAGGCGGCTTCCTGCATGAAGGGGATGGCCTTGGTGAAGGTCTTGGCGAAGACCATCTTGGCGCGGCTGCGGATGTCTCGGGAAGAGGAGCCGAACTCTAGGTCGTAGGTTCCGGCGTCGGCTTTCCACTGCTTGTTGGGGACGTCGCAGTAGGCGAGGGCGCGTGGGGGGATGGCGAAGGTTAGGGACTTGGTCTCGCCCGGGTTGAGCATGACCTTCTTGAAGCCTTTTAGTTCGCGGATCGGCTTGTCGATCTTAGGTTTGGGGTCGTGGACGTAGAGCTGCACGACTTCGGCACCGGCGCGTTTGCCGACGTTGGTGATGCCGATGGTGGCGATGCGGGTGCCGTCCGGCTTGGGCGCGGAGAGGGTTGGTACGCCGTATTTGAACTGGGTGTAGCTGAGTCCGTAGCCGAAGGGGAAGGTGGGGCCGATGCCTTTCTTGTCGAAGTGGCGGTAGCCGACGTAGATGCCTTCTTTGTAGCGAACGGTGCCTTTGACGCCGGGGAAGTTGCCGAAGTCGGGGTACTGCTCGCGGCGGGCGGCGAAGGTATCCGGGAGTTTGCCGGACGGGTTGACGTCGCCGAAGAGGACGGCGGCGAGGGCGGCGCCTCCTTCTTGGCCGGGGAACCAGGTTTCGACGAGGGCGGGCACGGACTTGATCCAGCGGCGCATGTCGACGGGGGTTCCGTTGTTGAGGACGACGATGGTCCGCTTGTTGGCGGCGACGACGGCCTCGATCAGGGCGTCTTGGTTGCGTGGGAGGGCCATGGAGGGGCGGTCGCCGCCTTCGCCTTCATCGCCCATCGTGCTGACGCAGACGACGGCGACATCGGAGGCCTTCGCGGCGGCGATGGCATCGGCGAAGGGGGTGAATTCGGGCTTCAGCCAACTGAACTTGAGGGCGGCGGCGCCTCCGGCTTGGAAGTATTCGACGCGGAGATCGTAGGTGTGGCCGGCTTCGAGTTCGATGGTGCCGGGGTAGGGGGTTTCGCCGCCGGCGTGCCACTGGTCGATGACGGGTTTGCCGTCGATGAAGAGGCGGCAGCCGTCGTCGGCGGAGAGGGTGAGGGTGTAGGAGCCGGAGGATGGAGCGGTGAGCTTGCCGGTCCAGCGGGCGCTGTAGTCGTTGGTGGGCACCCCGGGAGCGGGCACGCCGTTGGCGATGTGGATCAGTTTCTCGTCACGGGTGACGAGGGGGGTGCCCTGGAGTTCCCTGCCCTTGAAGTATTCGGCCTTGAGGTTCGTGAGGGCGGTTTCAGGGACGAGAACGCCGGTCATGTCGCCTTGGGCGTAGCGGACGACGGTTCCCTTCTTGGCGGCTTGGCGGATGCCGTCGAGCGGTTGGATGGTGTAGAAGGGGGTGACGGTGGGGCTGCCGGCGGCGCCGACCTGCATGTTCTTGGCGGCGGAGCCGATGACGGCGATGGAGCGGATCTTCTCGCGGTCGAGGGGCAGGACGTTGGCCTGGTTTTTCAGGAGGACGATGCCTTTGCTGGCGGCTTCGAAGGTGAGCTTTCGGTGGGCGGGAGAGTCGACCAGCTTGTGGTTGGGCGCTTTGAGTCCGTCGAGGAGGCCGACGCGGAGGACGGTGCGGAGGATGCGGCGGGCGTTCTCGTCGACAGTGGCTTGGGTGATTTGGCCGCGAGCGATGGCGCGGGCGATGGTCTCTTGCTTGAGGAGGCCGGGTCCGGGCATCTCGAGGTCGTTGCCGGCGTTGACGACGCCGACGGTCTCGTGGACGCCGCCCCAGTCGGACATGACCAGACCATCGAAGCCCCAACCTTTCTTGAGGACGTCGGTCAGGAGGTAGTGGTTGGCGCTGGCGTGGTAGCCGTTGACCTTGTTGTAGGAGGACATCACGGTCCAGACCTTCCCTTCGCGGACGGCGGCTTCGAAGGACGGGAGGTAGATCTCGCGGAGGGCGCGCTCGTCGACTCGAACGTCGACGAAGTTGCGGTCGACCTCTTCGTTGTTGGCGGCGTAGTGCTTTACGCAGGCGGCGCAGCCGGTGCTCTGCATCCCTTGGATGTAGGTGACGGCGAGGCGGGAGGAGAGGTAGGGGTCTTCGCTGAAGTATTCGCCGTTGCGTCCACCGAGGGGGGAGCGGTGGATGTTGACCGCCGGGCCGAGGAGGATTTGGACGCCGGTGCCTTTGTTGAGGGCTTCGACGCCGATGGCTTTGCCGACGCGACCGATGAGTTCGGGGTCCCAGGTGGAGGCCATGGCGACGCCCGACGGGAACGCGGTGGCGGGACCCTCGGTGCTGGACATTCCGCCACGGACGCCTTGGCCGGCGTCGGCCATGGGGATGGCGGGGACGCCGAGGCGGGGGATGGGGCGGGTGGTGAAGCCGGTGCCGGTGAGGAGATCCATCCGCTCCTCCGGGGTGGTGCGGCGGAAGAGGTCTTCGAGGCGCTGTTCGAGGGGGGCTTTCCGGTTCAGGTAGAGGGGTTGCTCGGGCTTGCTGGCCTGAGCGGTGAGGATGAGGGCGGCGGTGGCGAACATCGGCTTCTGGTTGTGGATGATTCCACAAATGAGAGGCCTGCGTCCTTGTTTGCGGAGAAGGAGCTAACCGGCGGGGTTGTCTCCGTACACCGCCTGATCGACAATGGCGTGGAAGAACTCCCCCTCTGGCTCAAAACGATCCGTTCCAAAGTGCCAGCCGAACCGTAGCCGGGAGGGGACCGTGAATCCGTCGAAGGTGGTCTCCTCGTCCACGTATCCCCCGAACGGGTACTCGCCAAACGGTAGTCCCACAGGTTTGCCCCACCGGAGGAACGAGATCGTTTCGATCTTCCCGCTCGGCGCGAAGCTAAGATGCACCGCCGTTTTCTCACCGAAGAGATCGATCTCGTAGGTGGCGGCATCGGGGCCGTCCTGCGTCCATTGAACGTCCTTTTCCGCGAGACGGGACGGAATCCAGATCATCTCGGCGGCCATCCGTCCAAGCCCGGACCGGCTGATGTTCCGGCCATGGGCGAATACGATCGGGATGAATCCAAGAAGCCACCACTCGCTCGTTCCGTAGCCGTGCCAAATTCGGTCGAAGCCACGGATGGGGAGGCCGAAGAGCGAGGTCTTTGCCTTCCAAATCATCCCGAAACGCTTCTGGATGTGCTGGTGTGCCTTGAACGGTCTCCAGCGGCCGAGTTTTATCTGGCCGTGCATCTCCAGGTCGACCGATTCTACGGCTTTGGAGTCTGCGCCGGCATGTTGAAGGTAGCGGCGTACCGGCTCAAGTTGGGTATCGGCAGATGGGACCGCCAGCGGTTCAGCGAGCACAAAGCCCCCTTTCGAACGCTTCTTTCTCTAGTCGCTCCCGGTGATCCGGATGGGCCAGCAGAATCAACGCGGCGGCCCGCTCTCTCAGATTTTTCCCGTATAGATTGGCTACCCCGTATTCGGTGACGATGTACTGCGCATGTCCTCGCGTGGTGACGACGCCCGCGCCATTTCGGAGGGTTGTCGAGATCCGCGACTGACCGTCCGAGGTGGTCGATGGCAGCGCAATGATGGGCTTGCCGCCTTCGCTTAGAGAAGCGCCTCGCATGAAGTCCATCTGGCCTCCGATCCCGCTGTACTGGCGACAGCCGATGCTGTCGGCGGCGATCTGACCGGTGAGGTCGACTTCGAGGGCGCTGTTGATGGCGGTCATTTTGGGCAATTTTCGAATCACCGAAGTGTCGTTGACGTAAGCGATGTCCAACATAAAAACGGAGGGATTATCATCGACGAAGTCATAGAGCCTCCTTGTTCCGTTTAGGAACGAGGCCACGGTGCGGAATCGGTGTTTGGTCTTCTCCTCATTGGTGACTACCCCATTCTCGATCAGATCGATTAACCCATCGGAGAACATCTCGGTGTGAATCCCCAATCGGCGGTGGTCCCTGAGGGCGGCCAAAACGGCGTTGGGAATTCCGCCGATGCCGAGTTGCAAGGTGGCCCCATCCTCCACGAGGAAGGCGACATTTTCGGCGATCGCCATCTCGGTTGCCGTCGACTTTCGAATGGTGTGTTCCGGCAACGGCTCATCCGTTTGCACGACCTCCGAGAAGCGGGAAAGATGGATATGTCCATCGCCATGCGTTCTCGGCATTTGAGGATTGATTAACGCGATTACCGATCTCGCGGACTGAACTGCGGCAAGCGATGCGTCGATCGAAGTCCCGAGCGAGCAGAAGCCGTGCTTATCCGGCGGCGAGACTTGGACGAGTGCCACATCGATCGGCATCCTTCCTCTCCGAAAGAGGTCTGGAACCTCGCTCAAAAAGATCGGAATATAGTCGGCCCTCCCGGCGTTCACCGCTTCTCGGACGTTCGCGCCCACAAAAAAGGCGTTGTGGTGAAAGCTCTCGGAGAACTCCGAACGGATGTAGGGAGCGCTTCGTTCGGTGTGAAGATGTACGATCTCGACTCCCCGGAGCTCGGAAGAGCGGGCGGTTAGGGCTTCGACTAAGACACGCGGCGTGGCGGCGACGCTATGGATAAAAACCCGATCCTGTGAGCGAACCAGCCTCACGGCCTCCTCGGCGGATACGAAGCGTGGTCCGGACTCCAGAAGAGACGGCAGGTTAATTCTCCTCCGACATTCGCAGGACCAGCACGGAATATGGCTCCGCTACGACCTGGTGCAACGCGAAGCTGCCGATGAAGACCCGCTCGATAAAACCGTGACCCTGAGAACCCAGGATCAACAGATCGGCGGATGTCTCGTTCATGGCATTTCGCACGATCTCCGTAGCGTGGCCTTCGACCATTCGGAATTCCGCTTCGATTCCGCGGGCTTTAAGGCGGCCGACCATTCGCTCTCCGCATTCCGTCATGCGTTGCTCGATCTCCGATAGCGGACTGTCGCTGTCGTTATAGACCCCAGTCTCGCGGGCCAACTGGGTCTCCATCCTCGGGTCGGTCGCGGTGACGATCGTGACCTTGCCGAGTCCTTTCGGATTCATGTCGAGCAGCCGTAGAAAGGCCCTCTCCGCGTATTCGGAGAAGTCGGTAGCGAAAACCGCCGACACGGCGCCGGTTCGTTCTTCGCTCTCGCGTCCCACCAGGAACGACTGCTTTCCCCCGATCGCCAGAGCGCGTCCCACACTTCCAAGAAAGAAACTGCTCATCGGCCCCTGGCGTCCCGATCCCACCGCCACGAGGTCCGCATGATGTTCGTCGGCTAGGCTCATGAGCGTGGACGACGAGTTCCCGATGGCATATTCGGTAGCGATTCCTGCCCCCAGGCCACACTTCGTTCCGCAGTCAGCCGCCTCGTCGAGCAGGTTCTCCCCTGCGTGACGCATCCGCGCCTCAAGCTCGGCGGCGTCGTGATACACATAGACGAGGGGCGAAGGATTGATGACTGAACCCACCGGAGCGTCGACGTGAGCCAGCGTCGCCTGATTGCCGGCGAAGTTGAGGCGGCCAAGCAGCTTTAAAGCCGGAACGTACAACTCCTCGGCATCGATCCCCACGAGGGTTCGCATGGATAGCGCTAGCTGATGCGGCAGCGGCGTCGGTACAGCACGGACCCCGGCCATGGTTGAGTTTTGATAGGAGCTCATACCCAATAGCTTCCGTTGATGGGGCCTGACTCACAAGCCGGGAGTTCGGTGTCAGAGAATCCAATGACACGAGCTTAGGGACGGAGAATGCCTGACTTGTGGCGGACCCTGGCAATCCGAAGAATGGAGTCAGCCGCCATGAAGATCCCGCTTATCGCTCCCACCGACTCGGTCGCCGAACATCCAATCGAGCCCAGAACGCCGTCTCCCAAAACGGAGCTTCCCCAAGCCCCAAAAGCGTGCAGCGGGAACTGCCCCGATTGCCAGAACCGGCGCCGGGCCGAGTCGGAGGCCGCCCAAAAGTGACGCCCTACAAGACCCAGATCGTGGTCGGCATCGATGCGGGCAACGAATACGCCCCCGCCATCGGCCTCATCCAGCGGTTGGAGTTCCCAGAGCCCCACCTTGAATTGATCCACGCCGCACCGGAAACCCTGCCCATCCCCTTTCCTTTCGCCAACCGAACCGAGATCGAAGCCCGGTATGCCGAAGTCGTGAGCAACCTGGGCAACGCCGCCCTGCAGGCGTCGACGAACCTGGCCTGCGGAAAGGGAATCGCTTGCGACGCCCGACTCGTCCATGGCAACCCCGCCGAACGGATTATCGAAGCCGCCGCCCACGATAAGGTCGACCTCGTCGCCATTAACTCGGCCCGCTGCGGGGTGGTCCAGAAGAGCTATATTGGCTCTCTCGCCCGTGCACTGGCCATCGGGAGTCCCACCTCCGTCCTTGTGACCAAAGGAGCCCAAGGCGTCCGGAACACTCTCCGGGCCGTCTTTGCCACAGATCACTCCCCGTTCGCCCAGCGGTGTCTGGAACAATTCATCAGGTTAGCCCCTAGAGGAATTAAAGAGATCCATGTTGTGACCGCATGGCAATTGGATGATCATCAATCCGCTATTCTGAGCAAGAACTTAGCTTCCCTCGGTGGAGACGCGGATCGTTGGATTACGGAGGAGCTTGAGGCGATGAATATTGCCGACTGCGCCATGCTCGAAGCCGCCGGCTACCATGCCGTTTCCATCGTGCGAGAAGGCAAGCCGAACGAGGTCATCCACCACGCGATGACGGAGTCCCGCGCGGACCTTCTCGTCGTCGGGTCCCAAGGCAGCGGAGCGATGTCCCGCTCCCTCGTGGGCTCCGTTTCTCTCCACCAAGTCACCGCGGAGTTTTATCCCGTGCTCGTTATTCGACCGAGAGAAAAAGCTTGAACGCCGTCACCTGGAGCCGAATCCAATTCGGCTTCCTCATCACCTATCACTATCTCTTCCCGCAGCTCACGATGGGGCTCGCGCTGATCATTTTCGTCCTGAAACTCGTGGCCTATAAGAAAGGGGATGACCGGTACAACCGAGCCGCCCAATTCTGGGCAAAGATCTTTGGCCTGAACTTCCTGATGGGAGTGGTTACCGGGATCCCGATGGAGTTTCAATTTGGGACGAACTGGGCCAAGTTCTCGAATTACACCGGCGGGGTCATTGGACTCACGCTCGCCCTTGAGGGCATGTTTGCCTTTTTCGCGGAATCCTCTTTCCTCGGACTCTTCCTCTTCGGTGAGAAGCGTCTCGGGCCGAAGGGTCACCTCTTCGCCTCCTTTATGGTGTTCGCCGGCTCGTGGCTCTCGGGCTACTTCATCGTCGCGACCAACGCCTTCATGCAGCACCCGGTGGGCTACACCGTCGGTGCGCGCGGTGCTCTTCAACTCTCGGATCTCTGGGGCTATCTCTTTAATCCTTGGGCCGTCTGGCAGTACCTGCACACCATGACCGCCGCGGTGGTCACGGGGTCGTTCGTGGTCGCCGCCGTCGGCGCTTACTATCTGCTGTCGGACAAGCATCAGGACCTCGCCAAGATCTTCGTCAAGGTCGGCGTCATTACCGGCCTGATCGCCAGCATCCTCATCCTTTTCCCGACCGGAGACATGCACGGAAAGTTGATGGCCGAACATCAGCCCGCTGCGCTCGCTGCCATGGAAGGCAAGTTTGAAACCGGCGACAAGGCCGAAATCGCCATCATCGGTCAGCCCGACGTGGTCAACAAGCGGCTGAACAACGCGATTGAGGTGCCGTATGTGCTGAGCTACCTTGCTTATGGCTCGTTCGGCTCGAAAGTCAAAGGCATGAACGACTTCCCCAAGGAAGATCTGCCCGACAACATCGAGCTCCTCTACTTCGCCTATCACATCATGGCCGGCCTGGGCACCCTCCAGATCCTGCTCATGCTCGTCGCTGGATTCCTGCTCATCAAGCACCGCCTCTACACAAATCGCTGGCTGCTCTGGGCGCTCATGCTCGCCTTCCCATTCCCCTACATCGCTACCACGATGGGCTGGATGGTGGCGGAACTTGGTCGCCAGCCCTGGCTGGTCTACGGCCTGCAACGCACCATTCACGGCGCGTCGCCCACCGTCAGCGGCGGGGAGGTGGGCTTCAGTCTCCTCGGCTTTGTCGGCCTCTACATGGTCCTGGGAATCCTCTTCCTCTACTTGATCTCGAAGATTCTCGCGAAGGGACCGGCCGAAAGCACCGTTGTTGAGGTGGCCCACTAATGGAAACGATCTGGTTCGTCATCGTCTCGCTCATGCTCGCCACCTATGTGGTGCTGGACGGCTTCGATTTCGGCGCCGGCATTCTCCACCTCTTTGTGGCCAAAACAGATGAGGAGCGCCGCACGGTTCTTTCTGCCATCGGTCCCCTCTGGGACGGCAACGAAGTTTGGCTTCTCGCCGGCGGCGGCATCCTTTTCTTCGCCTTCCCCCGCGCCTATTCCGCCGGGTTCAGCGGCTTCTATCTGCCGCTGACGATGGTGCTCTGGCTGCTGATCCTTCGAGGGGTTTCGATCGAGTTCCGGTCGATGGAGAAGTCTCCCCTTTGGCGCAGCGCCTGGGACGGCGTGTTCGCTTTCTCGTCCATTCTCATGGCCGTCGTCCTCGGCGCGGCTTTAGGAAACGTGATCCGGGGGGTACCGCTCAATGCCGAGGGCTACTTCTCCGGACCGCTCTTCACGAATCTTATGCCTGGCCGAAACCCGGGCGTGTTGGATTGGTACACAGTCTTGCTGGGGGTCTTCGCTCTCCTCACCTTAGCGATGCACGGTGCTCTCTTCCTCCGCATGAAAACGGATGGCGCGGTTCGCGAACGTGCCACCTCCTTGGGCGGCAAGCTATGGGTGGCCGTGGTGGTTGTGGGCATTCTGATGACCACCGCCACTCAGTTCATTCAACCGACACTCTTCGCCACGATGCTCACGCGTCCCCTCGCCTGGATTCTGTCAACGGGCAACTTCGCCGCGCTCTTCGCGATTCCGTGGCTGCTCCGAAGGAACAGCGAAGGCGGCCCCTTCTTCGCCTCCGCCGCCCTCATCGCGTCCAGCCTCGCGACGGCGGCCGTCGGCCTCTTCCCGACGATCCTCCGCTCCACCCTCGACCCCGCCAACGACCTCACGACCACGTCCGCCACCGCCGGCGGAATCGGCCTCGCCGTCGGCCTAACCTTCTGGCTCCTCGCCATCGCCCTAGCGATCGTCTACTTCACCTACCTCTTCCGGTCGTTCCGAGGGAAAGTGAACCTAGCCGACGACTACGGCCATTGAGATTTCGTTGGAGCGCCGAGTAGTACTCGGCGACCGCAAAACGGTCCCTCAGAACCCTTCCCTTTCATTCCGATGAGAGGGAGGGGCAGGGGCATACCGATTTAGTGAAGCCTGCCAAACAGGGTCGCGGAGCGGTAGCCGCCGGTGATCGTACCGGCGCGTGAGCCTAACAAAACTCACGCAGCTCGATTGAGCTGAGATTGGCGGCTCGAGAGGACCGCGCCGTCGAGCGTTTCCAGGAACTTCTGGACATCGACCGGCTTGGTCAGATAGGCGGCAGCGCCGTCGGCCACGAGGCGTTCGATCTGGATTTCGGTGGCGTCGGCACTGATCACGATCACCGGGATATGGCGGGTCGATTCATGCGACTTGAGTTCCGCGAGCACCTCACTTCCGTGCATGTCCGGCAAGTTCAGATCCAGCAAGATCACGTCTGGAGCGTTTTCCAGAGCCATCTCCAGACCAGGACGTCCCATCATCGCCGAAACCAGATTCATCTCTCGTTTCGTCTTGAGGATCACCTCGATCAACCTGAGGTTCGAAACGTTGTCCTCGATGCACAAAACGGTTCCGCGTGCCGCCCCTCTATAGGGAGCCACCCCCTGCATTGGCAAGGGGGCGCTTTGACCGGCACTCGCTCCTGTTTCCGAAGACAGGGGAAGGTCGATTGTGAATGTGCTCCCCACTCCCACCGTGCTCGAAACCGAAAGCGTCCCATGCATCGCCAGCACCAATCGCTGTGCCAGAACCAGTCCCAACCCGCTGCCTTCGATATCCGTGGAAGTCGCCGAAAGCCGCTCGAACGGAGTGAAAAGCTTGGGCAGATCGTCCTTTGCGATACCGGCGCCCGTATCGCGGATCTCGACGAGAAGCCGATCCTCGTCGACCGCCAGGCAGGTAACGAACAGTTTGCCGCCTTCGACGTTGTACTTGATGCCGTTCGAAAGGAGGTTCATCAAAACCTGCCGAAGTCTTCTTGGCTCAACTATCGAGGTCGGTCTTCCCAGGTCGTGACTAGCGATGTGGATGGTCACATTCCGGTTCGCGGCAAGCGGCGCCACCATGGCGCATGCTTCAACGATGGCGTCGTCGATACAAACGGGCTCCATCGTAAACTCATCGAACCCTGAATCGATTCCCGCGATATCCAGAACCTCGTTGATGAGGCTCAGGAGGTGACTTCCGCCTTTCAAAATGAGCTGGACGCTTTCCATCTGCAAGGGGTCGAGATCGTCCATCTCGAGGATCTGCCCGAACCCAAGAATTGCATTCAAAGGGGTACGGAGTTCGTGGCTCATTCGCGACAGGAACTCGCCCTTCGCTCGGTTCGCTTGCTCGACCTCGGTAAGCGCCCGGGTGAGGTCTTCCGTCCGTTGGGCGACGTGCGCCTCCAACTCGCTCTGGGACCGATGCAGCACTTCCTCCGCCGTTTTGAGGTCGTGAATATCGGTGCATGTTCCGAGCCAACGTTCGACGCCGTCCGCGCTATCGCGCAGGGGCAAACCCCGAAGCAGGAACCAACGATAGACACCGTCGAAACGCCGCAGTCTGAGCTCGACCTCGTACCCTTCGGCGTTCTGAATCGTATGCGAACCCGCGACCTGATCGTCGGGGTGAAAGGCTTTTGTCCATCCATGCCCCGCGCTCTCTTCGATGCTCAATCCGGTGTATTCCGCCCAACGCTGGTTGAAGTAAACGTTTTCGCCGTTCTCGCCACACATGAACACGATCTGCGGCATGGAGGCGGTGAGCTTCTGTAAGCGCTCTTCGCTTTGCCGAAGCGCGTCCTCGTTCCGCTTTCGCTCGGTCATATCGCGGAACGTCCAAATTCGGCCGTAGTAACGGCCATCGGCATCGAATACCGGGGATGAATAGCGATCCAAGAAGGTGCCGTCGATGAGCTCGATCTCGCTTCGGTCCGTTACTTCCGGGTTCGCATACAAATACTTGACCCGGTTGCTAAACCCCTCGGGATCCTTCGTCCTCGCAATCGCGTACTTAACTTGGACCGTATCGTCGTTGCTATCAAAAATATGCTGTGGTAATTTCCATACTTCGTTGAAGCGGGCATTTTGAAGGATCTTTTTGCCACTTGCATCCACGACCAACAGTCCATCAATGGACGAGTTGGCCTGAGCTTCAAGGAATACCGACTTCGTTCGCAGGGCCTCTTCCGCCCGCCGCTGCTCCGTGACATCTCGGAAACTCCAGACTCTGCCGATGACCTCGCCATCCATCGTTTGCGGAAGGGAAAATCGCTCGATGATGCGTCCGTCCGTGAGCTTCAGGACATCCGCCGACTCCGCGTCAGGATGTTCGTACAACTCGCAGACCCTGGCTTGGTATTCGTCCTTGTCTTCGATTTGCTCGGCCACAAAGCTCAGAAGCGCTTGATCGTCCCCCGACTCTACGATCGAAGAGGGAATGCCCCAGATCTGGGCAAACTTTCGGTTTGAGACCTGTACCACCCCCTCACGATCGACAACGAGAATCCCATCCGCCGTCGCATCAAGTGCTGAGCGAAGCAGAGTCGCCGACGCCTGCGGTGGCTGTGGGTCGTGGAGGTTTCGTTTAGCCATGGATGCCCAGCGCCTATTCGGATGACAGGCCAGTCAAAGACTCAATGGAATCCTCGGCTGATCCAGATGCCCTACACAGGCGCGAATTTTGCGTCAATTTCGGACATAGAGGCACGTTGGCTATTTCGAACCGAGGAAATCAACGCCAGAACCCTTGGGCACACCTTATAGTTAGGATTCGAACCTAAAGCCAATTCCCGAAACCCGCCTACGGCTCCACATCCCTCCCTGGTCTTACCAGGAGTCAAACCAGGACAAACCTGCACCGCAGCGCCTGGGACGGCGTGTTCGCTTTCTCGTCCATTCTCATGGCCGTCGTCCTCGGCGCGGCTTTAGGAAACGTGATCCGGGGGTACCGCTCAATGCCGAGGGCTACTTCTCCGGACCCAAGTTAGCGTATCGGAAGGTCGATCGGCGTCGAACCTGTGAACTCGGAAAGGTCTGGTGGAGACAGTAGGCGGTATAGCCGTTAATACCGCAAAGCCTCACATATATACCGGCCTGGGGTTCGGCTTGTACAAGCATTCACCGACGATGTCCTCTATGCTCGGGGACATCCCGCCTTTCTTTGGGGCGAGTTGGATCGTGACCGATTTTGCGGGATTTGACAAAGAGTTATGAAAGTTCACCATAGTTTCGTCGCTGCTCTGGGGGATGGGCGATGAGCGGTTTCCGGCTCAGAATCGGGTCTCGGCTCGGAATTGCCTTTGGGCTGTCCGCTTTCGGCGCGGTCCTCGTCACTCTTGGCTCCCTGATCGGGCACGCGAAGACCGACCGGGCGCTGTCCGATGTCGTCAACCGATCGGTACCTCGGATGCAGGCCCTCGCCGATATCAATGCGAGCGCCCGCCAGTTCCGCACTCGGGAGTACCGCTATGCGGTTCAGACTAGTGGCGAAAAGCGCACGAAGCTCTGGGCCGATATGGCTAAGAACGCGGAAGAGGTTCGCGGCGGCATTTCGGCGTACGAGAAGGTGGCGAACGCGGGCGAGGACAAAGCTCGTCTTGAGAAGCTCAAGGTTTTCTGGGACAAGTACGAGACGATGCACGGCCAACTGCCGGATCTCTACAAGGCATCGGCCCAGTCGGGAGTCGTCCCGTTTTTGGAAAAAGACACACGCCCCACCTTCGTTGACGGCTTTATGCCGTTGGTGGAGGAGATGGTGCGGTGGAACAACACCACGACGACCGTCCTGGGACACGATGCTCAGGAGGCGTCCGACTCCGCGTTGAAGCAGGTGGTGGTGCTTGCGATCCTCGCGACCCTTGCCGCAGGTGCGATCGCCGTTTCAACCTCGCGTCACGTTCTTCGTGGGCTACGTTCGGTGGCCACGGGCATTCACCGTCTTCGCCATGAAGAGGTCCGCGCGCTGATCGATGGCTTGAGCGCCCTCGGACAAGGTGATCTCACTTACCGTGTGGAGACGCCGGCTCCCCTCGACCTGCGGGTGAAGGGAAAGGACGAACTCTCCGAGATGGTCGAAGAGTTTAACGCCGCTTCATGCGAGACGGTATCCGCGCTGGAACAGTATGAAGGCACGCGCTCTGAGCTCGGCCGTCTGGTTGACGGTGTTCGCCGCCGGGCGGATAAGCTGACCGAAGCGAGCGAAACGGTGGCCCTGGTGGCCGAAGCTTCTGGGCACGGCATCGGAGAAATCGCGGCTGCCTCCGACCGCCTTGCGGCAACACTGACCGCTTCGACCAAGATGGTCGATCAACTGAGCGAGGCTTCTCACGGAGTAACCCAACGAAGTGAGGAACAGGTCGAGGTGATCCAACTCGCCAAGCTGCAAGTGGCCGCAACCCGTGCTGCCTCCAGCGCGGTCGGCGCTTCGAGTGAAGAGATGGGCGACGCCGCCATGCAAGGCGACGCGTTAGCCGAAGGAACCGAGACAGCGGTGGAAGATCTGCGCCAATCGGTTAGGGGAGCGGCTTCCCGCATTCAGGCTTTGGATCGTCGAGGGGAAGAGATCGGCCGGATCGTGCAGACGATCACGAACATTGCCGACCAAACCAATCTCCTTGCGCTCAATGCGGCTATCGAGGCCGCACGGGCAGGGGAGCATGGTCGCGGTTTTGCCGTGGTGGCGGAGGAGGTCCATAAGCTTGCCGCGCAGAGCGCCGACGCCTCTCGGGAAATCGAGGCTTTGATCGAGGAGGTCCGCAAAACAGTGGGTGATACGATGTCCTCGATCCAGGATGCCGATGGATTGGCGGCCCGCGCCTCGGATGCGACTTTGCGTGTGCGTCAATCGTTGGACGTTATTCAAGGAGTCATCGGGAAGGTTCGGGACCGGGCTCACGAGGTCTCGGTGGCGGCCGACGCCACGGACTTGGCGGTGGCGGCGGTCGAAAAACGGAGTTCGGAGAACGCAGCTTTTGCCGCCGGCTCGGAGCATACGACGCAAGAGTTCAGCATGGCCTTGGCACGGAGTGCCACGATGAGCGAGGAGACTGCCCGTGGCACTCGACAGTTGGGCGCGGCGATGGATGATGCCGCAGTCGCGAGTCACGCATTGCATCACTTGGCGGAAGAGCTTCGGCAGTCCGTCGACGCCTTTCAAATCGAGAAAGAGCCGCGTCCCGCCTTACGGATCGCTGCGTAGCGCTACAGCGGGTGAGTGAGTCCAGGCTCTGATCGGAGTTCGCTCGCCCGGCAATAGGCCATGAATCTCTCGATGGCCGGTTTAAGGGATTCGGTAAATCCGGCCGGAAGGGTTTCGCCTTCGGTGTGCCAACGGCGGAGTTCGAGAAGGCCGTTTCGGCACCAGAATTCGGCGCGGGCGACGAGGTGATCGCCGTAGCGGATGGGGAGGACGTAGTAGCCCCAACGGCGCTTAACCTCGGGCGTGTAGATCTCCCAGACGTAGTCGAAATCGAACAGGTGAGCGATCATCTTCCGATCCCACATGAACTGGTCGAGGGGGGCGATGAAGGTGACTTCCGGTTCTAGGGAGGGCTGGTCGAGGAGGGTTAAGAACTCGGGGGTGGCGTGGGCAGTGACGCCTTCGACGTTTACGGGGACGAGTTTGCCTTCTTCGATGAGGCTTGCGATGGCGACCTTCCGCTCCGGCACCATGATGAAGTAGGACCAGACTTCGTACGGGGAAGACGGGCGAAGGAGGCCGACGGCGCGGTGGCGCTCGATGACCAACTCTCTTACCGCTTCATCTTCGGATAGTTGCGGCAGGGCCAGGAGATGGGGCGGGACGACACGTTCGGTGAGGTCGTAGAGGTGCTGGCCTTTTCGGCGGCCGGCGGTCATGACTTGGCCGGTACGCCAGAGGGCGCGGAGGGCCTGTTTGGTGACGCTGCTGCCGTTCCAGGAGTCTTTCCAGTCGGGCCGTTGGGCCTGGAATTCGCACTCGCGGGGGAGGAGCGGGCCGCGGGCTTCGATCTCGCGGAGGATGGCCTCCACGGCGTCCGGGTGCTCCTGAAAGACTTTGGGGTTGCCGGCTCGGGAGGCGTCGTGGAAGACGCGGCGGAGGGGCCAGCCTTCGTAAGGGACGAGCGAGGCCATCTTGTCCCAGCCGTCGTAGACTTTCCGCTCGTCGTAGGCGTGGGTCTCCCAGTCGCCGACCTGGTAGGTGTCGAGGCGGGCCTGGAGGACGAGATCGTGGTTGCAGCCGACGGGGGCGATGGGGTCGAACTGGATGCTGCGGAAGCGGTCGAAGACTTCCGCCATGTTTTGGGCGGGGGTGAAGTGGTGGCGGACGAAGGCACGCCGGGCGTCGGCTTTGGAGAGCTTGACGGGGGCGGGCATTGATTTACCGTACCCGTGGAACCCAGGAGGTGGGTTCCACGTAACTGGAAGCGCCGCCGTGATGACGTTTTTTGTTCCGCCCAATTCGCTTGATGTTCGCGTGATGTTTTCCGAGATCGCGAATCTGACCTATCAGTTGGATGCGGTTTCGGGGGTTTTGGCGCATCTCGATCCGGGGGATTATCAGGCGCTTTGGAAGCGGGATTTTCTGAAGACGGCGGAGGATGAGGCTCGGCTGAAGAGTTGGGGGGCATTGAAGAAGCGGTACTACGCTTCGGCCAATTTGGAGGGGGCTTCGATGCCGTTTGAGGCGCCGCCGCGGTCGGTTTCTTTGTTTGATGGGATTCGGGTGGCGGCTTTTCGGTCGAAGACGGACGATGAGTTTTTGAGCGATGCGGCGCTTTTGATGGTGCCGGCGGATGTGGCGAAGATGGGGGAGATTCTTCGGTATTTCTCGCCTCGGTTCCATGTTTGGTGGCGCAAAGAGGCCGAGGGGAAAGGGAAGACTTTTGTGAAGAGGGTTGACTGGTTGATGCGGAGTGAGCCGACGCGGGGGGAGATCGAGCGGTTTCGGCGGTTCTATGGGCCGAGTCTGCCGGAGGGGGCGCGGGTCTATTTCAGCTTGCTGTACCGGCCGAATCTGGCGAAGGCTCCGACCAGCGGGCAGCAGATTGGGAACGTGGGGGTAGCGGAGTTTTTGCCGGATGAGACGCCGGAGAAGCGGTTGGATGTGGTGCTGCACGAGTTCTGCCACTTCCTCTACAATTCGCGGTCGGACGAGGACAATTTGGCGTTGCAGAACGCGTTCGCGAACAGCGGGGATCCGGCGGCGAAGCCGAGTTACAACTTGCTGAACGAGGGCATGGCGACGGCGTTGGGGAATGGGATCGTGGGGCGGAGTTTTCGGACGGCGAGCGAGTGGCCAGCCTATCTGGCCCGACCGCGAAGCCTTTACAACAACGGGAACATCGACCGGGCGGCGAAGCGGTTGCTGCCGATGATGGATGCTTGGCTCGCGAGCGGGCGCACGATGAAGGATCCGGCGTTTGCTCCGGAGTACATCGCGGCGATGAAGGGAGCGTTTGGAGCGGAGCTGACGCGGCCGGCGCTGTTTCTGAACGAGGCTTATATTCTCGTGGACGAGAAATTCGGGTTGGATTTCGCGCGGAAGGCGCGGAGGGATCTGAATATCGCGAGCGCCTATATGACCGTTTCAGGGGAGATCGACGAGAAGATGTTGGAGGATTACGTGGGGCAGCCAAATCTGTCGGCGCTGTTCGTGATTCCGACGGCTCGGGTTCAGGCGTTGGTGGAGCGCGGAGTGCTGACGGCTGCGGAGGGGGAGGCGATTCGGGCGGAGGTGGCGGCGCATAAGAGCGCGCTCTTCGGGCATGCGCGGTCGGCGAACGCGCATTCGTTTTTGGTTATTGCGGACGATGCGGCGGAGGCGGGGAAGCGAGTCGCCGAACTTGCCGCCGCTCCAACGCTGTTTAGCGGTCCGTTGCGGGCTTAGTCTCGAGCGTCTTGATCCGGATGTTCCGATAGGAGGCCTTGGTCTTGCCGCCGCCGTGGATTTGGACGGCGAAGACGCCGGCTTGGATGGCGCTTGGTAGCTCGGTTTCGGTGTAGTCGGCGACGGGGTAGCCGTTGAGCCAGGTTCGGATGTGGGCGCCTTCGCAGATGATTTCCACGTCGTTCCAGCCTCCGTGGCGGGTGATCGACCGGGTGAAATCGGTATTCGGCGGGGTCAGCCAGCGATTACGGCGCGACTCGTCGTAGATGAAGCCAGCGTTGTCGTTATCCACCTCGTACTGATAGCCGGAGACCTCGTTGGGCGGATCAGTGATGCGCTTGGTTCGGAACTGGATGCCGCCGTTCACGTAACCTTCCGTGCCTTCGATCTTGAATTGCAGCTTCAGGTGGAAGTCGCGGTAGTTGGTCGTGGAGCAGAGGAACTGGTTCTCCGGGGCCATCTTGTCGAGGGTTCCGGCGACGATGGCACCGTCTTCTACCCGCCATGTTTCTTTATCCCCCTCCCAGCCGTTTAGGGTTTTGCCGTCGAAGAGGGGTTTGAAACCTTTCTCGGGTTCGGGAAGGGCGAAGCAGACGAAGGTATCAGAGGTTGGCCCTTTGTCGAAGCCGAACGATTTGGAGAGTCCTCCGCCGGAGGCGGCGATGACGACGTACTGTTTGCCCTTCACGCTGAACGTGGCGGGGGCGGCGAAGGCCGAGGCGGGGAGCGGGTAGCTCAACAGGGTGTCGCCGGTGCGGCTGTCGAAGGCGCGGAAGGTGGCGTCGCTGGTCGCCCCGACGAAGACGAGGTCTCCGGTGGTTGCCAGGGCGCCGCCGAAATTGAGGGTGCCGGTGGGCGGGATGCCCTTGGCGGATAGCTCCCGGTACTCGCCAAGGGTCTTGCGCCATTTGAATTGCCCGATGTTCAGATCGATCGCGGTGAAATTTCCCCAGGGCGGCTTGACGCCGGGATAGCCTTGGTCGTCGAGGAGGAACCGGTAGTTGGCGGGGTTGGAGACGATGGCGGGGATGTTGTTGGTATTGACGAACAGGGTGTTTGTCCGCGGGTCGAACGAGGCGCCGGACCAGGGTGAGCCGCCGAGGTACCCCGGCGCGACCACGGTTCCTTGACGGGTCGGGGGAAGGTATGGCTGGCCGTAGCTGAGGTCCTTCAATTGATTCAGCACGAAGGCTCGGGCGGCCACGTTTAGGTCAGTTACCTTTGATTCATTGAACAGGGTTTCGGAAAGCGCGGGGGGCAGCACGGGTTCGGGCTGGGTGGGGGAGCCTCCCGCTATACGGCTGGCGGGAAGTTCGCGGACATCGAACAAGGGCTTTCCGGTTAGGCGGTCGAAGACGAAGCAGAAGCCGGTTTTGGTGACCTCGGCTACGGCGTCGATGTCCTTGCCGTTTCGTCGGACGCGGCAGAGAACCGGGGCGCTGGCGTTGTCGTGGTCCCAGAGGTCGTGGTGAACGGTTTGAAAGTGCCAGAGCAGTTTGCCGGTTTGGGCGTCGAGGGCGAGGACACAGTTGGCGTAGAGGTTATCGCCGGGGCGTCCGCTGCCGTCGAAATCCGGGGAGACCGAGCCGGTGGCGGCGAAGAGGATGCCTCGCTTCGCGTCGAGCGAGTAGCCGTTCCATGGTCCGGCGCTACCGATATTACTGGCGGCGTTGGCGATGACATCGAAGTTCCAGCGGCGCTCGCCGGTGCGGATGGAGAACGCCATGATGTTCCCCGGCGCCGATCCCTCTTCCTCGCCGTTCGCGAGGCCGACGTAGACGAAGTCTTTGTAGATCGTGGGCGCGGCGGATACTCCGGCGTAGGCGTCTTTCCATTTTTGTCCGAGTTGGGTGCGGAGATCGACGGGGTGAAAGGCGGGATCCGGGCGGCCGGTCTTTGCGTCGATCGAGAGGATGCGTCCATCGGGGGTGCCGTAGAGGATTCTCCGTTCGCCGTTTTTCTTGCCGTCGCTCCAGTAGGCGAGTCCGCGGCTTGCCCTCTGGTGGCCGCTTCGGTTCGGATCGTTGTGAGACTCGAAGGACCAGGTTTGGGTGCCGGTAGCGGGGTCCAGCGCGGCGATCCGTCCGGCGGAGGTGACGAGGTACATCGTGCCTTCCGTGACCAAGGGCGTGCATTCGATGGGGGTGTTGCCGGAGGCGTCGCCGGTGTGATAGACCCAAGCGACCTTGAGGTTATGGACGTTGTTCGAATTGATTTCTCGTAGCCTTGAGAAACGCGCTCCTCCGGGATCGCCTCCGAAGTAGTCCCAGCCTACGTCGCCGGCTCGGGCCGCTCCGAACCCCGAGATGGCAAAGAGGATAACGGCGGGAAGAAGCGATCTCACTTGTCTATACTGCAGGGGTGCGGAGGCGCGGTTGAATGTACAGGCCGTCGAACTCTTATCTTAATCGGACACTATGACGCAGTTCGACTTTCGGGTCCAAGATGTTAGGACCCCGCTCGGCCGGATCGCGTTGGGCGGTCGGTTCCTGGACCATACGGGGACTCCGCTGGTGCGGGACTGGCAGGTACGCGGGGCTTATAGTCTTGCCTGCGTTACTCGGGGGCGGGGGCTGTATTACGACGTATTCGGTCGCTTTCAGGAGTTGGAGAAGGGCGACCTCATTTTGGTTTTTCCGGATATTGGCCACCGGTACGGGCCGGAGGGCACGGAGACTTGGGACGAGTGCTCTTTGATTTTCGATGGGCCGATCTTCGATCTTTGGCGCGCGGTCGGTCTGCTTCGGCCAGCCGAGCCGATTATCAAGCTCGGGGCGGAGGCGGAGCTTTGGTGTTCCAGGGGGCTTGAACGGATGGAGGCGTTGCAGGCGGAGCCGACGGTGAACCGTTTTCAGGAGTTGGTCACGGCGATGCTGGAGCCCTTTTCCCGGCGGTCTTCGGGCAGCGAGGTGGCGCTGCCCGATTGGCTAATCCGCGCCCAGGCTAGGCTGGACCGGGTTGAAGAGAGTATCGAGATTGAAGAGTTATCGAAAGAGGTCGGGATGGCTGCGCGGACTTTGCAGCGTCAGTTCCATCGGGCCATTGGGCTCTCGCCGCAGCAGTATCGCGACGAGAGGCGGCTGCGGATCGCGCTTGAACTGCTTACGCACGTTCCGGGGATCAAACTGCGCACGGTGGCTCACCGAATCGGCTTCGCGGACGAGTACTACTTCTCTCGCTGGTTCAAGCGTAAGGTCGGGGTCGCGCCGCATAAGTGGCGGACGGGCTAGGCGGGCAGTCTCACCTTGATCTTCTTGGCATTCGGACCGGTGATCTTGTAGGTCGTTACTTTGCCGTCCTTCCAATCGACTTCGACGGTCAGGTTGCCCCGGGCTTTGAGTCCTTGGACCGATCCGGTCTTCCAGGCTTTCGGCAGGGCGGGACGAAATGTTACTTCGGGCAAAGCTTTGTGGCGAACGGACAATATCGCGGAGATGGGCGGACGGGGCGTCCGCGGACCGGTAGCGGACCGGGGGTCCGCGCTCCGTTTAGTTTGCGTACAACTCGATTTCGCTGAGTTGGGCGGCGTTGGGGAAGGCGGGGTTGGCGGAGGCGAGGATGGTTAGGCGGAAGGTGTCCGTGGTGACCGGGGGGAACGTGGCTTCGTAGGTTTGGGTTTGGCGGTTGCCTTTGACGGTGAAGAGAGTCTTGCCGCCGGCGGTGGCGGTGAAGTCGACGGGGTAGCCGTGGGGGTCGGCGAAGTGGAGGATGGCGCGGGAGATCTTCGCTTTCTTCGGGAGGTGGATTTCTACCCAGTGGGGGTTGGGGGTGTCGACGGAGGAGTGCCAGCGGTTGGTGAAGTCTCCGGGGGTGGCAAGGATGCCGTCGATGAGTTTGGCGGTGGAGTTGGGCTCTTTGGCGTATTCGCTGTCGGAGGTGGCGGTGCCGGTGAGGGCGAGGTCCCTCTTTCTGTCCTGGACCGTTATCGGCGGGTTGGTCCAGGCGTTGGCGTGGGAGAGGGTTTGCCAGGTTTGGCCGGTGTTGTAGACGTTGGCTAGGTTGAGGGGTTGGGGGAGCCAGGTGCGGTAGACGTTGTCTTCGCGGAAGGCGTTGCCAGCGGAGGCGTAGTCGCAGAAAGTGAGGGGGCCTTCGTCAAAGGCCATCCAGGCACCGATCTTTTTGGCGGCGGCGGGGTTGGGTTTGAGGTGCGGGAGGTCGCTGAGTGTCGGCTGGGTCGCCGATGTGGGGGTGAGGCGGTTGTCGAGGGCGAGGACGATGGGGCCGCGGGTGAGGGCTACTTGGCCGTTCGACCGAGCCACGCGGGCGTTCATGTCGAAGGCGAGCGTGACGCAGTCGCCGGGGCTCCAGGTTCGGCTTATCCGGGCGTATCCGGGGTGGACATAGATCGGAACTCCGTTGAGTTTGACCTCAGTCTGGTGGCTCCATTCCGGGATCCGGAGGGACAGGGTGAACTCCTTGGGCTGCTTGGGAGTGACGCGGATCTCGACTTGGTTGGTGACGGGGTAGTCGCCGGTGATGTCGAGTTTGACGTCGTCGATTTTCGCGGTGCTGGGGGCGTAGAGGTTGACGACGGGGCCTTCGGCGCTCTTCATGAAGGCCCAGGCGGGGGTGAGCATGAGGGCGCGGGGGCCGTTGACGACGCAGCAGCTTAGGCCGACGTCGGCGTGTTGGACGTAGCTGGGAACTCGGGGGCCCATCATGCCGCTGAAGTAGGCCCACCATTTGCCGTCGGGCATCATCGCGCCGAGGAGTCCGTTGTAGAGGTTTTTCTCGAGGTCGTCGGCATAGCGGACGTCGCCGGTGAGGCGGAGGAGTTGGTCGCAGAGTTTCATCCAGGTGACGGTGACGCAGGTTTCCATCGGCTTCTGGACGGGGCCGGTCTGCTTGGTGGCGCCGTCGAACCAGATCTCGTTGCTGGTGCCGACGCCGACGAGAGACGCTTCGTTTTGGCGGATACCTTCGGCGATTTTGATCGCGGCGTTCAGGTCGTCTCGGTTGCCGGTGGCGCGGTAGAGCTCGCAGAGGCCCTCGAAGCAGGACATCATCTCGTAAGATTTGGGCGCGCACATCTGGGAGGGGCGCTTGCCGGCGAGGGCGTCTTCGATGAGCCGCATGCCGGCGGGGAGGCGTTTGGAGGGTTGGCTCCAGGCGGCGACGATGTGTTCGGCGAAGTCGAGGTACTTCTTCTCGCCGGTTCGTTGGTAGACGAGGGCGACGGGTTCGAGGACGGAGGAGGCGGGGAGGCCGTTCCATTCGCCGACGTCGGCGATGTTGGTTTTGCCGGGGCCAAGTTCGGCAATCAGGGAGTCGGTTTGGCGGCGGGCGGCTTGAAGGATTGCTGGGTTGTGCGTGCGATCGTAGTCGGCGATGAGGCCGAGGAGGGCGTATTTGCGGCCCCAGACGTCCCAGCCGTCGAGGTGATATTTGGGTTGGCGGGTTCCGAGGTAGCCGTCCGGGTCGGCGGTGGCAATGAGGGAGGCGGCGGCTTCGTCGCGCTTTTCGCGGGTGGCGGGGGTGGAGTGGTAGGCGTCGGCGAGGGTGAGCGAGGTGTACCACTTGCCCCAATATTCGCAGCGCCAGTCGGTCGCGCCGGTCTCGGCTTTGGCGCGGTAGGAGGCGACGAGGGGTTCGATCTCTTGGGCAAGGAGGCGGTTTTTGACGCAGAGGTCGAGCTTCTCGCCGAGGCGGCCGCGGATCTGGACGCTTTGGGGGGCGGCGGGCGTGAAGACGTCACGGGTGGTCGCAAGGACGAGGAAAGCGAGAGTCATGGGCGGCTCTCTATTGGTATCACGGGTGGTTGGCGGGATTGGCGGTTCGGGGGGAATGCCTCGGGAGGGTTCTAGATTCGGTGGGTTGGGTGCAAGAGGGGCGTTGGGTCCTTGGGTCGTTGGGAGAGGTTCTGAGACTTATCGCGGTGACTTTCGAAGCTATCGTAACGTTGTCGCCCCTCACCCCCTGCCCCCTCTCCCCCGGAGGGGCGAGGGGGTTCTGAGTGCCTCGCCTACATTCGGCTGGGGCGGATGCGGAGGTAGACGCCTAGGGTTACGGGGGAGCTGCCGTAGTAGGGGGTTAGGCTTGACGGGAGGTTGTAGAGGCCGGCGTAGGCTCCTAGGCCGAGATCGAAACCGGATCGGTGGACGAAGTCGCGGGTGGCGCCGAAGGTGAGTTTGCTGATGCGGTAGGTTCCGGCGGGGACGTTTACGAGTTCGTCCTTGGCGACGTTTTCTAGGCGGGCGTAGTAGGTCCAGTCGGTTCGATAGAGGGAGGCTTCTAGGAGGTAGGCGTCGGAGGTGTGGCCGTCTTGTTTGATGTTTCGGCCGAACAGGGCGGTGGCGGCGAAGTTGCCTTTGCCGTAGTGGGCGGCGGCGGTGATTCGGTGCTGGTCGTCTCCCGGTTCGGTGGCGGGTTCGGGGTCTTTGAGGTAGCCGAAGGAGCCGCTGAAGGAGAGGTTTTTGGTGGGGTTGTAGGTGAGGCGGGTGGAGGCGGAGTCGAACCGGACGTTGTCCGGGGAGTAGCGGTTTTCGTCGGGCTCTTCGCCTTTGAAGACGGAGCCTTCGATCTTCCACTTATCCCCGAAGGTGAGGCCGGCGGTGGCGACGCCAAAGGTGATGTGGGTGGCATCGAACCAGTGATGACCGATCGGGGCTTCGGGGTTCTCCATACCGCTAGGGCGCATCAGGAACATCGAGCCGCCGAGGGCGGGTTCTCCGATGGGGGCGAGGTAGAGGAAGCCTCGGGTGTCGCCTTGGATCGCTTTGCTGTAGGTGACGGAGGCTTCGGAGATGAGATCGTGGGGGTGTTGGCGGTCTTTGAGGGGGTTGCCGTAGGCGGTTTCGCCGGTCTGGAAGAGGTTGGGGTAGCCGTACTCGCCGTTGAAGATGGGGTCGAGGGAGCCCATGAGACGGAAGCTGAGGGTGCCGCCGCCCACGTCGCGGCGAGCCATGAGCATGGGCATGGAGTTTGAGAAGAACTGCTGGTCTCCGCGCTTGCCGCCGACGCTGCTGTCGGTGTAGTTCAAGGAGAAATTGCCCATGTAGTACAGGTCATAGCGGCCTGATTTGGGGAGCATCTTCATGAACATGGGGGAGTCGTCGGGGAGCCAGGTGGTGCCGGAGCCTTCCCGCGCCATGCTCCAAGGGCCGAGCATGCCTTTCATCGAACCCATCATGTGGCCCATGTCCATGCCGGGCATCTGTTCGTGATCCATGGCTTGGCCCTCCTTGGCCGACCATTCGGCGAGGGTGAGGGGCTTGGCGGCTTTGTATTGCGGGTTCTCTGCGACGTACTTTTGGAAGGCATCGACGGAGGTGAAGGCGCGGGACCAAGCGTTGCAGAAGGCGTGGTCGCCTTCCTGTTCGAGGAAGACGGCGGTGGGAAGGTTGCTGGTCCACTCGCCTTTGTCGTCGGAGGTGAGGAGGAGGGGGCGTTTGGGGTCTTCGGTGGGGCCGGTGACGGTGGCGGCGCCTAGGTATTGGGAGGCGAGGTCGCGGGCGCAGAGCATGCAGCGGACGAGGTAGGTCTTGCCCGCGTTTTTTACGGTGACTTCTTGCCCTTTTACGACGGGGATTCCGCAGTGGGTGCAGTTTTGGGCGTTGGCTTGGGCGATGGCGATTGCGCCAAGTACGAGGGTTGTTATGGTCCTCATGTTAGTTCTTGGTCGCGGCAGCGACCATCTCCTCAAGGGTTAGGGCTTTGGAATCGGTGGCTTTGTTCGCCGCGGCGTACTTCTCGAATCCGGCTTTGGTGTGGAAGGCTCTTGAGAGTGCGGCGCACTGGGCATGACTCTTGAAGTCGTTGATGAAGACCACGCCGTCTTCCGGCACGAGCTTTCCGTCCTGATCTTTCACCACATTCCATTTGCCAGCGGTGCGTTGGAGGATAACGGGTTTGCCTTTGGTTTCGGAGGGGGCGTAGACGACGAGGTCGCCGTCGTATTTTTTGGAATCGGCGATGGCGCAGTAGACGCAGCGGTATTCGATCTTTTTCTTGCCGTAGCGGAGGACGACCTCGTTGTCTTGGGTCTTGGTGGCCTGGACCACTTTCATGCCGCAGAGAGGGCAGGGGACGTCGTGGGCGGAGGCGGCGGCGCTGATGAAGAGGGGGGCAAGGGCGATAAGGGTTTTGAGGTGGCGGTTCATGGCTATTTGACCTCGAAGACGAAGCTTACGGTGGAGATTTTTCCGGCTCTTTGGAACTGAGCCCAGGCCTTATAGAGACCCGCGCGGGGGAAGCGGGCGTTGAAGCGGACTTCGCCGTTTTGAGCCTTCGCATCTTCGGCGGGGTGGCTGTGGACGAAGGTTCCACCGTCCTGGTGGACGATCATGAGGTGGCCTTGGGCGCCGAGGTAGGGCTCAAGGTCGGTGACTGGTCTGCCGGTTTGGGCGTCGCGGAGCTCGAAGCTCAACTCGGTGGATTTTCCGATGGGGATGGGCTTCTCTAAGGGGACGAAGTCGGCGACGATGGTTCCGTCGTGGCTGGGGCCTTTGGTCGGAGCGAGTTTCGGATAGACCTTGGGCGGGCCAGCTAGCTTGAGAGGGACGCTGAGGACTTGGGCACCTTTGTCTTTGGGGGCGACATCGGCGAACACGAGATAGTCCCCGCCAGCGGGGAATGTCCAGTCGATCGTGAATGTGCCGTCGGCTTGGGGTTGGGGATGTTCGTGGACGAACCAGCCGAGGTCTTTGCTGACGAGCATGAGGTGCATCAGCTTTGTGTGGGAGACGTCGAAGGCAGTGACTCTTTGGCCGGTCTTGGTGTCTTCGATCGCGACCTTGAGATGGATCGGTTCTCCGGCTTTAGGGTCCTCCGGGAGGTCGAGGAGTTCGACGGCGTAGGGTTTGGGGGCGGTGGTGGTGGTTCGGGCTTCGGCGTCTTTGACGGGGAGCAGGAAGGCGGCGTAGATGGATTTATCGCCGGGCGGGGTGAGGCGGATGCCTACTTTGAAGTCTCCGCCGTGGGGGAAGAAGAGTTCGAGGCCGTAGTCGCCGGGGACGCCTTCGCCGTGGATCTGGGGTTTCATGACAGGCATACCGGCCATGGCGGGCATGGTGACGGCTGCGGTCGGGGCGGCTTCGGGAACGCCTTTTTTACCTTCGATGGGGTCGTTCTGGGTGAGGTCGGAGAGGCGGAATTCGACGTCGACGGCGGAACCGGCGAAGAGGCCTTCGTCGGGGATGCGGAGTTCGATCTGGTATTTGCCGACGGTGGCGATGGTGGCGTACGGGTTGGTTTTCGGCGCGTGGGCCTTATCAAAAGTGGCTTTGCTGGCCTTTGAGGTGAAGAGGTAGCGGATGCCCTTGTAGTCGGTGGAGGCTTTCGCCTGGGCCGGATTGATCCGGTGGTTGGTGATCGGGTCGGTAAGGGAGAGGCCGAAGGTGCCGCCCCGTTTTTGGGCGGAGGCAATGATCGTTTTCGCGTTGTTCTCGAACGCGCCCTTGCACATGGGGCAGCAGTAGAAGTAGCGGATGCCAGCGCGGTCAGTGTGCGGGTTCTTAGCGGTGGTATCGCCGCCCATGACGGGGCAGACGAGGGGCTTGAGGGCGAGAAGGCCCGTGATGAGGATGGTTATCAATTGAGATTCCTGTTGCGTGATGGTCGTGCGTTGATGAGATCAGGCACGGGCAACAGGAGGCGCGCGACCGAGATCGCGGGGGTGGTCCAGGTTGGGCGGGGGACCGGAGTCAATACCGTAAATGCCGGGCTCGGATTGGCCATCTTTGACGGTTAGTTCCGGTAGGACGGTCGGGAGGACGGCGGTTTGGAGCTCGAAGCTGGGCGAAAGGGCCTTTGCCGGGGTGGCCGGGGTTGCGGGGGCGGACTTGACCTCGCAGTTACAAGGCGTTGCCGCCTTGGCGAGGGTCTTATTGTGTGTCTCGCACGCCATGACCTTGGCGGGCTTTTGGCAGCAGGGCATTCCGCATGCGGGCTTCGTAGGTTTGACGCACGGCGCGGTGCTCGCTTTGAGGGGCATCGCGGCCACGATCAAGGCGAGCGAGCAGATGAGCCTTATGATCAGGGCTGTTTTGCTTCGCACCACGGGGATTATTCCATTCAACGGGGCGGGAGGGTGCGGGGTTCCATGCTTGGGTAGCGGCGGCGCCCTCGCCGCCGTTTCTGAGATCGATAGACTCTCGATCGGCGACGGGGGCGTCGCCGCTACTTTCGAGAATCGTTTATAGTGAGATCGTTAAGGATCTAACGAGTTGTTATGGTGAGTTCTCTGATTGCATCGATCGTCTTTTCCCATTCGGCGGACGGTCCTTTTCTGATCGAGCAGAAGGACGGGCGGATTGTGAGTCTTCGGGCGCGAGGGGACAAATTTGGGACGGACTATATTGCGCCGAAGGGAGCGTTGGGTGCGGTTCGGGTCAGTTACCGGAAGGCGGGTGGGGACTGGACGACGGGGGACGATCTCTCGGTGGGGAGCCGGTTTGAAAACAGGGGCAATCGGCTGATTTGGCGGGTTCAGGTGAAGAACACGTCCGCCGAGCGGCGGGAACTTGGGGGACTTTCGATGCCGTTGCCGATGCGGACGAGCTTCGATAGGAGTTCGAAGACGGGGGTTCTGAAGCACAGCTTTGTATCAGGGGCGGGGTCGTTTCTGTTTTGGATGAGGCCGGATAGCGCGGGGCCGTATTTGACGATGACTTGTCTGAAGGGGACGTCGTTGGAGTACTGGAACCACGACGCGGATCGGAATTATCAGGTGTTCGCCCATTCGGCGGCGGAGGTTCCGGCGATTCAGGCGCGGAAGGGGAGTTGGCGGTTGCCCCACACCTCGCGGATGCTTGGGCCAGGGGAGACGGCGGAGTATGGGTTTGCGTTCGATTGGTCGAAGGACTACTCCGCCGTGCGGGATTTGTTGGCCAAGCGGGGGAAGTTGGATGTGCAGGTGGTGCCAGGGATGACGGTGCCGAGCGATCTGTTTGCGCAGGTGGCGCTTCGTTCGGGGGAGCGGATTGAGGGGATTGAAGCGGAGTTTCCGGGGCAGACGGAGATCAAATATCTCACCCAGCGGGGCGGATATCGGGTGTATCAGGTTCGGTTTCGGAGGTTAGGAGAGAATCGGTTGACGGTTCGGCAGCCGGGTGGGGCGCGGACCTATTTGGAGTTCTTCGCTTGCCAGCCGGTGGAGACGCTGATCAAAAAGCGGGCGGCGTTCCTGACGGCTTCTCAGGTTCGGGACTCGGGGAAGTGGTACAACGGCCTGCTTCAGGAGTGGAACATGGACGGGAAGGTCCATTTGAATCCGGACAACTACGACCGGATCAAGGGGTGGCGGATCTATGAGGTGACTTGTGACGATCCGGGGCTAGGGAAGCCGGCTTATTTGGCTTCGAAGAATGCGGAGTATCCGGTGCAGGCAGAGGTGACGGCGCTGGACGACTACATCGAGCACTTTGTGTGGGGTGGGTTGCAGCAGACGACGGCGGAGCCTTATCCGTACAGCATCTACGGCATTCCTGACTGGAAGACGTTGCGGGAGAGCAAGGCGGCGGACAAGACGAAAGGAGTCGATCACGTCTGGCGCTGCTACGACTATCCGCACATCGTTCTCATGTACCGCGAGATGTATCGGATCGCGGCGCAGAACCCTTCGATCAAGACGCGGTTGACGGCGCGGGAATATTTGGAGCGGGCGTTTGGAACGGCCCAGGCGATGTTCACGATCCCGGATCGGCTGGTGAAGTGGTCGCCTTATGAGACGGGCTACTACAACGAGGTCGTGATTCCGAAACTGGTTGGTGATCTTCGGTCGGCGGGGATGAGAAAGGAGGCGGAGGTGCTTTCGGCTTTCTGGGTGAAGAAGGTCCAGACTTTTATCGGCGGGAAGGTCGATCTGTTCGCCTCGGAATATGCGTTCGATTCGACGGGGTTTGAGTCTACGGAGGCGTTGGGAGATTTCGCGGTGAAGCACCCCGGGCTGGCGGACGGGAAGAAGGCGCGGGGGTTTCTGGATCGACAGATGGCGGCGAATCTGTTTTGCCGGGGGATCATCGAACCGGCCTACTACTATTTGGGCAGCGACTACCGAGGGCAGGGCGGGGATGCTTATACGCTTTCCTATATGGCGCAGATGGGGGGCGATAGTGTGCTGGATTACGCTTTGCACTACTCGGTGGATCCTTCCTACTTGCGCCTGGGTTACCAGTCGTTTCTTAGTTCCTGGGCTCTGATGAACGCCGGGACGGCGGCTTCGAATTACGGCGCATGGTATCCCGGCGTGGAGAACGATGGAGCGGCGGGGGGAGGATTTGAGCCGGCGGCGTATGGGGAGACCTGGCTGGGACAGCCTCATGGGCGGGGCTCTTGGTACTACTCTTGCGAGATCGATTTGGGCTACTGCGGGGCGCTTCGGGCGGCGCGGACGACGGTGGCGGACGATCCGATCTTTGGGCGGTTTTGTTTTGGCGGGGTTGGGGAAGTTAAAAAGGGGGGCTACCGGTTTGTGCCGCGGGATGGGGTGCAGCGACGGGTCTCGGTGCGAACGGCTCGGTACTCGGCGGATGTCGACGTGACGGGCGGGCGGTTTGTGGAAGGGGCGTTGGACGAGAAGGCGGGGACGCTTCGGTTGCGACTTGAGTTGGGAGGGAAGGTTTCGGTTACGGGCGGGAAGGTTTCTTCGGTGGGGAACTGGGTGACGGTTCGGTTAGCGAAGAAGGGTTAGGCGTGAAGGTCGCGAGCGGGTTCGCCGAATTCTAAGTCCCAGAATTTGGCGATGAGGCCCGCGCGTTTGGGGGAGCAGCACATGGGGCCGACGAGGGCGGCGCCGCCGACGGGGAAGGGGGCGAGGCGCAGCATTTCGAAGGGGCCGCCGAGGGAGTATTCGATTCGTAAGGCGTCGCCGTAGCGGCTCATGCGGAGGCGGACTTCCGCAGGCGTGACGTCCAAGGGCAGAACCGACCAGTCGGAGAACTCGCGGGTGACGACGGCGCTGAGGTGGTGGCGGCCGTCGGTGTACTCGATACCGGCTTTTACCCAGTTTCGCTCGTCGAGGCGGACCATGAGACCGGCTTGGTCGTAGAGCGTTTCGTATTCGGCGGAGAAGGTGACGGTGGCGGAGAAGTCGCCTTCGAGGGTGCGGCCGTAGAGGTGGCCGTCGTCGTGGATGAAGTCGTAATGGGTTCGACGCCAGAAGTCGGTGTTGTCTCCGGTGCGGACGGTTAGGGTGCCGTTCTCTTCTTGCCACGAGGGAGGCTCGTTGAGCCAGATCATGTGGGGGTTGTACCTTTTGGGGTCATGGGGTCATGGGGTCATGGGGTCATGGGGTCATAGGGTTGAAGCGTCGCTAGGTTTAGATGCTTAACCACAGAGAGCACAGAGAGGGTGGGTTGCTTTCGGGCGAAGGGCTCGCGGGCTACGAGGGGGTAGCCTCGGTGAACCGGGATGATCGCACTGCTCACCGTCGCCGCCTTCTCTTCGCCAGGCTACGTCTTCACTTCGTTTCGGGAGGGCGGGGATGGTTTACATCTGGCGGTCAGCCGGGATGCGCGTCATTGGGAGGACACCTCGCCGGTGTTTTTGAAGCCGACGGTGGGCAGCAAATTGTTCCGCGACGGGCATGTGTTGCGCGGGCCGGACGGGGTTTATCGGATGGTCTGGACGACCGGATGGAACGACAAGGGGATTGGGTACGCCAGTTCGCGGGATCTCGTTCACTGGTCGGAGCAGCGGTATCTGCCGTTCATGGAGAACGTGTCCGGGACACGGACTTGCTGGGCGCCCGAAAGCTTTTTCGATAAGAAGGCCGGGCAGTACCTGGTGACGTGGTCTTCCAGTGTGGACGGGCGATATCCGGAGACCGAGTCGAAGGACCGGATGAACCATCGGACGTACTTTGTGACGACGAAGGACTACAAGACGTTTTCCGAGCCGAAGGTACTGATCGATCCGGGGTTCGATCACATCGATACGACGATCCTTGAGAAGGGCGGCCGTTACATCGCGGTGTTCAAGGAAGGCGATAAGCAGGCGAAGAAGGATTGGGGGCCGATTCATTGGGCTACGGCGGATGCTCCAGCCGGGCCATATCGGCTAGAGCCGAAGCCTTTGGTGACACGGCGAGCGGAGGGACCGGCATTGGTGCAGGTTGGGGGGCAGACGCTGATGTATGTGGACTTCTATGCGGAGGGGCGGTACGGGCTGTTCGAGACCTCCGATTGGCAGACTTGGACGGACCGGAGTTCAACGATGGAGACGGTTCTAGGGCAGCGGCACGGGACGGTGCTGGCAGTGGATCGGCGGACACTGGATGCGATCGCCAGAGCACAAAAAGCGGCAATGAAGACGGTTCCAAAGCCCGCTCTGGATGGCTTTACGGCCGACCCGTCGATTCGGCATTTTGGCGATCGTTACTACCTCTATCCCACCTCGGACAAGCCGAATTGGCAGACGACGGACTTCTCGGTCTGGTCTTCCAAGGATCTTCGGAGTTGGAAGAAAGAAGGGATGATCCTGGATGTCACGAAGGATGTGAAGTGGGCCAACATCGAGGCCTGGGCGCCGGACTGCATTGCGCGAAACGGCAAGTACTACTTCTATTTCTGCGCGCACGGCGAGGTCGGAGTCGCGGTGAGCGACAAGCCGACAGGGCCTTTTCGAGATGCCTTGGGCAAACCACTTGTGGCAAAGGGGGCGGCGAAGACCTATCCGATCGACCCGTATCCGTTTATCGATGAGGATGGCCAGGCATACCTTTTCTTGGGGAACGGCACCCCCACCGTCTTCAAGCTGAAGCCAGACATGGTCACTTTGGACGGACCACCGACTTACATTCCGATCAAGAACTTCCGGGAAGGGATCTGCGTGTTCAAACGGAAGGGCCTCTACTACTTCATGTGGTCCGAGGACGACGCCCGGAGCGACGACTATCGAGTGGCGTACGGGACTTCTAAGTCGCTGTTTGGTCCGGTAGAGATTCCGAAAGACAGCGTGGTGCTGCGGAAGAGCGGACTGGTGAAAGGAACGGGCCACCATAGCGTGGTGAATGTGCCCGGGACGGATCGCTGGATCGTGGCATATCATCGTCACGCCATCCCGGGTGGGGGCGGTTACAAACGGGAAACCTGTCTCGTAGAGATGCGGTTTGGGTCGGACGGGGTGGTCCTGCCGATGGATCCGGCCTCGCTGGAGCCGGTTCGGGGCTGATTCTCTTTCGCTACCCGAAGGCGGAGGGATTCTGAGTCGTTGAGATCAATGACACGGCATAAAGGACCCCAAACGCGGGACTATCCAGGAGGGGGTCTGACTTGCAGAATATTAATGTCTTCCTCGGAGGCTGCGGCCCCGTGGACGTTAGTTCTCAAAGCCAAGAAGGCTTAGATATCATGCTTAACGCTTGTCAGACCGAAATCGTCAAGGCCACCGTTCCCGTGCTTCAACAGCATGGTGAAGCCATCACAATCGCCTTCTATCGCAATCTGTTTCAGGCACATCCGGAATTGAAAGATGTCTTCAACATGGCGAATCAGGCGAAGGGCGACCAGCCGCGCTCTCTTGCCGCGGCGGTGTTGGCGTACGCCGCGAATATCGATCAACTTGCAAATCTCGGACCGGCGGTCGCGAAGATCGCTCACAAGCACTGTAGCCTGGATATCTCGGCGGAGCAGTATCCCATCGTCGGCGAGAATCTCCTGAAAGCGATTGGCGAGGTGCTAGGCGACGCGGCCACACCGGAGATCGTGGACGCTTGGGGCGCAGCGTACGGGCAACTGGCGGAGATCATGATCTCCATCGAGCGGGGGATGTACGAGGAGGATGCGGCCAAGGGATGGGCCGGGTTTAAGCCATTTCGCGTCGCAGAAAAGATGCCGGAAAGTACGGTCATCACCTCCTTCAAACTCGTACCGGTCGACGGAGTGCGACTGCCCCTTCAAAAACCTGGACAGTATTTGAGCCTTCGCGTCGAAGGGGTCGGCGAGAACGTGGAGATGCGTCAGTACACCATTTCATGCGCGCCGAACACGGAGCATTACCGCATCAGCGTCAAACGCGAGCCGGGTGGGCTCGTGTCGAATCATCTCCACGACAAAGTCGAAGTGGGTGACGAGGTGTTGATCCACGTTCCGCACGGCGATTTCTTCCTGGACCAGGAAGGTACACGCCCCATCGCTCTTCTGAGCGGCGGCGTTGGGATCACACCGATGTTGGCGATGCTGGAGTGGCTCGTGAACGATGGTTCACCTCGTCCGGTGCTGTTCGTCCATTCCGCTATCGATGGATCGGTCCATGCATTTGGCGACCATCTCCGAGACATCGCGGCGCGTCACCCGCATATCTCCACGCTGGTGCTCTACGAAACTCCTCGGGGAGAGGATGTTCTCGGGACGCACTTCGACTTGGCGGGACGTGTCTCGGCCAACGCGTTGGAAGGGCTTCTTTCGACCGATGCCGACTGCTATTTCTGCGGCCCTAAAGGGTTTATGGCCGCAGTTGATCGGACCCTGGAAGGCCTGGGAGTCCCTGCGGAGCGGCGCAAGTATGAACTGTTCGGGCCGACGGTTTCTCTAACCTAAACGGGCTGGCCCCGTCCGGTCAGCCGACGGAACAAGGCTGCCTCCTCGGCGTTAAAGGGGCGGCCGTCCGGGCGGAAAAGGTCGTGGAACCAAAGGTCTGGTTCGGGTGCCCCGGCTTCGGAGGTCCAGGAGTAGTGCGTGTTGGTCTTGCCGACGACGAGGCCCCAGTTGAAACAAGCGATGCCTTCGGCGTGGAAGATCGGGAGATGGCTTTCGACGCGACTTTCCGCGGTGCGGGCCATCCATTCCGAGCAGATTAAGGGGCGGCCGTAGATTCTCAGGCTATCGATCAGCGAGCGAAATTTATCTTCCGGGTTGTAGTCGTGGAAGGAGACGACGTCGCTGCTGGCGGCTTGGAAATCGTTGAGGGCTTCGTGCTCGAACCAAATCGCAGCGGTGAGAGGCTGGCTCGGGCGGATCTCCCAAGCCCAGTGGAAGGCGTGGCGGAGAAGCTCGAGCGACTCGACATCGTAACCTTTGTTCCCAGGCTCGTTATAGAGGTCCCACATGTAGACCCGTTCGTCTTTTGCAAACCGTTGGAGGGTGGCTTTGACATATGTCTCCAGCCGCGTTAGGTCGGCGGGCCAGTTGCGATGAGTCTTCGCCGGGCTGCTAACCCATCCGCCGTTGTGCACACCCATTCGCGGCTCGGGCTGAACCCCCAAGCGAGGTTCGGGATCCCAACAGTCGTCGAAGAAGGTGACGAGGGCGCGGATGCCATGTTTCGTCGCAAGGTCGAGGAACTGGTCGACGCGGTCTAAGAAGCCGCTCGGGTCGGCCTCGTAGAGGAGGTCGTGGAGGTAGACGCGCACGGCGTTCATCCCCAGCGAGGCGGCCCAACCGAGTTCGCGGTCGATGGTCGCAGGATCGAAGGTCTCGTGCTGCCACATCTCAAGCTGGTTGATTGCGGTGCTGGGGATAAAGTTGCAGCCTACGACCCACGGCTGTTTTGCCTGCCAGGCGGCGGCCTCGTCAGCTGTCCACTGGGTTCTGGTCGAAGTTATCGGAAGGCTTTCGATCATGCGCGGCACAAGTTTAGCCTGCCTCAAAGGATCCGGCACCTCGGTCCAAAGAGACAACCTACTGCGCGATTGAGGGTTGGACCGGTTTGGCGCAGAAGGGGCAAAAGGCGATTCGGAGCGCGGCTCCTCCCTCGTAGTTTAGGGCCGCCGTATAGACCAAGGGATCGTCTTCGCCATGGGGTTCGGGGACGATGACGAGGGCATCGGCGTCCCAGGCCACGCGCGCCCCGTCGCAACAAAACGCAAGTTCGGGTCCTTTGTCGTCCGAGATTTGAATGGTCACAAGCAGACTGTACTCCCCTTGGTTTTATCTTAATTCGATCTTCATTCCTGAACTTGATAATCGAACAAGGCCCCAAGATGAAAGAAAAAGAACCGACCCATGAAACATTGACCGAGAAGTTTTCCAGGCGAAAAGCGATGCAGTATCTCGCTTCGGCGGGTCTCGCGACCTCCGCGGTCGTAGCGGGCTGCGGCGGATCGGGTGGCGGCAAAGGGGCGGTTGCGGCGGTTCTCTCCATCGTTTGGCCGGAGACTTCCCGTCTCATACCAACCGCCTCGAACAGCATCACGGTCTCCTTCTTGAACGGCACGACGGTGGTTGCCTCTCAGGTCGTTGCACGTCCGACGACCGGTAACACTTCGACGGTCACGTTCCAGACGCTCATCGCCGGGTCATTAACCCTGAAAGCGGAAGCTTTTCCGACCACGACCGGGAGCGGCACCGCTCAGGCAAGTGCGACGAAGGCGGTGAGCATTGTCTCCGGCACCACCAACGCCTTGACGATCACGATGGCCAGCACCATCAGTTCGATCTCGATCACTCCGGCCAGCCCGTCGGTCGAGGTTGGGAGCACGACTCAACTCGCGATATCCGCTCTGAACTCGTCGGGCGCGGTGGTCCTGACCTCGACATCTACCGTGACCTGGACATCCTTGTCGACCGGTATCGCTACCGTCAGTTCCGCCGGATTCGTGACAGGCATTGCGGCGGGGACGGCGGTGATCCAGGTTTCGGAGAGTGAATCGGGCAAGACCTCGACGGTGAGCGTTACGGTGACGGCGGCCACCACGAGTTGTCACCTCATCCCCTCCGAAACGGACGGTCCTTACCCGCTGTACGCCGTCCTAACGAATTCCGCGATGATCCGAAGTAGCATCGCGGAGACGAAGACGGGTGTCCCCCTCACGCTGGAATTGACCCTGGTGAAAGCCAATGGCGCGTGTGCCGTGATCCCTAACGCCTACGTCTACGTGTGGCATTGCGACAAGGATGGGGAGTACTCGGGATATAGCTCAAGTCAAAACGGAAGCCATGCGGGCGAGACGTTTTGCCGAGGGATCCAGCTTAGCGACAGCAGCGGAAAGGTCACGTTCACTTCGATTTTCCCGGGTTGGTATAGCGGTCGCATCACCCATGTGCACTTCCAGGTGTATCTGACGTCTTTGTCCAGCACCGTAAGCGCGACTTCTCAGCTTGGATTCCCGCAGGTGATCACGCAGGCGGTTTACAACTCCTCGCTCTACTCGGCCCACGGGCAAAATACGTCGGTTACCAGCTTCGCTGCAGACAATATCTTTAGCGATGGCACGGCGTACCAGATCGCGACGGTCACCGGCAGTGTTGCGGCCGGGTACACGGCCAAGCTTGTAGTGGGAGTCAACACGTAAATTGACCTAGATGGCCGCCGGTTGCGGAACGGCTCGACACGTCTTGGACGTGACCGAGCCATTCCTTTGAACCCGAGATTCGGGTTTAAGGGATCAGACGTTCTCGCCGCGAACCGCCGCTTCGATCTTGGCGACGTCGATTTTCTGCATCTCCATCATCGCTTCAAACGCGCGCTTCGCGACAGCGCCGCCCTTGGCCATAGCGTCGGTTAAGGCGCGAGGCGTGATCTGCCACGACAATCCCCATTTGTCCTTGCACCAGCCGCACATGCTCTCCTCGCCGCCGTTGCCGACGATGGCGTTCCAATAGCGGTCGGTTTCCGCTTGGTCGTCGGTGGCGATCTGAAAAGAGAATGCCTCGCTGTGTTTGAATGTGTCGCCACCATTCAAGCCCACACACGCCACCCCGCACACGGTGAATTCGACGATCAGGACGTCGCCCTCCTTTCCGTCGGGAAAGTCGGACGGCGCGCGGTGTATCGCGCCAACCGCGCTGTCGGGAAAGGTCTCGGCGTAAAAGTGGGCGGCCTCTTCGGCGTCCTTGTCGTACCACAGGCAGATCGTGTTTTTGTTCATCGTCACTCTCCTTGGGCTTTCGATACCTTATGATTGTTTCCGCCCAAACGGCATTGGGCGTAGACCTTTGATCAGCCCAATCTATAGTAGCTGGCAGTCTCTATCGGTGTACTCAGATGATCTAATGCTGCGATGATCCTAGTGCCGCCAATGCGAAGACGATAGTCCATCGGCAAAGCCCGCGGATCTACCTTTTAAGGTAGCCGTTAATGGGTACGGCACAGCATAGAATGCTGATGTGCGAACACAAGATTCGCATAGGAAAAACAAAAAATGAGAACATCGAAAGCAGCGAAGCTTCTCGCTTTGACATGCGCTGTTGCCGTCGCGGCAACGGTTTACGCCGCGACCGTTACGGTGACTGGGCGAGCTTACAACGGCACTTACAGTTTGCAGCCGGGGGATCAGGTGATGGTTCGGTGGCCGAACGGCGCCGGTGGCTACAACGTTTCGTATCATCCGACGGCCTATGGGCAGTTCTCCGATGCGATGCCCGATAACGTCATTGCAACCGCCAAGATTCTGGACGTGAATTACGCGCAGGTCAGCGACGTTGCCGCGATCGCCACCTACCAAACGAACCACTTCCCGAATCTCTACCGGCGGGTGCCTTGACGGAGTAAGGTCGGCCCCGGCAGCGAGTCCCAGAGAATATGGGAGCCTTTCGGCGTCAAAGGCTCTCATGACAAATGACTCGCAGACCCCGTAGAAGCCCGCCGAGAAGAAGCAGCATTTGAAGAAGGCTCCTCGGGTCAACAGATTCGTAGGGGCGTCGGACCGACGTCAGCATTGAAGCTTTCTTCCAAACATCGGCTGCGTACGGCGGGTTAGGGCTATTTGATCTTTATCACGATCTTTCCTTTCGTGCGACCGCTCTCGACCTGGGCCAAAGCTTCCATCGTTTCTTCAAACGGAAAGACTCGATCAATGATGGGACGGATTTCCCCGGCGTCGATAAGAGATGTAATCTCTTGCAGTTGCTCTCCGCTGGCCCTCATGAACAGGAAGGAATAGCTCTGGTTGCGACTCTTCGCCTTCTTCCGAATCCCTCGGCTTAATAGGCCCATCATAAGCCTCACGATTCCATTTGCCCCAAGTTCTTCGGCAAAATCAGGGTCAGGGGGCCCGGCGATCCCGATTAACTTTCCTCCTGGTTTGAGCACCTGCAGAGATTTTTCCAGCGTCTTCGGGCCTTGGCTGTCCAAGACTACGTCGTAGTCGTTCAAGACCTCTTCGAAGTTCTGCTTCTTATAATCGATAACCACGTCCGCACCGAGGCTCTTCACCCATTCGACGTTCGCCGTGCTTGTGGTTGTGGCGACGGTCGCCCCAAGATGCTTTGCCAGTTGAATCGCAATGCTTCCAACGCCGCCGGAGCCGGCCTGGATAAAGACTTTCTGTCCCTTCTTCAGGTCCGCACGCTCGACTAGGGCTTGCCAGGCCGTTAAGGCCACCAACGGGACGGAAGCCGCTTCTTCCATCGTGAGGGTCTTGGGCTTCATGGCCACGTCCGACTCAGCCATGGAGATGTACTCGGCGAAGGTTCCGATCCGGTCCTTTTCTGGTCGGCCGTAGACCTCGTCTCCCTGCTTGAAGCGCTTAACGCGCGACCCGACGCGAACGACGACCCCGGCTACGTCGTTCCCCAGAATCAGCGGGAGGTGATACGGCAAGATGAGCTTGAACTCACCGCTTCGGATCTTGGAGTCCAAGAGGTTTACGCCGGCGGCATGGACTTCAATGAGTACGTCGTTCTCGCGGAGTTCCGGTTCTGCGACCTGGCCAATCCTGCCGTTTTCGCGGCCGTACCGATCGATCAGGAACGCTTTCACTTTGAATTTTCCATATGTATTAACAGCATGTTTTAGATAGGAGCCGCGTTGCTGAGACCAAGATTCTTTCGTACGCCGGTATCCACCAAGCTGGCCGGGGCGAAACGACGCAGCAGACTAAGTCGTCTCGCCGCACTCCCAGCCGTATACCGAAGCTTTGGGTTGTCTGCCTTCGCAACTTTAAGCACGGTTTCCGCCACCACGGCCGGCTCGTCTCCCACCCGATACAAGTCCATCATCCGTTTGGTCACGGCCATACGAATGCCACGGTACTCTTCGAGCTTCGAATCAGCTTCCTGGGAGCTGGTGTCGAAAGATGTCTTTGTGATGCCGGGCTCGACGATCGAAACTCGGATTCCCATGGTCCGAAGCTCGTGGTCCAGCGATTCGGAATAGCCTTCAATGGCATGCTTGCTTGCGGCGTAGATCGTCATGTAAGGCATCGGGAGTAGGCCGACGATCGATCCAATATTGATGATGCGCCCCCCACCTTGGTGGCGCATGTGAGGAACAACCGCGCGCGTCATTCGCAAGGTGCCGAAGAAGTTCGTGTCGAAAATCGCCTGTGCCTGTTCCGTGGAGCTTTCTTCCGCGCCGGCCATTTCAATACCAAAGCCTGCGTTGTTGACAAGCAGATCGATGCGGCCTTCCCGTTGCATCACTTGCTCGACGGCGGCTTCGACCGATTCGTCGTTGGTCACATCGAGAGCCAACATTTCAAACGGTTGAAGGCCAGCCTGCCCTCCTCTCCGACTTGTGCCATAGACCCTGTAGCCATCCTGCGCTAATCGCTCAGCCGTCGCTTTGCCGATGCCCGTTGAGGCCCCGGTGACCACTGCAATCTTACTTTCCGATCTGACCTTCTTCATTTATGATGTCCATCATATCGCATTTTATGACGAGCATCATATTTAAATGGCCGGGTGGGTCTAAAGTCAGGTCAGAATGCAGGGGAGTCAGCGCCATCGCCCGTTAAATGTCCCACTGTCGCCCTAAGCAGAGCCTCCGAAAGGTCTGGGTCGTCCACCGCGCGCGCAAGCACCAACGTGCCGACTAAGGTTGCCATGGAAACAAGCGCGGAGTCACGCGCTTCGGTCCCTTCGACGGGCAATCGGCGGGCGACGACTTCGATCATCTCCTTAATCCGGCGTGTTGCCGCACTCCGCACTTCGGACGCCTGCCGCGGCATCTCGGACCCCAGCGCCGCAATGGGGCACCCGGTCTCCGTATTTTCGAAGTGGGCCTGCGAGAGGTAGGCACGCACCATCGCTTCTATCGCCTGTTCCGCGGGGACGGCAGAGGCGACACTTTCCGCAACCGCAACGGACTCTGCGCCAGCACGATCCGCTGCCTCGGCCAGCATCGCCTCGCGGGAGGCGAAGTGAGCATAGAACCCGCCGTGGGTCAGGCCCGCCTCCTTCATGATGTCGGTCACGCTGGTGCCGTCATAGCCACTGCGGCGGATAGCCCGTGCGGCAACCTCGACGATGCGTTCATGCGTGGCGGCCTTCCGTTTCGTTGGGGTTCGCTCTTTGGTTGACATTCGTATGATGACTATCATACGCTTCTGAGCGTGAGACTCGTCTACTTTGGCGTTACGGCGAAGCGTCTATTCATCCCGTGGCGTGTATCGAGCCTGGTGGTCCTCAATCAACTCTTTGATCCGCCTAGCATCGGCCTTTGAGTGGCCGCTGCTGGAAAGAGGGTCTTCGCCACCCGAACTTTCGATAAGGATGCTAGACCAGATGAGTCCGGTCTTGATGTGGACCGAAGCGACCTTGCCGATGCTGACGCTGATTTCGTCATTGCTGAACCACGACCGCTTGCGACGGGTTACCGCCTTATCACTGACCTCGATCACCGTCGGAAACAGAAAGTTCCCACTGGTCAAACGGCTTGCTCTAAATATTTCGGTTGGCACTTAAACTCTCCCGGACCGTTCCATCTTATTCGGTTTCAGGAGTTGCTAAGCTGCTCCAAACCCTCTGCACTGACGTGAAGAGGGACTCAAGTGTTCTTTGTCTTGAAAAACGACCGCGCAAGCGAGTGACATGCCCTCTGTCGGCTAGAAGTTATTCGTTCGGCGGTTCAAGCCCGACCCAACGAAATGCATCGCTTCGCTCCCAGAATATTCGCCCCTGCGCAATCCGGCCATGCCGAACGACGAAGACGGCGGCGAGTTGTCCCTTGATCCAATCCTCCTGACCTTTGAGTCGGACGTTGACCTTCTCCAGCGAGACGATGCGATCCCCCGCCACGACAAAACGCTCCGAAACGCATGTCCCTTCGGACCATTTGCCTAATCCCTCTTCAAAGTGATTTATGACGGCATCCCGACCGGACCACCTGCCTCTTTCGGGTGATTCCGAAGGCTCCAACCATTCGACCTCCGGGTCAAAGACTTCTGAAAGCGAAACGAAATCCTTTTGGTTCAGAGCTTCGTAGTAACATTGCAGCAATTCGATTTCTGGGTGTCGGTCCATCGTTCCTCTTCAAATAGGTCGATCAAGGATGCCTAGGATCGACATTCTCCAGGAGAATTTCGCAAACGGGTTTGGCCAGATCATCCGGTCCCTTTCGAGTGTATTTTTCTCCAGCGAGCTTAAATGGCATGCGGGTTTCAAGGACAAATTGTTATAAGTAAACAAATAACGACAATTGCTCGGCTTAAAGCTAAGCCGGGAGCCGAAGCGCGACTTGAAGAAGCGTTGAAAAGTTTGATCGAGCCGACCAGAGCGGAAAGCGGCTGCATTGACTATACAGTCCACCGCGATTTGGAAGAGCCGGGCGCCTTTTACTTTTACGACAATTGGCGATCACAGGAGGATTTGGACGCCCATTTTCAAACGCCGCACATGAAGCGCGTACTTGAAATCGCGCCCGAGGTTTTGGCCGAACCGCTCAAACTTATTCGCCTCGAAAAGCTCAGCTAAATTTAGAGGCTCTCCCGCGCTCTTTGGTGAAGCGGATCGGTCAGCGGCTGTCCCCGTCGCGTCGACGGAATACAAACACCCGTTCGACTCTAAGCCTTAGTTCGCTCCTTGCGGTTCAGGAAAGCCTGTGGTTGCCCGACTAGGATTCGAACCTAGATTCACAGATTCAAAGTCTGTTGTCCTGCCGTTGGACGATCGGGCAATTCGGCCTACATTATGACGCCTTTGGAACGCAAAAGGGACGTTTGCGGGTTGGGTTGCTTGTGAAGGAGGGGGCGCGGGCTTTTGGGGCGTTTTGGTGGACCGAGGCGAAGTGCATGCTTTTCCCGCTCGCAATCCTTGCGGGGCTGGCTTTTACGAAGAAATTCCAGATCCCCGGGCTCGCCCGATACGATGGGATGCTGATCTACTGCGTCGCGATTCAGTGGGCGATGCTTTGGCGGAAGATGGAGACGGTTTACGAGCTTCGGGCGGTCTGCGTCTTCCATCTTCTTGGGCTGGGGTTGGAGGTGCACCGGACCTCGCTGGGGGCTTGGAGCTATCCGGATCCCGGGGTGCTGCGGATCGGGCAGGTTCCGCTGTTCAGCGGGTTCATGTACGCGGGCGTTGCCTCCTACTTGCTGCAGGCTTGGCGTCGATTTAAGCTGACTTTCGACGGTCTACCCCCGGCTTGGTTGGCCACGACGTTGGCGGTTTTGGGTTACGCCAGCTTCTTCTACTTTGTCGAGGCTCGGCCGTTGCTTATCGGCTTGATCCTTCTGTCCCTCGTCCGGGCACGGGTCTGGTTTACGGTGGTGGACCGCCCCTTCTGGATGCCGGTCGGGCTGGGTTTCGGGTTCATCGGCGGGGCGATCTGGATCGGAGAGAACGCGGGCACATTCCTTGGCGCATGGCGGTATCCCAGTCAGGAGCATGGCTGGCAGATGGTCGACCTCTCCAAACTGGGTGCCTGGTTCCTGCTGGTCGCGGTTGGGTTCGTGATTGTGGAGCGACTGAAGGCCTGGGAGCCGAGGCCAAAGCCTCTTGTGGCCTAAGTGGCGAGAGCGTCCCGCTCTCGTACCTCCCGAGTACCGCGGCCTGACGTAAAGAGGGCCAGTCCAAAAGGTACGAGAGCGGGACGCTCTCGCCACTAGAGCTTGGTTGCTACGCTGACCTGGGCGCACATATCCAGCAGCGGGCACCTCGGGCATTTTGGGTTTCTTGCCGTACAAATGGTTTTCCCGAACGGGACAAGCCGCTCGTTGATTTCGATCAAGTATTCGCGAGGGAGCTTGGCTTCCAGGGCGACCATGGTGGTCTCCGGGGTGGGGGCGGAGACGTAGCCCCAGCGGTTGGTGATGCGGAAGACGTGGACGTCCACGGCGACGGCGGGGATGCCGGAGGAGACTCCGAGGGTGAGGTTGGCGCACTTTGGGCCGACGCCCGCGAGGGACGTGAGGACCCCGAAGTCGGCGGGGAGTTGTCCGCCAAACTCTTCGACCGTACGACGGGCGATCTCTTTGATTTGGATAGCTTTGCCTGCCGCGAACGCCACCGGATAGATCGTCTTCTCGATCTCGGCTGGATCGGCCGTGGCAAGATCCGCAGGGCGGCGGGCTAGGGCAAAGAGGCGGAGCGCCGCCGGGCCAGAGGTCTCGTCGCGGGTGCGGATGGAGAGGATGCAGGCGACCAACTGCTCGAAAACCGAGGTGTAGCCCGCGTCGCGCAAGGCAAACATCTCCGCCTTCGGCATCCCTTCGGTGACCTCACGGAGGCGTTGGAAGGCTTCGTGGATATCGAAAGGAGCTTTTGGCATTTGATAAATAGAAAACCCCGGCTGGAAGCCGGGGTTACAAGGGGAGATGCCGCCTGGAAGGCGGCACTACTTTAGTTGCCGCCGGGGCGGGTGGGCATTTCGCGCTTGAGCTCGGCGCCGCCAAGCGCTTTGAGCTTGGCCTTCTGGGCGTCGGTAAGGATCTTGTCGACTTCCGTCTTCATGATCTCCGTGTTCTTGGTCATGAGCGCCGGGAGTTCGGTGCGGTCGACTTCGCCGTTTCGCATCTTCTCCATCAGGTTGGTCGTCGCCTCGCGCATCTTGGTGTTGAGGTCGGCGATCTTGGTCTTCTGCTCGGCGGTCAGCTCAAGGGAAGCCTGAACGTCGGGAAGGTTGACCGCGCCGGCGCCTGCCCACTGGACGCGGAGCTCTTCGAGTCGCTTCTCCTGCTCGGGGGTGAGAATCGCGGAGGTCGTCGCCTTATCCTCGGCGAGCTGCTTCAGCTGCTCTTCGGGGGTCGGAGGCGTGAAGGCCGGGCGCTGTCCGCCGCCACCACCGCCATTTCCACCACCGCCGCCGTTACCGCCGGCTCCGCCGCCACCACCCGGACCACGGCCGCCTGCACGGGGAAGAGCTTCGATCTTGGTTTTCTGATCCTCGGTGACCTTCAGCTCGGTCTGAACCTGGGGGCTGCGGATGAGCTGAACGAGGCGCTGCGCGCCGCCACCGCCGCGACCGAACTGGCCAAAGCCGCCGCCCTGGCGACCGCCGCCACCGCCATTCTGGGCGAAGGAAACACTAGCGAGAGCCAGTACGGCCAGCGCGACGAACGAGACTTTGAAACGCATAACAAGGGGCAGTACGCAAGCCGGTTTCGAAAGTTCACCCAAAAAAACATGAATTTTCGTGGTTTTTAGGGCTTTCGCACGGTCTCACATCATCTGGTACGGGTCGACATCGATGACGACGGTCACTCCGTCCGGTGAAAAACCGGCAAGTGCCTCTTGAATGGGACGCGGCGAGGCTCCCGGAGCCATTTTGACCAGGGCGTGATGCCGCCATCGATTGGCGGTCCGTTCGACCGCACAGGCGACCGGCCCAAGAGTTTGAGTATTTGGAATCCGGCTGAGGCGACGCGCCGCCTCGCTGGCGGCGGCGGTCACGGCATTCCGATTCTCTCCGTGCAGCAGGACGTTGACGAGCCGGCGGAAGGGTGGGTAGCCCGCCTCCTCTCGTTCCGCACTTAGATTCTCGAAGTAGCCGACGTAATCGTGGCGTCGAGCGTGTTCGATGGCCGGGTGGTGAGGGTTGAAGGTTTGGACCACGACCGTCCCAGGCCGGACACCGCGTCCAGCGCGGCCCGCCACCTGGGAAACGAGTTGATAAGTCCGCTCTCCCGCGCGGAAGTCGGGCATGTTCAGCGACATATCGGCGGCGATGACGCCGACCAGGGTGACATTCGGAAAGTCCAGCCCCTTGGCCACCATTTGAGTGCCGACCAGAATGTTCGTCGCTCCGGCTCGGAAGTCGGCCAGTGTCTCCTCAAGCGCGCCTTTGCGACGGGCGACATCTCGGTCGAGACGGGCGACCTTGTAGTCCGGAAACTCGGCGGCAATAGCCTCTTCCACCTTCTCGGTGCCGATACCAAACGGTGCAATGCGGATGCCAAGGCATTGGGGGCAGGTCTCTGGCGGCGTTTCCTGATGCCCGCAGTGGTGGCAACGGAGCCGCCGGTCTCGGCGGTGGAAGGCAAGGGAAACCGTGCAGTTTGGGCAGCCGAACTGGTGGCCGCAGTCGCGGCAGACCAGGAAGGGTGCATACGCCCGTCGGTTGAGGAACAGAATGACCTGCTCGCCCCGCTCAAGGGTGCCGATCATGCGTTCGCGGAGATCGTCGCAGAGGATGCTCGGCTTACCGGCGCGGTAACCCTCCGTGAGGTCCCGAACGAAGACTTCAGGCAACCGGGCCGAAGCGGTGCGCTCGGGAAGGCTGAGAAGAGTGAGTTCGTCGTGCTCGGACTCCCGATAGCTCTCGACACTTGGGGTGGCTGAGCCAAGGACAACGGGACAGCTATGGAGCCGACCGAGAGCAAGCGCAACCCGTTTTGCGTGGTAACGAGGGGCGGTCTCCTGCTTGTAAGCCTGCTCATGCTCTTCATCCACGACCACGAGGCCAACATCGGACAACGGCGCGAAGAGGGCGCTGCGGGCACCCAGGACGATCGAGATCTCGCCCGCCTGGATTCGCCGCCAGGTGGCGAGCCGCTCGGCGTCGGCCAGGTCGGAGTGGAGGATGGCGACGCGGGTGCCGAACCGTTCCCGCAAGCGGGAGATCGCCTGTGCGGCGAGCGCGATTTCCGGGACGACGTAGAGAACTTGACGACCGAGCCGGAGAGCCTCGGCAGCGGCCCGGAGATAGACCTCGGTCTTCCCACTGCCGGTGACACCGAAAAGAAGGAACGGGCGGTTTTCCCGGGTCCTGACCGATTCAGCGACGGCGTCAATCGCGAGCCGCTGGGCCGGATTCGGGGTTGGTGCTTGGGCCAAATGGGCATCTTCGTCGGTTCCCGCCCGCTCCAGCAGGCCGAGGGTGAGAAGCGCCTTGAGCGTGGCGTCGGTCACGCCCGCCATCGCCTTAATCTCAGGCGCGGTCAGACCCATATGCTCCGCCTCCTGCATCTTCATGAGCACCAGAGCCTGGGCGGGTTTCCGTCGGCCTTGGTTATGAAGAAAGTTCTCCACCAGGTCGGCCGCAGTGGTGAGTCGGAGGAGATCTGGCGTCTTTCGCCGCTCGGCGGCGTCCGCCAAACGAAGGGTGTGGCGGACGAGTCCCGCCTTTCTTAAGGCTCTTAACGCGCGGGCAACGCCGTCCTCGGTCTTCTTTCCCCGCGCTTCTTGGCGGGGCCCTTCCTCTCTTAGGACGCGAAGAGTCTCCTTCTCCAGCGGCTTTAGCCCAACCGGCTCCGGCCCCGGAACCGCTTCCCAACTGGCGACGAGACGTTCCCTTACTCCGGGTGGGGTGGCGGCGCTAAGGGCGACCGGCAGAGGGCAGAGGGTCTCTTCGGCGATCTCGCGGCACATGGCGACAAGAGGCTTGGGGAGCGCGAGGCCTTCCACCCGACCCGCGACCTCTTTAACGGCAAACCCAAGCTGCTCTTCGGTGGTCTGGTAGTCGGCTACGACGAAGCCGAGAGCGATGCGGGGGCCAAGGGGGACGAAAACCGCCTCTCCGACCGAAAGTCCGGGCGCATGACGGTACGTGTAAACCGCCTCCGCACCGCCGTTGCGCGGATCAAGGGCGACGTCGATGACGCGCAACGCGGGCATGGGGGAAAGGATACTTCGTGGGCGGTCGTTCCCTGGGTTGAAGAGACACCGCCTGGATCTCCGCTCTATTTATACAAAGAACAACCCGGATGGTGGGCTCCCGGCAGGTAACCAAGGCTCATCAAAAACTCATTAACGATCTCGCCGCCCGTGAAGCGGAAGGTCTTCTTGAAGAGCTTCACCCACTCCTCCTTACTAAGGGGATGGTGCGCGTCGATCCAGCCGGCAAACGAGCCGTGCGACTTTCGAAGCTCCTGAACCACCTGCGCGTTATGAATCGCCGCCGCGACCTTCAGCCGGTTGCGGATAATGCCCGCGTCGTTCAGCAACCGCGCGACGTCCTCCTCGCCATAAGCCGCGACCTTATCAACGTCGAAGCCATCGTAAGCCTTCTGAAAACCCTCTCGCTTCTTCAGAACCGTCTCCCAGGAAAGCCCGGCTTGATTGATTTCCAAGATCAAACGCTCGAAAAGAACCTTCTCGTCGGCGGAGTGAACCCCGTACTCCGTGTCGTGGTACGTGCGGTGCAAAGGGTGAGCTTTCTCGGTCAGCACGTACTCGCAATAGGTCACAAGTAAATTGTGGCGTAGGCGTCCCGCCCAATGCCATCTAGTTTTTTTGGGTGTTGTGTTTCGTCCTTGTTTGTGAGATGGAAAGCACGGATGCGATTCTGGCTCGTTATTTGGAGGTTGTCCCCACGGATTGG